>Ga0208879_1000044_pt1 | contig 131162 bp, 109 predicted proteins | sample Knorr_S15_td_Bot_FD_185605 | JGI IMG/M metagenome (GOLD analysis project Ga0208879, IMG submission 185605) | Marine microbial communities from Southern Atlantic Ocean transect - Knorr_S15_td_Bottom_ad_5009_LV_A (SPAdes) (version 2) | ecosystem: Environmental > Aquatic > Marine > Oceanic...
TTTGGCCAGGGATTCATAGCGCAGTCCGTTGCGGAATAAACGCTGCCCAGATTGCAGCAGAGATTTGGTGCTGTCACCGGGTAGTTGATTTTTCATAGGGATTCCCGATTATTCAAGTAAATAAATTTGTCGCAAGTCCTTTTATTCGGTCGTGCGTGATCAATTTCGGCTCATCGGTAAAACCGCCGCCCACACTGCAAACATCCGCCTGCTACTCTCCCTGCAGCAGCGGGAATTGCAGCTGCTGATTGACGCCTGCGACATAATAGGAAGCGCAGTTCGATGATACAGGTGCCATAATATTTCTGTGCGGTGAGTATTGTCTAAGAGTTCTACAGGCTTGCTAAGTCATTGATTAGGAGTCATTATACGAGTATATAGAATTTTGAACAGCTATTTAATTTGCTCCCCCAGCGTGATTCTGTATGCCAACAAGCAATCAAACTATTCAGCGAGAACGGCGTAAATTGTTGATTGACGCCACTATCACCGCCATCGCAGAATTCGGGCTGTCCAAGCTGACCCTGGCCAAAATCAGCTCGATTGCCGGCCTTACCGCAGGCACCGTTAACTTTCATTTCGACAGCAAGGAATCCCTTTTGCTGGAAACGCTGAATTTTGTTTCTGAAGAATTCGACCAGAGCATTGCCCTGGCATTAGAACAGAGCGGGCCCAATCCATCCCAGCGTCTGGCGGCGATCATCAACGCCAGCCTCGACCCGGATATTACCGAGCATCGAAAGATGGCGGTCTGGCATGCCTTCGATTCTGAGAGTCGCGCCCGAGAAGATTACCAACTCATCTGCGGCGCCCGGGATAGACAGAACTTTAAGATTATTCTCAAGCTCTGCCAACAGATTATTCGTCAAGATAGAAAGGAGGAAGAGATCGATGCTCGCGCCGTTGCCAATGCCATCTGTGGCCTCACAGACGAGCTTTGGAAGGAGATATTGTTTGCCGGCGAAAGCTATGATCGGGAAGAGGCGAGACGAGTGTGCATGCGTTTTCTCGCCAGCATTTTTCCCTGGTGCTATGAAATGCCAGGCAACAGTAATGAGAGGTCGCAAAACACGGTGGCTGGCCCAATTAGTATTATTCAAGCGAGCGCAGCCGAACTTGATCAAGTGTCTGCACTGTTTGACCTCTATCGGCAATTCTATAGTCAGAAGGCAAGCCTGGCGCTGGCAAAGGAATATATTGGCGAGAGGCTGGCGAGGGGCAGTTCAGTCATATTTCTAGCCTTAGATACCAACAAAAACCCATTGGGCTTCACCCAACTCTATCCGAGTTACTGCAGCGTCGCAGCGGCGCCTATTTGGATACTCTATGATCTTTATGTGGATTCAGATGCCAGAAATAATGGCGTTGCCAAGGCGCTGATGAATCGAGCATTGCTGTTAGCTCAGGAAACTGGCGCCTCCCGGATCGATCTGGAAACTGCAATCGACAATTTCGCGGCGCAGGCACTATATGAATCTTTGGGATACGAAAAGGAGACTGAATTTTACAAATACTCCCTCGATCTATCGGCAATGCCACAATGAACACATCGGCCCACGATGAAAGCCCGATCGAAAGCAGAGACTTGCTGAAGACTGCCCTCAGCGTGCTCGACAATCACCTGATCGTGCCCGGCAAGAAGCAGGCACGGAAAAGGTTTAAAAAATTACTGGAGAGTGAATCACAGTTCGTCACCGAAATTACCTTGCAAGACGGCTCGGAAGTCAGAGTCATGCTCAGCCTGGATTACAGTGAATTTCGGGGTAAACTATTTTTCAAGAAATTTAAAAAATTCCTTTCCCAGCTAGTCAGCATTGTTGCCAAGGCAGTGGAAGATCCCCGTGACATTCCATTGCGGCAAGAACAGCAAGGCCGACGATATATGATTAACATCCCGGCGGTACTGCGAATCGATGATCAGGTCAATGTACTAATTCTTGGCATGAATCTTCAAAACACTAACGAAATAATTATAGAGTTGTTGTTTTTCGAACCCACGCAATTCGAAGACTTGACGAAGATCGCTAATCGCTAAGCAACCCGGGGAATTTCAGTTTTCACTTCTGCGGCTAACTCCCATGCTGCGACGCCACCAGTTAGATAAGCTCCAGGATGTTCATCATCCATGTGCGATAAAATCAGTACTTCTTTGCTCTTGCGCCGCTTACAACAAATCCATCATCTTGTAGAACATCATGCCAGCCGCCATCGCCGGACGCCGCAGCAATTTGCCGCCGGGCCAAGGGTAGTGAGTTATCTTCGACAGGATGTCAAATCTTTCCGAGTTACCCGCGATCGCTTCGGCGATAACGCGGCCCATTATATGCGTCGGCGCCAAACCATGACCCGAGTAACCACTGAGGTATAAGACATTGCCGTCGAGGCGACCCATTTGGGGAATGCGGCGGAGACTGATAGCCATCTGCCCGCTCCATTGGTAGTCGATGCCTACATTCTTCAGGCTAGGAAAAACATTGGCCATCTTGGCACGCATGATATCGAGGACATTCGTCGGCTCAAGACCCGTGTAGTTCGACAAGCCTCCAAACAAGAGGCGTTTGTCATTTGACAGTCTATAGTAGTCCAGCGCGGTTCTGGAATCACAGACCGCCACGTCCCTGCGCAGGGTTTGATCGAGTTGTTGCTCATTCAATGGTTGCGTGGCGATGATACAACTGGTGGAGGGCAGCACCCGATTATCCAGATAGGGAATCAGCTTGCCCAGATAGGCGTTGCCGCACACAACCACGGTGTCCGCTCTGATGGTACCCTTCTCGGTGTGCACCGCGGGATTATCGCCATAGGTGATCTTGCTTACCGGTGACTGTTCAAATATTTTCGCTCCCAGATTTTCTGCGACGCGGGCTTCTCCAATGCACAGATTCAACGGATGCAGATGGCCCCAATTATGCTTAACATAGCCGCCAAGATAAATATCTGAATTGATGTATTCCTTCAGTTGGTTCTTGTCCAATAATTCTATATCCTCGTCTTCTGCTGCCCAGCGCCGATAGGCCTGCAGATGTCGGGGTCGCAATGCGGCTTCGCAGTAGCCCCATTTCAGATCACAGTCGATGTCGTACTTCTCGATGCGCTCGCGAACAATGCCGACGCATTCCGCACCCATCTGAACTATCGCCTTAACACCGTCATTGCCAATAGTTCGCCTGAACGCTTGCGGATTGTGACCAAGACCACCGATGATCTGTCCGCCGTTGCGGCCACTGGCACCCCAACTGATACGATTGGCTTCCACCAAGGCTACCTTGAAGCCTTTCTCACAGAGTTCTACCGCCGTGGCGACGCCGCTAAATCCTGCCCCGATAATAACCACTTCAACATTGAGTTCACCCTCTAGCTGCGGATAGTCGGTCTGCCAACTGGCAGATGCTGCATAGTATGATCGCGGGTGATCGCTGGTTTCGACAGTTTTTTTCAGGAATAGACTATTCATGCTATGGCCTGGAAACTCGATGCAAGGTATCGAGGTACCACTTGATAAAACTCATCGACATCTGTTCAAATTCCGGGTGGTAGGGCCCGGGTTCGAAAAAATGGGAGTTTACGCCTGCACTATTGCGACGAATTATGAACTCGTCTTCCCGGGCGGTGGAATGCCATAGCCGGGTGAGTTTTCCCTTGTCGTAATCCACGCCTTCCTCGGCATCTCCATTCACGAACCATACTATCTCCATATCGGTCTGGGTTATTCCTCGCGGAATAAAGCGATACAGCACACAGTGATCCGGATAGTTCAACATGAAGCTCAGGGGACCCATCTGAAAATCGCCGGCACCGCCATCGTATCCCTGCATGTTTCCCATCAAGGGAGCGAGAGGCTTACCATCTTCGCTGCCGGTCAGGTAACCTTCATAGAGGGCGTAGCGACTGTGGTAGGCACAGGCTCCGAAACCGCTGGCCAGACCGTAGTATGCATAAAAAGCATCTGCTATACCCGGCACCCCGGTTACCTCATCGGCACGAGCCCACATCGCCTCGTTGATCGGTTTAACTTTGTGAGCCAGTGCCTTGAGGGTGTGAATCCTGGCGTAACTGCGATGGGAGGTGGCGCAGTGATAACATTCCAGATAGTTCTCCAGACACAGTTTCCAATTGGCCTCGACCGCATAGAGCTTGCTATCAGCCACCTTGGCGTTGGCTAGATCATAGGCGCCGAGCTGTACCGTCATTTTTTCCAGCGGCCCGCGGAAATCCGCCGCATCAGGATCGCAGTTAATAAACATCAAACCCTGGAAGACTTCAAGCCTGACAGGTTTCAGTCCATAGTTGTCAGAGGAAAAATCCTCCAGCATTTCCATGTCACGGGCTGCCCTTAAGGAACCATCGATGTTGTAGACCCAGCCGTGATAGGGGCAGACAAAACTCCCGCGATTGCCGCTCATGTCTTCACAGACTCGTGCTCCTCGGTGACGACAAATATTGTGCATAGCCTGAACTTTGCCCTTGTCGTCACGGCTGACAATGATCGAGTCCTCGCCCAACTCGAACAGGAAATAATCGCCGCTGTCAGGGATCTGGCTGACGTGCCCGGCATACAGCCAACTCTTGAAGACTATCTGTTCCAACTCGGTCTGATAGATGACATGGGAGCGGTAAAAATAGGCATCTATGGCGAACCCAGGTTTGTCCATCTGGGCAGTCACCATCTCCGCCATCCTGGTGGTCGAATCGGTGACATCGGTCGCTATAGGTTTCATCGTTCAAGCCTCATTAAATGATCATATAGACGTTTAATTATCTATTCAATTGATATTTTTAGACACAGCTTCTGGGCTTTTATTCGATTAATCAGCTAGTTAAGGATAGGGGCTAAACCGACCTCAGGTACCAGTCGTAGTCGATATTTGAAACCTGCCTGGAAAATTCTTCACACTCGCTGCGGCGCATCATGCCAAACAGCCGGCAATACTCCTCGCCAAGATAGTCCGGCAGCACTGAGCCGGCTTCGAATTTATCCAGGGCCACGGACCAGATCCTGGGCAGGGTGATGACTTCCTCTTTTATTTCGAAGCCTTCGGGAATCATCTCCCCCGGATCACAAGCATTGCTGATACCGTGGTGAATACCCGCGGCTATGGCCGCCATCACTAGATAGGGATTGGCATCGGCACCTGCCACCCGATGTTCCAGGCGTCGATTGCGGTCATTGGAGACGGGAATTCGTAGCGACACATCACGGTGGTTATAGCCCCAATTTGGCGTCAAGGGTGCGTAGTTACCTGGAATCAGGCGCCGGTATGAATTCCCATTAGGGGCAAAGATCGCCATGGCATCTTCCATGGTCTCCGCCAGCCCACCGATGGCATGGCGCAGCCTTGCCGAGATGGCAGGAAGCTGTTCAGAGTCACTACCGGCGAAAATATTGTTGGCCTCCTGATCATAGGCGCTGAAATGAATATGTAAGCCACAACCGGCGATGCCCTCGAAAGGCTTTGCCATAAAGCAGGCGGACATACCATGGGTGCGCGCAACGCCTTTGACGATGCGCTTGAGTAACACCGCATGATCGCAGGCGACTACCGGATCGTCGATATGATGAAGATTGATCTCATACTGGCCAGGCGCGAATTCCGATTGCACCGTGGTCATTGGCACACCCTGCTCCACACTGGCTAGACGCACGTCTTCGAGAAAATCATCGTGGTCCCACAAGTTTTCCGCCATGCCGTATTGATAGCCCGGTTGCGGGAGCCGGGTGCCGGGAACATTGGGCAACTGCAACTTCGGCAGCGCAGCATCACCCTCCGCGATAAGGTAAAACTCCAATTCGGTAGCGACGATGGCTTGCAGCCCCATGGTATAGAATGGCTGCAGCGCCTCGATGAGCACATTGCGTGGATCGAAGAAGGTGGGACTGCCGTCTAGCTCGGTAAAGGAAGCAAGAATCTGCGCCGTTGCAGATTTTAACCAACTGATCGGGGCGAGAGTATTTGCGATCGGCCGCATCAGCTTGTCCGGGTCCCCTTCCAAGGCACCGAGTTTAACGTCATCGGCAAATTCTCCGCGACTATTACACAGACAAATTGAAGCCGGAGCTTTTATGCCCTCACTGAAGAGAACTTCGAACTCATCTACGGGTATGCGTTTGCCACGTAGAATGCCATTGATATCTGGCGACATCACCTCGAGCATCGTCGTCTCAGGATGGGATTCTAAAAATGCCTCCAGTTCCTGGGGCTGTGCAATGTTCATCTTTTTATCTCAGTATTAGAAATCGGCTGCGGGAGTCTGTCGGCGCCGGGGAGGATTGAATATGACCTTCTCTATCACCGTGCAGCTAGCCAACACTCTGGTCCACTGTAGTTCCCGCTGGTAATAAATTTCCGCGACTAGCACCTCGCCAACATTCCCATATTTGGATTCGACTTGCGCAAAAGCAAGGTTTGATTTGGCGGTTGGACACCATGCTGCGGAGGTAACTGTGCCTATCACCTTACTACCCTTCATAATAAACGAATGTTCGGCGGGCTTGTTGCCTTCCACGTCCAGATACACGAAGCGATAACGGGAGCCATTTTTCTTCTCTTCCAGCAGTGCCCGGCGTCCGTTGAAAATCGGTTTATCGAAGCTTACCAACCATTCCAGGCCCAACTCAAATGGCGATCGAGATCGTCCCATCCGCACCGCGTGCTCCGCCGCAACGAAATCTATTCCCGCCTGCAGAAAGCCTGCTTCGATTCGAGCCAGTTCCAGCGCAGCACCGCCGATAGCCCTGATGCCAAAGTTTTTACCGGCGTCAAAAAGCCTGTCCCATAGCAGTTCTGCCTTGTCTGGATCAATCCATAGCTCGTATCCCAGATCACCGGTAAAGCCGGTGCGACTGACCATTAGTATCACGCCATCGAAGGCATAGGTCCTGATTCCAAAAGCTTTGAGATTCTCAATTCCCTCGAAACCCATGGCCTTCAAGACCGAACAGGACGTGGGTCCCTGTACCGCCAGTGCAGCCACATCGGCAGTCTCGTCCTCGATTGTCACATCGAATCCCATGGCCGACCACATCATCCAATCCATTACCCGATTATAGGCACACAGGCGATAATCATTTTCCCCGAGATGAAAAACCGTACCGTCGTCCATCACCTGACCGGCGTCGTCACACCATACGGCATAGGCGACACGACCCACACCGATTTTCCTGATATCACGGGTCAGCAATTTATTCAGATAGGCCTCGGCATCCGGTCCGGTGATGCGGTACTTCATCATCGGAGTGAGATCGAAGACACCGGTGCTGTTCCTAATGGCAAAATATTCCTGCTCAACCTCGGTATAGACGTGCGGCGTGGTGTAACCCTTCCAGTCATCCCATTGATTGAGTTCACAGGCCTTGGCTATCCGCGAATGGAACGGAGTCTGCAACAGCATAGTTTCGTCGTGTTGTCTCATCCTGCAGTTCCTCGTTTAATTATTTCCTTCGCGGCGTTATGACCAGCCAGCCCCATGATGCCTCCGCCTGGATGGGTACCGGCACCACAAAGAAACAAGCCGTCCACAGGAGCACTGTACTGTGTTGCACCAGGGAATGGACGCATCATCATGATCTGATCGACCGCGAGTTCGCCATGATGCCAGTGACCACCACTCATATTAAATTCATTCGCCAAATCCTCAGGCGTGAGCAATTCGCTGGCGACAATTAGTTCTTTAATACCGGGGGCGTATTGGGCTATGCAGTCGATCACCAGATTCTTGAACGGTGCTTTAGCGACTTTCCAGCCCTGCTTCAAATCGTGGGGAGCAAATTGCACGATGGCAGAAAGCACATGGCAGCCTGCTGGCGCCAAGGACTTATCATGCAGGGTCGGAATGCTGATATCCATTGCCGGCGCCGGAGAATACTCCCCATACTTGGCAGCGTTGAAGGCCAGTTCTATATAGTTCATGGTCGGGGCGATAATGAGTCGCTGACCTTGTTCTGTGTCGGTGAGGCCCTTGAAATCCGGTAATCCCTTGAGCGCAACATGTAATTTTGCCGTATTGCCCTGCATGCGGATATTACTCACACGCCGCGCCACTCCGGTTTCAATATTCCTAAAACCTATCAATTTTTCCAGAGTGGTTTTCGGGTCTGCATTGGACACCACCACAGGGGCATCGACGACCTCCCCGCTCACCAGCGTGACACCGGTGACCCGATCCAGTTCCAGGTTGATTTTTTCTACCCTGGCTTCAGTTCTTAGCTCTACACCACAGGCCCTGGCGGACGCGGCCATGGCCTCACCGACGGCTCCCATGCCACCTTTTACTACCGCCGGTCCCCGGTAGCCATAGACATCACCCAGACGCCGGTACAGATAACCGAACACGGTATTCGGTGAGCGCGGCCCCATGTGTGAACCCAATACCCCGTCCATGCTAATAGCCGCTTTCAGCAGCTCATTATCGAAATTCTCTTCCATGACATCGTAGATATTGATCAACGCCAACCGAATCAGATCACGCATATCTGCCTTGCCGAGCATCTTCATGCCGATACCCAACTTCGCCAGAGTAAGCAGATCGGTGAAATTGTTATCCAACAGCTTCGGCGCCCGACGTTCGCAGGCACTGGCCAATAGTTTGGAGAATTTGAGCATCTGTTGGTTGAAGCGTCGATAGGCAAGCTTGTCACCGTCCGACACCGAGTCACTCTCAACGCTGTCAGTTTTCAACGTGACATGATTGCCCGCCAGCGCCAGTGCGATGGTATCCAGGTCGCGAGCCAGCAATTCCAGGCCGTGTTTTTCCAATTCCAGATCGCTAGCCACCTTCGGGTTCAGCTGGTATAGCCATTGGGCACAGGTAGAAACCGAATAACCATCCGCAAATTCCCGAGTCGCCGCGGCCCCCCCTAGCGCTGCATTGGCTTCCAGAACCAACACCCTGCGCCCGGCCCTGGCGAGGTAAGTCGCGCAGACCAATCCGTTGTGACCGCCTCCGACTATGATGACATCGGTGTTGGTTTGGGCATCAGTCATCGGGGTATCCCGCCGGTACCGTGTTAGGCCGTTTCAGATCCAGCAGAATTTCCCGTGCCGCATTAGCCCCGGGCGCCGCCATCACGCCACCGCCGGGATGTGTGCCCGAACCACACATATACATACCCGGTACCGGTCCACGATACTGGGCATAGCCTGGAAAGGGCCGGTTAAACAATAATTGATCGAAGGTCAGTTCCCCCATGAAGATGTTGCCTTCGGTCAGCCCCACCTCATCTTCAATCTCGCGCGGCGTCCTGACTTCGCAATGCAGGATTAGATCCTTAAAGTCCGGGCTATATTTGGCTATCTGCTCGATAACATTGTTGCCGAAGGCATCACGGTCGTCATCGGTCCACTCGCCACCGTTAATTTTCGGCGGCGCGTATTGTACAAACACCGTCATCATATGCTTGCCGGGAGGCGCCATTGTGGGATCGACTTGAGTCGGAATTAGCATGTCGACATAGGGATCTTTCGACCAGGTCTCAGCCTTCCAATCGTCATAGGCCTTCTCCATTCTTTCGAGGGAATCGAGAATATGCATATCGCAGCGCAGCAATGGGCTGTTCTTGGGAATGCCGTTAAAGGTCGGTAAACCATCCAGGGCGATGTTTAACTTACCGGAAGAGCCACGAATCTTGAAATTTTTTGCCTTGTGAATAATATCTTCAGGCAAATCCTTCGCGTCCATAATCTTCAGAAAGGTTCGCTTCGGGTCTAGGTTCGAAACCACGATATCAGCATAGAGTTCGTCTCCGTTAGTCAGCGCCACTCCTCTGGTTACGCCATCCTTGACAATAATCTGCCCTACCTCGGCATCGCGCTTTATCTCACCACCATAGGATTGAAGAGCGGCGGCCAGCGCATCCGCTATCGCACCCATGCCGCCACGGGCAAAGCCCCAGGCACCCACCGTGCCGTCGACATCACCCATATAGTGATGCAACAGCACATAGGCCGTGCCCGGCGAATACACACCGAGAGCAGTACCAATAATCCCGCTGCCGGCCAGATGTGCCTTCAATACATCGGTCTCGAAATACCCATCGAGGTAGTCGCCGATGCTCATGGTCCAGAACTTGAGGGTGTCGGCCAGTCCCTCTTCGCCCAGCTCTGCGAAGGCCTTGGCCAACACCCGCATCTCCTTCAAATCTCGAAGCTTTAAGGAGGTGGGATCTGGTGGCGTGCGCATCAGAAAAGGACGAATCAATCGAGTCTGCTTCATCACATCGGCGGAGTAGCGCTCATAGGCATCGGCATCGCGAACCGAGTGTCGGGCGATCTCTCGATACTGGCGTCCGTGATCGGGATAGTCGCCGAAGTAATCGCCATTTTGGCAAAATGTTACGCTGCCGCCGTAGGGTATTACCTGCAAGCCATGACGAGGCAGTTCCAGATCCCGAGTAATTTCCGGTCGCAGCAGGCTACACACGTAAGAACAATTGGAATATTTCCAACCTTCATGGAGCTCCCGGCTTACCGTAGCACCGCCTATGTAGGGGTTTTTCTCCAGCACCAGCACTTCCAGACCCGCCTTCGCCAGGTAGGCTGCATTGGTCAGGCCGTTGTGCCCGCCGCCGATGACTATTGCATCGTATTTCTTGGTCACGCGGTTACACTCTATTTTGTCGATGGTGACTTGGTCAGCTGGTGTCAGTGCCAAAAAACGTAGCATGCCAAAACCCCAGCCCACTGTCCATAAATGAATGAATAATCATTCATTTGTCAAGAGCAGTACAATGGTTTAATGTACTGAAATCCGCGCAGCAGGCATGCTGAATATGACAAGCGAGACGAGACCGATGGCAAGCGCCGTATTAAAGGCCGCTGCTATGCGACGCGTCATGCCCAAGCAGGCACGTCGGCAGCAGTTAATCAAGGCCACCATAAAGAGCATCGCCAGGAACGGGCTGTCCGGCACCACCATGGCCGATATAACCCGTGAGGCGGGTCTCAGCCTCGGTATCGTCAATCTGCACTTTGAGAGCAAGGAAAAACTGTTGCTGGAGACATTGCGCTCGGTGGCAGATGAATACAAAACTGGTCTCGATAAAATATTTCGCGACGAGACCAAAACCAACGTTGAAAAACTGGTCGCCCACGTCGAATATGATTTCAGCAAGAACATCGTAGCTCGCAATAAACTCGCGGTCTGGTTTGCCTTCTGGGGTGAGGCAAAATCCCGCCCGGTTTATTCGAAGATCTGTTCCAAACTTGACAAGGATCTGGCCACTAGCCTGACTAACTTATTCAGCGAATTGATCGAAGAAGGCAACTACCCACACTCAGATCCTCAAGGTATAACCACAGGCTATACGGCCCTGGCCGACGGTTTGTGGTTGGATATTTTGATTACACCCCGAGAAACCAGTCCGGAACAGGCCCGAAATATCGCCATGAATTATCTGTCGGCGTTGTTCTCGAAGCATTTTCCTAGTAATAATAGGCAGCGTTCCTGAACACCGCTATTTGAGACTAGACATGCAAAAACTTAACACAGTACTCAGATGTCTAATGCTGCAAGCATTACTACTGCACGCGTCCGCCGCTTTCTCACAGCAAGAAAATCTGCTGAATTTATACAATTGGTCTGACTATATCCACCCTGAAGTGGTAGCGGCGTTCACGGAAGAATACGATATCAAGGTCAACTACGATATCTATGACAACAGTGAGATCGTGGACACCAAGCTGCTGGCCGGCAGAAGTGGCTATGACCTGATCTTTCACGGCGCATCTTTCGCATCGAGGCTGGTGGCTATCGGCGTTTTTCAGCCCCTGGACAAGGCTAAACTCAGCAACTGGAAAAACCTGGATCCAAAAATTCTGGCGGCAATCGATGAGTTTGATCCGGGCAATCGCTTTGGCATGCCTTACATGTGGGGGACGACCGGGGTTGCCTACAACGCCGACATTATTGAGGCAATCATGCCCGATGCGCCGGTGGACAGCTATGCTCTTATCTTTGACCCGGCGGTTATTTCCAAATTTAGTGATTGTGGTGTTTCTTTTCTGGATGACCCAACCTCGGTCGTACCCATGGCTATGATCTATCTGGGTTTGCCTTTTAACTCGGTGGAACCGCAGCACCTGAAAGCCGTGGAAGAACTGCTAACCGCCGTCAGGCCTTACATCAAATACTTCAGTTCGTCGAAATTGGTGATAGATTTACCCAGTGGAGAAGTCTGCATGGCCATGAGTTGGTCCGGTGACTATGCCGTAGCGACGACTCGCGCCAGGGAAGTGGGGCTTAACATTAATTTCAAATATTCAATGGCCGACGAGGGCGGTATTGGTTGGTACGACATGGTGTATATCCCCGCCGATGCAACACACGTAGATAACGCACATCTGTTCCTCAACTACCTGCTCAGGCCGGACGTTATCGCAAAAATTACCAACTACATCGGCTATGCCAATGCCAATCTGGCTGCCAATCCCCTGATCAGCCCCGAGTATTTTTCTGATGTTGCCATCTATCCGGATGAGCAAACCTTCCTGAAGTTGGAGATAACCCATATTCTGGAGCCGAAACTGGAAAGAAAACGCTCGAGAACCTGGACCAAAATAAAATCAGGATTGTAATCTTTGATGGTGGACTCTAAAAACAATTTTGCTACCACGCCTGACCCACAAGCCTTCGTTCAGATCCAGTCTCTCAGCAAAGATTTCGATGAATTCAAAGCCGTCGACCAGGTCAACCTGGATATTCGCAAAGGTGAGCTGTTTGCAATCCTGGGAGGCTCTGGATGTGGTAAATCGACGCTGCTGCGAATGCTGGCAGGCTTGGAGACACCGACATCGGGAAGAATAATAGTCGACGGTGACGATATTACCGACTGGCCCGCCTACGACCGCCCTATCAACATGATGTTTCAATCCTATGCATTGTTTCCCCACATGACGGTGGAGAAAAATATTGCCTATGGTTTACGAAAGCAAGGAATTGAGCGATCAGAGATCGACCGGCGCGTGCAGAGAATGTTAGAGCTAGTGCAGTTGGGCGGTTTTGCCAAACGCAAACCCAATCGTCTGTCAGGAGGGGAAAAACAGCGGGTTGCTTTGGCCAGAGCGCTCATAAAAAATCCCAAACTACTGTTACTGGACGAACCTCTGGCAGCCTTGGATAAGAAACTTAGGGAACAGACCCAATTCGAGTTAATGAATCTGCAGGATGAACTGGGGATTACCTTCATCGTCGTGACCCACGATCAGGAAGAGGCGATGACGCTGGCGACCAGAATTGCCGTTATGAAGGAGGGTCAATTTGTACAGACGGGGACCCCTGCCCAGATTTACGAATATCCCAAGAATCGTTTCGTTGCCAATTTTATTGGCACTATCAATATATTCGATGCCACTGTAGTCGAGTTGGATGACTCGGGGCTAACCGCAAAACTTGACCACTCAGAGATACTAATGAAGGCGCACACCGACAGCGCCGCAAGCACCGGTGACAAGGTGGGCATCGCCGTGCGGCCGGAAAAAATATCCATCAGCAAGCAACTACCGATGGGAGAAAACATCACCACAGCCAAAGGCGTGGTCCTGGATCTAGCCTATTACGGTAATTATTCTATCTATCGCGTGAAAACCGAATCTGGCCTTATGGTCCAAGTTAGCGCACAGAACCGGCAGAGATCTTCTGAACATGTGGTGGAGTGGGACGATGAAGTATATCTGTCCTGGGAACAAGGCAGCAGTATCGTGCTATTGGAATAACACAATAGCGGACTAATCCATGGCAACTAAGCAACAAACATTCGGGGATTTACTCTGGCGACGAATCGTAATATGGGTTCCCTATACCTGGCTGTTATTGTTTTTCCTGGTGCCTTTTGCCATCGTATTCAAGATAAGTTTTTCCGACCCTATCGTGGCACAACCACCCTTCACGGCCCTGTTTGATCATACTCAGAATTTACTCAACCGTTTCCAGGGAACACTCAATAATTACCTATTCCTGCTCGATGATAACCTCTACTGGGTCAGCTACTTAAGATCCATAAAAATCGCCTCTATCTCCACGGTACTCTGTTTGTTACTGGGCTACCCCATGGCCTATTACATTGCCCAGTCTCCACCGACCCGGCGCAATATACTATTGATGTTAATTATCCTGCCGTTCTGGACTTCGTTTCTGTTGCGGGTCTACGCCTGGATGGGAATCTTGAGTACCAACGGGATCATCAATAGTGCGTTGTTGTGGATTGGCATTATCGATGAACCCTTACAAATGCTCTACACGAATTTTGCCGTTTACATCGGTATTGTCTATACCTATCTACCCTTCATGATCTTACCCCTGTACGCTAATCTGGAGCGACTAGATCTGGATCTCCATGATGCCGCCGCAGATCTCGGCGCTAAACCATTACAGGTATTCTGGGATATTATCCTGCCGATTTCCCTGCCTGGTATCGTCGCTGGCTCGCTGCTGGTATTTATCCCGGCCATGGGCGAGTTCGTTATCCCTTCCCTGCTGGGCGGGCTGGATTCACTAATGATCGGGCGCACACTCTATGATGAATTTTTTGTTAATCGTGACTGGCCCCTGGCATCCGCCGTCGCCACCATCTTGCTGCTTATTCTGGTGCTACCAATAATGCTATTTCAACGCATGCAAGTCAGCGGTAGGTCGAGCGACTGATGAAAAGACAGTCAACCGCACTACTTTCCATGCTCTGTTTCGGATTCGCATTCCTGTACATCCCAATTTTCTTGCTTATCGCTTACTCGTTCAATGATTCCAGATTGATATCGGTGTGGGGCGGATTTTCCACCCGCTGGTACAGCGCCTTATTTGCCAACGAGCAGATTATAGACGCTGCCCTGCTGAGCTTGCAGGTGGCAGTAGTCAGCGCCACAGTCGCCACCATCTTCGGCACGCTTGCCGGACTAGCCTTGACGCGCATGGGCAAATTCAGGGGCAGGCTGTTCTTCACCGGCATAGTGGCAGCACCCCTGGTAATGCCAGAGGTGATTACCGGTCTGTCGTTGCTACTGCTGTTCGTCTCTCTGCAGGAGTTAATAGGCTGGCCCGCCACCCGCGGCGTCACTACCATTACTATCGCCCATATCACTTTTTCCATGGCCTATGTGACAGTGATTGTGCAATCGCGCATGTTGAGTATGGATCGCTCCTTAGAAGAAGCTGGCATGGATCTCGGCGGACGCCCCTTCCAGGTGTTTCTGGACATCACGCTGCCGATAATCTCTCCGGCGATGATTTCCGGCTGGCTGCTGGCCTTTACCATATCACTGGATGATCTGGTGATCGCCAGTTTCGTCTCCGGAGCCGGATCGAATACCCTGCCCATGGTGATATTCTCAAAGGTAAAGTTGGGCGTTACACCGGACATCAATGCATTGGCAACGTTGATTATACTGGCGGTGTCGATAGGTGTTGCGGTTGCCGGGTGGATTATGCTCAGACAGAATAGATCCTTGTCATAAGCTCCATTTAAGCACTAACTCTTTTTGGTCACCGGCCTTGAATCTTGTCCGGCGGAATATAGTCAAAAATAAAAGTTATCCTATCTTCCTTGCCCTTATTCATCACGCTGTGGGTCTTTTGATTATTCAATTCATAGGCCTTGCCTACTTCGAGGCGATAGGGCCGGCCGTCGATCATAAATCGTACTCTCGAATTGGTGGTGATGGGTATGTGAATACGGTGCCCCGCATGAAACGATGGATGATGGTCGACATGGGTTTTGATGATCCCTCCCGCCAGCAGCTTCGCTGCCATTGCCCGGACGATGGTCCCACCGGGAGGATAAAACTCCTTCAATATCCCATGCATAACCGGCATCGCCTCGTCAACCAATAGATCCCAGGCAGATTCCTTTGTTATCTCAATATCGGGCCAACCCTTGCCATCGGTGAACAGCATGACCAGTGAGTGCGTCTGTGTATGTACATCATAGACTTGCTGGCGATAGTTATTTTCTAGCCACACAGCATCGTCGAAGCCTATTATTGATGCACGCAAGGCGGAGCTGTCTATTTCTCCAAGATCTCTTAAGGGAACACCGATATCCATTAGTCAAATTCGTATGATAATTTTGTGAGGCTTATTCGTCGAAATTCAGTTTGGGAATTCCCTGCAGCGTCTGATCAAGGCAGAGCCTGACCTTCTCTACCAGCTCATCGATATGTGCCTCGCTGGCGATCAGGGGTGGAGATATTATCATGGTGTCACCGACCGCTCGCATTACCAGTCCGTTTTCGATCGCCAGGTCCCTGCATAGGCCGCCCACTTTTCCCAGCTTCGGGTAGAATTCGCGTTTAGCCTTATCCTTAACCAATTCCAGGGCGCCAAGGAATCCAACCCCTCTAGCTTCGCCAACCAATGGATGCTCCGCTAATTCGGCCCAGCGCTGCTGCAGATAAGGTCCAGTTTGATCCGCTACAGTATCGACGATGCCTTCTTCACGGAGAATTTTCAAATTTGCCAGGGCCACCGCCGCTGCTACCGGATGCCCTGAATAGGTGAAGCCGTGAGCGAACTCGCCACATTTGTCGATTAACACTTGTGAAACCCTGTCACCCACCATGACGCCGCCTATCGGCAGGTAACCGGAAGAAAGCCCTTTGGCGATCGGCATGAAGTCTGGCTTGATGCCATAGTAGTCCGAGCCGAACCATTTACCGGTGCGTCCAAATCCACAGATGACTTCATCCACTATCAGCAAAATACCATACTTGTCACATATCCTTTGAACCTCCGGCCAGTACGACTCGGGTGGAATGATCACACCGCCGGCGCCCTGTATCGGCTCGCCGATAAACGCCGCCACCCGATCCAGCCCCAGCTCGAGTATTTTCTGTTCCAGTTGCTGTGCTACCTCCAGGCCGAAAGTAACGGGATCTCTGTCGCCCCCCTCAGCGTACCAATAGGGTTGATCGATATGGACAAATCCCGGCAATGGTAAGCCGCCCTGGGCATGCATGAATTTCATACCACCGAGGCTGGCGGCGGCCATAGTGGAACCATGATAGGCATTGTTGCGGCTGATGATGACAGTCTTTTGCGGCTCACCCAACAGATCCCAGTAACGCCGCACCATTCTAACAATGGTGTCATTGCTCTCCGAACCAGAACCGGTAAAAAACACATGATTAATATGACTTGGCGCCAGTTTCGCCAGTACTTCTGCCAGTTCGATAGCCGGTGGCGTGGTGCACTGAAAGAAACTATTGTAATAGGGGAGCTGCTGCATCTGCTGGTAGGCGGCCTGCGCCAGTTCCTTTCTTCCATAGCCTATGTTGACACACCAGAGCCCGGCCATTGCGTCCAGCAACTTGTGGCCCTCGGCATCCCAGATATAGACACCATCGGCCTTGACGATGACGCGTGTGCCCTGCCGATTTAACTCCTTTGCATCGGTAAAAGGGTGCAGGTGGTGGCCGGCGTCGGCACGCCTTAAATCGTCGATTTCGAACCTCTGCTCACTACTCATAGTATGTACTCGCCTTATTCACCAAGCGGTCCCGCCTGGCGGCAAACTACCGATTAATTAAAAACTAGCCGGGCTGTTAGCACTGATGATGACCGCTTTGTCATCACCCACATTGCGAAATCTGTGTGGCGTCTGGCTCTCAAAATAGTAACCCTCGCCCTCCACAAGAATCTGACATTCGGCACCGACTGTCAGTTCGACTCGCCCCTCGATAATCACCCCGGCTTCCTCTCCTTCATGCTGTAGCATCTCCTCGCCGGTGTCGGTGCCCGGCAATAACACCTCTCGCAACACACACATCTGACGATTTTCACGGTTGGCGCCAATCAAATAGAAATGAATGTCTCCACTGCCTACATCGGGCTGCTGGTCTTTCCGGTAGTAGATATGTTCCGACGTGGGTTCCGATTCGAAGGTAAAAAAATCCGCCAGGGACATGGGCAATCCGTCCAGCACCTTCTTCAATGAACTCACCGAAGGACTCACCTTACTCTGTTCGATCAGTGAGATAGTGGCGTTGGTTACCCCTGAGCGCCTGGCTAATTGCCGCTGGGAAAGCTCAAAATGCTTGCGCACCGTCTTCAATCGGGTGCCCAGTTCAATCGACATAGCGACGACTCCAGCCTGAAAGAGTTAAATATATTAAACAATATACCGGGAAATGTGGACATATTTGTCAAATATATTTAACATTTCCGAATAATCACCCTACTTCTCAAGGTTCCCTATGAACGCCAAAAGCAAACCATCACCGGAAGTTAAGAATCTACAAGAATTCTGGATGCCCTTCACTGCCAATCGGCAATTCAAGCAGACACCAAGAATGCTGACCATGGCCAAGGGCATGTACTATAGGTCGGATGATGGCCGCGAAGTTCTCGATGGCACCTCGGGCCTCTGGTGTTGCAACGCGGGCCACGGCAGAGAATCCATCACCGCAGCGGTCAAACAGCAACTCGAACGCATGGATTTCGCTCCGACTTTCCAGATGGGACATCCGATCGCATTCCGCCTCGCCGAACGCCTCTGTGAGATCACTCCCCCAGGCTTGAATCATGTTTTCTTCACCAATTCCGGCTCCGAGTCTGTAGATACCGCATTGAAAATTGCCCTGGCCTATCACCGGGCTCGTGGAGACAGTGCTAGAACCATGCTCATAGGTAGGGAGAAGGGCTATCATGGCACCAATTTTGGCGGCATGTCGGTGGGTGGCATCGCCGGGAATCGCGAGGCCTTTGGCAGCCTGCTGCCGGCGGTCGATCATCTACGCCATACTCTGGACATGGAACGCAATGCTTTCAGTCGCGGACTGCCGGAGCATGGTGTCGAACTTGCCGACGACCTGGAGAGGCTGTGCCTGCTGCATGACCCTGCCACGATCGCCGCGGTTATTGTCGAACCCATAGCCTGTTCGGGCGGAGTAGTGTTTCCGGCTAAAGGCTACCTGACAAGACTCAAGGAAATTTGCGACCGCCATGGCATATTGCTGATCTTCGATGAAGTCATCACCGGGTTTGGTAGAGTAGGCAAGGCATTCGCGGCAGAGCGCCTCGGCGTTACGCCGGACATCATTACTAGCGCCAAAGGCCTGACCAATGGCACTGTGCCCATGGGAGCAGTGTTCGTAAAGGATTCTATTCACGCGGCATTCATGCAAGGCAGCGGACAAGGCATCGAACTCTTTCATGGCTATACCTATTCCGGTCATCCAGTGGCCGCCGCCGCTGCATTGGCAAGCCTGGATATTTATCAACAGGAGAATCTATTCGAACGCACCATCGAGATAGAAAGCTATTGGGAAGACGCCGTTCATTCTCTTAAAGGACTCCCCAATATTATAGATATCCGCAATTATGGCTTAATCGCGGGTATTGAATTTTCCAGCAGAGAAGGAAAACCCGGAGCGCGTGTCTATGATATTTTTACCCGTTGTTTCCATGAGGAAGGCCTACTTATTCGGCCGTCGGTGGATATAATTGCACTAAGCCCGCCACTGATAATCGAAAAAGCACAGATTGATCAGATTTTTGAGACATTGGGCAGGGTCATTAAAGCAACTGCCTGATAATTCTGGCTACTCACCAAAACCAAAACAAGGCAGCGAAGTGACAACTACAATCGAACATTATATCAATGGCAGCATAGTCCCCGGCAACAGCGGTAATAGCTCTGCAGTATTCAATCCCGCAACCGGCAAGGAATCAGCACGTGTTGCATTGGCCAGTCTGGAGGAAGTGAATACAGCAGTGGCAGCGGCCAATGCCGCATTCCCCGCCTGGTCGTCAACTACTCCCTTGAACCGTGCACGGGTCATGTTCAAATTCAAAGACCTGATAGAGCAAAATCGTGAAAAATTCCAGGAATTGATTACTGCCGAACACGGAAAAGTCTTAAGCGATGCCGGCGGTGAAGTAACCCGTGGACTGGAGGTAATCGAGTTTGCCTGCGGCATTCCTCACCTGCTCAAGGGAGAACATTCCAGGAACGTTGGTGGCGGAGTGGATTCCTGGTCAGAAATGCAGCCGCTTGGTGTAGTGGTGGGCATAACCCCCTTTAATTTCCCAGTCATGGTGCCCATGTGGATGTTTCCGGTAGCGGTCGCCTGCGGAAATACCTTCGTCTTGAAGCCCTCGGAAAGAGATCCCTCTCCTGGGCTGTTGATTGCCGAGCTTTTCAAGCAAGCCGGGCTCCCGGACGGGGTGTTTAATGTGATCAATGGCGACAAGACCGCCGTAGATGCCCTGCTGAGCCACGACGATGTGAAGGCAGTAAGCTTCGTCGGTTCGACGCCTGTCGCTGAGTACATTTATGCCAAGGCCAGTGAGCACGGGAAACGGGTTCAGGCCTTAGGTGGCGCGAAAAATCACATGCTGATCATGCCGGATGCCGACCTGGATCAAGCTGTCGATGCCTTGATGGGTGCAGCCTATGGCTCTGCTGGCGAACGCTGTATGGCAATATCGGTGGCAGTCTGTGTCGGCGATGAAGTGGCAGATCAACTCATAGAGAAACTCACCCCGAAGGTGCAAAACCTTAAGGTCGCACCGGGCACCGAGCCGGAAGCCGAAATGGGGCCACTGGTCACTGCCCAGCATCTGGAGAAAGTTACCGGCTATGTTGCCCTGGGGATCGAAGAAGGTGCATCACTGATTGTCGATGGGCGCAATCACCAGGTTCCAGGCCATGAAGCGGGATATTTCATGGGCGGTTGCCTGTTCGATAATGTCAGCAAAGATATGGGTATTTATAAGGACGAAATATTTGGTCCAGTCTTATGCGTAGTCCGTGTTCCCAGTTTCGATGCAGGCTGCGAGTTAATCAACGACCACGAATACGGGAATGGCACCACAATTTTCACTCGGGACGGCGACAGCGCCCGGCAATTTACCCACAGCATTCAAGTAGGAATGGTTGGCGTAAATGTTCCCATCCCGGTACCGATGGCCTTTCACAGCTTCGGTGGATGGAAACGATCACTGTTCGGACCACTGCATGTGCATGGCCCCGACGGCGTAAGGTTTTACACACGCATGAAGACTATGACATCCAGGTGGCCCACGGGTATACGCAAAGGCAGTGATTTTTCAATGCCAATCATGAAGTAACACTGTCTAAGTTCCCTAGAATATGAGCTCTAAATACGATCCTGTCAGTGGGCGCGTAATAACGGTTTTTTTGCACTACGCAATTCCATCCGTTGTTGGCATGCTGTGCCTATCCTCTGCCTTCATGATCGACGGTATCTTCATTGGAAATTTTGTCGGCACTGTGGCGTTGGCGGCAGTTAATCTAGCGATGCCGGTATGGTCTGGACTGTTCGCGGTTATCACCATGCTGGCTATTGGCAGCGCGGTAATGTGCGGCAAATATCTGGGCGAGGAAGATTATTCCGCTGCCAAAGATATTTTTACCAAATCCCTCACCTGCTCTGTATTCATCGCCTTGCTTAGCTGCTTGCTCGGTATCGTGTTTCTCGACTCCTTGGTTGTTGCGCTGGGAGCCACGGTGGAATTGGCCCCGCTGGTATCCAACTACCTGGTAATTATTTTTGCGTTTTCGCCAGCCTTCCTACTGGGCTTCTTCCTGTTCTACTTCGTTAGAATAGACAGCAATCCCTTGCTCGCCTCGTTTTCCTTAATCGCCAGCGCGTTTATCAATGTGCTTCTCGATTGGTTTTTTATCGTGGAGTTGGAGATGGGAATTGCGGGAGCGGCTTACGCCACGGGCATGGCACACGGATCCGTTCTGTTAGTCCTGTTACCGCATTTCTTTCGACGGGCTTCCCGGCTCAAGTTGATTCACCTGGCTGGAAGTTGGAGCGACATTCCCAAGGCGCTGGCCAATGGCTTTTCTGAATTTGCCAATGAAATGTCTATTGGCCTGACCACATTACTATTGAACTGGATAATGATTACCCGACTGGGGGTAAGTGGAGTAGCCGCCTTTACTATCGTCAACTATCTTTTCTTTATTGGTTTGATGACTTTTTACGGCATCGGCGAATCCTTACAACCTCTCATCAGCAAGAACTATGGCGCACGCCAGGCAGCTAAGATGTCTGACTTTGTTCGGATTGCCCTGGTTTCAAATTTACTTATCGCCATCGTGCTCTGCGGCATACTTCTCACACTCCCACAGATATTGATCGGTTTCTTTCTGCAACCGGGTGAAGGTGCAACCATGGATATCGCGACACGTTTCCTCTATTATTTTTGGCCCGCCTTTCTATTCAGCGGCATGAATATCACTCTCAGCGGATTTTTCACAGCCTGTCACAAGCCAGGCCTATCAGCCTCGATTGCACTCTCGAGAAGCTTGGTCTTACCGCTTCTCTTTCTGTTAACACTACCAGTTTGGTTGGGTGATATCGGCGTATTCATTTCCATACCCCTAGCCGAATGTATTACGTTTATTATGGCTTTAGTATTTATTTCCAAGAACAAACCCAGACATATTGTGGATGCCTTGACTACCCCCTAATAGAATCTGGACTCGAAGGAACTCGAACCATGCGACAGTACTTACAATTCTATGTAAACGGCGAATGGATTGATCCTGCAACGGAGAATAACTGTGATGTTATCAATCCTGCCGATGAGTCTATTGCCGGGATCATTTCATTAGGCTCCGAGGCCGATGTAGACAAGGCAGCGGCTGCGGCTCGATCTGCCTTTAAATCGTTTTCTGGATTTACCCAACGAGAACGCCTGGATTTGTTGGAGAGCATCCTCGCCAGTTATGAGAAGCACTACGATGAAATCGCTCTGGCCATTAGCGATGAGATGGGCGCACCCCTGCCATTTGCAATCGAAGAACAGGCTGGCTGTGGTACCGGGCACCTACGATCGGCGATCAATGCGCTAAAGGATTTTCAGTTTGTAGAAGACAGGGGCGGAACTCAAATTTACAAAGAACCGATCGGTGTCTGCGCATTTATTACACCCTGGAACTGGCCCATCAATCAGATCACCTGCAAGGTTGCACCTGCTATTGCCACTGGCTGCACCATGATTCTCAAGCCCAGTGAAATAGCACCTTTCTCCGCCTATCTGTTCGCTCAGATCATGGACGAAGCCGGCGTACCCGCTGGCGTCTTTAATATGATCAACGGCGATGGCCCGACTGTGGGGGCAGCCATGGCCGCTCATGCAGAAGTAGATATGGTTTCGTTTACCGGTTCTACCCGGGCCGGCATCCTGGTAGCAAAGGCAGCCGCCGACACGGTGAAACGGGTTACTCAGGAACTGGGTGGCAACTCGGCCAACATCATTCTCGATGACGCAGACCTGGAGAGCGCCGTGAGTGGCGGTACACTGAGTTGCTTCTCTAACAGCGGCCAATCCTGTGATGCACCGGCCCGCATGCTGGTCCCCGCCGCGCAGCATGACGAAGCTGTAGCCATCGCAGTCGCTACCGCCAGACGTGTTGTGGTGGGCGCCCCCAGAGCAGATGGCACCGATATCGGCCCGGTTGTGAGTAAATTGCAGTTCGACAAGATCCAGCATCTGATTCAACAGGCCATCGATGAAGGCATAGAATTAGTCTGTGGTGGCACCGGCAGGCCTGACAATTTTGATAAAGGTTACTATGTCAAGCCAACCATATTCGCGAATGTAGATAACTCTTCGACGCTTGCACAGCAGGAAATATTCGGCCCTGTGCTGGCGATTATTCCCTACCAGGATGATGACGAAGCCATCCGCATTGCCAATGACACACCCTACGGTTTGTGTGGATATGTGTCCGGCGGTGAAGCACGGGCAATGCAACTCGCCTCTCAACTTCGTACCGGCATGGTACTCCTCAACGGTAATGAAGGCAGCTTTGATGCACCGTTCGGTGGTTATAAACAATCAGGCAATGGTCGTGAATGTGCTGAATATGGCTTCGAAGATTTTCTCGAAATCAAGGCGGTGATGGGAATCGGGGACTAGCCTCGACCTTGCCACACAAAAATAGATTTACCAGCGATCATTCGACGCTATAGACTCGACGATTATGAAAGACGCACCGACAACAGCAGCACCACGTAAGAGTATGGAGTCGCGGATGTTGGTTTTCTATTAGCTACTCTCGGTAGCATCTTCATTGCCTGGATCTAACCAGCAAAAACGCTCCCAACATAAGAATAAAAATCGGGAAAAACGGTACAAACGGATAATACGGAAGATAGCTTTGCAGATAGTAGGTAAATTCAATACTCATAAGGTATTCGTAGCTTCGATCACCCCAGACCCATCCAGAACCAGCACCGATCAAACCGATGAGTACGGTCACAATACCGGCCAGCAAATATAGTCTGCGTGCTAATCCACCAGCATCTGCCTGTGTTGATTTATCTTGCACGATTGAAACTCCCATTACGCCTGCTTAAACTGCGCGACCCACCGCGGGTTGTTGCCAGTTTTTTTTCATCCACGCACCCAGTCGCAAACCCCAGGCCAGGAACCCAGCCCAGTAATAGATGATATCGATAGGAAGTGGATCAGGATAGGAGAAAACCTGCCACCAGTAGGTACTCCAAATATAGGCCCAAATATAATAGATTCCGATCTTGTGCAGCAATTTCCACTGCCTGGGAGTTAAACGACGACGGCCAAATTTAAAAGAAGTCAATACCATAGCCAGCAAGAGAAGATAACCCACCGTCCCCTCGATGGCATCGGAGAGAACATACTGCTCTTCCAGGTAAAACTGGGTATGGACCAGCACCAACCACAAGATAGACAGCAACTGCCAAGCCATGGCGGTCGCGAAGCACAGCCCGATAATGCTCCGATTACGCAGCAGCCAGCGACTAAACAAGCTGGGAAACAAGCCATGCAGAGAAGATGCAGCAAAAGCCAGGTAAATCAACGGCACCGCGCAATACACCGAAAACTCGATCAAGGGTAACAGGCCTGCACCAGTGGACAGATCACCCCGTATCATAGCCAATGCACAAGCAATGGATATGGGGATGCTGATGAGCCAGTAAAGGTTCCAGTTATTGAGGACTTTATTCTGTAGTAATTGCTTCAAGCTGACTCTCACTATGCTTGCGCTTGTTCTAATAGTCTGGCACGTGCTCTGCTGGCTCGTTACAGCTTGTCCTTGAGCTTATAGTACAGCATGCCCAACGCCACCATCTGCCTGCCAAAAAGACGTTGCCCAGGAATTGTAAACGGCTCGATGTCCGCGAAAATATCGAAGCGTTCCAAAGTTCCAGCGACCGTATCAGCCATGATCTGTCCGGCCAGATGCGTAACGTTTACCCCATGACCGGAATAACCCTGGGAGTAAACTATATTATTGGCGATCCGGCCCATCTGCGGCACTCTGTTAATGGGCACACCGATGGTGCCACCCCAGGCGAACTCGAAATTTATACCGGCTAACTGAGGATATATTCTCAACATCCTTGGCATCAGTTGGCGCTTGATCACTTCGGGATCACTGCCGAAGTAATTACAGCGGCCCCCAAACAGCAGTCGCTTATCGGCGCTCAAACGAAAGTATTCCAATATATAGTTGGGATCACAGACGGCGAGATCCTGTGGATTGATCTCATTGACCAGTGCAGGGCTAAGTGGCTCAGAAGCGATGATGAAGCTGTTCACGGGAAACATAATTCCCTGCAGTTTGCGCTCTAAAAAGTGATAAGTATTGCCTGCCAGCACAACAAAGTCTGATGTCACCGAGCCATGTTCGGTGACAACTACTGGTTTGCTGTTTTTTTCGATGCGCAGTACGGGAGACTGCTCGTAAATTGTTGCACCCTGGGAAACTGCGGCCTTGGCTTCTCCAATACAAAGATTCAAGGGATGCAGATGACCGTTGCCCATGTTCAACAAGGCCCCGATGTACGCATCGGTGCCAATCCTGTCCTGGGTTTCTTGTTTCGATAACAGCCTGGTTTCGAAAGGAAAATCATGCCTTTCCAGTGCTTCAACATTGGCCTGCAAGGCACGCACATGGCGTGGTTTGATCGCCACATCCAGGTAACCCGATTTGAGATCACATTGAATATCGTAACTCGCTACCCACTCTCGAATAATCTCGTGGCCCGCCCAGCGTAATTCCCAGACGATGGCCTCGGCGTTCCGGCCCAGCGATCTGGTGAGGGCAGCCGCGCCGGAAATACCACCAATCATCTGACCACCATTGCGACCGGAAGCCCCCCAGCCTACCCTGTTAGCCTCGACTACATGGACATCGTAGCCCCCCTCCGCCAAAAAAAGGGCGGTAGCAAGACCAGTGAAGCCGGCCCCAATAACACAGACATCGGCATTTTTTGCTCCAGTCAGCGGCGCATAATCGGTACTCCCATTGCTGCTGGCTGCATAGTATGAACCGGTGTGAGGTTGAGCTGCGGTCATGTCGATTACTGCTGCAATTGTTATTGGCAGGTGTTGAGAATGGGAAAAGTCCAGGGAACCTCTGAACAAGGTTGACCTCTGAGCGTGGTCAACCTTGTTCAGAGGCTCCCCGGCTGGTTTTATGCCATAATGGTTATAGCGATACCTCTTGCCCTATCGGCTGCGATTTTGTGAAAGGGCTTGAAGCGGCGGGTCTCGATAGGTTCAGCAAATACGGCTTGATCTAAGCTTGACCGTTCTCGGCTAAATAGACCCGACGATACTGGGCCGGCGTCTGACCGGTGGCCTTCTTGAATGCAGCATAAAATGCCGAATTGGAGTTAAATCCCACCGCAAAGGAGATATCCAATATAGCCTGAGATTGAGGTTTGCTTTGACTGAGCATGGCTTTCGCTTCTTCGATTCTGTAGCTATTGAGAAAATCGAAGAAACTCATACCAAATCCGGAGTTTACCGCCTGGGACAGGTGGTTTACCGAGCATTTCACCAATTTAGCCAATTTAGGCATGGTAAGCTCCGACTCCAAATACACTTTATCGCCAGTCATCAGGCTTGTTAGTTTGTTGGAATAATCTTCCAGCTGGCTAGAATCGAGACCAGATTTCGCATATTTAGGCGTTGTCGTATCGCCGGCCTTGGCAATGATCGGGCGCACGGTATGGGCATGATCATAATAATCGGTAATTTTTACGGCACCGTCACCGTTGACCATCATAAATTCTGCTCCAAACCAGTCCTCATGGGACTGATCCAGGGAGGACATCCGGTATTGAAAGGCGATCGAATTATCGCTGGCCAGAATTTCGCCGATTAGCTGATAACTGTGCTGTTCGTAGGCGAAGAAATCAGCAAGATTAGCCACCAGATCCTCTCGGGAGTGCTGTTGGTTGGTGGGCACATCGTGGTAGGTTCCATCTTTCGCGAGATGTTCGGCTACGCCCTTGGCATCACTGTGATTCCAGGCATCGAAGTAACTTTGGACAAAATCTGCGGCACGCACTCTAAGTGGCTCCTGATTATGAAGACCTTAGGAGTCCCCAAAATCTTCACTGGCAGATTGTATCTCAGGAATGGGGTTGATGACATAGTAGCCGGGCACTGCTTAGCGCTTGATTTTCGCAGCATCACCTGCCCTGTTCATGCCGTTCCAGGCGAGTCAGCCACAGAGGTGGTTGATAGGGATGAACAGTGACTTTATCACCGGATTTAATAATCCCTGCCACCTCCACTACGCCGACTAACCCGCGGGAAAATTTTGCTGCCTGGGAGAAAGCTCCACGCCCTAATGGCTCACCCGCATTGTTGCTGTATATCGATGCGAGTTTTTCACTTATCTCCACACAGGGTGGATTGTATTCTTCCACCAGCAATTCGGCGCCGGAAGGAAACTTCAACACCGTGCCTCTGGGTAGTTGAGACAGTTTGGGTATCCCCTGGAAGCACAGGTTTGCCCCCAGTTTGGCCGCTGTGAGCGACTCCTGCAGGTCCATGTGCTGTTCCATGGCGGCAAGCTCTTCCACCGATACCGCTGACCACTGCCGCTCGTTGCGCCTGATGGTACCCTGGGGCTGCTTATCTCCTTTCCAGGCCTCACGCATCAATGCGCGGTGACGATCACCGACGATGCCATCGAGTTCGAGCTGCAGCGAAGCACAGGGATGTTTGGAAAATTCCTGGTCGGAGCGACCAACATAGACTGACTCAAGCACACCGATAATCTCGCTCATTGTCCTTCCTCGATGATGGCATTAGCCCTAACTGAATTTTTCTTACCCGACGGCGAAACTAAGGGGGGGGGCGACTCAATAGGCGAGTGGTGGTGTTGCCCGCGTCCGTGCCGGCGCCCAAAAAGGCTTGTCCTGTAAGGTGCATCTGACCGTCTTACTATAGTGTCGAAGCTCCTTAACATAGTATATTTCCGCCCAGATATCGCCTTGCAGATATTTAGTCTTGACCATTGCCAGCGCGATATTAGCCTTAACCACCGGGGACCACATGGCCGAAGTGACGTAGCCAATTTCATGGTTGCAGCGCTTGTCTGAGTATAAATGGGATTCTTCCGCCGGCTTGTTGCCTTCGATATCCAATTTTACCAGGGTATATTCAGGTCTCGCGTCTCGCTCTTTCAGTAGTGCCTTTCTGCCATTGAAGTGTGGTTTCTTGAAATCCACCAACCAACCCAGACCCAGCTCAAATGGGCTGTGATCGTGCTGAAAGTGAATGGTTTTAAGCGCTTCGTTAAACTCCATGCCCGGCATAATAAAACCCGCTTCCAGCCGAGCCATATTGGTGGCGGCTTCACCAAAGGGCTGAATCCCGTAATTCTCACCGGCTGCATACAAGGCATCCCAGAGATCCAAAGCTAACTCTGGTTTTATCCAGAGTTCGTAACCGAGGTCGCCGGTGAAACCGGTGCGAGAAACCATCAGGGGTTTATCGTCCCTATTGCCACCGCTGTCGCCGAATGGGAAGTGTATAATGTTAAACGGCTTCAGGCTGTCGATCCCCTCCAGCCCCATTTGTTTCAGCACCTCACAGCTGGTGGGTCCCTGAAACGACAGCGCAGCTATTTCGTCAGACATATCGATGATGCTCAGCTTATTAAAGCCGAAGGCACTCTTGCGTAACCAGGCCAGTGAAGGACTACCACAGGTCAGCATAAATTTGTCGGCACCCAGCCTAAAAACAGTACCATCGTCGACCATGCGACCCGCATCTGTACACCAACACAGATAAGTCACACGGTTAAGATTAAGCTTGGTGATATCGCGGCTTACCATACGATTCAACATGGTTTCGGCATCGGCACCGCTAATGAAATATTTCTGCATCGGACAGATATCATAGGTAGCGCAGCCGTTACGCACACAGAAATACTCATACTCTGCGTCGTAATAGTAGTCGGCGAATTTATAGCCATTCCAGGCTGACCAGGCATCTCGAATATTAAGCTGTGCCGCTCTTGGATAGAAATGAGTCCGCTTTAAACGCTCGTCTGCGAATGGATCGGCGGCTGGCACTTTGGCATTGTTATCGGTATTCATGGCTTGGATTACTCGTCGTAACAATCGTCTTCGGGCACGGTGTTGCTTCGTTTCAGATCCATGAGAATTTCCCGAGCTGCATTGGCACCGCAGGCAGAGGATACACCGCCACCTGGATGGGTGGATGAGCCGCACATATACATGTTCTTTATCGGCATGCGGTACTGAGCATATCCTGGGAATGGGCGGTTGAATAATAATTGGTCGATGGTCAGTTCACCCTGAAAAATATTGCCCTCGGTTAATCCTATCTCGGCCTCAATATCAAAGGGTGTACGAACTTCCATATGCACAATTAAATCTTTAAAACCCGGGCTATAGCGTTCGATTTTATCTATCACTGACTGACCAAACTGATCTCGTTGCTCCGGCGTCCATGGACCGTTGGCTAATTTCGACGGGCAATACTGCACGAAGTTAGACATCCAGTGCTTACCGGGCGGCGCCACTGTGGGATCCCACGCCGAGGGTATTACCGATTCTATGAAGGGGTCGTCGGACCAGCGGCCGTGCTTCCAACAGTCATAGGCCCGCTCCATGGATTCCAGCGAACCGGCAAAAACCTGGCCGCCGCGGTTGATATAGTGATTTTCTGGTACGCCGGTAAATTTCGGCAATGCGGACAGGGCGATATTGACCTTGCCGGAGGAGCCACGAATCTTAAAATTTTTGGCCTTTTCGTAGATACCCTCAGGCAGGTCATTTTTGTCCATACATTGAGTAAATGTACGCTTGGCATCCAGATTGGAGACGACGATGCCAGCATGTAATTCCTCGCCGTTTTCCAACATCACACCCACCGCCTGGCGATTTTCAACCAGTATCTGCTTTACCCCTGCGTTACAGCGAATTTCGCCACCGTGTTCCTGCAAGGCACCGGCGATGGCACTGGAGACGGCGCCCATACCGCCCCGGGCCAGACCCCAGGCGCCGATATTGCCGTCCACATCGCCCATTACATGGTGCAACAGGATGTAGGCCGATCCTGGTGATTGCACCCCAAGTGCAGTGCCGATAATTCCTGGGCTGGCCATGGATGCCTTGATGAGATCATTCTCGAAATAATCTTCGAGGAAATCGGCCGCACTCATAGTGAAGAATCGGATGTATTCGTACAGTTCCCTCTCACCCAGCGCCCAAAATTCCTTAGCCAACCACAGCAATTCCTTAATATCTCGCGGCCGCCACGAGGTGGGATCCGGGGGTGTGCGCAGTAGCGTCTTGCGAATCAGTTGTGCATAGCGCCCAAGATCGGTGTGAAAGCGAAACATGGCATCGGCATCATGGGGCGAATGCCGCCGTAGCGCATTATATTCCACTTCCGGATCGGTGTAGCTTATCAGTACTTCGCCCTTATCGCCGAAGCACAAACTACCCAAATAGGGCACCAGCAGCAGTCCGTGCCGGGTAAGGTTCAGATCCCTGTGTATGGTCTGGCGCATCAAACTGCAGACATAGGAGCAGCTGGAGTAGACCCAGCCGTCATGCATCTCCCGGGATGCCGCTGCGCCTCCGATATAGTCATTCTTTTCTACGACCAGCACCTCCAACCCGGCCTTGGCCAGGTAGGCGGCATTGGTCAGGCCATTGTGGCCAGCACCAATTATAATTGCATCGTAGTTTTTCATTACTGGGTCTTTATTCCAAAATCTTTCGCGCCGCATTATGCCCGGGGCCACCCATTAATCCGCCACCGGGATGACTGCCGGCTCCACATAGGTACAAGCCGGGAATCGGCGTACTGTACTGGGCCGCTTCATAGGTGGGTCGCATCATCAACATCTGATCGACGGATAATTCCCCGTGGTGCCAGTGGCCACCAGTGACTTGGTGGGTCTGTTCCAGATCCTGCGGTGTCAGTAACTCGCTGTGAAGAATTTGTGCTTTTATCTGGGGCGCGTACACCGCGACTGTGTCGATGACGCGCTGACACAGGGCTGCACGGGCGTCCTCTGTCCAGCCGCCTTTGAGCTTGTAGGGTACGTACATCACATGGGCCGAGAGTACGTGCTTACCCTCAGGTGCCAGGGATTCGTGGCGCAGGCTGGGCACGACGATTTCCATTACGGGCTGCTGCGAATACCCGCCATATTTGGCGTCGTCGAAGGCAAATTCGATAGCGTCCATATCCGCTGCAATAATCATGCGGCCATCAGGCTTCGCCAAACCTGTGAAATTGGGTAGACCGTCGAGGGCAAGATGCAGTTTGGCTACATAGCCATCACAGCGTAGCCGGCGAATTCTATTGGTGAACTCAATCTCTAGATTTTCCACCCCAACCAATTCCAGGAAAGTGCGCTGGGGATCGGTGGAGGAGACTACGCGAGCCGCGTTGATTTGTTCACCATCTGCCAATTCCACTCCTGTGGTTTTGAGCCCATCTGAATTTCCCTGAATCAGGATACGGCCGACTCTGGCACCGATCTTGACTTCCACCCCGGAGGCTGTCGCCGCACTGTATAATGCCTGCACTAGGCTCTCGATGCCGCCGCTGGGAATAGCATGAGCGCCGCCGAGTTCACCGCTCATCCGGTACAACAGGGTCAATACCGAAGCATTAGGCGAGCGGGGCGCCATTTTTGAGCCAATAAGACCGTCCCAACTCAGTACCGCCTTGAGCAGTTCGCTGTCAAAGTTTTCATCCATCAGATCCCGGGCCGGTAACATTGCAAGCCGCATAAACTCGCCCATATCCTGCTTCCCCAGCAGACGCATTTTGAGCCCAAGCTGTGCGAAGGTTAGCAGTGACGACCAGCGAGTATCGCCCACTCGGGGCATGGTCTTGAGCCAGAAGGGCTCCAGCAGCTCGACGAAGCGCTGCAGTAACTGCCGATATTGCCGATAGCTGGCAGCATCTTCTGCACTGACACCAATGATTTCTGCGTCAACCCCGATTCCAGTGAGGACGACATGCTCACCCGCAGCATTTAGTCCCACTGTGGGCATCGGCACCATGGGAGAATCGAAACCATGGGCGGTCAAGTTCAGATCTCGCGCCACCTTCGCTGAGAAATGGCTGACAGTGTGGGCAACTGCTGCCTTGAAGCCCGGATGAAACTCACGAGTCGCCGCCAGCCCCCCCAACGTCTCCGAGGCCTCAAGTAGCAGAACCCGCTGGCCTTTCTTTGCCAGGTAGGTTGCGCAGATCAGGCCATTGTGGCCTGCCCCAATGATGATGGTGTCGTAATGCTGCAATTGAAGCCCAATGAGTCACAGTCGACGTTCGAACTTATTAGTTTTTCAATGGGCTCACTACCGTGCCTATACGCATAGAACGCCCGTTGCGTGCCAAATTCAGGCCTCGATGGCTGGTTTTTGGGGACAATAACCGGATCAGGATTGCTTCCCTGTAGCAGTTACTGGTCGTCAATTATTTCCTGACGCCATTCCACAACATTCATTTCTATGACAATAAAACCTGCAATCCAGGCAAATTCATCCCAGGCGAACATGAAGTGGCCCCGGAATATCCAATAGGCAATTGCCAGCCAAAGCGATCCATATAGAAGAGTTTTGGCCGAGTTAAGGCCGTGAATCATCGCACCTGCTGAAACACCGCGGTCCTGCATCCAGACCACTGCTTCGATGGTGAAAAGAATCAGCAACCAGATGGCCGCCTCCAGTAGATCGATCCAGGCCAGTTGCCGCTCTACAACCAGGCCCGGGGCGTCATTGATGATGAGGAATTCCGGTGGATCGATGTAGAAAAACTGGGATGCAGTGGAGAGTTCCAGGCAATTTACTGCATCGAGCTCGGTGTACAACAGGTTGTAAGCGTAGGAAACATCGCTACCCAGCAACTGACACAGACTGGTGATATCAACTATGGGAATCACGCCGCTCAATTCATAGACGTAGTTTCCATAGGCGTACAAGGTATGGGCCAGGACAGCATAGCAAATGACGCGAGCGCCGTGCATGAGAAATGCTCGCAGGCGAGATAGCGGTTGATCCGACAGAATAAAGGTTTCAAGTTCAAACAGCAGCAGCAGAATTATCCAGGCGCTTTCATCGAGCGTGGTAGCGAAAGCCCGAGTCCAATCAATCAATGAGCCACCATTACGCATAGTAAAACTGGCTATGACCCAGTCATCCCTGACATACAAGGCGAAATTAATCAGCAGTAAGGAATACACCACCAGCTTGATTAGCTGGCGTAGATCCAGACCTGAAATATGAGCGGTGGCGAGGTTGGCTTTCATCGGTCGCGACTATCCAAAAAAATTGCAGTATCCTCGGCTCAGCAGTTCTGCGGAGGCGTCGCCGAGCGCCTTGGATGAGTCCAAAATGGCACATCGGATATTCTGCACTGGGCCCATGTCACCTGCCATTCCAGTTCTTTCTGATAATAAATTTCTGCCCAGATCTGAACTGGCAACTTGCCATTGCGATATTCCACATCGGCCATTGCAAGATTGGCTTTGAGAATAGGTGACCAGATCTGGGTTTTGATGGTACCGATACGTCGACCCTTCTTGCCATCATAGAGAAACGAGTCTACGGGAGGTTTGTTGCCTTCGACGGCAAGTTTAACCAGGCGCCGTTCGATGGGTCGGTCCTTTTCTCTCAGCAGTGCCTGTTTTCCGGTAAAATGCGGCTTGTCGAAATTGACCACCCAACCCAGGCCGATTTCGAAAGGCGAACGGTCGTGGCCTGCGCGTACTGTCGTCTCGGCAGTATTAAAATCGTCTCCGGGCATAATAAACCCAGCTTCAATTCTCACCATTTCCAAAGCGTCCAGACCTATACAGCGCAGATCGTATAGTCCTCGCTGCTTAACCCCAACCAGAGCATCCCAAAGTGCCAGCGCATTAGATGGATTGGTCCATAATTCATAGCCCAAATCACCCGTGTAGCCGGTACGAGAAACCATCACCTCGAAACCATCCAGCTGCGTGTGCAGAATTCCAAACGGCTTGAGTTGATCGAGTCCGTCAAATCCCGCCGCGGATAGAACCGAATAGGCAGTGGGCCCCTGTACTGCAAGTGCTGCTACCTCGTGGGTTTCTTCGACGATCGACACGTCCATGCCCAGACTGGATATCAACAACCAATCTAACTGATGGTGCTGAGAGCACAGACGATATTCGCCTTGATGCAGATGAAAAATCGTGCCGTCGTCCAACACCTTACCCTCATCATTACACCAGACCACATAGGTCACGCGATTGGGTTTTAAAGCGGATACGTCTCGCACCACCAGGCGGTTTAGAAAACTAAGCGCATCTGGGCCGCTGATGCGATACTTTTCCATCGGCGTAAGGTCCATTACGCTGCATGAACTGCGGATCGCGAAATATTCCGACGCCAGGGTGTCGTAGACGCGGGCGGTCTGGTAGCCATTCCAGGACATCCAGTTTTTAACCAGGCAGTGCTGCTCTATCCGCGGGTGAAAGGGAGATGGCAGCAACACCTGTTTAGCATCATGCTGCACTAACGGTGATTGGATAATGCTGACCATAATTACAACCCCGCTCCCATGGCCAATATCCTCTGCGCCGCATTGTGACCGGGAATACCGGTGACACCTCCACCTGGATGGGCAGCGGCACCGCAGAGAAACAGCCCAGCAATGGGGGTATCATATTGCGCCGCGCCATGAATCGGTCGCATCATAAAACTCTGGTCGATGGTCATCTCACCATGGTGCCAATGACCGCCGGTAATATTGTATTGCGCCTCGATATCCACCGGCGTCAGCAATTCCCGGGCGACAATTTGTGTGGAAAATCCCGGCGCATACCGCTCCACTACGGCGATAATCTTATCGCTGAACGATTCACGCTGCCGCTCCCAACCCTGTTTCAGGGAATAGGGAGCAAAGCAGGCTGATATGGACATCACGTGATGTCCGTCAGGCGCAAGCGTCGGATCAGCGATACTGGGAACGGTAATTTCCAGTAGCGGATGCTCCGAATACTCACCGTACTTGGCATGATTAAAGGCGTGCTCTAAATAGCGCATATCGGGTGCAATAAGTAAACGTTGGCCTAGCTGCTGCGTCGACAGCCCTGACACTTGTGGCAGCGAATCTAAAGCCACATGCAGTTTCGCGACGTTTCCTCTGCTGCGTGTAGTATGAATTCGTTGCGCGAACATCGCATCTAGTTCCAGTGCTCCTACCAGCTCCAGGAAAGTAATCTTGGCATCGGCATTGGAGATCACGATGGCGGCATCGAGCCGCTCTCCCGAGTGCAGTTGCACGCCGTAGGCTTTGCCGGCATCGATGAGAATTTTTTGAACTTTGGCACCGGTTCGAATAGTAACTCCGGCACTTTTCGCCGCCTTAGACAACGCGTTTGCTATCTGCCCCATACCCCCAGGCGGCAGGCTTTGTTGACCATGGATTTCCCACCGCAGTCGATTGAGATAGGTCAATACCGTGGAGGGCGTGCGGGGACCCATGTGATGACCGATTACCGCATCGGCGGCGATGGCAGCTTTTAACTGGGCATTGTCAAATACCTCATTCAACACATCGTAAATATTGATACCCCCTACCCTGAGGAATTCCCGCATAGACCTGGTGCCGAGACCGAAACGCAACTTCCAACCGAGTTTGCCCAGGGTAAGCAAGTCTGTGCGATCCATATCCTTGAGTCGCGGCGGTTTGTTCATCATTAAAGGCTCGAGGGTTCTTGCATAGTTTCGGAACTCTTGTTTAAAGGCGGTGTATGCCACCCTGTCCTGTTGTGAAAGCCCGGCTCCAGAAGCCTCATCGACACCCAGTGTCAGATGCTGACCATCGCGATCCAGCGCGATTGTGTCGATGGCCGCGCCCCGCTGCAATCCGGCAGTTTCCAATTTAAGATCAGTACAAATCTTGGGGCTGAGGGAATACAGAATATGGGCGAGCCCCGATACTTTATAACCCTCGGCGAAACTGGTGGTGGAGGCACCGCCCCCCACCTCATCTCTTGCCTCCAGTATTTGAACTTTGCGGCCCGCCAAAGCCAGGTAGGTGGCGCACACCAGACCGTTGTGGCCCCCTCCCACAATAATTACCTGTTTCGATGCGGCACTAGTCATCACCAAAATCCCTCGGCGTGGAGTCTCGTCTACCCAGGTCCCGAAGTATTTCCCGGGCCGCGTTGGTGCCGGGAGCACCCATAACACCGCCGCCGGGGTGGGTGGATGAACTGCACATATACATATTCTTCACCGGTCCGCGATACTGGGCATAGCCAGGGAATGGACGGTTGAACATCAGTTGATCCAGGGTCAGCTCACCCTGGAAGATATTGCCCTCGGTAAGTCCTACTTCGGCTTCAATCTCAAGGGGCGTGCGAACTTCCACATGGAGAATCAGCTGTTTAAAATTCGGGCTATGCTCGGCAATCTGATCGATCACCGTGGCACCGAAGGCATCACGCTTGGCATCGGTCCAGCCACCCTCGACTTCAAACGGACAATACTGCACAAATACCGACATCATGTGCTTGCCGGCCGGTGCCACGGTGGGGTCATACTGGCTGGGGATTACCGTGTCCACATAGGGATCTGCCGACCAACGATCGTCCTTCCAGTCATCATAGGCACGCTCGAGTCGTTCCAGGGTGTCGGTAAAGTGCATGTGTCCGAGGGTCAGCGAAGAGCCCTCCGGTAGCGCCGGAAATTCCGGCATGCCATCCAGGGCGATATTGAGCTTACCGGAGGAACCGCGGATCTTAAAGTTTTCGGCCCGGTGCAGCAGATCTGCAGGCAGATCATTGGGGTCCATCACGCCGAGAAAGGTACGTTTGGCATCGAGATTGGATATCACTACCTGGGCATCTATTTCTTCCCCCGATGCCAACACGACGCCAGTGGCCTTGCGCCCCTTAACGATGATCTGCTCCACTTCTGAATTGGTGCGAAGCTCCCCGCCATGGGATTGGAAAGACGAGGCAATTGCCTTGGTCAACGAGCCCATGCCACCGCGGGCGAAGCCCCAGGAACCTACATTGCCATCGATATCCCCCATGGCATGGTGCAGCAAAACATAGGCCGTACCCGGTGAATAGACACCCAGGCCGGTGCCGATAATACTGCCCCCGGAAAAGTGCGCGAGAATCACGTCACTCTCGAAATACTCCTCGACATACTCCGCGATCGACATGGTAAAGAATCGGATGAATTCGTAGATTTGGGATTCACTGAGGGTATAAAACCGTTTTAGAAGATAGGCGAACTCCATGACGTCCCGGGGTTTGAATGACGCAGGATCCGGCGGTGTGCGCAGCAGAAAACCTCGGATCAGCCGACACCACTTCATCAAATCAGCATCGAAACGAATCGATGCGTCGGCATCCCGCTTAGAGTGGCGAGCAATTTCGCGGCGCCTGACTGCGGGCTGATGGTAACTACCGAAGTAATCACCATCCTGCTTAAAGGTAGCGCTGCCCTGTAACGGCACCACCTCCAATCCATGCCGACCCAAATCCAGGGCCTGGTAGATTTCCGGTCTGAATAAACTGCAAACGTAGGAACAGTTGGAGTATTGCCAACCCTGGTGCAGCTCGCGTGAGACGGTTGCACCACCGACATAGTCGTTTTTCTCGAGCACCACCACGTCGAGCCCGGCCTTGGCGAGAAACGCGGCGTTGGTGAGACCATTGTGGCCGGCCCCGATTACTACTGCATCGTACTTCTTCATCCTAGGGAGCCTCTGAACCAGTTTTCAATGACAGGAACTCTCTGGTCAATTTTAGGGAGAAACCCATCTATCAAGCGCACAGGAACAATCGAAGGCATTTTCCGAAATCCTGTTATCGACACTGACCCCGAGGCCGGGATCATAACAACTTCGAGAGTAGAAAATGTAACCCAATCCAATTCTACCGTGCGGGTAGGCATGGATACTGCACCTGCATGGCGCTGCCATGGCTTTTAGCGTAGAGCTGTGATGTACTATTTCGGGCGGCTCTGAACGATGCAATGGTGCCCAGGCAAGCTATCGCTCAATCTAACGCGCAAGCTATTTCAGAACCGGAGAAACGGCATTACAAGCTTACCACCTCAGCAGGTAGTTTTTGATCGTGCAGTTGCCCAACTACGCGGAGGTGACGCTGCTCTCGCCTCGAGCATCTGCCTCGAAGGGCTGGACCTTTATCCCGATGATGCCAACATCCTCTGCCTCGCAGGGCAATCCCTGATCGCATTAAAGCGCTTTGATGAAGCCCGTGGGCATATCGAAAAGGCCAAGACTCTGCACCCGGCCTTTGCCACAAGTCACGAAACTTTTGCAGACTTGCTGCTACTAGAAGGACGATTCGAGGATGCTATAACGTCCTATCAACAGGCCTTGCATTTAGATCCTGGCCGTTCTCAAATCAACACCAAGATTCATCGCGCAACTGAATTAAAAAAATCATCGACCGCTGCAGACGATTCTCAACCGACTATGGCGTTTGCCGACGAGATGGCGAAAGCGGCACAATTCACGAGGAATGACGAGCCTGAGAAATCTGAATCTATCTATCGTGATATTCTGCGCCGCGATCCTAACCATGTGGAAGCCATGCGCTTGTTGGCCCAAATCGCCGCAAATCAGGAATATTATGAAGATTCGGAACTTCTGCTGCGACGCGCCGTCAAGCGAGCCCCCCACTATGCCCGAGCCTGGCTGGATCTGTCTGCTACGCAGATGAAGATAGAAAAGAATGCCGAGGCGGTTAGCAGTGCTGAGCAACTGGTTAAACTGACTCCTCATATAGTCGAATCTCATATCGCATTAGCTAATGCGCAGGCTAAGATTAACCTCACAGACTTGGCGATCGAAAGCTATCGCAGTGCACTCAAGATATCCCCGCAGCATCCAGGAGCTTTCATGGGCTTAGCCCACCAACTCAAGACCATAGGTCGCCAGCAGGAATCGATCGAAGTCTATCGACAGAATATTTCTGTCAATCCTCGAAACTCCGAACCCTACTGGAGCCTGGCTAACCTGAAAACCTTTCGATTCGAAGACGAGGAAGTAAAGGCGATGGAGGATCTGCTGCAGGACGCTAGTCTGAACGACATCACCAGTGTGCAATTGTGCAATTCCCTGGGTCTGGAATACGAAGGCCGCAGGGACTACGACCGCGCCTTCGAATATTTCCAGCGTTGTAACGAAAAGCGGCGTGAATCAGAGAGTTACGACCCGATTGCTAATGAGGTAACGACCGAGCAACTGATTGAAATTTTCGACGAACAGTTTTTCGAAAAAAACCAGGGCCACGGCAGCACAGATCCGGCGCCAATCTTCGTAATCGGATTGCCCCGATCCGGTTCAACCCTGATCGAACAAATACTCGCCAGTCACAGCCAGGTCGAGGGCACCCATGAACTAAGCGACCTGCCCCGATTAGTCCGAGCTAGCGCGCGGAAAAACCGCAAGGGCCTACGATTTCCTGAAATTGTAAAGGGATTCGAGCCTCAGGCGTGGTCGAAACTGGGTGATAAATACCTGGCGAGCACCCAAAAATATCGCAGCGGTCTGCCCCGATTTATTGACAAGAATCCCAACAATTTCACCTATGTCGGTTTACTGCATCTCATCTTGCCCAATGCCAAAATCATTAACGCCCGGCGCCACCCGCTGGACAGCTGTTTTGGTAGCTACAAACAACTCTTTGCCAGCGGTCAACCATTTAGCTATGACCTGACTGAATTAGGCGAATATTACCTTCAATATCAAACACTGATGGATCATTGGCATCGAGTAATGCCGGGCGGGATATTGGATGTAAACTATGAAGAGGTTGTCGCAGACCTCGACACCCAGGTGCGTCGCATTCTGGATTATTGTGAATTGCCCTTCGAGGAGGCTTGCCTGAATTTTCACGAAACCGACAGGGCCGTCAAAACAGCCAGCTCCGAGCAGGTTCGCCGGCCTATTTATTCCAGCTCCGTCAACCTCTGGCAGCACTACGAATCCCACCTCGCCGAGTTGATTGAAATACTCGAGCCGCTGCTGCTGGCACGGCCTCCCGATGAGCAACCTGCATCGCTACGGGTGCGTGCTTAGCACCAGGTTTGTCGCGGATTCCGACCCTATAGGGAAGTCCGACCCTATAGGGAAGGTAGCACAGCAGTAGCCGAAATTGAGAAATTAAGCGAAGATAGGTGAGGATTAAAGGCAATAAAGCAGCGAAAATAATTCGTCATCTCAATAATACACTAGCAACAAGCTATCCTAGGGGCTCAATCGATCATGCCACAATATCCTAAGTTTAGAATTGCACCGCTCGCAGCAGCGGTAGCCACAGCTCTATCTACTGCTCATGTGGCTTACGCAGCTGAAGCACCCGCAGCGACAACCCTCGAAGAAATCATCGTAACCGCACGCAAACGCAGCGAGTCCGTTATGGACGTTCCAGCCAGCATTCAGGCGCTGACTGATGAAGATATTTTGGCTATGGGCGCCCGTGGCTTAAACGATTATAGCCGTTTTATACCTTCCCTCAACGTCATCACTTACGGGGCCGGCGATACCGTAGTGATATTTCGTGGAGCTAATTCGGACGAATCGGGCGAGCTTGCTCAGGGCACGTCCTCTATTTATCTCGATGAAATATCCGTGAGCAGCACCAACATACAACCCTCCATTCGCATGGTCGATATCGAGCGGATTGAAGCGCTGTCCGGTCCACAGGGGACCTTGTACGGATCCGATGCGGTGGCAGGAACCCTGCGGATCATTACCAAGAAACCAGAAATGAACTCCTTCGATATCATCGCCGACGTCAGTGGTCGCAATGGCAGTGAAGGCGAAGATAGCTACGACCAGTCGATCGTGATCAATCTGCCGCTCATCGAAGATCGGTTGGCATTACGGCTGGTGGGATTCTCTGCCAAAGACGGTGGTTTTATCGACAACGTATTCGGTCACACTCCCGATACGGATACCACGGGGAAAACCTTACCCAGCGGATTCGGCAATCTGGATAACGCCCACGTGGTAGAGAAAAACTGGAATGAATCCAAAGTCGATGGCTGGCGAGCGGCACTGCGTTGGGAAATCAACGATGATTGGACGGCGACCTTCTCTGCTTTGTCCCAAAAAACCAACTCGGGCGCGACGAATGGTTATGACCCCTTCGTAGGCGACCTCGAAGTGGTCCGGTTTTTTGATGATTTTCGAGACGATGAGTACGACTTGTACTCGATGGTGTTGGAGGCCGACCTCGGTTTCGCCCAGCTCGTATCTGCGACCTCGTACTACGACCGCGAATATAGCTTTATCTACGACAACACCGTTTATAACCACCAATGGGCGGGCACCTATTGCCAGACCTATGCGGCCTATCAAGAGTATCTCGCTTACCTGGGCTACTTTCAGGATCCGGACGGTAGCGGAACGGTCTGGTGGCCGGTCTATTGCAAGGCACCGACGGTGGATGGGGATTATCTTTCTGTCACTGACTTCGAGCAACAAACGGACCGTTTCACCCAGGAACTACGTCTCTCCTCCCAAGGTGACACGTTTGATTGGTTGGTGGGTTTTTTCTACGAGGAGATAAATAATGACTATATTTATGACTTCTCCTATCCCACCAGAACCGAGAGCAATCCCGGCGGCCCCGGTATAAACCTCTATCAGGAATCTATTTCCCTGCAGTATATGGAACAGGTTTTGGGCCAGTCACTACCGAGTTCATCGACCTATTGGTATGAAACGAGCCGCACCGATTGGGAACAAAAAGCCATATTCGGCGAAGTGGTCTGGCACGCCACGGACCGCCTCAATATCACTGCTGGTGGCCGCTATTTCGATCGTGAGAACAGGGTTTTATTCTGGACCGAGTTTCCCAACGGCAATCTTGCGGAAATAGAAGCTGGGCTACCGGACATCAGTGGCAGCGAGAAGGAGTTCGTAGGGAAACTGTCAGCATCCTACAATCTCACCGACGATTCCATGGTGTACGCGCTATGGACGGAAGGCAATCGGCCTTCTGGGCAAAATCGCGGTCGCGGCGATCCGCTGTTACCAATCACCTATAAGCCGGATACCATGACCAACTGGGAAGCCGGGTATAAATCCACTTTTGCCGGTGGCGCCGCAAGAGTCAGTCTCACCGCATTTTTAATGGACTGGAAAGACTATCAAATTGAAATTGTCGATCCCAGTGTTGAAGCCTGCCCGCTCGATGGCCCATCCGTGATCGCTAATATTTGTGGGCAACCCTGGCAGAACGTGATCGCTAATGGTGGTGACGCATCTATCACCGGCGCCTCAATAGAACTGGATTGGGCGGTCTCGGACAGCTTCTTGATAGGCTTCAATGGCCAGTGGCTGAATGCGGAAACAGACTCGGGATTGGATCTGACTGGTGACGGCCTCGACAATGTTGTCTCAGGTCAGAAATTGCCTCTCTCGCCAGATTTTAACGGGGCCGCATGGGCGACTTATACCTGGCCGATGCCGGCAATAGGCGGTAGCGGTTATGCCCGCTTGCAGTGGTCCTATAACGGCGAAACCCTTACCAACCTGGAGCGCCGTGCGATCTCGGATGACGAGCCAAATCCGCAATTCAAGAATAGCGCCTTCGATATTGGCGACTTCAGCATCGGTATTCGCAACGACACCTGGGAAGCTTCGCTATTTCTTAACAACATCACCGATGAGCGGGCCCGGTTGCAAACCGGCTGGGGAATCTTCGAATGGGCTGCTGCCAGTACGCAGGATGGGCGAGCTCACACGACTCGATATACCACGAACCGTCCCAGAGAACTCGGGCTAAGGTTTATTTATCATTGGCAAGGGAACTAGTCTCTGAACAAGTTCCAATGTTTTCGTGAAGCAAAGAGGCCGGGGGAAATCCCGGCCTTTCTGTTTGGCAGAGCTCAATGGCTCAATCAATTGCGTCTTGAAGATGGCTATCGAATCAAGCGAAGGGCCAGACCTCCAACCCGTGGATGGCATTGCGAATATCCATCGTCATGTTGACGGAGCTCGCCACCTGATCGGTTTGCAGGTCGTAGAGCGTTACAGTCGATGGCGATGAGCCACCTGCCACGAATCGGTCATCGACAACACACAGGCCCCGCCCAAATCCCTGACGAGCAATCTTGGAATCATCGATGCCATCATAACGGATCTCATTGGGTTCGTAGCTGCGTATCTTAAAGGCTCGTTGAGCTCCATGACGGGGCACAATACGCAGGCAGTCGTTGGCGGTATCGTTAAAGATAACACCATCATTAAATGGCCTGGCGTTGTGAGTCCCAGCGGGTAGGCCACACACTGCATTCACCTCATCACGACTATTGATATGCAGCAGCGCTTCGGTACGAAGCCCGCTCAAATAAATTCCACTGGAATCAACATGCACCATGTTGATATGTTGTTCGTTAATAGCCCGTGGTCCATATTCGCCTAGCGGGTCAAAAGCAAATCCGGACCACTGCCCTTGTTGCTTTTGTATATGAAAACCCCAGCTGAACTCTTCTTCATCTATATCGAATACCAGCAGGCAATCGTGACCGGTCGATGTCAAAAAAATCTTGCGGTCTTTGCGGCAAATCTCATGACAGTGCTTGAGGTAGCGATTGCGCCAGGACCGCTGCACGACGAATTCCCGGTTGTAACAGAACAATTCGTCGGACGCGGCAATGTATATATCATCGCCATCGAAGCTAATACCTCGAAGCCCCCGGTCCGCACCCCGACCAGAGAAATCGATATCGCCGGTGTTCCAATCCACATGCTGCTCTGCCGTCTGGCGTTCAAAATCGAGGGTAAAGACACCGCCATGACTCTCGCCTTTTTTACTGCCGCGCACCACAGATGTTGCAATAAATTTCGGTAATTCTATTTTCATCCCTCTCCTTCGGGATACCTCGACCAATTTACCAAATATTACTGGATATCTGGCTCTTCAATGTATTGTGGCAACTCGTCACAGATGGTAAACCAGGGGGCCTTGGAGCCTACGTATTGATGCAAACCAGTCGGGCATTTCACATCACCGTCGATGGTACCCATCGCGAGGTAAAGCATCTCGGCATCCGGCTTGTAGTCTACCAGCAAAGTAGAACTACAGTTGCCGCAGAAGATACTGTCTGAATCTTCAGAAAATGCATAGGTTTTTACGCTGTCTCCACCAGACATAAAAACGAATTTGTCACGAGCAATTCCTCCCCAGGTAGCGAACGCAGCACCGTGGATCTTCCTGCATATCGAACAATGACAGTGGCACAGATCCAAAAGCTCCGCCTGCACTTCGTACTGCACCATGGCGCATGCACACTTGCCAGTTATCATGATCGTGCTCCTGTTAGTGGGGAATGGGAATATTCATTGTTTCTTTCACCAGTTCCATCACCACATAGCTGGTTGATTCCTGAACGCCAGGCAATGTCAGCAGCGTAGTTCCCAGCAATTTCCGATAGGCGTCCATATCGGGCACGCGCGCTTTGATCAAGTAATCGAAGTTACCAGAAACCAGGTAGCACTCCTGCACCTCTTCCAGGTCGATCGCTGCTTGTTTGAATTTCTCGAAGATGTCTTGGGATGTTCGCTGCAGTCGGATTTGTACAAAGACTACCAGATTGGCACCCAAGCGAGCCGGATTGAGTAAGGTAGTGTAGCCTCTGATGACTCCCTCGCGCTCCATGCGCTTAACCCGTTCCAGGCAGGGACTGGTGGATAGGCCTACTCGCCTGGCCAGTTCTGCATAGGTAATTCTTCCCTCTTTTTGTAGCTCTCGAAGGATTTTTCTATCGATGCTGTCTAGCTCATATTTATCGAGTAACTGCATAGCATCAGTATATTATCCTGCAATATGCTATTTATACAGGTTTATATTCTGTTATCTATCATATTTACAAAGAAATAAGCAAAATGTTCTGTGGCTTGTTTTATATAATCTTTGGTAACCGAGAACGCAACTCGGTACCCGTAGGAGGGTAATCATGCTGATTGGGGTCCCCAAAGAAATCAAGAATCTGGAATATCGTATCGGCCTCACTCCTGCGGGCGCGCGAGAATTGAGCAAACGTGGACACCAGTTGCTGGTTCAACGAGGCGGCGGTGAGGGTGTTGGATTCGACGATGAGCAGTATCGAAACGCGGGGGCTGAGATAGTTGCAGATCCCAAACAGATCTTCGACCGTGCCGAGTTGATTATTAAGGTGAAAGAGCCCCAAGCAGAAGAATGCAAAATGCTGCGCCCGCGGCAGACTCTGTTTACCTATTTGCATCTTGCTCCGGATCCTGAGCAGACCAGATTATTGGTGGCATCCGGCGCCACCTGTATCGCCTACGAAACGGTCACCGATGACAGCGGTGGTCTCCCCTTACTCACACCGATGAGCGAAGTTGCCGGTCGCATGTCGGTACAGGAAGGCGCTTATTGCCTCGAAAAAGCCCGGGGTGGAGCTGGAATCCTGTTGGGTGGCGTACCCGGTGTCGAAGCGGCGAATGTGCTAATTATTGGTGGTGGTGTAGTCGGACTTAATGCCGCTCGCATCGCCATCGGCATGGGTGCCAAGGTGACAATCCTCGACCGTTCTCTCAACCGTCTCAAGGAAATCGATGATCTATATGGTGACCGCTTGAGTACTCTCTACTCGACCACGGAAACTATCGAAAAACAGCTAGCCGTATCCGACCTGGTGATCGGCGCCGTCCTGATTCCCGGTGCGGCCGCTCCAAAGCTCGTTAGCAGGGAGATGCTGAAGCTAATGAAACCAGGCTCGGTGCTGGTGGATGTAGCGATCGATCAGGGCGGATGTTTCGAGACTAGCAAACCCACCACCCATACGAATCCGACCTATATTGTCGACGGCATAATCCACTACTGTGTGGCAAATATGCCTGGTGGCGTAGCGCGTACCGCAACTCTCGCACTGACCAATGCCACCCTACCCTATGTAATTGCACTCGCTGATCAGGGTATTGATGCGGCGCTCGCAAATGATGCGCACCTGATGAATGGACTCAATGTTCATAACGGCATGGTGACCGTAGAGGCAGTCGCGGAGGCGTTAGCTTATGACTACGTTCATCCGGAAATTGCGATGGCGGGCGATGTGATTAGATTGTCAGGTTAGTCCTCACTGCGACTGTTAACAGCTCAGCATAGAATTTTTACTCTGATCCCAATATTGCCGATTCTTAACAATTGGACGAATGAAGGTGCTCTCGCACTTCTGTATATTTTAACTTGTTACTTAATACAAGCTTGTATCTGTACAGTTAAAGTCGATAGTTGCTCTCTCACACAGGCCCGTGAAGCTGAGGAACACATGGTAAAAATTGAGGGGACAGAACACTAGTCGCCGGCACCAAAAGCATCGTCACTTCCTCTTAATAGACAACGATTCGTGCAAATGCCATGACGATCGGTAAGCCGATAAGCGTGCGTAACAGGAAAATAGCTAGCAGATGACTGAAGCGCAGGGGAATCTCGCACTTGATCATAAGGATACCCACTTCCGACATGTAGATGAGCTGCGTCACCGAAATCACGGCGATGACGAAGCGGGTTATTTCGGCGTCAATATTCGCCACCATCAGCGCCGGCAGGAACATATCGAGAAAACCGGCGATCAGTGCGGGTGCAGCCGCGGATGCCTCGGGTAAGCCGAAGAACTCCAATACCGGCACGATGGGTGCGGTGAGTATGCCAAGCACCGGCGTGTACTCTGCCAATATCAGCCCCGCCCCGCCAACCGCGATCACCGCAGGCACCAGCCCAAACCAGATATCGAGTATGTTGCCACTGGCTGTACGCAACTGCTCTCTCAATGGAGGTGCCAGGGCCGCGCGACTTGCTGCGAGGTTCATGGCTTCGCGAATGAGAGACTCATCACCGTTGCTTTGCTTCTCGCGCAGGGGATGTAACTTGTCATATGGCGTGTCTTCGAAGCGCGATAGCGGTGGTATGCGCGGCATGATCATCGCCGTTATCACACCGGTGATCACCACGGCGAGATAGTATTCGGGAAAGCGGTGACCGACGCCGGCGGTATTGGCCACGAGCAGGGCGAAGGGCACGGAAACCACAGAAAAATTCGTCGCAATTACCGCCGCCTCCCTGCCGGTGTAGTGTCCGGATACATATTGTCGAATGGTTATGAGCACACCGACCGGGGCAGAAGACATCCACGACGCCAGGGCATCGATAGCGGAACGCCCGGGCAAGGTAAACAGGCGACGAAACAGCCGTTTCACCAGCGTGCCGATAAATTCCATCAGGCCGTAATCAGTCAGGAACGGCATTAATAGACCAGCGAAGAGGAATATGGGCACGATATTCACCGCCAGTTCGTTCATCACCGTACCACCGGTAATTGGGTGCCAGAACATCTCCGGGCCAATCTGAAACATCGTCATCGTGCCCATGATGAATCCGGCAAGCCGCAAACCTACCCATGTTGGCGCGACCTGAAATAGTCTGGCGGGCAGTGATCCTGTTGCCAGTCGATTACGTCCCAGCGTTTTCGCGTACACCGACCCGGTTGCGCTGATGCACAACAATCCATAGACGACCCATGGCATCCCTGCGCCCACAAGATCTCGCCCGGTATCGGCGATCAGACCCATGAGGATGGTCCAGTTTCCATCCACGCGAACGGGTGTCAGAAATGTCAGGATGCCAAGCAGGGAAGGCAGGGCAAATTTGCGGATTGCTGCAGCGTCAGGCTTTGTCTCGATGCGCCTTTCTCCTTCACTCACTACAGATGGGGCACGGTGTCCTTATGCATTCCCAACTCCAGAAACAGATTCCCGATATCCCGTAAATTGCGATTGGCACCGAGACAGCCGGTGAGATTGCAAATCACTGCAACGACGACGTTTTGTTCGGGATGCACCATAAACAGTGTATTGCCACCGACCGAACCACCGGTGTGACCAACCCAGGCACCGTCTTCAGTAAAACTTACCCAGCCGAGGCCGTAAGATTGATCGGCGATCGTACCGTTCGGCAACAGTGGAGGCGCCAGTAACAGTTCCAGGGTTTCCGCCTTGATAATGCCGCTATTAAAAACGCCAAACCCGAACTTCACCAGGTCCGAGGCTGTGGAGATAAATCCGCCGCTGGCCCATTTGTAACTGTTGTCCACGTAAGGTGCATTGCGCAGGCGGCCATCTGCTCTGCGGGTGTACGGTGCAGCTCGGTTGGCGATGACGTAATCGGTATGATCGGCAACCGTATCGATCAGATTGAGTGGGCTGAAGACCCGTTCCCGCATCAGGCTGAGGAAATCCTGGCCGCTGGCCTCCTGCAGCGCCGCCGCCAACAACTCATAGCCGTGGCTGGAATAGGAGTACTCGTCGCCGGGAACAGACAGCAGTGGATCGTCGGCGAAGATTTCCAAGGCATCCACTACGTCGTCGTAGTGTTTGGTGATGAAGTTGTCCGACCCGTCCGGCAAATAGTGACGCACGCCGGCCCGGTGTGACGCCAATAGACGCAGGGTAATCGGCCCTTTTTCCTTCACAGGAAACTCGCTCAGGTAGGCTTGAATGGGGGCATCCAAATCGATAACGCCCTGTTCGTAGAGTAAGGCCATGGCGATAGAGGTCATGGATTTTGACACACTGCCGATGCGAAACTTGGTCAGTGGGGTGGCGGGAACCCTGAACTCAACATTGGCATATCCAAAGCCCTCCGCCCAGATCAGCTGCTCGTCGACGCCCACGGCAATGGACACCCCCGGCGCCCCGGCGTCCATCAATACCTGGATCTCTGCCCGGGCCTGCACGATGGCTTCGGCAAAGTCTGAAGCGGCTGAGACGGTATCGAATCGATCCAGTCCAACGGATTGTGCGGCGGCTACAGTGGTGTAGGCGAACATCGCCATCAGCGTAATTCTTGAAATAATCGCCCTCATCGAAATCTCCTTCTGCTGCGGCAGGGCACAGAACCATCGAAGTTATAACACTTGCACAAAACTGTCCTACATTAAAGCTGTATGCCGGGTCCCTAATTTTATTCCCAACCCTGCGGAATTAGCATAAAGTATGTGATCCCAGTGACAATTGGATAGGTCCCCCATGCTTCGAGGACTGAAATCGATAACTGTCTTCAGTAGCGTCGTACTCATGACGGCGCTGGCATCTGCGCCGGGCATTGCACAGCAAACCGGGGCTACGTCGTGGCAAGATGATCTCGCGCCGATTGGGTTGACAGCCTGGAACTACGACCGGGCCGCGCACCTGCTCGAACGTGCCGGCTTCGGCGGCACCCCTGATCAGATAGACATCCTCGCCGCGATGTCGCCAGCCGAGGCGGTGCGCAGGCTGGTCTATTTCGATGGCGTCGATAACTCCCATCTGCTGCCATTCGAGCATTCCGGTATTCATGATCCCGGGCTGGAACCCTTTCCACCTAGCCGACCCGCCACCACCGAGCTGGCGAAGGCAACCGGCGAGGCCCTGGGAATCAAGGTCAAGGCCACGGGCAACCGTCGGCTGCAACCGGTGGTAAACAAGTTCTTCTATTGGCTGCGTGCCAGCGTGCTGGAGACCAATCGCGTGGCCTACTGGTGGGCAAACCGGATGGTCGCGTCCAACAGTCCACTGCAGGAAAAGATGGCCTTGTTCTGGCACGGGCATTACGCGATCAACGAAAGCAAGGTCCGGGATTACCGCAAACTACTGATGGAATTGGAGCTATTCCATGAAATGGGCACCGGTAGCTTCCGCGACCTCATGGTGGCGATTGCCCAGGATCCGGCGATGCTGTCTTTCCTCGATGCCGGCGTCAATGTCAAGGGCGCACCGAACGAGAATTTTGCCCGGGAAATCATGGAATTGTTCACCATGGGTGTGGGCAACTACAGCGAGACCGATATCCGCGAGGCCGCTCGTGCCTTCACCGGCTGGAACTACGTCGACCTCGATTTCGTGATCAACGAAGATCTGCATGACGGCGATTCGAAGACGTTTCTTGGCCACAGCGGAGACTTCGACGGTATCGAAATTATCGACCTCATCATGGCACAGCCAGTGACTGCCGAGTATATCGCCGGCAAGCTCTACCGCTACTTTGTGCGCCAGGAGCTCGACGCAGAACTTGCGGCCGAGTTGGGTGATATCTTGCGGGATGCAGACTACGAGGTGGCTGTGCTGCTTGAAACCATCTTCATGTCCAAGGATTTCTACAGTACTGCATCCGTCGGCAGCCAGATCAAGTCTCCGGTGCAACTGGCAATCTCCACCTATCGCAAACTCGGTCTGGAGAAGGTGCCTGGTGTGCCGGATTTCAACCGCGCCACCGGCGCCCTGAGTCAGTCGTTGTTCCGCCCGCCGACGGTCGCGGGATGGGCAGGAGGTCGTAGTTGGGTGACACCGGGGCTGTTGCTGGAGCGAGGTAATTTTGCTCGGGATGTGCTGTTCCCGGATATCAATTTTATTCCGCCAGACCGACGCAACGGCAGCAGGGAAATCCAGAGTGTTTCCAATCGCATCCGTCAGGGCATGGACATCACTGCGGCGACGCAACCGTCCTCCCTCGGTGATGGTCGTATCATGGCCGAATCCAACATGCTGGCCGACCGTGACGAAGACTTCAATACACGCTATGGCAGCTTTCGCGGTTGGCAGATGGCCATCGAGCGGGTGAAGCCGATTCCGCGCCACACCGCCAGACTCAACCTGAGCCAGATGGTTATGGAACAGGGACTAGAGAATACCAGCGAAGTCGTCGACTATTTTATTGCCCGCTTCATGCGAGTGCCACCGGGGGCCGACTCCCGGGCGATGTTAATCCGGTTTCTCGATACTGACCTGGGCACCTCGGATATCGACTCCGCACAGACCTATATGGAAGATTCCCTGAGGCTGGTGCTGCATCTGATCATGAGCCAGCCCGAATACCAATTGGGTTAAGCAGCTTAAACGCATAAGAGGAATGTTATGAAGAAACATAGTCTGATTGGAGACGAGCCGTTTAAGCGCACGCTGAATCGCAGAAACCTGCTACGAAGAGGCATGGCTGGCCTCGGACTCGGTATTGGCGCCCTGGGCTCGACATTCGTCGCGCCTTCGATGTTTGGACGCGTCGCTGAAGCGGCGGCGCAGGCGGCGGCCAACGGCAGAGTGCTGGTGATATTGGAACTGTCCGGCGGTAATGATGGCCTCAACACGGTGGTGCCTTACGGCGATGATGCCTATTACCGACACCGACCCAACATCGGCCTGCCCAAGAACGAATTACGAATCCTCGATGACCACTTCGGTCTCAATCCCGGAATGGCCGGCTTCGAACGTCTCTACAAGGACGGCAAGATGGCCATCGTCCATGGCTGCGGCTACGACAACCCGTCCTATTCGCACTTTACCTCGATGGCTTACTGGCATACCGCTGCGCCCAACAGTGGCGAAGCCTACGGCTGGGTCGGACGACTAGCGGATGCGATGGCGCCTGCCGCACCTGCGAACTACCTGGTCAACATCGGTGCCCGGCAATCCCTGGCGGTACGCAGTGCCAGACATGTACCCGTGGTGTTCGATGCGCCCAATAGATTCATGCGCGAGTCCTTTTATGAAGAAAAAGAGGCCCTGGCCATGGTCGCGGATGTCGGTGAGGTCGGGAATCCATCACGCCGATATCTGTTGGATATCGCCCGCAGCGCCAACGATGCCTCGGCGCTGGTGCGTGAGGCCTGGTCTAACTACAGCTCGCCGGTGGACTATGGCGTTAATGGCCTGGACCTGCCCAAGGTCGTATCACTGCTGGATGCCGGTATGCCAACTCGCATTTACTATGTTTCGTACCGCAACAACGCCTTCGATACCCATGTGTTCCAGAACGACTTGCATAGAAGATTATTGACCTATACCTCCGACGCCGTGTCTGCATTTATGCAGGACCTGGAACGCATCGGCCGGGCCGACGATGTCGCCCTGATGATCTTCTCGGAATTTGGCCGCCGGGTACCGGAAAATGTCAGCCTGGGCACGGATCATGGTGCTGCCAACGCCATGTTCGTGGTAGGCAAGACGGTGAAGGGCGGCCACTATGGTGAGTTGCCAAGCCTGACCCAGTTGACGGAAGGCGATAACCTTCCCCACACCACGGATTTCCGCCGGGTCTATCGAACCATGATCAAGGAATGGTTAGGACACGGAGACACCGCCGAGTTGCTCAATGGCGATTTCGAGTCATTTGACCTGTTCACGTGAGCAAAGTGCAAAAAGGGGCCGATTTAATTAGTCGAAAGTGATGGCCGGTTGCGCCTCACTATTGAAACCAATTAAACCTGTCTGCTTTTCGTTTCAGATTTCCAGCATGAAAATAAGGAGAATCCCATGAATAAGCACATCAAATTCCTGCTCGTCGCACCGGTACTCGCAGTCTCCGCCGGGGCAATGGCGCAGAGTGACCAAACTTACGCCACCTACATCACCGAGGAACAGTGGCAGATGGTGAACGAATTGCCCGGTGTGGACAGGCAGATCGTCAGCCGCGATATTGGCAAGCTGAACCTCTCGGTTGGCATCATCCACCGGGGCGCGGTTGAAAGAGGCAGCGGTAGGGCCACTCAAAACCCGGCACGGCCCTGTGGCGTCACCAGCAGCAATCGCAACAGCGGGGCGCGGGGCATTATGCACATTTACCAGACCGAGACTTATTACATCGCATCGGGCTCGGGTACCCTGGTCACGGGCGGTGAGATCATGAACGGCAATCTGTCGGCCGACGACGGTGTGGTGACGAACGTTCTGAACGGCCCCTCCTGCAGTGGCTTGATCGTGGGGGACTGGATCGCCAAGCACGTGAAGGAGGGCGACATCATCATTATCCCTGCCGGCACCCCGCACGGCTGGCTCGAGGTTCCAGTGCATGTGGACTACCTGAGTGTACGTCCCGATCCTGATCGAGTGCTGGCAGACGACTACATCAATCCAGCCCTGGGTTCGGACTTTAAGATACGGACCGAGTAATCAACTTCTACAACGAATCCAATCACCAGGGTCGGAGTAAAACTACAGCATATTTACTCTGGCCCCATGTAATCCGTATGCTATAGTTTTCGGGCTATCCACCCCCAGCCCATCACGCGGGCATCACTTGAATCCCCAAAGAGGTGATTATGAAACGTTTACTTCTTGCAGCCGTATTACTCGGCCTTGGTATTACCCCGGCGCTCGCGCAGACTGTTCCGGAACTGCCGTTTGAATCGGTGCCCAATCCACTAAAATTACCCAACGATATCCACTTCGGTGAGATCGCCGGCGTGGCGGTCAATTCATACGGCCATGTCTTCGTGTTCTCTCGTGGCAACTCGGTGGGCCCAGCATACATGGCCACGGCTTCCCAACTTCTCGAGTTCGATGCACAGGGCAATTTCGTGCGCGAGATAGGTAAAAATCTCAACGCCTGGTCCTATGCTCATGCCGTGCGCATCGATCCCCAGGACAACATCTGGATCGTGGACAAGGGCTCCAACATGATCCTCAGATTCACTCCCGAGGGACATGTGGATTGGGTCTTTGGCCGCAAAGGCGAGGCGTCGCACATTCAAGTACCACCCGATTACGAGACCGTGATGGCCAGAAGGCTCTCGCGCATGGGTGTGGATGTGAATATTCCTGAGAATAATAATCCGCGCTGGCCCCTCCCGGTGCATCGGGACAACGTCTTCAACCAGCCCACCGATGTCGCCTGGGACTCCCAGGGCAACTCCTACTTCAGCGACGGCTATATCAACTCCAGGATTGGCAAGGTAAACGCCCGTGGCGAATGGGTAACCAGCTGGGGATCGCTTGGCAGTGGGCCGGGCCAGTTCGATACTCCCCACGGCATCGCGGTGTCACCCGCGGACGAAATCTACGTGGCCGACCGCGGCAATCGCCGGATTCAAGTGTTCGATGCCGATGGTAACTACATTCGTGAATTTACCGTCGACGTACCTGTGGACACGACGCGGGGCAAGATCGTGTATGGGCGTGAAAATCCGAACGGGACCACTGGCTCCCTAGCTCCGGGCGCTCCCGACGCGCTGTGCATGACGCCTGGACCCAATCCCGTGCTCTTTATCGGCGACCTGTATCCGAGTCGCATCTATAAAGTGTCACTCGAAGGCGAGGTGCTCGGGGTCTACGGTCAGCCCGGCCGCAACCTCGGCGAGTTTGGCTGGATTCATGGCATTGCCTGCCCGTCTGAAGATGAAATCTGGGTAGCCGAACTAATCAACTGGCGCGTGCAAAAATTGGTCACCAAGGGCAGAGGCGGCGAATAAAAAATAGTCGACACTAGGAAGGCATTAAAAGACAAGGGATTAATGCCTTCACCACCTCTAATCTGCATGTGGATTCTGGCCAGGACGGCATTAAAACTTTGCTATTACGCGAGTATCTTTAACCAACACTAAGTGAGAATCAAATCGATGCAAAAAACTTCCGCTCTATCCAAAATTTTCCTTCTGCTTTGCTTAGGCTTATCCAGTACCCTGGCCCGTAGTGCCGACAACGAATGGGTCACGCTGATAGATGGCACTATCGGCATGGATAATTTTAGAATCCTCGGGGACGCCAACTGGTCGGCACAGATGGGCGCCATTCAAGCCACGGCGGGTAATGGTGCTTCTTTTCTTGTCTCCAGGGAAAGTTATAGCGATTTCTCCCTGCGCATTGAATTCTGGGCCAGCGATGATGCCAACAGCGGCATCTTCATGCGTTGCCAGGACCCGTCCGCGGTCAATGACAGAAATTGCTACGAGGCGAATATCTACGATCAACGCCCCGATCCTGCTTACGGCACCGGCGGCATCGTGCACATCGCGCCAGTTGCTGAGCCCAGGCCAATGGCCGGTGGTAAATGGAATATTTACTTGCTCACCCTGCAGGGTGATCACCTGGTTGTGGAACTAAATGGTGAAAAAACCGTCGACGTCCGCGACAGCCTGTTCGCGAGTGGGCCCTTCGCTCTCCAGTGGGGACGAGGCACCTTGCGTTTTCGTAAAGTCGAGATCAAGGAATTGTAATCACCATGGGGCATTCCTGTTGCAATGGCAACCGCTATTCCAGTACCGGGCCGTCCCTAATCTATTGAATGACTGCTCCCTGTACGAAATAATTGCAATAAGAACGACAGTACAAAATACCGCATTTTGGCCAAAACTCTCGCTTAATTGCTTACCAGGGCACGCTTTGTGGATTGCCGAAACTACAATTGCCTATCAATTCAGTCTGTTGCAGATTCGGCTGCTATAGATAGAGGAAACCCCATAACCGGGATACGAGGTCTCGTATTCCAAAATATGGGGACCCCTCGCTTTGTTCTATTCAGATTAGCTGACATTATGAGAAGCTATTCCAATTCAAAGAGTTGCGGAATAAACTTGCGGTTGGGAAATGACAAAGGGCGCATGCGTCGTATACACATGTTATGTTCTTCGTCTTTTTATAGATATTAGTAAACAGTGAGCTAAAAGACACTAATATGAATTGGGATGCAATTGGAGCGAACGGTGAACTGGTAGGCGCTGCAGCAGTGGTCTTTACACTTGCGTATCTGAGCATCCAGTTGCGCCGAGCACGATCTGAATATACACGCAACAATGCGCGAGAGCTCGTCGTCCGAAACAATGCAATTCTTGGAAAGCTCTCCGATGATCCAGAATTGAGAGATAGACATCTGAGAGGAATGCTTGACTTCGAAGCTCTCGCAACCGAAGAGAAGATGGCATTTTCGATATGGATGTTTACGTGGATATCGAATTGGGAGCAAGCATTCGTAGACCAGAAGGAAGAAAGCTTTGAAGGCCTGCCTCTTGAGGCATATTCAATGGGTATAGCAGAGGTACTACGAACTCCTGATGGCCGAAAATATTGGCAAATATGTCGAGATTACTTCAGTTCTGAGGCTGCAAGTGAGTTGGACCGAGTGATCGATTTATCGGAACAAACCTGGTTAGATAGGTTCTCTGAAAACTAAGGGATGGGCCTGCCAGAACATAACAAGCGCCCCCGCTTGTTAACGGTCTTTGCTGACCTTCAAATCATCGGGCTGCTGGGTCGGTAACTAGCTGGTACTGGTTACGGGCTTCACTTTAAACAAATGGCTTGAAACAGGGAAATTTGACCATACAATCAAATCAAAAAGGAAGCGCTGCGCGCTGCTATTACTATGCTGATGCAGTGGTCAGGAAATTATCGAGCCACCCTGTAAAAACTACCTGTCCCTGCTAACCTAACTTACCTAAGGAGTCTCAGGAATACTGACTGCCGTCCCAATAGTCCTGATCATATGCACCAGAATTTTCGCCGGTTCGGTAGCGCTGGCGTTCCGGGAAACGCTGTGGATGTCACCAGGATTCTCGTAGAACATTTCCCCGGGTGACAATGTCATCAGTTCGCCACCCGCGACTTGCATGTTTACCTTACCCTCCAGCACGTAAACGAAGACATGGGCATTATGACGATGGGGCATGGATTCCTGCCCCGGGGCGAGGTCTATTTCCAACACCAGCATCTCCTGGTTTGGTGCCAGCTCGGTCAAGGGTAGATTCAGTACAGGTCCGTCCGCGGCGTTAGCGAGGGTGATGATTCCTGCCAATGCGAGCGCGAACCCTAGAATTAGTTGCTTCATGGTAATACTCCTATAGGCGATGGCCAGGGTACCTCTTAATAATACGGTAATGTCTCAGCGAGTCCTAAAGCATTCAGAGCTGCCCTGGGTATAACATTTGCTTCAGGTAACCTTCAGGCGCTGATTGAATTCAGTCGCCTTGTAGCTTTCCTCCCCCACCACCTTGGCCAAAATTTCCACGCTGCGCCAGATATCCTCGAAAGTAAGAATCAGCGGTGAAAAGCCAACACGTAACAAGTCAGGGCTGCGAAAATCGGCGATGACGGCTTCGGCATTCAGGGCGCGACAGATAGCATAGGCCTGGGGATGTGAAAAAGCCAGCTGGCTGCCACGCTGGACAGCATCCCTGGGTGATTCCAGCACCAGGTCTTTCAACTCGGCGTGGCTTTTGACTAATGCTAAAAACAATCTGCCGAGCTCGATGGATTTTCGTCGGACATCGCCGAGTGCGATGTCATCGAATATGTCCAGCGCGGCATCCAGGGTTGCCAAGGATAATATGCTTGGCGTACCGGTGAGAAACTGGGCGATACCACGCGCAGGCTCCCAGCCCGGGTCGAAATCGAATGGTGAGGCATGTCCCATCCATCCCCGCAAGGGTTGTTCAAAATTGTTGTGGTGTTTGCGGTTGGCGTAGATAAAGGCCGGGGCACCGGGCCCGCCATTGAGAAACTTGTAACCGCAGCCGACGGCGAAGTCCACGCCCCAGGCGTCCAACTCGAGCGGCAACACACCGGCGCTGTGGGCCAGGTCCCACACCACCAGTATCCCCTGCTCCTGGGCCTGTCGCGTTAATGCCTGCATGTCGTGCAGCTTGCCGCTGCGGAAATTCACATGGGTAAGGAACAGCACCGCCACCTCTTCCGTGAGGCTCTGCCGCAATTGATCTGCGCCAACTGCTTTCAATTCACAGCGATTTTCTCCAAGCAGTTGCTGCAAGCCGTGAGCGGCATAGAGGTCAGTGGGGAAATTATCCTGCTGGGAAAGCACTACGCGGCGACCGCTTTGCAATTGCAGACAAGCCGCGAGCAGCTTGAACAGATTGATGGAGATGGAATCACAACACAGCACCTGCTGCGGACCGGCGCCAATCAAGGCAGCAATTTTCTCGCCGGCGGTAAACGGCAGCTCGATCCAGCCATGGGTATTCCAGCTGGCAACGAGATCCTCGCCCCACTGCTGCTCGACGAGTTCCCGGGCGCGCTGTTTTGCTCTCAGAGGCAAGGGCCCCAGGGAATTGCCATTGAGATAGATGCGCCCACTGGGCAGGTGAAATTCGTCGCGCTTGTGGGCGAGCCTGTCGTTCCTGTCCTTATCCTTGATTTGTTTTAAATTCAAACTTGAATGCGTCCTGTACGGCATCGCCACAGGTGGCGGCAAACATCAGGGTAGTGTTAGCGCCATGAGACGCTCCGCGGCCCCGCTCACGCCGCCCCCCAGCGCCAGCACGATATACTGTTTGCCGCCGGCCATATACGTGATAGGCGCAGCGTGAAATCGAGCCGGCAACTGCATCCACCACAGTTCCTCGCCGCTTAGCTTGTCATACACGCCGAGTCGGTTGGTCTCGAAACCCTGTCCGATGAACAACAGGGTCTTGGTGAGCAGCGGACCGCCGAGTTTTTCAAAGTTGCCCAGTGGAGGCAGCTCCAGTCCTTGCAGGGCCTCGTGATCTCTCGGCCCTTCGCCTACCGGTACGCCCCAGAGCTTCTCACCCGCATTCATGTCGAAGGCGACGAGTTGCGAGTAGGGCGGCTTGAACAGGGGCAGACCATCGGGGCCACTGAGATTGCGCACCCGCGGTCGAATCATCAGATCCGATGCTGGATCTTGCGGAGGATTAATATGCACCAGGGAAAAATGCGCCCAGCTCGGGACGAACAGATGCCCGCTGTCCGGGTCGAAGGCGGCACCCCACCAGTTCGCGCCACCACTCCAGCCGGGTCGAATAATATTGTCACCCGGTGTCGGCGGCGTATACAACGGTCCGGCCTGATACTGACGAAAGATTTCCAGACCTTGGGCCCTTAATGCCGGCGTAAAATCGATAACATCATCCTCCGTCGCCCCGTTAGTCAGAAATAGCGGCGGCTTGGTTGGATAGGGCTGAGTGGCTGCGGTCTGCTCACCGATCACGATTGACTGTGGCACCGGGCGCTCTTCAATCGGCCAGACTGGCTCGCCGGTGGCGCGATCGAAGACGAAGGTAAAGCCCTGCTTGGTGATTTGGGCGACGGCCTTGATCGGACGGCCATCGACAACGATGTCGATGAGATTGGGAGCGGCGGGCGGATCGTAATCCCATACCGAATGGTGCACAAATTGAAAATGCCAGACCCGTTCCCCGGTGCGGGCATCGAGAGCCACCAGTGAATTGGCGAACAGATTGTCTCCCAAGCGATGGCCGCCGTAGTAGTCCGGGACTGGCGTACCCACCGGCAGGTAAACATAACCGAGTTCCTCATCGGCGCTCATCAGGGTCCAGACATTGGCGCCGCCGGTAACTCTCCAGGCATCATCCGGCCAAGTGTCGGCACCGTACTCGCCAGGTTGGGGGATGGTGTGGAATATCCACTGCATCGCGCCGGTGCGCACATTAAACCCGCGCACATGTCCCGGTGGCGCTTCCCGGAAGTCGGTGCCTTCGGTCATGGCGGAGCCTACCACTACCACATCGCCAACCACTATCGGTGGTGAACTCACCGCATAAAGGCTGGGATCGATGGTGCGGCCGAGTCCTTTTTTCAGATCAACCCTGCCGGCGCTGCCAAATTCCGGATCCGGCCGGCCGGTCTTCGGGTCGATGGAGAGCAGGAAGGTTCGGCCTGAGGCGTAGAACAACCGTTCTTCTTCGCCGTCGCTCCAGTAGGCCAAACCCCGGGTCATGAAACCGTGGACCGCCGGCCTGCCGTCTACGTACAACACCGGGTCGAAGCTCCACAGGGTTTCGCCGGAGGCCGGATCGATGGCCGCGATCTGGCCGAGAGAAGTCGTCGTGTACAGCACTCCATTTACCATCAATGGAGTCACCTCATAGGCATAGCTTCGAAACGAGCCCCGCTGCCTGATTATCTCGTTCTTCGCCCTGATGTCTTCGTCGACCGAGGTCCAGGTCCAGGCTAGCTGCAGGCGTTGTACGTTATCGGCGTTGATCTGAGATAACGGCGAATACTTGGTGTTGCCCGCATCTCCGCCATAACTATGCCACTCACCATCGGTGGCGCCCAACTGTGCGATGGCGGTGACATGATAGATGCATGCAAGCAAGACAATTGCATTGAGGGAAACTGAGCTCAGACTACGTCTAATTGAGGAGAAGTCTAATTTCATATCGGTAGCGCTCATTTCTTGGCCCGAGGAGCATCTCTAAGTAACGCTAAACAAGCAGTGATCTACTTGTAAACCATTGCCTATTAACTCTGAGCGATCACAAGCGAGGCCTATTGCGCGTCGGCTAGCGCTTCCTGAACCCGGGCACCACGCAGGATGTTCACCATGCCATAGTTGCCCTCATGGCAGGCGTACTCGTAAAGCTGGCCCGCCACCTTGGTCATGGAGACGATGGCGGTGAACTTATCGGTGAAGGTCGAGGGATCATCGATGGTGAATTCATAATCGACGGTATAGGGACCTACACGGGTAAATCGCTCCGTGAGTACTTTGTCTTCGGAGGTGCCGGCGGTACCGAAGCTCGCAGTGAGGTCATTGAAATTACGTGTTACTACTACCAGGGTGTCACCATCCCAATGGCCACGGGAATCACCTGACCACAGCCTCACATCGGCGTCCAGTGCCGTCTGATCAGCGGCGGATTCGAATATCTGAACGATGCGAGCATCATGGATCATTTCGGTGAGGAACACCGCATGATTTTTACTCTGAAAAATCTGTACATTGTTATTGTATAGACTCGGAAAAAACGGTGGGCCCGCGTTGAAGCCAACCAGGCAGCGCTCGGAAAGACCCCGGTCTTCCGGGCCGTCGGTGCCAATACCGCCAGCTGATAGACGCACGGGGCGCGAGTCACCGGTGGTGGCACCGCCGTAGACGCCTCTCTGTCTTATTGCACCTTCCGCCAACTCCGGCAGGCGGCCGTCGGCAGGATAGATGATATGTGAAGTCCGAGCGTTGCTGCCAATGCCGGCGTTCTCGATCCAGAAATCATTGTAGGAACCATCGACTCCCTCGATCGGCAGGGCGCCATCGGAGTTAGCATCGGCTTCGGCCCGACGAGCCTGGGCCTCGGCTATCTCGTCTGCCGTGAGAAATTGGCGATCGCCAAACCGCGACGGGCGCTGCATCGGTATGTTGGAAGAAAAATTCCAGACTCCCTGTAGATCCGGCTGTCCCCACTGGGTGCGAGGCGCCACATAGTCATCGGCGGCAAAACTGATGACAGAGAAAGACCAGGTAAGCACCAGGGCGAGGCATGGAAGAATCAGCGAGTTAGTTTTTTTCATAAGGTGTTCCGAGTGAAGATTATGTGAGCTTGCTAAAAGGTAGCTTATTCAGACAATTAGGGACAGGGTTATTTGTTCTGGCACTTGCGCGTAATTCCCGCTGCCAACTCTTATTGCACCAGGAAAATATGCACATTCTCGTTACCCGGGCTTTCCCATTCCGGGTACTTACTCTCAAACCCCTGTATGACCGGTACGGTCGTGGCCTCATCGGTGACATATCTTAAGGTCTGGTCATAGAGTCGACCGCCCATTTTCAGTCGCACCCGGGGATCCCGCATCACATTCCTGTTCCAGCCTCTGGTGTCGGGAAAGACACCACCGGTGTAGTAGGCGGAGAACAGGTAAAAATTGCCGTTGTACTCCACACAGTAAGTAGTGATGGAATGTGGAATGCCATAGCGGGTATTGGTCTGTACAAATATTTCCCCAAACTGATCGGTAAAGATCCAGTCCGAGACCGGCTCCGTTACCAGATCCCCCACCAACCACAGCCCAGGACGCCGATCTTGCGGCTCAAAACCGAAGGTTCGCAGGGACACCAGCGCGACCAGCAACAACAGCAGCAGGCTTAAACCAGCTCGCTTCAGGAGTTTTGTCATATGCTTAATTGTCTTGGCAGGTCAGCTGGTCGGTGGCGAAACATCTCAGACTCTGACCCCATTTCTACTCGGTTACGTTAACCGTAATGTAGCCATCGGCATAGAGCCCACCGTCATCGGCGCGTACCCATAACACGTAGGTACCGGGTTCATCGAATGTCGCGGTTACTTCAACCATGCCGTCGTCCGGAATTTCTGGCGGCAACCACAAGGATCCCCAGGGGGAGTTGGCCGACACACGAGTGTCTTCCCATACCTTGGTTTGCGGCGGATCGAACGTAACTCTGCCTTCCCCACGATAGACATTCCAGCTCATGTACAGTGCATTTATTTTGTTTACCGTAGGTTTTTGGGGAGCGCGAAACAGAACGCGCAGCAGATCGCTTTCACTCCTGGTAGAACTGCTTCTGGACCTTGGCAGCCCATCATCCTCAAGCTGAACCACCAGTGTAATCGCTTCACCAACCTCGGCCGTGCGAACTTCATCGCCCTGAATTGTGAGTACCGGAGGGATATTGGCTCTGGATTCAGGACTACTGACCCCAATACCCAAAGAACCGGTTTCAGACGCAATTACCATATTATCCACCAGGTAATCCGGTTTCAGCGTCCCATAAGCCTTGGCTTCTACACCATTAACATTCAGCGTCCACACCAATTCCCTATCACCCCAATCGGCGGGCACCGATACTTCGAAAGTGAAGCGATTGCGGCGCGGGAAAAAATTGGTCGGCTGACCCTGGTCCGGTTCACCCGGTGAGAAAAAATTACTATCTCCAATTTCCACGAAGGGCTGTTGTTCCCAATTTTCGTTCATGTAACCGAACATAAGATTGAAGGTTCCATCAGGGTTGGGGCGCCAACCCTCGAAGGCAGGCCAGACAGGTCTGCTTTGCATAAATGTTTCTGCCTGCAGCAGAGGGATTGTAACCAGGAACAACAGGCCGAGCAGTAGAAATTTCATACCCATGCTCAATTCATTGGCTAGTAGTTTCATTTTCTCTAATATCCTCAATTGTATAAACGGGAAACGTGGTCTGTCTCCATTTAATCTTCTGCTTCGATCGGTGATACCAAAGTTGCACCGCACAGAGGGCAGCCAATGACATGGTCATTCGGTCCCATATTGAGTACCTCACGCCTCTCCGCCATGGCTTCCAGGAATTGCTCCTCATTCATGGTCACCCGGATACCGAGATCGAGAAACATGTTCTGCGTAGATCGGTTACCGGATCCCTGCCAGTTGCGCGGGTCCGGGATATTCATATTGGTGTCCGTGTTGTTCATATAACCAGTGATATGAAGAATGGTGCCTTCGGGTAAAAGTGGTGCCGCGGAATCCTCAAATTGATAGGTACGCACCCAGTTATGGTCGTAGCCTACACAGGACAGGGTTTCGACCTGATGACCCCAGATCGCCTCCAGACACATACGAGTGCCAGGGGCATGCAAATGGGGCTCGAAAGAGACGATCTTGGTATGGGCTGGGAGAATACTATAGGCATGCAGTTCCTGATCTGTCTGATTCGGAACCACGCTTATATCGACACCATTGCCGGTAAAAAAGATCGAATCTCTATACTTGGGCTCGAAGTCCCGGTCTTGGAAGATGAAACCAATCTCCAGGTGGGCGGTAGTATCTCTGCCGTTGGAGTGCAAATGAATCGAGTCAGAAATAATCGCAGATCCTGCCCGTAAAAGACGCCCCGTTTTATCATCAAAAATATCCGCATTACGCCCGACTTCATGTACCGGCCATGGTGGATTGAAGCCACGCTGAACGTTTCCTTCGCTGTCCATTTGTGCCGTAAACCAGAGCATATGGTGGAAGATATAACGACCGCCGACGGTGCCAGAGAGTTGTGTCATGTCGATGTCGTTTACCTCAATGACCTCCACCGATTTTACATAGCGGTCTTCGGTCATCCCGGTTGGCACCGGCTCAATCTCGCCCCACCAGTCGGCAGTTCCAGCCAGCTTGGTAAGCTCACCCAGTTTGACGACTAGATCCGGAGTGCCGGCTTTCCATTTTATGCTGTCGTCGAAAACCAGCGGCTCCGGTGCATCCGCAGGGTCTCCTTCCGGTGTTCCGCTTCTCGCCCAGGTAGATATGGCAGCAATTTCTTCATCATTGAGGGAGGTGTCATTCTTAAAGCGCTGTATGCCGATGTTCTTCTCGACATACCACGGTGGCATGGCACCGGCCCGGTCACGCAAACCGGTCTTAAATTCAATCAAGCCGGCGAAAGGCGCCACTTCATCGTAAGTTACCAGAGACATCGGACCGCCGCCGCCAATCCGGTGACAGTTCTGGCAGCTACGCTGCAAGATAGGTACGATGTCTTTATGGAATGTAATTTCTCCGGTCTGGCCGAATGAGATCGCCGGAAAAGCAAGCAAAGCTAGCAGCCCCGTCAACAGCATCTTATTAGAATCTTTCATAGTTCCATCCCCTGTTTTGAGATTAGTGTTCCAGGCCTGGCTCTGCATCGCTGCGCCTTACTGCGGGTGCCGGCTCTGGAAGTTTCTCGGATCGGCTCCAAATGTAGCACTTTTGCAGGCACAAGGTGCTAAAAAGAGGACAAAGTTACTATTTTCAGCGACAGAGTTGTTAGCCTTTGCAAGCACCCGTTTGTTCTCACTCTGAACTAGCTCTGGGGCTGGTCCGGATAGGCCTGATGTGGTCCTGGTCAATCCACGGCTTTTCAAGGACTTCCGGTCCCCTCATGGCTGAGCCCCTACGCAACCTGCCCCGCCACATAGCCGGAGGACCATGCCCACTGAAAATTAAAGCCACCCAGATGACCGCTAACATCCAGCACTTCACCCACAAAATAGAGCCCCGCCTGTGCTTTTACCTCCATGGTCTTGGAACTGATGGCGTCAGTATCGACACCACCCAGCGTTACTTCGGCGGTACGATAGCCTTCCGTAGCCGATGGCTTCAGGTGCCAGGCATTAATTTGCCGTCCTATGACTCGCAACTGGGTGGCAGAAAGTTCAACTATTGGGGTGTGGGCAAACCGTGGCCACCATAGCGCCTCTAGTTCATTTACCAGCGATTTAGCGAGCTTCTGTCGCAGTAAGGTTTTTAGCCGGGTTTTTACTTTTTCCCGCTTGATCTGTAATAGCCACTCGCCGACATCGGTTGCGGGCAAAAGATTGATTCTGATTTCATCGCCGGCACGCCAGTAATTGGAAATTTGCAGTATGACCGGACCACTGATGCCGCGATGAGTAAATAGCAACTGTTCGGTAAAAACCTGTGCATTGCATCTGACTTCAACTTCCAGGGACAACCCGGACAGACGCCCGCACAGGGGCTTGATGGAATCAGTAAACATAAACGGCACCAGTCCGGCTCGCCTCTCGGTAAGCGGCAGAGAAAACTGCCTGGCGATCTTGTAACCAAGACCGCTGCCACCTAAAGATGGTACCGACAGCGCGCCGCTGGCAACCACGAGTGACTGACAATTCATTCCTGATAATTTCCTGGTTGTGGCCTGACCCTGCTCCACTTCAACGCGATAGTGTGGCTTCTTCGAATTTCGTTCCAGAACCTCGACACGATTGATATCACAGTGGGTGCGTATCTCTACGCCGGATAGCTCACATTCATCAACCAGCATGGTGAGGATGTCTTTAGCCGAATGCTGGCAAAATAATTGACTGTGCCGGCGTTCTTCATACTCGATACCATGCTTCTCAACCAGGGCAATGAAATCCCTCGGGGTATAAGCACTCAACGCCGATTTACAGAAATGCGGGTTGTTGGAAATAAAGTGCTCGGCCTCCACAAAGCGGTTGGTGAAATTGCAGCGCCCGCCTCCCGACATCAATATTTTCTTACCAATTTTGTTCGCTCTCTCCAGCACCAACACGCGCCGACCACGGTTAGCGGCGGTAATTGCACACAGCAAACCGGCGGCACCTGCACCCAGAATGATGACATCGTAGTCGTGAGAAGCGTTGTTGGACATGAGGGAGGAGACGGGGTTATTTCAAGTAGTTTTGTTCAACGACACGAACACAAACTCTTCAGCTTGCAGCAGGCAGCATTACTCAGCCCGTTAGTCGTGAACTGCTCAAGCCTGGCTTGCCTAATTTATTGACTAGGGTGCGGCGATGGCATGACCGATCATTGTGCTGCCTTCGAACACGGCGGTATCCATCACGTTTTGATCGTCGATAAAAACGAAGTCCAGTACCTTGTTCTCGTTTACATCCCGGTGCAGCATCACGATAAACATCTCACCGGTGACGAGTCCTTTGTGGACATTGATGCTCACGTTGAGATTTTTGCCGTCTTCGAGGTAGGTTGAGGCGACATATTTATCCCCGTTGGGGGCTCCGTCTTCGAAGGGATGTATCACCAACCAGCCATCGCCAGCAATCTGCACTTCTGAAAACGTCAGCGTTGATTGATCCCGGATAACACCTTCTACCGTAATCCAGTTGTTCTCGCCATTGCCGATGCTGATCTGGCTTGCCTGCTGCGTTTGTGCTTGCACGCTGGCGTGACCGCAGGCCAGGAGGAGCAGTACGAAAAGTGGTTTTAAGACTCGATATTGATTCATGATGATTCGTTCAATAGCCACGACGGGGCTTACTAGTTTCCTGCGGCGTGGGATGTTTAGCAAGGGATGAATTCGATGATTGTGTCAACTTGCATGACCTGACCCCATATCACTGATTATCATGGACTTCTAAATCGAGGGTGAAGGTCAGCGGGACCGAGACCGGATTAAAGCAGAATTCGTCATCGCAGGCCTGGTAGTCAAAGCTACCCGTCAGGGTCAGTGTGTCAATGTCTTCCAGAGCAGATGCTGCCGCGACAGAGGCCTCAACCACGACTTCCTGCAACAACGTAAACGGACGTAGATACACGGGCACGTATTCGTCGAGCGGCTCGAAGTGATAGATCTCCGACTCTGGAAATTCAACTGGCTCGAAACGGAGATGGCTGGAGGGAGTCAGATTGAGTCCGATGACGCGGTAACCCAAGGTCTCCGCGCCCGGCGCGTATACATGCATGTCTGGACCCGGTTCTACGTCGACTGCGATGGAAAAACGGGTACCGACGAACACCGTGGTATTGCTGGGGTAGGCGGTGAACTTTAACTGCGTGGTCTCTCCCGTAATCGCGGCTATGGGAGACAGACCGATGCCCAGTTTCAACATCACGTTCGACGTGGTATTGCGTTCTCGGTAGAACTCCTCGAAGAAACGCGAGCTGACGTGACCCTGGGCGTCGAGCATGAAAGTGCCGGGAAAGGGGGTGCCTACAATTGCTTGAGTGGAGCCAAAGACGGACACATACTTCGCGACATCGGCAATAACGCCGGGATCATCCTGGTTGGGACCCATGCCTTCTGCCGCCACGGTATTGAGAATACCGAATTCCGTGATCACCGACGAGCCTACGTCCGCCAGCAACGGATATGTAATTCCGCGCCTCTCGGCGAAGTCGGCGAGTACGGCGGGTGAGTCGTAGCTAATCGCTGCGATACCAATACCAGAGTTCTTAAGTTCTTCCATGCGGCCCTGCAACTCCACGAGTTGCGCTTTACAGTAGGGTCACCAATCCGCCGAACGGTGAAACAGCAGCATGGTACCGTTCGGGCCACGGATCGAATCAAGGGTCTGAATTCGGCCAGCTTGGTCTGGCAGGGCAAAATCGGGTACCCGCTCACCGATCTGCGGTCCCAGCGAGGCGACGTCGATCGCCACCCTGGCCTCTGCGGCCCAGCTTGAGAACCCGGACAAGGATATCGCCAGGGTTACAGCGAGGCTTGCTATTCGCGTTAGTGCTCTCATGGTGTCAAATCCTACCATAGGGACTTTGCGGGTAGTATTGCTGGTTTTATATTTATGCTGCGAACTAAAGTTACGGAGATCAGACTTGACGGCGACCCGTACTGCCCCCGGTTTTATTGTTCTCCCCAGTTCGATGACAACACCTCACCCTGATGGATATAGAATACCGCGTCATTCAACAATATGGATCGGTCGGTATACTCTCCGTAGAATAAATTCGACCCGAGCTGGGTTCCAAAAATAATGCCAGCCTGGGTGATCCCTTCGGCATCGATCTCAAAACTGTACAAGCCGCTATGAGTATAGTCGTAGTAGGCATTGGGGAGTGCGGGATTAAAGGATGTCGAACTCGGTATGGTGTCATTAAGATCGACAGGAATTGCCAGGCGTGCCGGTTCTGTGCCGCTGGCCGGCAGGAACGACAGGGCATGATGGTCGCTCAACACCGCGGGTTCGGTGCCCCGTTTACCCAGTACCAGGGCCGCCACCTCGCTGGGATTAGCGGGATCGCTCACATCGAACAGGGATAGTTTCAAGCCCTGGTACCAGGCCCCGCGGCCGCCACCGAAATCCGACGAAGTATCATCGAAGATGGCGTCCTTGCCGATACCCAGCAATAAGGACTCGCTGATGGGGTGCAGGTAATCGGAGTAGCCTTCAATTTCCAGGGAGCCGGCGATGACCGGGTTTTCCTGATCGCTCAGATCGACTACATACAGTGGATCGGTCAAACGGAAGGTCACCAGGTAAGCCCGGTTGCCGAGGAAACGAGCGGCGTACAGACGTTCACCTGGCTTGCCGATGCCGTCGATTACACTGACCACCTGCAATGCATTGCCCTGAGAAGCTTCCTTCAACACCGTAAGCCGGGTACTGGAGGTCTGACCCCAGGTGTCACCTACCGATGTCACGATATTGAGATAGTCACCATTTTCCCCCATGCGAAACGATTTCTTGTCCTCGGCCCAGCCGAGATGCCCCCTCACCTGCCCCGATCCGCGATATTCGATGCCCCCGCCCTGCAGGGCAAACTTGTGAATCGCGGTAGTGTGCTGAGGGTCGTACACCAATGCCGCGGTGCTGAATGTCTGATAGTTATACTGGGTGGTCGCCAGGTAGAGGGACTCGGCGGTCATGTACAGGGTTTCCGAATCGCCCAGAAAACAGGTGCTTTGCTGCTCACCTGGTGCAGCCAGTGGAATCGCGGTAACGGTAATGATGGAAGGATCGCTGTTCACATCCAGCGACCTGGTGGGCAGGTAACAATCGCTGCTGTCGATCAGATTGCTTACCTGCTGCTGGGAATCGGTGACCTTGGGCAGCAGGTCATCGAGGGTACTGCCAGTCAATAGCTCAGCGTTATTTTGTCGGGACTCATCGCTGTAGGCATAAGTTTCGTAACCCGCCAGGTACGGTGTGTATCGGGTAACCAAGTAGAGCACGTCGCCAATTCTGCGACTGGAAACCAATTGCCCCTCGATGCTGAGGGTCTCCAGCGAAACCAGCGCCGCCGGATCGCTGGCGTCCAGAAATTCGACGTGGGTTTCATTACTGGTCCAATACCAGACGTCAAGCCACCTACTGGTGTACGAGTTTCTGCCTCCCACGGTTACCAGCAGATCGTTGCCTTGCGCCCGGTCTTGAATCAGGTACAAGCCATCAACTGTTTACGTGGTGGTCAGTTCCAGACTCGACAACTCGCTGGCCGTCGCCGCCGACCCATCGAGTTCATAGGTGACCAGGCAAGTTTTGGTGGCACAGTTGCGCAGCATAAACAGGTGACTGCCATCGGTCTTGATAGTGTCGGCTTCATCCACATCGCCTTCCTGCAGATTGGTGGTGGATACGCGGTCCGCCGCACCAGCGGCAATACTGCCGTCGACTGCGTCCAGGGTACTGGCCTCCAGTTCGGCATAGGCCTGATCCGACGCGCTGGTCTCCAGACCCTGCTTCAAATAGGCTTCCATGGCCGCGTCCGACGCGAAGCGATGCAAGCTATCTGCATTCGCAGCCTGCACCTCAAAAGCTAGAGGGTTCAGAGCGACCACCAGGTCCTGCCCTGCAAGCTGATAAGCGGCATAGATTACATAGTCGCCTGCCGCCAGGTAGGAATTCGTGAAAGCTTCGATATCCACCACCTCAGTCAGGACTGCTTCGGCAAAAGGCGTTAGCTGCTCGGTGACAGGGTCCCAGGCATTCCAGCCGCTGGCAGACTTCAAATGCCAGTCGCCGTTGAATGTGCCTGCCATGAAAATACTGGCCAACTGGCCACGATCTTCTGCTGCAATCTCGAGGCTGTAGTCACTGTTGTATACATCACCGTCCAGAAAAACAGAGGCGAAGGTGTGGGGCGCGCTGATGCTGATACTGGCGCTACCATCGGCATTGGTTTTCATTCCCATAGCAGCGTGCTCCGATGCCAGTGCAATCGAAGCCAGCAAGCAGAGCAAAGACGCCGCTGCGCAGCGGGGAATACGAGAAGACGTGGAGGTGACAGGCGAAAAGCGAGAGCGGTGAATAACAGGTTTCTCTCTACTCAAGTCCTGCCTCGGGGAAAGCCATGGTAGCTTGAGGGTCCACATTGTAAATACCTCGCCCGGCACGGTACGGCATTGCACTTGCTTAATACATTGTTGCCGATGGCGGTGAATAGTCCAGCGAATACTTCCGCTTATGTGATGCTGGTTACATTTGCCGGAATTAGTGATACCGGTAGCTTATTGGACTTCGAGATTGAACTCGTGGGGTCCAGTATTTGCTGTGTAGAACGCGCTGGGTGCAGGCTCTATTCGTGGGCGCCTAGCCGCCGCAGGAATTCGGCTATCTCGGGGCGGGTGCCGCGCAGGCCATTGGTGCCGGGGATGGTCTGGGAGGTGGCTGCTAACAGTAACGGCGTTTGTTGGCGTTCGTTGGTGGCGTTGATGGCGGCGCCCTGTGCAACCAGGTACTGGACTACGGATTCGAAGTCTTTGAGTACGGCATGGTGTAGTGCGGTTTGGCCCCGGTTGTCGGCGGCGTTGACGTCAACGCCGAGTTCGATGAGGATGCGTGCCAGTTTCAGAGTCCGACGTTCTTCGTCTTCCCCGTCCAGCGCGGCGTTGCCGATACGATCGCGGCGATGATCCAGGGAAGAGCCGGAATTGCCCATCGCCACCTGCAGTGTGGTCACCCCACTGCTGCTGACGAAGAACGGGTCGGCGCCGCGTTCGAGCAGCGTTCGCAGAATTTCGACTTCGCCATATTTTGCGGCCAGCCAGAACGCATCCATGCCAATTAATTGGGCACGGATACTAAAGTCTGCGCTGAAACGACGACCGGCTGTGCCATGTTCGATGAGCGCATTCAGATCGGCACCGGAGTCGATTAAGGCCGCGACCAACTCGACTTCGCTGCGCAGCACGGCCGCGTGCAGCGCCGTGTATCCAGCGGTGGCGGCATTAGGATCGGCACCCTGTTGCAGCAAGAAGATCGCCAGCGCCTGGTGCCCGCTATGTGCCGCGATGACCAGCACGCTGGCACCGGAAGCTTCGGTATCCTCGACGTCGGCGCCGGCTTTCACGAGAACGCGAGCGGTCTCGATGTCACCGTTGCGGGCCGCAAACAACAACGGCGTCGAGCCACCATGGGCCATACGGAAGTTGCCGCTGGTATTGGTGTTGCCCGCCGTATTCTCCAGTTGGTACCACACCTCGGTGCGGGCATGAAGGTCGGCGTTATTCTCTATCAGTAAAGCGACGATATGGGAATGGTGTTGGGCCACTGCCCACATGAGAGCGGTCTGCCCGCGTTCGTCCTCGGCAGTATTCACATCGGCGCCCCGTTCAAGCAGCAGCGCCACGGTTTGCAGATTGCCCGACCGCGACGCGGTCATCAGGGGCGTTTCACCCATCTTCAGTGCCGCATTCGGGTCAGCCCCCGCTGCCAGCAGCTGCCCTGCCATCAAATGGCTACCGTTGATTGCTGCCAACCACAGGGGTGTGGCACCGAGTTCGTTGCCGGTGTTGACAGCGGCGCCGGCCCCGATCAGCAAGCTGGCCGCGTCGAGATCATCGCGATACGCCGCCCAGTGCAATGCGGTGGCGCCGTCGCCCTGGGCTGCGTTGACGTCGGCGCCCGAGCGGATCAGTGTGCGTACCTGCTCGCTGTCTCCGGCTCTCAGTGCTGCGATAATTTCCGGTGCAGAGATTGACGCTGAAGATTGCGCGAACGCAACAACCGGCCAGGCCAGCATAGCGACCAGCGCGGCGACGATCGGTACTGTGAACCCTGGTCTTTTAGTCATCTCGATCCATGCTAAGGCATCGTCTCCCGCATTGACAGCCCGGTAAGACGGTGGCAGATTAGGGTGGGCTGCGGGGACTTGGGGCAGCTCTGAATAATGGCATAGGTCCATAGTATTGGAATGTCCCGCTTAGTGCCAAGAAAGTTAGTTCCAAAAAAACTTTAGCCTAAAAATAACAAGGGTCTGACCGATGATGACACCGAGGCTGTCACTAGCTCCCTTCTGCAGGTTGTCGTTACCCGCGATCGCCCTGGCCTATCTCATTGCCTTGCCTGGGGCCGCTACTTTCTCTCCCAGCGCCCAGGCCCAGGCGGCTACGGCGGATGAACTTTACGCTTACCAACTCACCCTGGGCGAGTATTGCATCACCTGCCATAACGAACAGATCTATGCCGGTGAACTCTCCTTCGGCGATCTCGACCTGAGCGAGATCGGAGAATACGGAGAAATCCCTGAAAGAATTCTAGCCCAGCTGCGCTCCGGACAGATGCCTCCGACCGGTATGCCACGCCCGCCGCCAGCAGACTACGAGGCCCTCGCCAACTGGCTGGAATCCGCGCTCGACCAGTTCGCGCTGGAGCATCCCAATCCTGGGCGCACCGAATCATTCCATCGCCTCAATCGCGCCGAATACGCCAATGCCGTGCGTGATCTGCTGGCGCTGAATGTAGATGTAGAGGTCTTGTTGCCGGCAGACGACATCGCCGAGAATGGCTTCGACAACATGGCCGATGTGTTGACGGTCTCGCCGGCATTGATGGAGCGTTACCTGTCGGCGGCACGCAAGACAGCAAGACAGGCGGTGGGCGAGGCACCGCCGAGTCCGGTATCCCAGACCTACGAGGTACCGATTCTGCTCATTCAAGGCGACCGCATGGGCGATGATCTCCCGTTTGGCTCCCGTGGCGGCGTTGCCGCCCGCCATTACTTCACGGTGGACGGCCAATACGACCTCACCATTCGACTGCATCGTAACTATGTGAACTACATTCGCGGCATGGGTTCGCGCCATGAATTGGAGGTGCGGCTCGATGGCGTGCTGGTGCAGTCGTTCAGTTTCGGTGGCGAGGAGCCGGATGTGCTGCAGGCCCCGGCAGGATATGGGGGCAACCAGTTCGGCGATCCCGAATGGGAAGAGTACATGCTGTTCGCCGACGCCAATCTGCGGCTACGCTTCACCGCTGCAGCGGGACCGCACGTCGTCGGCATCTCCTTTATCCGCAAATTTACCGAGCCCGAAGGTGTGCTACAGCCGCCGCAGAGTGTGTTCGCAGCGGCGGTGAACGAGATGCGTGACGGTGATGCGGCGGTGGAGCAGATCGCAATTACCGGACCCTTTGAGGGTGGCGGTGCGGGCGACACACCCAGTCGCCGCGCGGTCTTCAGCTGTTTCCCTGTCGACAACACACAGGCCGCCGAAGATGCCTGTGCCACGGAGATCCTGTCGACACTGGGGCGACGGGCCTACAGGAGGCCACTAGAGCCCGTAGACATCGATACTTTGATGGAATTCTATCGCCGCGGACGGGGCGACGGCAGATTAAGCTTCGATGCCGGCATCCAGCTTGCGCTTGAGCGCCTGCTGATTTCACCCGATTTCCTGTTCCGCGTAGAGCCCGACCCGGCCGCTATTGAACCCGGAAGCGTCTATGAGCTGAGCGATCTGGAACTGGCCTCGAGACTATCTTTCTTCCTATGGAGCAGTATTCCCGATGAAGAGTTGCTGACGGCGGCCGAGGCTGGCGAACTGAAGGACCCGGCGTTGCTAGAACAACAAACCAGGCGCATGTTAGCAGACCCGCGAACTAAGGCCCTGGTACAGAATTTCGCCGGCCAGTGGCTGTACCTGCGCAACCTGCCTGCCCTGGTGCCCGACGCCGTAGCCTTTCCCGAGTTTGATGAAAACCTCAGGGACGCGTTTCGACAGGAGAGCGAGATGTTCTTCGAGAATTTGATTCGCGAAGATCGTAGCGTGCTCGACCTGCTGGGCAGCGACTACGCCTATGTCAACGAACGCCTGGCGGAGCACTATGGCATTCCCGGCGTCTATGGCAGTCACTTTCGCCGAGTGCAGCTGGATGCCGAGCTGGCCGAGCAGCGCGGTGGTATCCTCGGACAGGGCAGTCTGCTAATGGCAACGTCCTACGCCAACAGGACCTCGCCGGTGCTGCGCGGCAAGTGGATACTGACGAACATCCTGGGCACGCCACCACCGGCGCCGCCTCCCGATGTGCCGGATCTACCAGATATGGGAGCCGACGGCCAGCCGGCCACGGTGCGTGATCGCATGTTGCAGCATCGGGCCAACCCCGTGTGCAGGACTTGCCACGCGCCCATGGACCCATTGGGCCTGGCGCTAGAGAACTACGACGCCATCGGCAGATGGCGCACTACTGGAGAGGCCAACCTGGCGATCGACGCCTCTGGGCAACTGCCCAACGGCAGGGAGTTCTATGGGCCCCAGGGACTGCGGACACTGCTGCTTGAGCGCAAACAGGCATTCAGCAGTACCGTGACCGAGAAGCTGCTAGAATATGCGATTGGTCGCGGTACCGAATACTATGACAAACCCGTTGTACGGGGCATCTCCCGCACGGCGGCATTGGACAACTTCAGCTGGTCGTCTATTATTGTGGGCATAGTCCAAAGTGTCCCGTTCCGTACGCGGAGGTCTGCGTTATGATCATTAGCAAGAAGGTAATTCCGCGCCGCACTATGCTGCGCGGGCTGGGTGCGGCACTGGCCTTGCCACTGCTTGACTCGATGGTGCCGGCACTGGCGAGTGCGAGTGAGATGGCGATCGGGCGAACGCGCCGTCTCGGGATTGTCTATGTCCCCAACGGCATGCGCATGGATCACTGGACTCCGGCCACCACCGGCAGCGACTTCGAACTGCCCTCTATCCTGCAGCCGCTGCAGCCATTTCATAGCCAGCTCAATATCCTCACCGGCCTGCGGGGCGTGGACGGTGAGGGGCCGCACGCACGTGCCTCCACCCGATTTCTCACCGGCGTCGCTTCGAAGCGGGATGATGGGTCGAATCTCCAGGCCAGCATCTCCATGGATCAGATCGCCGGCCGCTTGCTGGGCCGGGAGACACAGCTGGCGACGCTGGAGCTCGCCATCGACGGCCGGGATTTTGCCGGTTCCTGTGACGAAGGCTTCAGCTGCGCCTATACCAACACCATTTCCTGGGCCAACGAGACCACACCATTGCCCATGGAGAACAATCCCCGCGCTGTTTTTGAACGCCTATTCGGCGACAGCGGCAGTACCGATCCCCAGGTCCGCAAGGCACGCCTGGCGAAAGACGCGAGCCTGCTGGATTCCGTCACCGAGCGCGCCCATGAACTGTCACGCCAACTCGGGGCTGGTGACCAGGTCAAGTTGAACCAGTATCTCGATGCCGTGCGTGACATCGAACGGCGCATCCAGTTGACGGAAGCACAGAGTGACCGGGAATTGCCGGTGATCGAGCAACCGGCGGGGATACCAGACACCTTCAGCGAACACGCCACGCTCATGTTCGACCTGATGGCACTGGCATTCGAAACCGACATGACCCGGGTTGTCACCTTCATGATGGGTCGGGAAATAACCGGACGCACCTACGCCGAGATCGGCATCGCCGACGCCCACCATCCGATTTCCCATCATCAGCGAGACCCGGTGAAACTGGAGAAACTACTCAAGATCAACCGGTACCACATGACCTTCTTCGCCAAATTTCTCGAACGCCTGCGCTCGACAGCGGATGGGGATGGATCGCTGCTGGACCACTCCATGATTGTCTACGGCGCCGGCATGGCCGACAGCAACTCCCATTGGTCTTCAGGCCTACCGGTGCTGCTGGCTGGGGGTACCGCGATACCCGGGGGACGCCACACGGAGTATCCCGAAAACACGCCGCTTTCGAATTTGCATCTGAGCCTGCTTGACAAGATGGCGGTGCCTATAGAGTCACTGGGTGATTCCACCGGTCGACTACCTATCTAACGAAGAGAAATAGGAGGGGTCAGAGTAAAATTGATTTACAGAATTCTGATTAACTGCATTGGCCTCGATCAATTTTAATCTGACCCCTTTAATCCAACAGAAATTCACAATCGAGGGAATCGCGACATGAAGACAATTTTAAGAGTTTCCAGCTCGTTGTTATTGTTACTGCTGGTAACGAGTTCGGCACTGGCCCAAGCCGATGGTGACTGGCAACTGCCCAGAACCATAGACGGGCATCCTGACTTGCAGGGGGTCTGGGAGAACAACACCATAACCCCGGTGGAGCGACCCGAGGTTTTTGGTGACAAGGAAATTCTCACCGACGAAGACGTCGCGTTTTTACGGCGACGAATTGCGGAAATCAGTGCGGCAGGCGACGATGCACTATTCGGTGAAGGCGTGCTGGCTGCCGCCTTTGCCGATGAGATCGTGTCATACGATCCCACCACCGGGAACTATGATTCCCAGTGGATGGTGGACCGCACGATCCACAGACGTACCTCTCAGATTATCGACCCGCCCGATGGCAAATATCCACCGCGCACCGAGCGTGCCATCGCCGCGGCCAGGGAGATGAGAGAACACCGGGAGGCACATCCGGCTGACACCTGGCTCGACCGCTCCCTGGGCGAGCGCTGCGTCTCCTTCGGCGCCCCCCGCCTAGGTTCCGGCTATAACAGTTATCAGCAGATCGTGCAAACCCGGGACACGGTGGCGATCATCCAGGAGATGGCCCACGATGTGCGCATTATTCCCCTGGTGGACAAGCCTCATGTCGACGCGGACATACAACTGTGGCATGGCGATTCCCGCGGCTGGTGGGATGGTGACACTCTGGTGATCGAAACCACCAACTATTCGGAGAAGAGCAGTACCGGCCTGGACACAGTTAAAAAAGTTAACGTCGAACGACTGACTCGAATCAGTGAGACGGAAATTCTGTACCAGTTTACGTCTAACGATCCGGGTACTTATACAGCCGCTTACACCCGCGAAATTACTTTTGATAAATCCCCGGACAAGATTTACGAATACGCCTGCCACGAAGGCAACTACGGCATGACGAATATTCTGGCCGGACATCGTGAACTGGAGAGAATAGCCGCGGCGGCAGCGAACGAACAATAGACCACAAGCGGGATTGTATTATCGGAGTCGATCAGGCGGGGTCAGAGTATTGTGGTTTGGGAAATTCCGTTTAGCGGCTTGGACCCAAATCACAATACCCTGACCCCTTCTATTTTCCGTTCAGCCTTCGGGCACAGGAGTATTGAAATGCTGAGACTGTTTCCCCGTGCGACCTGGGATAGAATCATCTCGGGTGCGGCCCTGGCACTACTTATCACACTGCCGGCACTACAGGCTGGGGCCCAGGCGCAGTCTGCCGACGACTTCATTCCGGTCACCGACGCGATGCTGCAAAACCCGGCAGCGTCGGATTGGCTGATGTGGCGGCGGACACTGGACAGTTGGGGCTACAGCCCGCTGGATCAGGTCAATCGGGACAACGTCGGCGAGTTGCGCATGGTGTGGACCCGTGACCTGGCAGTCGGCACCGGTGAGATAACACCATTGGCCTATAACGGCGTCCTCTATGTGCCGCAAGCCAATGACGTTATCCAGGCCCTCGATGCGGTGAGCGGTGACCTGATCTGGGAGTATCGCCGCGACATCCCGGAGGATCTCTACAAGATGGTTGGCAGCAATGCCCGCAACAACAGAAATCTCGCCATCTTTGAAAATTTAATCATCAACACCAGCGACGACAACTACGTGTTCGCGCTGGACGCCGCCACCGGCGAGACCGTCTGGGAAACCCGGATATTCGACTACCAGGTCAACTCCGCCACCCATAGCTCGGGTCCAATCATTGCCGATGGCCGGGTCATCTCGGGGCGCAGTTGCCGGCCCTGGGGTGGACCCGACGCCTGTATCATTGCCGCCCACGATGCCCTCACCGGCGCCGAGCTGTGGCGTCGACGTCTGATTCCGGCACCGGGGGAACCGGGCGATGAGACCTGGGGCGACGTGCCCTTCGAGCAGCGCCAACACGTGGGTTCCTGGATGGTGCCAAGTTATGATCCGGAATTGAAACTCATTATCCTGGGCACGTCGGTTACTTCACCAGCGCCAAAATTTTTCCTCGGCGGCACCGAGAACACCCACCTCTATCACAACTCCACACTGGCGCTGGAAGTAGACACGGGAGAGATCAGGTGGCACTTCCAACACTTGAATGACCACTGGGATCTGGACCACCCCTTCGAGCGGATATTGGTTGAGACGCGCGTCGCGCCCGATCCTGACGCCGTCACCTGGATTAATCCAAGCCTGCGGTCGGGGGAAGTTCGTAAGGTGATCACCGGTATCCCCGGCAAGACTGGGATCGTCTACACTCTCGACCGCGCCACCGGCGAGTTTCTGTGGGCGACGCCGACGGTTTTCCAGAACGTGATCGAGAGTATCGATGTCAGCACCGGAGTGGCGACGGAAAATCCAGAAGTCATCTTCAGGGAATCGGAGCAGGTGGTGTTCGTCTGCCCCACCTGGACCGGGGGCAAGGACTGGGAGGCCGGTGCCTATAGTCCACTCACTAATACCATGTATTACCCGCTGCGCAACACCTGCGCGCAGATGCTAGCTACCGCCGACTTCGACAGCGACACGGCACGGGCCCTGACCGCCGGTGGCCAGGGCGGCCTCGCCATTTACTCGCTCGCTGCACGACACCAGATCACCCCCGGCACCGATAATCTCGGCACCGTACGGGCGATATCCGCGGAGACTGGCGAGACGAAATGGCTCTATGAACAGCGGGCCGGCACCATGTCACTGGTGGCGACCGGCGGCGGTCTCATCTTCGGCGGCGATGCCAATGGCCGCTTCCGCGCCTTCGATCACGAGACTGGCGAGGTGTTATGGGAGGTGAATCTCGGCTCATCCGTGAGCGGCTATCCCATTACCTACGCCGTCGATGGCGTGCAATACGTAGCGGTTAACACCGGGGGTGGACAGATTAATCTGACGCCGGAACTTCGCCCCAGCAGAGGCACGAACTTATTCATATTCGCACTCCCCAACTAAATAGCTGGGAACAGCCCAAAGATCGAATAATGCTAACACGCAAGACCTGACCCCAATACAGGAGCTACACCGATGCGCAAATTTCTCCCCCTCACAATCCTCTGTTTTCTGGCATTCGCGTCGACGCTAACCGCGCAGAATCAATCCGACATCAAGCGTTACCTCTACCTCAGCACACCGGATGCGGCCCAGGTTGAGGGCCAAGCCGACGGCGCCGGTATTCTGATCTTCGATATCGATGACGGCCACAAGCTGGTGCGGCGAATCGATATCCCGATCTTCGAAGAAGGCCTGCGCGGCTTCGCTGCCAACCTCGAGACCCACAGCGCTTACTTCTCTACCCAGCATCCCCGCATCGGCGCTTTCGATCTCGAGACTGACCAGATCACCTGGCAGCAAACCTATACCCTGGGCAGCGATCGATCTTCGGTCACCCTGGATGGCAAGAAGGTTTACGTGCCTACTGGATGGTGGGTCGATGGGAACGATAGCGGTGTGCTGGTGCTCAACGGGGAAAATGGCGAACTCATCAAACACGTCCGCGTCGGCAACAAGGCGCACAACTCCCTGGTGAGTGTCGACGGCCGCTACCTCTATCTCGGCACCACCATGATGCTGACGGTGCTCGACACCGAGGATGAGAGCGTGGTTTACCAGATCGAGCCCGTGGGCGAACCCGGGGGCCAGGGAGTCTTCCCCTTCACTGTGGATAGCGCCAACCGCATCGCCTATGTGAGTCTGGGCAGCCATGTGGGTTTCGATGTGGTGGACCTGCAACAGGAGCGGATAATACACCAGGTGCTGGTGGGCGATGAGCCCATCCTCCATCGTACCCACGGCGTTGCCCTCAACCCCGATGAAACCGAGTTGTGGATCAGCGACCAGGAAAGCCAGAAGCTGTTTATCTTCGACGCCACCCAGATGCCACCGGTGCTAACCGGCGAAGTCGACTTAAGCCAGGGTGGCCACGGCTGGGTGACCTTCAGCCTGGATGGTCGCTACGTCTGGACCCACACCCCCGACGTCTTCGATGCAAAAACCCACGAGCGCGTTGCTGTGCTGCGGGATGAAAACGGCAATCCGGTCAGCGGTTCGAAGTATATCGAAGTGCACTTCCGCGACGGCAAGGTCGTGGCCGTGGGTAACGAGTTTGGGCTCGGGCGTAAATAGATCAGGCAGGGGTCAGGTCTTTCTTGTTAGCGTCCTCGGCAGCAAATAATCATAATCTACGCTATCAAGAAAGAACTGAGCCCCGCTATGCAAATCGGAATACGATGGGTAAGGCGATCATGACGATAGCTGCCCACGCCCCGTATACGGGCAGAAAGGCTACGGTCGCCTCGATCAGTTTCACGGCCTTAATTTTTCCACGGAACACATCGCTATAGGCTTTTAATATCTGGATCAAGTGTCCGAATATTAAAACATTCGCCCCCAGCACAACGACTCGGTTTGGACTCAATCCCCATTCTGAGAAGCGATAGAGAATGGCCGCCAGGGCAATAAAATTCACCATCAGCGTGACGCAGACGAGAGCCAGATTAATCGAATCGACCAGGCGCGACGGTTGATCGTGGTTGCGACCACAGACAGAAAACACCGACATGCCGAGAACCAAAATTAGCAAGCCGTTAAATAGGATGAGGAAATCACGGTCTGAAAACGGACTCTTTTGTTGAATAGCCATCGCCAGCAGGTAGATCACCACGGTGATCAGAAACAATGGTGTGAAGATATCCGCGATAGTGCTGGCGAATCGGCTTTTCCGGCCCAGAATTTCATTATACAAGAAGGTCGCCAGGATCGGTGCTGAGACTAATCCAGCGAGCACCACGTTGTTTAGGTACCACTGTTCAATATCCAGCTGAATGAGACCAAACAGTGCGATCGTTAAACCCGTCAAGACGATTCCACCTAACAAAATCATTGTGGTGAAGATAAATACTTCCCCGTTGTATCGAAGATAATCGAGTCGCGGCTTTGCCCTGCGCCAGGCATTCGATGTGAAGGCCAAGCCCAGCAGTGACCACATCACCAGGGGTGCGTGAATTATCGCCATGACGACACTCGATGACTGATAGTCGTCAGGCAGCAAAGCCATTGCAAGGCCAGTGGTCATCACGCCGGCGATCACAAAAACTATTACTGATTTGCTGTGTGAAGCTTGATGGGAGAAATAGAAGATCAGTGCTGCAAAAACGATAAGCGGTGCGAAGCGTGTGTAGAACCAGAGTTCGTTAACTTCGAATAAGGCCGGTGTCCTCACTAACAATATTGCCAGCAGACATAGCAGCACTGGATACCAAATCTGCCTGCCAGTAACTGCCGTCGATACCGTCTTGGCCGGCTTCGTATATTCAAATCGCGCCTGCCAGAACTTTAGTATGGGTGCTTCGGGATTAAGCTGCAACGCTTGTTCCAAATGGCCTGCAAATTTTGCCGGGTCGCTGCGATACAAGCGCTCGAGTCCGAGACTATCCTCGCCTCTATCGAGAATCGGATTAACTAACATGGTTTGATCCCCCCGCTGGAAAAGCCTGGTTTTAGTGAGGTCAGGAAAAATGTTGCCACTCGGCCACGACGCAGCAGCCTAATTAGAGCCCGGAAGTCAGGGCCAGGATTTCCCAAATCGATTCGATCTACTTTATAATACAAAGTATTTGATATAACAACAGTAATAACTAAAATAGTTCACTCAATAACCCGATCTGGACAGAACTACGATGAAAACAAACCAACAAGACCTGGAAAATCTGCAATTCGTCCGCGAGACCATGGAGCGCTCCAGCACCGTTACCAGCGTATCCGGCTTTGGCGTGATAGGCATGGGTGTCATCGCGCTGATCGGAGCCTACCTGGCACCACTACAAACTCGCGAGGAAGCCTGGGTCTATACCTGGCTCGCAGTGGCGACGTTCGGCTGCGTCACCGGTTTCGCCTCTACCTGGCATCATTCCAAAAGCCAGGGGCCGGTGACAAGACTGAGCGCGCTGCGGCGCTTCGGCCTGGCGCTGGCCCCACCGATCATTGCCGCCTGCGTACTGACCGACACCTTTCTTCGAGCCGGGGAATTTAAGCTGATGCCTGGCACCTGGATGCTGCTTTATGGAGCCGGCGTTGTTACCGCCGGTGCGTTTTCAATTGGTCTGATTCCGGTCATGGGCCTGGTGTTTATGCTACTGGGGACAATTGGCCTGTACTTCGCCGATGTCTGGAATGTGCCGGTGTGGCAACATCTGGCGCCAATGGACTTTTACCTCGGCGCAGTCTTTGGCGGAATTCACTTATGCTTTGGTGCCATTATCGCCGTGAAGTGCAACAGCTGATGGGACGAAAAACACGCGACACACCTCGCGACTTGATCAGTGAGCGCACGCGACTCGCAATAATCAGCGCACTCGCGGTGAATCCAAGTTTGTCCTTTAGCGAGTTAAAGCACTTGTTGGACGTAACCGATGGCAACCTCAGCGTTCACGCCCGTAAGCTGGAAGACGCGAAATTAATCCAGTGCAAAAAATCAATTGCCAATCGCATGTCAAGAACCGTCTACCGAATTACCCGCAGTGGACGAGCCGCACTGGAAGATTATCTGAACGATATGGAAGAATTAATTCACAGTATCCGGGGCAAAAATAAATGACTACCCTGATTTTTTCCGTTATGCGTTAATCGTATCGGCGTATTTTGAATTCCCGGCTTGTTGTGTTTGCGCTGAGTTATGACAGATTTTGAAAAAGCCTTCTTATGAAAGCGATTATCTGGCCCAAATACGGCCCACCAGAAGTACTGCAGCTTGAAGAAGTGGATAAGCCGGCACCTGCTGACAATGAACTATTGATCAAGGTGGTTGCTGCCAATGTTTTCCCGGGGGACTGTGAGATGCGCAGGTTTCAAATGCATCCCAGTCTGTGGCTGCCCATTCGAATTTTTATGGGCATCAGGAAACCACGCCTAAAAATACTGGGACAAGAGTTAGCCGGCGAGATCGAAGCTGTGGGCAAAGATGTGACTCGATTCAAGAGTGGCGACCAGGTCTTCGGTGCAACGGCGATGAAATTGGGTGCTTACGCTGAGTATGTATGCCTGCCCGAGAACTATGTATTGGCCCTGAAGCCCGATGATGTAAGCTATGAGGAAGCCAGCACACTCGCTGTTGGTGGCATTCATGCCTTGCATTTTCTAAGGAAAGGCAATGTCAAAAGTGGAGAACGGATTCTTATCTATGGCGCCGGTGGCTGTATCGGCACTTATGCAGTGCAGCTCGCTAAATTACTAGGCGCCGAAGTGACCACCGTGGATAGTGCGAGCAAATTGGACATGCTTAGTGATATCGGTGCAGATCATGTCATCGACTACGCAGAGGAAGACTTTTCCAACAACGGAATTCGCTACGACGTAATTTTTGATGTGGTGGGCAAAAGTTCATATTCGCGGAGTCTATATTCACTGCAGGCGAATGGGCGTTATCTCTTGGCTAACGTTGGCCTGTCAGTAATTCTCAGAGGCTTGTGGACTTCTAGATTCGGTGACAAGAAAGTTATTTTTGCCCTGGCAAATCTAAACAGCGAAGACCTGGTTTATCTTTCCGATCTGCTTGTGGCAGGAAAGATTAAATCAGTGATAGATCGATGTTATCCACTGGCACAGGCTGCCGACGCGCACAGCTATATTGAATCGGGATGCAAACAGGGACACGTGGTACTGACTGTGGCTTGAGGTCGTGGTGATAGACATGAATTGTGGAATAGCAGCCAGCCTACCTTATCTGGCAGCGCCTCTGTAATGATCTAATTGGTGAGCCGGCGCCAGCCGATGACAACGGCGCTTATGGAAAAACCCAAGCCAATCAGGCTCAATGAAATGACCACGATATCCCAAAGCGGCCTGCGCTGAAGCAGAAATTGAAAATCGAGGCTATGCAGGCCATTAAACAGCCAGCGTTCCCAGCGACTGGCATCGGTTACGCGATTTACCAGCTCTCCGCTGCGCGGATCGATGTGGTACCAAGTGGATTCACTATCGTCAAACTTCGCGCGATAAATGGGTAGCTGTCTATAACGATGGCGACGAGAGTAGTAATAATTATCTTGCTGTCGTACTAATTCCAGACTCAGCAAAGTGGCATCGGGAAGCAGCTGGGGAACTGCTTCTTCTATCATGGCTAGCAGTCGCGGGGATTGGTTCCCGCTGCTGCCGTCACCGAATCCCACCACTCGATCGTCCTGTGTTTTGATTAACGAGTAATAGGGTGCGCTCGAAATTTTGTGCCACTGAATTTCTTTAACAGTTCCATCGACAGTCCTGAAGTCGGGTAGAGGGAGCTCGGACAGGCGCATCACATTGCCACCGGTGTACCGGCTAATCTGCGCCTGGGCGGAGGTCGCCGGGTTGAATATTCCCCAGGGCCCCATCGACATTAATCCACTAAAGATAAACGTAAAGACGAAGACAAGCGACACCAGGCCCAGTATATGGTGCCAGCTCATCATGCCTTCATAGGGGCTAATACTCCTGCTGCGGGACGAAACGCCTAGGCGAATTCTCATGAACCCGATGATGCCGCCGGTCACAACCGAGACGATTCCAATAAGCGAGACATAGATGATTACCTTATTCCACAAAGGCGCGTTTTTCCGAAGTTGTACGGGATAGATCCAATGAATGGTCGACCCAAGCCAATTCCAGAAGCGTTCATTTCTGTGGGTGTCCAGAACAATCTGACCACTGTTATCAGACACATATACTACGGTACCAGCCGGGTCATTCATCTTTACCCGGTGCAATGGACGAAACCTGTTTAGACCCGCTGTTATGCTCCATTGATCCACTGTTATAAGTGCATCGTAGGACGGCATCGAATCACCATGGGAAAATCCCAATGCGCCGGCGGCAGCAATTACCGACTCTCGATCCAATCCGGTGAATACCATGCCCGTGTCCGCGAAGACTGTCTTATTGCTACCATCGATAACTTGAAACTGGTAAGCGGGTCTATCCAGTACGGTAGAGAGTTTTACGGCGGAAAAAACTCGCTCTGCGTGGATCGATGCGGCGGCCGCGAAGGGTGACAGCAACACCTGCGAAGTGTTGAGGTCGGGCAACTTGTCCAGGCGTTCCGCTTCGGTGAGTTGGGGATATTCGACATACATCATGACGATGCCGCTGGCGAACCACAGTGTGAACAACAGACACATGCCGATGCCTAGCCAGCGGTGGACAGAGAAGAGTACGGGCTTGAGTTTCATGAAAATTAATAATAAGGGGACAGAGGGATTATTACTTATTCCCTCTGTCCCCATTGAACTGACAGAGTCTTGAGCAAGACCCGAAGCTATTCAAGCAATAATCTGCGGAATGGGTTTGCCTTCTATATCCGAAAGTCGATAGTCGCGACCACTGTAGCGGTACGTGAGTTTCTCGTGATCCAGCCCCAACAGGTGCAGTATGGTGGCGTGCATGTCGTGGGCGGAAATGGGTTGCTCCAGCGCCTTGTAGCCCCATTCGTCGGATGCGCCGATTGCCTGTCCGCCTTGGATACCAGCCCCGGCCATCCATGCAGTCTGGGTGCCGGGATTGTGGTCACGTCCCACACCCCGCTGCGATATCGGCATACGCCCAAACTCGCCGTGCCAGAGGATGAGAGTGGTATCGAGCAAGCCTCGAGCCTTCAGGTCGGTCAGCAGCCCGGCGATAGGAAGATCAGACTCGGCTGCATGCAGCGTGTGGTTCTCTACCAGGTTGCTGTGTGCGTCCCAGGTGTCGGTGTTCTGCACCCCTACTCCGCCCATGAAGAGCTGCACGAAGCGAACGCCACGTTCCACCAGTCGACGCGCCATCAGACACTGCTTACCGAATGGTTCGGTCACGGCTTGGTCAAGACCGTAGAGCTTTTTGGTCGCCTCAGACTCGGATGACAGGTCGATAGCTTCCGGTGCACATCCCTGCATGCGATAGGCAAGTTCATAGGAAGAAATGCGCGCGGCCAATTCCGAGTTGCCGGGGTATTTTTCCATGTCCATCTGGTTGAGTCTGGCCAGTACGTCCAGCCGGGAACGCTGCTGGGCTTCGGTCATGCCTTGCGGCAATTCGAGGTCGACGATGGGGTCGCCCGATGATCGAAACAGCGTGCCCTGGTAGCTCGCTGGCATGAAGCCGGCGCCCCAGTCGTTGGGGCCTCCCAGAGGACCGCCACGGTAATCGTTCATCACCACGAACGCCGGCAGGTTCGAACTTTCTGAGCCGAGGCCATAAGTCACCCAGCATCCCACGCTGGGAAATCCCATGCGAATCTGACCCGTCTGCATCTCATAGGTCGCCTGGATGTGGTCGTTGGAAGTGCCGTACAGAGACTTAATAAAGGCCATTTCATCCACGTGTTTGGCAAGGTGGGGAAATATCTCCGACACCCACATGCCACTGTCGCCGCGCTGCTTGAACTCAAATGGACTGGGCATGAGCGGGCCCGGCATGCCTTGACGCACAGCGAATTTTTTCCCGATCAAATCTTCCAGCGGCTGACCAGCATACTTGGTGAGCGCAGGCTTGTAATCGAAGGTATCGATCTGACTGGGGCCACCGCTCATAAACAACGAGATTACGTTGGTGGCACGGGGAGCAAAGTCCGGGAGTTTTGGTGCGAAGTCTCCCGGAAACTGGGTGTTGCACTGGGCAGCGTCGAAATCCGGACCGGCCGCAAACACGCCATCGCGATGCATCATGGTAGCCAGTGCCACACCTGCCATGCCGCCACCGGAACGCATGAGGAATTCGCGACGCGACCAGAATTTTTTCTGTTTGTTATGGGGGTGACTCATAGCTTTCTCTCCTGCCCTGTTCTTACTCTTTCGCTTGTTGCCGCTACCGTCGGTAGAGAAACTCGCTGAGGTTGAAGACCACGTGGGTCAGATCTTCCAGCGAACCGAATTCCACCAGTTCACGGCCTATAGCCGATTCCGCCGCAGTGGGAGACCGGGTTAGCGCGGTGCGATAGACCAGATCTACCTGCCTGTCGACGTCGTAGGGCACCCGCTCCTCAACCTGCCTGGCAAATAGCTGCGCCTGGCTCAGGACAAAGGGGTTGTTGAGCAATGTTAAGGCCTGGGGCGCCACCGTCGACGTATTACGGAAGGCGAGGGTGATGTTCTGGTCCGGCAGGTCGAAGGTCTCGAAGAACGGGTAACTTAGCGTCCGCCGTCGATACACGTAGAGGCTTCGGCGCCACACGTCCGGACCATCGATCTGTTTATCCCAGCGCCCGTAGGCCTGGGCTGTATCCAGAATCTCCTGGGGTATATAAGGGAATATGGGCTTGCCACCAACGCTCAGGTCGATGCCGCCACTGGTAGTCATAATCACGTCACGCACGGCTTCCGCCTCCAGTCGCTGGGGACGATAACGCCACATTAAATGATTCTCCAGGTCGTTGGCCAAATTGACTTCGCTGTCATAGGCCGAAGCCATCTTGTAAGCGGAGGACGTCATGATCAGCCGGTGCAACTGCTTCGTGCTCCAGGCCTGATTCTGAAACTTCACTGCCAGCCAGTCCAGCAATTCGGGATGCGTGGGCAGATCCCCAACCCGGCCAAAATTGTCGAGAGAGGCGACGATGCCGCGGCCGAAATGGTGATGCCAGACCCGGTTTACCCATACCCTCGCCGTCAATGGGTTTTGATCTGAAGACAGCCACTGCGCCAGGGCCAAGCGACGACCCGAGGTGCGCCCATTGGGGCGGGGAATCTCGGTAGGCGGATCGCCATAAGTCGCCACGGTAAGAAAAGCCGGTGAGATTTCAGGACCCAGACTGAAGGGATCCCCGCGGATGAGAAAATTGGCTGGCGGCACTTCGTACCTGTCAGGGCCCGCGTGCAAGAAGCTGCCGGGTTTATCAGGCTTAATTCGACACTCCGGGCAACCGAGTACGTCGTCTCCAGCTCGGTCCGGTGTATAGCGGTAGTCACCATCGGTGACCAGTTCGATCATCGCTGGCTGCGGCGGACGTTCAACTTCGATGACTGAAATGCGTGCGAGCAGAACCTCGCGGCGTGCCTTGTCCAACTCCGGCATGGCTGCGTCGAGCTGGGCGCGGGGAACGCCGATGGTGAGCACTTGAGCGGCCAGTAGTTTTTGTCCGTCCGTTCTTTCATCGTCAGAAGTGAGCACCGCATCCAACACATCCTTGGGGAAGTCTCGCCTGATGCGTTCGACTTTCAGCTCATTGAGATAGGGCTGTTCGATCTCACGAATCTGGTCACGTATCGCCGACACGCGTTCATCAAGCTGTGCCGTTTTAGCCAGGTAGGCCTGCGCCTGATCGTCCGGCAGCATAGGGTAGTCGGTTTCAACATAGCCGAACAGAGCGCTGGTGAGACTGTAATAGTCCTTCTGCAGAATCGGGTCGAACTTGTGGTCGTGGCAGCGGGCGCATTGAATCGTCATACCGAGCACACCACGACCGATGGTGGACAGCACATCGTCCAGGTAGTCCCAGCGGCGTTCCGGGTTGTCCTTCTCACGAAAATTTACCCGGGGACCGGCACGCAGGAAGCCGGTGGCTATGCGCGTCTCGAAAGTGGTCTCATCCAGCTCATCACCAGCCACCTGTTCGACGATAAACTGATTGTAGGGCTTGTCAGAATTGAATGCGTCCACCACGTAGTCGCGGTAACGCCAGGCATTGGCGCGGTCGACATCCTGCTCGTAACCGTCGGAATCTGCGTAGCGTGCGACATCCAGCCAGTGACGTCCCCAGCGTTCGCCATAATGGGGGGAGGCAAGCAGGCGATCGATCAAGCGCCCCCAGGCACCAGGGTCGGTGTCAGCCAAATATTGTTCGGTTTCCTCCACCGTCGGCGGCAGCCCGGCCAAATCGAGAAAGGCGCGCCGCAGTAATGTAGATTGATCGGCTTGAGGCGCAGGCGTGACGCCACTGGTTTGCCGTTTCTCCTCGAGGAAGCGATCGATAGGATGGTCGAAGCCCGCTATATCGGGGAGTGGGCTTTGCACCGGCAGCTTGAATGCCCAGTATTCCCGCGCCGAGTCCGGGACGTCTGTGACGAAGGCGGAAAAGTCATCACCCCCCGCCACGGTAGTCGGCCCACTGTCCCACTGTGCGCCAGCATTGATCCAGTTGCGCACCGCCTCGATCTCGTCTGCGCTCAGGGGCACTCCCAGAGGCATCAGGGGTCCCTCGATTCCTGCCAACTGCCGATAGAGCCGACTTTCCTCGGCCTGCCCGGGAACGATCGCCGGGCCCCGCGAGCCGCCCTGCAAAGCGCCTTCACGGGTACTCAGGTTGAGACCGGAGCTCTGGATCTGGTCGCTGTGACAGTTCCAGCAGGTTCGCTCCATGATCGGACGGATTTCGTGGGTGAAGACGTCAGGACTCTGGGCTTGAACGCCAGGCGACTGCATACCGAGCACCGCCACCGCGGCAGCCAGCATCACCCGGTTGGATCCTAACAGTGCTCGCAACGCTCGCATTGTCACCTCCGCGATCCCCTACAGGGGGAGCCAAGTGGATTTTTTATAACTCGATAGACGATACGCGATTCGGGGCTGGTTTGGCAAGGGAGAAAACGGGTTCGCAGTGGGCCTGAAGCGGAGGTTTGAACGATGGGTAAAAATTGGCCATACTCAATAACCATACAGCGAGCCGCTGCTGCCGCTACCGCAACTGGAGAGATTAAACATGAGACTTCTCGCACCTGCCCTGGTACGTCTATTCGGGCTCCTGCTCTGCGCAGCGGCGAACTCGGCCCAGGCCCACGATTCCACCGCCTACTACATGGCCAACGAAGGCTTGATGGTGGTGCATGGTGAAACCAAGATCCTATTCGATCCGCTGTTCCGCGAGAGTTACGGCCAGTACCTGTTGCTGCCCGAGGCGATGGAGCAGGCGCTGTATGCGGGTGCGCCACCGTTCGATGGCATCGACGCCGTATTTATCAGCCATCACCACGGCGATCACTTCTCTCCCGCCGACATCTTGCGACTGCTCAAATTACGGCCGGGCATTCACCTGTACGCACCAAATCAGGCGGTGATGGCACTGCGCGGAGTCGCGGGCGCCGGGGACGACGCAGTTTTCGATCGGGTAACTGCGGTCGATCTTGCCTACAAAGATGCCCCTGTCACCCTGGAAATGAAGGGATTGTTGATCGAGGCGGTACGCATTCCCCACTCTGGCTGGCCTAGCGGCCGTGTCGATATCGAAAATATCGCCTGGCGGGTGACTCTGAACGGGACCACCACGGTACTGCACATGGGCGATGCGGATCCTAACGATGTTCACTTCGCCCGGGATGCGAGTTATTGGGAGAAGAACCCACCACAGATGGCATTTCCGCCCTATTGGTTTTTCAGCTCAGCCAGCGGCAGAGAGATTCTGCAGGATCGCATAAAGCCGGCCCGCAGCGTTGGCGTGCACGTGCCCGCATCGATACCGGCAGATCCGGTATTGCGGCCGGCAGAATTGCGTGGCTATGATTTGTTCACGATGCCGGGTGAGACTCGCGTTATCCCGACTGAAGATTAGACAACTAGAGCTAATAGGGACGGAGGGATTAAACTAATTCCCTGCGTCCCTACTCCTAGCTATTCCTACTCCCTATTCCTACTCTTTATTCCTATTCTCTATTCCTTTTTAGGGCAGTCTGAATGCCGACAGGCCTCCGGGCTGATCCGTTCGCGAGCTGCCGGTCTGCACCACGATGTACTGCCTGTCGTTGTGCATATACGTCATCATCCCGTACTGTCCGGGTGCCGAGAGTGGAACACTCGCCAGAATCTCGCCGGTATTCTTGTCCCGGGCATTGAGGGTCAGTGGCGCGTCAGGGATATTTTGGATGCCACCTTCGCTGTAGGCTCGGGTCTGCACCAGGATATCCCCCATCACAATCTGGATCGAGAAGCCGACGCCTCCCGAATCCGGAATATCGACTCCTTGCAACAGCGGATGGCTGGTGATTCTCTCCAGGGTCGGACCAACCGGCACCGACCAGGCGTGGCGACCCGTATGCATATTGTATCCAGTTAGCTCGTTATCCATCGGCTTGAACACTCGCAGACCGTCGATAGTTGGGAGACCACCCCCACCACCACCTGGTAACCAATCTACCACCGTGACGCCGGTGGTAGGTGTGCTGTTTGGGGTCACGCCACCTTCGCCGGGGGTCGCGTAGTTGGGGTTGTCCCGGTCGCGCCCGTTAGTGGGACTCATGTAGCCGGGAGCGAAGCAGTTGCGGTGGTGGGACACGTACATCATGCCGGTGTCGGGGTCGGCAACCGGTGGATGGGAAATGACATTGCCACCGCCGATGCAGCCGACATTGTTCGCGTAATCATTCTCATGATTAAAGGGCAGTGCCGGCACGTAAAGGCCGCCGACGTTGTAACTGTTCAGTATCACCATCGCCTGTTCTTTCAATCCCGGCGAGTAGTCGATTATGTATTCTTCCGTCAGGCCATTGGTGACGATGCCATCCACCGGTTCCGGCAGGGTCGGGAACGGTTGGGTGGCGGCGGTGTAATTGCCGGGGACCTGGGTCTGGAACACCGGACGCTCCTCGATGGGCCAGATAGGATCGCCGGTCTCCCGATTGAAAGCGAAGACGAGGCCTTGTTTGGTGTTCTGGATTACCGCCGGTATGCGTTGTCCGTTCACGGTGAGATCCATCAACATGGGTGGGGTGGGCAGGTCGTAATTCCACTGGTCGCTGTGGTGAATCTGGAAATGCCAGCGGCGCTCGCCGGTCTGCACGTCCAGCGCCAGCAGAGAACCGCCGAAGAGGTTGTGGCCGGGTCGATGACCGGCGTAAGACTGCACGGTCGAGGCATTCGTCACCATGTACACCAGGCCCAGTTCCGGGTCGGCGGAGGCGGGTGCCCAGGTTGAAATGTCACCTGAGAAACGCCAGGCATCATTTTCCCATGTCTCGTTGCCCACTTCTCCGGGCCGCGGGATGGAATGAAACTTCCACATGAACTCGCCGGTTTCGGCACTGAATCCCATGATGTCGCCGGGTACATTCTCGATTCGGGTCTGGCCATAACTGGGTTGATGACCCACCAGTACTACCACCACTCCGTTTACCACTATGGGTGGCGCCGATGCGGTCACCATGCCCAGTTCTCTCGGGATGCCGTAATTGGGATCATAGCTGCCACCGGCTATGACGTAGTCCTGCCACGGTCCCCAGTCTTCTACCAGGTGCGGTATCAGATCGACAACGCCGCTGTCACCAAAACCCTCTAGCGGCACAGCCGATCCCCAGTTCTCCAACGGCAGGCCAGTCTTGGCATCCAGTGCCCAGAGGAAGAAACCCGGGGTTGTGATGTAGATTACGCCGCGGCCATTCACCTCGGCATAGGCAACGCCCTTGCCGTAGGCCTGCCTGGGTGAGCGCGAATGACGGATGGTCGGCGTCTCGCGAAAGGTCCAGAGATTTTCTCCCGTAGCTGGATCCATGGCGATCACCTGGCGGCGCGGGGTGGCTACCGAATAAAGCATGCCGTCGACGTAGATCGGGGTGGCGCGGGAAAAGTAGTCCAGATTCGGGCCGAAGTTATCGCTACGCCAGGCCCACACCTCCTCCAGTTCCCCGAAGTTACCGGCGTTGATCTGATCCAGGGGCGAGTAGCGGGTATGACCAGCATCGCCGCCCAGGTAGCGCCACTCACCGTTCTCGGTGCCAGGCAGGCGTTGGGCATGCGTGGCCGCGGTCGTCATCAACATTACCAAAGCGACAAGATTGAGTATGAGAGTCTGTATTCGGAAATTTCGGCGCTGAACTTTCATCATCCATATTCCTCTACCGGGTGAACTGACATGGGTCCCAGGTCATTGGGCCGCAACGACGTCTTCGAGTTTATTTTGGTTTTGTGATTAACGAGAGTAAGAGTTAATACCCTTTAAGTCCATCTTATAGGGCTACAGAATATCTGCCTGCCACGGAAGAATAGACTTCACAGGGTTTAGCTCTTATTCTTGGCGTGTACACTGTTCGGAGACACAAGCATGAAAATTCTAAAAATCGCTCTCCAGGTCACGGGAATACTCCTGCTGATTCCTGCCGTCGCCATGGCAACCCTCCGCTTCGATAATCGCAGCGCAGATGGGCCGTCGATCCTATTCCCTGGTGGAGAATTGGTTTCTGGTGATCTGTATACGGGACCGGAGCCGGACTGGAGTTTTACCGACGATATTTTTACCATCGAGCTGCAACTCGATGACCCCCTCAGCTCACGCCTGATCTTCATACTCGAGAGTGAAGGCAAAATCTATGTCATATCCGGATATATGAGCTCGGCTCTGGGCAGGTTGTGGAAGCACTGGGCGGTGCAGGCCGATGAGGGTGACGGCCTTGCCGTGCTCCGCATCGGCGAGACACGCTACCCCCGCCAACTGCTGCGGATCAACGAAGGTGCAGTGCTGGACGGTGTGGCCGCGAAGATGCTCTCGAAGTACCAAGGTGCAACGCCCACACCGCAATCCATCGCGGCCACGAGGCGGGGCATCGAAGCCGGAAATTCCTGGGTATTCGAATTGGCAGCTAGAGGAGGATAAGCAATGAAACCGAAAAACTACTTAATCCTGTGTGTGTCTGTATGCCTGTTGGTATCGCTCACTATTTTATTTGTACCTGGCGTTTCGGAAACCATAGAGACCCGGTTGTTGACTTTCCTTTCCACCAACGCCCGCTGATAAGCGCGAAGCGGACACCAGCACCAGCGCCCCTGTTTCTTCAGGCTGTTGCCCGACCCTTGCCGGGCTGGGCCCAGCCTTCATGACTACAAAGGTAAAATGCCATGAACAAGAAAATATTTCCCCTGCTGCTGTTATTGCCAGTCGTATTCCTGTTGGGCCGACTCTCGGCACAGGAAGACGTGCAACCGTCCTGCCTTATGTGCGCAGCGGAATATTTGTCGCTGGAGGAGATCAGTAAATATATGCAAGTCGGTAGAGATAAGGGCATAACCGACCAGCAGCTGCGCTCGATCGATGTGGGCAGGGCCAAGGTGCAAATTGCCGTGGCCCATCGAGGTCAGCTCGAGCAGCGCATCGGGCGCGTTGCCGAACATGACCTGGTCACGGAAGTCTATTACGTTCTCAGCGGTTCCGGGGATATCATGACCAGTCCTGAGCTCATCGATTCCGTCAGGCGAGCGGATGACAATCGTGCCGTAATGACCCTGAACGGGCCCGGCCACAATGCAGCAGATGTGCGTAACGCTGTTAGTCATCAATTAAAAGCAGGGGATGTGTTCATTATTCCTGCTGGCACCGGCCATGAATTCACCCGCATCCCCGATCACATCACCTACCTGATGATTCGAGTGGACCCGGACAAGGTCGTACCGCTGATGAATGCCGATGAATCTGCAAAATATTTGGATGAACAACTTTAATAGACAGGGTTAAAGGAGTTAGAGTCACGGAGAAAGGGATCATGAAAAATTTAGCACTGCCAATCATTGCCGTTTTTGCGAGCGGATGTATTGCCCAGGAAGTAGATCTTGACAGCCTGGTATTGGCAGACGGTTTTTCCATCGCCGTCTACGCCGAACTGGATGGTCCGCGCCAGATGGCGCTGGGTACCGACGGCGTGGTCTACGTGGGCAGCCAGCGCGGCAAGGTTACTGCGGTTATCGACCAGGACCACGATGGAGTCGCCGAGCGCATGGTGACTGTGGCAGAAGGCCTGAACCGACCCAATGGCGTGGCCTATGCCGACGGTGATCTCTATATCGGAGAGATTCATCGTATCAGCAAGGTCTCCGGCATAGATGCCAGGCTAAGCGGTGTGTCGCCGACGGAAACCGTCAATGATTCACTGCCCGAAGACAAGCATCACGGCATGAAGTTTCTGCAGATCGGGCCGGACGGAAAACTCTATCTCCCAGTCGGCGCACCATGTAACGTATGCGAGGTAACAGAGCAATATGCCGCGATTTATAGGATGAATCTCGATGGCAGTGAGCTGACAAAAATCGCCGATGGTGTGCGCAACAGCGTCGGTTTCGACTGGCACCCCCAAACCGGTGAGTTCTGGTTTACCGACAATGGCAGAGACATGCTGGGCGATGACGTCCCTGCCTGCGAGATCAACCGCATCAGCAGCGTCGGTCAGCACTTTGGTTTTCCCTATATACATCAGGGCGATCTACCCGACCCGGTCTTCGGTGCCGGCAAGAGCGCCGACGACTACACGCCACCGGTACTCAAGTTGGGCGCTCACGTGGCACCACTGGGCTTGGTGTTCTACCGCGGCGAGATGTTTCCCGATCAATACGGCAACACCATTCTTTGGGCGGAACACGGTTCCTGGAATCGTAGTGAGAAGAGTGGCTACAAGGTGATGATGGGCAGGATCGGCGCCGACAACCGCAGCATTACCGAGACCAGCGCCTTCGTCGAAGGCTGGCTGCAGGGCCAGAGCAATTGGGGTCGGCCCGTGGATGTTCTCAACATGCCCGACGGCTCCGTGCTGATATCCGATGATATGGCGGGAGTCATCTACCGAGTGACTTACAACTAGCCAAAAGTACGCTTTTCCACCCGATATTCTTCGATTGGTACATTACTAAAAGCTGAACGTCAGTCCCGCGGTGGCTCCCCAATCCGCCGCCGCCCGACTGGTGCCGCGACGAATGCCCAGGTCCAGGGTCAGATCCGGCAGGGATGATGGTTCCCAGACTACGCCGAGCAGTACTGAGTTTTCAGCCCCTTCAGTTCTCAAGCTCTCGCCGTTGAATTCGGTCACCAGTGAAAGTCCTTCGCTCACAGGATATTCCAGGATCACGCCCCACAGCCCGAAGGCTGTGCCGTCGATCCGGTCTACACCCCCACCGAGATTCAGGTGCCAGGTAACACTGTCGAGGCTGCCACTAAGAATGCCGATCGCCTCGAATCCTGTCTGGTTCTCCCCCTCGATCGCCGATGGCAGGAGTAATCCCGCCTCCACTGCAAAGCTCACTCCTCGTCTGTCTTGGAGTACGCCCTGTTTCAGCACCATCTTCAGAAATAGTCCCGGATCGACGAGCTGGCTGCTGCCGTCCAGGTCGTGTTCCAGGTCAAATTCCGCGATGAACTCCAGCGTATCCGTCAGACCATAATTAAATACCAGTTGCGGTGTGACATAGGCGTTCTCGCCCTCAGCACGCTCCCAGTTGAAGTAGCCCAACTCGATTTCCAGTTCCCCGGCAGCGGCCACATCGGCATCGGTAGAGACGAAGGGTCGGTATGCCAGGGCCGGCACAGGCAGGAGCAGCAGAGAACAAACCAGTAAGCCACGAACCGGCCGCAGGGCCATGCTCATCACTATGTTGCAAGCTTTAATTAGATATTCCATTTGGCTAATTCCCGCATTGGCCATGCCAATGCAGGATTCGATACTCCTATCTAAACGGCAACTCGTCTACCTGGTGACAAACACCGCAGGAGTTGGTGTAGGGGATGGGCATGGCCTGCCCCGGCTCCACGCCTCGGACCATAACATTCGTCTTCAAAGGCACATCAAACACATGAGAGCGCATAGGGCCTTCCCAGTACGCATTTTTCTGCTCTTCGGCGGCGTCGGCATAGGGCGGTGTCTGGATCATCCTGCCGTAGGCACCGGCGATGCCGCCGGCATTGGCTGTGGCTGCCATGTGGCAGTCGATGCAACGGGTGAGATGCCCTTTCATGGTAGCTCCCACCTTGGTTTGCATGTGGGCATTGATATCTACTTCGTGACAGCGCTGGCATAGGGGAGAATTTGGATCGTTCTGGTCATGCAGGAGCCAGCGAAAATTCGGTGTATTACCATGCATGTCATGGCAGTCCGAGCAGGTGACGAGCAGACGATCATTTCTGTACATCTTCGACTTAATGAAATCCGAATACTGCTGGTGGGGCTTGCTTGAGTGTATATCGTCGGGCCAGATGTTGTATTCCGTATCGGGCCCCCGCATGGTGGGCCCCTTCTTGATTGGGTCGGTGAACTTCGTAAGCAGCTCGTGACGACTTATTCCGGGCCTCGCCAGTTCTCCTTCTCTGCTCAGAGCCTGGGTATAACCGATGATCTCGCCGCCATATCCCTGCCGTCGGTCGTGACACCTGCCACAGACCACACTGGAGCGCTCGGCCGAAAGCAGTTTGGGATTGACGATAAATCGGCTTTGACCGGCGTTGGCGACGTGTTCTGATCCGGGCCCGTGGCAGTTCTCACAGCCAATATTAATCTCATCCATCTCCGGATCGTCGTCTATGTTGATGGCGCCATTGACGTCGTTAACGGCCCGTGCCAACAACTGGCCGGTGGCCTCGTCCTCATAGCGCTCCCAGCCGGTAAAATGACAACTGGCACACATGGTCTGGATGGTATTCTGGTTCACCGGGGGCGCCTTGACTACATCATCACCGGTGCCATGTACGCCATCTTCCCCTGCACTCCACCACAGATAGAACTTGTAGTCGTGCCAAACCCGGCGCTGCCGGTTTAGTCTGCTGTCACTGCCGCTGAGATTATAGCGCAGCAGGGTATACCAACCCGGCCGCTCGCCGAGACTCGCCGGCGCGGAAACGATATACCGCTGGTCATGAACCGCACCGCCGTATAGCAGTTTGATTTCCAGGTGGGCGGGGCTATTGGGGTCGTCCGGGTTGAGACGGTTGTCCATGGTGATGTAGTACTTGCCGTCGGCATTCTCCGTTTTTTCTCGCCACAGATACACATCGACATAGACGGACTCGATGGGCAGCCGGGAGTCACCAGCCAGCCTCAGCTTGAATTTATCGTTACCTCTGCCCGCATCGTAGTCCCCCAATTCGAGCCGGGTGCCGTCGCGATAGTCGTCTACTTCGAGGTATGAATCCAGGGCATTAAAGAAGCCCGGAAATCTCGAGAAATCCTGCATAGGCCCAGGCGCCCCGGGCACCGTCCAGGCTATCTTGTGGCCGGTTTGCTGCCAGTGGCTCTTGTCATCGTGACAGCCGAGGCAGGTGGTGCTGCCGACGGCATGGGCGGTGGTTGAAGGACTGCTGGAGACCTCGATGGTCATGGCTTCGCTGGACAGTTGCTGTACCGAATAGGCATTGCGGCTGTGATCTCCGCCGGGCAGGTGCTCCCTGTCGTCTACCGCCGGCGTGACATGCACAAAAAAGTTGCCATCCGGTACTGCCTCAATGCGGAAGTTACCCTGCCCATCTGTCATCGCCTGTGGAAATTCGCTGCCTTTGAGCCGAATCGCATCCTCCAGCGGTTCGTCGTAGGCCTCCGCTGGATATGGCGCCGCATAAATGGCGCTGGCGGTCATCTTCGTGCTGAGGTCCATGGCCGTGGTTGGAACTAGGTAAACCGTGGCAGCGACGACGGGGTGGCCGGGATTGGAGGCATCACCACCAACAACTACGGCCCCGGCTGCACTCAATACCTTGCCGGAGAATGACGAGGGCTGACTCGCCTGCAGTAGCCGATCGCTGCCGATGGGCTCATCACCGACATCTACAAAGAGAAAAACCAGCACGCCGAGACTGAGTAGTATGCCTGTCGTTATGCCCAGCAGTAGTTTATTCATGTGCCTCCTCCATTGAGCTCCCTGACCGGTGTTCGACCTGTGTACTGTACCTTATACCCGCACAGCACTACTTGGTTCTGGCTTGCAATATGGTGACTAACGCCTGTGCATGCTCGGCGGCTTCGATACCGAGCGGAGTCAAATAACCCCCATCGGCGAGTGTAATTAATTGCTTTTCAAACAATCGCTGTGCCGAAGCTATCCTGGCGGGGGCGGCTTGATGATGAATCTTTAGCCCACCCAGCGAACTATCCAGATCGAACAGGTTCAATAACTCCATCTCTTCCAAAAAATCAGTGCTCAAGTGCATGTGCGGCCTCTCCTAAATGGATATCTTGTGAGCAGATGCCATTGTCTCCCACTTGCCGGGTAGCATTCAATTTTTCCGCACCGGGGTTTCGCTTAGGTATCGCCTAATAATATCTAGTTAACTCAAAAAGATTAGAATAAATAGGATCCTGTGTGTTTTCCCGGGCCCGACCGAAACTATGTGTCGCCTGTTCGCGAATTTGAGTTGCCTAGTCCCCTTGCGCACGGCCATATATCCTTCACTTTAGCCAGCGCTGCGGAACTCGCTGCGCTCAGACAGTCCTCGCTCAAATCTGTCTAAAGTGAAGGATATAAACATGGCCTGATTGTGCGCAAGGGGACTAGGCAACTCAAATTCGCTCGATTAAGTGATAGACGATAATTCATTGTTTTCAATGTAGTTTAAAACCATATGCTTCCAGGTTTTCACTGAATTGAGGCGAAGATCCTCTACCCTGCTTGCCTTGCAAATCAGACCATGCTTTAGCGCTTTCATTTTTTCAGGTTGAGCGAGGACTGTCTGAGCCAAAGGAGAACACGCTACCCTAAGTTTCTGAAGGTGGTAGATACATACTTCTATTCAGATTCAGAGATCTTCCTGGAGGAACATAGTTCCGCAGCGCTGAAAAAATGGAAGCGCGAATGGTCGCAAGGAAAGTAGGGTAGAGGATCTTCGCCGGGAAAGTGTCCTCAGTTAGGTAACTCCTGTGTAGATCGCACTGGCTGAGTGGTCCCTATTGTCTCGGCGGATTGCAAAGCGGCGGTCATCGCCCTAAAGTGGGGGCAGGCTTCAGCCATGATTCCAACATCCGGGGGACGACATGAGAGCGAGCATAGTTATTTTGGTCTTATCTTTACTTCTGGGATTTAGCTTCCAGAGTGTTGCGCAGTCTACCGAGGCCGTCGCTCATGGGGTGCGGAATGACTTGCCCCAGCCCTACGAGACCCAACGAGATTGGGGTGAATTGCCCCCGAGCACGAGCTGGGCTGCGGTTACTGCCGTCGAACCTTCTCCCGACGGCCGCTTCATCTACGTGATTCACCGCTGCGTAGATAATTCCTGCGAAGGCAGAAACGAGCCGCCGATTCTAAAATATGATTATGACGGTAAGTTGCTGGACTCATTCGGAGAAGGTCTCTTTATTTTTCCCCATGGCGCCACCGTCGATTCCCAGGGAAATCTCTGGGTGACCGATGCCAGAAGCAACGGTGTAATAGGACACCAGGTGTTCAAGTTCAGCCCCGAGGGCGAAATACTCATGACCCTGGGGGAAAAAGGCGTTGGGGGTTCGGGACCGGATCTGCTTTTTAACCCCAACGATGTCGTTATCGATCCCAGTGATGGCGATATTTTTGTCAGCGAGAGTCATCGCGGTGGCATGAACAATCGCATCGTACACTTCTCCGCCGATGGCACTTTTATCGATGAGTGGGGTGGTAAAGGCTCTGGTCTCGGAGAACTGAGTGAGCCCCATACTATTGCCATGGATTCCCAGGGGCGATTATTTGTGGGCGATCGGGAAAATAACCGTATTCAGATTTTTAGTCAGAGCGGAGAATTCATCGATGAGTGGCGGCAATTTGGTCGACCCAGTGGCATTTATATTAGCCCGGACGACACCATCTATGTTGCCGATTCTGAATCGGGTCCGGACACCGGCGCCGGTGAGTTAATTGATATCATGAAGGGTATTCGTATCGGCTCTGCCGTGGATGGCACGGTTACGGCCTTTATCGAAGATATGGAACCACTGCGAGATGACCATTCCGGCGCCGAGGGTGTGGGTGTCGACGCCCACGGCAATGTCTACGGCGCAGTGGTGAGACGTCAAATGCTAGAACGTCATGTCCTAAAGGAAATTTAGCAAACGCTTCTCAGAATTGGTTTATTCATTCAGCTAACACCTTTATCTACCCGGTTATGTCCCCGTTTTTACTTTACTCGTATTCCTGCGATCTGTACTAATAGCCGAATAATCCGACAACAAATTCGCAAAAAACTGCCCCCCAAAATACCCGATCGAAGTGCTTGCAAAAATCACCCCCACGTAGAAGCAGTCGAAAATTGTCTTAGATGCCAGGTGCCAATGTGTGGTCTGTGCGTTAATTACACAGACACTGGGGTTTTCTGTGAACCCTGCCTAAAAATTCATGAGACTGAGAAATTTGTTGCCGCACAATCACGGCAACTGGATCATGGCGCCAATCCATCGCAGGCAACGGCAATAAGAACCGAGAATTCACAGGCGGCAACCCCGAGAAAGAGGATTCCCCAGATAGCGCAGGGGCTGATTATCGCAGCTTGCTTTGCATTTATTTTCGTTCGGTTCTATTTCTCCGAAAGTCCCACTTCCGTTGAGGTGGACACAGAAACTCTTGCTCGGGAACTTGAATTGACTGCCCTGGTCCGGTGCATGTTGGTCTTCAAAGAAATCGGAGAAATATTGCAAACCGGCGAGATGCCAGACCCCTTGCTGGGTTGCGAGCAAGCCGATGAGCCCAATTTAATCAGCCGCGAGGGCGATATCATTCGCATCTCACATCCTGACCCGGGTATTTATGGCTACCGGGAAATATTTGTCACCAGTAGCGATCCGGAGCCCAGCTTGATCGAGTAATGATTAACCGGGGCAGCGTGACTCAGTCAAGGAATCACCGGAATTGGCGGGGCGAGAAAAGGCAGTGACCGCCAGCAAAGATCATGGCGACCGGTCCCTCTTCATGGACCTTAGATAACTCAGCAATAACCCAGGTTCATACAACTGCCGAATTGTACCCACTGGATCGGGGGAATATGACTCTGAGCCTCGAGTATGTATGTCACACCCTGTAACGCAGAGCCATCGAACCGCCACATCACGAAGATTAAGCCATTGAATACACCAACAAAATGGTCGGTGGCTGAAAACCACTGGTAGGGGGGTATGCCAAATTGTCCAGAATCCATATCGGCTACTGAATTGATATCCCCTCTATTGGCAGCTGTCTCGATGGCAGTGCGGTAAACGCCTATGGCCAAGACGGCCTCTGAAAAGCGAGCGCGATTGCTGTACTGGTCGTAGGCTGGCAGCGCCACGGAGGCCAGAACGCCAATGATGGCGGTAACCATCATTAACTCGATCAGGGTAAATCCCCGTTGTCGTACTGGATTACGCATCGCAGTCTAACCAGACATCTGTCCTCATTACTGTATCTCCACCACCATGGGTTCAGGATTATTCCTGCTAACAAAGATTCTGTTGTATCCGTAAAAATCGGGACGAGAATATTCCACGACAATGTCATTTCCGGTATTGCTGAGAATGTTGGGACTAGCAGACTGATCGCAGATCAATGCGGGATCCGGGTGATGCTCACACCTCATTGTCATTACCTTGTCGCAGATGGCTAGGGTGCGAAGATATGCATATTCTCTTCTTCAAAATCTATGGTGATCACAAAATGTCTGAGAACTTCGTGCCCGAGTTCGCCCCGAATCACGATGGGTCTGCGTCTACCAACGGCGCGCATATCTGTGTTACGCCGCGTTCGCTGACTATTCCCACCTGCCCGTGACGGATAAGTAGCGGTGAGATTCCCCAGCTCGTACGGTCCGAACTGCAGACTCTCAACCACGCCCTCCAGCGGTTGCGAGCCGGGCGTTTCCGCATCAATCTCTGCATCGATAAGTCCCAGATCTTCGGCGGTGGCATGGTCTACAGATAAGGCTCCCTGCAAACCTATCTGCAAGCGTAGCCACAGCTCTTTATCGCCATTAATGGTCACTTCTATCGCCGGTGCACCGTCGCTGGCCCTACGCATATTGATGTTCTCCGCAGCGCCTAGGTTCATGGATTCGCGCAGCAGAAGGCAAATTTGGGACTGGGGATAGTCGATTTGAACCAGAGCCTGACTGAACATCAACAAGCTCATGCGGGCGCTGGGTAGGGCGTCATCGAACACATCCACCTGCTCCATTTCCAGATCCTGATCGAAGACAGTGACTACCACATTCTTGACCAGCTCTACTGTTGGCGGGGCCAAGCCTCGTCTAGGAGCGCGCGGCGTGAATTGCTCGATCCGCAGATTTAGCTTCTCCACCAGGCCTGTCGACAGTGAAATCGTTCTGGTACCGGTATTCAAATAGGTGCTGGTCTGTGTTCCTGCTATCGAGACAGGAAGGCTGATTCCGCCCTGCTGCTGCTCGAAGGGGAAACAATTGTCTGCCGCAGCGATAGCATGAGAAGCGAAGCTGCTCATGCACAGCGTTAATATCAATCTATAAATATTCATAACTCTAGGCTCGACATGGTCAGGAATCAGACGGTATTCGTCTGCAATGGCTTGTGAGATTGGGGCCGGCTACCGGCAGCATTAATGATCATGTCTGCGGTCACCGGTACGCGATTGAAATAATGCCCGTCCAGCGCGTCGGAGATTGCACAGAGCAGCGCGGCGGCGGCGCAACCCTGGAGAGGTTCGCCGATGCCCTTGGCACCAATAGGATTTTGCGGGTCCGGTAGGTCGATGGCAGCCCAGTCCATGTCCGCAGCGACATCGAGGTAAGTAGGGATTTTAGCCTGATGCAGGCTGACGTTATTTGGTAGTCCATTCTGTGGATCATAGGCATGGCGTTCAAAACCGGCCATGCCAAAACCCATGTTGGCACCTCCCTTGATCTGTACTTCAAGGCCTTGGGGATGAATGACCGTTCCGCAATCTGCTACCCCCAGGTAATCGAGAATCTCGTACTTCCCGGTTTCAAGATCCAACTCGATCTCGATAAACCCCACGGCCAGGGCCGGCACCGTACCATTTTTTTCCAGATTATCTTTGGCCACGCCAATGAGGCCGGTGCCCGCCAATGCAGCGACAGAGTTGGCGGTCATGGAGTTGATGTCTTCTGGCGCGATCTGGCCGCTGTACTTGCCACCCAATTCGATGGCGACAGTGGCGGCGGCGGCGTAGCTGATGAATTGAGAGGGATCGGATTTCAGAAATACCCGCTCATCCCCAATATCGTAGTCTTCCGGCGAACCACCCAATTCGATGGCGGCAATCTCCAGCAATTTTTCCAGGGCATCTATGGCTGCCACATAGTTGGTCCGGGTCATGGTGAACGAGGTATTGCTACCAAACTGACCGAGGTTCCAGGGCAGATGGCGACGGCTGTCGCCCCGCTCCACCACGCAGTTATCCCAATTGCATTTCAGCACCTCCGCCGCTACTCTCGAGGTGCTGGTGTGAGAATAGGTGCCGAGATTGCCGACACCGGTGTGAATATGTAATTTGCCTTCCGGAGAAATCCGCACCAGCCCATCGAAGCCATTGCTGCCGGCGGAATGATAAGCCTGACCCATGCCGATGCCGATTACCTTGCTGCCCCTGCGCCGGCCGCTACGCGCCCGTCTTGCTGCCCAGCCAAATTGCTCGGCTCCCTGCGCCAGAGCTTCCGGCATGTAGGCACTGGTAATTACGCCCTGTCTTGAGCCGTACCTGGCCTGGTGATCGGGTGCATTGATGCGTCGAATCTCCAGCGGGTCCAGCCCTAGTTCTCTGGCAGCCTTATCCAGCAAAGGTTCGATCGCGACGGCGAGCTGATTCTGGCCCGGACCTCTCTGCGGTCCCTTCATTGGCGTATTGGTGAAAACCGGAATACCCCGGTAGCGCATTGCCAGCGGTGTGTAAACCAGGGTCAGGGCATCGCCGGCGGAAAGCCAATCGGAAAATCCGGCGTTAGCGCCATTATCCTGCACGATATACAGGTCGGCCGCGGTGATGCGGCCATCGGCCCGAAATCCCAGTTTTACCCGGCCTTGAAACCCATGCCTGGCAGAGCCGATCGCATATTCTTCCTCGCGGCTGATCCGCAACATGACCGGCCGTCCAGTGAGACGCGACAGATGGGCGGGAATCGACATGCTGGGGTAGCCGGCGCCTTTCGAGCCGAAGCCACCACCACAGTATTCGGCGATGAAGACCAGGTCTTCCGGGGCAATGCCAATATAGTTAGCCAATGCTGGAATAGGAAAACTCTGACTCTGGCTGGAGCCATAAACGAAGCACTTGCCGTTCTCCCAGTAGGACATGACCGATCGCGGTTCCATGGAATGGTGTGAATGACTGGCGGTGACAAAGCTCTCATCGAGGGTGATCGCCGCCGCGTTAAAGCCAGCTTCCAAATCACCGGTGCTCCACTCGAGCGCGGCCTCACCTTCCGGTAGTACGCCCTGCTCTGCTGCGGCAAATTCGGCGGCAGACCAGTGAATGGATTTAATTTCCTCCCGCAGGCTGGGGTTACCCACGTTTCCCTGGGTGCGGGCATGGTCGCCACCGGGTCCGAGACTGGCCAGTGGATCCGTGGTAAAAGGCAGCCGTTCAAAATCAAAACTGATGGCCTGAATCGCATCTTCAGCCGTTTGTTCGTCGATGGCGGCGACCGCGAGTATGGGGTCTCCGACGTAGGCTGGTTCGTTGGTAAGGATAGGGTTCTGCAGGCCCGGCATGGCCGGCACGTCATCCGCAGTTAGCACCGCGACCACACCTTCGATGGCCAGCGCTGCCGAAACATCCAGAGCGCGTACTCGGGCGTGGGGAATGGGGCTGGTTAGCAGGCGTGCGTAGAGCATGCCTTCGGCACGAAAGTCTTCAGCATATTTCGCTTTGCCGGTGACCTTGCCATGAATATCGGGAGGCGTGAAATTCTTACCAATCAGAGTGTAGGCCATGCTGATTCCCTCGCGTTGGAGCTAAAGATACGCTATGTGTGGAGACGGGAACAGACCACGTTTTTACTGCACCAGCGTGGGTTCGGGATTATTCCTGCTGACGTAGATCTCGCGATATCCGTAAAAATCGGGTTGGGGATGTGAGATTTTGATATCACCATCGGCGCGGGTGACGAGATTGGTGGCACCGGACTCATCACAGCGCAGAGACTCACCTGGCATCCGGTCATTCTTCAATATCTCACCGATTTCCCGAAAGATTGATATACAGCGATCGAGGGGGACTATGGCAAGCTGCTGGGCACGGATTACGGGATCTATGGGCACATACTCGGTATTCGACGGAGTGAACAGCCGCACGGAAATGATCAGGAAACAGACCAGCAGCACCATCCATTGCACCGTTCTCGACTTCGATTTTGCCCTCCCCGGTGCCTGGGGAATATCTGCGTCAACTTTTTCTACTGCTACCGGTTTTGGGGCCTGGTTCAGCTGTTGAGACTGGGCAGAGACAAAACGCTCGGCTTCACGAATATCGACACAGGCCTCACACAATGTCTCGCTCGCCATGAAATTCGCACACATGCCACACATCGGCGTGTCGCACAGGGCGCAATTGGCGATGGCTTCGACGTTTGGATGGTTCTTACACGACACGATTGAACCTCGGTGGACACCTTTTTTAGGGCATTTATGGCTCGGCGACTCGAGTATTTAATACAGAATTGGTAACAGAGTAAATACAAACGACCCGGATAGTGGCCTGCATTTACTCGACCCGACCCGACACGACTCGATCGCTTCACCGTTCAAAAACTCCGTGAGTCCAGAATCTGCAGGATAGCGGGCTGCCGATGATCGGACAGCACCAGAGTTTATCGCTCCATGAACAGCGATGCACCCTGGCTTATGACGGGATCGCAATGGACAAGCCGGCCACAGTAGGAAAGAATGGCCCGCATCGCGCCCGAAATTGGTTCAAGACCTGCAGCGATGGAGACAATTCCATGCTCTTGCGTCGACCCGGCCGCCCAGCCGCCCAGCCGCTGGTTTTACATTACTCGAATTACTGATTACCACGGCCATCATCGGTGTGCTGGCGTCCATCGCCGTGCCGTCGTACCAGAATTTTGTGACCCGGGCGCGATTAACTGAAACCGCCTTGCAACTCGGTTACTGGGGCCGGGAATTCTCGCGCTGGGCAGCGGTTGAAGGGCGCTATCCGAATGACAGCCATATAATCCTGCCGCCGGAGGCCGCTGGCTCTCTCAATATTAGCAACGCGGAATGGCTGGCGACAATGGCGCTGGGCGGCAACTGGAATTGGGAGGGGCCGGACAACTATCCCTAAGCCGCAATCTCAATCTTTCTAGCCACCGAGCCGGTAGCCACTATCGTGCAACTAGATTTCATTATGGACGATGGTGATTTATCCCAGGGCAGGTTCCGCCAGACTCCGAATGGTCGTTATACCTATATACTGGACGAATAGGTTGCAGCCAGCGGTAACCCAAGTATGGTTTACTCTTTGATTCCTTCCTGGATGCCATTTCGGTGTCATCAATCCTTTACAATATATCGGTGTTACTCTTGTTGAAAATCAACTGTTGAAAATCAACGCCAGGGATCCAGTCAATGCGCCTATTACTCTTCTTATTTTTCTTTATTGGAACGGCAGCCCTCGCCGAGGATTCCATTCTTGGTTTCGACTCAGCTGGCAGCCAGGCTCAGCAGGCCCTGGAGGTGGAATTCGACAGCCATCTCGATGCAGATGATATGGATGCCTGGTTAAGAGAATTGTCATCTGCGCCTCATCATGTGGGTTCAACCAGGGGACTCGAAGTCGTGGAGTTTGTGGCGGCCAAGTTTCGATCCTGGGGCTACGACACGGAAATTGCCGAATACGAAGTGCTGTTTCCCAGCCCCAGGATTCGCGAACTTGAACTTGTCTATCCGAGCCGCTTTACCGCCAGCCTGACAGAAGACTCCCTGGCTGAAGATCCGAGCACTTCAAATATTGACGACCTGCTGCCGCCTTACAACGCATTTTCAATCGATGGCGATGTCGAGGGTGAACTGGTATTCGTCAACTATGGCACCCCCGACGATTATGAAATTCTTGACCGTTACGGCATCAGCGTCGATGGCAAAATTGTCATCGCCCGTTACGGGGGTTCCTGGCGCGGCATTAAACCGAAGTTGGCAGGTGAGAAAGGCGCTATCGGCACCATCATCTATTCCGATCCGGAGGACGATGGATATGGTGCCGGTGATACCTACCCCCAGGGACCCTTCAAGCATGAAAGCGCGGTGCAGCGTGGCTCCGTCATGGACATGCCAACCTACCCCGGTGATGTACTCACGCCCTTCGTTGGCGCCACCGCCGATGCCGAGCGACTGGCGATTGCAGACGCGACAACCATCACCAGAATTCCTGTCCTACCGATTTCCTATCGTGATGCACTGCCACTGTTAGAAGCAATGGGGGGAGAAGTGGTACCGGCGCAGTGGCGTGGCGGCTTGCCAATCACTTATCACCTGGGGCCAGGCCCCGCCCGGGTGCGAATGAAACTGGAGTTCAACTGGGACATGGTTACCGCCTATAACGTGATTGCCACCATGGCGGGCTCAGAGTATCCGGATGAGTGGGTGATTCGTGGCAATCACCACGATGGCTGGAACCATGGTGCGGCCGATCCCATCTCCGGCCTGGTCGCGCTGATGTCGGAAGCGAGAGCGCTGGGTGAACTGGCCGCTGCCGGCAAAGGACCGAGGCGCACGGTGATCTACGCCGCCTGGGACTCGGAAGAGCAGGGCCTGATCGGCTCCACCGAATGGGTTGAACACCACGCGGCGGAGCTCGACCAACACGCGGTTGCCTATATCAACACCGACGGGAACAGCCGCGGCTTCGTCAACATCGGGGGTAGCCATGTGCTGGAGAAGATGGCTAACGAAGTCATGCGCGCCGTGGTCGATCCCCAAACCGGTGTCTCCGTGGCCGCAAGAAGACGCGCCAGGCTTGAGGTGAACGGCGATCAGGCAGTGCGCGCCGAACTCAAGAATCGCAGCGACATGCGCATCAGTCCGCTGGGATCAGGCTCGGACTACACACCTTTCCTACAACACCTGGGGATCGCTTCCCTCAATATAGGCTTCGGTGGTGAAAGTTCGGGCGGCAGTTACCATACGCTCTACGATACCTACGAGCACTATTCAAAATACCGTGATCCGGGCATGAGCTATGGCGTCGCCCTCGCCAAGGTCGCCGGCCGCGTCACCATGCGCCTGGCCTACGCGTCAAGGCTGCCGTTTGAATTCACTGCGCTCGCCGATAACATCAGTCTGTACATAGATCAGATAGAAGAACTTGCGGACAACATGCGTGAGGAAACCCTCGAAACCAATGCCAGAATCGAGAGCGGGGTTTACAATCTTGCCCTCGATCCCACCCGGACGCTGGGCCCCCCAACGCCCAAGCCGGAAGTCCCCTACTTTAATTTCGCTCCCTTGAAAAACGCCCTGGCCGAGTTAGAGAGTGAGGCCAGTAGTTATGCGTCATGGGTACAAGGTGGGGCTGCCGCGACGGCGCAGGAGAATAATTTGTTATATACCAGCGAACGTGAGCTGACCCGGGATGATGGCCTGCCGGGACGTCCCTGGTTTACCCATCATATCTATGCACCGGGGTTTTATACTGGCTACGGCGTAAAAACCATCCCCGGGGTGCGCGAGGCCATCGAGCAACGTCAGTATGAGCTGGTGGCCGCAGAGATCGAAGTAGCAGCCGATGTAATTCGCGCCATGGCGGCGAGGGTTCGACAACTGGCTGCCGAGAGCCGCTTGCATGATAAGTAGTGAATTAAGAAGTGGATTTGGGCAAACACCCCGGCTAGTCTAGAGCGCCATCTCTTAGACTTACCATTACCGCAGCGAGTCAACTTATGAAACCCACCAAATCGAGAAGACAATTTCTGCAATCCTCCGGTGCTCTGCTGCTCGGGGCCGCGGCAACTTCGTCCCGGATTCACGCGGCCCAGAGCGCGTCCGGCGATAAGCTGAAGTCGGCTATTGCCGACGAAGACTACTGGGCGATGGTGCGGGCGCAGTTCTCCTTCAGTGAAAGCTCCATACCCATGAATGCCGCCAATCTCTGTCCCGCTTTCCGCTCGGTGACTGAGACCGTCGACGTGCTCACTGCCGATATCGATCGGGACTGTTCATTTAACAATCGGAGCAAATTCAACGAGCTGTTGGCACGCTCCCGCCGCCTGGTCGCGGCACAGCTCAATGTCAGCGCCGACGAGGTCGCCCTGGTACGCAATACCAGCGAAGCCAACAACATCGTCAACAATGGCCTGCAACTGAAGCCCGGTGATGAAATCCTGTTGTGGGACCAGAACCATCCAACCAATAATGTAGCCTGGGACGTACGCGCCGCACGCTTCGGATTGACCGTTAACAAGGTTTCGACACCACGAAATCCGGCGAGCACGGCCGAACTGCTTGACAGTTTCACATCACAATTCAACGCACGCACCAAGGTGCTGGCGCTGACCTACGTTTCCAACCTCTCCGGTATCAAATTACCCATCTCCGAGCTGGTGGCTGCCGCACACACTCAGGGGATTTACGTGCACGTGGACGGGGCCCAGGTCTGGGGGGCGATGGACCTGGATCTCAAGTCTCTGGACGTAGATTCGTTCAGCGCCAGTGCACACAAGTGGTATATGGGCCCGAAAGAAGTGGGGCTGCTATATATAAAGGACGCGAATATCGATCGTATCTGGCCCGGTGTTATTGCCCCGGGCTGGGGCAGTGATGTAGATACATCTCTCGTAGGCGCGCGCAAGTTTGAATCCCTCGGTCAGAGAGACGACGCTGCACTGGCCGCCCTCGGTGTCGCCGCGGTCCTCCACGACAATATCGGCGCACAGAGAATTGAAGAGAGAATCGTGCAGCTGGCACAGCGACTAAAACACGGCATCGTGGGCCTCGGCCAGGAACTGGTCACACCCATGAGCCCTGATTTCAGTTTTGGTGTCTGCATCATTAATGCAGCCGACGGTCAGGGTGGCGCGGTCTCAAATCGTCTCTACACCGAACACGGCATCGCCGCCGCAGCCACCGGCGGGGTGCGATTATGTCCTACAATTTACAACACCATCGAACACATCGACCGGGCGGTGGCCGCTATCGAAGCGCTTATGTCCTGAATGGTGATTTGTAATGCTCTAATCAGTTGGGTATACTTTTTCCTTAACAGCAGTAAGATAGTTTCTACCTTAGGTACAGGCGTATTATTAAGAGGGGCAGTTTTTATATAATTAGTAGTTAAGAAGTTTTTTATATATGTGGTGGAGTAACCCTTAATTCTAGTAGTTGAGCAGTTGAACTAAAACTTTTCACGTGGGCGATTTGGTTTGGCCCATTAAGGAGTGACAACTAATCTCTAATCAGCGGCGGAATGGTACTTTTTACCTCCCAGCACTGGCGGGTCTATTTGCAGGCAGCGAAAACGCCTCCCGACGTGTGTTTTTCGATCGCCCAGCTGAATCCCCTAGTAGCGCAACCACCCGCGACCAATCGGTCGACTCTAGTTCCTTTAACAGTATCTCTGTTTCCCTCGAAAACGCCGGACTCTATGCGGTGCGCCAGTCTGCGCCTGCTGGCGCTATCGGTGTGGAAGCCTGTGTTAATGGCGATGCTAACTATTTTTATGGCCAGGTGAAACAACTGGATTTTGCACGAATCCAGGAGGGCCCGGCGAGCTAAATTATCGGCATTTATCGATTCGATGATAAGGAATATTTGAAATTTGAAGTAAATATGCAAAGTGCTGGAGGGTCGCTCGAGCTGAAACCGCAATAGCCGTCTAATCGGGGCTTAGCGCTATCACCAATACTTTGTTGGCTGAGTCATTAACTAGGACAGTTTGGTGGCTTTGCGCTTTGTTAAAGTTTGTTTTCGCTGCTTGTGAATTGGAGAGATTGGTTATCAAATTTTTTGTAGGTCTGGCGATCTTCCTGCTCCCGGTGCTGGCGGCCAAGCTGGCGTATAACGTAAAAACCTCTCCTGGTGCCGACCCTGTCAATGCACCCTGGGCACAATACTCGATGGAATTTGTGACCTGGAATGGCGAAAAATGGACCAGCTGGATCCAGGATGACGGCTTTGAACACCGGCCACAGAACGTCGCAGACTGGGGCCAGCACAGCACTGGCAGCGTGGCCTTCATGGATTGGGAAAACACACCGTGGCAGGCAAAAATTGAGGGTGACGAATTTATACTGGCGCATCATGGGGACTGGCTAGGCCACACCGAACACGTCGGTGCCATCCGTTACCGTGATTGGCAGGGCAACAAGCAACTACGAACAGTGGCCCAATTGACGCGCTGAAGGGGATTCTCCGTGGTGACAGATCACCGACGGAGGCAGGATTAATAAGAAAAAGTAATAAGAAGTAGAGGCAAGCTACAATCGTGACTTCCATCATCAATAGGCGCTGCAGAGGCCTCATAGTCTCAATCTTGTTGGCGTTCAGTAACACCGCGTTCGCGGCCGTAATGGATCTGCGCCCAGGCGTGACCGACATCAGCCGTCGCATCCTGGAACTGCATCACTTAAGCCTGGCGATTTGCGTGGCCATGGGAATCCTGGTCTTCGGCACCATGTTTTATTCCATGTATGCCCATCGCCGTTCCAAACACCCCAAGCCCGCCGATTTTCATGAGAGTCTGCTGGTGGAGATCATCTGGACCGCAGTACCGATCTTGATTCTGATAGGCCTGGCGATACCGGCGACGTCGGCATTGAGAGAAATAGAAGACAACAGCAACCCGGATCTCTCCATACTCATTACTGGCTCCCAGTGGAAGTGGCACTACCAATATCTGGAGGCGGACTTCGGCTACTACAGCAACATGTCGACCCCGGCTGAGCAGATCAACAACCTCGAGACCAAGGGCAGAAACTACATACTGGAGGTGGACAATGCGCTGGTGTTGCCCACCAACAAGAAGGTTCGGTTTCTAACAACCTCCGACGATGTCATTCACGCCTGGTGGGTGCCGGATTTCGCCGTCAAACAGGATGCTATTCCCGGTTATATCAACGAGGCCTGGGCCCGCATCGAAGTACCGGGGCTATTCCGGGGCCAGTGCGCGGAACTCTGCGGTAAAGACCATGCCTACATGCCGATCGAAGTAGAAGTGCTGCCGGAAGAAGAGTTCGACCAGTGGATTCTGGACCAGCTATTAGCCATCGAACTGGCGTCCGGGCAGGCGGTGGCAGACCGGGCTAAGACCTGGACCATGGCCGAACTCATGGATATAGGCCAAACCGTGTTCATCGATAATTGCGCAACCTGTCATGAGGCAGATGGCTCCGGGCAGGGCTCCACCTATCCGGCATTGGCAGGCGGCGAGATTCCCACCGGGCCGATGCCGACGCACATAGAGCGGGTAATGAGCGGTGCCGTCGATACCGAGATGCAAGCCTGGGCGCCGCAGCTTTCCGATCTGGAACTGGCCTCGGTAATTACCTATGAGCGTAATGCTTTTGGCAACGACCTCGGCGACATCGTTCAGCCACTAACCATTTTCGAGTCACGATAAGGTATTTCACAATATGGCTGTCACCGCAGATCACGCAATTCCGAATCGCTCCCCGTTAATAGCGTTTCTCTCCCGTTGGTTGCTGACTACCAACCACAAGGAGATCGGCACGCTCTACCTGTGTCTCAGTTTTACGCTGTTTTTCATCGCCGGGGCCATGGCGATGGTGATCCGCCTGGAACTGTTCCAACCCGGCATCCAGTTCGCCGAGCCGCTTTTCTACAACCAGATGGTAACGATGCACGGACTGCTCATGGTGTTCGGTGTAGTGATGCCTGGCTTCGTTGGCCTGGCCAACTGGCTGATCCCGATGATGATCGGCGCACCCGACATGGCGTTGCCGCGATTGAATAATTTCAGTTTCTGGATTCTGCCCTTCGCCTTTACCCTTTTAATTTCGTCTTTGTTTATGGAGGGTGGCGCGCCCAATTTCGGCTGGACATTTTACGCCCCGCTTTCTACTACCTATGGACCGCCGAGCACGGACTTCTTCATCATCGGGGTGCATTTGATGGGAATCTCGTCGGTACTCGGGGCCATCAACATCATCGTCACCATCTTCAATCTGCGGGTGGAAGGCATGACCCTGATGAAGATGCCGCTGTTTGTCTGGACCTGGTTAATCACCGCCTTCCTGCTGGTGATGGTGATGCCAGTGTTGGCCGGCGCAGTCACCATGATGCTCACGGATCGTCATTTCGACACCAGTTTTTTCTCCGCCGTAGGCGGCGGCGATCCGGTTCTGTTTCAGCACGTGTTCTGGTTTTTTGGCCACCCGGAAGTCTACATCCTGATCCTGCCGGGCTTCGGCATCGCTTCTCAGATCATTCCTACCTTCGCCCGCAAGAGGTTATTCGGCTACCACTCGATGGTATATGCGACCATTTCCATCGCGGTCTTGTCCTTTGTGGTCTGGGGACATCATATGTTCACCACCGGCATGCCTCTGGCGGCTGAATTGTTCGTCATGTATGCCACCATGATGATCGCCGTCCCCACCGGGGTGAAGGTGTTCAACTGGGTGGCCACCATGTGGCGTGGTTCCATGACCTTCGAAACCCCTATGCTGTTTGCGATCGGTTTCGTCATCTTGTTCACTATCGGCGGTTTCTCTGGCCTGATGCTGGCCCTGGTACCAGTGGATTTTCAATATCACGACACCTTCTTCGTGGTGGCACACTTCCATTATGTGCTCTATCCAGGGGCGATCTTCGGCATCATGTCGGCGGTGTATTACTGGCTGCCGAAGTGGACTGGCAACATGTACGACGAGCGCCTGGGCAAGCTCCATTTCTGGACTGCAATCATCGCGGTGAACATGACTTTCTTCCCGATGCATTTCCTCGGTCTCGCCGGCATGCCCCGGCGCATCGTGGACTACTCGCTGCAGTTTGCCGATTTTAATATGGTGACCAGCATCGGCGCTGGGATGTTGGGTCTGACCCAGTTGTTGTTTCTATACATCGTGGTCAAGTGCATACGCGGCGGCGAGAAGGCCACTAGCAGGGTCTGGGACAGTGCTGAGGGTCTAGAGTGGACCATACCTTCTCCGGCACCGCTGCACACGTTTTCGACACCACCGCAATTTCCAATACCGGAGAAAGTTTACCAACATGACTGAGAGGCGTAACAATCAGCGCAAGCATATAGTCCTGCTTTCTGCCCTGGCTGTGGGCATGGTGGGATTCTCATTTGCCATGGTGCCCCTGTACGCAATCTTCTGCGAAGTAGTCGGACTCAACGGCAAAAAATACGAGCAGGAAATTTCTGCCGAGCCGGCAGTCCTGCAAGTGTCCGAGCGCGAAGTGACGATCCAGTTTCTGGCCCAGGTCGGTCGCGGCATGCCCTGGGAATTTCGACCCACAGAACCTAAACTCAAGGTTCGACTGGGCGAAATCCACCTCACCTCTTACTATGCTCGTAACCGTGCCGATCAGACGGTGACTGGCCAGGCCGTGCCCAGCGTGTCGCCAGCTTATGCCGCCAATTTCCTGCACAAACTCGAGTGTTTTTGCTTTACCCAGCAACAACTGGCGGCAGGTGAAGACCAGCAGATGGCGCTCCGGTTCTATATCGACGTAGAACTGCCTGAAGATATCAGCATGCTTACCCTCTCCTACAGCCTGTTCCCAGTACCCGATGCGGAGGTCGCAAGCCCGACGCTTGCGAGCAATTAGAACCCATGGAAACACCCCGCTACTACGTACCGCACTCGAGCCCCTGGCCCATAATCGGCTCCGTCGCGCTTGCGGTGACCGCATACGGCGCCGTCAATTTCATCCACCAGAGCACCGAAAAGGTGGGGGCCGAGGGCAGTTGGGGGCAACCGGTATTCTTCATTGGGCTGGCGATGATCGCGTTCATGATGTTCGGCTGGTTCGGCACCGTCATCAGGGAATCCATCAGAGGCATGAACAGCGACATGATGGACCGATCCTATCGCCAGGGCATGGCCTGGTTCATTGTTTCTGAAATCATGTTCTTCGGTGTCTTCTTCGGCGCACTGTTTTACGCCCGCATCATTTCCGTCCCCTGGTTGGCGGGAGCCGGCAATAACCTGGAAACACACGTGTTGTTGTGGCCGGACTTCGCCGATATTTGGCCGCTTTTCATGACCCCCGGCGGCAGCATTACCGAGGCGATGGAGGCATGGGGTTTGCCCTTCGTCAACACTGTCATCCTCGTTACCAGCAGCGTCACCGTGACCTTTGCCCACTGGGCCCTGAAGAAAAACCAAAGAGTACTCCTTCCCGTTTGGCTGGCCATTACGGTGGCTCTGGGTACGACCTTCCTGATCCTCCAGGTCATTGAATACCAGGAAGCCTACACCGAGTTGGGATTGACCATGGGATCCGGGATTTACGGCTCGACATTCTTTTTGTTGACGGGTTTCCACGGTGCGCACGTGACGATGGGAACGATTATGCTCGCGGTCATGCTATTACGATCCTTGCGCGGGCATTTCTCCGCGGATAACCATTTTGCCTTCGAAGCGGTGAGCTGGTATTGGCATTTCGTGGATGTCGTGTGGTTGTTCCTATTTACATTTGTCTATTGGTTCTAGCGTCTGCGAGAACCCAAACTCCTAAGGGAAACTAAAAGGCAACAGAATTTAAAACAATTATGTCTAGAACAGCAGAAATCAAATTGACCGTCGATCTTGATAACGCCGACGTACCCACACGAATCGAATGGCAGGCCTCTGAGGGCATGGAAAGCGGTCCAATCTCCTGTGAGTCGATGATGCTTTCGGTGTGGGATAGTGAAAAAAAGTCCCTGGCTGCGATCGATCTATGGATTAAGGACACCAGCATCGAGGATTTGAACATTTATTTCTACCAGGTGATCCACAAGATGGCTGATACCTATCTGCGGGCGACCAAGAATGAGGAAGTGGCCAACTCGATCCACGAGTTCGGCGAGAGATTTGCTGAAAAGCTGAGCTTGTTAAAACGGAGTACAGAATAAATGAACATCTCCATTGTTCCGGCATTAAAAGTACTCAGGCCTGCGGCGATGCTGGTAATCGTCATATTGGTCGGTCTGGTGCTGGGCTACTGGGCGAACGCCACCTTCGTTCCAGGTAACAGCCCGGAGCAACCAATTGCCTTCAGCCACAAGATTCACGCCGGTGACAATGAGGTCCCCTGTCTGTATTGCCATACCCAGGCACGGCGTTCGCCTTCCGCCGGGGTGCCCGCAGTTTCGAAATGTGTCGGTTGTCATCTAGAGGTGGCAACGGAGAAACCGCAGATACGCCTGCTGATGAGCTACTGGGAAAACCGGGAGCCCATCCCCTGGATCAAGGTTCATGACCTGCCCGATTTCGTTCATTTCACCCATAAACGCCACGTTCTGGCCAATATTGAGTGTCAGACCTGCCACGGCCCGGTTGAGACGATGGACAGAATTACAGTCTCCAGCAGAGCGGTCAATGGTTCGGCCCAGGTGGGCCATCCCTGGAAGATGGGCCTGTGCCTTAGCTGTCACAGAGAAAATGAAGTGGTGAATGGAATCGATTGTTTGACTTGTCACAAGTGAAAAGTAGGACGCAATGCCAAATATAGATCGTAGAGAATTTCTAAAACTCGTCGGCGCCGGCGGTGTCAGTGTGGGCGCCGGATTCATGCTTAGAGAAGCAAACAAGGATCCACGGGAGTATCTGATTCCCCACGTGCTGGCACCGGAGGACTTCAGTAGCGGCCTCGACACCTTCTATAACTCGGTGTGTTCGATGTGCCCGGCCGGATGCGGTATCTCGGTCCGAACCCGCGAGGGTCGAGCCAAGAAAATTGAAGGCAATCCTGCCCATCCCGTTAGCCAGGGGCGACTTTGTACTCTGGGTCAGGCCGGACTTCAAGCCCTTTACAACCCCGATCGACTGACTGCACCCATGCGGCGCACCGGAGAAGGCGAATCGGCGTCCTTCGAGGAAATTACCTGGGAACAGGGATTGAAGCAGGTCGGAGATCGCCTGGATCTGCTGCGGGCTGCCCGTCGCGGTAATCGGGTGGCATTTCTGACCCAGGGTGTGCGTGGACACCTGGCGCAACTATTCGAGAGCTTCATGCGCCAACTGGGCTCCCCACGCCTACTACATTACGACTTCGATCATCCACACACGCTATATGCAGCGAACCAGCAATTCTTTGGTGAATCCCGATTGCCCTATTACGATTTGGCGAATACCCGTCTGCTGTTGTCTTTCGGCGCCGATTACCTCAACAACTGGATTTCACCGGTACATCACAGCCTCGGCTTTGGCGAGAGCCGCCAGGGCCGAGCCGATGTCAGGGGACGCTTTGTACAAATCGAACCGAGGATGTCCATCAGTGGCGCCGCCGCCGATGAGTGGATTCCTGCCAAGCCTGGCACCGAAGGTATCCTGGCATTGGGTCTGGCACACCACATCGTCGCCGAGGGCAACTACAGCGGCGCCGACCTTGGCGCCTGGACCAACGCACTTGCGGATTACACGCCCGACGCGGTGGCAGAGCAAACCGGCGTTCCTGTTAACACCATCACCCGCCTGGCAGACAGCTTTGTCGATACCACTCCAAGCCTCGCCATCGGTGGCGGTGCCGCCGGCAATCACAGCAATGGCGTCGATACGCTGGTGGCGGTGAATGCGCTTAACTATCTGGTGGGAAACATCGGCCAAGAAGGCGGGCTGGTGCTTAATCCTGAGCCCGCCGGGCCGGCAGTGCAGCAGCATCGGGCCAGCTACAGTGCCATGGTCGAACTTGCCGAAGCTGCGCGCCAGGGCGAAATCGACATATTGATTATCAGTGGCACCAACCCGGTGTTTACGCTGCCACCGGCAGCGGAGTTTGCAGAGGCACTGGCGCAGATACCGTTGGTTGTCAGTTTATCCAGCTTCCTCGATGAAACCACAGCATTGGCCGATGTGATCCTGCCGAGCCATACCTACCTCGAAAGCTGGGGCGACGATTTCCCGGAACCGGGTGTGGGTTTCTCTGTCGGTGCAGTATCGCAACCGGTGGTGTCACCGCTGTACAACACCCGTGGCACCGGCGACATCATCCTGGATTTGGCACGGCGCATGGGCTCGAGTAGCGTGATGCCGTGGCAAAACATGGAAGAATTTCTCAAGTATGGATGGCGCCGGATTTACCAGCGCGGTGACTCCCAGACTCTGGCGCAAGGCTTCGACGCGTTCTGGACATCGGTTCTGAAGGCCGGTGCATGGGGAGAAACCACGAACGGCAGTACTGCCTTTACCTTAAACCCGGATGTTATCGCCGGCATCGGCGTTGCGCCCCCCGAATTTTCAGGATCAGAAGAGGACTATCCGTTTATTCTGCATCCTTATCTTTCTCCCAATTTTCACGATGGTCGCGGTGCCAATCTGCCCTGGATGCAGGAGCTTCCGGACCCCATGACCTCCGTGGTCTATGGCTCCTGGGTCGAAGTGAACCCGGTCACGGCCGAGGAGATGGGATTAAGCGAGGGGGATCTGGTGGATATACAGTCACCCCACGGTCAGCTGCGGGTGCCAGTATTTGTCTATCCAGCGATCATGCCGAATGTCATCGCCATTCCCATCGGCCAGGGCCACGGTGAATACGGTCGCTATGCCAAGGGCCGCGGCGTCAATCCCATCGAAATCCTTAGTCCTCTGTTGGAACCCATTACCGGCAATCTCGCCTCCAGCGCCACGCGGGTGAACCTCACCCCTACCGGTGGCCGCGTCAAGCTGGTGAAGACTGGCGGCGTCTCCCGTGACCTGGGCAGAGATATCGTGCAACACACCAGCTTAGGCGTCGAAGTGAGTAGCGCAGCCGACAACAGTATTCCGATTACGGAGGTGACCACATGAGCCTCTTCTCACGATTTATGGACGGCTGGCGGAAATACCGGAAACCAGGTTATTACGACGAATTCGATTACCACTGGACCATGACCATCGACCTCGACAAATGCACCGGTTGCGAGGCATGCGTGACGGCATGCCAGGCCGAGAATAATATACCGGTGGTGGGCGAGGACGAGATGGCCAAGGGCAGAGAGATGCAGTGGATTCGCATCGAACGCTACTGGGAAGGGGAGTACCCGAACGCCAAGCTCAGCTTTATTCCGATGATGTGCCAACACTGCGATGCCGCGCCCTGCGAGACGGTGTGCCCGGTGGGCGCCACCTATCACAATCAAGACGGTCTCAACGCCCAGATCTACAACCGCTGTATCGGTACTCGCGCCTGCGCGGTCTATTGCCCTTACGAGGTTAGATACTTCAATTACTACGATCATGAGTGGGATAGCCCGCTGGAGCAGCAATTGAATCCCGACGTCACCGTCCGCGGCAAGGGGGTCATGGAAAAATGCACCTTCTGTATTCAGCGCATTCGCCAGGCCAAGGATGTGGCCAAGGACGACGATCGCAGACGGGTACAGGACGGCGAGATGCAACCGGCCTGTGTGCAGACCTGCCCCACCAAGGCGCTGGTGTTCGGTGATCGCAAGGATCACGAGAGCCAGGTTTATAAGTCAATGAACGATCCGCGAAACTACCGGGTTTTAGACGAACTGAACACCGACTCCTCCGTGTTCTATCTGAAGAAGGTTGATGCATAGACCCATGACGACTGAAACTTTTAAGTTAGGCTACAACGACATCCATGATGATGTCGTAAGGTCCATAGTAAAAACTGGCCCGAAGTACTATATCGCCCTGGCGACAGCCGGCGGTGTCACCTTGCTGTGCTTCTTTTTCCCCTGGTCTTATCAGCTGTATTATGGCATCGGCGCCGCCGGCATGAATCACCCGGGAGTCTGGGGCACCTACCTGGCCAGCTTTATATTCTGGATCGGTCTCAGCCATTCCGGTACCTTGCTGTCCTGCGTCTTGCACCTCACCAACAGCTCCTGGCGTAAGGCCATGTACCGAAGCGCCGAGGCGATGACGCTGTTCTCGCTAGTGGTGGCGGCGACCTATGTGATGGTTCACGTCGGCCGACCCTGGTTCATTCATTGGGCGGTACCCTATCCCAATCAAATGGAACTGTGGCCCAACTTTCGTTCTCCGCTGTTGTTCGACGTCATGGCTATCGCTACGTACATCACCGGCAGCACAATCTTCATCTACATGGGCTCCATCCCCGACTTCGCTGCTGTGAGGGATCGTACCAGCGGTTGGCGCAACACCATGTACACCTTGCTATCCCTGGGTTGGCGCGGCACCGACAAGGAATGGCACCGCCTGCATTGGGCCTACACGTTTCTCGCGGTGCTGATTATTCCACTGGCGGTGTCGGTGCATAGCATCGTCTCCTGGGATTTTGCTATGTCCATCGTGCCGTCCTTACACCAGACAATCTTCGCACCCTATTTTGTGGTGGGTGCGATCTATTCCGGCACTGCGGGTATCGTCACGGTGATGTTCGTATTGAGGAAAACCATGGGTTTCGAGCAATACATCACCAAGCTGCATTTCGACAACCTGGGCAAACTGCTGCTGGTACTGTCACTGATCTGGACCTACATCAATGGGGTCGAACTGTTCACCGCATGGTATAGCGGCACTTCCGAGGAATACGAAGCCCTGGGGTACAAATTGTTCGGGTATTACGCATGGCTGTATTGGGAGATGATTTTGTTCTGTGCGGTAGCACCAATGTTGATGTTCTCGACGCGATTCAGAACCTCGTTTGTGCCCATGCTGATCTTGTCTATCGCCATTAACATCGGCATGTATACGGAGCGTTTCCTCATTGTCGCCACCTCACTGTCCCGGCAATATCTGCCAGACGCTTGGGGAACGTATGTACCGAGTCCGGTTGAGATCTCGATCATGGTGGGCTCGTTCGCGCTGTTCACCACGCTGTTCCTGATATTCGTCAAAATTTTCCCCAGCGTGTCCATGTATGAAGTCAAGGAAACCATGGCCACCCCCAAGATGGAGCCTGCGGCTCCCGCAGCAGGAAGCCCGGCATGACAAGCAATGTAATAGGACTGTTTCATGATCCGGAGTCGGCGCTGACAGCGGCAGGCCAACTCAAGGGGGCAGGTTTCGAAAGCCTGGAAATTATGTCGCCAGTACCCATCCATGGCGTGGAAGAAGTCCTGGGCAAGAAAAAATCCGTGATCAAGAATTTCACTTTTATGGGGGCGTTGATCGGTGGCATATCGGGCTTCGCCCTGGCTGCGGGTACCGCCATCGCCTGGCCGCACCCGGTCGGCGGCAGGCCCATCATCACCATGCCTCCGTTTCTGATTATTACTTACGAATTGACCATCTTGTTCGGTATCCTGGCTACGGTATTGGGTTTCTTCATCAGTTCTCGCCTGCCCGCCTTCCGCAACCGCGTTTATGTGCCGGAATCCGCAGTGGACAAGTTTGTGGTCACGGCGCCCTGTGACGACGCCGAACATTTCAAGCGCGCAGAGGCGATCCTTAACGACGCCGGTGCCGAACAGGTTCGGGAAATAGGGGAAAGCGATTTATGAAGCGTGCTATTTGTACCGTCGTTACTCTGTTCTTAATAGGGCAGATGACTAGCGCCTGGGGCTTCCCCTGGAATAAGGATTTTGTCGATCAACTCGCTATCAAGGCACAGGAATCACTGGCGCCGGCAGAACCTGGTTCGACCCCCGTCGCTGGCGGTGAGACCCTGCCCGCATTGCCCGCAGATATCTCCGAGGAAGAGATGGATGCGTTGAAGGACGAGGCGGCGGCTGTTCTAAATCCCATACCCGCCAGCGCCGAGTCGGTGGCCCGCGGGGCCGAGCTCTACGCCATGACCTGCGTGGTATGCCATGGTACAGAAGGCCTTGGCGATGGCCCGGTGGGGTTACATTTTGACACCAAATCGCCGGTGGATTTGAACGAGGACTATACCCAGGATCAAGCAGACGGATCGCTGTTTTTCACCCTCACGCGAGGCCGGGCGCTGATGCCATTCTACCGTGACGCCTTGAATGTAGAGGAACGTTGGCACGTCATCAATTACGTTAAAACAGAGTTTGGTCCTTGATGAATACTGAACCAGCACATACCCAAACCCAACACACTTCGCAAGCTCGAGGATTCGGTGCTACGCGTTGGCTGCTGGCTATTGCTGTCGCGCTGGCTGCCACAGTTCCAGCCTACGCGGCAAGTGAAGAGACTACTGCACGACCGGAATTTGCCGTGCTCATCGTCTCGTTCCTGTTTCTCATGGGTGTGACCCAGGCCGGCATCGTGTTTTCTGCCGTTACCCGCCTCTCGGGCGGGCAATGGGCGCGACCCTATTACCGACTCGCAGAGCTGAGCACCATGACCTTCGCCCCGTTCGCCTTCGTGGGCTTTCTGCTGATTTATATCTTCGCCAAGGACGAGTTGTTCTATTGGCTCAACCCCGCCCCCGGTGAGCATCTGAGTGCCTGGCTAAACAGTGGCTGGCTGTTGGCCAGAAACCTGTTCGGCTTGTCGTTATTCTACGGGATCAGCGCGATGTATGTCTGGAACAGCCTTCAACCCGACCTGGAGGAGACTAAGTCCGGTACGCTCGACCAACACGCGGTACAGAACAAGCTGCTGTTTTTATCGCCCTTCGTACTTGCTGCTTTCGTCATCTGCAACACGTTCCTGGCCTGGGATTTCGCCATGATGCTGGTCCCGCACTGGCATAGCACCGTGTTTCCGATTCACTACTGGTTCGGTAATGTATATGCGGGTACGGCGGCGCTATTGGTAATTCCAGTCGTACTCGGTCGATTCTCGACCCAAAAGTCTCTGTTTGGGGTATACCAGATCCGCTCTCTGAGCATGGTGATCAGCGGTTTTATGCTGCTGTGGTTGTATTTTTTGTGGGCACAGTTCTTCGTCATGTGGTTTGGCAATCTGCCCCGGGAAACCGACACACTGTTTCGCCAGATGTACGGGCACTACGGACCCTTCTACTGGACGATGATCGCCGGCTGTTTCTTCGTGCCCTTTATCTCACTGGTCTTCGCCATCATTAATCGATCGCTGCTGGCAATGTGTGTCCTTGCGCTGGGCATCAACCTGGCGATCTGGATTAACAAGTACCTGATGGTGATTCCAGTGTTCTCCCCCGACGACCGACTGCTGGATCATTTACTGGACCTGGGCTTGTCGATCGGGCTGCTGCTGAGCTTCATTGTGGCCCTGGTTTTAGTGGCCAGGAGATTCCCGCTGTACTGCTACTGGGAAATCAACCTGAAGCCCGACACCGATGCGGCAGTTGACGGCGTGGCGGACACCGGCGCTCTTCACTCATAAATGCAGGCAACGGCTCGACGCCCGGTAGTAAGCATTGGTTTGCTGGCGTTGGCGGTGGGCGTCTCGGCGCTATTGATCGCCCTCGGAATGTGGCAATTGCAACGTGCAGCCGAGAAACGCACCATGCTGGCGGAGTTCGAACGCCGTGGTGTCGCGGCAATAGTCGATCTTAATCGAAGCGCTACGGATGACGCCGGCACCCTGGCGGGATATGGTGCAGCAGCGACGGGACACTATCTCGATTTTAATATTCTGCTCGACAATCAACTGCACCAGGGCCGCGCCGGCTACCTGGTCTATACGCTGTTTGCACTCGATGGCGGCAAGCCGAGTATACTGGTCAACCGCGGTTGGATAGGCGCCGCAGCGGATCGTAGCCGGGTACCCCGGTTCGACACCCCTACTATGAGCCAGCGGCTCGAGGGGCGCTTGAGCCGACCGCCGGCAACGGGATTGCTTTTTGAAGGTAGCGAATTGATAGAGCATCTGGCAGATGACGTGTGGCGTGTGCAGAACATCGATTTCCCCGGCTTAAGCACAAGCCTCGGCGAAGATTTGTTGGCCATTACCATGCTGCTGGACGCTGACGCGCCTGCCGGCTTCGTCCGCAACTGGATGCCCCCAGGCAGTGATGAAGCCCGGCATCTCGGCTATGCGTTCCAGTGGTTCGCCATGGCGCTGGCGGTTATGGTCATTGCGGTAGTCATTACGCTGCGTAGCAGCAAAACAGGATAGCCATGAACTCAACACCGACAGGCACGAAAACCAGGGCGCGGCTAACAATGTTGGCTTTATTGGCGGTGTTTGTGCTGCCATTGTTGCTGGCATGGGGGTTTGCCATGGGACCGTTCGATTGGCAGCCGCAAAGCAACCTCAACTACGGTGTGTTGTTGCAGCCGCCCTTGCAATTGAACTCATTTGGCGTAATGCCTGCGACCGGTGCGGCGCTGACTATGAACGCCATCGCCAGAGACTGGTTTGTGGTGGTCCTCCACAATGGGCCCTGCACGGTAAGCTGTCAGGAATTGATGGAGGCTGCCGAACGTATCCAGATCGCGGTTGGGCGCGACACCGACCGCGTTAGTTTGGCCTTGCTTAGCAACGGGGCGATAACCGCGACCCCGCCTCGGGAAAACCTGTGGCTGGCCGCGGACCTCGAACTGAGCCAGGCACTGCGTCAGGCATCCGGTGAACCGCAGTTCGATGCCAAATTCCTCATTGTCGATTACCGGGGATATGTTGTCTTGATGTATCCACCCTCCGAGGAGGGGCCGGGCGTGTTGGAAGATTTAAAGCGCTTGTTGCGTGCCGCGGCCACTTAGATTGTACCGGTTGATCCAGCGCGATGGATACCGCCTTTAACTAGCAGCGGGAGAGAGCCGGTTGCGGTGACGTTTGTCGGGGTGGCGGAGCTCAAAAAATGGCATTAGCATGGTTTGGTGGGCGTGACATGGAACAGCAAACACTTACTGCCTGCTTGGATGTAGTGAATTTCTCAGGTCGGAGTACATGATAGATTTCCTTATCGTTATTGTAATGCTCGGTATTTTTGCCAGTCTCGGTAGTGGTCTATATTTCCTCGTCCATGATCGCGGCAAGACAGAACGCACCGTGGTTTCGCTAAGCATTCGCGTGGCCCTGGCTGTCCTGCTGCTGGTGTTGTTGGCAGTGGGGTTTATCACCAGGTACACCTGAAACCGGGGCTCGTTGCTGCTCTGCTACCAACTCAAACCGATCGCTTGGCTACGACTCCGTGGCCGTGTCCGACGAGACGCCGTTGCCTGAAAATAGTCACCCTCCAGTTTTTCGTGCCGTTGGTCTACCGACCCGCGAATAAATGCTGGACAAAAAAAAGGGGCGGTATTAAATACCGCCCCTCTTACTCATCTATCAATTGAAATCAAGAGAGTGTAATGCAACTCCCTCCTGGCTTAAAAGTCTGCAGTGATACGAGCAAACCAGTAGGAGCCATGCCAATCAACGTTGCTGCCAGACTCGTAAACGCGTCCACAGCAGGTATCGCCGACGGTGCCCTTTTCCGGGTACTCGTCGAATATATTGCGACCACCACCGGAGATCCTGAAGGTGTCGTTGATCTGGTATTGGGCTTCGAGATCGACGAACCAGACACCATCTTGAACCTGCCGTCGGGAGGTGCCGGAGTTAGCATTCTCACTCTCACCCCAATAGCTCGCTCTACCTACCAGATACAGGTCGCCGACATTGTGTACGGCAGTGAAGACGCCACGCCAGTTAGGATCGTAGTTCACGAAGTCGAATCGAGCCTCTTCATTGCGAAATGCACTGGGGTCGGATTCAAAATCCTTCTCGTTGAAACTCATCACCGCAGTCAAGGAAGTAGAACTGCCGCCATCCCAGCTAAGCGGGTAGGTAGCAACTATGTCGACGCCCGCGGAGGAGATATCGAAGCCGTTGGCGAAGTAGTTAACACCGCCGATGGAATTCGCGCCAGCAACTCCGGCAGCGTCCAATGCGAGAAAGTTCAGATAGGCGGCACCGGAAGTCGGATCCGTGGACACGGAACGGGTCGATATCGCATAAGTGGCGTCATCGAGATCGATTCGATAGAAGTCCACGGTCAGATCCAATTCACCTAAACTCGCCGTGAAACCAATCGTGTAGTTGGTAGAAGTCTCAGGCACGAGCGGGATGGCACCCAGTGCTCCTGCCACCGGGCCGCCTGCCGGGAACAGACCCGTCGCAACCGGTAAACCCTGGGGCAGTCGGGTCGATACGTTGATCGTACCCTGCTGTCCTGGCGTCGGAGCGCGGAAGCCGGTACCGACAGATCCGCGAATGTTAATAGTATCGTTTAGCCTATAGAGACCAGCCAGCTTAAATACAAGCTCGGAGTCGAAGTCATCATAGTCCTCGTAGCGAACCGCACCCTGCAAGAAAAACTTGTCGGTTATGTCCGCACTGAGGTCGCCATACAACGCCCAGGAACTGCGTTCATAGACTTCGGAAAACTGTGGGGAGAATCCTGGAAATCCATTCGATCCCACACCTACTACTTGGTAGACGGCATCATCGGAGTTGGCGCAATCCAGGCTGGAACCATTAGCAATAACACCAAGCCCGGCTGCCGTAGCGGCCGATCCGTTACAGAAGCCGAAGGGGTCTTTCCCTGACCACGGACCCGCGAAATAGGAATCTAGTTCCCCTTCCACTACTTCATAGGATTCGTCCATGAAGCTGCCGCCGAAGGCGAGCAGCAAGGGACTGGCCATGTCGGATTCAAACTCGTAGGTGAAATCGGCCTGGAATTGAGTCTCCTGGTTAATTAGATCTCCTGGCTCGAAGGACTTCTTGGAAGCTCGTCCCATGGAGGGGTTGATGGTGTTAGACAGGGTATACCTGATCTCACTCTCACCCCTTCGTCCACTGATGTCGTAGTTGAGGCCATTGTCCCAGGCACCTCGAATACCTGCCAGTATGGAGAAGTCGAACACCTCACCAAAAAATCTGGGAGTAAAACCACCAGGATATTTTTCCACCGGGTTATAGATACCACCGTCTTTCTCTCTCAGGTCCTCTATGGTGCCGTTGCCCTTGTAGCGATAGAAGAAACTGCCATGGGAATCGCTCTCGGAGTAGTTGCCGAAGGCATAGAACTGGGTATCGGCATCGATCTGATAGCCGGCATTAAAGAAGAAGCGTGCGGATTCCGCATCGGGTCGACCCCAGGGTTGGACTACGTCACCGAAGCCTATATTGGCGTTGGCTAAACCTGCCTGGTAGCCGGGTGAGGAAACAAAATCGCTGATTGGGTAAGCGCCGTTCGGGTCGACGCAGGCCCAACTTTCACAGTACTGCTCCGATCGGGAGGCGGCATCCGACTCGGAAATTTCTGCGGAGAGGTTGAGAAAGCCATTCTCTCCCAGAGGCAATCCGACATTACCCTGTATGGTAGTCTGGCCACCGTCGCCTTCGGAGAATTCGCCATTCTGCACGGAGAAGCTGATTCCTTCGCTGGCATCCTTCAGTATGAAGTTGATTACGCCTGCAATAGCGTCAGACCCATACTGTGCCGAGGCACCGTCTCGCAGCACTTCGATGTTCTTTATGGCGATGGAGGGTATGGTTGACAAGTCTGGTCCCTGAGTGCCGGAACCGCCGATGAGAACCAGTGCGGAACGGTGGCGGCGCTTGGAGTTAACCAGCACCAGAGTCTTATCTGTGGGCAGGCCGCGCATTTCGGCTGGACGGATGAACGAGGCCCCATCGGAGATGGGCTGTCGTCCCAGATTGAAGGATGGCACCAGGGTCTTGAGAATGTCGTTGGTATCGGTATAAGAAACGGCTCTCAGGTCTTCGGCCGTAAATACGTCGATCGGTACTGGTGAATCGGACACGGTTCTTGGTCGGCCTCTGGCACCCGTCACGACGATTTCTTCTAGCCGGGAAACATTGGCGTCATCGGATTGCTGTGCCATCGCTTGAGTGCTTAAACCACTCGCGGACAGGCAGGCAATCGCTAACAAATACTTACGATGCTTGCGAAATTTCATACAAATACTCCTTGATATTATTTTGTTGTAGGTTGTTACGGGTTGGAAACTTGTAGGTGCAGTAGAATTCAGGTATCTGCACATATTGAGTCAACCCCCATTAACTCCCATAGCTCCGTATTAGGACCTAAAAGCCGATAATTATCAAGCCTCTGAGCCCTCTAAATGTGTAAGAATCTCTGTAATAGAAGTCTTTGTTATGCGCCTGATTTAAACGCTCTCTCGATTCAGAAGCTGGTAGTGGACAAAATTACATCCTGCCTGCCCAAAAACCCCTGCCTATCCCGGCAAAAATTCCTTAAAGCTATGTAAATCCACTGATTTCAGTGACTCGTAGGGCATGAGTTCATTCAGGGTAGGGCCATAACCAGCAGCTTGGCATCGGCGCCGCCGCCAGCTGCCACCGCGATGTATTGCTTGGAGTCGATCATATAGGTCATCGGCGCACCCTGGGGAATCGCCGGTAGCTCCAGCTGGTAGATCGTTGCGCCGGTGTGCTTGTCCATGGCGCGCAATAACGGCACGCCATCGGTTATGGCTTGGAACAACAGGGATTTCGTGACTAGCAGGGGCGCAAAGCTGGTGATCCCAACCGGGCCCGGATCGGTCAGACCAAGCTCGATAATCCGCTGACGGATGCCTTCGGCGTTGGCTCGCTCCCACACGTAGTCGCCGCTATTCAGATCGATGGCACTGATCTTACCGTAGGGTGGTTTCGTCAGCGGCAATCCGAGTGGCCCGGAAATATTGGTGATGCCCTGGCGCACGTAACGAAATTCGGTGGTGGCGGGGTCTTGCTCGATGAGCTGCACCACGATCGGGTTGTTGATGGCAGGAATATAGAACACCGAGGTCTGGGGATCGAACGCAGCCCCGCTCCATTCGGCGCCTCCGGTCCAGCCAGGCATATTGATGGTTCCTCGCAGTGACGGTGGCGTATACAGACCACCGTAGTCCAAGTCATCGATTAATTCGAAGGCCTGTGCCGTCAATTCAGCTGTGAAGTCGATCAGGGTATCGGCAGAAATGCCCTGCAAGGCAAACGGGGCGGGGCGGGTCGGGAAGGGTTGCGTCGGCGATGCGCGCTCACCAGGGACGGTACTGGCAGGCACTGCCCGCTCTTCAATTGGCCACACCGGTTCCCCGCTTATCCGATCCAGCACATAGACGAAGCCCTGCTTGGAAACCTGGGCCAGGGCCTTGATCTCGCGGCCATCCACGGTGATGTCTACGAGGTTGGGTGCCGCCGGTGGATCGTAATCCCATAACTCGTGATGAACGATCTGATAGTGCCAGATCCGCTCGCCGGTTGCGGCATCCAGGCAAACGATAGAAGTGCCGAACAGGTTATCACCCAGTCGCTGGCCTCCATACCAATCGTTACCCGGGGTACCGATCGGCAGATAGACATAGCCCAGTTCGGGATCGGCGCTCATCATGGTCCACACATTAGTCGCCCCGGTCACTTTCCAGGAGTCGTTCTCCCAGCTTTCGTTACCGAATTCTCCTTGCTGGGGAATGGTGTGGAAGATCCATTTTTGTGCGCCGGTGTTGAGGTCGAAACCCCGGATATGACCCGGTGGCACGTCGGTCAGTTTAGTCGGAATGCGATCGAACATCGGATCGTCATAGACCACGCCCCCGAGGATCACGATATCGCCAACGATCGTCAGCGCCGCCGAATTGGCAACCATTGAACGGTCGATTTCCCGACCCAGGCCCAGAGTAAGATCAACCTTGCCACCGTCGCCGAAACTGGGGTCGGGTTCACCGGTTTTCGCATCCAGCGACCACAGAAACGCGTTGGCGGTACCGAGGATGATGCGCGGCTCGACTCCGTCTGCACCCTGCTTTTCCCAGTACGCCACACCGCGATGATTAAATCCGTTGTTTGCGGGCCGGCCGTGTTCCCAGGTAAAGGTATTGAACACCCACTTCTGTTCGCCACTGGCGGCATCCAGAGCCACCACGTGACCCAGTGGCGTACTGACATAGAGCGTGTCCCCAATCTTGATTGGCGTGGCTTTGAAGCCGGAGGGAACAAACTGGGGGCGCTCAGCTACCGCAGCATTATCGACGGACTCCCAAACCCAGGCGATCTCCAGTTGCGCTACCGTATCCCGGTTAATCTGCTCAAGATCGGCATACTTGGAAGAGCCTGGATCGTTCGCATAATTGGGCCAGTCGTAATTGCTAGCCGCAGCCGCGTCGGGCGATGAATCCTGGGTGCAGGCGCAGAGCAACAGCAGGGCCAGTGAAATCGAAGCGTGTCTCATAAGTACCTCCCGATGGGGAATAAAGAGGGCAGCCCCTGAGGTATCCCCACAAAATGTCGAGTAAACTCACAAAGATTGGATAAAAAGGGATCCAATGCATCTTGCTGAGCCTGATTTAAACATATGTTTAGTTTGTCCGCGAAAATGAATTGGCTAGTCCCCTTGCGCACGCCCATATATCCTTCACTTTAGCCAGCGCTGCGGAACCATGTTCCTCCAGGGGGATCTTTGAATCCGAATAGAATTATGCTTCTACCACCTGCAGAGAGTTCAGGTAGAGGGTTCTCTTACGCTCAGACAGTCCTCGCTCAAATC
>Ga0208879_1000045_pt1 | contig 130319 bp, 122 predicted proteins | sample Knorr_S15_td_Bot_FD_185605 | JGI IMG/M metagenome (GOLD analysis project Ga0208879, IMG submission 185605) | Marine microbial communities from Southern Atlantic Ocean transect - Knorr_S15_td_Bottom_ad_5009_LV_A (SPAdes) (version 2) | ecosystem: Environmental > Aquatic > Marine > Oceanic...
GGGCGGCGCCACGACTCGGTCAGCCCAAGCCATGAAGTCGAAACCCGACCAGGCAGACATCGTCATCGAAGGCCTTGCCCCCGGTAAATAGACTGGCGTCCTTCAGGATGGCCGGAAAAAGCTCCGGCAGCGGCAGGTCATAATGCCGCTGGAACGACTCCAGCAACCGTTGTTCGCCATACTCTTCGTCATCGGCGCCTGCCATCTCAAAAATCCCGTCCGTGAACATGGCGACGGCATCCCGCGGCTGAAGCTGGCACTCCTGTGTCGTGTAGCGTTCGTCCTCCAGGACCCCCAGGGCCGGGCCGCGTTGTTCAGGGTCTTCCATGCACCCTTTCACCCGCCCGTCGCCCCCCAGCCACAGCGGGATGGGATGACCGGCATTGGCCAGCCGGAGGCATCCGGTCGAAAGATCCAGCACCAGATAGCAGGCGGTAACAAAGAGAAAATCCTCCCCCGTGCGCAGGATGGGAGTCATGGCCTGGTTCATGCGTTCGAGATACCGGCCGGGATCCTTTTCGGTGCGGGAGAGGTCGTTGATGAGGGTGTAAATAATGGCGGTTCCCAGCGCCGCGCGAACCCCGTGGCCCATCACATCGCAGAGAAAGATGCCGACTTCCGTTTCGGACAGTTTGAGGACCGAGCACAAGTCACCGCCGACCAGCCCGCTGGAATGATAATGGTCGAACTCCACCAGCCGGTCTTCCGGCAACGCGCCGGGGGGGAAAACGGGATAGGAGGTGGGGAAGAACGCTTTTTGCAGCTCCCCCGCCATTCGCAGATCGTCCTCCATCGCGTCCTTGACCTCTTTCACTTCCCTGGCATAGCGGGCCGCGCGCAGCTCCGCCTCCTTGCGCTCGGTAATGTCGCGGGATATTCCGCAGATGCCGATGATTTGGCCCGCTTCGTTCAGGAGCGGCATTTTTGAGGTTGAAACCCACCCGCGGGAGCCATCCACCCAATTTTGATGCTCTTCCACCGCCAACAGCGGCTTCCCGCTTTCCATGATGTGCTTTTCTTCGTCCCGCATGCGCCGGGCATCTACCGCGGCGTAGGCATCGAAATCGGACGTGCCGACCAGCTCGTCCGGAGCGCAGTTACCTTGCCAGCGGGACGCCGCCTCGTTCATCATGATGAACCGGGAGTCGAGGTCCTTGAAGTAGATGTGATCCGTCATGTTGTCCATGAGGCACTTCAACAGGTAGGCTTTCTCGTTAAATTTTTGATCCATTGGCAACCACTCCATAAAAGATTAAAAGTTTTACAACTATTTTAAGTTGGAATATAAAGAACTAGATCATGAGCCGCTCCCGAGTATGGATGCGATGAGTTGGTTGAGGTTCTGTTGCCGATAGGGGTTTTTCAGGAATGCAACGTCGTCGCCGTGGATTGCTTCGCCCATCGCCTCCTCCCCGAGGAAGCCGGAGGTGATAATGACTTTTGCTTTATCATCGATTTCCTTGATGCGTTCGAAGGCCGTCCGGCCGCTTATTTCCGGCATCACCAGGTCCAGGATAATCAAATCGATCTCTTCGGACTGCTGTTCGAAAATTTTGATGGCTTCTTTTCCGTTGGTGGCCATCAGAACCCGGTAATTGAGACTCGTAAGCATCTTGCTGGGGGTCTTCCGAACGACTTCCTCGTCATCTGCGATCAGGATGAGTTGTCCATCGCCTTGGGCCGGCGGGCGGTCTACTGAGGCGGGAGCTTCCAGCCCGCCGATCAACCAAATCGTTATTTGGTACTCCTCGTAGACGGAAAAGGGTTTATTTAAAACCACGCTATTTTCCGGAAGACTTATTTCACCCCCGACCAAGCCGGCCAGAAGGAAAAAGGCGAGTACACTAGCAAAAAAATTGGGTGTTTTCATAAAACATTGAGCAAATTTTCTGTTGTGGCTAACTCCTATTGCAAGAAAGCATCTGCCCTATTGGGTCCTCTGTCAAGTGGATCCGTGCAAAGCAAACCGGGCGGTCGCAGCCCAACTATTTACCAATAAAGCGTTGCACAGAAAATATTTAGACCGGATCGGGATAGCGGTATTCCTTGCCTTTATAATTCCGGAAGACGACATCGTCGCCGTCGCGGCGGATTTGGGCGCGACTTAGAATCGGCACTTTTCCGCCGCCGCCGGGGGCGTCGATGACGTATTGCGGAACGGCGAGGCCCGAAATATGGCCGTGCAGCGATTGGATCAACTCGATCCCCCGCTCCACCGAGGTCCGGAAATGCGCGGAGCCGCGGACGGGATCGCACTGCAACAGGTAGTAGGGCTTCACATTGATTTCGAGCAGGCCATAGAAGAGATCCACGAGTGTTTGCGTGTCGTCGTTAATGCCCTTGAGCAGCACGGTCTGGCTTACCATGCCGATGCCGTGGTCGGACAGCTTTTGGCAGGCGGCCTGGGTTTCGGGGGAAAGCTCGGCGGCGTGGATAAAGTGGAGGCTGAGCCAGACGCGATGCTTCCGCAGCATGGCGCAGAGTTCGTCGGTTATGCGCATGGGCAGGACGGCCGGCACCTTGGAGCCGATCCGCACCATGCGCACATGCGGGATGCTGCGCAACCGGGTCAGGATTACGTCGAGCACGGAATCGGTCATGGTGAGCGGGTCGCCGCCGGAAAGGAGCACGTCGCGGATTTCAGGGTGGGATTCGATGTATTGGTAGGTTGGCTCGAAGGTCGACGCGGCGGTGTTCAACGGTTTACCGACCATGCGCGAGCGGGTGCAGTAGCGGCAATAGGTGGAGCAAAAGGTGGTGGCCAGAAACAAGACCTTATCGGGATAGGTGTGGATGAGGTGCGGCGTGGCGCGGTGATCCTCCTCGCCCAGCGGATCAGCCAGCTCGCCGGTGCCCTGCCGATTTTCATGGACGGTGGGAATGACGGTGCGGCGCAGGGCGTCGGACTTGAGCCGCCCGGCATAGTGCGGCGTCACCGCGAAGGAGAGCGGAATATCGCCGGCAAAGGCATTGCGTTCCTCGGCGGTTAGATCTATGTATTCCGCGAGCTGTTCCCGGGTCGAGATGCAGTTGGCGATCTGCCATTTCCAGTCGTTGATGAATTCGTTCATAGCCACCTGTTTTTATAAAATGATGAAGGGCCAAATGAGTGATACCGATCGCCGGCCGGAGGTATTCTGGCCGGCCTCATTTTGCCGCACTCCTCCCCACCTAAAGTCCGTTACCGCTGATTGTTGACATGGGGAAAAGGGTCGGCATTATACGCGGATGCTTACGGAAAAAAACCAAATTGAGAAACAACTGAAAAAGGTGCAGGCCGCCATGGTCGACGCCCTTAAGGACACGAACCTCTCCAATCTCGGAGCGGGGAGCAAAAACCTGCTCGGCAACGGCAAAATGCTGCGGTCGCGCCTGGTACTCTCCATCGGCAGCGCCCAGGCCATCAACGAACCGGAGCTGATCCAGGCGGCGGCCGCGGTGGATATGATCCACGGCGCAAGCCTGCTGCACGACGATGTGATCGACGGCGGACTGCTGCGGCGCGGCGCCCCCACCTTCTGGAAGAAATACGGCGTGAACGGCGCCATCTTGTTTGGTGATTTTCTGATGTTCAAGGCCCTGTCCCTGCTGGTGGACGTCAACCGCACGGATCTGCTGAAAGAGCTGATCGACATGACCGGCTCGGTCTGCCGCTCCGAGGTGGAACAGGAGCTGATCCTGCGCGGCACGCCTGGCAGCTGGGAAGAGTGCGAGCAGGTGGCGCGCTTCAAGACCGGTTCGCTGTTTGCCTTCGCGGCGGTGGCGGGCGGAACCAACGCCGCCGGCCAGACCGATGCCCTGCGCGAAGCCGGCTATATTCTCGGCACGGCCTACCAGCTGGCCGATGACATTCTCGATGCGTCCGGCAACGAAGCCCTTTCGGGCAAAACGCTCGGCAAGGATTTCGAACGCGGAAAAACCACCGCTCTCACCGCAACGAAGAATGCACCGGAACAGCCCATCGAGTATATTTATGCGTTGCTGGAGACCTCCAGTGCGCAGCTGGCGCCGTGGCCGGAATTGCGCGCGGCATGGGATGCGTTTTTAGACGCCACCATGAAACCCATACTCAGCAAACATATTTCGGCCTAAGCCTCCTCTTTCAGCTCATGAACACAGGCATCCGCAATATATCAGTATATTTATAACGATTTATGTAAATTCTGCTTTTCACGCCTAGGGTGAATTGTTAAATAGGCACGCATCATTTGTAAGCAAAACCAAGCGAGGAACTAGTTTTGGCCGACTTCAAAATCAAAAAAGGCTTCGATATAAACGTCTTAGGGAAACCAAAGGCCGATATCGAAGATCACATGAACCAGCAACTCTTTGCTGTCTACCCGTCCGAATTCGAAGGACTCAAGCCGCGCCTTAAGGTGGCGGCGGGCGACACGGTAAAGCGCGGCGACGTTCTATTCATCAACAAGAAGAACGAGAAGATGGTCTTCCGTTCCCCCTGCTGCGGCACCATCAAGGCAATCAACCTCGGAGCGCGGCGCGCCCCGATCGAAATCCTGATTCAAGCGGCAGCAGCGGAAGAAAGCGTACAGTTCGAAACCTACACCCAGGATTCGATTCGTGCGCTCTCCCGCGAACAAGTGGTCGACCACTTGCTCAATACCGGTTTGTGGCCGCTGATCAAACAGCGCCCGTTCTCGAAGATTGCCGATCCGGACACCGCGCCGAAGGCCGTATTCGTGAACGCCGCCAACTCCGCCCCCTTCCAGGCCGACTTTAGTGTGGTCCTGAAAGGCGACGAAGCGGCATTCCAGGCCGGCATCAATGCACTGGCCCAACTGACCGACGGCACCGTTCACCTTTGCAAGTCGGGCGGATCGGACCTTCCGGAATTCGCCCAGGCGGAAAGCCACACGTTTGTGGGTCCGCATCCCTCGGGCAACACCAGCGTGCACATCAACCGCATCAGCCCGATCCAGCCGAACGATACGGTTTATACCGTTGCCGCGCAGGATGTAATCCTGCTAGGAAAACTCTTCCTGACCGGCGAACTGCCGCGCACCAAGGTGGTTGCTCTCGGCGGACCGGCAGTTAAAGAGGAATATCGCAAGCACTACCGCGTGCAACTTGGCGCCACCCTCCAACCGCTCTTCGAAAAAGCGATTGAAGAAGGCGAAGTCCGCATCGTTTCCGGCCATATTCTGTGGGGCGACCCAGTGAAAGCCAACTCCGGCGTCCGTTATTACGGCTCCGAGTTTTTTGTGCTCGAAGAAGATCGCTCGCGCCATCTGATCGGCTGGACGCTGCCAGGGATGTTCCAATACAGCTCGCACCGCGTCAACCTGTCGACGGTTATGCACCTGAGCCACAAGTGGAAGCTCGGTACCAACCAGAACGGCAGCCTCCGCGCCATGGTGGTGACCGGATGGATGGACAAGCACCAGCCGCTCAACATCCTGACCGACTTTCTCGTTCGGGCCGCGCTAGCGCACGACACGGACGAAATGATTCAACTCGGCATCCTCGAAACAGATCCCGAAGATTTTGCGCTGGCCTCGTTTGTTGATCCGCACAAGACCGATGTCTGCGGCATCATCAAAAAAGGCCTGCTGGAAATCGAGGAGGAAGGCATCTAATGAAATTTCTATTCGACTTTATGGATAAAAACATCGCCCCGCTCTTTGAAAAGGGCGGGAAATTCGAGCGGCTTTACCCGCTGTTCGAAGCGGGCGACACGTTTGCCCGCACCCCGGCGGAAGTAACCCCGAGCGCTCCGCACGTGCGCGATTCCATCGACCAGAAGCGGTTGATGATTTTCGTGATCTACGCGCTGATGCCCTGCATCCTGTTCGGAATCTGGAACGCCGGCAACCAGTTCAACATGGCCAACAACGTTGAAGACGCCACCTTCGCCACCGACATGCTGCGCGGTTCGGCGATGGTGCTGCCGATCATCTTTGTGTCCTATCTGGTCGGTGGCCTCTGGGAAGTGCTCTTCGCGCTGGTCCGCCGGCACGAGATCAACGAGGGCTTCCTCGTCACCGCCATGCTGTTCCCGCTGGTGCTGCCCCCCACCCTGCCGCTGTGGCAGGTTGCGGTCGGCATCTCCTTCGGCATCGTGATCGGCAAGGAAATCTTCGGCGGGGTGGGATACAACATTCTCAACCCGGCCCTCACCGCCCGTGCGTTCCTCTTCTTCGCCTATCCGGCGCAGATTTCGGGCGACAAGGTCTGGGTGGGCTCCTTCACGGATGCCCCGTTGGTGAACACCATCCTCGGAACGGTTTCCGAAAAGGTCGATGGCATCACCCAAGCCACTCCGCTGGCCATTGCCGCGGCGACGGAAAAGGGCAGCTCGGCCATTGCCAGCCTGAACGAGGCCGGTTTCAACCTATATAATATGACGGTGGGCAACATTTCCGGCTGCATCGGTTCGACCTCGGTGATTGCGATCCTGCTGGGCGTCGTCTTCCTGGTCATCACCGGCATCGCCTCCTGGCGCGTGATGGCGAGTGGTGTGATCGGGGCCGCAGTCATGGGCGCCATCTTTAACGCCCTGCCGCTCGACAACAATCCATTTGCAGAGCTTCCATTCTATTACCACTTGGTCATGGGCGGCTTCCTGTTCGGCATTGTCTTTATGGCCACGGACCCCGTCTCCTGCGCAGCCACCAACACCGGCAAGTGGGTCTACGGATTCCTGATCGGGGTCTTGACCGTGCTGATCCGCGTTGCCAACCCGGCCTATCCCGAAGGCGCGATGCTGGCCATCCTGTTCATGAATGTCATGGCACCGATGATCGACCACTTTGTCGTCCAGTCGCACATCAAGAAGAGAACTACCTATGCGAGGGCTTTGAACAATGCGTGAAGATACTAGAACCATTACCTTTGCGGCCATCATCTGCGTGACCTGCAGCCTGTTGCTGTCTGGCACGGCCGCCGGACTCAAGAGCCTGCAGCAGGCCAACGAGGCCTTTGACGTGAAGCGGAACATCGTAAAGGCGTTCGGCATCGATATCAGCGAGATGGATCGCCCGAAAATCGAAGCCACCTTCGAACAGCATGTGGCCGAGGAAAAGGCCGGCGAACTGGAGCTGTTCACCTGGACAGACGAAGGTGCCGAAAAAGCCTCCAAGTATGCCTTCCCGATTTCGGGCAAGGGACTCTGGAGCTTGCTAGAGGGCTACCTTTCGCTGGACGCCGACCTCGAAACCATTGCCGGCGTCAGTTTCTACAAGCACGGCGAAACGCCGGGGCTGGGGGCTGAAATCGAAAAAGCCTGGTTCCTGTCGCAGTTTACCGGCAAGAAGCTTTATGCCCAAGGCAAGGCCGTCGCCTTTAAGCTGGTCAAGCCCGGCATGCCGACGAACGAAAGCGCGGTCGAGGGCATCTCCGGCGCGACCATCACGGGCAAGGGTGTTGAAGCCCTGATCCGCAAGGATGCCGCCGCCTACGCTGAATACTTCAAATCAATCAAGGGGAACTAATCATGGCTTCTGCTGCTAAGAAACTTTTGATGGATCCGTTTACGGACAACAACCCGATTACCGTACAGGTACTCGGCATCTGCTCGGCCCTCGCGGTAACGGTCAAGGTCGATACCGCGATCGTAATGACGCTGGCGCTGACCGCGGTGGTCACCCTCTCCAACTTCGTAATTTCGTTGTTGCGGAACGTGATCCCCAACGGCATCCGCATGATTGTGGAAATGGCCGTGATTGCCTCGTTGGTCATTATTGCCGACCAGCTCCTGCGGGCCTACCTGTTCGATATCAGTAAACAGCTCAGCGTTTTCGTGGGCTTGATCATTACCAACTGTATCGTCATGGGCCGCGCCGAAGCCTTCGCCCTGCAGAATCCGCCGAAGGACTCGCTCCTCGACGGCCTCGGCAACGGCCTCGGCTACGGCATCGTCCTGATCGCCGTGGCCTCGATCCGCGAGATTCTCGGATTCGGCAAATGGCTCGGGTTTTCGCTCTTTCCGGAAACCTACATGGGCAACGGCCTGGCCCTGCTTGCCCCGGGTGCATTCATCATTCTGGGACTGCTGATCTGGGCTCAGCGCACCGTCAGCAAGTACGTGGAGGACTAAACCAATGGAATTCTTAAACCTAGCCATTAAGGCAATCTTTGTTGAAAACATCCTGCTGGCCTACTTCCTGGGCATGTGCTCCTTCCTCGCCTGTTCGAAGAAGGTCGATACCGCCATCGGACTGGGCTTTGCGGTCATCTTCGTCCTGACGATCACCCTGCCCGCCAACTGGGCCATCCACCACTTCCTGTTGCGGGAAGGGGCTCTGCACTGGGTTCCCGGCGTCGATTTGAGCAACTTGGACCTGAGCTTCCTGAACTTTATCTGCTTCATCGCAACGATTGCTTCGATGGTGCAGCTCGTGGAGATGGTCCTCGACAAGTTCTTCCCCAAGCTCTACCACGCGCTCGGCATCTTCCTGCCGCTGATCACCGTGAACTGCTCCATCCTGGGGGGCTCGCTCTTCATGGTGGAACGCGAATATGGTGCGGCGGAATCGGCCGTGTTTGGCTTCAGCTCCGGCATCGGCTGGTTGTTGGCCATCGTCTCGATGGCGGCTATCCGCAAGAAGCTTCGTTATTCGCACCTCCCGGACGGCCTGAAGGGTCTGGGCATCACGATGATCATGACCGGTCTGATGGCCATGGCGTTCATGTGCTTCTCGGGCATCAATCTGTAATCAACTTTTAATTAAGAAACGGCAATTATGGAAAACACAACCTACATTGTAACGAGTGTCGCGGTCTTCAGCTTCGTCATCATGCTACTGGTCAGCCTACTGATGCTGGCGGCCAAGAAGCTGGTTCCCCAAGGGATGGCCAAGCTGAACATTAACGATGGCTTCCGTGACATCGAAGTCAAGCCGGGCGCTTCCCTGCTCACCGCGCTGTCCAACGAAAAAATCTTCCTGCCGTCCGCCTGCGGCGGCGGCGGCACCTGCGCCATGTGCAAGTGCAAGGTGCTCGAAGGCGGCGGCGAATTGCTGCCGACCGAAGCCGGACAGGTCACCAAAGCCGAAGCCAAGGAAGGCGTCCGCCTCGCCTGCCAGCTGAAGGTCAAGGAAGACATGAAAATTGAAATCGAGCAGGAAATCCTCGAGATCAAGAAGTACGAGTGCACCGTTCGTTCCAACGACAACGTGGCCACGTTCATCAAGGAACTGGTGGTTGAGTTGCCGGAAGGCCAAAAGCTCGACTTCCGCGCCGGCGGCTACATCCAGATCGATGTTCCGGCCTATAAGGGATTATCTTACAAATCCTTCGACGTAGCGGACGAATACCGCGGCGACTGGGACAAGTTTAATGTCTGGGATAGCGTGGCGAATAATGAAGAGCCGTGCTTCCGGGCCTATTCCATGGCCAACTTCCCGCTGGAAGACGACATTATCATGCTCAACATCCGGATTGCGTCGCCGCCGCCGGGAACGGATTATCCGCCGGGGGTTTGCTCCAGCTACACGTTTGATCTGAAGCCCGGCGACAAGATCACCATCTCCGGCCCCTACGGTGAATTTTTCGCCCAGGAAACCGAGCGCGAAATGTGCTTCATTGGCGGGGGTGCCGGCATGGCGCCGATGCGTTCGCACATCTACGACCAACTCAAACGGATCGGTACCGACCGCCAGATTACCTTCTGGTACGGCGGCCGCTCCCTGACCGAGTTGTTCTACATGGACGAATTCAAGGCGCTGGAAAAGGAATTCCCGAACTTCAAGCTGCATGTTGCCCTCAGCGACCCGCTGCCGGAAGACAATTGGGAAGGCCCGACCGGCTTCATCCACCAAGTCGTGCTCAACGAATACCTCGATACGCACCCCGACCCCGCCGAAATCGAATACTACCTCTGCGGACCGCCCATCATGCTTAAGTGCGTGAACGATATGGTCGACGAGCTAGGCGTCGAACCCGAAATGGTCCGCGCCGACGACTTCGGCATCTAGAAATTTCCAGTCATTGGAAATAAAAAAGCCCGGTTCACGCCGGGCTTTTTTTATGTAAAATTCACCACAGGATTGGGAGCACACGAAACATTCCTCCCCGGCCCCCAACGTGTTCTTCGAACCTCATGGTTTTAGATATGACGCGTTCAGGCCCGCATCGACTCACGTAGACGGAGCATCCGGCTCCGTTTGCATGGGAAGAGCATGTTGGTTCTTTCTGTGCAAAATGGGATCGGCCAACGCCGGTCTCTCATCCGGAACGGAGCTGGAAGCTCCGTCTACACTATGCGAGCCGATCGTCGGCGATATGCCAGTCGAGGTCTTCGATCACGCTAATTTCCACAATACTGTCCGCTTTATCCAACAATTCTTTGCATTCTTTACTTAAGTTCAATAGGTGCAAAAACTTGCCCTGTTCGGCATACCGCTCCGTTATATTGTTAATGATTTCAATACCGGAGTGGTCGTAGACGCGCGCGTTTTGGAAATCAATTACGACATCCTGCGGGTCGTTTATGGGATCAAAGAGCTCTTTAAACGATTGAGCGGAACCAAAAAACAGCGCGCTTTCCAACGTATAAATCTTCGCGCCATTTTCGGAGAGACTCACCGTGGCATGAATTTTTTTACCCTGTTCCCAGGCAAAGGCCAGCGCCGAAACAATAATACCGATGAATACCGCCGTGGCGATATTGACGAGCACGGTGACCGCAGAAACTAAAACAATGATGAAGGCATCGATTTTTGGAATCCGTGGAATAATACGAAAACTGGACCATTCAAAGGTGCCAATCACCAACATAAACATGACCCCAACCAATGCGGACAAGGGAATAAGCTCAATCAGCGGTGCGGCAAACAAAAGAATGATTAATAAGAACATGGCGGCGGAAATGCCCGACAAACGCCCGCGTCCGCCCCCATGAATATTAATCATACTCTGGCCCATGGTTACACAGCCCCCCATCCCTCCGAAGAAACCGTTTGTAATATTTGCGAGCCCCTGCGCAATACTTTCGCGGTTACTCCGTCCACGGGTGCCCGTTAACTCATCAATCAAGGTTAAGGTCATGAGCGACTCGATCAAGCCCACACACGCCGCCAGAAAGGAGAACGGGAGAATGAGTTTTAAATTGGCCAACGTCAAAGGCATGGTGGGTATCTGAAACCGGGGCAGTGATGCCGCAATGGTTGTTTTGGTGGGATCAATATTTTTCACAAAATCAATCACGGTCCGTTCTTCATGAATCCCGGCGCGTTTTAAGAGGAGAGAAATCACGGTTACGGTAACAATCGCCATCAACGTGGCGGGGACCGCTTTGGTCATTTTGGGCAAGAAAAAGCTAATCAGCATGGTTAAAATAATCATACCAATCATAATCGCCAATTGAGTGCTTTCCAAGAGGTGGGCGTGTTCGCCATGACCGACATAAAACATCTCGAACTGGGCCTTGAAAATAATGATGGCCAACCCGTTCACAAAGCCGAGCATCACGGGATGGGGTACCATGCGAACAAATTTACCCATCTTGAAGAGACCAAAGAGCATTTGAAAAATACCCATCAGTGTCACGGTCGCAAAAAGGTAGCCTTCGGCTTCTTGTGACGACATTCCGTCCCCATACAAACCAATCATTAACGGCGCGAAGATCACCGCGACAGCGCCGGTCGCTCCAGAAATCATCCCGGGACGACCGCCAAAAACAGCGGTAATCAATCCCATCATGAAGGCCGCGTATAGACCAATAATCGGATCCACCCGCGCGACAAACGAAAAGGCCAAGGCCTCCGGAACAAGCACCAGCGCGACGGTCAAGCCGGAGAGGATGTCGTTTTTAACATTCTTCGGGCGTTCGAGGGTCAACTTAAACAGCTTGTTGGTTTCTTGCATACGTGATCTCGTTCGTTGGTTTGGGGCTCGCATCGTTCAAAAGGGCGCGACTATCCCAGACCCCGAGTTGAACGCGAGTCTTTTTAAGGACTATTATAAACTCCCTGGCGGATCATTTTTTACGCGGTTTGGATGCGGGTGCCGTTGACATCGGCGATGGGTTCGATAAGATTTCGCCTTATTTTTAATTGAAGATACCTGACCGCAAGGAGAACGAAGCATGGCCGCAAAAAAAGAGACCCCCAAAGACCGCTCAACCGCCCTCCGCGACGTAGTCGCGCAAATCCAGAAACAGTATGGTGAAGGGGCGATTGTTAAATTGGGAGAAGCCAGCGCCAACAAGAAAATTGAATTCATCTCAACCGGATCGCTGACCCTCGACATCGCGCTCGGCATTGGCGGACTGCCGCGCGGCCGCATCGTCGAAATCTTTGGCCCGGAGTCATCGGGCAAGACCACGCTGGTTTCCCACGTCATCGCCAACGCCCAGAAAGCCGGCGGTTCGGCGGCCTTCATCGATACCGAGCACGCCCTCGATCCGGGCTACGCCAAAAAGATCGGCGTCGACATCGACAACCTGCTCGTTTCCCAGCCCGACTCGGGCGAAGAGGCGTTGAACATTTGCGAAGCGCTGGTGAAGAGTCATTCACTGGACGTGGTGGTGATCGACTCCGTCGCCGCGCTCGCACCGCGCGCCGAGCTCGACGGCGAAATGGGCCAGTCGCACGTCGGCTTGCAGGCGCGCCTGATGTCGCAGGCCCTGCGCAAACTGGTGGCCGCCATCAGCCATTCACGCTGCACCGTCATCTTCACCAACCAGATCCGCGAAAAGGTGGGTGTCATGTTCGGCAGCCCCGAAACGACCCCCGGCGGCCGCGCGCTTAAATTCTACGCCTCCGTCCGGCTGGACATCCGCCGCATCGGCATGCTGAAGGATTCAGCCGGCGTGGTCTATGGCAACCGCACCCGCGTCAAAGTGGTGAAGAACAAGGTGGCCCCGCCCTTCACCCAGGCGGAGTTCGACATTCTCTACACCGGAGGCATTTCCTACACCGGGTCGGTGATCGACGCCGCGATCGATGCGGGCATCATCGACAAGAAGGGCTCCTGGCTTTCGATGGATGGAACGCTGCTCGGCCAAGGCCGCGATGCCGCTGTCCGCGCCTTGAAGGAAGATCAGGAAATGTGTGCCTCGGTGGTCGAACGCATCCACAAGGCCCGCGAAGAAGCTGCGAACAAGTAGTTTGCTTTGCGGTCGGATGCTTTTTTGACGGGATCAACAGGATAGACAGGTTGAAAATTAACCATGAAACATAAGACTCTTCTAGCCGGCGCGCTGGCGCTGGCGATACCTGCTATCGGTTTTTCCGAGAACCCAATCCCCCGCTATACGGCGGACTATTATAAAGTCCATGCGGGTGAACACCTCGGGAAAAAGGTAAAGGTCTATGCCTATGCCGCGTCTCTTTTGGATCCATTCGAGCACTATCATCCCGACTATTTCATGGTGGAAGTCGAAACCACCCACAACGGACAGCAAGGCGGATCGATATTGGTTTCGGTTCCCGCCTATGAAATCGGCGAGTTCAAGGAGCAGTATTCCAAACAGGGGGACTACGAGGAGGAGGAGCGCTCCATCGACCTTAGCATTTTGGGCATTGGCCCCGAGGTGGAGATCCCCGACAACGTTTTCGAACCGCCGGAAGTTTTTGCGGAAGAGCTAGACGGCATTTTACAAATCGGCGAGACGGAACAGGGTCAGAAATTTCTCTACATCGTCTATGGAGACCGCGACAGCGATCAACGAAACGAAGCACGTGTGCGGAAATATCTCGGCACAAAAATAACGATCCAGGCCCACTCGGCCCAGCCCGACCCATCCGGCGCGCTGGATCACATCGCCGACGCCAAGGCTTATCTTGTGAAGACCTCTGGCGAGGGCATACGAAGCGGGCGCATGACCGTCGCCATCCCTAACGACAACCTGCCCTACTTCAAAAAGAACTTCCTCCGGAAGGACGAATCACCTCAAAATCTTTCCGGCTATCTCTACGAGCATCAGATCGCCACCGGAAGTTTCCTGTTCCTCTACTGCTCCACGCAGCCGCTTGAGTCCTCAACGGAAGCCACTCCGAAAAAACTAGGCCAATAACCTGACCAACGGTTATTTGACAGGATCAACAAGATGAACCGGATATGTATGAAGACCAACCACCATCCTGTTATCCGGTCTAAAATTTTCCTGCTGGCCGGCATGATCCCACTGCTGGGTTGCCAACCCGAGCAGGCCAACGTACCGGAGTTCGACGGGGCACGCGCGTTTTCCGAAGTAGAGGCGCTGGTTCAGTTTTCACCGCGCGATGCGGGAACGCCCAATGGCCAACAAGCGGCGGAGCATATTCTAAACCGGTTGAAAAGTTTTGGCGTTGCGGCCGAGATCGATACCTTTAAGGATGGAACCCCGGCCGGCGAAAAAATGATGCACAACGTGGTTGGCCGGATTCCGGGCAAGACCGATCGGTGGATTATTCTCGGCTCGCACTTTGACACGATGCCCGGCATTGAAAACTTCCAGGGCGCCAACGATTCGGGATCCAGCACGGGCATCCTGCTGGAACTGGCCCGGATGCTCGTCGATGCCGAACCGGAAACCGGAATCCAGTTTGCCTTCTTCGACGGCGAGGAAGGCATTGCCGGCTATATTCCCGGCGACGGCCTGCACGGCAGCCGCCATATGGCACGACAGCTGATCGCAACCGGAGACCGCAAAAAAATCAAAGCCATGGTGCTGCTCGACATGGTTGGCGACAAGGATCTCCACTTTACGGTGCCCTATAACAGCGACCGCACGCTGGTGAAACAATTGTTCGCCGCCGCCTACGCCACCGGCCACCGCGATCGTTTCTCGCTGGCGCCCAGCTTGGTAATTACCGACGACCACCAACCGTTCCTGGATGCCGGCATTCCGGCGATCGATATCATCGACTTCCGTTTTGGCTCCGAACCCGGGCTCAACGACCATTGGCACACCGCGGCCGACAACCTAGAGCAGATCGATGCCAACAGTCTGGGAATCACCGGCGAAATCGTGTTCGAACTACTGCAAACATTGGCGTTTTGAATACGCACCAAATGAATCGATAACTTTTTACACATTAATGTAGAAACAGGCTTGCAAGGGAGCCTTTTTAAACTACACTGCCTGCTCTTTTTTAGAAAATTACCGGAGAAAAAATCATGGCCGCAGAACTAAAGCATTTGATCGAACAGATTCATAAAGAAGGAGTTGAGAAAGCCAACCAAGAGGCTTCCACCATCATCTCCCAAGCCAAGGAAAAGGCCGCCAAAATTGTAGCGGAAGCGGACCAAAAAGCACAGGATTCACAGGTAAAAGCCAAAATCGAATCGGATTCCTTCGCAGAACGCTCCGTTAAAACCCTCGAACAAGCCGCCCGCGATCTTCTGATCACCGTCGGCCAGGGTTGCGAAAAAGTCGTGATCGAAGTGCTTGGCAAGGAAGTCGAGGGTGCCCTCTCCAACGAATTGCTGCAAAAAATGATCCTCAGCGTGCTGGACCAAAACAAGGGCAACTCGATTGAACTCATCGTCAGCGATGCCGACAAAGCCGCACTCACCGCCTTCTGCGCCGAACAGGCCAAACAGTCCGGTCAGGAAATCGAACTGAAATCCGATTCCGAAGTCCTCGCCGGCTTCAAGGTGGGTTTCAAGGATAAGAATGTCTACCTCGACTTTTCCGGCGAAGCGGTTGCGGATGCCCTCGGCTCCTTTCTCCGCCCGGAACTGGCCAAAATCGTGAGCGGCGTTGCCCGCGAACAAGTTACCACTGCCTAACCAGGAATCACGATGGCCTACTATTCGTTAGTCGCCAGCCTTGCCTCGCTGCAAATCGGGGATGAGCCTCCCTTCTCCACGGAGGAGTACATCAACACCTGTACGCAGTGGGTCACCGAACGCGAGGAACAAATCCTGCGCAAGGTCTTGCTGGCCGAGCCCGATATTGCGCCCTGCGACCTGTGCGCGGCTTGGAACAACATCGAAACGCAGATCCGCAACAGCGTGGCCCGGCAGCGCGGCCAAAAGCTGGGCGTCGATGCCAAGGAATATCTCCAGCCGCACGGCGGTTTCAGCGGCACCATTGAAGAGCTCGTGACCGACGCCTTCACCCGCACCGATCCGGTGGAACTGGAACAGGAACTCGACCGGGCCCGCTGGCAACTGGCCGAGGAACTGATTGGCCAGGAACCCTTTGGCTTCAAGAAGGTGCTCGCCTATGGCATCCAGCTCAAGATTGTTGAACGCTGGAACAACATGGATGTGCACACCGGTAAGGAAAATCTCGAAGCAATCATTACAGCGAATACAGAGAAGGAAGAAACCGCGGGGCAATAGCTTCGTGGTTCATGTTTTTTTATAGGGATAGAGGATAAAAACTATGAGCGAAAACATCGGAAAAATTATTGGGGTGAACGGCAACCTGCTCAAGGTTGAGTTCAACAAACCCGTGATCCAGAACGAAGTGGCCTACGCCTGCATTGGCGAGCTTAAACTCAAGGCGGAAGTGATCCGCATCCGCGGCAACTGCGCCGAGCTGCAGGTGTTCGAAGACACGGTCGGCCTGAAAATCGGCGATCCGGTTGAATTCACCGGCCACCTGCTTTCCGTGGAACTGGGTCCGGGCCTGCTGACCCAGGTTTTCGACGGCCTGCAAAACCCGCTGCCGGCCCTGGCCGAGGAGTGCGGCTTCTTTCTGCAGCGCGGCAAATACCTGAAGGCCCTGCCCCGCGATGTTAAATGGGCCTACACCCCGGCCGTTAGCGTCGGCGACATCGTCATTTCCGGCGACACCCTCGGAACCGTTCCGGAAGGCATGTTCGACCATAAGATCATGGTGCCTTTCAACGCCCGTGGAAAATGGACCGTTGAAAAAGTAACGCCGGCGGGCGAATACACCGTCGAAGAAGTTATTGCGATCCTGAAAGACGACAAGGGCAACACCCGCGAATGCCAGATCATGCAGTTCTGGCCGATCAAGATGCCGATCAAATGCTATGCCGAGCGGCTGCGCCCGACCGAATCCATGGCAACCAAGCTGCGCACCATCGATACCTTCTTCCCGGTGGCCAAGGGCGGAACCTTCTGTGTTCCGGGCCCGTTCGGGGCCGGCAAGACCGTCCTGCAGCAGATCATGGCGCGTAATGCCGATGTCGATATTGTAATCATCGCCGCCTGCGGCGAGCGCGCCGGCGAGGTGGTGGAAACCCTCCGCGAATTCCCGGAACTGATCGACCCGCGTACCGGCAAGAGCCTGATGGAACGTACGCTGATCATCTGCAACACCTCTTCCATGCCAGTGGCCGCCCGCGAAGCTTCGGTTTACACCGGGGTGACGCTGGCCGAATACTACCGCCAGATGGGCCTCGACGTCCTGCTGCTGGCCGACTCCACTTCCCGCTGGGCCCAAGCGCTGCGCGAAATGTCCGGCCGGCTGGAAGAAATCCCCGGCGAAGAAGCCTTCCCGGCCTACCTCGAATCCGTTATCGCCTCCTTCTACGAACGCGGCGGTGCGGTGAGGTTGAACAACGGCGATATCGGAACGGTCACCATCGGCGGCACGGTTTCCCCGGCCGGCGGCAACTTTGAAGAACCGGTCACGCAGGCCACCCTGAAGGTGGTGGGTGCATTCCACGGTCTGTCCCGCGCCCGGTCCGATGCCCGCCGCTATCCGGCGATCGACCCGCTCGAGTCCTGGAGCAAATACCCCTCGGTGGTCGATGCAGAAAAGGTTGCCACGGCCCGCAAGGTCCTGCGCGCCGGCGGCGAAGTCGGCCAGATGATGAAGGTGGTCGGGGAAGAAGGCACGTCCACCGACGACTTCATTCTCTACCTGAAGTCCGAATACATCGACTCGACCTACCTGCAGCAGAATGCCTTCAGCACCACCGACTCGTCGAACTCGATCGATCGGCAGGAATATGTCTTCGGCCGGCTGCTGAAACTGCTGGGCACCAAGATGAAATTCGAGGATAAGGATAAGGCCCGTTCCTTTTTCCAGCTGCTCACCCAGTCCTGTCGCGACTGGAACAACAGCACATTCGAATCGGATGAGTTTAAACAAATTGAAGAGCAAATGACTAAAGCGCTTGCGGAGGTTTCGGACTATGCAGAATAAAGTTTATCACCGGATTGAACAGATCACCGGTAACGTCATCGTAGTGAAAGCCGACGATGTGACCGCCGGCGAATTGGCCCAGGTTGACTCGGCCCAGGGCGTTTCCCTGGCCCAGGTGATCCGCCTGGAAAAGGAAAACGTCTTCCTGCAGGTTTTTGCCGGCGGGCGCGGTATCGGCACCGATGCCAAGGTTCGCTTCCTGGGTCGCACCATGCAGATTCCGTTCTCTGAAAACCTGCTGGGCCGCGTGTTCACCGGTTCCGGCGAGCCGCGCGACAACGGCCCGGCCATCACCGACAACTTGATCGAAATCGGCGGTCCGTCGGTCAACCCGGCCAAGCGCATTATCCCGCGCAACATGGTGCGGACCGGTATCCCGATGATCGACGTGTTCAACACGCTGGTTGAATCGCAAAAGCTGCCGATCTTCTCGGTGGCGGGCGAGCCCTACAACGACCTGCTGGCACAGATTGCCCTGCAGGCCGAGGTCGACGTGATTATTCTCGGCGGCATGGGCCTGAAGCACGACGACTATCTCTTCTTCCGCGACAAGCTGGACGAAAGCGGCGCCCTGTCCCGCACCGTGATGTTCATCCACACCGCGTCCGACCCGACGGTTGAATGCCTACTCGTGCCGGATGTGTCGTTGGCCGTGGCCGAAAAATATGCGCAGGAAGGCAAGACCGTACTGGTGCTGCTGACCGACATGACCAACTTTGCCGACGCCATGAAGGAAGTCGCGATTACCATGGAGCAGATTCCGTCGAACCGCGGCTATCCTGGCGACCTCTACTCCCAGCTGGCCGCCCGCTACGAAAAAGCCGTCGACTTCGAAGGCAGTGGTTCCATTACCATTCTCGGGGTGACCACCATGCCGGGCGACGACGTCACCCACCCGGTTCCGGATAACACCGGCTACATCACCGAGGGTCAGTTCTACCTGAAGAACGGCCGGATCGAGCCGTTTGGTTCGCTCAGCCGCCTGAAACAGCAGGTGAACGACAAGACCCGCGACGACCATCGCACCATCATGGACACCATGATCCAGCTCTATGCCAACTATAAAGAAACGCTGGAAAAACAATCCATGGGCTTCCGGATGTCGGACTGGGACAGCAAGCTGCTGAAGTATGGCGCGCGCTTCGAAGACGAAATGATGGACATCACCGTGAACGTGGCGCTTGAAGACGCACTCGACGGCGGATGGAAAATCCTGGCGGACTGCTTTGAACCGGCCGAAACCGGTATCTCTTCCAAGCTGATCGATCGGTTCTGGCCGAAGGGTTAATTAACATGAATCCACAGATTTCACTGATTACTCCGATTCAAAAATCAGTTTAATCCGCGAAATCTGGGCAATCTGTGGATAGATAAACATGGCAAAAATTAAATTAACTAAAAACGAGCTCAAGACCCAGCGCGATGCAATGGCGCGGTTCAAGCGCTACCTGCCGACGCTTCAGTTGAAGAAACAGCAGTTGCAGATGGAGATGCGCCGCCTTGACCAGGAAATCCTGGTAAAGCGCGACGAGGAGCAGGAAGCCCGGGCGAAGCTCAGCTCTTGGATCCAGCTCTATTCGGAACCGGTCGACCTGTCGGCCTATGTGCGGGTCGACAAGCTGATCACATCCAGCGGCAATATCGCCGGGGTGACCATTCCGGTCCTCGACGACCTGACCTTCAAGGAAGAAACGCCCGATCTGTTTCAAACCGAGCCGTGGATCGATGAAGGCATCCGGGTGCTGAAACAGCTTACCCGCCTGCGGGTCGAGCGCCAGATCCTCGAAGAGCAGCACCGCCTGCTGGCCGACGAACTGCGCACCACCACCCAGCGCGTCAACCTGTTTGAAAAGGTGAAGATTCCGGAAGCCAAGGAAAACATCCGCGTGATCCGCATCTTCATGGGCGACCAGCAGACCGCCGCCGTGGTCCGCTCCAAAATTGCGAAGGGAAAAAGCGCATGATCGTTAAGATGAAAAAGCTGACGCTCCTGTGCACGCATGCGCAGCAGGCAGCAACGCTGGACAAGCTGCGGGACCTGAAGGTGGTCCATATCGAGCATGCCCAGGTGCCGGAAGGGGCCGAGCTCGATAAGGCCCGCAACCATTTGCTCTACGTGAGACGCGCCCAAGAGGTGCTGACCGAGCGTCCCGATGCCGATCCGACCGGCAAGGATGCCGACCAACTCGTCGATACCGTCTGGGAACTGATCCATCGTGAAAAGGAACTGCAGGAAAGCCTGCAGGCGCTCGAACACGAAAAGGACCGCATCTCACCTTTTGGCGAGTTCGATCCTCGCAAAATCCACGACCTCCGGAACGAAGGCGTGTATGCAAAGCTTTACGAGCTGCCGATCAAAGAGACGCCGGACGTGCCAGACGGCGTGGCTGTTTCCGAGATCAGCCGCAGCAAAAACCTGATCTATGTCCTGGCCGTCAGCAAGGCCGACTTCAGCCTCCCGGCCCACGAAGTCCGCCTGCCCCAGCGCGCCCTGTCCCGCATTGAATGCCACATCGACAAAACCCAAACGGATTTGGAAGCCACCGAAGCCGAGTTCCGGAAATATGCCGGCGACCGGAAACTGGCGGAACAGATCGCTGATCAGGCGTCCGATTCGGTCACCTATGTCGAAGTGCAGAAAGGCATGGGGGCGGAAAGCGCCTTCACCTACCTGAAAGGGTTCTATCCGCTGGATCGCGAACAAGACCTGATTGCCGCCGCCGAAGCAAACGGCTGGGGCTACACCCTTGAAGACGTCAGCAACGAAGACGAACCCCCGACCCTGCTCCGCAATCCTAAATGGGTTTCCCCCATCAAGGCGGCGCTGGATATGATTGGCGTGGTTCCGGGCTACAAGGAACTCGATGTCAGTGCGTTGTTCCTGATTTTCCTCAGTATCTTTTTTGCCTTCATCATCGGCGATGCCGGTTACGGACTGCTGTTCGTTGGCCTAACGCTTTTGGGCAAGTTCAAAACCAAGGGCAAGGCCGCCGCGCAGCCGGGCCTCAACCTACTGATGATCATGAGCACCTTCTGCGTGATCTTCGGGGCATTGACGGGCAACTATTTTGGGATCCCACTCGATGCGTTGCCGGCCTGGATGCAGTCCCTTAGTAGCGATTACATGACCGGAAAAACGGCCGAAGGCGGTTGGAACTCCGATCTGGCGGCCAAGAACGTCATGTTCATCTGTTTCACGATTGGAGCGATGCACCTGACCCTGGCACATGGCTGGAACCTGATCCGAAAGATCAACTCATGGGAGGCCCTGGCCGACCTGGGCTGGCTCTGCTGCACGTGGATGCTCTTCAGTGTGGTCCTCAACATGGTTCTCTACATCGAATTGCCGACGTGGGTTGTTGCAACCCAGCTGCCCTTACTGGGAACCGGAATCGGGATGATTGTCCTGAGTCTGGTGCTGTCGAAATCCTACTTCGGACTCGTCACACTCGCTTTGGACGTCATCAACAACTTCGTGGATATCATTTCATATGTGCGGTTGTATGCCGTGGGAGCCGCCTCCTTGGCGATTGCCCAGGCCTTCAACGGCATGGCCATGGATATCGGGTTCGGCGGAATCGGTTCGATTGGTGCCGCCCTGATCCTCTTCGCCGGCCACGCGTTGAACATTATTCTCGGCGCCATGGGCGTGATGGTCCACGGCATCCGTTTGAATACGCTCGAGTTTTCCAGCCACGCCGGCGTTGAATGGGCCGGAACGCACTTCAACCCTTTCAGAAAAACCAAAGACAACATTTAACCAATTGGAATTGACCAAACAGGAGATAATAAAATGGACGCATCATTAGCACCCGCACTGATCAAACTCGGTGGAGCAGCCGCTCTGAGCTTCGCAGCAATCGGATCGGCACTTGGAACAGGAACCGCAGGCATGGCCGGTATCGGCGCTTGGAAAAAATGCTACCTGCAGGGCAAACCCGCTCCGTTCATCCTGCTCGTATTTATCGGCGCCCCGCTGTCGCAGACCATCTACGGACTGCTGTTGCTGCTCGCCTTCAACAAAATGGCTCTGCTGGAAAGCGCCCCCGTCATGTGGCCGGCCATTCTCGGCGCGGGCATCATTGGCGGTATTGCCATGGGCATGTCGGCCTGGTTCCAAGGCAAGGTCGGCGCTTCCGGTTCCGATGCCCTGGCGGAAACCGGCCAAGGGTTCGGTAACTACCTGACCACGCTCGGTATCGTGGAAACCGTGGCACTCTTCGTGATGATCTTCATCCAGATGGCCCTCAAGGTCGGCTAACAGTCGCAACCCCGACCATTATGAGTACAAATGCCGCGGAGATTCCGCGGCGTTTTGCTTTCTGGCCCACAAGGTTCGAATTCACTTTTCGGCTCTTGAACGATATGCATAATGGCGCGAATGAAACTTGAATCCGTCATCCAAACCCTCGGGCAAATCGCACCGCTCCAGCTGGCGGAGGCATGGGATAATGTCGGATTGCTGATCAATCCGGTGCGGTCGAAAAAGGTGAGCCGGATTCTCCTGACCATCGACCTGACCGAGGCCGTCGCGGAGGAAGCGATGGCCGGCCGGACCGACCTGATCATCGCCTATCATCCGATTCTCTTCCGGCCGGCCCACCGGCTGGACGCATCCAACGCCTATGACCGGACCGTGATGAAGCTGGTTCAGAAGAATATCGCCGTCTATTCCCCCCATACGGCACTCGATGCCGTGATTGGTGGCGTGAACGACTGGCTGGCCGACGGGCTGGGCGAAGGCGAAATCAGCGTGCTGCAACCCATCCCGAATTCCGATGCGGGACAAGGTCGCTTGGTCGAACTCAAGAAGCCCGTCAAACTCAAGACGCTGACCCAGCGCATCAAAAAACACCTTGGACTGAAGAGCCTCCGGATTGCGGCGGCGGCCGAAGATACCCCCGTCAAAACCGTGGCCCTGTGCGCCGGGGCCGGAGCCGAGGCATTCAAAGGGGTTCGGGCCGACTGCTACCTGACCGGCGAAATGAGCCACCACAACATCTTGGGAGCCACCCTGAACGGCTCGCATGTGATCCTATGCGAACATACCAACAGCGAGCGGGGCTATCTGCCCGCATTCGCAAAGATTCTAAACAAGGCATTGGACGATGGTATTGATATCTCCGTTTCGGAAAACGACGCCGATCCCATCAAAATCAACTAACTAGAGGAACCACACAGCATGGTTAAAAAGAAAAAATCCGCCTACGCCGAAGCCGGCGTGGACATTGATGTAATGATGAATTCGCTGAAGCGGATCGGCAAGAAGGTCAAAGCCACCAATACGTCCGGCGTGGTTAGTGAACTGGGCTCGTTTGGCGGCCTGTTCAAGTCGCCCGGCAAGGATAACCTGCTGGTCAGCAGCGTCGACGGTGTGGGCACCAAGCTCAAGGTGGCCAACATGGCCAACAAGCACACAACGGTTGGCCAGGATCTGGTCAACCACTGCGTGAACGATATCCTCGTGCAGGGCGCAACCCCCCTCTTCTTCCTCGATTATCTCGGCGCGGCCTCGCTCGAACCCAAGGTGTTCGAAGATGTGATCAGCGGCTTCTGCAAAGCCTGCAAGGAAAATGGCGCCGCGCTGCTGGGCGGTGAAACCGCCGAAATGCCCGGTCTGTATCCCAAAGGCGAATACGACCTCGTCGGAACCATCATCGGAACGGTGGAGCGCAAAAAACTCATCACCGGCCAGAAGATCAAGAAGGGCGATGTGCTGATCGGCCTGCCTTCCACCGGCCTACAGACCAACGGCTATTCCCTCGCCCGCAAGGTGATCTTTGAAACCGCCGGCAAAAAGCTGGACGATCTGGTGCCCGGCACCAAGACCACCTTCGAAAAAGCCCTGCTGGCCATCCACAAGAGTTATCTCAACCCGGTGCTGGCGGTGATGGAAAAGATCAACATTCATGGCATGGCCCATATTACCGGCGGCGGCCTCTACGACAATGTTCCGCGCGTCCTGCCCGACAACGTGGATGCTGTATTCGACCGCACCACCTGGAAAACCCCGGCCATCTATGAATTCATCGAAGAAGCCGGCAAGGTCGACCACGAAGAAATGTACCGCGTGTTCAACATGGGTATCGGCTATGTGCTCATGGTCGGCAAGAAGGACGTTGAGCAAACGCTGAAAATCCTCAAGGCCAACAAGCAGCGCGCCATCATCGTCGGGGAAGTGGTGGCCGGCTCGGGTAAGTCCGTTCTGGTCAACTAGATCTTTCACCACGAAGGACACGAAGGTGCAGGCCTTCGTGTCTTTTGTGGTTATACGCTTAGTCCACCAAAACGTGGCGGATGTTGTGGCCCAAGTGGCAGGTGATTTCGTATGGAATCGTGCCGGCCAGACGGGCCAGGTTTTCCACGCTGTTGGGCGCGGCCGGATCTGACGAAATGATTTCGACGGCGTCGCCCACCTTCACCCCGGGAATATCCGTGATGTCGACGGTCATTTGATCCATCGATACCATCCCGCAAACCGGCGCATCCGCCCCATTGATCCGCACCACCGCCCGGTCGGACAGGTTGCGGAAATAGCCATCGCCATATCCAACGGGAACCACCCCAACGCGGCTGTCGCGCGTATATTCATGGGTCAGCCCATAGCCGCTGCGACTGCCCTTCGGGAGATGTTTCACCGCAATCAACCGGGCCGTGATCTCCATGCAGGGCTTCAGCGCAACCGGGTTGGTGAGTTCACTTGAGGGCCGGTATCCGTAGACCGCGATCCCCGGACGCACCATGTTGAAGTGGGTTTCGGGCAGATCCATCGTGGCCGCGGAATTGGCCGCGTGATGCGTGATATGCTCGAGATCCGGCAATACCGACCGGAATAATTCAAGCTGTTCGAAGACGGCGCTGCGGTCCGCTTCATCGGCCGTTGCAAAATGGGTATAGATGCCCGTGAGCTCGACGTGGGCCACCTCCCGGATGCCGGCGGCCAGCGTGGCCGCCTGCTGTGCCGGCACGCCCAGCCGCCCCATGCCGGTATCAACCTTTAAATGGACCTGGGCCACCTTGCCAACCCGCTCCGCCGCGGCCCGAATGGTGGCCAATGCGGTGCTCGACATCACCGTTTGGGTAATGCCTTGCTCGACCAGTTCGGCCTGAACGTCCAGCTCATCGAAATAGGCGGAAAGGAAACATAGAATGAAACCGCCATAGCCGCGGCGACGCAGCGCCAACGCCTCGGTCGGCGAGGCCACCGCAAAACCGTCGACCAAGCCGGACAGGACGGGATACAGCACATCCATGCCGTGGCCATAGCAGTCGTCCTTCACAACCGGGCACAGCTTTACATCCGGGCCGATACATTGCCGCAGGACAGCCAGGTTATGCTTAACCGCCGAGGCCGAGATGGATGCTGTCAGATAGTTCTTCATTCATGCCTACGAAAAAAGCTTCCAGCAACTGGAAGCTTTTCTTTGTATCCGCTTTCCCTGCGATTGGAAAGACTAAGCGGAAGCCAACTGCGAACGATGCGTGGATTCAAACGCGGAAATCGCATCAGCGCACTGCATCGTTTCCGAAATATCATCCAGTCCCAACAGGAGCGTTTCCTTCACCGCGGGCTCCACTTCAAATGAAAATTCGACGTCGCCGCCCGCTTGCTTGAAGGTGATTTGCTGAGCTTCGAGGCTGACCGTTGCTTCCAGCGGAGCGTCCGCATTGGCCATTTCAAAGATACGATCGACTTCTTCGCTGCTCAGCTGAATCGTCAGAACGCCGTTCTTTGAACAGTTGTTGCGGAAGATGTCCGCAAAGCCCGGGATATCCCCTTCCGTCGGGGCGACCACCACCTGGAAGCCTTGCTGGGCCACCGCCCAAACCGCATGCTCGCGGCTGGAACCGCAGCCAAAGTTGTTGCGGCTAATCAAAACCGAGGCGCCTTGCGTCTTGGGGGCATTCAGAACGAATCCCGCTTTGTCGGATCCATCGTCGTTGTAGCGCCAGTCGGAAAACAGGGCCGATCCGAAACCGGTGCGCTTGATCGATTTCAAGTGCTCTTTCGGAATCAAGGCATCCGTATCGATGTTAGCGCGATCCACCGCGCAAACCACTCCCGTGAATGTTTTAAACTTTTCCATGATTATCCCAGCTCCCTTACATCTACAAATTTTCCGGCAATCGCCGCGGCCGCGGCCATGGCGGGGCTCACAAGGTGCGTGCGGCCTCCGCGGCCCTGGCGACCCTCGAAGTTGCGGTTGGAGGTTGAAGCGCACCGCTCCTTGTCCTTCAGCTTGTCGGGATTCATGGCAAGGCACATGCTGCACCCCGAGAAGCGCCAATCGGCACCGGCGGCCTTGAAGACCGCGTCGAGCTTTTCGGCTTCAGCCTGAAAGCGGACTTTTTCCGAGCCCGGCACAACCAGCACACGGATCCCGTCGGCCACCTGCTTGCCTTCCATCACCTTGGCCGCTTCCCGCAGGTCTTCGATCCGCCCATTGGTGCAGCTGCCGATGAAGACCGTGTCGATGGTGATGTCGGTTATTTTCTTGCCCGGCTCCAGCCCCATGTAGTCGAGCGCGGAGCGCACGTCTTCGGGGCTGTATCCCGGAACCGCGTCGAGCTGCGGAACCGTGTCGGTCACGCCGGTCACCATGCCGGGACTGGTGCCCCAGGTCACCTGCGGCACGATGGTTTTGACGTCGATCACGAGCGTCTTGTCGTATACCGCACCTTCGTCGGAATAAAGCGTTTTCCAGTATTCGATGGACTGATCCAGCTCGGCGCCTTTCGGGGCGAACGGGCGGTCTTCAGCCGTGACGTAGTCGATTGTGATCTGGTCGGGCGCGATGAGGCCCGCGCGGGCGCCGGCTTCGATCGCCATGTTGCAGATGGTTAAACGGCCTTCCATTGAAAGCGATTTGATGGCGTCGCCGCAGAATTCGAACGCGCAGCCGGTGCCGCCAGCCGTGCCGATTTTGCCGCAGAGCTCCAGCACGAGGTCCTTGGCGGTCACACCAGCGGGAATCGTGCCCTTGAATTCAACCTTGTACTGCTTCGGCATTTTCTGGCGCAGCGTCTGCGTGGCCAGCACGTGCTCCACTTCGGACGTGCCGATCCCAAAGGAGATCGCGCCGAAAGCGCCGTGGGTGGCCGTGTGCGAGTCGCCGCAAACAACGGTCGTTCCCGGCAGTGTGATGCCCTGCTCCGGTCCGATGATGTGCACAATGCCCTGATCCACCGACTCCATCCCATAGAATGTGATGCCGTTGTCCGCACAGTTTTGCGCCAGCGCATCGACCTGCGCCTTGGCCACCGGATCCTTGATTTCCGTCCGGCTGTCGGTCGGAACATTGTGGTCGGTGGTCGCAAACGTCAGCTCCGGCCGACGTACGGGACGGTTTTGCAGGCGCAAGCCCTCGAAGGCTTGCGGGCTGGTTACTTCATGCACCAGATGACGATCGATATAGAGCAGAACTTCGCCCGAAGGCAGTTCCTTGACGACGTGCTTGTCCCAGATCTTTTCAAACAGTGTTTTTGCCATAGTTTTTCACCTAAATTTGACGAGCGAGGAATTATAGATACCCCCTACCCGCGATCAAGCCAATCCTTGCAGTTTCTTGGAAAATAGCAGGCTTTTTACCGCAAAGCGCTTGCCTCCACCAAGCAGTCTGCCATGCTTGCATCTCGCCACTATGACCTGTTTCGACGACCATACTGATTACCTGATTGTCCGTGTCCGCGTGATTCCGCGGGCCACGAAAAACGCCATCCAGGGGCTTTTGGGCGATGCCCTGAAAATCCGCATCCAATCGCCGCCGCTGGAAGGCAAGGCCAATGCCTCGCTCATCAAGTTCCTCTCCAAACAGTGGAATATTCCGCGGGCCAGCCTAAACATTATTTCCGGCGATACAGGCCGCAACAAGCGGGTGCGCATTGACGGCCCAACCGATGAATTGCGCAAAGAGTTATTGTCAATCGGCACCGGATAGGCATCATCTGCGGGATGAAAAATATATTCTATCTGGTTATGGCCCTATTTCTTTGCGGATGCGGCCGGCCGACCCCCGAATTCCATGCGAAAAAACCGGTGATTTTTGTGAGCATCTTACCGCAAGCCGGCCTCGCGAAAGCCATTGCCGGCGACCTGGTGGATGTGCACACCTTGGTGGGGGAAGGTCAGTCGCCCCATTCATTCGAACCCACCCCGCTGCAACTGACCCGGCTGGCGGATTCCGGCGCCTGGTTCACGGTGGGCATTCCGTTCGAAACCCACCTCCGCAAAAAGATTACCCCGCTCTATCCAAACTTGAGGCTAGCCGAAAGCCAGGCCGGGATTGCCCTGCGGACGTTGTCGCCCGGGCACGAGTGCGCGCACTGCTCACACGACCCGAGCGAGATCGATCAACATGTTTGGCTGAGCCCGTTGAATGCGGCGCGAATCGCCGAAAACATCTGCCGGGTGCTGCAGGAACTCGAACCCGACCACGCCGCCGCCTTCCATGAAAACCTGCAAAAACTCACCACTGAACTGGAGCGGGTCGATCAGGTAATCCGCCGGCGGCTCGCCCCCTATAAGGGAAGCCGCTTCTATGTCTTCCACCCATCCTATGGCTACTTCGCCGCGGCCTACGGACTGGAGCAGGTTCCGGTTGAAATCGACGGCAAGACCCCCTCCTCCCGGCAGCTGGCCACACTGATTGAGCAGGCCAAAGCCGATGGCATCAAGATGATCTTTGTGCAGAAGCAGTTCCCCATCAACAGCGCCAAGGCCGTTGCCGAAGCGATCGGCGGCGAAGTCGTGCCGCTGGACCCGCTGGCCGAAGATAGTGTTGCCAACTTCCAGGCCATGGCCGAAAGTATGGTTCGGGCATTTAAGAAATGAGTACACCCCTTCCCATCCAAATTGAAAACCTGGATTTTTCCTACGGATCCATCCAGGTGCTCGAACAAGCCAACCTCTCGGTCGCCGACAAGGAATTCGTCTGCATTGTGGGCCCCAACGGCGGGGGCAAGACCACCCTGCTTAAACTATTGCTGGGCTTGCTCGAACCCCAATCGGGCTCCGTCGAGATTTTTGGCAAAGCGCCGGTCGCCGGCCGCAAACAGATCGGATACCTGCCGCAACACGCCAACCTCGACCCCAAATTCCCGGTCACCGCGTGCGACGTGGTTTTGATGGGCCTGCTGGGACAAACCCGGAACTTTGGCTTCTACACCAAATCCGACAAGGCCGCCGCGCGCAACATGCTGGCCCGCGTCGGGCTCGATAAACTGCGCAACCGGCCCATCGCGGAGCTGTCCGGCGGGCAGCGCCAACGCGTGCTGATTGCCCGCGCCCTGGTCTCCGAGCCTCAACTATTGCTGCTCGACGAACCCACCTGCAGCCTGGACGACTATGTTGAACGCGAGCTGTACGATCTACTGCGCGAGCTCAACGAAGAATTGACCGTGGCGGTGGTTACCCACGACATCAGCTTTGTTTCCAGCTATGTGGAAAAGGTCATTTGCGTGAACCGGCAGGTGCATGTGCACCCGACCAGCGAGATTGATGAAAATCTGATCCACGATATGTACGGCGAACACGTACAGATGGTGCGCCACGACCAGGAGCACGGCCATGGCTGAATTTTTCAAGGCGCTCCTGCAACACGGATTCCTGCAACACGCGGTGCTGGCGGGGTTATTGGCGAGTCTCCCGTGCGGCATCGTCGGCACCTACGTCGTTACGCGGCGCATCACCTATCTGGCCGGCGGCATCGCCCACTGCGTGCTGGGCGGCATGGGCTTCGCGCGCTACATGCAAGTGGTGCACGGCTGGCACTTTTTTGAACCGATCCTGGGCGCGGTGCTCGCCGCCCTTTCGGCGGCCTTCATCATTGGCTGGATCAATATCAAGGCGCGGGAGCGGATGGACACCGTCATCAGCGCCTTCTGGGGCATGGGAATGGCAACCGGGATTATGTTCATCAGCAAAACGCCCGGCTACGGCGAAGACCTGACCGCCTATCTGTTCGGCAACATCCTGTTGGTGACCTCGCACGACCTGCTCATTATTGCCGGCCTCGATCTCTTGATCGTTTCCATTGCGCTGTTGTTCCACAAGCAGTTCGTGGCGGTCTGCTTCGACGAGGAGTTTGCCATGCTGCGCGGCATCAACTCCAAATTCTTCTATTTCCTCATGCTCGCCCTGACCGCCTTATCCGTGGTCTTAATGGTGTCCATCGTCGGCATCGTGATGGTGATCGTATTGCTGACCCTCCCGGCTGCAATTGCCGGACGGTTCACCAAACGAATGGGGTCGATGATGGCGCTGGCCACCGGCATTTGCTGCATCTTTACGACGGTTGGGCTGGCCTGCAGCTATCAGCCGAACCTGCCCGCCGGGGCCAGCATCATCATTCTGGCGGGAATCTCATATCTCATAACGGTCATCCTCAAACGCAATTAATTTCTCATCTGCGCGAGACGGCTCTTTTTCCCGCCGGTCCAAACCGCACAAAAACCCGGTAATACCCCCGGTTTCATCCCTTATATCCGACTGTGGCATATGAAATGCTTCAGAAGGATGCATGAAACCACGACACAGAATCCTCCAACTAACCGATATGGATGTCGGCCTCTTTGTCAGCTATGAGCTGACCACAGAAGCACTCATCACCAAGCTATTCCGCTGGTTCACCCTGAATAAGATCCTGCTGGGAAACGTCATGGATCTGCGGGAAGCCAAAACCGAGGATGTCACACCGCTGAACCGGTTTAATTGGTTTAACTTGAATCCCGCACGCCGGGAGCTGGGTCCGGTCTACACCCTTCAGGTCGCGGAAAACCGACCTCGAATCTTCATGCGGCTCGGCCGCGGTTCGCACGTTGAAATGAAACTAGCTTTAGAAAGGATATCCGATGTATAGCAAAACGATTGGCAACACCTGTATCAGTCCGCTTTCGATGGGATCGGTCTATTCCTTCGAATTAAAAGGATCCTCGGTTGTATCCCGCCTCTTTGGTGTGATCCCGGTTCATCACGTCCATCTGGCGGATGTACACTACCTGCGCTTAGCCACACGGGATGAAGTCTCGATTATCTACTCGTTATTCAATTGGGCGCAGTTTCATCCCCTCCGCCGAGCCAGATGCCCGGTCTACATTCTGCAAACCAACAAGCGGCGCTGCCTCTTCCTTAAACTCAAAGGCGATACCCACTTCAAACTACGCCAGGCCATTGCCCGGCATCAGCGGACCGATCACCACATCGCCGCCTAACCTGCAAAAGCCCGCCGTCCGGGCGGGCTTTTCATTTTCGCCAGCGGGACGGCTCAGCCTTTGATGGCGGCCTGCGCCGCGGCCAACCGCGCGATCGGCACGCGGTATGGCGAACAGCTCACATAGTTGAGGCCCGCCTTGGCGAAAAACTTAACGCTCTCCGGGTCCCCGCCATGTTCGCCGCAGACGCCGCACTTCAGGTTCGGTCGGGTTTCGCGCCCCCGCTCGACCCCTAGCTTCACCAGCTGGCCAACGCCGCTCTGGTCCAGTTGCCGGAAGGGGTCGGCCGGCAGGATCTTCTGGCCGAGATAGTTCGGCAGAAACGTTCCGATGTCGTCGCGGCTATAGCCGAAGGTCATTTGCGTAAGGTCGTTTGTTCCGAAACTGAAGAACTCGGCCGTTTCGGCAATTTCGTCGGCCGTCAAGGCGGCCCGCGGAATCTCGATCATGGTCCCAACCAGGTACTTCACCTTGGCCCCGGTCTTGGCCAGAATGGCCTCGGCATGTTCCCGCACGATCTTCTCCAGGAAGTCGAACTCGGCCTTGGTGCCAATCAGCGGAATCATGATCTCGGGCAGGACCTTGACCGCCTTCTTGGCTTGCGACACCTTGCATGCGGCCGCGATGATCGCCTGGGTCTGCATCACGCACAGCTCCGGATAGGTGATGGATAACCGGCAACCCCGATGGCCTAGCATCGGGTTGAACTCGTGCAATTCCTGCACCCGCTCGGCGATCTTCCGAAGCGGAATGCCGAGGCGCTTCGCCATTTCCTGCTGCTCCGCCTTCGTCTTCGGCACAAATTCGTGCAGCGGCGGGTCGAGCAGGCGGATGGTGACCGGCAAACCATCCATCACCTTGAAAATGCCTTCAAAATCCTTCTGCTGGAGCTTCAGCAGCTTGGCTAAAGCCGCCTTGCGGGCTTTTTGATCCGCGGCGAGAATGAACTCCTGAATCGCCCAGATCCGGTCGCCCTCGAAGAACATGTGCTCGGTCCGGCACAGCCCGATCCCCTCGGCGCCAAAGGCCCGCGCGGCCTTGGAATCCTTGGGGGTATCGGCGTTGGTGCGGATATTGATCTTCCGGTGGGTGTCGGACCACTTGGAGATCTGCTCGTACATTTTGAAAACCGGATCCTTTTTCGCGGCAGCACGGCCCTCCACCACGGCCGCAACCACCGGGCTGACCTGGGTCGGGACCCGACCGGCGTATACCACACCGGTGAATCCATCGAGGCTGATCCAGTCGCCTTGTTGATAGACCGCCCCGCCGACGGTGACGGTTTTCTTCTTATAATCGATCTTCAACTCACCCGCCCCGCAGATGCAGCACTTGCCCCAGCCGCGTGCCACCACGGCCGCATGGGAGGTCATGCCGCCGGTGGAGGTCAGCACGCCCTGCGCCGCCCACATTCCACCGACATCGCGGGGACTGGTTTCATGACGCACGAGAATTATTTTTTCGGCGGCATTCTGCTCCACCGCGGCTTCCACCTCCCGGGCATCGAACATAATCTGACCCATGGCCGCGCCCGGGCCTGCCGGGAGCCCGGTGGTAACGACCGTGGCCTTTTTCTCGGCGGCGGCATCGAAGATCGGGAAGAGCAACTGCTCGAGATCCGAGCCACTCAAGCTCATCAACGCCTCCTTCTGCGTTAGGATTTTGGGCTGGCTTTCTCCGGTGTAGCAATCCTTGCCCGTCGCCATTTCAACGGCCCAGCGAATGCCGGCCAGCCCCGTCCGTTTTGCATTGCGGGTCTGCAGCATGAAGAGCTGGCCTTCCTGCACCGTAAACTCAACGTCCTGCGGATATTTATAGCGGCGTTCGAGGCGGTCCAGAATCTTCTGCAGATCGATATAGACCTTTTTCCAAGCTGCGGCCCCTTCGGCCGGCATATCGTCGAGGTCTTTGGGCGTGCGGACGCCCGCCACCACGTCTTCGCCCTGGGCATCCACAAGATATTCCCCCATCGGCTGGCTGTGCCCCGTTCCGCCATCGCGGGAGAAGGCCACGCCGGTGCCGGACTCTTTGCCCAGGTTGCCGAAGACCATGCTGCAGATATTCACGGCGGTCCCGAGCAGACCGCTGATCTTGTTGATCTGCCGATATTTTTTAGCGCGGTCCGAGTTCCACGAGCCAAATACGGCGCGGATGGCGAGATCGAGCTGTTCCATTGGATTCTGGGGAAACGGTTTTCCCACCTTCCTCTGGTAGACCTTCTTGTAGATCGCAACTAGCTCCTTGAGCTGTTCAGCGGTGAGGTCGGTATCTTCCTGGGCCCGGTATTTTTTCTTGAGGGTTTCCAGCTCGACATTGAAATCCTGGTGGGTCAATCCGGCAGACGGTCCCATAACCACATCGCCGAACATATCGATCAAGCGGCGGTAGCAGTCCCACCCGGCCCGTTCGTTGCCGCATTGCTTGATGAAGCCCTGCACGGACGTGTCGGTCAGCCCCAGGTTTAAAACAGTATCCATCATGCCCGGCATGGAAACGGCGGCGCCGGACCGGACGGAGACCAGCAGTGGGTTTTTGGGATCGCCGAGCTTCTTGCCCATATGGGCTTCCAGTTTTTTGAGCTGGAGCTTGAGCTGTTTTTCCATTTCCGGCGGATACTTGCCCCCCGTCTTGGAATAGTATGAACAGGCTTCGGTTGAAATCGTAAATCCGGGAGGAACCGGCAGGTTGGCATGGGCCATTTCGGCCAGGTTCGCCCCCTTGCCGCCGAGCACAGCCTTCATCCTGCTATTGCCATCTGTGAGTTCCGTGGAAACCCCATAGAAGTAAACATATTGCCGCTGAGCCATCGTACCGTTCCCGTATTTTACGAATAAATAGTCTATGAAAACCGGATTATTGTTGTCCGAGGCCACCACAGAGTCAAGGCACACGGCCTAAATTACGCCCCCCCCCCCCCCCAAAAAAAAAAGTCACATCCGTTGCGTGCCCAAGAAGCTCGCGACTTTCAAATAATAAAAGTTTGTATCAATTATATTGATCCTATTTTACACTATATTTACTTCGTACTTTTCGTTATTAAGTATACATCATGACTACAACGAAGACACTTCCAATCTTCCTCTCCATGTTACTCGCAGGCAGTGCATGGGCTTCGTTTGAAAAAATCGCGGCGATAGGGGATACCCGAATCACCCGCGTTTCCTTTTCAAAAACCAACCCCTCGTTTTTGGCGGTTGCTTCCGAAAACACCCTGTACATAAGCGAAGACAACAGCGATACCTTCCGCAAGGCCGCGGTGCTCAAGGATGAGCAGATCACCCACCTCTTTGTCGACTCCACCTCCACGGTTTACTTGTCCGGCACGCGGCACTGCTACAAGGTCGGCCGCCGGGTCGAACGGATCTTTTCCGCCGACGAAGGGGAAATGATCCATTTCGTCATCAAGCACAAAGGTTCTATTTACATCGCGACCAGTGCCGGCCTTTACTACGCAACGGACTCCCTCCTTAACTGGCAGATGGTACCGGGCCTTAAAAACAACGCAGTTTATTCCGCAACCGGATTTGGCAACAAAATCTACCTGACCTGCGATAGCGGCATCTACCTGTTATATCCCAATGGAAGTCTTCAGCGGATTTTGGCATCCAGAAGCGGCGGCGGCGGCCTCCAGTTCAATCTGGTGAGAGCCGATATCTTCTCTCCCGACCGTTTCTGGCTGTGCACCAACAAGGGCGTGTTTCGCTCCGATGATCACGGCGAAACCTGGCAAAAGTTCTACACCACCGGAGCCGCCAATGTGTCGGCCTATTGCTTTGCCCAAACCCCTTCGGAAAGCGATCGCTTCTACTTGTGCAGTGATGCGGGTTTCTTCAGTGTCAACATAGCCGACGGCGATTCCCAACCTCTATTCGAAGGGCTTCCCACGTCAAAAATCAGATGGATGGATTTCAGCGCGTCCGGCGAAATCTACCTGGCCACCGACAAGGGCCTGTTCAGAAGCGAACACGCTGAAACGCCCCGGCCCGCCCGCGTTAGCCTGGAGGAAATGATGAAAGGAGAGCCGCCGATCCATCAACTCCAAGAGGCCGCCCTGCACTACAACTCGGTGCATCCCGAAAAGGTCAGAAAATGGCGACGCAGACTCAAATACAGGGCGCTGTTCCCCAAAGTCAGCGTGGACTACGACAAAACGATCGGGTCCAGCTTCACCCAAAAAGGCTACTATTATGCGGACGGGCCCAATGACTGGGGCGTGTCGCTGTCCTGGGACATGGGAAACCTGATATGGAACTCCTACGAAGACGATGTCGACCATCGCGGCAAGCTGACCACCCAGCTCCGCATGGACATCCTCGACGAGGTCAACCGGCTCTATTTTGAACGCCTGCGCCTCAAGCGCGAAATCATGGCCGCTGACCCGCGCGAAGATACCACCCAAAATGAACTCAGGCTGTATGAACTCACCGCAACTCTCGACGGCTATACCGGCGGGCAACTTTCCCGCAAGTAGAAAAATTCGGGCCGCACCCTGACCCCACGGTTATCCATTCTTTCCTGTTTGCAAGTCTGTCCAATTCCCCTATACACACCGGACGCAAACAGGAATTCATATGGATATTACAAGCTACCTTAAAAACATGCAGGCCAGCGTCGAAACCGCCCTGCAAAACGGCCTGCCAGACGAGTCGGTCCGCCCCGCGATCCTCCACGAAGCCATGCGCTATGCGGTGCTCAACGGCGGCAAGCGGATTCGCCCCATTCTCTGCCTCGCCGCCGCCGAAGTCTTCGGCCAAGCCCCCGACGCGGCCATGGCCCCCGCCATCGCGGTGGAACTGTATCATTGCTCCACCTTGGTTCACGACGACCTGCCCTGCATGGACGACGACGCGCTGCGCCGCGGCAGGCCAACCTGCCACATTAAATACGGCGCGGCCAACGCCGTGCTCACCGGCGATGCCCTTATGATCCAGGCCTTCCAGATTTTGGCCGAAACAGGCACCCCGCAGCTCGTGCTGGAATTGGCCCAGGCCGCGGGCTCCCAAGGCGTGATTGCCGGACAAGTCGAGGATCTGGCTGCCGAAGGGCAAACCCCGAGTGCTGACCTCATTGAATTTATCCACCTGCACAAAACCGCCGTTTTGATTCAAGCCTCGGTTCGAATGGGCGCCATCGTTGGCGGCGCGAACCCCGCCGAGTTCGAACAGCTCAGTGTGTTTGGCCAAAAGATCGGTCTAGCCTTCCAAATCGAAGACGACATCCTCGACGAAACCTCCACCGATGAAGTCCTCGGCAAGCCCGCCGGCTCCGACCTCGAACAGGATAAGATGACCTACCCCGCCGTGCATGGCCTCGCAGCGGCGCAAGCCAAAGTTTCGGAACTGACCGGTGAAGCAATCGTTGCGCTCGACACCCTTTCGCACGACACCCAACCCCTGCGCGCGATCGCCGGCTACCTCGTCTCCCGTACATTCTAGCGGGCGAGGGAAATGCGGCCAGAGCGTGGCACCGGATTCCAATCCGGTGTCCTCTGCGAATGAAAAGCACCGGAATGGAATCCGGTGCCACACCTAGACGGCATATTCGCGCAGGCGCGGCAGATCGATGAATTCCAGCACAGACGCGTGCGTGGCCTCCAGCTTGACCTGCGGGGCACGGCCGGCTTCGTAGGCCTCCACCCAGCGCATCAGGCACAGGCACCAGTAGTCGCCGTCCTTCAACCCCAGAAAGTCATATTCGGGCATGGGCGTTGATAGATCGTTGCCGCGTTCCTTCGAAAACACGAGGAATGCATCGGTCACGCGAACGCAAATCGTATGCATGCCCCGATCATCGGCGCAGGTATCGCACTTTCCATTGCGGAAGAACCCCGTGCGGGGCTCCATGTTGCACGCCATCAACGGCTCGCCAAGAACACTTTTTGCCATGATGCCGGCCCTTATTTGGTTTCTGCAGTGGCTTCGGTGTCGTAGACCTTGATCAGGTCATACTGGGTGGTGCGCTGGCCCGGAACCCATCCGGCTTCGCGGATCAGATGAACCACTAGCTCCTCGTCCACCTTATAGTCCACGCCGGTTGCACTCACCACTTCCTCGGTCATCAGTACGCCGCCATAATCATCGGCACCGAACTGGAGCGCGAGCTGGGATACATCCGGACCTTCGGTCACCCAACCGGCCTGCAGGTGCGGCACGTTGTCGAGAATGATGCGCGCCATGGCAATCAGTCGAAGGTAGTCGACCCCATTCTGCAAACGCGGGCATTCCAGATTGGTCAGATCCGGCGAAAAACTCCAGGGGATGAAGGCCGTAAAGCCGCCGGTGCGGTCCTGCAGATCGCGCACCTTCATCAGATGTTCAATGCGTTGATCGGTGGTTTCGCCGAAACCGTACACCATGGTTGCGGTGGTCTTCAGGCCAATATCGTGGGCATCCTCCATCAGATCCAGCCAGGCCTTGGAACGGGTTTTCTTCGGGCTGATTCGTTTGCGGATCTCATCGTTCAGAATTTCCGCGCCGCCGCCGGGCAGGGATTGCAGACCGGCGTCCTTCAGGCGTTGCAGGCATTCCTTGATCGAGATGTGCTCCATGGCCGCCACAAATTCAATTTCAGTCGGTGAAAGCGAGTGAATCCAAATGTCGACATTATCACGAATACCGGAAAGGCACTTTTCGTAGTAATCCAGCTTCAGTTCCGGATGCAATCCGCCCTGAATCAGAATCTGGGTGGCCCCGGCTTCCGCCGCGGCTTTAACCTGCTTGACGATTTCCTCGGGACTCTTTACGTAGGCATTATCCTTCTCTTGCTTGGTGTAGAACGCGCAGAACTTGCAGTCGACCACGCATACGTTGGTCGTATTGAGGTTTTTATCAAATACGTAGGTCGCCAGATCGCCGGGAACGGCACGGCGGCGACAGAGGTCGGCCACGCGGCCCAATTCCTGGAACGGAGCTTCGTCGTAGATGATTGCGGCGTCTTCGGCATTGACCCGCCCGCCCGCTTCGACGCGGTCGAGAATGGTTTTCCAACGGCTGGAAACGACCGGTGCGTCCGGCATGGCATTGATATCCGGCTGCCCCTCCACCTGTTCGTAGATGCTGTTGGTCAAGATCGGCGTGTGCCCGAGGTTGGCCAGGAAATCTTCCATTTCCTTCGCGGTAAAGAATTTCTGGCTCTGCGGCGCGCCGCCTTCCTTGGCAATGCGCTCGTCCAGACTGGTTCCGCCGATATCGTCGACCCCGCTGTGGGTCAACACGCCGAGGAGCTTGCGATCCATATAGTTCACGAGCATGCGCACGTGCGGGAAGTTATCCAGATAGATTCGGGTGATGGCGGCCACGCGGACCTGGCGATCGCCCGACGGCCCGTATTTCAGCCCGAGAGCCGTGCCGTTGGTCTGGAAAGGAAGCGGAATCGCCGCCTGGAAACCCCCGGTTTCGTCCTGCAGCTCGCGCAAGCGGGACAGGTGGTCGATCAGGTGCCAGTCTTCTTCGATGTGGCCGAAGAGCATGGTGGCGTTGGTCGGGATGCCAAGGCTGTGCGCTTCCTTGTGAACATCCAGCCAATGCTGGGACAGGATTTTAGTGGTGGCGATCTTCTTGCGGATGTCCGGGTGGAAGATTTCCGCGCCGCCGCCGGAAATGGAACCGAAGCCGCAGGCCTTCAGACGTTCGAGGCATTCGCGCACGGAGATGCCCGCGTTGCCGGCAATCCAGTGGATCTCCACCGCCGTCATGCCTTGCAGCAAGACGCCGGGCAGCATTTCGCGGGCGAGCGAAAAGAGGTCTTCGTAGTATTTAATATCGAGTTCGGGAATCATGCCGCCCACAATGTGCAGGTCGGTCAGGTTCCAGTTCTGCGCCTTTTCGAGGTTTTCCCGAGCATCCTCGAGCGTCGTGATATAGGCGTCTTCTGCGCCCTCGGGCCGCCAGAAGGAACACAGGCCGCACTCGACCACGCACAAGTTGGTGGGGTTCAGGTTGTGGCTGTGCACATAGTAGGTTTTGTTGCCGTGCCGTCCCCGGCGAATGGCATCCGCCCGGGCCATGAGTTCCGGCGTCGACATGTTCTGCAACATATCGAGTGCTTCTGCATCTGTGATCCGCTCTTGAATAAATTCACTCATCGACTTCCTGCCTCTCATTTAAAATCGCCGGCTAATTTGGTATAGATTCACCTAAATTTCCACTCCAAAAATACGGGAATACGCGAGTAGACCGAATAACCGATAGTTGGGCAAGGTTTTGATAGCGAATCTTGTGCAAACCAACCCTAACACCATTGGTATCAGGCAGATGCGGCCAGCCTGTCGGATACCGCCACCTCAACCGCCATTGCATGCTGGGCGGCAAACTTAAAATCAACCTCCTGCGCGCCAAACGCGTGGCTGATCGACTCCAAGGTGGATTGGGCCGACTTTTGCACCTCGGACTGAATATTGTTGATGAGATCCAGCGCCTGCTTTTCGGCATGGCCCTTGGCGGCATCCACCAGCTTGTTCTTGTCCTCTTCGGAGAAGCCGCCGCGAAGGAAGCCGTTCAGGAGATCCGGCAACAACCACGGCAGAAGCTTGGCCCCCTGTTCGTCGTAGAAGCGGATATCGCGGATGTGGACTTCATAATCGCACGGCGGCATGACGATTTCATAGGCATCGGTGCCGGTCTCGTTAATCTCAAAGAGCGGGCTCTGCAGGTTGTAGCGAAAATTGATTTCAAACTCGAAGATCATCGCCATCTTCTTGCTGCTCAAAACCCAGCCCAGATAGCGGGTGCCGAACTCGCCCCAGGGGTGGTCCGTTTGGTGACGATCTCCTTGGTCATGACCTTGTAGACGGAGAGCTGGCCGATGGCGCGCAGTTGTTCAATGCTGGAAAAAATGCGGACCTCCTTTGCGGACGCCCCCCTCCTGGCCCGCAACCCGATCCACAGGCTACAAACCACCACCAGCGCTAAGCCGACGCCAAACAAAAATTCAGTCATCGACTCCACCCGGGGTGGATTCCACCACATCGAAATCGAGGATGAGCGGCAGATGGTCGGAGAGTTGCACCTGCGGCATCCAGAATTTATTCACCTTGATCTGCGGGCTGTGCAGGATGAAGTCGAGGTGCCGCTTGGGCTTGTGGCTGGGATAGGACGGCTGCACATCCTGGTCGGCGTTTTTCATATTGCTGGCGGCCAGCAGCAACTTAATTTCCTTTTCCCCCATAAAGGCGTTGAAGTCGCCCGCCACGATATAGGGCCGCTTGGTCTCCTTGATCATTTCGTACAGATGCAGGATCTGATGTTGGCGGGTTTTATAGCTCAGCGCCAAATGCACCAGGAAGAAGGTAACGTGTTCCAGCTCGAGCTCCATCACGAGTTTTTTCATACCCCGTTCGAAGTAGTGGAACCGTTCGCCGTGGATGGTGTCCTTGGCCAGGAAGGCGTTGCCCTGCTGATTGTAGATGGGAATGCGCTGCCAGCGCGACCTTGACCCATACTTGCTGCAATAGCTGTGGAAGTGCCCGAGCTCTTCCGCCAGAATCTCCGGCTGGCTCTTTTTTTTCGAGCGATAGGATCCGTTGTCGACCTCGACCAACCCCACCACATCCGGATCGTGTGACTTGATGAACGCGGCGATTTTATCCAGATGGTCGTGGGTCAACCCCAGTATCCCGAGAAACGGGATCTTGCGTTGGTTCCCGTGGGTACCGTAGCAAATGTTGTACAGTAGAAACCTCATATCGGCAATCTAGTCGCGTCGCGCGTGGGATGCCAACATTTACCGCCCACTTTTACCTATTCTTTCGCACCGTCCACCGCTAGCATACCCAGCATGGAATCAGCCAATCCCGGCCTTACATCATGGGTGGTGTTCAGCACCACGCTGCACATGGTTGCTTTTATCGGCGTTACTCTTCATGCCCTGAAACGCCGCCGCCATGCCAGCGCCACGATTCTCTGGATTTTTGCGGCCTGGTCGTTTCCGTTTTTCGGCCCCTTGCTCTACCTGTCCTTCGGCATCGACCGCGTACCCGACAAAGGCTTGAGAAAGAAGCTGACCAACCAACTGATGCTGCAGCATCGCGACAAGTGGCAGGCGGGCAGCAGCGCCGGGCATTTCGATTACCGCACGGATATCAACGCCATCGAAAACCGGTTTACGCAACAGCTCAGCACCTCGCTCGACGGCCTCAACCCCGAACATCCCATGATCGATGGCAACTCGATTGAGCCGCTGATCAGCGGCGACCAGGCCTACCCGCTCATGCGGCAGGCCATTCGGTCCGCCAAAAACCACATTCACATCCAAAGTTACATTATCAGCCGCGACGCCACCGGCCGGCAGTTTCTCGACCTGCTCCAGGCCAAGGCCGAAGAGGGCGTCAAGGTCCGGTTGCTGTTCGACCGGTTCGGGTCGACCCACGCCTATCTCGGCGGCATGTTCCGCAAGTACCGCAAAGTGCCCAACTTCGAAATCTGCGGATGGACCCAGGCCAACCCGCTCAAACGGCAGTTTCAAATCAACCTGCGCAACCACCGGAAGAACCTGGTGGTCGACGGAAAGGTGGCCTTCTTCGGCGGCGTGAACCTGAGTCGCGACAACCTGACCAGCGGCGGGCGCAAAGCCATCCGCGACTACCATTTCAAGGTCGAGGGCCCCTTCGTCCATGAACTCCAGTATGCCTTTCTATGCGACTGGTTTTTCATGAGCCGCGAACCCTTGGACGCGCTGTTCGCCGCCGACCACTTCCCCTCCATCGAAGCCCGCGGAACGGGGCGGGCCCGCTTGATCGACGGCGGCCCGTCCGCGCCGCCGGAACGGATAGGCGAAGCCTTCTTCAACGCCATCATCATGGCGCAAGCGCAAGTCCTGATCGTTACCCCCTACTTTGTTCCCACCAACGACCTTCTCAAGGCCTTGCGTTCCGCGGCGCGGCGCGGGGTCGACGTCCGGATTATTGTGCCCGAAAAGAACAACCACCGTTATGCCGGCATGGCCTCGAAAGCGCTCTACGAGGAATTGCTCAATGCGGGGGTGCGGATTTTCCAGCGCCCGCCGCCGTTCATCCATGCCAAGGCGCTGGTGGCCGATGACTCCGTTGCCATTGTCGGCACGGCCAATCTCGACGTGCGCAGCCTTGAACTTAACTATGAAACAACCGTGTTGATTTCCGACGCGGCGGCCATCAGCACGCTGAAGCTCATCATCCACGAAGACATCGACCTGAGCCGCGAAATCATCCTGAAGCATTGGCTGAAGCGCCCACGCCTCCAGCAGCTCGGCGAAAACCTGTGCGCGCTCATGACCCCCGTCCTTTAATGCGGTTGTCTTTTCCCCGCCGCGTTGAAGGCCCTCGAAGGAGGTGGCCGAAATAATCGAACGGACCGCTACTTCCGCTTTTCCGCCCGCACGCTGTACCACGGCAACGGAGCGCGCAGATTCCGCTGGTCCTGGATGGAAATCAGGTCCCCCGTGCCGCGAAACATCGCGACCCCTTTCAGGGGGCGCCATTGGCGGTCATCGGGGCTCATGACATAGATTTTGTAGTTGTATCCCACGTCCGACTTCCAGCTCAGCGTCACGACGCCATCGCTGGTTTGGGAAGTGGTTACCCGCGGAATGTGCTCCGGCTCGATGATCTGGGAAACACATCCCGCGCAAACCATCCAGGCACACAGCACAACCGCTCTATATAGAACCTTCATCATACGGAGAATCGGTTATTCCATTGAATCGGGTGCGTCCGCGGTCGCTTCTTCAACAACCCCGTCTTCCGCCACCGCATCGGCGGCCGTCATCACCACCGCTTCCGGCGCAGCGTTGGTCAGCGGATTGCCTTCGAGCGGTTCGTCCTCGGCGGCATCCAGTTCCACGGGAGCCGCCGGCTCAACCGCGACCGACTCATGGATTACGACCCAGTATTGCAGGTCATCGGAAAATATATTTCCCCGGTGCTTCAGGTGGTCGTCCAAGCGTTTATGATACCACGCCACGTTCAGCCCGTCGGGATTAATGGCCTCCAGCTCCAGGTTGTAGCGCTTGGAAAACCACTGCCATTCCTTGTAGCTGAAGTCAAAATACCGGCCGGCGAGATGTAGCAAGGGCCGGGGTTCCGTGGTGGTGATCCGATAGGCCGCCGGGCACCACGAACGGACGGGCAAGAGGCCGGCGGGGACCGCAACACCCGCTGCTTCGACCACGACCGCGGAAGCGGGACCGGTGCGGAAAAAGTTTCCCGCCTGAAAATCTTCGGCTGAAATACCGACCCACTGGGAGCCCGTCCAGCCGCGCAGGGACACCGCACCCTTCGGCGCCATTGTATAGCTGACGAGCAGGGTCGGATATTTTTCCGCCAGATCCAGCCCCACCTTCACCGACCCTTCGTCCCACGGCACCATGACGAGCGTAACCTCGTCTTTCCGCGATGCAAACGAGCCGAGGGTGATTCCAACGAGCAAGGCCGTTACCAGCCATTTAAACTTTGGATATTTCATATCCCCCTCGGTATTAAACGATCGCGACAGGATCCAGGCGGGCCGCCAGCTGCTGATCGATCATCATCAAACCGCCCTTGTCTTCACCCACCATCCGCAGCGGCGCCAGCACGTTATGGATACTGGATTCTTCCTCCACCTGCTCGGTCACATACCACTGGAGGAACGTCTGGGTGGCATAGTCGCGCTCGCCGACCGCAATATCCATGAGATCGTGGATGGACGTGGTCACGAGCCGTTCATGTTTGAGGGTGGTTTCAAACACATCCAAGGGGCTGCCATATTCATTCGGCGGCTCTTCGATCTGTTTGAGGTGCACTTTGCCGCCTTGGTCGAGGATGTAGTCGAACATCTTCGTTACATGTATGATTTCCTCTTCATACTGCAACCGCATCCAATGCGCAAAGCCGGGCAAGCCGATTTCGTTGCAGTAGGCCTGCATCGCCAAATACAGATAGGCCGAATAAAACTCCTTGTTCACCTGTTCATTCAACGCGTCTTGAATTTTGTCCGTAATCATCGTGCTCTCCTGGTTAAACCTTGTAAAAAACTATCCTCCCACCCCACGGATCAGTCAATTTCATTCGCCCGTTTGGCCGACTCCACCGTGTTGAACAACAACATCGTAATCGTCATCGGGCCCACGCCGCCCGGCACCGGCGTAATCATCGAGGCCTTTTCCTTCACCGCCTCAAAATCAACATCGCCCACCAAACGGTAGCCGCGTTCGCGGCTGGCGTCCTCCACCCGGTTCACGCCGACATCGATCACCACCGCGCCCTCGCGAACCATATCCGCGGTGATGGTATTCGGGAAGCCCGAGGCCGCAATAATGATATCCGCCTGGCGCGTAAAGTGCCCGACATCCTTGGTGCGGGTGTGGCACAGCGTGACCGTGGCATTCGCCCCGTCCTTTTTCTGCAGCAGCATATTAGCCACCGGCTTGCCCACAATATTGCTGCGGCCGACGACGACCACATGGGCACCCGAAGTCTCCACGCCGCTCCGCGCCAGCATTTGCACCACGCCGTGCGGCGTGCACGGCAGGAAGGTCTCTTCGCCGATCATCATCTTGCCCACGCTCATCGGGTGGAACCCGTCCACATCCTTATCGGGACTGATCGCCAGCAACACCGTCGCCTCATTGATATGTTTGGGCAGCGGGAGCTGAACCAGAATCCCGTTGATTTTCGGATCGTTGTTCATTTGCTCCACGAGGGCCAGCAGCTCCTCTTGGGAGGTTTCGGCAGACAACCGGTTGTCGTCGGAATAGATGCCGATCTTTTCGCAGGCACGCTCCTTCGCCGTCACATACGATTGCGACGCCGGATCGGCCCCCACCAGAATCACGCCCAGCCCCGGCACAATGCCCTGCTCTTTCAGCGCGGCCACTTCGATCTGCAGTTCGTCCCGTATCTCCGAAGCAATCTGCTTCCCATCAATAATTTTTGCCGACATATCGTCCCTTTCAATCCGTTAAAAAAATACTGTCGCCGGACCCTTCAACCCGGCGTCTTTATATTCCGGCAACGCCCGGACAGGCAGCGCCCATCCCAACCGCCGGGCCGGCCTACGCGCCCCCGTGGAGAATTTCATCGACGGCATCGAGAAACGCGAACATTTCCGGTGCGGTGCCGATGGTGATGCGCAGATACTTCTTGGTGCGCTCATCGCTGCCGAAGTAGCGAACCATAATCTTCTTCTTTCGCAGCTGATCGAAAAACGTTTGGGCCGAGATCTCCAGCGGTTTCACCCACAGGAAATTAGCCTGCGAATCCGCCACCTCGAACCCGAGCTCGCCCAGCTTATCCGCCACCAGCTTGCGCGTCTCGACAATCGCCTGGACATTCGCACGCATGGTGTCCTGATCGAGGATCGCCACCCGGCCGATTTCCTGGGTCAGATAGTTGACGTTGTAGGAATCCTTGATCTTGTACAGCGCCCCGATCAAATCCTCGTTGCCGACGCAATAGCCCAGGCGGATCCCCGCCAGCGAATAGGACTTCGACAGCGTGCGGGCCACCAGCACGTTTTCATGCGCCAAGGCCAGCTCCATGCAGTGTTCATCCGAAAAATCGGCATAGGCCTCATCCACCAGCACCACGCCCGCGAACGACGTCGCGAAGGATTCCACGTTCGCCGTGGAAAACTTCAGGCTGGTCGGGGCATTGGGATTCGTCAGGAAAAATAGCGACGCCGAATAGTCCGCCGGCATCTGCCAGCCAAACGCGGCATCGAGCGCAACCGGCCGCTTTTCCACATCCTCGATATCCGTCAGAATCGGATAGAGCGAATAGGACGGGTCAAAGTAGCCGACCGAGCCATCGCGCTCCACAAACGCGCGGATGCACAGCGCCAGAATCTCGTCCGATCCATTGCCCACAAACACGTTCTCCGGCGCGCAGCCGTGCAACGCGGCAATCGCCTCGCGCAGTTGGGCGCACACCGGATCGGGATAGCGGCCAAGCACCGAAATATCGACCATGTTGAGAACGTCTTGCACATCCGCCGACGGCAGGTACGGGTTTTCATTCGTATTCAGCTTGATGATGTCCTCGTCCCGGGACTGTTCGCCCGGAACATAGCCCGCCATCGCCTGCACGGATTTTCTAATCAAATCGCTCATAATAGATCCCTTATTTTTCAAACCGGATGGTGGCGGAACGGGCGTGGCCATCGAGGGTTTCTACGCGCCCGAAGGCCTCGACCACCGGCAGGGTTTCTTCCAGATCCTCTTTCGTAAACCGGATCAAACTGATGCGGCGGCGGAAGTCTTCCACCGTCAAGCCGGAGAAATAGGCCGCCGTGCCGCCGGTCGGCAACACGTGGCTCGGGCCCGCCGCAAAATCACCGACGGCTTCCGGCGTCCATTCGCCGATAAACAACGCGCCCGCGTTCTGGACCTTGTTGATCCATTGGTCGGGATCCTTGACCATCAGCTCCATGTGCTCCGGCGCAAACAGGTTGCAGAGCTTCATGCCGGCGGACAAATTCTTGACCACCACCAGCAGCATGCCCTTTTCCAGCACTTCATAAATGGGTTCCGACCGCGACAGCGTCTTGGCCTGTTTCAGGATTTCCGCGCGAACCGCCTCGGCCTGCTTCTGCGAAGTGGTAATCAGCAGCGATTTTTCCGAACCGGTGCCGTGCTCCGCCTGCGAAAGCAGATCGGCCGCCACATAGGCCGGATTGGCCGAGCTGTCGCACAGGACGGCGATTTCGCTGGGGCCGGCCACCATGTCGAGCGCAACGTCGCCATACACCTGCCGCTTGGCGGCGGTCACATACGGCCCGCCGGGGCCGACAATCTTGCGGACTTTGCCAATGGTCTTCGTTCCATAAGCCATCGCACCGATCGCCTGGATCCCGCCGATTTTGTAGATTTCCGTCGCACCGGCCAGATCCAGCGCATAGAGGACATAGGGGTTGAGCTTGCCGTCCGGGTCCGCCGGCGAGCAGGCCACGAGCTCCTTCACGCCGGCCACCTTGGCGAGCGTCAGAGTCATCAGCGCGGTCGAGGCCAGCGGAGCCGCGCCGCCCGGAATATAGGCGCCCACGCGATCGAACGGCACAAAGCGTTCGCCCAGCGAGCCGCCCTTCGGCGTGGCCATCTGCCAATCGTCGCGCAGCCCGTTTTTCGAAAAGGCCACGATGCGCTTGTGCGCTTCCTTTGCCGCCTGCTTAAAATCGGCATCCACCGCCTTCTTGGCGGCGGCGATCTCGGCGGGGGTCACCTTCATGCTGCGGCTGGAAATATTCGACCGGTCGAAGCGGCGCGCATATTCCACCACGGCCTTGTCGCCGCGCTCGCGAACATCCGCCAACACGGCAGCCGCCACGTCCATCGCCTTCTCTTCCACCGCAGGCCGCAACAGGAAAGACTCGACCTTCTTGTATTTGCGGTCGGTTCCCCAGGTAACAATCGGCGCCCATTTTCTACTCATATCAAATTCCTTACCTTCAAAAGCCTGAAAATCTACAACCAAACCGGCCCGGTTTAAACCTTATTTACCGATACAAAAGCGCGAGAAGATGCTGTCCAGCAGCTCGTCGTGATAAACCCGCCCGGTGACCTGCCCCAGATAGTCCAGCGCGGCGCGCAGATGCTCGGTCGCCAGCACGGCATTTTCCTCGACGTTTTGGTTCAAGAAGGCCCGCGCCTGCTTGGCTTCCATCCGCGATTGAATCAGCAGATGGCGGTGCCGCTCGGAGATGACCGCATGCGGCGGAGCCGCCAGGTCGGCCCCCTGCTCCAGCGTCGCGGCCATCGCCCGCTTGAGTTCGTCAAGGCCTTGGCCATGGATCAACGAGGCGTCAACGCCCGCCACGCCTTCAATCGCCTTGCCTTGATCCACCTTGTTCAGCAGCACCACGCTTTTTTTGGGATCCAGCTTTTCGAGCCGTTCGCGATCCTCGGCGTGCAGCGGCTGCGAGGCATCGACGAGATAGATGGCCAAATTCGCTTCGGCGCCATGCGCCTCGGCGCGGCGAACGCCTTCGGCCTCGATTTCGCAGTCCGTCTCGCGCAACCCGGCGGTATCGATGACGCGCAGCGGAATGCCATTGAGCACGAAGCCCTCTTCAATCGTATCGCGCGTTGTGCCGGCCGTGCTCGAAACAATGGCGCGGTCGAAGCCGAGCAACGCATTGAGCAGCGTCGACTTGCCGGCATTGGGCCGCCCCAGAATCACGACGCGCGCCCCTTCGCGCAACAGCCGGCCTTCGTCCCACGTATCCAGCAATTCCTCCAGCTGCTCGAACGTCTGGTCCATCAGCTCCGCAATCCCGGCAAACACATCGTCCGGTAGTTCATCCTCCACAAAATCGAGGGTGGTTTCGAGGTTGGCCGCCACTTCGAGAAAGGCTTCGTATACGCCGTCAAAGACGGTGCTCAGCCGGCCTTCCATTTGCTCGAGGGCGGCCGAGGCGGCGCGGTCGGACCGCGCGCGGATCAGATCGAAGATGCCCTCCGCCTGCACCAGATCGATGCGGCCGTTGAGGAAGGCGCGCTTGGTAAACTCCCCCGGCTCGGCCATGCGGGCGCCGGCTTCCAGTGCGAGCCGCAGAATCCGGCGCATGCCCACCGCGCCGCCATGCCCTTGGATTTCCACCACGTCTTCGCAGGTGTAGCTTTTGGGCGCGCGCATCACCAGCGCCAGGCCGGTGTCGATCTCCGTGCCATCGGGCTCGACCACCTTTCCATAGGCAAAGGTGCCATGAGCGCGCTTCGACACAGGCACCTGATCCAGTGCCTTGAAAATAACGTCGGCAATCGACCAGACATCCGGGCCGGAAATACGGACCACGCCCACCCCGCCCTCGCCGGGCGGGGTCGCAATGGCGGTAATGGTATCTGGATCGTATAGGGACATGCGCGGGATAATAGCCATTTCAAAGGACTTGTCACGCCGAGTTTAAAGCCGCGGCCTAGATGTAATAAAAGATCAAATGATTCAGCCCCAGCGCAATCAGCGCGGCGAGGAAATCATCAACCACAATGCCGAAGCCGCCGTGGATATGCTGCAGCTGCTTGATCGGCGGCGGCTTGGTGATGTCGAAGATGCGGTGCAGGATAAATCCGCTGAGCAAGGCCCACGGCGAAGTCAGGCCGATCACCGTAAGGGGCAAGGTCAAATATTCATCCGCCACAATGCAGCCGGGATCCTTCCCGCCAATCATTTTTTCCGCCACGCCGCAGATCGGAATCGCCACCAGCGTCATCGCCACGCACAGGATCCATTGGCTTCCAACGCCGGGAACATACACCATCATGGCCCACGCGATCGGCAACCCAACCAGCGTTCCAACCGTCCCCGGCATGATCGGGCTCAGCCCCGTTCCAAAACCCACCGCAATCCACTTAATCAAACTTTTCATACAACTCCTTCATTCGCCACAGATGAACACCGATTAACACGGAAGCGGGATGAGCCACCAGTTCTTTCGGTGTTTCTCCGAGTTAATCCGTGGCCACACATTCAGACAGCTGGCCGAGCAGCGCAATACAAGCCGTGTCGGTTCGGAGGATGCGCCGCCCCAGGCCAAAGCGCTGGAAGCCATGCGCCTGCAGCAGGTCCAATTCATACGGAACCCACCCGCCCTCGGGGCCGATCGCCAACAGGGTTTTCGAGCCGGTGTATTCAAAATCGGACAGCCGCTTTTTGCCGCCGGGATCGGCCATCAATTTCAGGTGATCCCCAAACAGACCGTCCAGCTCATCCTCCACATAGGGCTTGAAACGGTCGCGCACGACCACTTCCGGCAAGTGCGTGCAGCGAGCCTGTTGCAACCCCTCGATCAACAATGGGGTGTAGAAATCCGGTTCCAGCACATGGCTGTCGAAATAGTAGCGCTCCACCTTGGCCGCATTAACCAGCACAATCCGGCCCACGCCCAGCGCGGCCAGCTGCGCCCACAGGCGCTTCAGCACCTTCGGCCGCGGCATGGCCAGCAGCAGATCGATGCGCGGCTTGTCCGGCACCTCTTCATTGAAGGCGCACTCCAGATAAACCTTGTTCTTTCCAACCCCCAAAACTGTCCCCGTTCCTATGGGGCCGTTCAGCATGCCGATGCGCAGCAACTGGCCCGGTTTCGCCTTCAGCACGGAGTAGATATGTTTTGCGCGGTGATCCGACAGTTCGGCCAGGCCGGGGTCGATCAGATCCTCGGGTTTCAGAATGATCAGATTCATACGCCGCCGAGTGTCCATTCTTTGGAACGTCATGGCGAGCAACTTCCTCACGGGTTCATGGGCCTCAGACGGTTGATAAAGGGGGCCCGAAAATGAATCTGCAACGAATGCCCCGGACGAATTTGGAGGGGCGCAGGCCTCTGCGACCGAGCCGCCGAATAGGCCCTCTGTTTTACTTATTTTGACAGGATGAACCGGATTGACTGGATGCCGTTGAATAAAATCCTGTTTGTCCTGTAAATCCCGTCAAAAATTTCCCGATTAAGGGCGCTCGCATTGGAGGGACGCGGGCCTCCGCGTCCGGACCGAGGCTACGGCCCCTCCACTAGTTCGCCTAGGCGCCGCGACTCGGGAATTGCCATGCCATCAGAAAGCACCTAGATTTGAGCCATGGGTTTGTTCACTAAAAAATTTACGATCGTCGTCGTCTGCAAGGCCAACATCACGCGCAGCGCCTACCTGCATGGCTACATGGAAAACTATCTGAAGGAGCATATGCCGTATGCCCGCAAGAAAGTGCGCATCCTCTCCGCCGGCGTCAAGGCCCGCCAGGGTGGCTCGGCCAGCCAAGTCGTCAAACACGTGGCCAAGATCCACGGCTTCAACCTCACCCGCCACACATCCGATCCCCTCACGGACCGGATCGTGAAACAGGCCGATGTGCTGTTGGTGATGGAGCAATACCAGAAAGACGACATTCTCGCGCGCTTCCCCAAGGCCGCCGGCAAGACCTTCCGCATGATGGAATACCTGTGGCACGACGACCCGGCGGACATCCACGAGATTCCCGACCCGACCGGCCAAACCACCGCCGACTACGAAGAGTTCATCGCCGCCGCCCACAACGAGGTCGACCGCATCTTCCGCGAACTCGGTCGCGACGGAATCATCTAACCCTCTTTAATGGAATAACGTCCCGCGACGACCGGGCGACTCACCAATACCTAGATCGATTCAAACAGAAATAACCTTGAAAAATAAAGACCTGTACGTGATACTGTCCAGCATGAAAACAATAACCTATACAGCTGCACGGGAAAATCTAGCCGCAACCATGCAACAGGTTTGCGATGACCACGACCCGGTCATCATCACAAGGCGACGCGATCAAGCCGTAGTGATGATGTCTATTGAGGATTATACCTCCCTTGAGGAAACGGCCTATCTCTTGCGCAGTCCGAAGAATGCCCGCCGCTTGCGTGAAGCCGTAGACCAACTCCGCTCGGGCAACGGAACCAAACGAGAGCTTCCGGAGCTTCCGTGACGATCCTTTTTTCGGATCAAGGATGGGACGATTTTTCCTATTGGGTTAGCCATGACCGCAAAATTGCTAAACGTATTTTGCGGCTGATCAAAGAAATAGAGCGCGACCCCTTTGAAGGCATTGGGAAACCCGAACCGCTAAAACATGATTTAACAGGCTTTTGGTCGCGACGCATTACGGATGAACACCGACTCGTCTACATGATCGAAGATAATCAAATCCTTATCGCTCAAGCTCGATATCATTACTAATCGCAGCTGGAGCGGATTTATCACGCCCGCTTCGCTCAAGCCACCAAGAAGATAGATATTAAAATACGTAACCTCCGCGGCTCTGTGCCTCCGTGTGAGTTCTCTTTGCAGGAACGATTATCTCACGCCCGCTTCCGCCCGTGAATCTTTCCCGCCGCGCAGCGTTTGCGGAACATCCGGGGCGTTTTATTTTGCAACCATCTTCTATATCTTCGCGTCTTGCATTCTTCGAACAGGCAACTAAACTGCAATAAATCGACAACCACAGGGTTATTTATCTCCATGAAATACCGTAGATTCCCATTGCCGGCACTCACCGTGCTTTTAGCCTCCGTCTTTTTGTTGCAAACCGAAGCCCAAGCCCCCCCAACGGCCTCGCGCCCCGGCCAAGCCAAAGCGCCCCCCCCTTCTGCCGCAGCCAACACCCTGGCCGCTAAAAAAGCCGTCACGACCCAAACCACAAAAGCCGCGGCAAAGCTCTATTCCTTCCGCTTCGAAGGCTCCAACCTCGACATCGTGATGCAGACCTATTGCGGATGGACCGGCCAGATCTACCTGAAAAACGAAGCGGTGACGGCCAGCATCACGCTCAAGGCCGACAACCTGACCAAGCAGGAATGCATTGACGTTGTGCAGGCGATCCTCGGCATGAACAACGTGCTGCTGGTTCCCATGGGCGATAAATTCCTGAAGGTCGTGCAGGCCAACACGCCGGACCTGGGCGGTAAAGGATTGCCGATCAACTATGATCCCAAAACCCAATATACCGGCAGCGACAAGCTGGCGACCCACATTATCCAGCTCCAGAATGTGGAAATTCCGGAGGTCCAAACCGCGATTCAGCATTTGATGAACTCCTTCGGCAAAATCCAAGCCTTGACGGGCAGCAACAGCCTGATGATCACCGATACGGAATCGAACATTATTCGTATCCGGGAATTGATCGAATTCATGGATCAGGCCACGGCCCGCATCGAACCGCGCATCTACCAGATTCAATACGCGGAGGCCGGCGCCATTGCCTCCAAGCTGAATGAAATCGTTACGCTGGCCCAGGCCGACCAGAAAAAAACGACGCCGGGCGTGGTCGGCAACCCGAATGCCCGCACCCCGCCGGGGGTTATCCGGGCCACTAGCGCGCGCGGACGCGCCGCAGCCGCAGCCGCTGCGCCCACGCAAGCCACCATTTCCCAAACCGAAGGCAGCACGACCGTCATCATCCAAGGCACGGTCAAGATCATGGCCGACGAACGTACGAATATTATTCTCATTTTCTCGCAAGAGGAAAACTTCGACTTCTTCGACAAGATCATCCAGGTGCTCGACGTTGAAGTGGAGCCGGCCGTCACCTTCGAGGTGGTGCGGCTGGAATATGCCGACGCCGAAGAATTGTCCAGCACCCTGAATGAATTGGTCGGGGCGGCACAGAGCACCAGTTCCCAGCCGGGCGGAACCGGCCCAACGGCCACCCGCCAGACCGACGGCGGCAACCGAGGCTCCGGACTCCAACGGCGGGTCCTGCCCCAATCATCGAATGCCGACGCATCCTCCGGCGGCCTCAACAAGCTGTCTGAAAACACCAAGATCCTGGCCGACAAGCGCTCCAACGCCATCCTCCTGATGGGCCGCAAGAGCGATATCGCCATCATTAAAAAAGTCATTGCCAGTCTGGATATCATGCTGGACCAGGTCATGATCGAGGCCGCCATTTTCGAAGTGACGCTGGATGACACCTTGCGCCACGGTATCGACTGGCTCTATCAGAGTAAAAATAACGAAAAAGTCGGCGCCTGGGATGGAAACAGCCTGCTCGGCTCCACCAACGGACTCGGCACCGTGGCGGCCGGCGCATTGACCTACTATCAAAAACTGACCGGGATCGACACCCAGATGGCCATCAATCTATCCGCCACCGCCGGCAACATCCGCTTGCTGAACACCCCGGTCATCATGACGACCGACAACACCGAAGCCCGCCTCAGCGTGGGCCAGCAGCGCCCGGTGGTCACCTCGACCGACTCGTTTGGCACCGGCGATACGCGGCGTTCCTCGTATGAATACAAGGACATCGGCATCCAGCTAACGGTCACGCCGCACATTAATCCGCAACGCATCGTGGTCATGGAAATCGAGCAAAAAGCCGACCAGCTCGGCGCGGATATCCTAATTGACGGGAATCCGGTCCCGACCATTCTCAACCGCGAGTTCCAGGCCCAGGTGTCCGTGCCCGATGGAACCACGATCGCCCTCGGGGGCTTGATCACCACCGTCGAAAAAACTTCGTCCTCCAAGATTCCCCTTCTGGGCGATATCCCCCTGCTGGGCCGCTACCTCTTCAGTAGCGTCAACAACTACAGCGAGCAGGTCGAACTCGTGGTCCTGTTGACCCCCTATGTGTTGACCAACCACCAAGAGATAAAAGAGAAAACCGAGCAGATGTACGACGCGACCGACATGGGGCCGACCGACTGGCCGCAAAACGGATGGTCGGACACGACGTTGCAGCACCGCGAAAAAACAAAGTCGGGCGGCCGCAAACTTTAGCTCCCCTCGCTATGCGGCATATCCATTTCATCGGCATGGGCGGGGTCGGCATGAACGGCCTCGCCCAACTGGCCGCCCTATCCAACGAGTCGGTTTCCGGGTCCGATCGCGCTTATGATTCCACGGCGGAGGTTTTCCAGGCCTTGGAACACCTCGGCATTCGGATGGTTCCGCAGGATGGAACGGGCATTACGGAAGAAACCAGCCAGGTCGTCTACAGCACGGCCATTGAACCCGACAATCCCGACCTGCAAAAAGCGCGGGAACTCAACATTCCCCTGCTCCATCGCGCCGAGTTCCTGAAGGAATTGATCGGCGACGACGAACTGATTGCCGTGGCCGGCACGGCCGGCAAAACCACCACCACCGGCTTACTCGGCTGGATCTTCCAGTGCCTGGGCAAAGACCCTTCCGTCTACAACGGCGCGGCGGTATTGAATTGGAAACAACCACCGGCCCTGGGAAACATCCGCAAAGGGAAATCCAACCTCTGGATCATCGAGGCCGATGAGTCGGACCAGTCGTTCCTAAACTTCCACCCGACCCACGCCCTCATTACCAACATTTCCAAAGACCACTACGAACTCGATGAACTGCACCGCATGTTCGACCAGTTCCGCCAACAGACGTCCGGCATCATCGTCGAAGGCGCCTCCTTGCTCCTTCAGCAAGAACAACCCAACTCCTTTATTTTCCAAGAGGTGGAGTTCACGGTGCCCATGCTGGGAAGACACAATCTGGAAAACGCACTGGGCGCCGTAAAGCTCTGCGCCGAACTAGGGTTTGATCTCGAACCAGTCCGCGCCGCCCTGGCCCAATTCAAGGGCATCGAGCGCAGGCTCGAAGTGGCCGGCACCGTCGATGGCATCACCATCATCGACGACTATGCCCACAATCCGGCCAAAATCACCGCGGTGCTGGCGGCCGTATCGGAAAACGCCGAACGGGTGCATGCCTATTGGCGGCCGCATGGCTTTACCCCGCTACTCCAAGGGTTTGACGATTTAGCGACCGTGTTTACCGAGCATTGGAAAAACCGGGGGGGCTCGATCTTCATCCTGCCCGTCTACTTTGCCGGCGGCACGGTCGAGCGCAAAACCTCATCCGAAGCGTTTGTCGCCCATCTCAATTCGGCTGGAGTTCCCGCCCAGCTTGTGCCAGATTACGGTGTTTTGCAGGAAGAACTCAAACAACGCGCGCGGCCGGGCGACGCCATCCTCGGCATGGGGGCCCGCGACCCGCAACTGCCGCTGTTCACAAAAAAACTGGTAGCCGAATGGAACAAAGCCTGACGATTGAAAGCCCGCAAAATCCGCGGGTCAAAGCCGCGGTTAAACTGCGTAAAAGCAAATCCCGGATGCAGGCCGGCCAAACCGTGGTTGAAGGCTACCGCGAAATCTACCGGGCCGTTGAAAGCACCTGGAAATTCGACGAACTCTATTTCTGCCCCGAACTGTACCTCGACGCTGGTTCCACCCCGTTGGTGGCGCGGATCAAGCAAGGCGGAACCCCCGCCTTTCAATGTTCGGAAGCCGCCTTCCGGAAAATGTCGTACCGCGATACCCCCGACGGTCTGATGGCCTTGTCGCCCCTGGTGGGCAAAACCCTGGATGAACTTGAGCTCCCCGAAAACCCGTTGCTGCTGATCGCCGAGGATCTCGAAAAGCCGGGCAACCTGGGAACCATCCTCCGCACGGCCGATGCCACCGGCGTGGATGCCGTGATTGTTTGCGATCCCAAGACCGACATCAACAACCCCAATGTGATTCGCGCCAGCATCGGCACCCTTTTCTTTATGCCGATCGCCGAGGCCACGACGGATGAAACGATTGAGTGGCTGAAGAAACACGGGATTCAATCCCTCGCGGCGGTGCCGGACGCCCCCCATGAATACACCGCCGTCGATATGCGGGGCGGCACCGCCTTGGTGGTCGGGGCCGAAGATGAAGGCCTGACCCAAAAATGGCAGGAGGCCGCAGATCTAACCGTCCGCATCCCGATGCTGGGAAAAAATGATTCTCTCAACGTCTCGACCGCCGCAGCGATCCTCCTCTACGAAGCCATTCGCCAACGCCGCGAATCGGCTTAAAAAGATCTTTTTTACCGCCGGTTCTCATAAAAATGGGCGGAAAATTAAACGTATCACTCCAATAAGTGCCATAAAGCACGAAATATTTATGGAGCACGTGCCCCGAAACAAGATGTTATATTTTGATAAAATAAATTTGCCTAAAAAAGAATCGAGCGATAATCTAACCTTAAGCGAAAGGAGATAGGACATGGCTACTAATCCGGCAGGTAAAGGAACAAAAACCATCGGCATCAACATGAAGCTGGAGATGGCACGGGAGTTGGAACGACGAGCATCGTCCATGCAGCTCTCCACGGGTGCATACTGCAAGATCATACTGGGAGAATGGATGACGTCGGGGGAAAAGTTGAAACTCCAGGAATCCTGACCGACTCAACCCCAACAGCAACGAAAAAAACCGGCTTCCATTACGGAGGCCGGTTCTTGTTTTTTCAGCGGAGACCCCGTACTAATAAACGGCAATGAATAGGCCGAAACAGATTGCCGTGATTGGAACCGGAGCCGTGGGAGGCTACTACGGGGCCTTGCTTCAACGGGCTGGATTCGACGTCCACTTCCTGCTACACAGCGACTATGAACAGGTCCGGGACCACGGCCTTCGCATCGAATCGCCGGCGGGCGACTTTCAGTTGACGCACGTCAACGCCTATCGCGACCCTGCAAAAATGCCCCGCTGCGATGTGGCCCTGATCGCCCTGAAAACAACCGCCAACCCGGCGTTGCCCGGCATTCTGCCCCATGTATTGAAACCCGACGGACTAGCGCTCACCCTGCAGAACGGGCTGGGCAGTGAAGATGAAGTGGCGGGGATCATCGGTTCCGACCGCGTCAGTGGTGGCCTATGCTTCCTGTGCTCCAACAAGGTCGGCCCCGGCCATATCCGGCATCTCGACTATGGCCGGATCACGCTCGGCGAGTATCGCGCGGACGGGAGCCCGGGCGGCTGCACCCCCCGCCTTCGGCGCTTGGGTGCAGCCATGGAGTCGGCCGGCATTCCGATCAACCTCGTGGATGACCTGCTGCTGGCCCGGTGGAAAAAACTGGTCTGGAACATTCCGTTCAACGGCTTGTCGGTCGTGCAGGATTGCCTCACCGATCAATTGTTCAAGGACCCCGCCACGAACCGGCTGTGCGCGACCCTGATGCAGGAAGTCGCCGCCGCGGCGGCCGCCTGCGCCCGACCGATCGATCCGGCCTTCATCACAAAGATGCAGGCGGATACGGAACAGATGAAACCCTACGCCCCCAGCATGAAGCTCGATTTCGACCACGGGAAACCGATGGAACTGGAAAGCATCTACGGCCACCCGTTGCGGGCCGCCACGGCGGCCGGAATCGAAATGCCGGAAACGGAAAAGCTCTATCAGCAGCTCCGGGGCATGAATCCTGCAGACTAGACAAGATTGCAATTCCCTCCAGAATCAGGGATAAACCCGTTTTTCAACCCCGAGGCCCGACATGATCACCCTAGACTATACCGAACACGCCGTGAAGAAGGTGCGTATTGTGAACGATGATCTGTTTGAATTGATTGTTGAACGCCAGGGGTTGCAGTTTATCCCGGGCGATTGCGCGGCAATCTATACGGAAGACAACAAGTCGCGCCCCTACAGCATTGCGTCCGGCAGCGACGAAGCCGATTTGCGCTTTGTGATCCGAAAAATGGAAGGCGGCGAGGTTTCCCCTTGGCTGATGAGCCGCCAACCCGGCGATTGCATTCGCATCACCCCCTCCTTTGGCTGGTTCCGGCCCGGCCAGGATATTGGCGACGCCCCGTTTGTTTTTCTGGCCACCGGCACCGGGATCGCCCCGTTTCTATCCTACCATCGCACGTTTGAAAAAGCGCCGCAGCTATGCCTCTACGGGGTGCGCCGGGAAGGCGATGCCCTTGGCTTCGAGGGCCTGCAGAACTGGTGCCCCGCAAAATTGGCCGTCTCGCGCGAACCTACCGACCAGCACCACCACGGCCGCATCACCGATTTGCTCGACGAACTGGTGCTCGACCCCGCAACCCACTATTACTGCTGCGGGCTCGAAAGCATGGTTAACGACGTCGGGGAATACCTGCAAAACAAGGGCGTCGAACTCCTGCACATCCACCGCGAAGTGTTCTTCCACGGATAGCCGGTGCCCGATTTACGTTATTGTTGATTGAAAATCATCCAAAGCCCCTATAAACAGCGCAGTTATGAAATCCATTGTTGTATGTGCACTCTATAAATTTATCGAACTGGCCAACCATGAAGCGTTGCGCCAGCCCCTGCTCGATTTCATGCAGGCGCGCGACATCCGCGGAACCCTTTTGCTGGCGAACGAAGGCATCAACGGAACCGTGGCCGGCTCGCGCGAAGCGATCGACCAACTGCTGGAGCACCTGCAAGCCGACCCCCGGCTGGCCGGGCTGAACCACAAGGAATCGTACGACGAGAACAACCCCTTCTACCGCACGAAGGTTCGGCTGAAAAAGGAAATCGTGACCCTCGGCGTGGAAGGCATCGATCCGCGGCAGAGCGCCGGAACCTATGTGGCGCCCAAGGATTGGAACGCCTTGATCTCCGACCCCGAAACAATCCTCATCGACACCCGAAACGATTACGAAACAGGCATCGGCACCTTCAAGAATGCCGTGGATCCGGCCACCAAGACCTTCCGCGAATTCCCGGCCTACGTGGAGAAAAACCTGGACCCGGCGAAACATAAAAAGGTGGCGATGTTCTGCACCGGCGGCATCCGCTGCGAAAAATCGACCGCCTACCTCAAGGAACTGGGCTTTGAGAATGTCTACCACCTCCAGGGCGGCATCCTGAAATATCTCGAGGACGTGCCCGCGGAAGAATCGCTATGGGAAGGTGAATGCTTTGTTTTCGACAACCGGGTTTCGGTCGACCATTCGCTCGTCAAAGGCGAACACGACCAGTGCCATGCCTGCCGCATGCCGATTACGGAAGCGGACAAGCTCAGCCCCGAATATGAAAAAGGGGTCAGTTGCCCGCATTGCCACGACCACTCTTCCCCCGAACGCAAGAAACGCTTCCAGGAACGCGAGCGGCAGATGCAACTGGCCCGCCAGCGCGGCGAAGCGCACATCGGCTGCGCCGTGCATGACACCGTCCAGCAGCGGCGCGAGCACAAGCGCCTGCAGCGCGAAGCCGCCCAGAAAAAAACCTAGGCCCGGCTCACCCGCGGAAAATGAAAAACTTGCGGCCGGCATAGTTGATCAGAACCGCAAAGAACACCGCGCTCAGGTTCGACAGCGTGGTTTGGATCCCGAAGAACCGGATCAACGCATCGCCCGTCCAGGTGCCGAGCAGGAATGCAACCAGCGAAACGGCAAAGAACAAGGCCACCTCATGGTGCCGCGGGTGCTTGCCGCCTTTGAAGACAAACAGAACGTTGAGCACATAGGCCACCAGGTTGGCGACGATGAAACTGGCGGTTTTCCCCAGCCAGAAGTTGCGCAGGCGCGCCGCCGTCGCAAGCGGTTCGACCTCCAGCTGTAGCCACTGCACAAAAAAATCATTTTCCGTGAGCGCTGGAAACACGAAGACCGCCATGAGATAGAACACGGCGAGGTCGGCCAAAAAGGCCAAGCCGCCGCATAGCGCGTATTTCAAGAATTGAAGGCCTGCATGATTCTTTTCGAGTAATATTTGTTTTGCGCCTGCCATAATTGTAACGTAGCCGACCCACCGCTCATTAGCAAATTCCAACATGAATAAATGCGGCCAACCCCCATTTTTTCATCGAGCATTTAGGGGGGTTGTGCTATCTTCTTTCCGAAGTCAAGGAAAGGAATTCAACCCTACGAGGTTCGCGGAAATGCATATATCCTCTTAACCAATGATTACTAATAGGGAGCTTAGCTTCGGACTGGCACCTGCATGCCCTTGAAAAAGGGAGGGTTCCGGAAACCGGTTTGATTCGCGCCCACATCTAACGACGCGGTAATAGAGGACTGCCAAGCAGTCGGCCATCGCGGGGTTCCTTTTCCTTGCTTCTTTTTTTGCCTCGCCCGCTCGATCCACGACTTCAGCACCTCGCCCAATATTGCATTCATCTAGCGCTTGAGTACGAGGCGCAGGTGATCCTCATTGACTCGCATCGGGGTACGCCGCAAGGTGCGGCATGAGTTTGATCTATGAAGAACTGGATTTCCGCCCCACCCCCATTGGCGACCTGATGCTGCGCCGCCGGCGCATGCCGCAATTCGGGGACGAAGACATCTACGAAGTAAAACTGGCCGAAGATTTCCTGATGACGAGCCTCTTTCACGAGGCCGAATCACAACTCGCCAAGCTCGGACTCGGCGCATTGGAGCACGACCCCCTCGACGTGGTGGTCGGCGGCCTCGGGCTGGGCTATACGGCCGTCGCGGCGCTGGAGGATCAACGCGTTGATTCGCTCGTGGTGGTGGACTATCTCGAAGGGGTCATCGAATGGCACCAAACCGGATTGGTTCCGCTGGGCAAAACCCTGATGGATGATAAACGCTGCCGGCTGGTACATGCCGACTTTTTTGCTTTGTCGCGCGACGTAACGAAAAGCTTCGATCCACAACAGCCGGCGAAACAGCACGATGCCATCCTGCTGGATATCGACCACACGCCGACGAATGTCCTGAGCCAGACCAACACCCATTTCTACACCGAGGAAGGACTCGGCGAACTGGCACAACATCTCAAGCCGGGCGGCGTCTTTGCCATGTGGGCCGACGGCATTCCGGAAGATACTTTTACCGATCGGCTGGCTCGTGTTTTCGCCAGCGCCGAGTCGCATACCATCGAGTTTGACAATCCCATCACCGGCGGCTCGTCCAAAGGGGCCGTCTATGTGGCCCGCACCCATGCGGGACGGTAAGGCATATTAATTGTGGCGCAGGCATCCTTGCCTGTGCAGGGCAGGCAAGGATGCCTGCCCCACATGATGACCTGCTGCCCATGACTTTGCTTAGTGGGTCTTGCCCATCAAGCGATATTGGAGTGCGGGAATGAGCGTGGGCCAGAGGCGGCTGGCGGGTTTGGATTCGAGGTCGGTCTGGGCGGCTTCGGATAGACCCGGGAAAAAGTCGAGGCCGGTGAGTTCTTCGAGCTGATCGATGCTGACGAGGTGTTTGCGGATGCGGGCGTAGGGCGGTAGGTCCGCTTCGACGAGGAAGGCGAGGGTCCGCAACTGGCCGGCGTGTTCGTCGGCCAGGATTTTGTAGTAGTGCGACGGGACCGGCACGCCGGAATCGAGCTTGCGAACGGGCTTCTGAAAGACGGGGCCGGTGATGACCCAGACTTCGCTGAAATAGCGGCCATATTTCCGGGCGACGCGTTGCTCGAGCTCATTCCAGAGATACCGATTTACGCGGGGTTTTTGCGGGATAATATTGGTCATCAGAAAGGTTTCCTTCTGGGCGTACTTTCCGTAGCGCGTGGCGATGCCATAGTTGGGGGCCATGTGGCCGCGGTCGTAGCCGGAATGGGTATAGTCGTCGTGCGCAACCTGGCTTTTGGTGCGGTAGTCGATCCTGAACCCCGTCGGCCGCTTGCCGGAGTGGAGCTTGGGCACATCGAAGATGCGGTACGCCACCCACAGCGGGTTGCGCTGCGACTCGCTGTAGCCAACGGTATATCCCCTATTCTCCAGCTGGGTAACGCGACCAAAGAGCTGGAAGCCTTGCGACGGATAGCCGCCATACACGTGGTCGCCCCGGTCGTCGCCCTGGACCGGCACGGTGGCATCGTGCCCGAACAGGGCGAGATGATCCCAGCCCTGCAGCAGGTTGAACCCGCGGGTTTTCAACAGGCGGTCGATCTGCGGGGCCCGCTCATGAATCGGTTGCCGCACGGACCACGGCAGGTGGTAGTAGCCAATGGATGCGACCGCATAGAGCACCAGCAGGATCAACACGATTTTGAGGCCGGCGCGACGTTTAAAGAGCTTTTTCAGGATATTCATTACTGGGAATATTACATCACACAAAGCCACAAAGCCGCCAAGAAGATAGATATTAAAACACTTAACCTCCGTGGCTCTGTGCCTCTGTGTGAATTCTCTCTGCAGGAGCGGTTGTCTCACACCCGCTTCGCTCAAGCCACAAAGCCACCAAGAAGATCATTGTTTAGAACATTAAACCTCCGTGGCCCTGTGCCTCCGGGTGAGGTTCTATGACTCTTTTGCTGATCCATGGGGCCGGCTATGATAGAAATTTCGCTTCGTTACGCAATACGTAATACGCAATATGGGTTTCTTTAATGCACGTACCGTTTACACAGAAGATCTTGAAGGATTGGGCCGGCCACCCAACCTTCCTGAAGGGCATGACCCTTTTTGAAAAGGGCAAGGTGGAGAAGGTGGAATATGATCCGCCGTTTGTGACGGGCCAGCTTTCCATCGGTGTGCGCGGCATGCGCAGCAAGTTCGAGGTGCTCAAAGACGGGCTGGTGGAAAACCATTGCCCGTGCCGCGACAACCGCGAAGACGGCAAGATTTGCGCCCATCTGGTGGCGCTGGGGCTGGAGGCGGTGCGGTTGTATAGCGACCCGGACCGGGTCGACAAGGTGGCGGAAGAAAAACGGCGCGCGGAGCGGCTGGCGTCGTTCGACGATTCGGCCTACCACACCCGCGACCCCAACGGTACGCCGGCCACGCTGCGGATCACCCTCAAGCAGAGCTGGCGCGAGCATTTGAGCGAGGGCCAGGTGCCAATGCGCTGTGCGATGGATATCGAAGGAAAAACCATTCCACTCAACGAGGTGCCGAAAAATCGGGCACTGGCCTTGAGCCCGGCCGACGACAACCTGCTGTTTGTCTTGGAGGATATTTCCGAAGGCCCGGCCAAGGCCAAGCTGACCGCCACCCTCTCCGACTTCATCAATATTCTGGAGCTGTGCGGCGGCAAGGAACTGTATGAAGGCGGCCGCGAGGGCTATTTGATGGTCGACGAGGCCATCACGTCCACCTTGGTCCGCATGGCGCTGGATGAAGCGAGCGGCGAGCTGGTATTAACCATCCACTCAGGGAATGGATGGCTCACACAGAGCCACCCAGACACCGAGGGGGTTCAGTCGCTTCGTGACTCCGTGCCTTTGCGTGAGATTTCTGAAGCTTCCGCCTATGTGGTGAGCGGCGGCAACGGCTGGATCCTGCGGCAGGATATTTTCACAAAGCTCGCAAAGGTGCTGCCGGGGCCGCTGCGCAAAATCTACGACGCGCCGGTCCGTATTCCGCGCGACGCGATTCCGTCCTTCATGAAGAACGAGCTGCCGATGCTCGAAAAGATGATTCCGGTGGAATCGAATATTTCGGAGGATCTGTTTTCACTCCGCCCCGCCACCCCGCGCTTCCGGCTGGTGGTGGACGGCACGCAAACCGCCCTCTCCGCCACGCTCTATGCCGAATACGGCATCGTCCAGCTCATCGCCGCACGCGACGAAGCCTTGGGCCATTTTTCGATTCCGTCGGGCGAGGACTTTCTGGAGTTCGAAGTGCGCAACCCGGCGGCCGAAGAGGCGGCACTGGAAATTTTGAAGCCGACCGGCTTTCGCGGGCGGCGCGGCGATATGCTGACCCAGATCCGCGGGACGCGCGAAGTGCTGAACTTCCTCGGCGGCGGCCTGCCGCGCCTGCGCCGCTGCGGCTGGCGGGTGGATCTCGACGGCATGGTGGCGGCCTTTATGGATCAGGCTGAATTTACGATGCCGGTGGTGCATATCAACTCGTCCGGCGCCGGCTTTTTCGATGTCGGCTATGAATATGAAAGCCAGGGCGGGCAAAGCCTGGACGACAGCGAAATCCAGCGCGCCATCAACATGGGCGAAGCCTTCGTGGAAAAGAAGGGCCGCACCTTCCTGCTCGATATCGATGCCATTGAAACCGCGCGCGATGTGTTCAGCGATTGCGCGGTCGGCCCCGGCGAAGCGGCGGGCACCTTCCGCATGAACAACATCCATGCCGCCTATGTGCAGTCCGCCTTGCAGTCGCTCGACGGCGTGGATCTTGAATCCGCACCAGAATGGCTGCACCAGGCCGAGACCCAAAACCGGAACACGAAACTCGAGCCGGTTCCGCTGGGCGACACGCTGGAAGGCACGCTGCGCGACTACCAGAAGGACGGCGTCTATTGGCTGAGCTTCCTGGAACGCAGCGGCTTCTGCGGCATTCTGGCCGACGAAATGGGGCTGGGAAAAACGCTGCAGGCCCTGACGTGGATCCAACTCCAGCGCGAGAACGCCGAAGCGCAGGAGTCGCCGGCCCTCATTATCTGCCCCACCAGCCTCGTGGAAAATTGGGCCGAGGAAGCCGAAAAATTTACCCCGCAGCTGCGGGTGCTGAAAATGCACGGCGCGGAGCGGCATAAGCAATGGGGCGAGGTGGCCGGCAGCGATCTGATCGTTACATCCTACGCCTTGATCCGCCGCGACCTCGATGAATACCTGAAACACCGCTTTTCCATTGTTGCGCTCGACGAAGCCCAGCACATCAAGAACCGAACCACGCAGAACGCCACCGCCGTCAAGAAAGTGCAGGCGCACCACAAGCTGGTGCTGACCGGCACCCCCATTGAAAACAGCGTGGCCGACTTGTGGTCGATCATGGATTTTCTGATGCCCGGCTATCTGGGAACCCACAAGGCCTTCCGCGAAAACTACGAGCTGCCGATCCAGGCCGGCGGGCCCGATGCCCAACGGGCGCAGATGCGCCTGCGCCGCAAGCTGCATCCGTTCCTGCTACGCCGCCTGAAAAAGGAAGTCGCCAAGGATCTGCCGGATAAAATCCAGCGCGTGGCCCACTGCTCGCTCAGCAAGGACCAGCACATGGTCTACAAGAAGCTGATGGAAAGCGCCAAACGGGAAATCAACAGTCTGGTCGACGCCCAAGGCTTCAATAAATCAAGAATGCAGGTGCTCAAAGTCCTGCTCCAGCTGCGGCAAACCTGCTGCCACCTCGACCTGTTGAAACTGCCGAATCTCAAGAGCGAATACCCGTCTGCCAAGATGGAGCTGTTCTTTGAGCTGGTCGACGAAGCGCTCGATGCCGGCCACCGCATCCTGGTCTTCAGCCAGTTTACCTCCATGCTCCGCATCATCCGCGACGAACTGGAGGCGCGGCAGCTGAAATACTGCTACCTCGACGGCTCCACCAAGAATCGGCAGGAACGCGTGAAGACCTTCAACACCGACCGGTCGATCCCCTTGTTCCTCATCAGCCTCAAAGCCGGCGGCACCGGGCTCAACCTGACCGGCGCGGACATGGTCATTCATTTTGATCCGTGGTGGAACCCCGCCGTAGAAGACCAGGCCACCGACCGAGCCCACCGCATCGGCCAGAAAAACACCGTCTACAGCATCAAGCTCATCACCAAGAACACCGTCGAGGAAAAGGTGCTCGAAATGCAGCAACGCAAGAAAAGCGTCATCGACGCCACCCTCGAAAAAGAGGGCGCCTTCGAGCAAGGCCTGAGCTGGAACGACGTGCAGGAGCTACTGACCATCTGATGCGGTTTTAACCCCCCGAGAGCCCCGTACCAGGCGGATGCAATCCGCTTTCATTGCATAGCGACGGGCTTGATTCTACTAGATTACGGGACTGACCCTTTTCCTTATCTGTGAAGACAAAAAAGCCCGTCGATGGATAACCAGCGAGAGGCTGCATATTCTAGAACTTCCGGATTATTTAGACTGCCGGAAAATAGCGACGCGCAAACAATAGGCGGCCGTCTTTTTTGCCGTAAGCCGGCTTGTAATTTGCGGGGATAGCAACCACTATCCCGCCTCTTTTCCAACCAATAAACAACCAACAGGCAACCAATTATGAATCCGTGGGTATTGCTCGACGAAGTGGATGTGCCGGGCGACGGCGGTGCGATGAAACTCTATCAGCGCGCCTTCGAATTTTCGATCTCGGTCAAGAATGAAGAGCTGATGAACAGCCGCATGCACGGGTCGGAAGATGCGCTGGCCGAACTGGCCTGCGAACGGCTGGCGGGCCGCCAGCATCCGCGGGTGCTGATCGGCGGGCTGGGGATGGGCTTCACCCTGCGGGCCGCGCTGGATCATCTGGGCGACCAGGCCGAGGTGGTGGTGGCCGAGCTGGTGCCGGCGGTCGTGCAATGGAACCGCACCCACTTGGCGGAACTGGCGGGCCGGCCGCTGGAAGATGCGCGCACCACCGTGCGCGAGTCGGACGTGGGATTGGTGATCAAGGAAACGGCCGGGGCCTACGACGCGATCCTGCTCGACGTCGACAATGGCCCCGATGCATTGACGCACGCCGGCAACGACCGGCTTTATACCCACGGCGGAATCGCGGCGGCCAAGAATGCACTGACGCCCGGCGGGTTTCTAGGGGTCTGGTCGGCCGAGCCGGACAAATCCTTCACCAAGCGCCTGCGGGGTTCCGGCTTCAAAGTTGAAGAGATCACCGTGCGGGCGCGCGGCACGAAAGGCCGGCGCCACACGATCTGGCTGGCGGAGAAAGCATAACGCCTGGGGAAAGAACCACAGATAAACCCCGATGGACTCGGATTTTTTAACTTTTTAATCATCAACCCATCCGTGTTTATCTGCGTTCATCCGTGGCTCAAACTCCCCGTCTTCCACCGCGCGGCAGGAAAGGCCGGTGGGAAAACCGTAACTAATCGAGGAGAGGCCACAGATAAACACCGATGAACACGGATTTCTTTAACTTTTTAATCATCCATCCATCCGTGTTTATCTGCGTTCATCCGTGGTTCAAACTCCGCGTCTTCCCGGGTTGGGTTGTTTCCGCGCGGTAGGACTTGTTATTTTCAACCATTGGAAACAAGATGTTCCGCTCAAATCAGGAATCCATTATGACCAAGCAGTTTTTTACCGTTAAATACAAGCAAGAGGGCATGCGCCTCTTCGAAATCATAGCTCTCGAACTGAATATTTCGAAGAAGCAGGCGCAAGCGATGATCGATGCCAAACAGGTGCTGGTGAACGGCAAGCGCATCTGGATTCGCAAGCATGCGGTCCAAGAGGACGACCGGATCGAGCTCCTGATGGTGGACAAGAAGCCGGCCATCCCGAAACACATTCCGATCCTCTGGCAGGACCCAGACTATCTGATCGTCAACAAACCGGCCTATCTGCTGACCAACGCCTCGGCCGACAGTGTGGAAGTCCGGTTGCAGAAGCAGGAAAAGAATAAAGAGATCTGCGCGGTGCACCGGCTCGACAAGGAAACCTCGGGCTGCGTGATCTTTGCCAAAAGCGCGGAAGCCAAAAAGGCGGCGATCCCGATGTTCAAGGGGCGCGACATCATGAAAATCTACCGCGCCGTCACCATTGGCCAGTTTCCCAAGAGCTGGAATGAAATCCGCACCGACATCGAAGGCTACATGTCGACCACGCTGGTCAAGACGCTCGATTCGAATAAACAGACCAGCTATCTGGAACTGCGCATCGAAACCGGCCGCACGCACCAGATCCGCCGGCACCTGGCTGACAAGCGCTATCCGGTTCTGGGCGACAAGAAATATGCGGGCACCGGCAACGAGCTGTCGCTGGCGCAGCCGCGCCAGATGCTACATGCCTACCGCTTGGTTTTTCCCCACCCGAAAGACGGCACCCCGATCCGGGCCACGGCCCCCCTGCCCGGCGATTTCAAGAAGTGCCTGGCGCAGCTAAAGCTGCGGTAATGCGGGAGAGCGGGAGTGTTGGAGAGATGGAGTACCGGAGCGCTGAAGAAAGCGTTGCTTTCTGACATTCCAAAACTCCAGCACTCCCAAACTCCACTCCATTCCTAATAAGCGCGGGCGTCGCTCTTTTCCATAAAGTTGATGAAGGAGCGGTTGGCCACGCGGTGGCCGCCGGGCGTCGGGTAGTTGCCGGTAAAGTACCAGTCGCCCGTATGGTTCGGACATGCCTTGTGGAGGCCGCCGATGCTCTGGTAGATGATCTGGACTTCGGCCTTCATGCTGGCCGGGGTCAGTAACTGGGCAATCTTGTCGGAGATTTCATCCGGAGAGAAGGGCTCGAACAAACGGGCGATCTGGTTCTGCGCCTGCGAACGCGGCTTCTTTTCGTCGGCTTTGCAGGCCGCGTAGATTTCGTCGAGCACGTGTTCGCGCCCCGTTTCACGGAGCAGCGCCACGGCGGCTTCGAAGGCCACAAAATCCTTCATCTTCGACATGTCGATGCCGTAGCAGTCGGGGAAGCGGATCTGCGGCGCGGAGGAAACAATGACCACCTTCTTCATGCCGAGGCGGTCGAGGATGCGCAGGATGCTGGTGCGCAGCGTGGTGCCGCGCACGATCGAGTCGTCCAGGATCACCAGGGTATCGGTGGGTTTAACGATGCCGTAGGTGGTGTCGTACACCTGCGACACCAAGTCTTCGCGATCGGCATCGGCCGTGATGAAGGTGCGCAGCTTGACATCCTTGGTCATCAGCTTTTCCACCCGCGGCTGGAACGCGAGCAGCTCCTCGATGCGCTCGGCGGTCAGGCTTTTTTCCTGGAGCAGATGGTATTTCATCCGCTCGCCCACTACCTCCTTGACCCCTTCCACCAAGCCAAGAAACGCGATTTCGGCTGTGTTGGGAATGAAGGAGAATACGGTGTTTTCGAGGTCGTAGTCGACGGCGTCGAGCACGCGGCGCACCAGCGAGCGGCCGAGATTCTTGCGCTCCTGATAGATATCCTTATCGGTACCGCGCGAAAAATAGATGCGTTCGAACGAGCACTGGGTAACCTGTGCCGGCTGGTTGACCTGCTCGTGCGTGACCTCGCCGTTACGCTTCACGACCAGCGCATGGCCGGGCGTGATCTCATGGACGGATTCAATCGGCACATTCAGCGCGGTCTGGATTTGCGGGCGCTCCGAAGCAATCACGACGATTTCGTCGTCCTGGTAGTAGAACGCCGGGCGGATGCCGCCGGGGTCGCGCAGGACAAACAGATCGCCGTGGCCAATCATGCCGGCCATCACATAGCCGCCATCGAACGACCGGGTGGCTTTCTTGAGCACGCGGTAGATATCGAGTTCCTCGATGATCCGTTCGGTAATTTCGACGCGGGACAGCCCCTCTTTTCGGTATTTGCGGAAGAGGAAATCGTTGGCTTCGTCGAGGAAGTGTCCGATCTTTTCAAGCACCATGACCGTGTCGGCCTTGTTGCGCGGGTGCTGGCCGAGTTCGACGAGCATATCGAACAGTTCGTCGTTGTTGGTGAGGTTAAAGTTGCCGGCGATCACCAGGTTGCGAGTCATCCAGTTGCTTTGGCGGAGGAAGGGATGGCAAAATGTTTCGCCCTGGGCCCCGTGGGTGCCGTAGCGCAAGTGGCCGAGCAGCAGTTCGCCGGCAAACAGCACGTTCTTTTTAACCCACTCGCCATTCAGGTAGTCGTCCGGGTTCGTTTCCCGCGCGTCGGTAAAGGCCTTCACCAGCCGGTTGCGCACGACCATGATCGGATTTTTGTCGGCGGAGCGGGTGCGGAAAATGTAGGGCTCGCCGGCGGGCATATCGAGCTTGATGGCGCAGGCGCCGGCCCCGTCCTGGCCGCGGTTATGCTGTTTTTCCATCAGCAGGGTGAGCTTGTTCACCGCATACATCGGGGTGCCATACTTTTCGATGTAGTAGTCTAGCGGTTTAAGCAGTCTAACAGCGGCAATACCGCATTCATGGCCAATCCAATCGCTCATTACATACCGTCCTCGGGTTATGTTTCGGGTTAGAATTAGGAAGGCGGCATCCAACACCAGAAGCGGCGCGCCGTCAAGCTCTGCATGCGGATTTCCTGCGCCCGAAAAAGCCGGTGCCGGCCCCTACCCGCGCGAGCCTTTTCGGCGCGCGGACGTCTGTTTTTTTTAAGAGTCGGCAAGGAGAAAATCCTATTTCCCATAGATCCTGTCTTTATGAACTTCATGCCGCCGATTTGCGGATCCGCGTCCCTACTGGTAGACCTCCACCTTGTAGAAACAGCTTGATGCGTTGACCGGATCCTGAACGACCAACGGCGCGCCGGTACCGGCAATGCCATCGGCCGCCGCTGACCATCTTTCCGCTCAGCGCGGCCACCGGATCAACGCTGGCCAGCAGCACCTGCTTTGCCGCCGCGGGCGTCACATCCGGATCCGCGGCCACGAGCAGGTCCAGCGCACCGGCCACAAGCGGGCACGCCATCGACGTGCCCTGCAGGCTGGTGGTTCCGCCATTGAGATAGGTGCTGACAATATTCACGCCCGGGGACGCCAGACCGAAGGAGGGATCTATTTCGGCCGACAACACCTAACCATTAACAAGCTAGAGCTGAGCACTCAAATCGCCTTGCGGCTGTTTGTGGATGGACTGGAAGTCCCCTGCCCGGCAATCAACCTGGGCGAAACCGGTTTCAGCGAAGTGGTTCTCCGCGTTCCGGCGGAATTCATCCAATCGGAAGCGCCCCGCATTCAAATCGTGGGCGACCATGTGTCCTATGCCTACTGGTTCTATCAGTAATCCCGGGCGGGCGGCCGGAACAGCGCCATGCCCAGCAGCAACACGAGCGCGAGAACCCGCAACCCCACCGGCTTTTCTAAAAACGCGTAGGTTATGGAGCTGAAAAGCATAAAGCCGCAGGCCGCACAAAAGAGAATCGGGATCAGCGGATAGCCGAACATCTTGTACGGGCGCGGAACCGAAGCATCCTTCTTGCGCAGCCGGAACACCGCAATCCCCGTCGCCAGGAAAAACAACCAAACGGCGGGGGCGCTGTAGAGGATGGTGTCGATAAAGGAACCGGCCACCAGCACGATCGCCAGACTCAGCACCCCTTGAACCAGCAAGGCACACACCGGTGTGCCCAGCCGCGGATGCCACCGGCCGAGCCGCTGAAAAAGCCGATGCCCTGTGCCGAGCGCATAGGAAATCCGCGCGCCCGTAAAGATCAACCCGTTAATCGCACCCAGGGCCGATACACAAATCAATACGCCGATCAACCGGGCGGCCCTCTCCGGCCAGATCTGCCCCACCGCATCCACCGCCACGGCGTCCGCGCCGGCCACCCCGTCATAGCCCAGTGCGTGCAGGAAAGACCAGTTGATCATCAAATAGAGCACCGTCACCGCCACCGTCCCCAGCACCAACGCGCGAAACACATTTTTCTCCGGCGTCTTGATCTCCGCCGCCACATAGGCCATCTCGTTCCAGCCCCCATAGGTGTACAGCACTAGAATCAGGGCCAGCTTCAACCCATCGCCGCTTACCGCGCCAAGGGCCTGCGGGCTGTGCCCCCCCGGCGCCAGCATCCCGGCCACGACCACAAACAACAAACCAACCACTTTCACAACGGTCAACAGGTTTTGCGTCCACTTACTTTCGCGCACCCCGAGCATATTAATCGCGGTCAACACCCCCACGGCGCCGGCGGCATACAGGGTTCCGGCCTGGGGGACGGGGGCATAAAGGGTCGCGGCATAGCGGGAAAAAACAAAGGCCATCAACGCAATATCACCCGGTCGGATGATGGCCAACTGGCTCCAGCCAAACAGGAACCCCGCCCACGGTCCATAGGCGCGGTTCAGATAGACATAGTCGCCGCCCTGGTCTGGATAGGTGGTGGCCAGCTCCGAGTAGCACACCGCCCCGCACAAGGCCAGCAACCCCCCGGCGAGCCAGACCGCCATCACCCCGATCCGGCCGCCCATGCAGGCCGCGACCGTCGGAGTGGTTTCATAAATCCCCGCGCCGATGATGATCCCAACCAGGATGCAAATGGAATCGAACAACGACAATGCCTTGTTCGGAGCCCCGCTCATGACCGGATGCTACAACCCGCCCTTCCGGGGTACAATCAATAAAAGACCTTCCAGAGGAACAGGCCCTGCGGCTGAGCGGTCTGGACCTTGGCCGTGCGCTTGCCGTGCTCAAGAATGTCGAGGGCCGCTTCCGGTTCGAGCCGGCCCATGCCGACATGAATCAGGAAGCCGGCCAGCCCGCGCACCATTTTGTAGAGGAACCCGTTGCCCTGCACTTCCAGCGTGATATCGGCCCCGTGCTTGCGCACATAGAACGAATGAAGGGTCCGGACGGTATCCTTAATAGGCACCTTCCGGTTGGCTGCAAAGGGCGCAAAATCATGTTCCCCCACCAAATAATCCGCCGCGCGCCGCATCTGGTCGATATCCAACGGCCGCCCTTCCTGCAAGCGGTAGAGGCGCTTCGTGGGCGGCACAATCAGGCCGTTGTAAATGAAGTAGCGGTATTCCTTGGCCACGGCACTGAAGCGCGCATGAAAATCCGACGAGACGTTTTCCAGGGTGTCGATACGGATGTCGCGATCGATCTGCGCATTTAACCCGCGCTGGAAATACTTCACATCCTTGATCGGCTCTTTCAGATCAAAATGCGCCACTTGCGCGCGGGCATGCACGCCGGTATCGGTCCGGCCCGACGATTCGACCCGAACCCGTTTTTGGCAGGTCATGTCCCGCAGCAGGCGCTCAATTTCCCCCTGCACCGTGCGGTGATGCGGCTGCACCTGCCAGCCGGAATAGTTCGTGCCGTCGTAGGAAACCTTGATTTTATACCGTGTGGACATAGGCGCCTAACTTCCATTCAAAGGGAACGCACTGCAAGCCTTGATTAAGCCGAACCGCGCGACGGGCCTCGTTCAACCGTCCTGTATTTACACCTGCATTCTCTTCTAAGGTTGATTCGGCCGACGTATAATGTTGCCCGGAACTGAGGGGAGCAGATGAACTGCAAATTCTGTTTTAGCTTACTCGTACTAGCCTGCTGCGGGGCCCATGCGGGCCAGACGGCCAGTTACCGCCAGACAAACGAAGGGTCAGCGCAACCCATGCAGGAAAAACGGCTGAGACTAAACGATCCCAATTATTTTGTGTATGCATTTCCATTAAGCGGCGGGGATTTAAGGGATGACCGGCATTTGGAATACCACATCTCCATAAAATACCCCTTGCTGGGCTCGCACGACACGCAACGCCTGTTGTTCATCTACAATGGCCTGTACGATTTCTACATTCTCGACGGCACCAGATACCGCTCGGCCCCATCATTTCCCGCCGCCAAAACCCCGGAGTGAGCTACGAACTCAATACCGAAAACATCGGACAATTCCGCCTCGGTTACTTTCATGAATCCAATGGTCAAACCCTGAATAAAATCGACGGAGCGGGGGCATTCAACGCGGACGCCGCGCAACACGGCAAGGAATATGCCCTCGCTCAAGTCAGCCGCGGATGGGACTACATCAACTGCCGCTATCAATTCGATTTCAAGAAGATCACCCTCGCCACTGAACCCCCGGATGGGTGCAATCGGTTCCAGATTGAAGTGCGCCAATACATGGACAAGCAACTGTTCCGGTTCAACCGGCGAGATGAACTTTTCTTGGACCCGACCCCGGATCAGCCGAAAATCCGCGACTACGACGGGCTGCGCCTGACCCATGAACTCCGCGTGGTGGATAAAACCAATGGGGGGTGTTCAACCCGGCTGGAGTTTAAACCCGGCACCAGCGATCCCGCAGCCATGAGCAACGGCAGCTATCGAATCTCGCTCAATACGAAACTAAAAAAATCCGGCTCACCGCGTTCTACTTCAACGGCTACGGCAAGGAACCTTCCACCTACAACGAACGTACCGAGTATGCTGGCGTCGGCTTCGAATTCCGCTAGCGCGGATCACGAAAGAGGCGCCGCATGAGGCGGGGCTCAATGCGCGGGCTGGGTTTCGTCCTGAATCCACTTTAAGAAAGCGGGGTTCCCATCGGCAATGGGCAGGCAGACGATACAGGGGCAATCATAGCTGTGGAGTTGCCGAATGCGCTCGATCAGTTCCTGCTTCCGGGGGCCGCTTGTTTTCAGGACCACCGCAACCTCGGTGCCCTCGCAGACCGTGCCGTCCCACCAATAGACCGACTGGATGGAACCCAGCTGGTTGGCACAGGCGGCCAGCCGCTCTTCAACCACCGTGCGGGAAATTTTGGCGGCTTCGGTTTCATCCGCCGCCGTCACATAAACAAAGTATGTATCCATTCGGACCTGCCCTTCGCCACTCAGTCGCTACGCTCCATTCAGACACCCAACACACAAAGAACGGGAACTTCGGATTCTTCGTGCCTGGAGCAAAGCGGCGGGTTGATTATTCATTTCGCCACTGGCCTTCCGTCCCGTGAAACAGCCAATCGGCTTCGGGCATGCCCCATTGGTGGGGCGCATAGGAAAAGGGCTTCAGCTGGTCGAGTTGATCAAAAATCGGCTGCATCACACGCCACTCCGCTTCGACCTCGTCCGACCGGGTGAAGAGCGTTGAGTCGCCATGCAAGGTGTCGAGCAGCAACCGCTCGTAGGCTTCCGGCAACGACTTGTTCCATTTTCCGGAGTAGGAAAAGTTCATTTTCACATCTTCGACCACAAAGCGCATGCCGGGCCGCTTGGTGCCCACCTTCAGGAAGATGCCTTCGTCGGGCTGGATCTGAAAAATGAGCGTGTTGGGGCGGACGTGCGTGAGGTCGCACACATCGTCGTCGCACTCCACATGCTCGAACAGCTGGAGCGGCGGCACCTTGAACTGCACCGCAATTTCGGTGCCCTTCTTGGCCATGCGCTTCCCGGTGCGCAGGAGGATCGGCACCCCCGCCCACCGCCAGTTATCGATCTTCAGGCGAATGGCGGCGAAGGTTTCGGTGTTCGACTTCGGATCAATGCGGTCCTCTTCGAGATACCCTTTGGTCTGCGGGCCGTCTCCAGCCGCGCCCCGCCCATACTGCCCGCGGCAAACCGCATCGGAAATTTCCTTGCGGATATCGATCGTGGCGGCGTTGAGCACCTTCACCTTTTCGTTGCGGATCGCGTCGGCGGACAGGTCGCCCGGCGGTTCCATGGTGACCAGGCAAAGCAATTGCAGCAAGTGGTTGGTGACCATGTCGCGGATGGCGCCATACTCATCATAATAGCCGCCGCGCCCGCTCTCCATGCCCACCGTTTCCGCCGCGGTAATCTGGATATGGTCGACATAGCTCCGGTTGAAGACCGGCTCGAAAATCGCGTTGGCAAAGCGGAACGATAGAATGTTCTGAACCGTCTCTTTCCCCAGATAGTGATCGATCCGATAGATCTGCGTTTCGTCGAGATAGTGCAGCAGCGCGGCATTCAGTTCCATCGCGCTTTGCAAATCCTTGCCGAACGGCTTTTCGATGACGACGCGGGTCCAATGCGCGGCATCCGGCACGGCAATCAGATCGGATTGCTTGAGCAGTTGCGCCGCGGTTTCGAACAGCGAAGGAATAATGGAAAGATAGTAGATGCGGTTTTCGGGATAGCGCTCCGTATCATTGAGCCGCTCCCTCAACGCCGTATAGGCCTCCGCCGTCGAAATATCGCCGCGGTGGTAATCGATCCGCTGCACAAACCGCGCAACGGTTTCATCATCCGCCGGCAGGCGCGAAAACTCGTGGATCGCCGCCGTCATCATCTCCCGGAACACCGTGTCGTCATAATCGCGCCGCGCCACCCCGACAATGGCAAAATCATCCGGCAGCAGCTTGCGCGTGAACGCAATATACAACGCCGGGATCAGCTTGCGCTTGGTCAAATCGCCCGAGGCGCCGAAAATAACGATGGTGACAGAATCCTTCACCCGGCTCTCGCCCACGATTCCTCCCCCCTTTTTAACTGCATTCATGTCGTCCAACTTCCTTCAAATTTGCGAAACCCTACACGTCCTTCCTCCTCTTTTCAACGCTTGCCGCGCTTCCGTTTTCCAGCTACCTTAGCTCCACTTTTTATGAAAATACTTGTCCGCTATCTATTCATCAACCTGCTCAAGCCGTTGCTCTACCTGCTGCTGGCCTTCACGCTGCTGTTCGTGATTGCCGATCTCATGGACAACGCCGAAAAATTCTACGAGGCCGGCACCAGCGCGCTAGAGATCGCCCACTACTACTCGCTGCGCCTGCCCAGCATGGTCATCATGATCGTGCCCATCTGCCTGTTGCTGGCCACGCTCTACAGCCTCTCCTCGCTCACGCGCCACAGCGAAATCATCGCCATGCGCGCCAGCGGCGTCAGCATCTACCGCATTGTGCGGCCCTACCTCCTCATGGGCCTCATCTGCTTGGTCTTCACCGCCGTCGTCAACGAGGTCACCGGCCCGCGCTTCGCCTACCGCGCCGACCAGTTCGTCGAACAGCAAAAACGCGACAGCGACGAGGTCTACTTCGAGCAGATCGCCTTCAAGAATCCCGCCGCCCACCACATTTGGTACGTCAAGCAGTTCGACACCCGCACCTTTACCATGCAGGATCTCAAACTCGTCCAGCAGCGCGCCGACGGAACCGACCGCCTCAAATACAGCGTAGCCAAGGCCCGCTGGATGGATGGCCGCTGGTGGTTCGAAGACGGCTCCATCCAGGCCTACGACGAACTTGGCAACCTCGACGGCCCGCCCGAATCCTTCCAGACCCGGGAAATGCGCCACCTGCCCGAAGTCCCCGCCGATTTCATGGGCGAAATCAAAGACCCCGCCTACCAGTCGTCGAGGGAACTCTGGCACTACCTGCAGACCCACCAGTTCCTCTCATACAAAACCATCACCAAATACGAGGTCGACTTCCACCACCGCCTCTCCATGCCCGTCGTCTGCCTCATCATCGTCATGATCGGCATCCCCGTCGGCGCCCACACCGGCCGCAAGGGCGCCTTCGCCGGCATCATGCTCGCGCTCGGCATGTTCTTTGGCTTCTACATGCTCCAGTTCGTGTTGGAATATCTCGCCAAGCAAATGCTCATCGCCCCTTGGGTCGGCCCGTGGGCCCCCATCCTCACCTTCTTCGGCATCGGCAGCATCATGATCCACCGCATGCGCTGAGGCCGCGGTTTTTATTCAACGGCCCGGCAGGCGTGCTGTCGGAGAGTAAAGAGTTTGCGGGCCGGCGGGTCCGTGCTATTTTCCCCCACGTTTTCACTGGAGAGTTTGTATGAATAAAATGGTTCGTTTCGGCCTGCTGGCCATCACCCTGCTCCTGATAAGCCAGCCCCTGTCCGCCAAGGAGTTCCTGACGGTCGCGGAGTTGCTTGAACGATCTGTTTCGGCGACGATTGAAAAATATCCCGATGCCGACGACGTGCTGATCGACCACTTTATCCAGGTGGAATACCAGCCCGACGGCACGTCGGAAACCTGGGACGATACCGCGATCAAGATCCTCACCGAGAAAGGCAAGCGCACCAACCGCTCCCTGACGCTCCGTTTCAATATTTCCTACGGCACGAACGCCTTCACCCGGGTGCAGGTCATCAAGCCCGACGGCACCGTCAACGAAGTCGACCTCGCGGCGCAAAGCAAGGTGATGGTTGATCCGGGCCAGATGAGCGCCAACATCTACAACCCCAACTCCAAGGTGCTCAAGCTGTCCGTGCCCGGCCTGGAGGTCGGCGATACGCTGCGCTACATCGCCCACGAAACGCGCTACAAGACCGTCGTCCCGGACGCCTGGAGCGACTACCAGGTTTTCGAACACACCAGCCCGTTAGAACGCATGACCTATCAGGTGATCGCGCCGAAAAGCCACCCCCTCAAGAAGATCGCGCTCAAAGCCGAAGTGGCCGGCACCATCCGGCACCACAAGCAGGAGAGCGAACAGGACGACACCATTATCTACACCTGGGAAGTGAGCGATGTTCCGCGCATGTTTGAAGAGCCGAACATGCCCGCCGCCTACACGGTGGTGCAGCGCCTGCTCGTGAGCACCATGGAGGAATGGGAAGACCTCTCCAAATGGTATTGGGAACTCTGCCGGCCGCGGCTGGAGGCCACCACCCCGGACATGGCCGCCAAGGCGCGCGAGCTCATTGCAGGCACCACGAATACGATGGATAAGATCAAAGCCATCTTCAACTTTGTGTCGCAGGATATCCGCTACATGGGCATCACCACCGAAGACGAAGCGCCGGGCTACGAGCCGCACGATGTCGATATTACGTTCGACAACCGCTATGGCGTCTGCCGCGACAAGGCCGCCCTGCTCGCCGCCATGCTGCGCCTGGTCGAGGTCGAGGCCTTTCCGGTCATTATCATGGCCGGCCCCAAGAAGGACGAGGAAGTGCCGCAGCCGTTCTTCAACCATGCCGTCACCGCCGCGCTCGACGACCACGGCGACTATGTCCTGATGGATTCCACCGACGAAAACACCAAGGATATCTTCCCGGCCTACCTGCAGAACATGAGCTATATTGTCGCGCGCCCCGAAGGCGAAACCCTGCGGACCTCCCCCATCATTCCCGCGGCGGACAACCTGCTCCAAATCACCTCCCGCGGCACACTCGATGCCGCCGGCAACCTCCAGGCGAGCAGCACCCTCGCGTTTGAAGGAATCAACGACACGGTCTACCGCGGCTATTTTTCCAAGATCAAGCCCGAGGAGCGCCGGCGTTTCTTCGAGGGCCACATCAAGAAATCGATGCCCACCGCCGAGCTCCAGAGCCTCGAAATCCGGCCGCACGAGCTGCGCGACACGACCCAGCCGCTGACCGTCCTGCTGGAGTATAGCGCCGACCACCTGCTCATCGAAGGAGCGGAAAATAAGATGCTCAACCTGCCGCGGCTGGGCAGCTCGCTGGGCTACGCAAACTTCCTGATTGGCCAGACCGGCCTCGCCGAGCGCAAGTATCCCCTCTTCAACCGCATGACCGCCGGTATCCGCGAAACCTTCGACCTCGCCCTTCCCGAAAATATTGGAACGCCCCAGCTCCCGAACTACCTGCACATTGATACGCCGCAACTCACCTGGAACATGACGGTGGCCCAAGACGGGGGGCACCTGATCAGCACGAACGACTTCCAGCTCCACACCGTCGAGTTCAGCCCGGCGGAATACCGGGTCCTCAAGCAAAACCTCAAGGACATCGAATACAACCTGCGCAAAAAACTGATCCTCGGCGTTCCGGAGAACGCGAGCGCCATCCAGCCCGATGTACGCATCCTCAACCAAAGCCGCCACTTCGTGCTGCAGGACGCCAGCCACTGGCAAGAGACCGTGCGCACCCAGCTGGAAATCCTGACCTACGCGGGCACCAAGAAAAACTCGGAGATCAAGCTCCCCTATAATCCGGCCTGGCAAAGCATCGAACTCACCAAGGCCATGGTCACCCTCCCCGACGGCACCGTGAAAAAGATCCGCGCGGAAGAGCTGAACCTCATGGACGCCGGCTGGGTGGCCACCGCCCCGCGCTATCCCGCCGAAAAGCTGCTGGTGGCCAATCTGCCCGGCGTCGAGGTGGGCAGCATCCTCGAATACGAGTTTGTTTCAACCGTCACCGGCAAGCCGTTCTTTTCCTCGACGCTGGCCTTCAACGGCCACGAACCCATCGACCGCCAAACCACCACGCTCACCGCGCCCGCTTCCCTGGATCTCGTGATTCGCAACACCGGCATCGCCGAAACCAAAACCGAGAGCCTAGAAACCATCAGCTATACCTGGAGCGCCACGAACCAGCCCGCCGTTAAAAAAGAAGAACAGCTGCCGGCCTGGTGGACGTTCAACCCCACCGTGTTTGTTTCGTCGAGCGACTGGAAAAGCTACGGACGCACGGTCCGCGACCACCTGCTGGCCGCGACTAAAAACCAGCCAACCACGGAGTCGCTGGCCATCCGGCTCCTGAACGGGCTGCACGATGATGCCGACCAGGTGATCGCCCTGCGCGACTGGGTCGCTAAAAACCTGCGCCCCGCCGGCCCCGGCCTGACCCACCTGCCGCTCGCTGCCATCACGCCGGCCGACCAGACCTTGGCGGATCGCTACGGCAACAACACCGACCGCATGATCGTGCTCTACACCCTGCTCAAAGCTGCCCGCTTTAATCCGGAGTTCCTGTTGTCTGGCGGCATTTCACTCATTCCCGAAGCCGCTGAGCCCTTGCTCGCCGTGCCCGCGCGCACGGCCTTCAACACCGTGCTCGTGAAAGTGGACGTCGATGGCGAAACGGTCTATCTAAACGGCTCCAGCCAATATGCCGAACTGGGCACCTCCGCGTTCAACCACCACCCGTTGCTCGATCTCGACCATGGAGAAATCGATACCATGCGGGTGGATCCCGGCAAGGATGACCGCAGCCACACCATCATCGAACTCAGCATTGCCGCCACCGGCGAAGCCGGCCTGACCCAAAGTGCCATCCTGCAGGGCAGCGCCTTCGAAGGCTTCCACAAGACCTATGCCGAAATCACGCCGGAAAACCGCCGGCGCCACTATCTGGAGCTCGTCTCATCCATCTCGCAGTCGGCCGAGGCCGCCTCGGACCTGATCACCGACTACACCACCTACCCCGGCCGGCGGGAATTTTCCGTAGCGGCCAAACGCTACGCGGTGCAGGATGGCGAATATCTCTACTTCACCGTACCCGGCGGCCTGGGCGGCCTGCTCCAATACCGGGCCAACGAACGCGACCAGCCGCTAGCCTGGAAGCGCCATATCGACACCTTGGTCGAGTACAACATTATCCTACCCGACGGCTATGAACCGGCCATCCTGCCGCGCACCTTTTCCTGGCAGGCGCCGGAAGGGGCTGGCCTCGTCGAGGTGACGGTGGAATACAGCCCGCGCGCAAATGCCATCCGCATGGTGCAGCTGGCCAATCTGCGGCCCGCGTTGATTCCCGCTGAAAAATTCCCGGCCATTCTCGAAGCCGGCCGCAAGCTCGCCCACCCCGACATGCGCACCATCCTTCTCAAGAAGAAATAGTATCCATGAAACTGCACTACCTCCAACACGTCCCCTTCGAAGGGCTCGGCATCATCGAGGAGTGGGCCATCGCCCGGGGCGCAGCGATAACCGTCACCCAGCTGTTCCACAACGAACCGCTTCCGGAGATTGGTGCGTTCGACTGGCTGGTCGTCATGGGCGGGCCCATGGGCATCTATGACCACGCGGAACATCCGTGGCTGGTGGCCGAAAAGGAATTCATCCAGCAGGCGATTGCGGCGCAAAAAACCGTCGTGGGCATTTGCCTCGGCGCGCAGCTCATCGCCGATGGACTCGGCGCCAAGGTGTATCCCGGCCCGCAGAAGGAAATCGGCTGGTTCCCGATCCAGCGTTCGGAGGGAGCGCCCGACCTTCTGCCGGAAGAACCGATCGTTTTCCACTGGCATGGCGATACCTTCGATCTGCCGGACGGCGCAACGCGCCTCGCGTCCAGCGCAGCCTGCCGCAACCAGGGCTTTGTCTACAACGACCGCGTGGTGGCGCTCCAGTTCCACTTGGAAACCACCCCCGCAAGCATGGAGGCGCTCATTGAAAACTGTAGCGACGAACTCCCTGGCGTAGACGGAGCTTCCAGCTCCATCTACGTTCAGACTGCGGAACAAATGCGCGCCGGACTGCCAAACCTTGGAGCGATCAACGCCGCCATGGAAGCGCTGCTGGATGCGCTACACCACCGCACGATCGCCTAGATTGCCGTAGCGGTGGTAGGTGCAGTTCATGGAAATAGTGGGCGGCCCGTCTGCATGCCGGTTTTTCGCTGGACTACTAAGTTAATTCAGCCCCGCAACGACTGCAATAGATCGCATCGGATGAATGGTCGGCATGCCCGCAACCCCCACATGTGCGGGCCTTTTTTTGGACGGCGGACAGGCCGAGCTCGGCCGTGATGATGCCGGTCGGCACCGCGATAATGCTGTAACCAATGATCATGATGAAGGCGGCGAGCGCCTGCCCAATATTGGTCTGCGGCGAGATATCGCCATAGCCGACGGTGGTCAGCGTCACGATCGCCCAGTAGACCGATTTCGGGATGCTGGTAAAGCCGTTCTGCTCGCCCTCGATGATGTACATGAGCGAGCCCAGAATCACCACGATGGTCAGCACAACCACGAAGAAAATGCCGACCTTCCGGCGACTGGCAACGAGCGCATTCTTCAATACGTCGGCTTCCCCGACATACTGGGCCATCTTCAGCACGCGGAAAATGCGCAACATCCGCAGCACCTTGATGACATCGAGGAAGCGCGTGCCGGGAATGAACAGGCCGATGTAGAACGGCAGGATGGCCAGCAGGTCGACCAGCCCGAAAAAACTGCGGGCATATTGCATCGGCCGGCGGGTGCAATAGAGCCGCAAGCCATATTCGAGGGTAAACAAGCCGGTAAAGGCCGCATTTAAGATAAACAACAACGGCCCGTGGGCTTCATTGATGGGCTTCACGCTACTGAGCATCGTCAACAGCACGCTCGCCATAATAGCAATGAACAGCAGGATATCAAACCCTTTGCCCGCCGGCGTATCCGCTCCAAAGATAATGCGGTAGAGCCGTTCCTGACGATTCGATTCACTCATGGTATAGACATCCTGCGGGGGTGATTTTCAAGTGGTATACGGGATAGTCCAGCGCCTCTAGTTCGGCGACCCCGATGCCGACGGCGCAATCGCCCATGCCCGACCCGGAAATCTTGGCGCCAAAGATGTCCGGGTGGCTTTGCAAGGCATCCACAATCGCCTGCAGTTCGGGCGTATTGACCCCCATCTCATCCATCAAAAGCTGGTTGGCATTGAGGATGTTACCGAATCCCGTGAAATCATGGTTCCGCAAACAGACAACCGCCTCCTCTACGCTCGCATCGATTTGCGCATAGATACGGTTGTAGGTTCCCCGGTCCGCGGCCCGGAGCTGCTCGACATGCTCGATGACCTCCGGCGTGGGCGTCTTGTAGCCGCAGTAAACCGCCGTCAGCGGTACGGCAACCGGCACGGGCTGGAACTGCGGTTCCGTCGTGTAGCCGACAATGCCCCCGAAAATGCTCGCGGCCAGATCGGCGCCCGACCCCCGGCCCTGCACGGCATGCACGGTTTCCAAGGCCAAGGAAAACAACAGGTCGCGGTTGGGTTCCTCGCCCTCCAGCCACTGCAATAGCGCGGCATGGGTCGCCACGGTGACAGCAGCGGAAGAACCAAAACCAATGTCGGCCGAAAACTCCGACTCGATCTTCAGCTCAAAGCCGGACGGAATATTTTCGCGATGCTGAAGAATCGCCTGTAACACAAAGCGAAACGAAGGATGATCGACCAAACCGTCGAGCGGACTTTCATAGCGCCCCAGCGAGGAAACAATGCGCAAGCAATCATCCATGTTCGGGGAAAGCCGAACCGTGATACGGCGGTTGATGGCACAGACGAGTGCGCGATGGCCAGCAAGAACTGCGTGCTCGCCGAGCAGCATCAAGCTGCCGGGCGCGGAGGTGGTGATGGCGACAGTATCGGCCATGGATTATACAATACGGGTGCCCAGCGGATCGCCGCGAACGGGCGAGACGCTATAGCCGTATGTTGTACAAAGTTCCGACGGCGGCTGTTCGGCGCAGACGAGAACGATGCCGGCCTGGTCGCCAACCACGGCCCCGGCCCCGCAGACCTTGGCCGATCCGCCCCATTGCTCGACATCGGCGATAAACTGTTGCACGCGCGGAGGAACCACCCCGATCGAGGTGAGCAGGCGATTATTTTCCCGCACGAGCCACTGGGCTTTTTGTTGGTCGTTCCCGCGGAGCGCCTCCTCGAAGGCCGTGGTGACGTCTTCGAACTCACTCCAAATTCCACTCGAACTAAAATTGCGTTCCACTTCCATCACACATTCGCCGGTGGTGGATTCCGGAATGCCCGTCTGCACCATATACATCTTCATGCGCGGCAAAGAAATGGAACGGGCCACCCCCTGCTGGAAGCTGGCGCACCCCCCGTGCAGCGAAATATAGCTGTCAACGCCGCTGGGATTCCCGTGCTGAAGTTTTTCGACCTCGATGCTGTATTCGTAATACCAGTCCGGCTTGAAGTCGACGCGCAGGTAGTGGCCCATCGCACGGATTTCGCTCAAAACCGTCGCGGCGGACGAGCCCATCCCGCACCCGACCGGAATGCTCGAACGCAGCTTGAGGTAGAGGCCGCTGTCGAGCTGCCGGTGCAGGCCATCGAGGGTATTAATGAAAGCAAAGCGGAACAGATCGGCCGGCATGGCCAACACATCGCGAATGCCGACGTCGCCCTTTAGGAATTCGTGGTATTTCTTTTCGACGCGCCGTTTCAGGTCGCGCAGCGCCATCAAGCTAAAGGGCTGGTCGTCTTCGCACCCGGGAAGATCGAAGTAAATTTTATCGCCGGCCTGCGGCGTGAGCTCAAAGACCGCACTCCGGTCGATCGCCATCGCAATAGCCGGCTTCCCATAAACCACGGAATGCTCGCCACTCAGTATCAGTTTTCCAGGCGCTACTGCCTTCATACCTTAATCCACCAACGATTCATATTCGCGCTTGTGCTGGCTGATGCCCGAAAACCGGAAGGGTCCGGTTTTGTATTGCGGGAAAATATATTCCCCCCCATCGGTCGGCACGCCATAGTTAAAGATGTCCTCGTATTGTTGATACGACAATTCGTTGCGATCCTCCAGTAAATTCCGGTGTTGATCGGCATAGAGAAAGTCCCGGTAGCCGGGTTGCACCACCCCGCTGAAAAATTCGGCGACGCACCCCGAACCGTAGCTATACAGCCCGATTCGCTTGCCGGCCAGATCCTCCTCCGCAGTATCCAGCAACGAGGTCAGCCCGACATACATCGAGCCCGCATAGCAGTTTCCGGTAATCCGGCTATAGCTCAGCGATTCGTCCAACAGCGCGCGCAGCTCCTCTTTGCTCAGGTCGAGCTTTAACTTGCGCACCAGTTTTTGGTGGGCCTTTTCCGCCATTTTCGTGAACGGGATATGATAACAAAAGCGGTCAAAATCAGTCAGTTCGCGGCCGGACAATTCCGCATATTGCTTCCACGACTCCAGCAAGGCGTGGATATAGACCATCGTGGAATACTTGCCATCCACCAGAGCCTCGGAGCGATAGTTCGGGCGCCAAAAGTCCATCACGTCTTCGGTATAGTATCCGCTTTCGTCATCGATCGCGATGAGCGCCGGATTGGCGGAAATCAGCATGGCAACCGCGCCGCACCCCTGCGTGGCTTCACCGGGGCTGCCCAGTTCGTAGCGCGCAATATCGGCGGCAATGACCAGCGCCTTCTTGTCCGGGTTGCGGGCAATGAAACCAATCGCCATCTGCAAGCCGGCCGTGCCGCTGTAGCAGGCCTGCTTCAGCTCCAGCGTCCGGCACCGCGACGGCATTTCCAGCAAACCATGCACATAGATGCCCGCCGCCTTCGACTGGTCGATCCCGCTTTCGGTCGCAAAAAGCAACAGCTCGACATCGTCGAGCAAACCGTCCTGCTTGAGCTGGTAGGCGGCGCTCGCACCGAGCGTTACCACATCCTCGTCCGGCGGCGGAATCCCCATCTTTTCCTGCCCGATTCCCGTATAGAACTTATTCGGATCGACCGAGCGCGCCTCCGCCAGGGTCTTCAGATCCACATAATAGTTCGAGGTATAGAAACTGAGCCTATCAATGCCAATTTTCATTCAGGATCAATCCTTCGTTTTCCTTGATATCATCAATGCATTCGGCCCCCAGCAGGAACATCGCGGTCGTGAATTCGCGCTTCAACCGGCGGATCACGGCGCGCACCGCATCAGCCGATTCGCGCGCCGGATCCAGGAATGGCCGCGCCACGCCGCAAAGCGAAGCCCCGAGAATCAGGCTCTTAACCATGTCGATGCCGTTGCGCACCCCGCCGGATGCAATCAGTTTAACTTCGTGGCGGTAGGGCTTCATCATCTGCAGGGCCAGCGGCGTCGGAATGCCCCAATCCTTGAACAAGTCCCCCAGCGCCGGCTCGGCGCTGCGGTGGCTTTCCACCATACTCCAGGAGGTGCCGCCGGATCCGGCAAGATCGATATACTTGACTCCCGCCGCCAACAAATGTTCGACATCTTCCGGCGAAACCCCGGCGCCCACCTCTTTAATGATCACGGGTTGCTTCAGCGTCTGGACGATGCCCGCAATCTTGCTGCGCAGGCTTGAAAAGTCGGTATCCCCCTCGGGTTGCACGGCCTCCTGTAAGGGATTTAGATGCAGGTAGAGCGCATCGGCATCCAGCACCTGCATCGCCGCTTCGCAGTCCGCAAAGCCCATGCCGTAGTTCAATTGAACCGCCCCCAGATTCCCGAAAAGCAGGCAGGTCGGCGCATATTGCCGGAGTTCAAAGCTTTCGCGGGCGGCATCATCGGAAAGCAGGATGCGCTGGGATCCAACCGCCAGGCCCACGCCCTCGGCCTCGGCCGCAAGGGCCAGGTTCCGGTTAATCTTCACCAGCTCCGCATCCGCCCCGCCGGTCATCGAGGATATCACCAACGGGAACGCGAGCTCCTTGCCCATGAATGTCACGGAGGAATCCACGTCCGCCAAGCTCAATTCGGGTAAGGCGCGATGGGTCAGGTGGATCCGGTCGAAATAACCCTGCTGGCGATCAATGCCCTCGCCTTCAGAAACAATATGGATATGGTCCAGTTTACGCTGGTTTATCTGTGTCATAATTGGGCCGACTGTATAACGATTACTCAACCGTTGGAAACCCTAAAACTCCGCCCTTGCAATCAGACAAAGCCGGACTATAGCTCCCGCTTTTTAGATTTCAGAAGCCCTATGAGCGCCCCCCCGCCGCCACCGACAGCGGGCCCAAGCAGTTCGACTGTCAAATCGGATTCGGCTCCGCCACCTTCGTCACCGGCAGCTTTGGCTGCGCCATGGCCGCCCGCATCGTCAACGCCCTCACCGCCGAGCACGACGCAATAAATTGATCTCACACAGAGCCACCAAGGCACGAAGGGCCTGAATGACTAGACAGGATCTAGTGGATGGAAACAAAAAATCCTGTCAATCCTATCGAAAAAGCTCCGTGGCTTCGTGCTTCTGTGTGAGTAAATCCCGCCGAACACGAAGCCGGCGAGTAAATCAGCCGGCGTTTCGCTGGCTACGGTTCGTAATCCAGCAGTTCGGCCCCTTTGATCAGGCGGCAGAATTCCTTTTTCGTCACCAGATGCGTCGAGCCGTCCGCGGTGATGGGATCTTTCATCGTTTTATAACTAACGGCGAGCCGCGCCAGTTCGACGATGCGAATATACTCTTCGCCCTGTTTATAAAGCTGGTTTTGTTTAAGTTTCATGCCGCGTCTTTAGCATCATCCCCGCAACGACTCCACGGAAAAATGGGAAACTTCGTGGCGCCGTGTGAGTCTCCCGTCTGATCAGAACACGTCGAGGATGATCCCTTCCGCGCCGGAGGGGAGTTCAATGAAGCCGGCCTCAATGTTGCCCATCAGAGTCTTGCCGAGCGGCGACTCGGGCGTGATGACCGTGACCGTTTTTCCGTCGACATCCACCTCGCTTCCGCCACCGCCGTTGAGCAGCATGTAGCAATCGGTTTCGCCGTTCATCTCCACTTCAACCAGCGCGCCGATATCAATTTCCTGCCCGGTAAAATCCTCGACTTCAAGCGCCTTGAGTTCTTCGAGCTGCTTGGCGAGACTCAGCACCTGCTTGGCATAGCCGCGCGCAAGGTAGGCCGCTTCGACCCCCGTGGTGTCCCGCTGTTTTTCAGCTCCTGGCGCACTGAATGCTGCGCCCGTATTCGACTGCGCGTTCGCGCTCTGCTGACGCTCCAACTCTTTTTCCACCGTCTGAATGACCGCGTCTAAAATCGCTCGTTTCATGACGCTTTCAGCCGGTTATTGCTGCCCGCGTTCGATGCGGCGATGGGCGTCCATCAGTTCGCCGGGGTTGGTTTGGGCGGCGAGCAGGGAGAGCTCGCCGCAGAGGACGGTGGCGGCGCAGAGGCAGGCGAGGCGGCGGGAATTTTCGCCGGGTTCGCGCGCTTCATCGAGCCCCATGCGCTGCATGTTTTCCAACACAAAGTCGAGCCCTTTGCCGTTGCCGACGGTGCCGACGATGAGGTTGGGCAGCGTGACGGCAAAGTAGAGGTCGCCCTTGCGCTCTTCGGCCATGGTGAGGCCTTGCGAGCCTTCGACAATGTTGGCGGCGTCCTGGCCGGTGGCCAGGTAGAAGCCGAGCAGCATGTTGGCAAAGTGGGCGTTGGCGCTGCGCACCCCGCCGGCGAGTATGGTGCCGATCAGGTTTTTGCGAATGTTGAGCTGAACCACTTTGGCCGGGGTGGTCTTGAGATAGCGCCGGCAGATTTTTCCGGGGATGGTTAGTTCCGCCACCACATATTTCCCGCGCCCGAGGATGCCGTTGACGGCCGAGGCCTTTTTATCGGAGCAATAGTTGCCGGAGATCGAGCCATATTGAAGTTCGGAATGGTTTTCGAGAATATGGTTCATGAGCGCCTCGGCGGCCTGGGTGCACATGTTGTGGCCGGAGGCGTCGCCGGTGGTGAACTCGAACCGGAGGAACAGCAGGTTGCCGGCGATCTGGCTGTGCAGATCGATGAGCTTGGCAAAGCGGCTGGTGCCTTCGACAATCTGTTGCAGCGCGGCAAAGCCGGCCTTGATTTTTTCCAGGGCTAAAAACGCCGCGGTGGCGTCGGGGGCTTCGAACAGGACGGAACGGGTCATGCGTTCGTCGATGACGGTGCATTTGATGCCGCCCGCGCAGTTCATGGATACGCGCGCGCCGCGGTTGACCGAGGGCCAAAGCGGGGTTTCATAGGTGGCCAGCGGCACTTCGTAGTCGCCTTCGACGACGGGCCCCGACACTTTTACGGGGCCGACAAACTGCATGGGGATCTGCGCAAACTCACTCATGATGATTCCTCTGGAGAACTGTATAAATAAGCCGGAATTATGGGACAAACACCTCCTATTGGCTAACACATTTCCAACCGATTATTATGCGTTGGCGCGCGACCCGCTCGCCACCGGAAGAGAGCCCGCCATGGGTGAAATCGGCGAGCTGGACCGTGAGCAAATCACTACAAATTAGGATTAGCATTCCGTTATCTTTCTGTTAGCTTTTCACGCATTCGCAAACCAATGAATCAGGGGAGTAACTATGGAACTGGGACTGTTCTTTAAAATCGCGTCGCAAGTCGTAGGTGGACTGGGTGTATTCCTGCTCGGCATGAAGCATATGTCGGAAGGCCTGCAGGCCGTGTCCGGCGACCGCCTGCGTAAAATGATCAGTACCGTCACCAACAACCGCTTCATGGGCGTAATCGTTGGCCTGCTGGTCACCTGCCTGGTTCAATCGAGTTCCGTAACCACCGTCATGGTCGTTGGTTTTGTCAACTCCGGCATCATGTCGTTGATGCAGGCCATCGGCGTTATCTTCGGCGCGAATATCGGCACCACCATCACCGGCTGGATCCTGGTGCTGAAGATTGGCAAATACGGCCTGCCCATCCTGGGCATCGCCGCCTTCTTCTTCCTGTTCTCCAAAACAGAGCGCCTGCGCTACATTGGCATGGCCGTCATGGGCGTCGGCATGGTCTTCTTTGGGCTGGAGCTGATGAAAAACGGCTTTACGCCGGTCCGCGACATGGAAGGGTTTTCCGCCTGGTTCCAGGCCTTCCAGGCCACCACCTTCCTGGGCCTCGCGAAATGCGCCTTGGTCGGTTGCATCTTGACCATTATCGTCCAGTCCTCCTCCGCCACGCTGGGCATCACGATCGGGCTGGCCGCGACCGGGGTGATCGAATTCCAAACCGCCGCCGCGTTGGTGATGGGCGAAAACATTGGTACCACGATTACCGCGTGGCTGGCCTCGCTCGGCACCACCACCGCCGCCAAACGGGCAGCCTATGCCCATGTTTTATTCAATGTGCTGGGGACCTGCTGGTTTATCGCCCTCTTCCCGCTGGCCATTAAAGGCGTATCGCGCCTGATCGCATGGAAAACCGGCTTCAACCCGCTCCATATCTCCATCGACACCATGGAAGAGGTCCAATTTGGCCAGATCATCACCGCCGGCATCGCCCTGATCCACACCACCTTCAACGTGGCCAATGTGCTCCTCTTCCTCCCCTTCGCCGGACTGCTCGGCAAGGTGGTCACCAAGCTGGTCCCCGAGAAGAAAACCAAGGAAGTCAGCCACCTCACCTATCTCGACGTCCGCATGCTCGACACCCCCTCGCTGGGGATCGTGCAGTCACAGGGCCAGCTCAACTTCATGGCCGAGAGCGTCGAGGGCATGATGGGACAACTGAAAACCTGCCTGAAGGGCCACGCTTCCAGCGAAATTGAAGGTAAGATTTTCCGGCGGGAAGAGATCCTCGACAACGTGCAAAAGGAAATCTTCCTGTTCCTCAGCAACATGGTTTCCGGCCAGGTTCCGTATGAAGTAACGACCAAGGCACATGCCCAGATGCGCATGGCCGATGAATATGAATCGCTCTCCGACTACATCACCAATGTCCTGAAAGGCTTGAAGAAGCTGGAGCAAAACCAGATGCAGCTCGATGGCCCCGCCAAGGAGAAACTGCTGGCTCTCCACGACCGCGTGGGCGCCTACCTGGTGAAGGTTAAAGTGTACATGCAGGCCGAAAGCACCGACCACTTGGTATGGGCAACCACCGAAGGGGCCGCGATCGGCGAGCTCATGAAGCAATCGCGCCGCGAGCATCTGGCCCGCCTGCAGAAGGAGGAGGTCTCCCCCCTCTTCAGCCTGGCCTATACCGACATGCTGAACTTTTACCGCCGCATGAAAGACCACGCGCTCAATATTGCCGAGGTCGTCGCCGGCGACAAATAGCAGCCGGCGCTTGCCCGCCGCATCAGGCTCCCTCGGAAACGGCGGAGCCTTTTTTTTAATTTAAACCCAATAAAAGGATGATAAAATGAAGAACAAGATCGTATGCAGCATCGCGTTGGGACTCGTTATATCCGCTGGTTCAGCCAGCGCGGCCGACCCAATCAGCAACGCCGAAATCCTCCAGCGCCTCGAAGCCCTGGAAAAAGGGACCCAAAGCTCCAACTGGGCTGGAAAAATGAAAATTAAAGGGGATTTCCGCTATCGCTTTGAAGACCGCGAATCAGACGAACCCGGCACAAGCGACAAATCGCGCCACCGCATCCGTGCCCGTGTCGGTGTATATGGCAAGGTGAATGATCAGGTCGAATTCGGAACCCGAATTGCTTCAGGGTCGACAGAAGCGAGTGATAAGAAAACCATCGAAAGCTCCCCCATCTCTACCAACCAAGATATCGACGGTTATGGTAGCAGCAAATCAATTTGGTTGGATCTCGCCTATATCACTCTCAACTGCAACACCGTTGAAGGCCTTAGCGCCACGTTCGGTAAAATGAAGCAACCTTGGGTCACTGTCTCGGATTTGGTTTACGACACAGATCTTAATCCTGAAGGTATCAGTGCCGGTTATGATTTCGATCTGGATGGAATCAGCGTGATGACTCATGCAGGTCATTTCATTCTCGATGAAAACACGGGCGATGACGTTCGACTGACCAGCGGGCAGCTTGCTGTTAAAACCAAGATTGCTGATGGCGTATCGGTTACGGCCGGTGCAAACATCTACGATTGGACCAATGAGGATATGGCTGTTGTAGGCACGGGAAATAGTGGTGCAGTGGATTTCACGATCCTCGAAGGCTTCGCTCAAGTTAATTTGAGCAACACCCCTGTGCCGGTTAAAATCTTCGGTGACTACGTGAAGAACGTAGCCGATGACGTTTCCGACGACACAGCTTGGATGGTTGGCGTCGGCACCAAGGTTGGAAAACTGTCCATCGACTACAATTTCCGCGAAATTAAAATAGACTCCATCTACGGTAGCTGGGCAGATTCCGACTTCCATGACGGTGGAACAGGTGGAAGTGGCCATAAGATCAAAGCCAAGTATCCCTTGCTAAAAAACCTATCTGCCGGAGCCACTTACTTCATTACCGAAACCGAAGCGGGTAATGATGTTAATACCCTCCAGCTTGACTTGGTGGCAAAGTTTTAAACACCGTACGAAAGGGCATCCAACCGGGTGCCCTTTCTGCTATTCAGCCGCGGTTATTTCTCCCCGTGAAGCCATCAAATTAGCATTTGAAAAGACCCCCAGACACCGATTAACATGGCGGACGTTAAGTGTGGGCGAATGCCATGTATCGCGGCGGCGCCATAATGCGGGAAGGTGAGCGATGGATATCAGAAGAACAATCTACTTCGGCGTTTCGGGATTGCTCCTTTTCCTGGCATTGGCAACCATCACATACTGGATGGTTTCGCTATATACGGCATCCGCAGCGGCCACCCGGATCGCGCCCTACATAACCGTGCCGATGATTTTCCTGTTCCCCGCCGGAGTCGCCCTGACTTGGTTCGTTGGCCAAAGCCTGGAAATGAATCGTACCCTTCGAAGGCTCGTTTGGTCAGCGCTGGGATTGTCGGGTCTGGTGTGGGCCTATTTGAGCACCGTCTTTTTTTTCGGCCCCATTGCACTTTGACAAGAGTGACGCCGCAAACAGAAAACGCCGGAACCCCAACCCGTGGGACTCCGGCGCTTGATTCTTCCGACGGTCGGCGGCTTAGTCCTCTTCGAACAGCCAGGTCGAGAGATAGCGCTCACCCGTATCGGCGATAATGGTCACGATCAGCTTGCCTTCGTTTTCCGGCTTCTTGGCCAGCTCGATGGCCGCATGCACATTGCCGCCCGAGGAGATGCCGCAGAGGATGCCTTCTTCCCGGGCGAGCCGGCGCGCCATGGCTCCAGCTTGATCGCCGTTAATCAGCACGATATCATCCACCACATCCATATGCAGGTTTTTTGGAATGAAGCCGGCACCGATGCCCTGGATCTTATGCGGCCCGGGCTTTCCGCCGGAAATGACCGGAGATTTTTCCGGCTCGACCGCAATCGCCTTAAGTTCGGGCTTTTTCTTCTTCAGCGCAGTCGACACGCCGGTCAAGGTTCCACCGGTTCCGACTCCGGCAACAAAGATATCGATCTGGCCATCGGTATCCGCCCAGATTTCCTCGGCGGTGGTGGTTTCGTGAATGGCCGGATTGGCCGGATTATCGAACTGCTGGAGCATGATGGCCCCGGGAGTCTCTTCAACCAGCTTTTCCGCGGCGCGGATGGCTCCGGGCATGCCCTCGCCGGCCGGCGTCAGCACCAGCTCGGCCCCCAACACCTGCAGCAGGCGACGGCGTTCAATGCTCATGCTTTCGGGCATCGTGAGAATCAGCTTATAGCCCTTGGCGGCGGCCGTGAAGGCCAGCGCAATTCCGGTGTTGCCGCTCGTCGGCTCGATCAGCGTCGCGCCGGGCGAAATCTGCCCTTTCTTTTCCGCATCTTCCACCATGGCCACGCCGATGCGATCCTTGACGCTGGACAGCGGGTTGCGGGATTCGAGTTTGACCGCTACGGTGGCCTTCAAGCCGGCCGTAATGCGGTTAAGTTTCACTAGATGCGTATTCCCAACGGTCTGGGTAATGTCGTCATACATGGGCATTTTTTAGTTCTCCAGGTTAGATATTAAACATGATGGGTTGATCTTGTGCTTGCTTGATATAGTCGTCGTGCAATTCCTTGAGGGTGATTTTCGAGAAATAGTTGCGCAGCTCGTCGCTGGCCCCCTGCCAGATGTGCCGGACCACGCTCGTATCCGAGCGGCTGCTACCTTCGGCCAAGCAGGCGACCTGATTAATATCCCCCTCCGCCGCCGCCAAAATATCGTAAACCGTGATCTCCGCCGCCGGCTTCGCCAAGCGGAAGCCCCCGCGCAGCCCCCGAACACTATTCACCAAGCCGGCATTCTTCAGCGGCACGATAATCTGCTCGATATAATCCGTGGAAATGCCCTCTTGCTCTGAAATTCTCTTCTTAGGCACGGGCAGCTCGCCCTGCAGGCGGGAAATGCATAATAATATGCGGGTCGCGTAGCGCCCCTTGGTTGACAGCTTCATTCGGCTCAGCCTCCTTAAATCGGTCGTTATGTGCTAACTAACATCACATATAAATGATGACTGATTTACCCGTCAAGTTGAAATCACGGAAAACCAAGTAAGGCTTTTGCGGAATAGATAAAACCCCTAGACAGTAGGCCCCAAACCCGCATGTCCGGCGATTAAATACAGCAACTGGGGGCCGGTTAGTGCTTCGTTAAAATTCTCCCATAAAGCCACTGAGAATATTCTGGCTTTAATGAGCCTCCGTGTTCTCTAGCGTAGCGGGTGTGATGCGAGTGTCAGCTGTTAGTCGCCAAGAAGGATCCTCAAACCAAACAAGAGGATGATCCATTGAGCTTTAGAAAGGCCGGGGCTGAAAAGCGCCCCTGTCTTTGGGGCAGCGCGGGAACTGGAAAAGTGGTGCCGGGGGCGGGACTCGAACCCGCATATCCGAAGATGCGGGATTTTGAATCCCGTGCGTCTACCAATTTCGCCACCCCGGCCGGAGGTGTGAAGGAGGAGGAAGATACCAAACGTCCATGGTTTGGCAACTGCTTTTACAGCGTTTACACGCTTTATGCCCATCAATTGCCCGGCCGGTTTATTTTGCTTTTTGGGCAGGGGGTCCGTAGCTTGTGAATGAACTGATTAAAGCGGATGGAAACGAGTGGCGCAGGACGACCCATACAATACCAGAGCGACCCTGATTCAGCGGGTGCAGAATCAGCAGGATGAGCAATCCTGGGCGGAATTTGTCGAGGTCTATCGCCGCTATATCTACGCCATTATCCGCAGCATGAATATTTCCGAACATGATACGGAGGATATTCTCCAGCAGGTACTGATCAATCTTTGGAACAGCCTGCCGAAGATGGATTACCAGAAAATAAAACGGTTCCGTAGCTGGCTGAGCACCGTCACCAAAAACTGCGTCACCGACTTCATCCGCAAGCGCACGCGCGAAGCCAACCGGCTGGAAAAGGCCGCCAAGGACAACACCCTCATCTACCTCAAAACCATCCGGCTGCCCGAAATCGATTCGATTGCCGAGCGGGAGTGGGAAATCCATTTGACCAATCTGGCGCTGAACAATATCGAGCCGCTTTTTTCCGGCAAGGCCGTGGCAGCCTTCCGGCTGACGCTGCAGGGCCGGAGCGTCGAGGAAATCGCGACCGAACTGGACTTGAAGGAAAATTCGGTCTACCGGCTGAAAAACCGCGTCAAGGAACGCCTCATCCAGGAAATCGTGCACCTGCGCACCGAACTGGAATAGGGCTTATTCCGCCGCATCCACCACGGTCATCTTTTCCCTCAGCTGGGCAATCGTCTCCGCCGGATAGTCCGCGATGTTAAGGACCATGCGCTTCAGCCCCAACGAAGCCGCTAGCCGGACCAATAACTTCTTGTTGACGATGGTCACGCCCGCCATCCGCAGTTCATTGAGTTTCAGCCCGCGCAGTTCCGCCATCGTTTGCACCTGGGTATGGCTAATGTCGAGCGAGGTCAGCTTTAAGGGTGCCAGCACATTCCGGCGATAGACGCCGAGAATATTGATGGAAAAGGTCGAGTAGTTCGAACGGGAAAGGTCGAGATGATAGCCCTCCTTCGTTTTCTCCAGAGCGAGTTCTTTCCCCTGCAAACGTTTGGGAATATCGTTCAATCGATCCAGTATCGTGACGGCCAGCGGAACATATTCAGGCGGGGTCGCCGAAGCGGGGCGCCGGCGGATATGGTGGTAGTATAGGTAGGACATGGTTGTTGCGTTCCACGCTTTGCTGTCGTGGAACAAGTCGGCCACTTGCCGGTCCGTCAGCCGCTGCCGGTCGTTGGGCTTGATTTCCGCATATTTCTGGCTCAAGGCCCTCAGGTTGCCCACCCGCCGGGTCGGCCCCGCCCGCTCGAAGCACGCGTTGGCCGCACTAAACTCCTGCAGCACAAAATGCAGGATTCCTTTTTGCTCCAACAGGTTTTTCGTGCGGACCGCATCGGCGTCTTCCGTCAGCCCGACATCCAGCAGATGGATCATGGAAGCCGCATTGACATAATCCCGGCTGCGCACCGTATAGATCACGGCCTCCTCCAGATCCTCGCCCAGTTCCTTGGCCAGCTGCTGCTCCTTGAGATAGAGCTTGAAATTATCTTCGGCCTCGACCCGCGCCGCGACGGCCTCGGCCTTTTCCCGGCTAATGGCCACGAGGTTGGCGCCAATCACCCCCGCCAGCAAAAGTAGGAAAAACATGAGCAGGAATGCAATGCGGCTATGCCGCTGAATCAACAGCGACAACGCCGTCGTGAAACCCGCCCGCTCCGCCTCGGTCGGATAGCCCGAAAGGTAGCGATGAATCTCCTGGCTCAGCGCCATCACACGGTCGTAGCGGTCTTCCGGCTCGCGGGACAGCGCCTTCATGGTCACCGCCACCAGGCTCTTCGAAATCAGGAAATCAGGCCGGCGCCGCCGCAGGGGAACCACCTTGCCTTCCCGGGTATTTTGAACCACTTCATTCGCCGAATGGCCTCTCACCGGCAACTGGTAGGTCAGCATCATGTAGAGCAAGGCCCCCAGCGCATAGATGTCCGTCTGCGGGGTCTTTTCGCCGGAGGCCAAGGTTTGCTCGGGCGCCATAAATCCCGGCGTCCCCTTCATGGTGCCCGACAGGGTCATGTCGTTGAGCACATCGGCATCAAGCTGGCCGGGATCGTACGCCGAGGCATCCTCGGGCAGGTTCATCACCCGGGCCAGGCCCCAGTCGCACACCAGCACTTCCCCGAAGGCCCCCACCCGGATGTTGTCGGGTTTGATATCCAGGTGCAGTACGTTGCGCGAATGCGCATAGGCGATCGCATCGCACACCTTGACGTAGATCTGCAGCAAGGTTTCCTGCGGATAGTCGCGCTTGTAGCCGGCATCGCCATCGCGCAGTTTCTGGATAATGGTCTTCAGGCTATCGCCGGGCACCAGCTCCATCGAAAAAAAAGGCACCCCGTCGGAATCAAGCCCCATGTTGTAGACCGGCATAATGTTGGGATGCGCCAAGTTGGCGGTCAGCCGCGCTTCGCGGAGAAACTGCTCCTGCCCCTGCGCGGTGGTGGCATGGGCGGCGCGGGCCATCGCCACCCGGCGGTCGAGCAGGTGATCGTGCACCAGCGCGATTTTCTTTTCGCCGCCTTGCGCGATCTCGCTGACTTTACGATAGCGCTCCACGTTGTCGTGCAACGAATTCAGGATCGGCGTCAGCGACGCCAGTTCCTCGTCCGACAGCGTGGTCGTATCGACATCGTAGAGTCCGCGCAACGTCTCGTTTCGCTGCAGAAAGTCCGCTTCCAGATTGTGGTCTTCATCGTTGTCCATGGGTCTTTCCTACCGTAGAGCGGGATATGCATTCAGCTCGTCCACCAGCATCTGGCGCTTCATCCCGACCCATCCCCGTCTCCGTTATTGGTTGAACAGACGCCCTCCAATGTACAATATGTAATGCTTCAACTCCAAGTTCCGTTACGCATTACGAATTACACATGAATCCGGCATGAAAGTCGTCATCACAGAAAAGCCCTCCGTCGCCCGCGATATTGCCGGCGTGCTGAAAATCACGGACCAGAAAAAGGGCTACATCGAAGGGCGCGGCTGCGCCATCACCTGGGCCTTCGGCCATCTCGTCACCTTGCTCGACCCCGGCGAATACGACCCCGAACTGCGCAAATGGCGGCTCGACTCGCTGCCCTTTATTCCCGCTGAATTCAAACTCAAGCTCATCGAAAACCCCGGCGTGGCCGAACAGTTCGAAACCATTGCCCGACTCTGCCGCGAAGCCGAGGAAATCATCTGCGCCACCGATGCCGGCCGCGAAGGCGAACTGATTTTCCGCTACATCCTTGCGCTCAGCGAGTGCGAACATAAACCCATCCGCCGCCTCTGGCTCAGCTCGCTCACGCCCGAGGCCATCCAGGCGGCCTTCAAGGATTTGAAGGACGGCCACGACTACGACCCGCTCTACGCCGCCGCCAGATGCCGCAGCGAATCCGATTGGATCGTCGGCCTGAACGCCACCCGCTGCTTCACCGTCCGCCACGGGCGGCTGGGCAGCACCGACGACCGCGTCCTGTGGAGCATCGGCCGCGTGCAGACGCCGGTTCTGGCCATGATCGTCCAGCGCGACGACGAAATCTTCAAGTTCCGCGCCAAAGTCTTCTGGGAGCTGGCCACCAAATACCGCGGTGTCGTCTTCAAATATACCGGCGACCGCTTCGAAAAGCCCGAGAAGGCGCAGGAGCTGCTCGATCAAATTACCGGCCAGCCCTTCACCATCACCGCCGTCACCGGCAAACAAAAGAAGGAGCAACCGCCGCAGCTGTTCGACCTCACCACGCTGCAGCGCGAAATCAACAAAAGCCACGGTCTCTCCGCCGCCGACACCCTGGCCGCCACGCAAAACCTCTACGAATCGAAACTCGTCACCTACCCGCGTACCGACTCGCGCTACCTCAGCGCCGACATGAAACCGCGCATCCCGCAAATTTTCGAGCAGCTCAAATCCCTGCGGGCCGAACAGATCGCACCGCTGGATCTCGCCAAGCTCCCCTTCACCAAGCGCATCGTCGACGACAAGAAGGTGACCGACCACCACGCCATCATTCCCACCGGCATCGCACCGCGCCAGCTCGGGGCCAACGAGCAGATCGTCTACGACTCCATCACCATCCAGTTTATCGCCGCCTTCTATCCGGTTTGCATAAAAAAGATCACCACGGTCGACGGCGAAAGTGCTGAAGTTAACTTCCAGGCCAAGGGCACACAGGTTCTCGAACCCGGCTGGTCGGTGCTTTTCCCAAAAAAGAAAAAGAAGAAGGCCGACGACGGAACGGACGACGACCAAAGTCTGCCCGCTTTCGAAAAAGGCGAAAGCGGCGACCACGACCCCGCCACCCGCGAGGGAAAAACCAAGCCGCCCAAGGCCTTCAACGAAAACTCGCTGCTCGGGGCGATGGAAGCCGCCGGGAAATGGGTCGACGACGACACCCTGCGCGAGGCGCTGAAGGAACGCGGCATCGGCACCCCCGCCACCCGCGCAGCCATCATCGAAACCCTGTTGCGCCGCAACTATATCCGCCGCGAAAAGAAGCAGATCCGCGCCAGCGACATGGGCCGCTGCCTGATTGCACTCATTCACGACCCGTTGTTGAAGTCGCCCGAAATGACCGGCGAGTGGGAGGAAAAACTCAAACAGATCGAACGCGGCGAAGCCCAACCAGCCGACTTCATGGACGGCATCGTTGCCTACACCCGCGGACTGATTGAAACCAGCTCAGCCGCCCGGCTCGATACGGAACGGTTGGGCTCCTGCCCGCTCTGCGGCAAGGACGTCATCAAAGGCCGAACGGCCTACGGCTGCTCCAGCTGGAAAGACGGCTGCACGTTTGTGCTGGAATCGGAGTACAAAGGGTTAAAACTGACGCACAACCAAGTGCAGGTGCTCCTGCAGATGCATCTCCTGCCCTACCCCGTTCACATCGAAGAGCAACGCCGGCTGTTGCTCCTCAGCAAACAGGGCTTCGTCATGGACATCGACCTGCCCAACGCCGACCAGCAGAAGAGCGCCAAACCCGACCACCGTCCCGCAAAAAAAGCCAAGTCGTAATGAAGGGATGCCGGCCTCGGCGTTCAGACGGGGAAGCCTCCCCCCTTCAATAAACCTCATCATGCGAACCGAGATCGATGGGCACAATGGTTTTTTCGGTGATGAGAAACGTGATGGCAATCCGATAGCTGATATTGATGGAGACGGAGTGGAGGTCGGAAAGTTTTCCTTTGAGTTGATGCAAACGCAACGAGGGATGGTGCGGATTGAGTTCGAGCAAGCTGAGCGTCTTTTCGTATTGTGTCAACAAGTCGGGATGCTTTTTAAGGAACTTGCGGGCCCGTTTGTTGTAGCTGTCGGTGTAGACGATGTTATATGGCATCCGTGATCCGCCGAATATGATCAGCCACGCTTTCGGAAACATGCTTGCCGGCCTCGAGGTCGCGCCGGGTTTTGATCAGCGCGGTCTCAAGTTCGCACTCGCGGAAATGATGATAGGCCGCCATATCCATGACAACGTATTTGCGTTCGCCACGGACGGTAATCACCACTTCCTGCTCCTCCCGAAGGATTGGATCGAGCGCAGAAACCCCCTGTTTTTTCAACTCGTTTGCCGTGATTGAAGTCATAGTCATAGCCTCCCTTATAACACTCTATAGAGTACTCTAATAAGTGCTTATGTAAACACTAAAAAAGAGGGCTTTGCACCCTCCCGTTCAGGACACTCCTTGCTACGGGGTGCCTGACCGGAGGCCGGCTCCAACCGGGCCACCTTCCAGTTCGGCCGTCGGAAAAATGACCGCGGCAGGCCCGCCCCCCAAATTCGGCCAATCGATTTCCTCTTCGTTTTTATCGATCTCCAGCGGGGAAAAATCATCGGCCGCGATTATTTTAGCGGGACGTTCCGCCGCGTCCACTTCCACATTTTCCACTTCTACGCGCGCCAAAACAGGGGTGGGCTCCTCGGATTCTCCGACGTCAATCTCCGCGGTTTCGATCGCCTCCACGCGATCAGGCTGCTGAATGATCAATTGTTCAGCAGCCCGCGCTTCATCCACTTCGAGAGCGTCTGCCACGGCGGGCGGAGCATCTTCGGAGGTATCGGCCTGGCCCCAATGCCCTGCGCGAAAGGGTCCGTCCAGCTAGCCCACCCACACCGCCGGCAACGACCAGCGGGAGAACCAAGGCGTTGAGAATGACATCCCAACCGGCGTGTAAAACCCGGCTGCTCAACAGCCCGTCCAGCACCAGCAAGGCCATGATAATAAATACAAACGGAACCTGTTTTCGGTTATAGAAAGATGGACGTAGCTTGGTGAAGACATGGCCAATGGCCAAGGCCCCGAAGGCGCCATAGGTCGCTCCGGCGGTGGTGATTTCTGCCATACCGCGGGCACCTTGAAAAGCCAGAAATCCACCGCCCACGTAGGCCGCCGATGAAGAAGCCATGAGCTATGGGCTGCCCCTCGCCCGGCGCTATGCCCAGTTGCTCGGGTGCGAGATCGTGTTCGATTACAGGCCTAGCGACATCACCGCCCTGACCCTTACCTGCCCCGTCAGGAAGGTCGCATCGGAAATTATCATGCCGGGCACCGGCGATGCGCAAGAGGCGGGCGCGGCCTAGCCGTCCCCGACCAAACCTTGACAGGTCGCCCACGGCTACCTACCGTGGGCGGCTATGAAAACTGCACTTCCGGTCCTGTTGCTCACCCTGCTTCTCTGTACCGCCCAAACCAGCGCCTTTCCCGAAACCTGGGCCTATCTGATGACGGGCGAGGAAACGCATTTCCCCGCCACCTCACCCATCAGCGATGTGGCCTGTTTCAGTGCGCAGGTTGACGGAAACGGCCACCTTCAAGGCGGGCATACAACACCGCCCGTCCTGCCCGGAGCAAATCCGGGCACCCGCTACCACCTCGTCATCACCATTCCGTGGAACACCACGCTGGCGCACATCTACCTCGATCCCGAACTGCCCTTCCGTAACCGTATTATTTCCGACATCGTTGAACGTTCAAAACCCTTCGATGGCGTGCAGATCGACTTTGAAAGCATTGGCAAGGCCGACGGAACCGCCTACCTTAACTTTCTCGCGGCCGTCAAAAAGGCGTTGCCGGAAGGTAAGGTGTTCAGCGTCGCCGTCATGGCCCGCTGGGAAGCGCACAAAAAAAAGAATCCACGCGATGCCTTCGACTATCCCTTTATCGGCCGGATCGCCGACCGGGTCGTGGTCATGGCCTACGACGAGCACTATGGCGGCGGCGGCCACGGCCCCATCGCCTCATTGCCGTGGTGCAAAAACATCTACGACTATGCGTTGAAGACGATTGACCCGAATAAACTCGTCATGGGCGTTCCACTCTACGGCCGCGGCTGGCAAACCCCCAGTCTCGCCAAAGCCTACAAGAACCGGGCAATCGTCGCCGAACTGCTAAAAAAAGGCATCAAATCCAAGTGGGCGAAAGACGGCGCCTCCTACAGCTTTACTGAAACCGTCAACGTCAACGTGCACTACGAAACCACGCAATCACTCAACGAAAAGCGGGATCTCTATTCCACCGAGCCCATCCGCGGCATCGCCTACTGGCGCATTGGCCAGGAGCCCCGCGGGTTCTGGGCAAAAAAAATCCAATGACCGGAAATCCAGCCATTGGAAATTACGCGTTACGAATTACTCGTTACGCATTCAGCTCTTCCTGAAGCTCGGCATCGGCCTTCAGCACTTCCGCCGCCATGTTTTTCTTAAAGGCCGTCAGCTTGCGCTTCAACGTGGCATCCGACAGCGCCATGATCTGCACCGCCAGAATCGCGGCATTGATTGCGCCGGCCTTGCCGATCGCCACCGTCGCCACCGGAACGCCCTTGGGCATCTGCACGGTGGACAGCAGCGAATCCATGCCGTCGAGGGCCCAGCCCTTCACCGGAATACCGATGACCGGAAGGATCGTGTGTCCGGCCAAAACGCCGCACAGGTGCGCGGCACCGCCGGCGGCGCCGATGACCACCTTGTAGCCGTTCTTCGACGCGTTTTCCGCAAAGTCGGCCGCGTCATGCGGGGTGCGATGCGCACTCATCACCTTGACGGTGCTTTCGATGCCAAAATCCTTCAGCGTCTTCACGGTGTATTCCAAAACGGGCCAGTCGGTCTTGCTGCCCATTACAATTGCTACCGTTGGTTTTTTCTTAGCCATTTTCCAGTCTCCTTAATTCGCGATGTGCGATGTCGTTTCGATAAAAAGCATCCTTGAAGCTGATCGTTTCGACGGCGATGTAGGCCTTCGAAAGCGCGTCCGGCAAATCCGTGCCGAGCGAGGTGATGCCCAGCACGCGGCCCCCGGCCGTGACCACCTTGTCGCCGTCGAGCGCAGTGCCCGCGTGGAAGACGAAGGTATCCTCGACGGCATTGGCCTTGGCGATGTTTTGAACCTCGTTGCCTTTGGCATAGTCGCCTGGATAGCCGCCGGCCACCATCACGACGCATACGCTGTGCTCATCCTTCCACTCGATCAAATCCTCGGACAGGTTGCCGTCGATCACGCCGTTGATGGCCGGCAGCATGTCGCCGTCCCAGCGCGCCAAAACAGCCTGCGTTTCCGGATCACCAAAGCGGCAGTTGAACTCGACCACGCTCGGCTGATCGTTCTCGATCATCAGGCCGGCATAGAGGACGCCCTTGTAGGTGATGCCGCGCTTCTTCAGCTCGGCCAAGGTGCGATCGTAGACCTCTTCCTTCACCTTTTTCAAAACCGTTTCATTTACAATCGAAGCCGGGGAATAGGCACCCATGCCGCCGGTGTTCGGCCCCTCGTCCTTTTCAAAAATACGTTTATGATCCTGCGACGAAGCGAGCATCACGATGTTGTCGCCGTCGATCAGCGCCAGGATGGAGGCTTCTTCGCCCACGAGAAAATCTTCGATCACCACGCGGTTGCCGGCATCGCCGAAGGCGTTGCCTTCCAGCGCGTCGCGGATCGCGGCCTCGGCCTGCTCGACCGTTTCGGCAACGGTAACGCCCTTGCCGGCCGCGAGGCCGTCGGCCTTGATGACGATCGGCGCGCCGCGCTCGCGGACATAGGCGCAGGCTTCATCGGGATCGGTGAAGGTTTCATAGGCCGAGGTCGGCACGCCGGCCGCCTTCATGATTTCCTTGGCAAACTGCTTGCTGCCTTCCAGTTCGGCCGCCGCCTGGCAGGGGCCGAATACGCGGAGGCCGTCGGCTTCCAACATATCGGTGAGTCCGGCGCAGAGCGGCGCTTCGGGGCCGATCACCACGAGGTCGGGTTTGTTTTCGGCGCACCAGCCCTGAATGCCCTTTAAATCCGTCGCAGCAAAATCCAGATTGGTGCCCAGTTCCGCCGTACCGGCGTTGCCCGGCGTGCAGAAAAGTTCCGGCTTCGCGCTGTCGTTCGCCAATTTCCACGCCAGCGTATGCTCGCGCCCACCGTTGCCTACCACCAATATCTTCATTTCCTCTTGCTCCTTACTAAAAATCGGACATCTGCGAATCTTCTGTCTTTATCTACCGCCGCAGATGCGTATTCTTTTGCGGCCTTGGAAGCTAGCAAATGAAAACCGACCTGTTCAACTATGATCTACCACCAGAGCTGATTGCCCAGCACCCGCCCGCGCGGCGCGAGCTGGCGCGCATGATGGTGCTGCACCGCGACTCCGGCAAAATCGAGCACAAGACGATCGCCGATATCGTCGCCTATCTCCGCGCGCCCGACGTGCTGGTGCTCAACAATACCAAGGTCATCCCCGCACGCGTCTTTGGCCGCAAGACCGCCTCCGGCGGGAAAGTGGAACTGCTGCTGCTCGACGAAACCAAGCCCGGCGAATGGAAGGTGCTGATGAAAACCTCGCGCCGCCCCAAGGTGGGCGACGCGCTGTCCCTCTGCTCCGGCAAGGCCCAAGCCACCCTGCTCTACGACGGCGAACAGGGCGAAGCCGTACTGAAGATTGAATCAGACCGACCATTGATGGAAATTCTCGACGAGGAGGGCGTGCCGCCCCTGCCCCCCTACATTGCCCGCAAACAGCAGACCCGCGAACAGATCGAAGAGGATAAGACGCGCTACCAGACCGTCTATGCCTCCGAATCCGGCGCGGCCGCCGCCCCCACCGCCGGCCTGCACTTTACGCCGCAAATTCTTGACGCCTTAAAAAGCCAAGGCGTCAGCAAAGCAGAATTGACCCTGCATGTTGGCCTCGGCACCTTTCGGCCCGTCTCGGCCGACCTCATCACCGACCACGAAATGCACCACGAGCGCTATGCCGTATCCGACGAAGCCGCCCGGACCATCGCCACGGCAAAACAAGCCGGCGGCCGCATCGTTGCCGTCGGCTCCACCTCCGTGCGCACCTTGGAATCTGTAACGCCGATTCAATCCGCCGAAGGTTCCACCAACATTTTCATCTACCCGCCGTACGCATTCAAAAATGTCGATGCCATCCTGACCAACTTTCACCTGCCGAAGTCGACGCTGCTCATGATGATGTCCGCCTTTGCCGGGCGCGAGCTGATGCTCAAGGCCTACGAAACCGCCGTTGCATGCAACTATCGCTTCTTTAGCTATGGCGACTGTATGCTGATTCTGTAGTTCAAAAGATGGATGCAGTGAGTTATCTGTCAGCGAGTACCGCCTCAGGGGGTCGCCAGATCCACCCAATTGGTCAAAGTGCCATATCCCCCGTCGAAAAACGGGGTTCCCGTGAAGCTTTCCCCCGAACACGTCAACGGATCGGCCGTGCGCGCCGCCTCACTAATGATGAAGTCATCACGTATACTCGCACCCCGGGCTACATAATTACTAAACAGACCATCGCTCATCACATCGAAAAACGAGACGAGCCTGTGCTTGGGCATACCACCATCCAGCACGGATAATCGGACCGCAATATCCGAGGTTGTTTCATTGCCATAATGATTCCCAATATCTTGGCCCGCGGATAACGTAGATCCGATTGACAATGCGGGATCTAAATCAACATGGAAAATAATGAAATGACAGGCCGGATAATCGGCGGACTTGATCATGACTCTTTCACCTGCCCACCCAGACGCAACATCAAGAATCGTCCCCGCCACCGGTGAGTATATATCGACTGAAGACCAATTTGTGACATTGGGGTGATAATAATGTTTCATGCTGCGGCAGGATTCAAAAGCATCCGAATAGTCGTGCCCCGTGCCCGATCTGAATCGGGAGATCCGTTGGATATCATCCAGCACGATATAATCATCTTCGACAAATTGAGGGATGGGATTGGTATAAGGCACATAATCGCCTAGATTATTTGTGGAAGCCACCAGACGAAAAAACATCTGATCCACCCCTTCAATATCTTCAATCGGAAGATCAATGCTGCCGACCAAGCCGGTTACCAACAGGATCAGGCCCTCCGCTTCCGCATTGTGCCAGGCGCCCGTAAGCGATTTGGTATACTCAACACCGCAATAGAGATTCGAAACGGAATTCGTCCAAGACAATACTCCGTCACTGGCAAACGAAAGAATCTCTGTTGTAATGGGGGTCGGCTCGGAGAGGATCATACCCGCAGATATCGGAGAGAACGACAGGGGCATGGTCGTCGAAGACGTGTAGGTGGCATTTGAAAAAACAGTGCCGGTTAGCGTGGCCGTTGACAGATCTGTTCCTGATAAATCCGCACCACTCAGATCCGCATGGGTCAGATCCGCATTGGTCAGGTCCAAATTAGACAAATCCTCCCCCGACAAATCAACATTATAAAGATTTGCGTCAGGTCCGACCCAATAGCCGATTGCAATCTCATCGCTATAAGGCGTTCCATAGGCCCATGCATATTGAGACCACCAAGCCACATTTCGACCTGACACATGCGCCCAATTATCCTGTCTCACAGACGGGGCAATATCAGGGTCGTCAACATGCAAGGCATAGTGGAGCTCTTCCGACATGTCATAAACCATGATCTCATCGTCGTCCACATAGTAGTCATATAGGTTGTAAGCATGATAAGCGATTATGCCATCCCCCATGACCGGCGAGAGATCATGCCTTACATGTCTGGTTGGCAGAGATGGAAAGCTCGATGAAGTGGAAGCAGGAGGATGTCCTTCAACCGAGGGAATGCTCTCTTCGGTGATTAGTTTCACCTGGCCACTCCCATCATATCGATAATCACTGATTAATGTATTGTTCGTCACACCCCCGTCCATGGACAAATAATAGACTTGATGGTCGGAGGATGGCATTCCCGAAATACCGAGGTAGCGACCGGCATAGAAAATCTGCGCTCCATAGATCAGGCCATTTGAAAGAAGATCCATTTCGACAAAAGCAAACGAGTTTGTTGAAACACCTAAAGTGGCGACCGCAAGAGTTGAAAATGTTTCCGTGGCTATATCGTAGAACCATAGAGTCGACCCATCGCCAACCAGACTCCCCATTAAACTCGGAATGGTTCCATCATATATTTTCTGCCCAAAATAAGACACTTGGTCATCGTAAATGTTAACCTTACTCATGTATGTCAGGTTGGTAATGCTGACCTGCGCAGTGCCGTCATAAGCGCATAAAGTGTATTCCGTCGCCACCGAATCATACTCCTTCCACGCGGCGCTATCTCCTGAAACATCCAGTTCCATCATATGACTATCGGATCCCGATGTACTGATCTGCGCGGTCGTATCGGTAGCCAAGTCATAGCGGTATACTTGATACTTTGCCCCCCCCCACGCCATCCAAAACACACTGGTCTCGGTCAGCTCAGGATACAAAGCGCTACTCCCTGAAAGGTTCGTACAAACATCTGATGCTATATCGTACAAATAGATACAATAATCCGAAGAACTCGTCTCCCGGGCCCTGAAAACGATGTAATTTCCGGAAATTGAAGGATCAAAAGCTTTGTTGAAAGAGGCCCCGCCCGGGGTTGTTAGTTCAAGATTTCCATCACGCCCCTTGTTCACAAAAATTTCTTGATCCTCCCCTTCCCAACAGACATAGGTTCCAGATATCCCAATCGAATCATATTCTTCGGTTTCATCATTATTCGTTAGGTGCCGGGTCACATACACTCCTTGAGCCCAAGAATCATTCGCAACGGTTTGAACCGCGAAACAAAGAAACACGATCCTTAAAAAATATCCTTTTCTCATCTATTTCCCCCTTTAAAAAATCTATTTCCATGGCCCCTGCAGAGCCGCAATATTTACCCGCTGTGACAACGTGATAAAAAATCGCGGTTGTAGGAAAGATGGGCTCATAGGCCCCTCGATTAGCCTCGAATCACGTTCCTATGGAGATGGTTATATATATTGAAAGGCGTTTTTTGTCAAGAGCCCCCTTATGCCACAGTCCCCGCCAGCACACCGGCATAGGTTTCCACGACAGAGTATTGAAGAAGGTTGAAAAGATCACATGCTCCGCGTTAAAAACATGGCTAAATCACGCGTCTCTCATCCCGGAACACACCGGGGCACCCTTGCTGTTTCAGGAACGGGAAGAGGCCATTATACCGCGGTCAGATGATTTCACCGCTGAAGAACATACTACCCGAGGCTTGAAACACGGTGCCTACTTCCGTAAACCTAGCAACTGTTTTTATTTAAGGCATAACAAGGAGATTCCAATGGCCGAAGAAACCATGCAGTTTAAGACCGAGCTGGAGCAGCTGCTTCACCTCATTACCCATTCGCTCTATTCCCACCGCGAGGTGTTCCTGCGCGAACTGATTTCCAACGCCTGCGACGCGATCGACAAGGTGCGCTTCGAAGGGCTGAATAATCCCGACCTGCTCGACGGCGAATCCGACTGGAAGATTTCCATCCGCACCGACCAGGACGCCAAGACGCTGACCATTTCCGACAACGGCATCGGCATGTCGCGCGAGCAGGTCATCGAACACCTCGGCACCATCGCCCACTCCGGCACCAAGGAGTTCCTCGCCCGCGCCCAAGAGATGGACGTGAAAAATAATCCGGAATTGATCGGCCAATTTGGCGTCGGCTTCTACGCCTCGTTCATGGTGGCCGACGACGTCACGGTCATCACCAAGGCCCACGGCGAAGACGCCGTTCAATGGGAGTCCAAGGGCACCGGTAATTTCACGATTTCCGACGTCGAGAAGGAGCACCGCGGCACCGACATTATCCTGCACCTCAAGGAAGATGCCGCGGAATACCTCGACGAGTGGACGATCCGTGCCACCGTCAAAAAATTCTCCGACTTCCTCGAACATCCGGTGGTGCTCCTCACCACCGTAAAGGACGAAGAGACCGAAGTGGAAGAGGAGAAGGAAGAACAGATCAACACCCAGAAGGCGATCTGGCTACGCCAGAAGAGCGAGATCACGGCCGAGGAATATGCCGAGTTCTACAAGCATGTTGCGCACGACATGAGCGATCCGGCCGAGACGATCCACTACAACGCCGAAGGCGCGATCGAATTCAAGGCGCTGCTCTTCATCCCCGAAGCCAAGCCGTTCGACATGATGATGAACAACGACCCGAAGGCGCACCTGAACCTCTACGTCCAGCGCGTCTTCATCTCCAACGAATTCGACAACCTGCTGCCGAGCTACCTGCGCTTCGTGAAGGGCGTGGTCGACTCCTCCGACCTGCCGCTGAACGTTTCGCGCGAAATCCTGCAGGACAACCCGCTGCTCGATAAAATCCGCAAGAACCTCGTTAGCCGCATCTTCAAGACGCTCGCCGCCATGAAGAAAAAGGACTACGACAAGTTCCTCAAGTTCCACGACGAGTTCAGCACCATCCTCAAGGAAGGCCTGCAGTCCGACTGGGAAAACAAGGAAAAGATTGCCGACCTGCTGCTGTTCGAAACGACCGCCAAGGACGCCGGCACCAAAACCTGTTTCGCCGACTATGTCGAAAACATGGCCGATGGCCAGGAAGAGATTCTCTACCTGGCCGGCGAAAGCCGGTCTTCCATTGAGAACTCCCCTTACCTCGAATCCCTCAAGGCCGATGGCAAGGAAGTCCTGCTGATGATCGACCCGATCGACGACTTTGTGATTCCACAACTGATGGAATACAAGGGCAAGAAACTCAAGGCGGTCAACAAGGGTGACCTCGACGAAAAGGATGCGCTCAAGGACGAAGAGAAGCAATTCGAGGGTTTCATTGGCTATGCCAAGGATCTGCTCGACGGCGTCAAGGAGGTCAAACTGACGACCCGCCTCAAGGATTCCGCCGCCGTGCTCGTGGGCGACGAGCATTCCATGAGCCCGCATATCGAAGAAATGATGCGGCGCATGGGGCAGGAAGTGCCGAAGCGCGAAAGTATCCTCGAACTCAACCCGGAGCACGTCGTCGTCAAAAAGGTACAAGCGCTCTACGATGCCGACCCGGCCGATCCCAAGGTTGGAACGCTGACCCAGCTGCTGCGCGATCAAGCGGTGATTACATCAGGCGCCAAGCTCGACGACCCTGCCGGCTTCGCCGCGCGCCTCAACGAAGTGCTGGCCGACTAGCCCGAGCAGTTAGACCCCAAAAAGAAAAAGCCCCGCAATCGCGGGGCTTTTTCTTTTCTCCAATTAGGGGAGTTAGCTGTTGCCACCTTCGACCAGATCGGTCAGCTGGCCGACGACGACATTCAATTGCTTCGCCTGGGCGTTCAATTCTTCGGAGGCGCTGGCTGTCTCCTCGGCATTCGCGGCATTGGATTGCGTAACCTGCCCCATCTGCCCGACCGCGCTATTAAGTTGATCCACCCCTTGCGCCTGTTCATCGACCGCAATAGAGATTTCGCCCACCAGATCCGACGTTTTCCCGATGCCGATCATGGTGCCTTCCAGCGCTGTCCCCACCTCTTCGGAAATTTCGGTTCCACTCCGCGAACTGGTAACGGAATTTTCGATCAGGTCCGAAGTATTACGGGCGGCATATGCCGTGCCAGAAACCAAAAAAGCCACCCATTAGAGGATGGCGGCTTTCATCTGACCGAAAAATAAATCGCTCGCTTACTGGAAGCCAAAAAAGGCGGCGGCCGCGTCCTGCACCACCGCATAGGTGCTCGGGACGAAGCGATGCGCCTGAATGCCGGCCGCACGGGCCGCTTCGATATTTTCAGGAAGATCATCGATAAAAAAGCATTGGTGGCCTTCGGCCCCGAGATGATCGAGCGCCATGCGATAAATGGAGGAATCGGGTTTGCGCACCCCCATTTGATAGGACAGGAACAAGCCCGTTGCATCGTCGAAAAAACCATTCCAGTTGTTCTCAATCGCAGCAATATGATATTTGGAAATGTTGCTCAGCGTATAGACCGCCACCCCCGCCTTCGCCGCATGCTCAAACAACCCGCGGCCGGCTTCGTTGATCGTAAAGATTTTCTGCCAGGCGGCCGTCAGGTCGTCCACGGTCCATGCAAGCCCCTTGGCCGTGTTCAGATAGCTCACATAGGCCTCCTCGCTGATCAGCCCCTTTTCCACGCGATCATACATTTCCTGATCCCGCGCCGAATGCGGTTCCACGGGCCGGCCCGCGCCATCGGCATAGGCCTGCAACAACAGCTGAAAATCAAAATTGGTCAGCACATTGCCGATATCGAATAGAAAATATTTCATGGGGCACGGCTCCTGAGCGGGAAAAATTGAGCAACATCAATGGGGTTAGAATGCTTCGTCGTCGCGGAGATAGCGCCACTGGCCGGTGGGCAGGTTGCCAAGCATGACCCGCCCAATGCGGATGCGCTTGAGGCCAACAGCCTTGAGTCCGACGAGTTCGCACATGCGGCGGATCTGGCGTTTCTTGCCTTCGCGCAGGATAAAGCGGAGCTGGTCCTTGTTCTGCCAGGTCACCTTGGCGGGCTTGAGCGGCTTGTCGTCGAGACAAAGGCCATGGTTCAGCAAGCCGAGCCCGTCTTCCGAAAGGTGGCCGGTTACGCGAACGAGGTATTCCTTGTCGACGTCCGAATCCTCGCCAATGATGCGGCGGGCCACGCGGCCATCCTGCGTCAGCACGAGCAACCCGGTGGAGTCGATATCGAGCCGGCCGGCGGGGGCGAGCCCCTTGAGCTGCACCGGATGGTATCTGCGCGGCGAGCGATCCTCGCGCCAGCGGTTTTCCGGGGTCAGCAGATCGGCCGCCGGTTTATGATTGTCTTCCGGCTGGGCGGAGACATATCCCATCGGTTTGTTCATCAGAAACGTCGCCTGGCGCGACTGGCGTTTTTTTCCTTCCTCGGCCAGCTCAATGCCTTGGTCGGGAAAGATCTTGCTGCCCAGCTCGGAAATGACTTCGCCGTCCACAAGCACCAAACCGCGTTCGATGTACCGATCGGCTTCGCGACGGGAACACATCCCGCGCGCTGCCATGATTTTGGAGAGTCGTTGTTTTTCCATAGGTAACCGTTTCAGATTTTAAGTGTTAAGTTTCAAGCGGTCTTTTTTAACCCCCCGCTTCGCTTGAGGATTCCTACTTTTTCCAGAAGCCGGGCAGGAAGAGGATGAGAACGGTGTAGAACTCCAAACGGCCCAGCAGCATGAAGCACGTCAGGATGCCCTGCCCCAGCGGCGAGATGTCGGCATAGTTATGTGTGACCCCCACGGCATTGAGGCCCGGGCCGATATTGCCGAGGGTGGCGATGACGCAGGTGGCGGCCGATTCAAGATCCGGCATGAAAAAGGTCATGATGAACGAGCCCGCCGCAAAGATCAGCATGAAGATGGCAAAGAAGGCGGAGATGTGGGAAACGATATCCTGTTCGATCACTTTGCCGCCCAACTTGACCTGAAAGATGGCCGAAGGACGCATGAACTGCTTGAGCTCGCGCAGCATCTTCTTGAACATGATGAATACGCGGACAATCTTCAGGCCGCCGCCGGTCGACCCCGCGCACCCCCCCACGAACATCATCATCACCAACAGTAAGCGGGAGGCATTCGGCCACTGGTCGAAGTCGGCTGTGGCAAACCCGGTGGTGGTCATGATGGACGTGGCGGTGAAGGTGGCATCGCGCAAGCAACGACCGAAGGAGGCGTAATCGGCGAACCATATGTTGACGGCCAGGAAGAGCGATGCACAGAGGATGAAAATGGCGTAGAAGCGAAATTCGGGATCGCGAAAGTAGCGGCCGGGCTTGCCGGTGAGCGCATGGTAGTGCAGCGAAAAGTTTATGCCGGCGAGAAACATGAAAACGATGATGATGGTATCGACCACCCAACTGTCGAAGGCCCCCACGCTGGCCGTGCGGGTGGAAAAGCCGCCGGTGGCCATGGTGCCGAAGGTGTGGCACAGCGCATCGAACCAGCCCATTCCACCGACATACTTCAACAACAGGGCTTCGACCAGCGTCAGCAGGGCATACACCCCCCACAGCAATTTAGCCGTGGTGGTGATGCGCGGCGTCAGGCGGTCCTTCGAGGGCCCCGGCATCTCGGCGCGGTAGATCTGCATGCCCCCGACGCCCAGGAACGGCAGGATCGCAACGCACAGCACCAGTACCCCCATGCCGCCAAACCAGTGTGTGAGCGCACGCCAGAAGTGGATTCCGCGCGGAATCGACTCCAGATCGGTCAGCACCGAGGCGCCGGTGGTCGTGAAGCCCGACATGGTCTCGAACATGGCGGACACCGGATGCTCAATAACGCCGGAAAATATATAGGGCAGCGAGCCGAACAACGTGGCGGACACCCACCCAAAGGTGACGACCCCAAAACCATCGCGCCGCGACAGGTTGATATCCCCGCGCGTCATCACTCCAACGAGGATGGCGCAGCCCATGGCAATGAGCCCGGAAACCACCAAACTCATCTGCACCTTAACGGGCTCGTCATAATAGAATGAAACGCCGGCGCACCCGACGATCGCAATGCCGATGACGAGCGTCATGTAGGAAACCAAATGAAATACCGCGCGTTTGTTCATAAGACCCCAACCCTACAGGAAGATGGATTTGATTTTCTTGACCGCATCGGCATGGCAGAAGATTAACACGCGGTCGCCGGTCTGGAACATGAGGTCGCCGGTGGCGGTCAGCACCTCCTCGCCCCGGATGGCGGTGGCGATGATGGCGGTATTCGGCAGCTTGATTTCGCGGATCATTTTGCGGTTCGTCTTGCTCTCGGCCCCCACCACCACATCCAGCAGCTCGCCCGGCAGGTTATGCAGCAGCGAAGCCGCCTGCACCTTTTGCGAGCGCAGCCAATGCAGGATGGCATTGGTGGTGGACAGATAGGGGCTCACGACGCGATTGACCAGATAGAGCTGTTCGACCACCGGGATAAAATCCGTGCGCGTGATTTGCGTGACGGTGAACGAGGCCCCCTTCTTCTGCGCCATGAGGCAGTTCATGATGTTGCCTTCGTCGTCGCCCGTCAGCGCAACGAACGCCGTCCGGTCGTGCAAGCCGGATTCTTCGAGGGCGGTCTCGGTCAGGGCATCGGCCCGCAGGATCAACGTTTTATCCAGTTCGGAGGCGCAATAGCGCGCCCGTTCCTCATCATGCTCGAGCAGCACGCATTCCATCTCGTTTTCAACAAACTTGGCCAGCATCAGCCCCAGGTCGCCCCCGCCGGCAATGATTACTTTCTGGAAGGGCTTGATGTCGGGGCAAACCCACGCGAAGAAGGCGGCAATATCCGGGCGCTTCCCGACGAGATAGACCAAGTCGTTCTGCTTGAAGACCGTATTGCCGTGCGGCACCACCAGTTCCTTGTCGCGCCGGATGGCGAGCACCCGAATGCTTTGAATCAGATCCAAGCGATCGCATTCGGCGGGCGTGCGGTCCAGCAACGGGCTCACCGCATTCACACTGAAGCCGGCCACCATCACTTTGCCGGCAAACAAATCGAAGGCTTCCAAGGCGCCGGGCATTTGCAGCATGTTGAATATTTCGCGCGCACACTCCTGCTTCTGGTTGATCACCAGATCGATCCCCATTTTCTGCAGGTCGTAGTGCGGCGAGCCACAGATGTATTTGGGATTCGTGACGCGGGCAATCTTTCCTTTAACGCCGGCGGAATGGGCCAGCAGGCAGGTCAGCAGGTTGACTTCGTCGTTGTCGGTGACGGCAATGAGCAGGTCGGATTTATCCAGTTTTGCTTCTTCCAACACGGCCGGACTGGAGCCCTGCCCGCAAATGGCCAGAATATCCAACCCCGCTTCCGCCTGCGCCAACGCCTCGGCATCGGAATCGATCATGACCACGCTATGCTTTTCCTCGCACAGCCGCGACGCGAGTTGCCGCCCGGCATTGCCCGCTCCAATAATTACGATACGCATAGATTCTCCCGGAGAAAAAGGTCGTTGTATGAGGAAATAACCACGGTTTATCAATAAAAAAGCGCGACTCAATCAACGGCATAACTCCTTGACATTATGCGCTCTTAGGCAGGCTAAATCGGGTTGGCTTGCGCCGCGCACCGCTTCGTTCAGGACGCCGCCGGGGCCAGATTAATCACCGCCTGCACCATCGTCCCCATCCCGACCGCCGACTGAATGGCGAAATCATCCGAAACGCGTTTCACATTGGGCAGCCCCATGCCCGCCCCGAAGCCTTGCGACCGAATCCATTCGCTGGCCGTGGAAAACCCTTCCGTCAGCGCCTGCTCGACATCCGCGATGCCGGGCCCGCGGTCGTGCGAGGAGATCTTCACCCGCTTTTCATTGATGTCGAAACTGAGCATGCCGCCGTTGGAGTGCGCCACCAGATTGATCTCCAGTTCATAGCCCGCCACGGCCACGCGGCGCACCACCTTGGGCGGGATGCCGCGGTCCTTGAGATATTTTTTGATTTCGCTCGAGGCTTTGCCCCCGTTCTCAAAATCGTACCGGTGCATTTGATACACCTTGACCAGGTTGACCGGCTCCGGCACCTGATCATGTTGGTTTTCCATCTCGCGCAGTTGCCGGGACAGTTCGTGAATCAAAGCCCGGTTAATGTTGTGGAAGGTCAGAATCCCGACCAGTTCATTTTTTTTGCTGACCACCGGAAAACTGCGGAAGGAAAACTTATTGAAGGCCGAGATGGCAAACGACAGCGGCATTTCCTCGGCCAGGGTCTGTACTTCCCCCGCCATGTGGGCCGTTACGAGGTCATCCATGCGCTGCTCTTCGAGCGCGGTCATCACATCGTTCATGCTCACGAAGCCCACCACGCGCCGGGTGTCCACCACCGGCACGCCCGTGATGCCGTTGTTCTTCATGAGGATCTGCACGTCCCGCATCGTGCTGATGCGCGTTGCGGTAAAGACCTGCTTGGTCATGACTTCATGGATGCGAAGCCCGTAGATCAGCTCCTGCACCCGCAGCGAGGATTGCAGCGGCTCTTTCTTCGGTTCGGGATCCATCAGGGTTCCAAGATCCGGGCAATCTGGACGCACGAATCATACTTGGGAAGCTCCGTGCACAGCAGGGCAATTTCCTGTTCCTTGGCCAGCTCGATCATTCCGGAGGTGACGGTCTTGTTGTTGGCAATCACCACCGCCTCCGCCCCCACGATGCTCGCGGAACGAATCGACTGCTCGGTAGACAACGAGGTAACCAGCAGCATTTCGTCGCGGTCGCTCATCAGCACATCGCTCATCAAATCCGATGCAAAAACGGAGGCGATCTGGAGCTGCTTCCATCCGGCGGGGCCATACACCACTTCCGCATCGAGCACATCGGCTATCTGAATCAACGTCATTTGTTATAAACCCATCTCTTGGTGGTTGAAGAAATCCCGATACAAAAGGTTTTCCCTTTTCGGTTCAATAGAAATATCCCGTCGAACCCGTCCGGATGCATCCCGATAGCAGGCACGATCGAAATCACAACGTATTATTTTCCACCCGCGCCGGCGTTTTTGCTTCATCGGCATTGATGTTTTCCGGCCGGGTCCGCATATTCGCCGCATGAAAATTCTACTCTGCAACGACGACGGTATTCATGCACCAGGGATTGCGACCCTGCACCATGCGATCGGCCACTTGGGCGAACTGCATGTGGTGGCCCCCGACACGGAACGGAGCGCGGCCGGCCATTCCATCACGCTAACCGATCCGATCAAGGCCATATCCGTCGAGAAAAACGAGCAACTCTTCGGCACGGCTGTGAGCGGAACCCCGGCCGACTGCATCAAGCTGGCACTCTGCCTGCTCCACAAGGACGCCCTGCCCGAACTCGTCGTCAGCGGCATCAACCTCGGCTCCAACACCGGCATCAGCGTGCTCTATTCCGGCACCGTATCAGCGGCCAGCGAAGCGGTCATCCTGGGCGTTCCGGCCATCGCCCTTTCGCTATGCACCTACCAAAACCCGCATTGGGAGACCGCCGCCCAGGTCGCCGCGGAAATCGCGGCCAAGGTCGCCAAGAATCCGTTGCCCGACGGCACCCTGCTCAACGTCAACATCCCGAATGTGCCCTTGGCCGAACTCAAGGGCATGAAGGCCGCCCGCATGGGGCGCTCGCGCTTTGTTGAAAAGTTTTCCACCCACCTCGACCCGCGCGGCAACAAATACTACTGGCTCGACGGCGAACTCGACCTGCTCGACGACTCCGCCGATACCGACGTCCGGGTGGTCCAGGACGGCTACGTGGCCCTCACCCCCATCCACATCGACCTCACGGCCAAGTATGCCATGGAACAGGTTGAAACGTGGAATGAGGAATATTGAGGCGTGAGGCGTGAAAAAAGTCACGGATCACGAATCACTCGTCACGAATTAATTCCGCCAACTCCGCCGGCATTTCGCCGGCCAGGTCGAAGCGTTCCAGGTCGCGTTTGCAGACTTTCGCAAAATGGTTGAGCAGTGAATCGCCCACCGGCTCCATCGCCGGGCAGGCATCCGCGAGGATGGTTTTGAGCGAAGCCACCGGCTCCCCTTCCAATCCGCACGGCACGATGGTCCCGAAGCCGGTCAGGTCGTTGCTGACGTTGAAGCTCATGCCGTGGAACGACACCCACTTCTTCAACCGGAACCCGATGGCGGCAATCTTGCCCGCATCGGTCCAGGCGCCGGACTTGCATTCGCGCCGAAACCCTTCGATTCCATAATCCGCCAGCGTCCGGAGGGCGATTTCTTCCAGATTAAAGAGGTAGCCATGCGAACCGGCGTCGCTTCCGCCCAAGTGCATAATAGGATAAATTACCCACTGCCCCGGCCCATGAAAGGTGACATCCCCGCCGCGCTCCGCCCGGAACAGGTCGATGCCCATGGCCGTGTATTCCTCTTTGGTCTTGAGCAGATAGTTGTCGCGCCCGCGGTTGCCCAGCGTTACCACCGGCTGGTGCTGCAGCAGCAAGACCGTATCAGGAATGCGGTCCTCCTGCCGCGCCTTTAGAATGCGCCGCTGGATATCCAAGCCGTCCTGATAGGAGACCGGCTGATTGAAACTGACGGACCATGCCTTCATCGTATAAAATAAAAAAGGAGGATGCGGGATTCTCCTTTGTCGTGCCGGATCAACCGGAACTTACTCGGGGGGACAAAGTTCTTCGTAGGATTCCGCGTCGAGCAAGTTGTCGACCTCGGATTCCTTGACCACCTTCAGCTTGAACAGCCAGCCGGCCCCAAAGGAATCCTTGTTGATCAACTCGGGGCTATCTTCCAGCTCGCTGTTCACTTCGATCACTTCGCCGGCCACCGGGGCATAGACATCGGCGGCGGCCTTGACGGATTCCACAACCGCAACTTCATCCCCCGCCGAAAAAGTGGCGCCCACTTCCGGCAGCTCCACGAAGGTCAGGTCGGACAGTTGGCTTTGAGCGAAATCGGTGATGCCGATGGTGGCAATGCCCTCATTGAGGGATACCCATTCGTGGGTTTTTGCGTAGAACAGATCCTGCGGTACAGCCATTTTAATTCTCCTAGTAGTTAGCTGAAAAATGGAGGTGCGGACCGGATTCGAACCGGTGTTCATGGATTTGCAATCCAGTGCCTAACCACTTGGCTACCGCACCTTGGTTATCCCAAAAGCGGCCATCAATGTAATGATGAACGATGGGCTTTCAAATAAAAATGTGTAAAAAAAGAAACGCGTTCTGCAACCGTTTCGTAAGTAGCGAACTACACGTTCAAAACATCGTTATCAATCAGGCGTATCGCCCCGATTTTAACCGCTACGGCCACCAAAACAGCGCGCTCGACCCGATCAACTGGAGCCAGCGATTGGTCATCCACCAAGTCGATGTAATCAACCGCGGTCCCGGGAATTTTTTCAATCATCGCGATCATGGCATCCCGCACCACCCGAACGCACCGCTCCCCCTGCCCAACCAACTGCCCGGCATGGTCGAGGGCCTGCCGCAGCACCAAGGCATCCTTGCGCTGCCGCTCGGAGAGATACTTGTTTCGCGAACTCATGGCCAGGCCGTCCGGCTCGCGGACCATCGGGCCGCGCACCACCTGCACGGGAAAGTTTAGATCGCGCACCATACGTTCAATAATGCGCAACTGCTGCGCATCCTTTTCGCCGAACACGGCGAGGTCCGGCAACACGAGGTTGAACAGCTTGGCCACCACGGTGCACACCCCGCGGAAATGCCCGGGACGCGCGGCCCCGCACAGCCCGCCCGACAACACGTCCTCATCGATCCATACGCTGGCATCGGCCGCATACATGTCGGCCGCCTTGGGATAAAAAACCGCATCCACCCCGGCCTGGCGGCAAAGCGCTTCATCCTGCTTAAAGTCGCGCGGATAAGCGTCCAGATCCTCGGCCGGACCAAATTGCGGTGGATTCACGAAAAGACTAACCACCAGCTCATCGCATTGCGCGCGGGCGAGCCGCATCAGCGACACATGGCCGGCGTGCAGGAAGCCCATGGTTGGAACCAAGCCAATCACCCGCCCCGACCGTTTCAACGCCCGGGCGTGTTCCTGCATTTCGGCGGGCGTTTGAAGGATCTGCATATCAGTAGGACTGCTCGGCGGTCGGGAACGAACCGGATTCCACATCGGCTTTATAGTCCGCCAATGCCGCGGTTATGACCGGGTTCAGATCGGCATATTTCTTCACAAACTTGGGAACGGGCTTTCCGCTGATGCCCAGGAGGTCGGTAAAGACCAACACCTGCCCATCGCAATCCGCCCCGGCGCCAATACCAATGGTTGGAATTGAAAGAGCGCGGGAAATGGTTTTGCCCAGCTCGGCGGGAACGCATTCCAGCACCAGGGCAAAGGCGCCCGCCTGCTCAACCGCCATCGCATCGTCCATCAACTGGCGCGCCTGCTCCGTGGTTTTGCCCTGCACCTTGTAGCCGCCCATCTCCTTGATGCTTTGCGGCGTCAGCCCGATATGCCCCAGCACGGGCACCCCGTTCTTCACCAGCGATTCAATCAGCTCGGCGCGCACGGCCCCGCCCTCGATCTTGACGGCATCGGCCCCCGCCTCCTTGATGAAACGGCCCGCGTTTTCCAACCCCATCGCAATCGATGGCTGGTACGACATGAACGGCATATCCGCCACGACCAGCGCGTTCGCCACACCGCGCGATACCGACGCGGTGTGATGCACCATTTCATCCATGCTTACCGGCAAGGTCGTTTCATAGCCCAGCACCGTCATGGCCAACGAGTCCCCCACCAGAATCACGGGAATGTCGGCTTGATCCACCAACGAACCCGTCAGGGCATCGTAGGCCGTCAGCATGGCTATTTTTTGTTTGCCCTTCAGGGCCTTGATTTTTACGGCCGTCCATTTCATCTGCATTTAAATCCGTTATTACCACTGTTCCTCTAAAACACGCAGGCCTTCATCCCGGGGGAGCCTCTGTAAAATCTCCGCGACCGTTTTATGGGATTCGGGAATCACCAGCGTCGGCCGGACGTCGCACAGGGGCTCCACCACGAACCGCCGCTCCGCCCAGCGCGGATGCGGCACTTCCAAGCCGCCGCTATCGATCACCTGTTCGCCGGCATAGATGATGTCGATATCAATGGGCCGGGGGGCATTGCGATCTTCCGTCCGCACCCGTCCCAGATTGATTTCGATTTTGTTGATATACGAGAGCCAGCTATCCAGCGGCAGCTCACTCTCCAAGATGACAATCGAGTTGAAATACGCCATGTCCGCATATTGCGGCAACACATCCACCGGGGTGGTTTCATAGATCGGCGATTGATCCAAAAAACGGGTTCGCGGCGCCGAGAGCAGCAGGGTCTTCGCCTGCATCAACAGCCGCTTGCGGTTATACATGTTCGAGCCTAGACTAAACCCGACTTCCATACTCCATCTCCCCTTCAAATACGTATTCGGCACTGCCGGTCAACGTCGTTTTTCCCGCGCACGAATCGATGGTTAAACCATAGCCGCCCGCGCAGTGCACCACCACCGGCAACTCGATCCACCCGTGCCGCGCTGCCACCAGCGCAACCGCCGCCGCACCTGTACCGCAGGCGAGGGTTTCCCCCTCCACACCCCGTTCATACGTGCGAACCGACAAGGTAGCATCCTCATCGACCCGGACAAAGTTAGCATTCGCACCTTCCGGTGCAAACAATTCGTGGCATCGAAGTGTGCGCCCCACCTGCGGCAGATCCACCGCCGCTAAATCATCGACGCGCAGGACGGCATGCGGCACGCCGGTATTCACAAAATCAACCGGCCGTTCCAGCCCCGCATCCAGCCCGAGTTTCCAGTCCGACGGAGGAGGCAGCTCCAACCGGACTTCCGCACCCTCAACCCAGGCATGCACCAAGCCTGCCGCGGTTTCGATTTGCATTTCCGCCGGCGCCGCCCCCAGGTCACAGGCCAGCCGCGCAAAGCAACGCGCGCCATTGCCGCACATTTCAACCTCGTTCCCATCGGGATTAAGGAACCGCATGCGCAGATCCGCGGCGGCCGACGGCTGAAGCAGGATGACGCCATCGCACCCAATGCCCGTCCGCCGGGCGGCCACCTGCTCAATAAAGGACCGGTTCGCGGCCGGAAACAAAAGCTCGCGGTCATCGACCACGATAAAGTCGTTGCCGGCCCCATGCATTTTATAGAAAGGAATCTTCATTCGAATGCCGTGAAACTTGCCACAAACCCGCCACCGGCAGGAAACAAAAAGGGCCGCTTTCCGGCGGCCCCTTCCAAATTTCAGATACGGACCCTTTAGCCAACGAGGGCGAGCAGCACCCCGGCGGCCACGGCGGAGCCGATGACTCCCGCCACATTCGGGCCCATGGCATGCATCAGCAGGAAGTTCTGCGGATTGGCTTCGAGCCCCACTTTGTTGGCCACGCGGGCGGCCATCGGAACCGCGGATACGCCGGCGGAGCCGATCAGCGGATTGATTTGATCCTTGCTCACCTTGTTCATCAGCTTGGCGAGCAGCACTCCGGACGCCGTCCCAATCATGAAGGCCACGAGGCCCAGGCCGAGAATGCCGAGCGTCTGGACATTGAGGAACTTATCGGCCGCCAGCTTGGAGCCGACCGCCAGGCCGAGCATGATCGTAATTATGTTGATCAACGCGTTCTGGGCGGTCTCGGACAGGCGGTCAACCACCGCGCATTCCTTCATCAGGTTGCCGAACATCAACATCCCGATCAGCGGCGTGGCTGAAGGCAGCAGCAGCAGACAGATGACCAGCACCAGCAACGGGAAGACAATCTTCTCGGTCTTGCCAACGTGACGCAACTGCTTCATTTCGATCGCACGTTCCGCCTTGGTGGTGAGCAGCTTCATGATCGGCGGCTGAATGATGGGAACCAGCGCCATATAGGAATAGGCCGCAACCGCAATCGCGCCCAATAAGTTCGGTGAGAGGCGCGACGCCAGGAAGATGGCGGTCGGCCCATCCGCGCCGCCAATAATACCGATGGCGGCCGCGTCTTCGATGGTGAAGAGCCCCCCCATGGCCATGGCGCCAAGCAATGCAATGAAGATGCCAAACTGCGCAGCGGCGCCGAGCAGCGCGGTCTTCGGGTTGGCCAGCAGCGGGCCAAAGTCGGTCATGGCCCCCACGCCCATGAAGATGAGCAGCGGGAACACACCGGACTCCACCCCCACGGTGTAGAAATAATACAGGAAGCCGCCCGGCTGACCGGGGATCGGACCGGCCGACATTCCAGCCATTGGAATATTGGTCAGGAGGGCGCCGAAACCGATCGGCAACAGCAGCAACGGCTCGAAGCCCTTGGCGATGGCCAGATAGATCAACAACAGTCCAACGAGGATCATAACCGCCTGCCCTACCCCTTCCGGCAAGGATGCCGGGGGCTTGTAGCCAGCTTCTTCTGCCGCAACCAGGCGTTGCTCTAACTGATCCAGCAGGAGCTCATCAACACCGTATGCCTTATGGATTTGTTCGTAGGCTCCGTGAAAGTGGCCTGCGGAAATTTCAGCACCAACCGTCTTGATCAGCGCGGCTTCATACGCGGCCGCTTTTTCTTCCGTGGTCTCCGGATTCATGAAGCGATAGATGCCCGTTGATTTCCAAAGCTTCCGGAAGCCGCCGGCAATGGATATGCCTTGTTCGGTCTGCACGCCCTCCGTCGCAGCGCGGACTTCTTCCGCCTCCACCCGGGCGGCACCCCCGAGCACAGCGGCAGCGAGCAATCCCATGGTTATGAATTTCTTCATGTTTAAATTCTCCGTTCGCGCTTCCGGTTAGTTGATGGAAGCCATGGCCTGACCGGCCGTAACCAGCGCCCCGGCATCCACGGCGATGGAAGACACGGTCCCGCGGGTGGAGGCTTTCACCTCTACTTCCATCTTCATGGCCTCGACCACGAAGAGCACATCGCCTTCATTCACGGAGTCGCCCTCCGTTACATTCACCTTGATCACCTTGGCATTCATCGGCGCCGCGACTTCGACGGAATCGGCGGATTCGTGCGCAACCGCGGCGGAAGCACCGGCTTCCGCGGCGTCGCCCACATGAATCGCGTAGGTCTTTCCGTTTACGATGGCCTGATCGCCCTTCACTTCAACGGCATACTTGGATCCGTCAACGGTCACGGTGTAGCCGCCGTCGCCGCCCGGGGCCGCGGCGGCGTCCTTCGCCATGAGCGCGCCTTTCCGTACGCCGTTGATTTCCGTCTTGCCGAGCAGGAAGTCGATCCCCTTCTGCTTGCAGGTTGCGGCGATGAAGACGTTTTCATCGCACTGATCCTCAATCCCCGCGTCGGCGAGTAGCTTCTGGGCGGCGTCCACCCCCTTGTTTGGGTCGGCGTCGTTGAGGTCGACCGGGTTGGCCGTGGTCGGTTCGAGCTCCATCTTTTCCCTCGCCAGCTGGACGATTTCTGGATCGGGCGCGACCGGCGTCTTGCCGAAGTAGCCGAGGACCATCTTGCCATAGCCTTCTGCAAATTTTTCCCACGGGCCAAAGATAACGTTGTTGAACGCCTGCTGGAAGTAAAACTGGGAAACCGGCGTGACGGAGGTCGCAAATCCACCGCGGCGAACCACTTCGCCCATCGCATGGATGCAGTCTTCGTATTTGTCCATCAGGTTGTTGTCGCGCATCATCTGCGTGTTGGCCGTCAGCGCGCCCCCCGGCATCGGCGACCACGGAATCATCGGCTCAACCGCTTTCGCTTCCGGCGGGATGAAGTAGTCGGCCATGCATTCCTTGAAGACCGAGGAGGCGTGCATCATTTTATCGATGTCGACGTCCAGCTCATAGTCTTCGCCGCGAAGTGCGTGCCACAGGGTGGCCACGTCCGGCTGGCAGGTGCCGCCGGAGGCCGGCGCCAGCGAGCAGTCGACCTGGTCGGCGCCGGCCTTGATGGCCGCCATGTAGCCGATCGTTCCGATGCCGGCGGTCTCGTGGGAGTGGAAGGCAATCTTGGTGTCGCCCGGCAACATTTTACGCGCGGCCACAATCGTGTCATACACCTTTTTCGGCACCGACGTACCGGACGCATCCTTGAAGCAGACGCTATCGAACGGAATCTGCGCATCGAGGATATTCTGCAACGTCTGAATATAGAATTCAACGGTATGCGCCCCCTCGCAACCCGGCGGCAATTCCATCATGGTCACGGCCACTTCATGCTTCAAGCCGTGCGCCGTGATCGATTTTCCGGAGTCGATCAAGTTGTTAACGTCGTTGAGCGCATCGAAGTTACGGATGGTCGTCATGCCGTGCTTCTTGAACATTTTCGCGTGCAGATCGATGATATCGCGCGACTGGGAATCGAGCCCCACCACGTTGATCCCGCGGGCGAGCGTCTGCAGGTTGGCCTCTGGACCGACGGTTTCGCGGAAGCGGTCCATCATATCGAACGCGCTCTCGTTGCAGTAGAAGAACGGGGCCTGGAAGCGTGCGCCCCCGCCCGCTTCAAAGTGGGTCTGACCGGCCTCGACGCAGACTTTGACCGCCGGCAGAAAATCTTCCGTCAATACGCGCGCACCATATACCGACTGGAAGCCGTCACGGAACGCCGTGTTCATAATGTGAATCGTTTTCTTAGCCACGATATCTCTCCTCATTAATTAAAAATCAATTACCCGCGCTTGGCTTTGATGGCCGCCAATGCAATCGCCGCCACCACCTTGGGGTCGGCCGCCCCGGCGGATTTTATTTCCACCACGGCGTCTTCCGGGAACAGGTGGGCAAACTTCTTAAAGAAGGCCGCCGAGGCGTTCATGGCCAAAATCAATACCACCAGAAAGGCGAAGACGGTTGCCATACCGATCACCATCAGGACAATTCCTTGCATCAAAAGATCCATCGTCTATAGTCTCCTGCATTTGATAAAATAAGCGCTTTTTATACGGAAATAGTTCGGGTATAGCTAGTGAAAAAACGGCAACAGCCCATTTTACCGATAAAATTGAATCGAATCTAGAAGGAGGATGTACACCCATGGATTTCCGCGTTGAATGGTATGATCGTCTGGCATCGACCAACGCCCATATGCGCGAGCAATTTCTCCGGGGAATGCCCATCCACAGCGGCTTAATCGTTGCGGCGCGGGAACAAACCGCCGGCCGCGGCCGGCAGGACCGCACATGGCTGTCGGCACCGAATCAAAACCTGTGCTGCTCCCTCTTTCTGGAAACCACCGCCGAACTCATGGCCGTTCCATCCCTCACCATGGCCGCTACATTGGCCATCACCGAAATGCTGAATGCCAAAAGAATACCGGCCGCCCCCAAGTGGCCCAACGACATCCTGGTCGGACGGAAAAAGATTTGCGGCATCCTCTCGGAACGGGTCGAACGGACCGAAAACCCCCAAACTGGTATCATCGTCGGAATCGGATTAAACATTAACATGACGACCGCCGAAGCCGCCGCCATTGATCGACCGGCCACCTCAATGCTCATTGAAACCGGTCAGGCCGGCGATCCGGAACAAACGCTGGAAAGCCTGCTCGCCCCGCTGGAGGAGTGGATCGGCCAATGGGAAAAAGGCGGGTTTGATGCCCTCCGGCCGACTTGGACCCAGAAGGCGGGCCCGATCGGAAAAACCCTCACCGTCCACGATGGCGACCTCCGCAAAACCGGCCGCCTCGCCGGCTTCGGCGGCCAAGGCGAACTGCTGCTCCAAACCCCGGACGGCCTCGAAACCATCTGGTCCGGGGATGTGTCGTGAACCACGGATGCACACAGAGACACACCGATCCACGCAATCCGAGTCCATCGGTGTTCATTTTAATCCTGCTGGCCGCGGTGCTGAGCGGATGTGCCACGGGCCGGCGCTACCCCGTAGCAAACCGCCGCCCGCAAATCGTCACCATGGAAACCACCGGCTACTGCAAATGCGGCAAGTGCTGCGGCTGGAAGCGCAACTGGAAGCTCCAGCCCGTCGTCGCCTACGGGCCGACCAAAGGCGAGCCCAAAGCCGTTGGCATCACTGCCGCCGGCACCAAAGCCGGCTGGGGCACGATCGCCGCCGACACGCGCTACTACCCCTTCGGCACCATCATGTACATTCCCGGCTATGGCTGGGGCCGCGTCGAGGATATCGGCGGGGCCATCAAAGGCAAACACATCGACCTCTTCTTCCCCTCCCACAAAAAGGCGCTCGAATGGGGCCGCGAGCACAAGAAGGTCAAGGTCTGGAAACCGGTGAAGCGTTAGTATAGCCACGGATGAACACCGATGAACTCGGATGACCTCATTCGTCCGTGTAATCCCGTGTTTGTCAGTGGCGATAACTTTGGTTGATTTGCGCTAGAACCAAAAAATCCCCTCCGTACTCGAAGGGGATTTTCAACCATTGGATCCATGATCCTAGAAGCGGTGGAGCAGCTTGCCACTCAAAACGTAGGCCTTGTAGTCTTCCCCGAAGGTCGCGTCGAAGTCCACGCCAAATTCAAGCGTTTCGGATTCCCAGCTGGAGAAGCGGATGCCGGCACCGAGCTTAAGCAGATCCTCTTCACGGGCCTGCAGGTCGACATTGATTGAATTTGCACCGCCCGCCAGTGTGTAGGTGGTCTCATCCATGTCGGCATTGAAATCGTGCAGCCAATGCGCCCGGAGCTCCGGACGGAACGCCATGGCCAGGTTGAAACTATCGATCCGGCGGGTCATGGAGAGTGTTCCCCCCAGCGAGCCGAGGTAGGACCATTGGTCATAGGCATCCCATTTCTTGGCGCCGAAACCCGTTTCCGTATAGCTGTCGCGCTTGTAGTAGGTGGAAAGAATCGAGGCTTCCGGCGTAAAGAGCAAGGTATCGCCCAAGGACAGGCCCATCCCGCCCCCCACATACGCACTGACGGAATGTGCGTTGTAGTCGGCCGAGGTTCCCAGCGAACTCATTTCGGTTTCCACCGAGTTGAAGGCATAGCTCAGGTTGACATCCAGAAAGGCACTCCCCCCCGTAATAGCCGCATAGGCCACCCCATACCCGGTATCCGCTTCACCATCATCGCCGCTCTTCCCTTTCAGTTGGGTGTGTGCATAACCACCACCCACACCCAGGAGCAAATTATTGAACCGTTTGTCGGCACCCATGATTCCACCGGCAATATTGGCGTCATAGCCGGCGAATCCACCCGTTGTTTTCTGCTCAATCCAGGATCCATAGCCACGCCCCCAAACCTGATAGGACGGAGGAATTTCCACCCCATCCACAGCGGCTTCGGGGAGCAGTCCGCTCAACCATTCCTTGAAAGCAGCATAAGGGCCTGAATTCCCCTCCGCCAAATCGAGGCGAGGGGCCCTCTCATCCACGCGTTTAACCGTATCGCGCGCATCCCACTTGGGCGTATGCCTATCCAGCCAGCCCGTGAGAGCGCCATAAAACCCGGAACCCGGCTTCTTTTGCTCCGCCACATACGGCGCGGAGACGCCCCTATCATCCCTCATCAAATTCGGGCGAGGAGCGGCCGCATCCATTTTCTTAATGCCACTGCGCCCATCCAGCGAAGGCAGGTGCATATCCATCCAAAGCTTGGCATCGTCATACCAGGTTTCCGGCCCCCCCGCACCAACCGGCGAGTAGGTCATGCCGTTGCCCAAGCCGTTATTTCTGCGGAAACTTCCTGTACGTCCAAGGATTTGCCCGGAAACCACGCCCGGCATCCGGCCGACCAATACATTGGCCATTTCAGGGGTCTTAAGAAAACCCGCCGCCAAAAGCTGCTCCGCTTCGTCACGGGATTCAATGTCCTTGAGAAAATCCAGCTGAGCCGCTCCCAAAACACCGGGTTTAACCAAATCTGCAACCACCTTGCCCAATTTCGAATTAGGATCCACAGCGAGCGCCTCATCTAGCGCAAACGTACCAGCCACAGCATTAAGGGAGTTGCCCGTATCGATCACATCCGTGATGCCTTCCAGCCAGCTCAAGCTCGTCCCCACATAGGTAAAGTTCGAGGCTAGCAGCGCCGAAGTCAGGCCAGATGTGTACTCGGCCACCACAAATTCCTGACCGACTGACACGTCATTCGTTCCACCATTGATCGTCCATGCAACACCCGACTCAAACGTCAGCGTACCCCCCTTGATAACGCCGTTCGCCACACCATTGTACGTGGTCTTCAGCGTGCTGCCGGATTGCGCATTAAAGACGGAGGCCGTAACCGTTCCCAACCCAACATCCAGCGTTCCACTATTAATGGACAAACCGTCATTAAAGTTGGCCGCGGCATTCTGGCTTTCGAGAACAAAGCTCGAATCAGGACCAAGGGCGAACACTTGGTTGTTGAAATTAATCGTTCCATTAGCAACTGTAGTGTTTTTAAATACTTCCTGATCCCAACCGGTCACTGTCAACTGGGTTTCACGAACCGTTACCCCACCGGTTGTTTCCGCTGAAACAATCGAAAGCTCTTGCGTACCCGTTCCAGTGAACAGAAGGTCACTTTCAAATGTGCCGCCAGAGATATCAATCACAGAGTCCCCGCCAAACTCAATAGCCGAGAACGTACCACCAGTAATTTTAATATCATTGCCGGAGGTTTCAGAATCCACGACCACTCCCCGGCCCGTGAAGAAGACATCATTGCTAATGGTAAGATCAACATCCGTAAAACGCGCAGCGTAACCCGCCTCAGCCAACACGCCATTATTGGTGCCGGCCGCCCCGCCGGAGAACGTTCCGCCCAGGATCGTTACGGTGGAGCGGCTGATATCCACGCCATCACCTCCGTTTGCCGAAATTCCTGCAGCCGCACCCACGACCGTACCGCCAGCACCCCCGGTCAACGTAGCATTTGAAATCATTAACAGAGCACTGACATCGGTAGCCCACAGACCGCTTCCGCCATCCGCTGCGGCGGCCCCTGTACCGTTGTCAAAATCTCCACCCTGGCCCCCAACGACCTCGCTATTGACCACCGAATTGGCCAACGTTGACCCGTCAATACTGATGCCGTTGCCTCCGTTTGCAGTCGATGCTGAATCCACCCCGTCCGTGGTGGCAGATCCGCCCTGTCCCCCTTCGGCATACAGGCCATCGCTGGAGACGAGGCCATTCAGCGCGTAGATTGCATCACCACCATCGAGATTGACGACGACGGCACCTCCGTTCGCAGAAAGCGTACCTCCGGTGCCACCATAAGCGCTGGAGGAGTTTGCAAGGTCTAACTCGCCTTTTTGAGTGCCGATTCCCACCCCGCCGTAGGCATCCACATTTTTCACAAGATTGCCGACAGTAACCGCAGCGCCCTGGCCCCCGGTGAAAACACTGTTAGTGATATCAACCGTCCGGTTAAAGAAGAAGGGTAAAAACAGGGTCGCCTGAAGTCCATTTCCCCCATACGCGAGATCAGTCCCTTGTACGTCTGTAACCGCAACCGCCGCGCCTCCGGTTAGAGTGCTTCCGCTCACCGAGTGCGGACCGTTGGCAGCAATCGTCTCCGCATGCCCCCCCGGTGAACCACTCGCTCCCACAATGTTCGTATCGGTTACATCAACCGCAAAAACAGGTAAAAGAAAAGTCATTGCCGCCGCAAATACAAAAGCTGTCCTATTCATTGTTCCCCTCGGAAAAATTGGATTATTTCACAAAAAAAATAGAGTCTCAAATTTCACCCTTGATGTCATGCGGAAAGTGGGAAAGATCTGGTCACGCGAGAGCGCAAGAGAAACAAAGATGAGGTCTACAAACAAAGGATAGGCTGCGACTTGAAGCCTGAAGTGGGTGGATTACTTTTCCGGCGCTCTTTTGCAGTCCAGCCAAACCAGGAGCCTTGTGAGAACATT
>Ga0208879_1000046_pt1 | contig 128159 bp, 102 predicted proteins | sample Knorr_S15_td_Bot_FD_185605 | JGI IMG/M metagenome (GOLD analysis project Ga0208879, IMG submission 185605) | Marine microbial communities from Southern Atlantic Ocean transect - Knorr_S15_td_Bottom_ad_5009_LV_A (SPAdes) (version 2) | ecosystem: Environmental > Aquatic > Marine > Oceanic...
TCAGACCTTCCCGGCGGCACAGCTCGGCTATGGTGTCTTCACCACGCAGGCCTTCCAATACAATGCGGATTTTTTCTTCGGCGGAGTAGTGTCGGCGGGTGGCCCGACGAATATCTCGAATAGTCTTCTGGGCACTGCTTTTCTTTCTCATCATCACTTCCTCTTGGAGTTAACGATGAGCCAATACTGTCTCTTAGGCAATTAGGGGATTATGTCCAACTAGGGCTGACGGGATACAATACAAGGACTCTGAATTTAGTAATATTGCGAAAGAATTGTTCTATGATGATTTGTGCCATGATGATAGGTGTATATACACATATTATTAACACACTCAACCGTAAAATCAACAGTCAAATGAAATTATTGAACTATTTGGATTTGGTGGAAGTCAGGCCACCAGGTCTCGCAGCTTGTGAAGGGAGGCTTCCAGCTTGCGCCAATTCTCTTCCCCGTATATTCGCAGGAGTTTTTTCTGAGCTTTTCGCCACAGTTCGAGGGCTTCACGGAATTTTTTGATGCCTTTCCTGGTTAAGCTGATTTCTCGTACCCGGGCATCGCTAGCCGATAGTATGACGCTGACATAGCCTTGCTTAACCAAGGGTTTGAGGTTACGCGACAGGGTGGTCCGTTCCATGAATAACCTTTCTGCGAAGTCAGACAAAGTGATGCTCTCGGTATGCATGAGAACGGCCAAGATGTTGAACTGTGAGCGTTTTACGCCACAGGACCGCATTTCCTCGGCATAAACGCGGGAAACGGCGCGCGCTACCTGCTGCAAGTTACCAACAACGCAATGAATGGGATTTAGCTGATCTCTCAAGACCGAACCTCTCTCTGAGTTCAACTAATTATAGATGTATATACACATAAAGAATAGGGGACAGACCACGTTTTGCTGTTAGAGCGGCAGTAGCCTATCTAAGAAATTGAAAAACGTGGTGTATCCCCAATTTGCGCGATCTTCATTCAACAGGGAGCGGCCTCGGGCTGGCTATCTGCCTAGTCGACGCGCAGCGGCAGCAGGAGTTCGCTGCCCACCGGTCTCTGTACGTCGAAGGCCTTCAGGGTCATGGCGACAAAGCTGTAATAGCCAATCAAGCCGGTTAGATCCATTACCCCCTCGTTACCCAGCTCGGCGATGGCGCGGGCGAAGGTTGCGCTGCTCACTTTTTCCTCGCTAATGAGTTCGCGGGTGAACTGGACAATGACTTTCTCTATCTCGCCAAAGCCTTCGATGTTGAGCGAGTCATCGAGGCTTCTGCGAAAGCGCACGACATCTATGATCTCCTGCTCGAGACCTGCGACTCTCGCCAGCGGTTCATGGGCGCTGTACTCGTATTGATTGTTGATCTCACGGGCCGTGGAGATAATTGTCAGTTCGGTGAGTCGCTGATCTTTGCCGGAGCCATAACGCACCCGTTGTCTCACATCGAACATGGCCTTGGCCAGCTCTGGGCTGTGCATCCACATGCCGATGGGTCCGCGCAGGCCGGTTTCATACCCGGTGCCGGGGCTGACATAGGTGTCGAAAGCGTCACGACCTGTAGCGTCGAGTTCCCGTCTCTGCACCTGGGGCAATCTGGCGAGAGATTGCTCGAGAATATCACCGGGTATATCGTCTGCGCTGAGCGCCGACGGCATCGTAAACCCTGGCTCGGCCGCATCGACGGTAAATTCGATGTCTGCAGCGAAGGCGGCCACGAGTAGGAAAATCCCTAAAAGAACAATTCTGGTTTTCATAGCATCTGACTCCTTTATTGCCGGCTTACACCACGCGTTTTTCTCGCAGCTGAGCTATCTCCGCATCAGAGTAGCCCAATTCCCCCATGATTTGATCCGTGTGCTCGCCCAGGGTTGGCGCTCTGGTCCTGATTTCACCCGGCGTCCGGGATAATTCTACCGGTGTTTTCATTAGCGGCGCCGGCTTGTCCAGGCCCGGGTACGAAACCGGTTGAAACAGACCTTTGGCGGCAATATGAGGGTCTTCCAGCACTTCCTGGGGTGAAAGTACCGGTCCTGCGGGGAGCCGCACCGCTTCCATGGCCTCCAATACTTCCTTCGAAGTGCGTTCCGCGCACCATCTTGCCAGGCGTTCGCTGATCACCTCGCCATGGTCGCCACGGCTGATGTCATCCTTGAAGCGGGGATCATGCAGCCAGTGATCTTCGCCCATCAGATCCGCCCACCGCTTGAACAGCGGTCCGCCCACGGATTGCACCAGTACCCAGCCGTCTCGGGTCTTGAAGGTATCGGCCGGCGCCGAAGTCTGTGATCGATTCAGGCTGGCGACACGGTCGCGCTGAATTGCACTCTGCTCTATGGCGGTGCCGTTCATCATGGTTAAGGCGGTATTGAACAGAGAGCCCTCGACCATCTGGCCCTTGCCAGTTTGCTGGCGCTCATAGAGGGCGACCATGGTACCGAAGGCGGCAAGGCTGGCGGTGCCGAAGTCTATAAAGGGAGGATAGGCCTTGGTCGGCTGTTCCGGGGTACCGCTCATATACATGGCGCCAGACATGGCCTGACCCAGGCCATCGAAGCCTACCCGGTTGGCGTAGGGTCCGCCGCGGCCGAACGCCGACACCGTGGTGAGGATGATATCCGCCTTGGTGGTCACCAGGCTGTCATAATCCAGCCCCATGCGCTGTAGCGTATCCGGCGGCAGGTTGGCTATTACCACGTCGGCGGTGGCAACCAGCTTTTTGACGATTTCCTGTCCTTCGGGCTTCATTGGGTTCAGGGTCATGCCGAGCTTATTGCGCGCCAGCTGCATAAACAGGGCGCCGTCACCGCTATCACTGATGGGAGACAGGAAGCGATCCTCGCTGCCGTCGACCTTCTCTATCCTGATCACCTCGGCCCCCATGTCCCCCAACAGCGTGCCACAGAAGGGACCCGCTATATAACGACCGAAATCCAGTACCCGAATACCCTGCAAAACTTTAGACATTTGCTGCGTCCATTATGTAGGAATACTCCTATATTTGGTCGAGGATATTAGCATAACTAACTAATATGTAGAGAAATTTTACCTGTAAAAAAATCTACACTGGTCTTCAAATCTGTGAAGCAGGTCCGCTTTTAAGTGCTGGCTTTGGGCATAATGATGACAACTGAGACGCTAATCATATAGACGACAAAAAGTCGGCGAAAAGACCTAAAGATTTGAAGAGCATTACCTAGGAGTATTTATTGTGATGACACTGGCCAACAAAAGAGTACCCAAGCAAGCATTAATGGAACTGCACTCAATCCTGAAGAAACCATACCAGGATGTCTGCAACGTGTGCAACGGCTCCGGTAAAATCCAACAGGCCACCACCTGCCCCAAATGTAAAGGTTCTGGTCAGAGGCTGCTCAGGCTCCTCTAAATTCTCCTGCCAAGGGATTCTAATCCTCATTAGCCCGTGGAAGCTGTAAAGTGCAGTTTCTGCGGGCTTTCTTGTTTGACCCCCTGTCTCTGCACTACAATCGAAGCATCGCTGCCACTTGGTAAGTTATTCCCCGGAATAACACCCTGAATTGCTTTCTGCGTGTATGGCTGCCGTTTAGCCACTGAACGCAACAACGAGGACTGCCCATGAACCATTTAAAATCCCACATCGCTGTTGCTCTGCTTGTTGTTTCTCTGTTCGCGACGTCGCTGGCGGTAGCTGCAGAGTTCCCGGGCTACATCGTGGCGCCGGAGCGCCGCACCACGGGTATCGGGAAATTCTACATGGGTCGGGAGATTTCCTTCGTCATGGGCCACCAGGCGGCGGAATGGCTGAATCGGCCGGGGCGTATTCAGGAAGAGATGCCCGATGAAGTCGTCGCCAATATGGGGCTAGAGCCCGATCATGTGGTGGCCGACATCGGCGCGGGGTCTGGCTATTTTTCCTTCCGCATTGCCAAACTGGTACCACAGGGAAAGGTCATGGCCGTCGATATCCAGCCCGAGATGCTGGCCCTGATCGAAAACCAGAAGCGTGAAGACAATGTCACCAACATAGAAGGTGTATTGGGGGCGGTGGACAATCCCAATCTGGCGCCGAATTCCATCGATGCGGCCATCATGGTCGATGCCTACCATGAATTTGATCATCCCTTCGAAATGATAGACGGCATTTACAAGGCGTTGCGCCCAGGCGGCCGAATCTTCTTCCTCGAATATCGTGGCGAGGAAGCCAGTGTGCCGATTCGTCCCCTGCACAAGATGACGGAGGAGCAGGTAGTCAAGGAAATGAGTGTGTTTGGTCTGGAGTGGACCGACACGCTGGACTTCTTGCCCTGGCAACACATGATGATTTTCACCAAGGTAGAGTAGCTGGCGCTGCGCCTTAGTGGCTGGTGCCCAAGGTTCCGACATCCCTGCGCTCCATAGGCCAGCTTCCTACTTCGATATCTGCACTTTTTCCTGTTCAGCTGCTATGCAGTAGCGAAGCCCGGCTGGGTTCATATTCGCCTGGGCCGATTTTTTCTGTGGTTCGGCAGATATTGCATCCAAATGCGCCGGTTCACACGTCTTAATACGTAGAGGTAATTGCAAAAGATAGACGGGAAGCCAGGTACAGGGTTTGTAAGCAAACCACCGGTACCGCAGTCGGGAACAGAGAATTTCGAATGAAGAGATTTATTGTAGTAACTGTTCTGAAAAACAAACGTCTAATCAGATATACAAGCACGAAACCTGCTGCTCAAAGCTATTCATGATTGGTTAAGCTTGCAGCAATTATCCTTGGTCTCGCTGCAACAGGAATAGGTCAATGAAAAATCTCAGGTATACAGAACTACTGGTACCGATCGATCGGTACATTAGCCAGCTCACACCGAAGGCAAAGCTATTGCTTGGTATGCTCGAGGGTGGATTGTTTCTGGTGTTGTTTACTTCGGTGCTGCTTTATACGCACTGAGGAAAGCGCTTGAACGGGGCAGGTGAGCGGGGCACCGTACGTCAATTTGGCTCCTCAGCCTGCTAGTAGTCTGGCTAGAAAGTGTAGCGCAATTTTAGCGAGTACTTGATGCCATTACTGGAACAGTAGTTTTCAATTTCCTCAACAATACCCATAACCGTGGCACCGTCGAAGCGGATACGTTCGCGGCAGCGTTGTGGGTCGTTGGCATTTTGCATGTCGAAACGAAAAGTTACACCGCCGAATGCTTTCTTTTCGATGAATCCATTCAAACCGTAGTCGCCAATATCGCGCTCGATATCTTTAATGTCTACGGTGATGCGGCCACTGCCGTCCTGAGCCGAATTGAAATAACTGAAGCCATAGCTCAATTCCCAGGCGGTAATGTCGTGGCGGAAATTGGCGCGACCAAACCATCGACTGTTATGCCGCATGCGGCGGTCGACATGGAGAAAAGGATCTGAAACCTTCGAATCCTGTACGCCAAATCCGATGGAGAGCAGCGCGTCTGGCATGCCTATAAATCCAAGGCGGGCGCTTGCGTCCAGGTTCGCGCCATAGCGTTTACCGTCGCCAATATTGCCGCGAGCCGATTGCAGATTATCGGGGCTGGGTGATACATCGACTCTATCGATATGATCTGTAATATCCCGATAGAACATACTGGAGTTCAGCACCCCCACATTGTTGGGCAGTCGGTATTCCAGATTGAGGCTGTAGTTCCAGGATTGCTCCTGCACGATCTCGGGATTACCGGCCTGAATATCCTGATCATCGTCGGAGCCGTCAGAGGACGAGTTAAAATCCGAGAAGCTCAATTGCGACACGTTTTTCTCGACCGTGGCACGTAACTGCAGCGAGGATGTGATGTCGAAGCGATAATCCAGTTTCGGTCTTAGAAAATCAAAATCCCTTTCGTTGCGTACATCGCCAGTTTGAGTAATGGTCGAAAGTTCATAGATCAACGAGCTTTCCAGGGCCATTCTGTCGTTTAATTGCCAGTTATGCACGACGAAATTCTCGTATCGAACTTCCTCGATCGTTGAGAAGGCATTGTCTATTGCAATCGGAATGAGGCCGCCGTGGTCTGGAGATCCTTCCCCGCTGCCAGCCAGACCCAGGAGCAAGCCGTTGTCACGAATTGTCTGCGCCCGCTCGACACCCAACTCGAAACCCTGATTGCTTGCCAGATCCCAGGTGTAAGATGTGCGCATGATGCGTTCCCGGTCGCGACCAGAGGAGAACAGGAACAGGTTCTTTTCTTCTGCTGTTGCGTCTACCTGGTAGCGCTCGCGACTAAACTCAGACTCCCGGTCGTTCACAATAAACAGAAAGCGATATTTGCTGCCGTTGCTAAATTCGTATTCGTAGTCGCCGCCGATCTCCCAGTTTGAACCGTGGCTGTCGTTTTCTTCCCGCTCCAGGGAAGAGAGCAGGGTGCCGTCTTCGAAATCATTGATGAGACGATCAAGGTCTGTTTTCGGTGCACTTTCCCCGTAGAGTCCGTTGAATTGCACGAGGCTATTTTCGAATTGGTAACCCAGATTAAAACTGGTTTCGAATTCCTGTTGTTCTCTGATGCGATTTTCACGCCTGGTCTCCAGCAAATTGCCACTCGCATCCAGGCTGGATTCAAAACTTCTGCGATTTTCATATCGAGGTTCGGTCTCGATGTGAAATAGATAATTGAAGGCGCCAGTCTGGCCGGAGTAGGAAAGTTTGGCGCCGGGATCGATGGTGCCATCCTGCAATCTGTCCATATTGACTTCGGCGGAGATGCTGGAGCGGGAGGGAGTGTCCAGCAGCACAATATTCACGACCTGACCGCCACCGCGGATATCAAGTTCATCGGATGTTCCGCGAATGATCTCGATGTAGTCCACTTGATTCGCCGAGATGCGGCTCAGCTGGGAACGACCCGCGTTTTCCTTGCCGGTGATGCGCTGACCGTTGATCAGAATTTCATTGGCGCCGGAACCCAGGCCACGACGATTACCACCACCGCGGCGGTTCAATGCCAAACCAATACCCGGGATGCGGTCGATCATGTCATTGACCGAAACCGGGGAATACTGGCTGAAGAAGTTCGCTTCGTAGACTACGGTGGAATCTTGCAGCGCCTCAACCAGTGTCTCGACGCCTTCGTCCTGCGCCAGGGCTTGGGACGCAGTCACGATTGCCAGGCCGAGTACGCTTAGCTGGACAAATTGCCGGGGAAGACGTCGCACCATGTTAAAGCTCCGAATAAAACCTTCTCTAATTCAATAACGGGAAGCAGATCAATAAACGGCTTATGGTCTCTAATTCCTGCTCGGGATTTTGCGGCTGAATCTTTATAGCGCTGCAAAAAAGATAGGGGGATTATACCGATTGGAGATGGCCGAAACTGTGACAAATTGTGCAAATATTGTGGCTAATCTGCCATATTTGGGACGTTACAACGCGATTAGCCCCTGCCCCAAAGAAATAAAACATCGACGTCGGGAAGGAAAACTTTAGAGAAATTGGCCCGATTTAATTTTTGCGGCCAATTCACGCTCAATTTTCAGGTTTCCTAGAATGTGCCGCGTATCTTAATGGCATATTTTTCCCCGGTGTGGCTGCAGGAATCTTCTATTTCGTTGAGCGTGCCGGTGACGGTAGTGCCACCGATGTAGCGAGAGCGTACCCGACAGCGTTCACTCTCATGAATATTGGTCGCTTCGAAGCGGTAGGTGAGCCCGGCCCAGCCCTGTACTTCTACAAACAGAATGACGAAGGCATCCTGTGCGAAGGATTCAATTTTGTCGATATCGAAAATTTTGCGGTTGCCGGGAATTTCTTTGTGGTAGGTAAAGCCATAATTGAGGTGTCGTGCGATCAGATCATGACGAAAGCTTAAGTTGGTGTTGCCTCTTCCCTGGCGTCTAAGGCGTCGATCGATCCCCAGAAATGGATCGGTGACGCTCGAATCTTCTACCTGGATACCGGCTGTCACTAATATACCGGGTAATTCCATAAACCCCAGTCGCATGCTGGCGTTTGCATTGAGCCCATATCGCCTTCCGTCGCCTATATTACCATTGGCAGACAGGATAGAAGTCGCCGTGGACACATCCACCTTGTCGATGACGTCTTCGAGATCATGGTAGAAAAGATTGGCGTTAACTACACCATTGTCGTTATTGAAACGGTACTCCAGGTTCAGTTCATAGCGCCAGGACTGTTCCTGTCTTAGATCAGGATTGCCGGCGACCGCGTCCTGATCATCATCACTGTCATTAACATTGGCGGTGAAATCATTAAAGCTTAGTTGCGAAACGTCCTTCTCGATAGTTGCCTTGAATTGTAGGGAAGGAGTGATATCGAAACGATAGTCGAGCTTGGGACGGATGAAATCGAAATCTCTCTTCTTGTTAATATCCCCGGATTGTTCGATCTCGGAATTTTCGATGATAAGCGTGCTTTCCAGCGACATGCGTTCGTTGATCTGCCAATTGTGAATGACGAATGCCTCATAGCGAATCTCCTCTACTCTCGCGTTCGCGTTCGCGTTCGTAACGGGAGTGAGCCCTCCGAACTCGACCGGCAAAGCATCACTGGCAGGGAGCAGGCCGAGTTTCAGGGTAGAGGCGAGGATTGTTTGCGCTCTTTCGATACGCACTTCAAGATCCTGTGAAGCAGTCAATCCGAAGGAGTAGGAAGTTCGGGCGATTCGTTCCTGGTATCGATTAAAATTGTGGAGGAACAGATCCTTGTTCAGATCGCTAGCGCCCACTTCGAATCTTTCCCGCGTGCTATCATCTTCTTTTTCATTGGCAATGAATAATGTTTTCCAGCTGGCACCGGAGCTAAAGGTGTGTGCATAGTCACCACCTATCTCCCAGAAATCACTGCTGTTGTCAGCATTATCGAATTCCATCGCCACGCTTGGTGGTGCCGCAAGCTGGTCGATGAAGATTCGGTCCTCCTCGACTAGCGCATCATTGTTATCGTACTGGAAATTGAAGTGGACCCGGTCATTGTCACCTAAGCGGTAGCCCAGATTTGCAGTGATCGTTAAGGGTTGAGAGTCTCTGGTGCTGAGTCTCCTCACCAACTCGTTGGCAGTGCCATCGGCAAAAATGCTTTTCTCGAAGCCGACGCGGTACTCCCAGCGCGGTTCCGATTCGGCACTGAGCAGGTAGTCGAATGCTCCTCGTTGACCTGTCAAAGAAATTTTTCCGCCGGGTTTTAATTCGCCATCGTGATAGCGGTCTGAATTGATTTCGTAAGCGACGGTGGAGCGGGATTCTGCCTCCAACAGCACGATGTTGATAACTTGATTGCCACCTCTGACCTCAAGCTCACCAGAGGTGCCGCGAATTATCTCGATATATTGAACCTGATTGGCCGGAATGCGGGAAAGTTGGCTGTTGCCTTCATTTTCCTTACCCGTTATGCGGCGTCCGTTGATCAGTACCTGGTCGCCTCCCAGCCCCAGGCCGCGACGCTGGGAGCCGCGTGGGCTGCCTGGACCGTTATTGTCATTACCACCGGGACGAGCGACGTTGATGCCGGGGATGAGATCCAGCATGTCGGTGACGGAAAACGGATTGTATTGATCGAAATAAGCCGCGGGATAGGTAACCGTTGAATTGTCATCGACCGTCGGCTGATCCTGAGCGATCGCAGTTATGCTACTGAGGCCGGCGACTAGGATTAAGCCCTGACTAAACAGTCGACCTGAAGCGGAAAAATTACGCATATTACGAGCTCTATCTAGCGTTAAAGAAAGCCGCATCGTCAGCGCTGTAATGTAGAGCGGCGACGATTTGCGGGGGCATCAGTATGCCCATAAAAGGACCTGCTTAAGAATCCGGGTATTCGAATTATTTGTGATTTTTTGTAATGTTACCGTGCCGGGTCCGCTTTTTTGCGCTCAATCCTTGAATTGAGGATAATGAGCGCGTGTTTCATCGTGATCCGTAACTGGTTTGTTAACTGGAAAACGGATCTTTCAGTCACTCGATCTACGCGTCAAGAGCCGGAGAATAGTCAGAGGATCAACTATGCAACGTGAATCCATGGAAGTTGATGTGGTCATTGTTGGCGGCGGACCGGCGGGGCTTGCCACGGCGTGTCGGTTGTTACAGATGGCCAAAGAAGCCGAAAAAGAACTGTCAGTTTGCGTATTGGAGAAAGGCTCCGAAATTGGCGCCCATATCCTGTCCGGTGCGGTATTCGAGCCGTCCGCGCTGGATGAGCTTTTCCCGGATTGGAAAGAAAGAGGCGCACCGCTGAATACCAGAGTCACCGGTGACGATGTCTATTTTCTCGCCGGAGCCAGGGCATCGTTTCGCTTTCCTGGATTGTTGCTGCCACGGCCGATGCACAACGACGGCAACTACATCATCTCCCTGGGCAATCTGTGTCGTTGGCTGGGAGAACAGGCAATTGAGTTGGGTGCCGAAATTTTTCCCGGTTTTGCGGCGGCCGAAATTCTTTATAAGGATGACGGCAGCGTCAAGGGTGTCGCCACCGGCGATATGGGGATTGATGCCAGTGGCGAGCAGAAATCTTCCTATGAACCTGGTTTCGAATTTCACGCCCGCTATACAATTCTTGCCGAGGGCTGTCACGGTCACCTGGGTAAGGAAATTATCGGCAAGTTTGAACTGGACAAGGACTGTGACCCCCAACATTACGGTCTAGGCATCAAGGAAGTTTGGGAAATCCCCGAGCAACAGCACCAGGAGGGTCTGGTGGTTCACACTGCCGGTTATCCCATGACGGGCGCCAGCTATGCCGCGAGCAGCGGCGGCTTCCTCTACCATGTCGAAAACAACCAGGTTTCGCTCGGATTGATTGTCGATCTGGCTTACCAAAATCCACATATCAGCCCCTTCGACGAGTTTCAAAAATTCAAGCAACATCCGGTGATCAAACAATACCTGGAGGGAGGGAAGCGCATTAGCTATGGCGCCAGGGCTCTCATTAAAGGGGGTCTGAATTCGCTGCCGAAAATGACTTTCCCCGGTGGCCTGTTGATTGGCTGTGACGCCGGCACCATGAATGTGGCGAAGATCAAGGGCAGTCACACCGCCATGAAGTCCGGCATGCTCGCCGCTGAAGCTTTATTCGCCGCACTCAGCCAGGACTCGGACACTTCTGAATTGACGGATTACACAGCACGGTTCGAACAGTCAGATTTGCGAGCCGAGTTGCACAAGACCCGTAACTTTGGTGCAGCGTTTCATAAATTTGGATTTTGGCTAGGCAGTACCCTGGCGTTTATCGAACAGAATATTTTCTTCGGCAAGTTTCCTTTCACCATTCATGATAAATCCACCGACTACAGTCAACTCAATCCGGCGGCGCAGTGCCCCCAGATTGAATATCCCAAACCCGATGGCAAGATCAGCTTTGACAAGCTGTCTTCGGTGTTCCTGTCCAATACCAACCACGGCGAAGACCAACCCTGTCATTTACAATTGAAAGACCCGTCTGTGCCAATCGCAGTCAACCTGCCAATGTACGATGAACCGGCGCAACGCTACTGCCCGGCGGGCGTTTATGAAGTAGTCGAAGCCGAGGATGGCACGAAAATGTTCCAAATCAATTCCCAGAACTGCGTGCACTGTAAAACTTGCGACATCAAGGACCCGGCTCAGAATATTCACTGGGTGGTGCCGGAAGGTGGTGGTGGGCCGAATTACCCGGCGATGTAGCTAGGGGGATGATTAGTGCCGTCGAAACCGGCGTGCCGACAACAGCCTGAGCCGCTACCGAGATGGCCTAGCCGGGCGGGGGCAGGGTTTGCGGAAATAGGGCCGCAATTTATGTCGGATAGTCTTTAAGCCACTGTAAATTGCGTGGTACAGTGATCTGATAGGTCGATGATGGCGAGCTATCTGGGTCATACGATGCGAGCTTTCTTTAATATATTCAATTCCTTAACGCTTTTAGCGCTACTTATCACACTGCCGGGTCCGGGCTTTGCACAGGCCAAGCTGATGCAGGATGCATGGCTGGTACTGGAAACTGCGCATTTTACCGTCCTTAGCCAGCGTTCGGCACGGCAAACGGCCCGATTTGCCGATGAATTGGAAACCTGGAGACAGATCGCCGCCTACGTCATCCAGGGCCAGTCCCCCTTTCCCAGCGCCTCGATTCCAAACTATGTCTATCTGTTTGACACGGAGGAGAGTTTTCAGTTTTTCTCCTACCCAGACGAGAAGGCATTTTTTCATCCCTCGCCTCGATCGAACTTCATGGCCCTGGTCGGGGGCGACGAAATATCCACCGAGGAAGCCTATCACCACTACGTTCATTTTCTGGTGAGAAATTTTTCCGACCTGCGCTTACCGCGCTGGTACGAAGAGGGTCTCGCCGGCTACCTGGCGCGTATGCAAATGGAACCGGGCCCGGCGCAGTTCAAACGCTTTAGTGCGCGCGAGAATGCGGTATTGGTCCCTCTTAGCAAGACCTTATCCATGGATCGACTGCTGTACCGGGATGAGGCGCTGGCATCGCCGCGGGTAGTCCAGATTGCCAACTTAAAATCCCAGGCCCTGTTGCATTTTCTAAAGCATGCCCACGAAGAAGAAGGTTTTGTCGATCGCCGTGACAACTTACAGACTTATCTGCAGTTGCTGCTTGAAGGGCGCAACGCCCGCTTCGCCTTCGACCAGGCATTCGATATCACCACCGCCCAATTGGATGCGGAGCTGCATCATTATTTGTTAAACAGTAGCGGACCCCGGGACACCATAGAGTATGGGGAGCTGAATGAAAATCCGCAATACCGGGCCAGTCAGATAGACGGTGGTCAATTGGCTATCATGTTAGCCGAGCTGGCGCTGAACTCTGGGCGAGCTGAGAATGCCCAATTGTTTTTTGAGACGGCCATGGAACTGGATTCGAGCATTGCGCGTAGTCACTCGGGATTAGGGGATGCCCTAAGGTTTCAGGAATCGCCGCCGGCGGATCAAACCTTAGCCGCCTATTTTGAGCAGGCGATTGCTCTGGGGCCGAATCAGCCGGACATACTGATGGACTATGGTGAATATTGGGAATCAGAATTGAATGACTGCGACAATAGTTGGCCGGCAAGGCAAAGAGCGGAAATCGTCGCGGGTATCAGGCTGCATTTCGAAAAAGCCATAGCTATGGCTGCGGAAAACCCGGAAGCCAATCTGGCAATGGGGCAGCTCTATTTACTCGCGGGTGAGAACTGGATCGGTGGCCGGAATTATCAGCGTAAGGCATTTGTCCTGTTGCCTGCGGATACGTTTATCATGGAACAATCGATTAAATACGCCATCGCCGCCGATGAGTATGACGAAGCACAACGCCTGATTAATGAGATGGCGCAGCCCATACATTTTTGGGGTGAGCCGTCTTATGTCTCCGATCTTCGTGTACGCCTGATGAGAAAGAGGCGCGGTGAGGTTTATGATGTCTGTGCAAGTGATTAGGCGATTAGCAAGACTGCGCGCAATTCACCGCGTCGTGGGATTATTATGCCTGTGTCTGACTGCAGCTGTCACCGCGCAATCTTCTCTTTCCGCAGCCGCTGCCGGGTCTGAATTCGAAGATCCGTTCCTGCAAGCAGTGGCGCTTGCCCTGAGTGTGTACGAACTGGACGTGGTAGCAAATCTCAATGACCGCGATCTCGTTCGTCAGCGCATTAGACGACCGAGGGTTGGTCGCTTTCCGGACCTGCCCACGGGCGCTCTGCCTGGCAGTGAAGAAATCCGAGTCTGGGAGAGCGAGTATGACGCGGCACAGATTGGCGGCCTCGTTATCCTTTCGAAACCGGATGTGGACGATCTCAGTGGTCTCAATGACTATGTAGAAGCCTGGCTCGCTGCCCCTGCCGAGGCGCGAATCTTCGTTTCATTCTATCGGGAAGACCTGAGTTGGGCGCAAAAGATTGAAGCTGTCGCTACGGCTTACGACTATCATGTCAAAACGTTCTTTGGCGGCAATGTGCTTCCGGCTGCACGCCTTTACGCGACCGCCGCCCAGCGCCTGGCGATCGATACCCAGGCGGCCAGAAGATATCGAACCGATGTCACGGAGTTAACATATCTTGGCAAACGTGTGCGCCGCAAAACCAATTCACTGTTCAAGGCTAATGGCGATCGTGCCCTGACACGAAATGAGCCCCCGGTGTTTCTAAAAGAGACATTGGGTGATGAATTTAATCGGTCGACGATCAGGGAAATTATCGTGCCGGGCGGTGTGGCGCTGGGAGAGACAGCGACTCTGCCATTCGCTATTGCGGCAATGGTATACTCGGCAGGTAGCATCCATCTCGTCGATGACAGTGGCCGGAATTGGCAGTTGCCAGCAGTGGAGTCGAAGACACTGAAAGCCCTGTTCGATTTTAACGTCCGTGCCGACTCGATTCATTCAGATTCGATTGTGGATATCGATGCCGAAGGGCGGGTTCGTATATCGTCGGCTCTGCGCGATACCGATGCGGGTTATGAGATCATGCACGCCGACACCCAGCCATTCGAATACGTGTCCAATCTTTCTGTTAGCAAGAGCGTGATGATAGATATTGGCGTGGATTGGTTTGTTGCGCAGGCAAATAGATCTCTCGAATTCGAAACCGACTATGAAATTCGATTTCTGTCCGCCAATAACGTGCGGATTGCCCAGACCAGGCTGGCCCTGGCATATGAGTATGAGTCTGTTTCCGGCGCCACGACCTACCAGGATTCATGGGGTCCATACATCAATCGGCTCAGTGACAGCCTCGATTATTCGAGTCTCGGTAGCAGTATGGCCCCGGTGGCAAACTATGCCGGATGGATCGGCCTGTTTCGCAAGCTGCAGGAGGAGGATGTGCCCTTCATGCGCGGTCGGTACGAGTTCATGAAGATAGACAAGACCGGGCGTGCCACCCCTGCACGGTATTGAGGTGTTTGATTTTGACAGCAGAGGCTCCCTAGTATGTACGTGAACCACTTTCACAGCTTAAGACTCATCCTGCTGATGTTTTGCGCCATTGGGCTCGCGGGCTGTGTCGCCATCGATGTGGAACTGGAGTTCGCAGAGAGCCCTAACATTTATAGTCAGATCATCCACCAAACCAGTGATCGGTACAGCGACGTAGAGCCATTACAACTCTCCCCCGAAATCCTCAGCATGCTCGATGCCTATATAGGACCCAGGGACAATGGAGAGGAGCGTCTCGACAAACTACAGGATATCCTCTACGGCGAAGAGTTTTTGAATATTCAGTACGCCGACGACACCACCCATACCGCTGTTGAAGTCTTCGCCGCTAAGCAGGGTAACTGTCTCTCGGTGATGAATCTGTATGTGGCGATGGCGCGCTATGTTGGCCTGGACGCAAATTTCCAGACGGTTGCTGTGCAACCCGCCTGGGATATTCGTGGCGGCTTGCTGGTTTTGAGCCAGCACATCAATGCGACCGGGCGTTTTAACGTGAGGCGACGCTATGTCGTGGATTTTACGCCAGAGATTGGACTGCAAAAACTCACTGCATCCATCATCGATGATCAGGAGGCCCGAGCTCTGTATTTTAATAATCTGGGTGTCGAAGCCCTGATCAAACATGATTTCAATCAGGCCTTGATTTATTTCAAGAATGCCTTATTTCTAGATATCGAATTGTCGATTGCCTGGAACAATATTGGCGCCACTTACAACAGATTGGGCAACCGCGAGTTCTCAGAATACAGTTATCAGGTGGCTTTCCAGAAGGATAATACCAACGCCACTGCGATCAATAACCTGACTAAGTTTTACTATGATTCCGGAAAGGTTGAACTGGCAAGGAAGTATGAGCAGGCAACCAAGCAATTCAATAACCGCAATCCTTATTTTCATTTCGCGCGGGGTAATTTGGCCTACAACCGTAATAATCTGAATGCCGCCCGGATCTCTTATCGCAAAGCCATCCGCTTGGATTCATTAGAGCCCGATTTTTATTCGGCGCTCGCTCAGGTTTATAGCGAGTTAGGTGACGTAGCCCGGGCCAAGCGTACGGCTGAATCTGCCAAGAAAATAATTGCCCAGAATGCAGACATTTACCAACCCAGCTCTCAGAAAGTGCGGATAATAGACAGCGGTACGATTCTTCGTTCAAGCAGTCCTGGCCTGAGCATCATCCTGGATGGCAGTCGCGGAGTCGGTTCCCGCTGCTAGAAATCGTTAGGTACTGGTCCCGAGATACCGGCGCCACAGTACCCAACACTAATTCGTAGCATCGAGTGTGTCGGGTCAATCTTTGGATACTTTCCCGGCGAAGATCCTCTACCCTACTTTCCTTGCGACCATTCGCGCTTCCATTTTTTCAGCGCTGCGGAACTCGCTTCGCTCAGACAGTCCTCGCTCAACCTGAAAAAATGAAAGCGCTAAAACATGGCCTGATTTGCAAGGCAAGCAGGGTAGAGGATCTTCGCCTCATTTCAGTGAACTCCTGCAGCATATGGTTTTAAACTACATTGGAATCACTGACTTGTCGTTTATCACATAATCAAGCGAATTTGAGTTGCCTAGTCCCCTTGCGCACAATCAGGCCATGTCTATATCCTTCACTTTAGACAGATTTGAGCGAGGACTGTTTGAGCCGCAGGCGAGTTCCGCAGCGCTGGCTAAAGTGAAGGATATATGGGCGTGCGCAAGGGGACTAGGCAACTCAAATTCGCGTGCAGACGACACATATATTCGGTCATGCTCAGCAAGATGCACAGGATCTTTTTAATACAAACCTATTTGAACTAGCTAGATATTTTCTAGGGATATCTCAGGGACAGACTCTGACTACAAGCCTAGCTCCTCTCTGAGCTTGGCGAAACGCGCCTTCGTCTCTGCCTTATCCAGTTTGCGCTCAATTTTATCGGGCAGGGGCGTAGGTAGTTCAATACTCAGGGTTTCGCCCCGGATGACCCGCTGGCACAAGAGCGCGTAATGGTAGTCGAATACAGGAAATGCCGTGGTTTCCGCTGCGTTTGCCAGCAGATACCAACCGCTTGCCTTGCCAGCATGGTAGACCGCCTCGTGACTCCAGTGAAATTCGCGTTTGGGCGATGGCGCGGCACAGGCCTCGAGATAGGCTTGCCTGGCGGAGGGCAGGCCGAAAAGATCCAAGCCCTGCTCACAGGCCCGCACCAGGGCGGCAATAGACGGCAAATAATCCTGGGTTCTGATGACCTGCTTTGCCGCTTGAACGATCTGCAAGGGGGTGAAATTTTCCAGGCTACTGAGCCAATATTTCTTCGCGATGACCAGGCTCTCGGCCTCGGCAAAGGCCTTGTGAAACTGGTTGTGGTAGGCAAATTCGAACTCCGCGAAGATCTGGTTGATAGCGTCGACATGATCCATGCCGTCCTCATCACCGAAATTTGCTTCCGGCTCTGCAACCCGGTCGGTCATAACCGCCGCAACGCGCTTATTCTGCCCAACTTCTGTCGGCGATTTGCTGGAATTTTTCTCTAATTTTTTGCTGGTTCGATCCAGCAATTGATTGATCTTCTGCATGGGTTTTGTCCGCGCTATCCAACTGCTTTAGTTGTCTTGCCCAATCTTGTTTTATGAACTGGAGAAATGTCGTATTCCATGAAGGCTTGACCTGTTGGCTGTCTTTCCAGTACATGACGAACTCCGGAATCTTACGCCTGGCATAGTCCGCTTCGATTTCTGCCAGCTGTAGTATTTCATAAAAGTCGGCACTGGGCTGCCAGTCAGCGTTAATCGGCCTCGGTATGTCATCATAGGCAAACGACGCTGAAAATTTTGCCCACTGGCGTCTGATGTGTTCGATAAACTTCGTGTTCCAGGCACCGTTCACCATGCCCGATTCGCGCCAATACAAGACGAATTCCGGAATCGCGTCCTCGATAAAACTTGGATTGACACCGGCAATCTCCAAGATGCCCACGGCGTCGGGATTCGGTTGCCATTCGGCGCACATGACGCTGGCCAACTCGTAGGCACCCCTTCGCGTCTGCTCTTCCCGCCACTGCTTCAATGCGCGTTTGCAGAAGGCGCTACCCCAGGAGAACCGCGCCTCACCTCGCTCCCGCCAGTAGGCCACAAATTCCGTCACCAGCGAGCGGGCAAACTGTTCCGGTATTCCCTGTTGCTTACACTGCTGTATCCAGCCGTCATCCGGCTGCCAGTTCGGTGGCATCAGCGATGCTGTGCCGGTAGCGATCGCCGCACCGGACCGCTGCGATAGCCTGGTTTTCGTGGAGGCGACATTCCCGTCGTCGACCTCATCGATGGCAAAAAAATAATTGCTGGGAGCTTGTGTGTCCGGGTCGATCAGCAGCAGCCCCAGATTCTGCAGACTGGCCTGCACCCGCCTGATGTCAACCGGTGCCCAAAATGGAAAGGCGTCTTGTAACTTGCCATCATCCAGTTCCAGCCAGTCGAGGTTTTTCGCCTGCGGGCGCTTTACCGTCGCGCCGTGGCTTATCAGGTCCGCAAGTACCTGCAGCATGACCGCCTCCTCCAGACCTATGGTAGAAGCCAGGGTCGGCGAAATTGACAGCGGTCTTTCCGGCAATAGTGAAGAAGTCATGCTTCGTAATAATCTAAATCAGGTGAATAAATCAGGCTGACAATATTGGCGTGGCATTGTAGATACCAATGTTGCGGTGGACTGCGTGTCAAGAATCCTATCACAGCGAATTGGCTTTGTCGGCAAATTCAATCGGCCATCCCACCTGCTACAGTCGAGGTGTTTTTTGTCCTCCTGCAATGGGATACTTAGCCGTTCACACCAGTGCGATTTCGACCCCTAGACGATGACAGCAAGCAACGAATTCACCCTGGCGAACTTTCTCGTTGATGAGGGCTTGCCGGATAGTTACGCCCTAGACGCACACAATTGGTTTCTGCCTTTGATCGACCGGCTGGAATATCAGCTTACAGAAGCTGCCAGTGGACCTCCCGCGGCAACAATGGTGCTCGGAATAAGTGGCGCGCAGGGCACCGGCAAGTCCACCCTCGCCAAACTCATCGAGGTGGTTCTGACAAGCCGAGGCAGGAGAATCGCCAACCTCTGCATGGATGATTTCTACCTGTCGCGGGCGCAACGACAGCGACTGGCGGCAGATATTCATCCCCTGCTGGCGACCCGGGGGGTGCCGGGCACTCACGATACCGCGCTTGCCATCGCAACCATAGACGCCCTGCGAGCAGCAACTGACGGCTCGGTAATCCAATTGCCACGATTCGACAAGGCGATCGATGATCTGTTCGCCGTCGACACATGGCCAGGTTTCGGAGGCAGAGCCGACCTCATCATTATCGAAGGCTGGTTCCTGGGGGCAGAACCACAATTGGATTCCGAGTTGGAAACGGCCGTGAATGCGCTCGAAGAAAACGAGGATGGTGAAGGACTGTGGCGAGGCTATGCCAATGCGCAATTAGGGGGCAGATATCAGCGATGGTTCGCCTATATCGACCACTTGATCCTGTTGAAAGCGCCCGCTTTTAAACAAGTAAAATCCTGGCGCAGCCTGCAGGAAGTGAAGCTGGCGGCACGGTCGAAGCGCTCGGGTAGTAGCAGGGGGATCATGAACGGCGAACAATTGGAGCGTTTTCTCGCGCATTTCGAAAGACTGACCCGCCACTGTCTTCAGTCTCTCCCCGGCAAGGCCGATCAGGTTTTCTATCTCGACGCGGATCACCAGGTCGCGAATCACCATGTCATCAAGAATGCACCTGCTTAATCCGGCAGCGCTTCCGCCAGCTTCGGTTTTCTTTGCAGCAGAGGCTGTACCCAGACCCGCAATACCAGCACCGATAAGAGAATCGCCGTCAACTGCTGCCACAGCGCATAGGATTCCCCATGCGCCTGCATGGTTATCTGCAATGACCAGCCAAAGGCCTGGTAAAATTCATTCAGCGCGAGACCGCAAACAATCGCCGTGCCGATGACACCGACCAGATAAGCTGTCAGTGCGCGACCGCCCAACTGCTCTCTGATCACACCCATGGTCGCAATGTTGGTGGCGGGCCCGGTGAGCATGAACACCAGCGCCGCCCCCGGGGACACACCGGCGAACAGCAGACCGGCCGCCACCGGCGTAGACGCCGTTGCACAGATGTACATGGGCAGGCCAACCAACACCATCACCAGCATGGCAACAACACCGTCCCCCCATTGCAAGAAGAACGATTGCGGTACCACCGCAGTGATCACCGCAGCCGCTACCAGGCCGATGACCAGCCACTTGGCCGTATCTGAAATCATTCTGCCGTAGCCGTATTGAACGGCACTCATCAATTTCTGGCCGAGGCTGGCCTGGCTAACTGGCTCTTCTTTCTTGCCTCCACAGCAGGGACCCGTACTCGAGGCGGATGCTTCGAGCACATCCTGGGTGTCGGAAGCATTGACCAGCACCCCCGCTACCACCGCGCTCATCAATGCACTGACAGGTCGGGCGATTGCAAATACCGGCCCGAGGATGGCATAGGAAAAGGAGATGGAATCTACGCCGGTTTCCGGTGTTGCCACTAAAAAGGAAGCAGTGGCGCCTCTTGAGGCACCCGCTTTCCGGATCGCCAGGGCGGTGGGAATGACACCACAGGAGCAAAGCGGCAGCGGTGCACCGATAACTGCACCTTTTACGATTGACAGCAGGCCAGGTTTGGCGAGTTGGCTCTGTATCCACCGACTGGGGATCACCTGCTTGATGATGCCGGCGAGTAAGTAGCCGATCAGCAACCACGGCGCACTTTCGATGACGAGGTTCCAGAAAATGTTGAGTAGGTTCATCTAGCATCACTCCCCAAGCGCCGATCTTTCTCCACTTCTGCTTCCTGTTCTGCCTCCAGCGCTTCCATGATCGAGCAGTGGGTGGCGCTTTCGGGTCCACCACAGCAACTATCCAGCAGGATTTGTAGCGTCTGCCGCATGGATTGTAATTCGGCTATGCGGGCGTTCACTTCCGCGAGTTTCGCCTCGGTAATATCCGTGACTTCCTGGCAACTATGACGGCTCTTGTCTAGCCGGATGGAGAGCAAATCCAAGATGTCGTTCAGTGAGAATCCGATGTGACGTGCGGTGCGGACGAATTCTACCCGCCGTACATCGGTGTCGCTGTAATAGCGATAACCGGCCTCGGAGCGCTCACTGGCGCTTATGAGACCGTGCTTTTCATAGTAGCGCAGCGTGTGCGTAGAAAGCCCGGTCCTGGCGGATAATTCACTGATCTTTAGCATAGGAAACCTCTTACTGGTTTTCTCGAAACAACGGCCTTCTGACCGAATCAGCACCATTATAAACCTTAGAGTCAGGTCTAAGGTCAACAGTTGCTTGGTTTTTGTTTTGGCAGAGGTTTTGCCACCTGGTTCAGGGCTGCTTGAGACACGCTAGTCGAGGACAGATCTAATCCAGGCTGCGATATCGGTGATCTCCTGGGGACAGACTGCATGTTCCATGGCATAACTATAGTATTGCGGTTTAAAGCCGTGGGATTCCAGGGTTTCAAGGCTCTTGCGGCCGAGGGACTCGGGCAATACCGGATCCAGACTGCCATGACAGATCATGATGGGAATCTGGTTCTGGATGGGGTCGATCTCGATGCTGTCTGCGGTGGCGAAGTAGCTGGACAGGGCCATAATTCCAGCCAACGCCTGTGGATAGGTCAGTGCCGCCTCATAGGTAACTGCCCCACCCTGGGAGAAACCGGCGATAATGATACGCCTGCTGTCCACGCCCCGTTCGACTTCCCTATCAATCAGCTGATGTACCCAACGAGCCGACTGCCTCAATTGTTCTTCATCCACGTGGCGATCGATATCCATCTGTTTGATGTCATACCAGGCCGGCATAACATAGCCATTGTTGATGCTGACGGGGATAGAGGGTGCATGGGGAAAGATAAATCGGATGCCGAACTGATCTGACAAATCGAGCTGCGGGACCAGGGGTGCAAAATCGCCGCCATCGGCTCCCAATCCGTGTAACCAGATCACCGAGGCATCGACTTCGGCTCCCTTGGGCGATTCCATTTCTATGGCCGGCAACAAATCCATAACTTCCTCTCTCTCAATTCCCGTAGACGGCTCAGCGCAGCCTTGCGAGCCAGCATGTTAGCACTGTAGTCCCACTTCGCAGAGAAAGAAGCTATTAGTTCAATTACGCTAAGATTCTACGATGAACATCCAAGCGATGGGATGGCGTATCCTTCTGCATCAGCAATTAAAGCGTAGCACCGAGTGACAGAGGGAGACCGTCCTTTGGGCTCCCGACAGAGGGAGGGCACCGAGGAGGGGTGCAAGCTGCTGAGGCGGAAGGGTACGCCAGCGCAGCGCGCTGTCACTGAACTTCATCAAGCAAACTACACAAGACTATAGCTCCTCAACTTCTAGTGGTTTTGGATTCTCATTTTGGGCGATCTGTGATTTACTCGAAGCCGATAAAAATACAACTGCGCAGGTACTCCCATGTCCTCACATCTAAAAGACAAATTGTTTAGCAAATCCATGCTGCATCTGGTTCTAGTCCTGCTGGTATCGATCAGCCTGTCGGGCGTCGAGCTATCGGCCCAGGAACACGGCGATGCCAGATGGGTTTCTACCTGGGCGACCAGCCCCAGCACCGTGGCCAATTCTTCAGCGGATCCAGCGACAGTAGAAGATCAGACCCTGCGCCTGATCGTTTATACCAGTGTCGGTGGCAGCAGTTTACGGCTGCGCCTGTCCAACACCCACGGCGATCGGGCCATGAAAATTGCTGCGGCCTCGGTTGCTCTGCATGCCGAGGGCGCCTCTATCCGTCCTGGCAGCAGCCAGAGCTTGCGCTTCGGCGGCCAGGCCGAAGTCATTATCCCGCGCGGCGCGACAGTCATCAGCGACCCCATAGCCTTCATGGTGCCGGAACTCACGAACCTGGCTGTGAGCCTCTACCTGCCCGAGAACAGCGGCTTCCTCACGGCCCACGCCCTGGCTAACCAGACCAATTACGTCTCAGAATCCGGCAATCATGTAGCGAACGTAAATTTGCCAATCGAAGCAGAGACAACTGCCTGGAATCTACTGACGGCGATCGATGTGATCAATAACGACTCGGTTTCAGCCATAGCGATGGTTGGAGATTCCATCACCGATGGCTGGGGTTCGACTGACAGTGGCAATCAGCGCTGGCCCAATCATTTCGCGCGACGGCTGTTTGCCGATTCAAGCACCGGCAAATATGCCGTGCTCAATGCCGGCATTAGCGGCAACCAAGTGACAACCGAAGGCAACAGTCTGTTCGGACAAAATTTGCAGGCCCGATTCGAGCGCGATGTGCTGGCGCTCACCGGCGTCACCCACATGGTGTTGATGGAAGGCATCAACGATATCGGCATGCCTTCCATGGCCGGTGGCGCGCCCACCTCCGCGGCTCAGATTATTGCGGGATACAAGCAAATTGTCGCCAGGGCCCACGCTCGCGGCATCAAGATATTTGGTGCAACCCTCACCCCATACGAAGGCGCGGCCTATTTTACGCCGGCAGGGGAATTGGTGCGACAGGAAGTTAATGAGTTCATTCGCAATGGTGGCACCTTCGATGGCGTGATCGATTTCGACCGAGCCATCCAGGATCCCGCTAACCCGTCCCGCATCCTGCCCGCACTGACGGAAGATAATCTGCATCCGAATGATATTGGCTACAAACTGATGGCGGATAGTATTGATCTAAGCCTGTTTAGATAAACCAATCAGGATTCGGTGCAGCGCAAATCCCAGCCCAGGATTGTCGTTACAGGATTTGGGGTCAGGCCCGGGTGGGCGGCCTAGTGGCCGCCTCCACCACCTTGATCGATCGCTGCAGGTAAAGCCATCGCCGTCAGCGTGGGCCCGGTTTGCAGCATCACATACTGATGGCCCTGATGTTGATAAGTCATCATGCCGTAACGGCTGAGCGCAGATACCTCCAATCGCGCCAGTTCCTCGCCCGTCATCTTGTCCACCGCAAACAGATATGGTGTGCCGTCACCGATGCTACCGGAATAAATCAACATATTTTTAGTAACCACCATGGCGGCTTTCGCGCCGGAACCGGTGTTGCCGACATCGACACCGGCGAGCAACGGATGATTGGCGATACTATCTGGCGTCTCGCCTATGGGCAATGTGAACAATGTATCACCGGTGTTCATGTCGATGGCCTGAATACGGCTGTAGGGGGGCTTGGTGATTGGAATCCCCTGGATGCGGCCGGGGGATGTGGAGCGTACCACGGCATAATCGGCGAAGGTAGTCCCGGTCGGTAATTCCCAGCGCAGGTCGGCTTCCGCACCGGGGCCCAGGACCCTGGCCGTACAACCTGTGCTAGAAGTAACGTAGAGAATTCCCGCCTCAGGATCTGCCGCCGCAGGACCGGTGATATTGGCACCGCCGCCGCCGCCGGGACACCACAGCGCCGCCGTCTTACCTAACTCATTGTCGTAATGCAGCGGTGGATTGAACAAGGGTCCAAGCTGAAATTCCGCCACGGCTTCGATTGCGAGCCGACGTAATTCAGGGGTGAAGTCCACCAGGTCATCGATAGACAACCCCTGTAAATCGAAGGGTTCGGGCCGGGTCGGGAACGGCTGTGTCGTCGCCAGCTTTTCACCCGGCACCCGCGAAACTGGTACCGGTCTTTCCACGATAGGCCACAGGGGCTCACCGGTCTCCCGGTTGAAGGCATAGACAAAACCCTGCTTGGTGGCTTGCATAATAGCCGGCACATCACGGCCGTCGATGTTCACATCCAGCAGTATCGGTGCCGTCGGGGTGTCGTAGTTCCAGATATCGTGATGCACCATCTGGAAATGCCAGGCCCGACGCCCGCTGTCTGCATCCAGCGCAATCAGGCTCGCTGCAAACAGGTTATCGCCCGGACGGAAGCCGCCGTAAAAATCGATGGTGGCGCTATTGGTTGGAATGTATACCAGGTTCAAATCCTGATCCGCCGACAGGGGAGCCCAGGAAGAAACGTCACCGGTCCATTGCCAGGCATCGTTTTCCCAGGTTTCGTGACCGTATTCTCCCGGCCTTGGAATCACGTTGAACTTCCATTTGAAGTCACCGGTGGCGGCATCATAGGCGAGAATGTCGCCGGGGATATTCTCGATACGGGACTGGTTATACCCTTGCTCCGCCGAGTTGCCGACAATGATGGTGCCATTCACCACGATCGGTGGCGAAGAAGACGTAATGTAACCGGTTTCCAGCGGAATGCCCTCGTCAGGATCATAGGGATGACCAAGATCGGCCAACAAGTCCACCACCCCGGTCTGGGGGAAACCCGCTATGGGCACTGGTTTCCCAAAACCTTGCAGGGGAATCCCGGTTTCAAGGTCCAGGGCAGTCAGAAAGAACGCCGGTGACGTGATATAGACCACCTTGCGCCCATTCACCTCGGCGATGGTGACGCCCTTACCGTAGTCTTTGCGCATGGAATACTCCCAGCGCCCGGTCTTGGGCTCAACGTAGGACCAGATGGTTTCGCCGGTCTTGGCATCGAGGGCGACCACGTAGCGCCGGGGACCGACGACGGTAATGATCTTGCCATCGACGTAACTGGGGGTAGAACGACCGCTGGCTGCATTAAAACTGGCGCCGTCCCAGATCCAGGCTTCCTCCAGTTCGTTAAAATTTTCAGGCGTAATTTCATCGACGGGCAGATAACGCGTGTGCGCGTAGTCACTGCCCAGGGTCAGCCATTCGACAGAATCCTGTGCCAAAGAAAATGAACCGACACAGGCGAATAGCAAGGCGGTAACTCCCGCGAATAGCCGCCTGGTTACTGCAATTTTTCCTAAGTGAGTCATTACTTTGCTTCCTCATTGTCTTCTTAGTATTGGAGTCTGAACAAATTTTAGATGGCAAAAATCGTGGACGATTTCGATGCCGGCTACGGCGGCTGAAAACCAACCATCATCAGCCCTACGTTAATGGATACCAGCAGGGGCTGCAAGGTTTAGCGAGATGAGTTCGAGGGCGCCTCTCAATATTTCCTGCGGCAATAGGGGATGCTCTCCTGGTATTCTATTCTCAGGTAAAATAGACTCCGCTATTCTGCTGATCCTGGCAACTGCAGTAGGCATAGACCGACCATGAGCGATGCAAATCAAACTGATCTACCTGGCCTCGACGAAGCAGCCGTTATGCTTGCCAATCGGCTGCGGAAGAATCGGCGCAGCATCGGCAAATGGGCCAGGCAACAGAATCTACAATGCTACAGGCTGTATGATGCCGACTTACCAGAGTACGCCTTTGCCATTGACTGCTACGACCGCTTCGTCCACATGCAGGAATATCAACCCCCTGCCTCCATTGACGAAGCCAAGGTCTCTCTGCGCCGGGCGCAGGCGAGGGCAGCGGTGCAGCAGGCCTTGGACATTTCTCCCGACCGTATTGTCATGAAAACTCGGCAGCGGCAGCGCGGGAAACAGCAGTACCAGGCCTTGAGTGAATACCGGGACAAACACCGTCAGGACTTTGTGGTGCGCGAAGGGGAGGCCAGATTCCTGGTTAACCTGCACGACTATCTCGATACTGGCCTGTTTCTGGATCACCGGCCGATGCGAAGATTTATCTATGAGAACGCACGCAACAAGCGTTTCCTCAATCTGTTTTGTTACACCGCTACGGCCAGCGTGCACGCCGCCCTGGGTGGAGCGGCCTCAAGTCTCAGCATCGATCTTTCCAATACTTACCTGGATTGGGCACGGAAAAATTACAGTCTTAACGGCATCGGCGGAAAACAGCACCGGCTCAAGCGAGGGGATTGTATCGCCTACCTGGAGACGGGTCGTGAGGTTTTCGATCTGATTTTCCTGGACCCACCCACGTTTTCCAATTCGAAGAGTACCGACAATATTCTGGACATTCAGAGAGACCATGTCGCACTGATTAAGAATGCGATGAAAAAACTCGATAAAACCGGCGTTCTTATCTTTTCCGCAAACAAACGCAATTTCAGGTTGGATGATGTGGTATCTGCATCGTATGAGGTAAGAGCTTACACCAGGGCGAGCCTGGACAAAGATTTTCAACGTGGTCGAAAGATTCATCAGACCTGGCTACTAAGCCACGGATAAGCTCCTGTTCAACCGGCATTCCACGGTCGATAGCATGCACGAGAATCGAATGGGAAATTCTTCAACCGGGTTCGAAAGACCTCTGCACAGAAAGATTAGATGCATCGACTCAGATTACGGTTGGCCCGGCCCAATCTCTCGGCCAGCACGCGAACGATGTAGGTGTGCAGGGCCGCGGTAGAAGCAGGAAATTTACCTGACATTTCTTCCAGCTTTTCTTTGTCCAGTCTGAATAGCTGCGCGTCGTCTTCTATTCTCACACTCGCGGTTCGATTGTCGCCTGTGTAGATCGCCATTTCACCCAGAATCGCTCCCGACTTGTGCTTCCGCAAGATGCGTTCTTTCTGATGGGGGACCTTCAACACTACCACCACGGTCCCGGAGCCTACGAAGTAGAGACTCTCGCCTTTGTCTCCTTCATTGAAGAGATATTCACCCGCCTTGCGATTCTCGATCACGAAAAAGTCTGAGAGCAATTTAACGTCACTTTCTTCGTAGGTGATACTACCTAACACTTCTTCCAGGGTCAACTTATGGTCGCCGGCATTAATGTTCAGATCCGCCAGAATGCGCCGCTCACACCAATCCACGGCAGTATCCAACTGCTTCTTGTAAATTCTTTCCCACTCCTGATCTCCAAATGTAAAGAACCCATGCTTCACCAGTTGTTTGAGCCAACTATCATGGGCGCCGCTGATTACAATGTGAAATCCTTCCCGGTCACTGAGCTGCGCCAATTTGGAAAAGGTAATGATCGCAGAAGTGTCCAACTGACTTACATGGTGAAAATCCAGCACCAGGAAATCAACCTTGTGCGCCTCCGGGTCCTTGATACGATTACGAATTGAGGTTATTAATTTATCCGCCGTACCGAAAAAGATGAATCCCTGAAGAATAAGAATCAGAACACGATTGCCCTCCTTGTTTAATAGCTCCCGCGTTTCCAGGTCACGATCAACATTACTGGCATGATCGCTGCCATTGGTTTCGATCTTGATTACACTGAGCTTGGAATAATTCACCACGAAAAGAATAATCGCGACAAAGAATCCAAAAGTTACCCCTTGCAAGATATCCGAGAAGATAATTTCGATCAAAATAAGGATGACGACGATGTAGTCTGACAGCGGCAATTCGTCACGCGCCTTCCACACCCAGTCGATCAGAAATTCCAGACCCACATAAATCAGCAGCCCGCCCAGAAGAAAAGTGGGCACTATCTTCATGAATTCTGCGCCGGCCAATATCGCAGCCGCCACCAAGGCCGAATAAATAAATCCGGTGAGCCTATCCCTGCCACCCAGCGTCTCTACCAACGCCGTGTCCGAGACATCGTGGACACCAGGGAAGCCAACCCAGGGCCCCGTTGACTACATTGGTGTAACCCATCACCTGGAGTTCATGATCCGGGTTCAGGTCTTTCCGTGCGATCAGTTCGATCCCGGAGACGTCCAGCAACAGCATCACGGAACACAGCAATGCCACTACCACGATGCCACCGGTCTGTTCCAGAATCGTCATCCACCTGATTTCCTGCACATAGTCCCAGTTAAAAACCGGAATCAATGAACCCGTAGATTCGATCGCCGGCAGCAGACCATTGGCCGCGGCTTCATCCAGGCTGATGCCATTCAGGAACAGCACGGCGTAAAAAATTAGCATGGCCGCGAACAAGATAGCCGGCACCGAGAGGGCGGTATCTTTAAACATCTTGCCCATGATGAGACACAGGGCCAATGTCACCGCTGGTGTAACCAGCTGAATAAAATCCGAATTCGAGACGGCTTCGAGACTGGGTTGTTCACTGCCGGCAACAGTTAAACCACCCTGGATGAAGACATAGCCGATGCCGGCGAAAAATCCACCGGTAACGGGATAGGGAATGTAGCGAACCAGATTTCCCAACTTCAAGCGGCCCAGCAACAACAGGAACAGACCGACCACCACCGTGGTAACCATAATGGCGGCGATGATGGTGGCTTCGGCAGCAATGGAATACTGGGAATCGAAACTGATGTAGATACTACTCACCATGACCGCAAAAACCGGCACCAATCCATTGCGGGGCGAACAGATGACGGCTTTGTGATCACTAAACAGGGAACCGCCCAAGCCTGTGACCAGGGTGCCCATGAGTAAAATAGCGATACCCGGCACCATTAGTCGCGGATCGGTCTGGGCGAACAACAAGGCGGCAACCGACACGGCCACCGATATGTTTACCAGCGCGAGCAGGGACCCGGAAATGATGTTGGCGAAACTGCTAGAGCGCATGTTTTATTATTAGGAAGCTGAGATAATTCAGGTATGCGAAGCGTCGAGCATACTACCGGCAAGCCCCCGATACCAGTGAAGCAGGCGCTTGCAGAACCCTGCGACAGTCCGCTACTACCCCATCGACTGTCATCGAAACCGACATTTGGGCGTTATTAACAACTGAGGGCACGAATTTCGCCTCGCGGTATCGGCTTCCCAGGATTCCCTGGCTTGAGACAACCGTGTTATCCGGGCCAGGAGATTGATGAGTGCAGGGGAATAAATCAGCACCGTAGCCTGTCCTTATTCCCATTGCCGGCTGTTAATGCTTGTTCCTATGCTTGATTACGGCGCTGCTCTATACTGTTGTGATTGACCCAACGAGGACATTCATGTTTTACCGATCAAATACAGGCCCCTTCTGGAATGTACTGAAATACAATAGCGAAATTACGTGCCTTCGAGCCATTGCTTCTAAACGGCTGCACCATCTTTTAGCCTGCTCGTTTGTTTCCGCCTGCCTGTCATTTGTCGCCGGGAGTGCCGGCGCAACGACTATTCTAGGCATGGATATCGATAAACTTACTGCAGACGCTGAATTTATTTTTGAGGGTGAAGTAGTTCTTACTGAGACGCGACAAGACAGCAACAGTCGCATCATTAGCACCTACGTAACATTTAATGTTGTCGATGTAATGAAAGGTGACTACGATGCTGCATCCATTGAACTCAAGTTCATGGGTGGCGTGTTCGATGGCCGCATCATGCAGGTCAGTGGATTAAAAATCCCACAGCTTGGAGAGCAGGGAATTTATTTCGTCGAGTCAACCAGCCGCGATTTGATAAATCCCCTACTGGGCTGGTCACAGGGTCACTTCATCATCATCGTCGACGATGGCGAGCGTCGGATTAGCACAGCAGACGAAAAACCGGTCACCGAAGTACAGGGCGTCTCCGGGATTCCCGTGGCAATAAAAAAACCTCCAGCGCTGATTCAGGGTGGCGGCGATGCCGCTGCGGGAGTGACCACGGAATCCAGCCTCATATTGATCAGGCGGGCACTCTCCGTTGATGAATTCAAGGCAAGAATTCAGGATCTCATGGAGAACTAAATAGCCCTTGTTTAAGTATGCAACAAGCGCCCTGCTATTTCTGCTCTGGGCGCCCACCAATCACGCCTTCGAACTCAGCGGCAATTTCTGGGAATTTGCCCAGGCCACCTTTCATGTAGGCATTAGCGGCACCTCACCCAGCGGCACCACCTGGAATGAAGCCTTCATTCGGTCCATGGATGCATGGACCGACGCAACTGATTTCGAGTTTTTATTGGTGAACGAATTTTTAGATCCCTGCATCGACCAGGGCGGGCCCAACGATTTTGGCGACGACATGGCCGGCGTGAATTTTACGGATACGGTCTGTGGTATGAAGTTTGGCGACAATGCGTTAGCCGTCACGCTCACCGCCGGCTTCTGCCTGAACGAGGAATGTACCGGCGGCTTCAAAATTACCCATGCAGATATTGTCTTTAACAACAATGAAACCTGGGACGATTATGGCGGAACACTACGCTTCGATAACACCGCCGATTTTGAGCGAGTTGCCCTGCATGAACTCGGCCATGTCCTCGGTATGACCCATGTCAGCGATGACATCGAAGCCATCATGCAGCCCTTCGCCAGCGAGATCGATTCCCTGCAGGCGGATGATATTGCCGGCGCGAATTTCCTTTATGGCGGAGATGCGACACTGGCCACCATTTATGGAATCGATATCCGCCTGCCTACCAATTCTGAGTTAAGTGGCCTCGATGACACGGTCAATTTTAGCGGCACCCTCACCAACAAGGATGCAGACCTGGACGGCCGCTTGCTCGACATTTGCCAGTTTACCTTTGCCAACGATTCTACCGTCGATATACAACTTAGCTCCAACGATATCGATCCGTTCTTGTATCTGGTCAGGGTGAGTTCGACCCAGGACACCATAGACGCCTTTACGTTTGTCGATGACGATTCCGGCCTCGGCCGCAACTCCCGCATCAGTACAAATATACAGGCTGGCACCTATTGGCTGGGTGCCAGTAGTGCCCGTATTGGCGAGGAAGGAGATTACGATGTCTCGATGGTGACCTCTACCAGCAGTACCACACCGTCTTTCGAGACATTTGAATCCATCTATGGCGCCGAGGTTGAGATCAACCCAAATCCAAAAATTACGGGTAGTCTTAGCAATAATGATTTCGTGTTTAACGAAAGCTTTCTGGATCTATATCAATTCGACGTGGTGAACACCACCAATCTGCAGTTCGACCTGAGCTCATCCCAATTCGATACCTACCTGTTGCTGGTGGAGATATTGCCGGACCAATCTCTGGTAGTCTGTTGCTGGAGAATGACGACCGCTCCGAATCCAGCACCGATTCCCGCATCCAGCAATCACTGCCACCCGGCACCTACTGGATAGGTGTCAGCAGTTTCTTTGAAGACGAAACGGGGGACTACAGCCTCGACATCACAGTAGTTCTTCCCTGACCACGCGGAGATTGGTGATGACCCGAGTTATCAACAATCCGAGCTGTTAGTCTACCGCCATTAACACCGTGCCGACGCGCTTGGGCACCTGACCCACCGGAATCACAGCGACTGTTTCCATACGCTCCACATCCACCGCATAGGTTACGTGGTCGCCAGCTGCGCCGATATAAGCGGTTTTGCCATCCGGGGTAAACGTAATCCACTCCGGGTGCTGCCCAACAAAAATTTGGCCAACCGGTTCCAGTTCAGGCAGAGAGTATACATAGGCATGGCTATAGACCTTGCTGGTAGCCCAGACAGTCTTGCCATCAGGGGGAACACCCAGGCCATGTGCTGGCGCGCCCTGTAGTCCATCATAATGAGCTTCCTGGCCCGGTATCGCAGGAAGTTCTACGCGTGCAACCTCCGCCTGCAGGGCAAAATCCACCACTGCAAAACCATGGAAGCCAGAGAGTTGCACAAAAATACTCTTGGTAGAACCATCGGCATTGGTGCTGAAGGTCATGGGTCTAATGCCGGCGTCCATTTCCAGCTCCCACACCACTTCATCGGTGGCGGTATCGATTACGTTGATAGTTCTGGTCTGAATAGAACCAGCCACCGCGTACCTGCTATCGGGTGTCACATAAACATTATGTATTGCGCCGTTAACGGGTACAGTTTTGATCTTTGTCATGGATGCTACATCGATAATATCTACGGAGCCCGGCATCTGCATGATGGCGACATACACCTTGCTGCCGTCGCTGGTTATTCCCACATTATTCGGACGGCCACTGAGTGGTATCCGGCGTTTCACCCGCAAGGTTCTCGCATCCACGATGTCGAGGCTGTGCAGGGACTCATTGGTGATATAAATCTGGGAACCATCCGGTGCACCGACGATGCCGTGGGGAATTTCGATGTCGGTAATCTTGCCCACTATCTCGTTGGTAACCGGGTCGATGATCGAGGAGTTGTCCCCGGCGGCATTGGTCTGGATTATGCGTACGACCACATCAGATGGCGTGCGCCTATGGGTAGCACCGGCAACCCAGTCCGCCATGATGCGCCATTCCGGATCATACTGGGAGGGGAAATGTTTACCGCCACCATGGAAGGGGTCGCCTCCCGCAGCTACCGCCAGAGCGTGGGTCAGGAACCGACTCTGGAGGGGGTCCGCACCGGGCAAGACAAATTGACTGGCGGATTCAAAATTCATACGAGACTGCTCTTCGGTGAAGAACAATCGATGCTCTTCGAGTGCCTGAATTCTGAAACCGCTGCTGCGAGTATGACATTGAATACAGCGGATATTGCCATCTCTCTTGGCGAGAAATACAGGCTGAACTTCATTCTTGAAATAATCGAAATCCAGCTCAATGCCGTTCTGTTGCGCCAGGGCCGAAGCGCCGAGCAATCCTAAAAACACTGAACCAATCATTCTTGCAAAGATAAGTCGTCGCATTTGACCGACCTCCTCTTGTTGGGAGTTGTAAGACATTCCGCCTGGCAGCTTAGATTAGCCTGCAATATAAAGCAACCGAGGGCGCTCAGCGCAAGGGCTGCATGGCGCCGGCCGGGGGCAGGCCGCCGGCAAAAACCTTCAGATACACACGCTCCTCATTGAAGGCCTGGCGAAACTGCGGGCTCATGAAATAACTGCCCGATGCCTCGCGAGTATCGGGTCCCAGCATGTTGAGCACTACCGGACCGGCTAATTCGGCACCGGCCTCCTCTTCGATTACCAGGGTAACGGCGTAGACGGCCGCGGTGTTGCCGGCACCCAGTGCCAGCTCGTAATGCAGGCGATTCGTCAACACATCGAATTCGAAGCCGCCATCTAGGTCCACCCCAGCGCGCCGGAAAGACAGGCTCACGCGGGTGGTGGCTGGCGCCAGTCCTGCCTCCAGGGCCGGTGTCGTCGATGGCGCCTGGCGGGTCCGCAGTGCCCGTTCATAGGGATAGGCAATCGCCAGCAGTCGTGGATCATCGAAGAACGTGCCTAATAATTCCATGCCAATAGGCAAGCCATCGTCGCTAAATCCGGCTGGCATCGAAAGCGCCGGTAAGCCGGCATTGGCGGCGATACTGCAGTTATTACCGGGCTGGGCTTCACCGATGAAGACCTGGGTCTCGCCAATCGGCGGGTAGACGATCGCATCCAGATCGTTGTCGGCGAACACCGTCTCGATGGCTTGACGTAGCACCAGGCGAGTCGCCAGCGCAGCTTGGTAGCGCTCTTCATTCAGCTCTGCGTCTCGGCTGCGAGTCAGTACACCACGAACGGCTTGGTGGAACAGACCAAGGTCGACGATGTCGGCGAGACTGTGTACGTCCGGGCTCGTGAATGTGGACAGATACTGGTTCAGATCGACGCGAAATTCATGACCGATAACGCCAGAACCGGAAATCAGGGAACCCAGTTCGGGAATTTCCACATCGATGATCTCTACACCCTGGCCCTGATACCATTCCAGCGCGCTCTCAATGGCAGCTTGCACATCGTTGTCTGCGCGCTCCATGTAACTGCTCAATCTGCCGATGCGTAGACCACTCAAGTCGACTGTGCGCAGCTGCTCCTGAAAGCCAGGTAACCCACTGCCATTTATTATCCCCGTGGCCTCATCATTGGGATCATAGCCCTTGACGATATCCAGCACGATGGCCAGATCTTCGGCACTGCGGGCTAGAGGACCAGCCACATCCTGGGTGTGGGACAGGGGCATGACGCCATAGATACTGGACAGGCCCTTACTCGGTCTGAGACCGATCAGATTATTGAAAGCCGAGGGGATTCTGATGGAGCCACAGGTATCGGAGCCCAAGCCAATGGCGCCAAAACTGGCGGCGACGGCAGCCCCGGTGCCGCCACTCGATCCCCCGGGTACCCGACGAATATCATAGGGGTTGCGAGTCTGACCCAACAGGGAGCTAACGGTGGTGATGCCATAGGCAAATTCGTGGAGATTGGTCTTCGCCAGAATGATGGCGCCGGCCGCTATTAATTTATCGACCTGGGTGGCATTGACCGTGGGTCTGAAATTCGCCAGTGCCACCGAGCCACCGGTGGTTGGCATACTGACGGTGTTGTAGTTGTCTTTTACGACAATGGGAATGCCATGTAACAGACTGCGGGCACCGGAAGCTTCGCGCTCCGCATCCAGTGACGCGGCCAGCTCCATGGCTGCGGGATTGATGCGAATGATGCTGTTAATGGCGGGACCTTGCTTGTCGTAAGCCTGGATGCGAGCGAGATACTGGACCACCAATTCCGTAGAGGTGATTTCCCCCCGCTCCAGCGCAGTCTGAAGTTCAGTGATACTCGCCTCGAACACGTCGAAGCCAGTCTGGGCGGAAGCATTGTTGAGCAGAGAAAATAGAAGCAGGGTGAAAACAAGTCGCATGAGGATTTTCCCGTGTGTCGATTCTGGGTGGACCAGGAACCCCTGCCATCGGTAAAAATCCACAGTCAGAGCGGACTGCGAATTTTTCCCTCGATCAACGATCCCCGAAGCTCCCAGATGAAATCAGTGATGATTACACTGATGCTGGCGTTGTTTTAGTTTTCTCCCAGGCCAGGGTTCGCCCTGTCGGTTGACCCGATCTCGACCTTATCCCCCAATAAGCGTGTAGTGATTACGCCGGTCGTAATAGCGCCGTTCACATTGAGTGCGGTGCGTGCCATGTCGATCAGGGGTTCGATGGAGATGAGCAGGGCGGCAATTGTCACCGGAAAACCCATGGCCGGCAAAACCACCAGGGCCGCAGCGGTTGCGCCGCCACCCACTCCCGCGATACCGAAAGAGCCAATGGCGATTATCAGCAGCAGGCTGGTAATAAATCCGATGTCGATGTCCACACCGAAAGTCGGCGCCACCATCACCGCCAACATCGCCGGATAAATACCGGCGCAGCCGTTCTGGCCGATGGTGGCCCCGAAGGACGCCGTAATATTGGCTATGGGGGCAGGAATATTAAGCTCCTCAATCTGAGTCCTTATGGTCAGCGGGATCGTCGCCGCCGAACTACGGGTTGCGAACGCAAACGTCAGCACCGGCCAGACCTTCTCGAAGTAGGTTTTGATGTTGCCGCCCATCAAGCCAATCAACAACGCGTGCACCATAAACATGAGCGCGATGGCAACATAGGAGGCGATAACAAAACTGATCAGGGTCACAATGGCGCCGCCATCGGAGGTGGCAATCACCCTGGCCATCAATGCCAGCACGCCATAAGGGGTCAGGCTGATAACGATTTTGACTAGCCGCATGATGACCGCCTGCATGGTTTCTACGAACGCGCGAATCCGCTCACCATGAGTAGAATCTTCTTCGGCGACCAGCAGTGCGGCAACGCCAAAAAGCAAACCAAAAATCACCACGGCGATAATCGATATGGGCCTTGAGCCGGCAAGGTCGCTAAATATATTCTGGGAAACGAGACTCACCAGTACTTCCGGGATGCTCAAATTCGACACACCACCCACCCGGGCTTCCAGTACTTCTGCCCGAGCCAGTTCCCTGGCACCAGCCGCCAACTCCCCGGCATTCAATCCAAATACCGTTGCCATCAAGATGCCAATCAAGGCGGCGACGACGGTGGTGGCAACCAGAATACCCACCACGGTGCCGCCGATCTTGCCTAGAGACTTGACTTCTTCGACCCTGAGCACGGCGGCAATCATGGTTATCAGGATCAACGGCATGATGATCATGTATAGCAAGTTGACATAGGAACTTGCGATCACCCCGGTCCATTCCAGCGTTTGCTCGGTAACTATGTCGGTATAACCGAAAACCCCCTGCAAATAGAAACCAAACAAGGTACCGGCTACCAAGCCCACCAGCACCCGTCGTGATAGACCGACCTCTTTCTTAGCCAGTTGAAAGAGGAAGCTAAGCAGGGCGGTAAACACAACCAGGTTTATGATCGCAAATGTGGTCATTCTATGCTCCTCAGACGGGTATTTGCCTGTTACTCAATGCAATGAGTGCGCGAAAATACGCGGGTCTAAACAAGACCGACCAGAGCCCGCATCTATAGAATGAATTGCGGCGGTGTTTCCAATATTCTATTTGTTGATCGGTGGCTTCTAAGATTACCACCAACGCTGAAGAAAGACTGTATTCATTTCCTCTGGTAACGGCTCTTCTGCAGACAGTGCCTGCCCCTCCGGGCGTCATCACTTACTACTTGCGGGGACATCAGCTCAGGCCATCTGGCCTACGCTACCCACATTGGCTACCCTAGGGTGCGAACCCATTACAAAACAGAGGGCAGTTCCATGGCTTTAGACAATTATTTCCCCGCTCAGATTCGTGCGCTTCCTGAATTCAAGGGCCGCTTCGAAGCCTTCAAGCTGGAAGCTAAAAATTGTGATGTCCTGTTTGCCAGCTATCCTGCAGGAACCAAAATAGAGGCCCACCAACACGACAGCGAAAACATCGGCGTGCTTACCCGCGGTGAATTGCTGCTCACCATGGATGGCGAAACCCAACGCATCGTAGCGGGTGACTGGTACCACGTGCCGGCGAACAAGGAGCACGCCGCGGAATTTACGGCAGAAACCGCCGAGATTGAATTCTGGTTTAAGAACTAGGCAAGTGACCAACCTTCACCCAGATCAGGGTCTCTTCTTCCACGTAAGGTGTGTGCTGACTCATGTGCGGCTTTCGAATCCAGGTGCCGGCGGGATAACGACCATACTCGTCGATAAACTCGCCCCTGATGACGAATATCTCTTCACCCCCCGTGTGCACATGACGATGAAATTTCTCTCCGGCAGGCCAGTGCACCAGGGCCACGGATTCCGAGCCATATTCGTGCAGCGGCAGGACCTTTAGATTACCCTGACCGATTTGCCACTCACCCGCATTGGTGTCCATGGTGATATGGGCATGATCACCATCTTGAAACTGGTGCAATTTTACCAGTATCACGCAGCCATGTTCGCTGAACGGAGAATGTCGAAAGCCTGGCGGATTTCGAAAATAAGTGCCTGCGGGATAGTCCCCGGTTTCGTCAGAGAAAATCCCGTCCAGCACCAGAATTTCTTCACCCAGTGGATGTCCATGATCCGGAAAGCTGGCACCGGCGTCATAACGTACGATGCTGGTAGCATGACCTCTTTCTGCTTCTTCCCGCGCCAGCGGCTTGCGCCACACGCCAGCCCTGGGGCTGGCTATCCAGTCGAGATGATCGCTGTTGATCACAACTGTGCTATTGAAATCCATATTCAACATGGCCGTTCACCTCTCATGGTACTTCTAGAATTCTTCGAAGGCCACTTCGGCAAAATCGCCGTTAACTGCACGATCTCTATACTGTAGATAGGCACCACGAACAAACAGATATTCGTCACCACTGATCAGGTCGTCAAAACTCAAGACACCGGCTCTGAATTCTACGGTCTTGCCCGCCAGTAAGGTATTGCGGGATTGGACATGATCGATAGACGGCAGTGGGTCTACTAGGGAATCGAATCCGATGCCGAAAGAATCTCGTAGGGTACTGGGCCCGAACACCGGTAGCACTACGTAGGGTCCGGCACCGACACCCCAGTGGGCGAGAGTCTTGCCGAAGTCCTGATCATTTTTCTCTAACTCGAATACCGTGTCAGCTACGTTCAATACGCCTCCAATACCGAGGGTCGTATTGATAGCGAGCCGGGTCAAATCTGACGCCGCCTGGCCAAACTGAAGCTGCAACAGGTCATTTACGGTAACCCGAACATCATCGAGGTTACTGAAGAAATTCTGCACACCGGTCTTAATCGGCGCCGGGGTTAGTTGCTTGTAGGTCCTGGCCAGCGGCTTCACCAGCAATTCATCTATGCCATGGTTGAACTGATAAGTGACCCGGTTCACTGGTTCCAGGGGATCATTTTCCACGGCAGCCTGAGCCGAGTAGCTGCATAACACCAGAATTAAAAAGATTGCCAATGCAATGTCGTGGGGAAACGACAATCTACGCATCGGCAATACGAGGAGAGCTTTTAAACAAGTTGAATTGGTATTTGAGTTGCAATTAGTCATGGTGTTATTCCGTTTTTGGTTCGCTGTTTCATTCTCCCGTTCGGGTTGAATTCAGCAGGTCCTTCTATTTTTCTGGCCAATGCCAGAGCCGTTGCCTTTGTCCTTCTTGACTTGCCTAAATCGCTAATTTTATTAATAGACCGGTCTAATATTTATAATTGATCAAAATTATTTTACCGAGCAAAAAAGAACTTCATGAACACATCCAGCGCTTCGCGACTCTTTTCCAGTTTCATCTTCATGATCGCGCCCTGCCAGGAGTTCATCAGTATCTGAGCCGCTTCGCAGGGTCTGAGGTGTCCCAAATTAAGTTCGTTGTTTTCCATCTTCTCAATACATGTTGCCACCTGGTCCACCGTCTGTTTCGAGAGTGAGGCGATCTTGCAACGTAATTTCTCATTAACATCGGCGATTTCCTGTGACAGGTTCGCCATCAAACAGCCCTGACAATAGCCAATCTCGCTGAAGTGGCTGATATTGTTTTCGTAAAAAGCCTTCAACTGCTGGTAAGGACTCAGGCTCGTGTCTGACAGTAAGGCCTGTAGGGCTTCATTATTGCCACGGTGATAATGCTCGATCACCTGCAAACCAAAATCTTCCTTGCTCTCGAAGTAATGATAGAAAGAACCCTTGGGAATTTCCGCCTGCTTGAGGATATCGTTGAGTCCAACGCAGTTGAAGCTACTGCTCAGGAAAAGATTCTGCCCCACTTCCAACAGGCTTTCGCGGCACTGATTAAACTTGGTTTCGTCTCGGGTTCTCGCCATGAGGTAAATAATAGACCAGTCTATTATTAATTGCAACTGATTTTGTGGATGGGGCTACTTTTTCGCCAAGGAAAGCAATGTGTGGTCAATTCGACGCCGCAGACAGACCGGTCCGGCGATCGCGAGGCACTCCATTTAGATAGTTAAAACCCGGCAAGCTTTCTGCTAGTCTTGAGACCTTCCAGTCAGGGGAGTACTCGACTATGTCAGCCACCTCATCACCGCGGCGCACCCGCTGCAGTCTGCTCGTGGCACTGCTTGTTTTCTTCCATGGGCAGTCACAGGCGGCAGATTCTCTCGAGACCATCGGCGATAAACTGGCCATAGCCGCCGCCCTGGCACAATATTCCTATCGCTGGGATGGGAAGGATGCGGCCGGATTCGCGGATATATTCACGCTCGATGGGATCATGGAGCGCTGGCTCGCCGGCTCTCTGGTAGCAGGTTCCCGGATCGTCGGAAAACAGGCGATTCAAGCCTACGCCAGCTTATCCCACCAGGGTCGGCTCGCGGATCGTCAGACTCGTCATCATTTTTCCGGGCTGGTTTTTCTGGAACTTTCGTCGACAACGGCCATCACAGAGAATATGGCACTGATTACGCATCAAACCGCCGCAGACCGAGTCGCGGTACTGCGCAATTCCGGAATTTACCGGAACAACTGGAGGAAGACCGAATCTGGCTGGCTCATCAGCAAGCGGGTGCTGTTCACGGATAGTTTCGCCCCCAGGTAGTACCGGGACAGCGTTAAGGAATCTGCGATATACTTTCTAGATGCAATGAAATAGTCAGTTATTACGTCAATTGGCTCAATAATCCTGGCCCAGGTAATTAAATGATGATCAGGCTAATCCAGGCCCAAATACACATAATCACGGTGCTATCGGTGCTCTCACTGCTATCGGTGTTCTCGCTGCCGGCCTTGGCGGCGGAGAACGGCTGGCAGCGCGGCAGTTGCTTGGCCGGCAGTGGCGTTTATCGCTGGGAAGGCGGCGATCGCTACGAAGGCCAATGTCAAAACAACTACTTCGAGGGTCGCGGCAGCCTGACCCTCAGCAACGGTGATCGCTACGAGGGGCAGTTCAGCGCGGATCAGAAACACGGACAGGGCATTTACTATTTTTTCACTGGCGATCGCTATGAAGGCCAGTTCCTCAATGGACGCCAGAACGGACAGGGCACCCTCTACCTGGTCAGTGGCGAGCGCTATTCGGGCCAGTACCTGAATGATCGCAGGAATGGCCGTGGTGTTTTCAATTTCATCAACGATGACAGCTACGATGGCCAATGGCTTGACGATCGAATCGACGGCCAGGGAAGCTACAACTTTGCCAATGGTGACCGCTATTCGGGCCAATGGCGCGACGGCGTGCAAGATGGCCGAGGCAGCTTTAGCTGGGCAAATGGCGACCACTACGAGGGTATGTGCAGCAATAATCTACGTGATGGCCAGGGCACTTTTAACTGGAACAATAAAAATCGCTACACCGGCGGCTGGCGCGAGGGTCAGCAGGACGGCTATGGCACCAAGGTGTGGGCCAGCGGCGATCGTTATCAAGGCCAGTGACGACAAAATGTCATGAGTGGTCAGGGCAGCTACTCATTCGCCAACGGCAATCGCTTCGAAGGCAGTTTCCAGGACAACAAGATACACGGCGAGGGTACATATTATTTTGCCAACGGTGACCGTTATTTGGGTACCTGGATGGATGGCGAAAGACATGGCCCCGGTGTGTACTACGACGCCCTCGGGAAAAGTGAGACCATGAATTTCCGAGTGGGCCGGCGGGTTACCTGAGCTGAGTATGGAGACGGGGCTCCAAACCGCGACCATAAGCCTTCAAACTCTCCCTTCCTGACCGAGCGAGCTTGGCACCGGTGTTCGGGGGCGTGTTAACTTACGCAATCCGAACCATTGGCAACTCCCTGCTTTACTCAGAAAGGCAGCGCATCTAAGGAATCACCCCATGCAGTTCTATTCGCCCCTTCTTTCCCTGCTGCTGTGGCTTGTGCTCATGCTGCCATCGAGCCCGCTCCAGGCCGCCGAGGATATCGAACCGGCATTAACGTCAGCAGAACTGCAGACCATAGATTGGCTTAACGGTCAGGAACAGAACATGCTCGATCTGCTGGAGCGACTGACCAACATCAACTCCGGTAGCCTCAACAAGGCGGGCGTAGATGAACTGGCGGCTATTTTCAGGCAGGAGTTACGTCAGCTGGGCTTTTCGATTACCACACTGCCCGGAGATGTCATCGCTATGCCGAGCTGCCCCGGTAGCGACTACGACATAGACGTGGCCGATCACACCCTGGCCAGCAGACGAGGCACCGGCACCAGGCTGCTGTTAATGGGACACCTGGATACTGTCTTTCCCACCACCAGCCCCTTCCAATCTTTTCGGCGCGAAGGCGACATGGTTTACGGCCCCGGCGTCGCCGACATGCAAGGCGGCCTGGTGGTCATGCTGTATGCATTAAAAGCGCTGGCAGAGTCCGGCGATCTGGATGGCAAGGCCATTACAATCTTGCTCAACAGCGATGAAGAAATAGGCTCGCTATCCTCGCGCAAATATTTGGAAGAACAGGCACGCCGCCACGACTATGGCCTGGTGTACGAATCGTCTGGAAACGACTCTCTGGTACGCCAGCGCAAGGGGCTTGGTCAGGCCAGATTCGTGATCCATGGCAGGGCGTCCCATGCAGGTGGCGCTCATCAGGAGGGCCGATCCGCAATCAAGGAACTGGCTTACAAGATTGTCGAGATAGAAAATATGACCGATTACGAATCCGGCGTAACCGTAAATGTCGGCGTGATAAGCGGCGGTGAGGCTCGTAATACCATCGCTCCCTGTGCGGAGGCATTCGTCGATCTGCGCTACCCGGAGCCGCAACAGGGCCTGGACGCTGTCGATCAGTTCGAAGATATCTTCGCGAATCTTTACAGCTACCCCGTCGATTCCGGTGAGATCACTACCGAGAGCTGGACCAATCTGCATCGCCCGCCGAAGATACCCACGGAGGAATCTGACTATTTGCTGGAAAAAACCCGCGCCATCGGTCGCCTGCTGGGCCAGGAATTAGGAGTGCGTGACTCCGGCGGCGGAACCGATGGCTCACTGACCCAGGCGCTGGGACTACCGACTCTGGATTCACTGGGGATCGCCGGATCTGGTGCCCATTCCGACCGGGAACAGGCGCGGGTCAGCTCGCTAGTAGAGCGAGCGAAATTGAGTGTCGTGCTAATTCGTAGACTGACCGCCGAATAAATGCTTAGATGCGAAACCGGTCGTGAGAAGCCGCATTAGCGCTGATCGAAAAATAAAAAAAAGCTGGAGTCAGAGTATGTCGGATAGCAATATCGAAGCTGCGGGCACACCCAACGAGCACATAGACCCGGAGCATGATGCCGAGCGAGCGTCGATTATCCAGGCCTATAAGAACCCCCATTACCGATACCTGGTCTTGGGCATCCTCACCGTCGTTTATGTTTCCAACTTCGTCGACAGGCAGGTCATCAATGTCCTGGCCAGTTACATCATCGAAGATCTCGATATCAGCGACGGTCAGTTCGGCATGCTATCCGGACTGGCCTTCGCCTTAATCTATACCACCTTAGGTATTCCCATCGCGCGCTGGGCCGATATCGGTAATCGCCGCAATGTCATCGCCATCTCCGTCACGATCTGGAGCATAATGACTGCTGCCTGCGGGGCGGCCCAGAATTTTGGTCAGCTGTTCATGGCCAGGTTTGGTGTCGGTATCGGTGAAGCCGGTGGCTCTCCCCCTGCCCATTCCATCGTCTCAGATATTTTTCCTGCGCACCAAAGAGCCACGGCGCTGTCGGTTTATTCTCTCGGCGTTTACGGTGGCATTTTAGTAGGCACCATCGGTGGCGCCTACCTGGTGCAATTCTTTGACTGGCGTATCGCCTTCGTTGTCGTCGGCTTACCGGGAATTTTCCTGGCCTTGTTGGTCAGATTTGTCATCAAGGAACCACCCCGCGGCATGGCGGAAGCGCGTAAAGACGTGGCTCCACCGGGGTTCTTCAGGGTGGTGGGCTTTCTCTGGGAACGGAAATCATTTCGCCACCTCAGTTTCGCCTGCGCCCTCCACGCCTTCGTCACCTACGGCATGGGCAACTTCATGCCACTGTTTCTCGGCCGCGTGCACGGCATGCCTATTCTGGATATTGGCTGGTACTACGGATTGATCGCCGGTATAGGCGGACTCGCTGGCACTTTTTTCGGGGGTTGGATGTCGGATCGGATGTCCAACAAAACTGGCGACAAGACCTGGTATGTGTGGATACCTTTTATCTCCACCTTGCTCGCCATCCCTTTCGCGCTGATCACATTTCTGGTCATGCCCACCGGCGTCTCCGCCGCCTTCTCCTACCTGCTGCCGGTTTTCGCCGGCGGCTGGTATCTGGCGCCCTGTATTGCCTCGACCCATTTCCTGGTCGGCATCCGCATGCGCGCGATGGCTTCGGCGATTCTGTTCTTCGTGTTGAACCTGATCGGCCTCGGCCTGGGTCCAATGCTCACCGGCTTTGTCAGCGACTTGTTGACACCGAATTATGGCGACAACGCGCTGCGTTATGCCATGTCGATAACCGTACTGGTAAATATTTGGTGTGCCCTGCACTACTATTGGGCTACCCGCACTATTCGCGCAGATTTTGACAGAGCGCCGGATTAGCAGCTCTTCGAAAAACTCTCCGGCGAGTGCTAGGGCGTCTCTGAGCGAGGCGATCTGATCTATATCGCCTCTAGCGCCTGCGCCACCTTGGACACGGGGACGACTTCGATACCCTCGATTTTGGTTTTCGGCATATTCTGCTGCGGTACGATGGCGCGGGTGAATCCATGCTTGGCAGCTTCTCGCAGGCGTTCCTGCCCTCCCGGCACCGGACGAATTTCACCCGACAGCCCGACTTCACCGAAAACCACCAGATCTTTCGGCAGGGACTTGTCTCTAAAGCTGGAAACGATCGCCAATAACAGCGCCAGGTCGGCGCTGGTTTCGCTAACCTTCACGCCGCCAACCACGTTGACGTACACATCCTGATCCGCCATGTAGATGCCACCGTGCCGGTGCAGGACAGCCAGTAGCATGGACAGACGATTCTGATCCAGCCCCACCGCAAGCCTGCGCGGATTTCCCAGCTGGCTGGTATCGACCAGGGCCTGAATTTCAACCAACAGGGGACGAGTGCCTTCCCATAGCACCATCACCAGGGAACCCGCCGCGTCTTCTTCGGTTCTGGCCAGGAAGATAGCCGATGGATTCTTCACTTCCTTCAAGCCGGTTTCAGTCATGGCAAACACACCGATTTCATTCACCGCGCCGAAGCGATTCTTCTGTCCCCGCAACACTCGATACTTAGTGTCGCTGCCGCCCTCGAGCATGATGAAGCAGTCGATCATATGCTCCAGAACCTTCGGGCCCGCCAGGTTGCCTTCCTTGGTGACGTGACCGACCAGGAACAGGACGGTATTGGTTTGCTTGGCATATTGAATCAGATAGGCGGCACATTCTCGCACCTGGGATACGCTGCCGGGTGCCGATGGCACATCGGCGCTGTGCATTACCTGGATAGAATCGACCACCAGTAACTCGGGCTGAAGCTGCTGTGCCACCCGACAGATTTGCTCGACATTGGTCTCCGTCAGCAGCTGCAGATTTTCCTGGGGGAGATTGAGTCGCTGCGCCCGCATAGCCACCTGTTGCGGCGATTCTTCTCCAGTGACATAGAGTGCAGATCTGCCGCTATGGGCCAACAGACACATAACCTGTAATAGCAGGGTGCTCTTGCCAGCACCGGGATTACCACCGATCAGGATGACGGATCCCGGCACCAGGCCTCCGCCGAGCACCCGGTCCAATTCCCCAATCGAGCTGGAAAAACGGGGAAGTGCCTGCAGATCGATCTCAGACAGAGTCTGCACATTGGAATTTTCAGCGCCAGCAACTGGCTTGCGAAAGTCGGCTCTGGTGACCGGGGAACTACTGCTACCTACGTTGAAACGGGAAAGTGTATTCCACGCCTTGCAAGCCGCACACTGGCCCTGCCACTGTCCATGTTCAGCGCCACAATCTGTACAAACAAATGCTACCTTGTTCTTCGCCATTTTAAGGGGGGACAGACCATGTTTTTGTTCGGTTCTGTGCAAGCATGTCGCATTGCTGCAAAACAACGTGGTCTGTCCCTATTTGCTGACTCCTTCAGACATATTCAAAATCAACTCGTGAGGTGAGCTTGCAGAAGAGTTCATAGGAAATCGTCCCCGCCTGCTTGGCGACCTCGTCGGCACAGAGTCCCACACCCCACAGCACCACCTCATCACCTACCTGCACATCATCCATGCCGGTGAGATCTACCGTGATCATGTCCATGGAAGCTCGGCCGATCAAGCGCGTGCGCAACGGCCCCGCCTGCGTCTCGATCAGCACTGCGGTGCCGTTGATGGCAGACCTGGGATAACCATCGGCGTAGCCGATGACAATCACGCCGACACGGGTCTCACGATCGCAGACATAAGTAGCGCCATATCCAATCGAGTCACCGGCAGCTACTTCATTAATCGCAATGAGTCGGGAATGTAAAGTCATCACCGGTAACAGTCCCAGCTCTTCACCGGTTTCATCGGTCAGTGGCGAAGCACCATACAACATGACACCGGGGCGAACATAGTCGTAGTGGGTCTCCGGCAAACCCAGAATTCCAGCCGATGCCGCCATGCTACAGACAACTGCCCTGCCGCTCTCCTGCGCGAGTTGATCTCTTACCCTATTGAATTCAGCTATTTGCTTGTGGGTGAATTCGCTGGCAATTGCACCGAGCAAGTCATCGGCGCAAGCCAGGTGGGACATCAGCACCAGCTCAACTTCCGGAAACCCACGCAGGGTGTGGTAAGCCTCTACACACTCTGCAGAAGAAAAACCCAGGCGATTCATGCCCGAGTTGAGTTTTACCCAGAGCCTTGGAACGCCGGCCAGGACGTCACTTTCGAACCGATCTTGCAAGATGGTGACTTGATACGGCGAGTGCACGACCATTTCAATGCCGGCACCGATGCACAACCCCAGCTCTTGTTCATCTGCAAAACCCGGCAGCAGTAAGATCGGAATATCCAGCTCGAGGCTATGCAGTGCCAACGCTTCAGACATTGTGGCAACGGCAAAGGCGGCTATCGCGGTGTGTGAATTGATTATTGCGCGCGCGATTTGCTCCATGCCATGACCATAGGCTTCGGCCTTAATGACTGGAATAATTTTCGATTCAGGACAGAGAGAGCGAACCCGCGCCAGGTTTTTCTGCAGCGCCTGGGTGTCGATTGTCGCCCAAACTCTTTTACTTGGCTCATCCATTCCCTTGTCCTGAGCCCACCTTATCAACCGGGGCGTTAAGTTTTAACCGTGGGTGTAACTGTCATCGTACCGCGGTTGGCTGTAGTTCTCGAAACGCGTGTACTTGCCGACGAAGCTGAGCCGGACCGTGCCGATTGGGCCGTTTCTCTGTTTGCCGATGATAATTTCGGCGACGCCTTTCTCGGGCGAATCCTCGTTGTAAACCTCATCACGATAGATAAAGACGATGACATCGGCGTCTTGCTCTATGGCGCCCGATTCACGCAGATCTGACATCACGGGGCGTTTATTAGGGCGCTGTTCCAGCCCCCGATTCAATTGCGACAGGGCAATCACCGGACACTTGAAATCTCTCGCCAATAGCTTCAGCGATCTGGAAATTTCCGAAATTTCACCCACCCTGTTTTCGGTGGTGGTCTTTAGCTGCATGAGCTGCAGGTAATCCACCACCACCAGTCCCAGTTTCTTCTTCTCCTTTACAATTTGACGCTCGATTCTGCGCAATCTTGCTCTCATTTCCATGGGCGTAATCCCGGAGCTGTCGTCTATGTACAGGGGCTTGTCTTTTAGTTTTGCCACAGCATCGTTGAAGCCCGGCCAGTCTTCGGCGCTCATCTGACCCGTTCGCAATTTCGTTTGATCAATTTTTCCAATAGATGACAGCATTCTAAAAATCAGGCTCTGGGCAGGCATTTCCAAACTGAATACCACCACCACGTCACTGCTGTGCATAATCGCATTTTCAACCAGATTCATGGCGAAGGCGGTCTTGCCCATGGACGGTCTGCCGGCGACGATGATCAAGTCTGACTTTTGCCAGCCCGACGTCTTCTCATCCAGATCCTTGAACCCACTCGATAAACCAGTGAGGTTGCCGTCCAGTTCTGCCAACTCATCGATGCGATCAACCGCGGCCGTTACCAGTGGCGTAATGTGTACCGGTCCAATTTCCTTGGCACGCTCATCATTAATGTTGAAAACCTGTTCCTCGGCGTCATCGAGAACTTCCGCGGCTTTCTTGCCGCCGGTGTTGAAGCTGCTGTCGGCGATTTTATGAGCGACAGAAATCAAGCGACGCAAGATCGCGCGTTCGCGGATGATATCTGCGTAGGCATGAATATTCGCGGTGCCCCGTGCATTGCCTGCCAACTCGCCCAGGTACTCAGGACCGCCGGCGTTGTCCAACTCGTTGAGGCTATTGAGGGATTCCACCAGCGTCAGCGCATCTACCGGGCTATTAGCCTCACTCTGCCGCATCATGGCCTCAAAGATTAGCCGGTGCTCCGCGCGATAAAAATCTTCTGCCACCAGCACATCGACGATGTCGTCCCACACGGTATTATCGAGCATCAAGCCGCCCAACACCGCCTGCTCAGCGTCCACCGAATGGGGCGGCACCTTGAGAGACGCTATCTTGTTTGCATCATTACTGCTGCTGAATGTATCGAGGGACATGAACAGTTTCTGTGAATTTTAGGAAAAAAAAAGCACCATCGCATTAGCTGATGGTGCTTCATGAAGTTAGGCAGGTCAAGGTGGTGACCCGCATATTCGGAACTTAATTTTTGCTGTCGTCTTCTTCGGTCTGGATTTCAGAAACGGCTTCGACTGCGTCTTCTTCGGGCGCTTCTTCGACGGCGGCCTCGGCTGGCTGCGACGACATCTCGGTTGCCTCTACGGCGGCAGGCGCATCGACGGCCTCTGTGGCTGATGCTTCAGCAGCCTCGGCTGCCTCGGCCTCTTCGGCCTCTTCCCGCTGATCTATCTCTTCGATAATACTACCGTCATCGCTGACGCCGGCGGCTGATTTGAGACCCACCACAGCGAGGGAAATAGTCGCGTGAATGTCATGACCCAGATCCAATGCAACTTCGAATGCGCCCAGTTCGCGAATCGCACCGTTAGGTAGCAGCACTTCGCTCTTGGCGATGTCGCTACCGGCCAGGGCATTGACAGCCTCGGCAATCTCGCGAGTGCCCACAGAGCCAAAGAGATGACCTTCGTCGCTGGCATTGACTTCGATGGTAAGACTGACGCCAGTAACCAGTTCGGCTCGTCTTTGTGATTCCGCTACCTTGGCATCATGTTTCGCAAGTAATTCAGTCTTTCGACCTTCGAATTCAGCCAGGTTGGTCTTGGTGGCTGGAATCGCCTTGCCCTGTGGAAACAGGAAATTCCTCGCGTAACCGGCTTTGACAGTGGCCGTTTCACCAATTTCACCAAGCTTGCCTATTTTTTCCAGCAAAATTACGTTCATACCCTCTTCCTCATCTCAAATCTGAGTCACACGGCACTCTTAAACCGTGCTCTAAAATTGTACCAACTATCTATCAGTGCCAGCAGCACCAGTAATTGCGCCACCACCGGCAACATGAGAAATGCATAGAGGGCAGTCAACCACATCGTGGATAGCTTCTTCCACGCTACCACTGAATGAATCAGGGCCAGACCCGAAAACATCAGTGGCAGTATTAAATACAAAACCCATGACGCCGGCACCAATACGCCAAAATTCGCCAGTAACATAAGCCCCAGCAATAGCAACGCCGCCTTTCTTTCTATACGTAACCCGTGGAACTCCTTCCTAAATTCCCCCGGGTTATACAGAGCGGCTTGCATCCATCTAGCCAACATCAGCAAAACGATCGCCAGGAACATGTATACCGCACCTATAAAGCTGGTCACCACTTCCCTGAATTGTTCCGGTTGAAAATCCTGCACACTATTCACGGCCAGGTAGGCGTCGAATTGCAGAAATACCGCGTCCAATACGGCAGGTTGCAGCCTATGGTAAAACTCGACGCACACGCCGATAACAATCGCTGCCAACAGCGTGAACTCCCAGGACTCGGTTTCCCGTAGAAGGTAGGCGAGCCCGCTGATTCCTATCAACATGATCAGGGGCACCGGGTCACCGACCATGGCCCAGGCACCGACCGGTAATATAGCCCAGGCCAGCACATAGGCTGCTTCCCGGGTGCCCTTGCGCAGCATGACGAGGCCGACAATCACCGGATTCAGAAAATTGGCGAGAGGAACCAAACCTAGAAGTAACACTGCCAGGAAAGCTTGCTTGCGTCCGATCATGACGAATTTAGCAAGGCCGCGCATGATTCTACCTATTTAGCCGCGATGGCCGTCCGTGTAAGGAATCAGCGCCAGGTATCTTGCTCTCTTGATCGCTGTCGCCAATTGTCGCTGGTATCGTGCCTTGGTGCCAGTAATGCGGCTGGGTACAATTTTCCCGGTTTCTGACACATAGGCCTTCAATGTTTCCAGGTCCTTGTAGTCGATCTGCTTGGTGCCCTCGGCGGTAAATTTGCAAAATTTACGTCTACGAAAATAACGAGCCATAATTTTATTCCTGAATTAGTTGGTTAGAAGGAGGAAGCCCGACATCTAGTCTTTGTCGGATTTCTCAACGACTGCCTCGGCGTCTTTGGCAGTGGCTGCTTCCGGAGCTTCTTTCGCTTCATTGTCTGACCCAGCAGAATCTGGCTTCGCCACCTCTGTGGCTTCGGGTTCGGCTGCGGACTCGGAGGTTTCAGGTTCGGAATCCGTCGTGGCTTCAGCATTATCTTGCGCCGGTGGCTCTGCCTCCGCCTTGGCGGCGGCTGTCGCAGCGGCAAGCTTGGCGCGAGCGGCGGCAGCCTCCTCTTCCACTTTGCGTTTCTGCTCGGCTCTCTGTCGGCGTTCTTTGCCTTCGCGCTCGCCCTTGAGAATCAGTGATTCTTCGGTGACAGGCTCTTTCGTCTTGATGACAAGATTACGCAATACCGCATCGTTGAAGCGGAACAAGGTGGACAATTCTTCCAGGGCCTCACCGCCGCACTCGATATTCATCAGTACGTAATGGGCCTTGTGAATTTTGTTAATAGGATAGGCTAGCTGGCGTCTGCCCCAGTCTTCCATACGGTGAACCTTGCCACCGCTGTCGCTCATCAATTGGGTATAACGCTCGATCATCCCCGGAACCTGTTCAGACTGGTCGGGATGCACCAGGAATACTACTTCATAGTGTCTCATAGAGACTCCTCATGGTTGCAGCCTCCCATCGCACAGCAGCTGCGCGTGGTAAGACAAGGAGTAATGTGAGGCAGGAACGGAGCCCGCCAATAAAAGAGCGGGAATTCTAGAGAAAGTGACCTCTGGATGCAAGTACTTCTCTAAGAAAATGCAGCAAGATAGAGGGAATTGTCGCCAATGTGCTGGGGTATAGACCCGACTTGTCGCTCAGTTCTCTGCCCCTTTAGTGCCTGCCTGTCGCTGTCGCAGTGCCTCGAAGAGACAGACTCCGGTGGCTACCGAAACATTCAGGCTGCTGAGTTTGCCCGCCATGGGGATGGCAACGAGATAATCACAGCGCTCGCGGGTCAGGCGCCGCAATCCCCGGCCCTCCGAGCCCATTACCAGGGCCAGTGCACCGGTGAGGTCCTGATCAAACAGGGACTTACCGGTCTCATCGGCGGTTCCCACAATCCAGATGCCGCGCCGTTGCAACGACTCCAGGCAACGCGCAAGATTGGTAACAGTGAAGAGTTGGACGGTTTCCGCCGCGCCACTGGCAACCTTGTGCACCGTGGCATTGAGGGTCGCAGACTTGTCTTTCGGTATAATCACGGCATCGACGCCTGCAGCATCGGCGCTGCGGAGACAGGCGCCGAGGTTGTGAGGGTCAGTTATTCCGTCCAGAACCAGCAATAGCGGAGCACAATCCAGGGAATCCAGTAGAACGCCAAGTTCTTTCTCGGTCTTCACTTTCACCGGATTTCGGTAGAGTGCCGCCACGCCCTGGTGTGCGCCCGGGAAGCGTTTATCCATTTCCCGTTTCGTCAACTGAGTCGAATCAATATTTGATTGCAGTGCAATTGACTTCAAAGCTAGTAGACGCTCATCCTCACGGCCGTCCTGAATCACTAACTGCGAGACATCTGCGGCTTGATGTTTGAGCAACTCGGTGACGGCGTGAAATCCTATGATCCAATCTTGATTACTCGCCATGATTTAGCGCCGCTGTCTTTTGGTAGCGGGGGCGCCACCGCGCCTGTTCTTGTCGCGGCTGCCAGCCTTGTTGCTTTTACTGGAACCCTGCTTTCCCCCCGCCGATTTGGCGCCACTGTGCTTGCCGCCTGACTTTCCTGCCTTACCCCCTTTGCTTTGGTTCTTGGCTTTGCTTTTCTTTTTACCTTTCCCTTTCCCTTTCTCTTTCCCTCTCCCTTCGTTCAAATCCTTGCCTTTATCTCCATGTTTTTTCGAGCGGTCACGGTTGGGAAATCCTTTCTTCTTGCCGGGCTTGCGTCGACGCAGCGCGGGCCTCGCCGAGGCAACACTGCCCGTCATCTGCAGATCGATCTTCTTCTCATCCAGGTTAACTCGTACCACTTTGACTTCGACACTATCGCCAAGGTGATAGGAAGTTCGGCTGCGCTCACCCTCCAGGCAATGACGCACCGGATCGAAATGATAGTAGTCGTTGCGCAGTTCGGTAATATGTACCAGCCCTTCTATATAGATATCGTTGAGTTCGACGAACAAGCCGAAACTGGTGACAGAGGACACGGTGCCGCTAAACTCGTCGCCGATCTTGTCCTGCATATACTCGCATTTCAACCAGTCCATGACGTTGTAGCCTGCGGCATCCGCTCGCCGCTCCGCCATGGAACAATGTTCACCCAGGGCCTGCATCTCCGAAGCTGAGTAAGGGTAGATCTGCTTTTTCGACAGGGCACCGGCATCGGCCTGCTTCTGCAGATGTCTGGAGGATTTATTTCTGATCAGGAAACGAATCGCTCGATGAATCAGCAGATCGGGGTAGCGACGAATCGGCGAGGTGAAATGGGCATAGGCTGGATAACCCAGGCCAAAATGCCCGAGATTTTCCGGTTGATAAACCGCCTGCATCAGAGAGCGAATGAGCATCGTCTGCAGCAGATGCTTGTCGGGCCGGTTAGATATTTGCTGCAAGACTTTCTTGTAATCTGCCGGTTCGGGTTTGTCGCCGCCGGGCAAATACAAACCCAACTCGCTCAGGAATTCACGCAGGTTATCCAGTTTGTCCGGGTTCGGCCCCTCGTGCACTCGATACAGAGCCGGCAACTTGCTGGATTCCATCAATTCGGCGGCGGCAACATTTGCACACAACATGCATTCTTCTATCAGCCTGTGGGCATCGGTTCGGTACACCGGCACGATTTCCCGGATCTTCTTGTTCTCACCGAAGACGATGCGGGTCTCCGTGGTATCGAAATCCATGGCGCCGCTATTATCTCTGGCACTGCGCAGTGCCTGATACAGGGAATAGAGCTCATCGAGGTGGGGCAGGAGTGACTGATAGCGGTGTCTCATCTTCGCCCGCAGGTTTTCCTGCATCTCGGTCTCGGGCGTTTGCACAATGTCGGCAACTTCCGTGTAGGTCATGCGACCATGAGAATGAATCACCGCCTCGAAGAAACAATAGTCTGTCATCTCTCCCGCAGTGGAAATTTTCATCTCGCAAACCATGGTGAGTCTGTCCACTCCAGATTTGAGTGAACACAGTCCATTAGAGAGTTTCTCCGGCAACATGGGAATAACATGGCCTGGGAAATAAACCGATGTAGCGCGTTCTATCGCTTCTTCATCGAGGACACTGCCGATGCTGACATAGTGAGAAACATCTGCGATAGCGACGAAGAGTGTCCATCCTCCCCGCTGCTGGCGTTCGGCATAGACCGCATCATCGAAGTCTTTGGCGTCTTCGCCATCGATGGTGACGAACGCGACATCACGCATATCTTTGCGGCCGATCAGATCTTTTGCCTGCACCTGGTCGTCGAACTGATTCAGCGACCCGATGACAGCAGCAGGCCATTCATGGGGAATGTCATGACTGCGCAGGGCGATGTCGATCTCCAATCCTGGTTTAGAGCTGTCACCAAGCACCTCGACTATTTTCGCGATTGCCTTGCGTCGTCGCGATGGATATTCGGTAATTTCCGCCACCACGAACTGGCCGTCTTTGGCATGACCGGCGTCCTTGTCAGGAATCAAAATCTCGTGGGGAATGCGTTTGCTGTCGGGGACGACAATACCGAAGCCCTGCTCGTGGTAATAGCGGCCAACGATTTGCTGGTAGCGCCGCTGCAGTATCTCGACTATGACGCCTTCTTTGCGGCCGCGACCATCGACACCCGACACCCGTGCCAGCACCCGATCGCCGTCGAACAGCTTTTCCATCTCGCGGCCATTAAGGAACAAATCTCCGGAGCCATCCTCTGGAATAAAGAAGCCGAAACCGTCCTTATTGCCTTGCACCTTACCCTTGATCAACCCCATGTGATCGGCAAGTCCGAAGACGCCGCGGCGATTACTGATGATCTGCCCGTCACGGCTCATCGCATTGAGGCGACGCCGCAATGCCTCTACCGACTCTTCATCCTCGAGCCGCAACTGCTTGCACAGTGTAGCGTGGCTAACAGGCTCGCCAACCTGCTCCAGGTGCTGGAGGATGAATTCCCGGCTGGGAATGGGATTGGCATATTTCTCCGCTTCGCGCCCGGCGAAGGGATCCTTGGATTTACGGTTTTTTGACATTACAGGAGGGCATAGGACTTGATTTGGGGCAAGTATACACGCAGGCGTAGTTAATGTCTGTGTCAGAGCGACGCTCGACTGATGCTATCCCCAGTATTGACAGTTTCCTATGCTATCGTTAGAGTTGCGCTCCTGTTGAAGCACCACTCGCGTATGCCCAGGTGGTGAAATTGGTAGACACGCTAGCTTCAGGTGCTAGTGATCGCAAGGTCGTGGAGGTTCAAGTCCTCTCCTGGGCACCAACTCCTAAAACTAATGTATTTTTCCTCTGACCCCGCTTACTTCTAACAAGTCTCCTTTACATCGTCTCCTAACTCAGTAAATAACTAGTCCTCCAGGACTGAGTTGGGCGTAAAATGACTCTTCCGCGCAGAAACAAACAATGAGATGGTCCAATAGATCTGTACAACCCAGTTATGAGTATTATCTCTTAACTGGGTTGTACAGATCTATTGGACCATCTCAGTTAGGAACAAACCATAAATTGAACACGCTAGTTGTTTGCCATTGTTTTAAGGAGACAGAAACTTTGGTTCGCATTATTTCTGCAAGGAAAGCTGACAAAGATGAATCAGATACCTATTGGAGCCTAAGAAAATGAGAGAACATTACGACTTTTCCAAAATGAAGTCTAAGAAAAACCCCTATACTAAATATCTAAAGCAGCCTGTCACCATGCGAATAGATAGGGATTCTATTGATTATTTCAAATCACTATCGGAACAGTCTGGGATACCCTATCAAACACTTATTAATTTATACCTGCGTGATTGTGCTGTTAATGAAAAGAAATTAGATCTAGCATGGAAATAGAAAATCATAACAAGCCACTCAAATAGAAACTTGGGGACGCCTGCAACTTAGCAACTTAAGGCTAGGGAACCGTCGGAGACGGCTAATTTTATTCTTTCCGTCCCTATTTCTTCCTATTTCCTATCCTCTCAGTGTCGCCTGGTCTTAATCTTTGAAGCATTGATTAATTCCCCCAGCAGGCGTAGTTTTGGACTACGGGGCTCCGGCTAAAACTCAATTAGAGGCTCGGCACAAAGGAGGTTTGAATGACTATTACAAATACTCGCATGAAAGCAGCATGGTTATTGGTTTTCCTGGGTATCCTGGCTACACCTTTGGTGGTCCAGGCACAGTCCGCAATCGATGATATCCCACGTCTTGCCGATGGACGGCCAGACCTCCAGGGCACCTGGGACTTCCGCACCATCACTCCCATGCAACGACCCGAAAGTCTCGCCGGTATAGAGGTGTTGAACGAAGAAGAGTTGGCAACTTTCGAAGCCGCAGAGAACGTGCGCCGGGATCGGGACAATTTCACCGATACCACGACCACTGGGGACTACAACCAATTCTGGTACGACCGCGGCACCGAACTGCTGGACGACGGCCGCACTTCGCTGATCACCGATCCGCCGAACGGCCGCATCCCGGAATTGACCGAGGCTGCCCAGGCCAGGAACGAGGCGCGAAGGGAAACCGCCAGATTGGCTGAAGGTGTGGAAGTGAGGCCTCTGTCCGAGCGCTGCATCATGGGTTTTAATTCCGGGCCACCCATGACGCCCAGTGCCTACAATAACAATGTGCAACTCGTGCAAACCGAGAACTACATGCTCATACATAACGAGATGGTACATAACGTCCGTCCGGTAAAATTGAATACAAGCGCGCATCGCGAAGTGCCCCGGAAATGGGAAGGCGATTCTATCGGTCACTGGGAAGGGGATACGCTCGTTGTTGAAACCAATCACTTCGCCAGGGCCACATCATTTGGCAATTCCAGCGAAAATATGCATCTGCTGGAGAAATTCTGGATGATCGACGCCGACACTCTAGGTTACGAATTCACCATTACCGACTCTACCACCTGGGAAGCCCCCTGGACGGTGATGTTCCCGATGCGCCGGGCAGAACTTCCTATGTATGAATATGCCTGCCATGAGGGTAACTATGCCATGGCTGGGATATTAGGAGGTTGGCGCAGATTGGAAGCTTTGGGTCTGCCGGGACAGCAGTAGGACGGGGCCAAGCAATAGCACGGGGCCGAGTCTCCAATTGCACAATCCAGATGAATATCGATGTGCAATTGGAGACTCGGCCCCGTTTTTATTTTAATCCGAACTCAACCGATGCAGAGCGCAGAGCTTGTTGCCATCGGGATCACGCAAATAGGCCAGGTAGATTTTGCCGGTAGTGCCTTCACGCACACCCGGAGGGTCTTCACAAGCGGTGCCACCACTCGCCAGCCCGGCAGCGTGCCAGGCATCGGCTGCGGCCGCATTGTCCGCTGAGAAACCGATCGTGCTGCCGTTTCCATGGCAGGCCGCCTCACCATCAATCGGTTTGGTGATCGCAAATACGCCGCTCTTACTCAGGTAAAAGCAACGACCCTTATCATCCATTACGGCAGGTTCGTAACCCAGGGCGCCCAAAGTAGCATCGTAGAAAACTTTCGATTTTTGGACGTCGTTTGCGCCCACCATTATATGACTAAACACTCTTGTTTCCTCATTCAATAATTAAGAGGCCTAAGAGTAGCAGGAATTCATCATAACGGTGGGATTGTGAATATCGTGACGAGGGGTTAATCTTGTCTAACTCGTGAAGGGCAGCTTGTTGCTCGGGCTTCTATCAGAACTATTCCAAAATAGTGAGGCTGGGAGCCTAAATCATGGGAATAAGGGAATAAAAAGAGCATTTTGACTTAAAGATTGTGGACATTGGATCGGCGCTATGAGGTAGTAAGTGTCGCACGGGGTAATTGGATTGTGTTCACTGCCTACGCCTCAAGAAGCGCTCTATTGATCGTCATTAATGAGGAGAATAAATATGCTATCGGCTAACAGACCTGGATTCCTGACACGGAGCACCCTGGCGGCCCTCATCCTTGCTGTCACAACATTGGCGCTGCCGACACTGACATCGGCGCAGGCCGCCGAAGAACACCCTACCTTCACGCGGGACGTAGTGCCGATTCTGCAAGCGTCCTGTCAGAACTGTCATCGTCCCAAGGGAATGGCGCCGATGCCGCTGGTGACTTATGAGCAGGTTCTTCCGTTTGCGCCGCTGATCAAATACAAAACCTCTAACCGCACGATGCCGCCCTGGCACATCGACAGGAATATCGGCATACAGGAATTCAAGAACGACAGGTCACTGAGCGCCGAGGAGATTGCGACGCTATCGGCCTGGGTAGACGCCGGTGCGCCCGAGGGCGATGCCGCCGACATGCCGCCACAGGTCGAATTCGCCGATGCCGCCGAGTGGAATATCGGTGAACCGGATGTGATCGTGTCATGGAATTATACGGTGCCTGCCGTGGGTGCGGACCTGTATGGCGATCTCTATAGTGACGACCTGATTGGGGAATTGTCAGAGGATCGATATATCAAGGCCATCCAGACCAGAACTCCCGACGACGCCTCGCGACGGGTCGTGCATCACGGGCTTTCCTATGCGGAAGGGGGAAGTGGCAACGGCAATGACGAAGAGTCACAGTTCCTGGTGGAGTATGCATCCGGAAAGGACGCCGAGATCTATCCGGATGACTCTGGTGTCTTGCTGGAGGCGGATAGCAAGATACGGCTTTCCTATCACTTCCACCCGGTAGGCGTAGAGACTGACGCGAAGATTGAACTCGGCATCGTGTTTCATCCCAAGGGTTATGTTCCCAAGTATCGCCGCTGGTCGAAGCAGCTGGGCCAGCGCATGAGCCTGATTGACATTCCCGCCGGTGAAGTGGTGCGGACCGATGGCTACGTTTACTTCCATTTGAATGCGAAGATCACAGCGTTCCAGCCCCATATGCATGCCCTTGGAACCTATCAGTGCCTGGAGCTAATTTATCCGTCATTGGGGGCAACGGCAAAGACCGAGATCGTGAGCTGTGCGCATTGGGACTACAACTGGCACACGATCTATAATTACAACGACGACTCTGCCCCGTTAGTACCGAAGGGGACGGTGGGACACATGATTAGTTACTTCGATAACACCGAAGCGAATCCAGGCAACCACGATGCTCGAAACTGGACCGGGGACGGTGGTCGGACCATCGACGAGATGAGTTTCTCCTGGCTGGGCTGGGTTGATCTGACCGATGAGGAGTATAACGAAGAGCTGGCCAGACGTAAGGCGCTGCGCGAAGCTGACGGCACTTCAGTCGCAGGGCTCGATTGACACCGGGGGTGAGGATGAGCAGTAAATCTATGGCGACCAAACACTTATTCCGAAGTTTGGCTGCTTTCCTGGCGACGGCGTTTTTTGCCGTTTTTGCCCTGCGCGCTGCGGCGCAGATCGAGCATCTGCCCTATCAGCTCAGATACAACAGCGGTCAGACCGTGCAGCCGATATTTCAAGGCTGGTCACGCAACGCCGATGACAGCTTCGATATGCATTTCGGCTACCTTAACCGGAACTACATCGAAGAATTGAACGTGCCGATTGGGGCGGACAACTTCATCGACATGGCGGGTGTGGATCAGAGACAACGACAACCCACCTACTTCCACGCCCGTTCGAACAGGGACATCTTCACCGTGAATGTTCCGGCCGATTTCGGTGATCGAGAAATTGTCTGGAGCCTCAACACCCAGGGCAAGACCCTTCAAGCCATCGGCTGGCTACAGTCAGAGTGGGAGATTGAGGAATACGGTGGCAGGGCGCCGGACGAGGAAACCCTGGAGAATCACCCACCTGAAATTACCCTAAGCACCGCGGTTTCTGTGCAGCTGTCCGCCACGCTGAGCCTGACTGCGATGGTAACCGACGATGGCTTGCCCAAGCCTGAAGCTGAACCGACCGAAGAAGAGCAACGGCAGAAAGACGCCGCGGCGCGCCAGCCCAGCCAGGCACGACCGCCGATGTTGACGCCGCCTGAGGATGCATTGGAAATCCCGGTGAACGTCCCTCAACTGTCATTGACGGCACGGGGCAACAAGATTAACGCCCGGCCACCAAGCGACAAGTTGACCGTGTCGTATATTGTCTGGCGGGGTCGGGGAAACATCACCACAGACCCGCAGTTTGCCGAGGTGGAAAACGGGTCTGCCACGACTTCGATCACCTTCTCAAAATCCGGAGAGTACGAACTGCAGGTGCGGGCATACGATGGTGGCAAGTCCACCTATGAGTTCGTGACGGTGAACGTGCGGGAATAATTGGGGGTTAACCATGAAATTACATCTCACAAGATCGAATTGGGTGATCCTGCTCGTGCTTGCATCTGCTGCGATCAGCACTCACAGCTCACTCGTGACCGCAGCGGACGCTGACTGGGAAACTCCCCGTACCGTCGATGGTCAGCCAAACCTGCAAGGCGTGTGGGCTAATAACGCCATCACTCCGGTAGAGCGACCCGAGGTGTTTGGCGATAGAGAGTTTCTCACCGAGGATGAGATGCGGTTCCTGGCCGGAAGGATCGCCGAATTAAATGCCAGCGGCGGCGATGCGCTGTTTGGAGAAAGCGTGCTGGATGCCGCCTTTTCAGGCAATGTGTCGTCCAGAGATACCCAGACGGGTAACTATGACCAGCAGTGGATGGTGGAACGCACCCTACAGAACCGCACCTCCCAGATAATCGATCCAGTCAACGGGCACTATCCCGAGAGGACGGCTGAGGCCATAACCCACGCCAGGCAGCGGAGCGCTTATCGACAGGAGCACCCCGCAGATTCGTGGCTGGATCGTTCCCTGTCCGAACGCTGCGTGCACCGGGGTGTGCCCAATCTCCGCCCGGGCTATAACAGTTACTGGCAGATCGTGCAGAGTCGGGACCATGTCACCATCATCCAGGAGATGTTCCACGATGTGAGAAATATCCCCCTCACAGAAATGCCGAAATTGAATGAGAATATCAAGCTCTGGAACGGCAGCTCCCGAGGCTATTGGGACGGGGACACCCTGGTGATCGATACCCAAAACTTCAGCGAGAAGAGTGCGCCCGGATTAAACACCGATGCCAAGATTCTGCAGGAGCGCATTACCCGGATAAGTGACACCGAGTTGCAATACGACTTGATCGCACATGATCCCGGTACCTATTCTGCAGACTACACCCGGCGCATCATATTTGAATATTCTGAAGACAAGATCTACGAATATGCCTGTCATGAAGGCAACTACGGCATGATGAATATTCTTTCAGGTCATCGGGCCGAAGAGGCGCGGGCACTGGCAGGACAATAAATCCTTTTCGGGCAGTTAGCATCAAAAGGTGCTGACAGGGTCAGAGCACGGATTGATTTCTGTGATCACCAAACCTGGGCCTGACAAGTTTTTTAAGCGGTATGTTCGTGCCGTCGGTGGTTTCTAGCCACTCATAAAGCTCGTTAGCAAGCCTGCGATTTTCTCTTGGTGCTCCGGAGCATCGATTAGATTCTGTATCTCGTGGGGATCCGATTGTAAATCATAAATCTCGTTAGTATCCCAGATGCCGTGATAACGAATAGTTTTATAGCGCTCGGTGCGGATGCCAAACGTGGTTGATGTCTGAGGAAAATCAGGCGTCAACCTGTAGCCCGGTCCTGTAGTCCGGTCCTGTAGTCCAGCCGCATTCTGATGCAGTATTTGACAACCTTGTTGGCGCGGGTTTAGTCTTGCTCGTCACTAATCATCAAGGATTCAAAAATGAAAAACCTAAGACTGCTGACAATTCCTCTCGCGGCCCTGATGTTGAGCTCAGTCGCAATCGCGGCTGATGAAGGATTTACAGCCGATCAGGCGTTTAAAACCATGCTTACCCTGGACGGCACCTGGACCGGCGATGCCGTGGTAGTTCCAGTCGGGCAGTCAAGAGCAGACGGCACCGCGAGCAGCACAACGGTGACCTATAAGACCATCGGCAACGGTACCTCAGTCATGGCGACATTTGCAGCAGGCACTGCCTCTGAAATGGTTAGTATGTATCATCAGGATGGCGAGGATACGCTCATTCACACCCATTACTGTGCGGTCGGTAACCAACCGTCGATGACCTTTGCAGCGACTGTAGAAAAAGGCGTGATTGACTTCCAGTTCACCAAGGGTACCAACATGGACGTCAATGCTGACTATCATGTACACAATAGTTGGTTAAAAATTATTGATGAAGATCACTTCGAGTCGCGCTCGGAAAGATGGGGCGGTGGGAAATTAATGTCATATCGTTACACCACGATGACAAGAGTGAAATAGTCAGCCAAAGCAGCCAAATGTAAATTATTGAAAACAGGGCGCAACAGTTTTGCGCCCTGTTTTGTTTACAAAGTGCGAAGCTCCCATGAGATCCGCAGGCCTGAGGACAATCGAGATAGCCCAGTCGAATAATGCAGGCGCACACACCACAAAGCCTACCACTGCGTCGTCCTCAGCGAGGGTCAAATTGATCTATCGTCAAATCCGCACTCTCTGCCTCGTCGCGACCGCCGTCTTAGCGCTTGGCTGCGATTCCGATGTTCCGCAAACCGACCAAGCTCAAACCGTCAACATTTTCGACGCACAATGGTGGAGTCCGATGGTAACCGTGCTCGTAGAACGCCTTCAGTTGGCGCCTGGCGAACGCGTGTTTGCTGTGGGACGCCCTGGGCTGCACGAGGAATTGCCCGGACTCTTTGCCGCCGCCGTGGAGGCGGCGGGAGGGATTTATGTCGGCACGCTTTCGGCGGACGGGCCCTACGGTCGGGACGGAGTTGCGACGTTTGTAGAGCGAGCGCGTGGTGCCGATCGAGGGGAGTTGCGTGAGTTATTGCGCGATGTATCGGTCGGGATCATGTTACCGGGCCCCACCCCCGCTGACCCGCCTTACGCCGCAATGCAGGATCTGCTGTGGGAACAACTAGGCCAGCACCGCACCGTGCATTTCCATTGGGCAGGTGCATATACCGTGGAGGACCGCTCCTATCCTATCGGCTCGACTGCGGGCGCGGTTCCCACCGATGGCGATCGGGAGGTTTCCTTGTATCGACGCGCCATCCTCGAGCAGGATTTTTCCGAACTGCGATCCCGCCACGATGCATTTGAGCAGGCGGCGCGCGCCGGCGAGATTCATGTCACCACGGCTGCGGGCACTGATATCCGCTTTCGGATCGGTGAAAGACCGATCAATCGGCAAGATGGGGACGTGTCGGGTGCGCGCGCGGCAGCGGGCGCCATTCTCATCGATAGGGAAATCGAGTTCCCTGCTGGCGCGGTCCGGGTAGCACCAATCGAAACATCCGTTCACGGTGTCGTTGTCTTTCCACGCTCCACCTGGAGTGGTGAAACGGTGGATGATTTGCGATTGGTGTTTGAAGAGGGGATCATGATTTCGCTGACAGCGGGCTCCAATCTGGGAGCGGTTGAGACCGAACTTGCTGCGGAGGGCGCGAGGTCTTTCCGGGAGTTTGGCCTGGGGTTTAATGCCTTGCTAGCGGTCCCGACCGAAGATCCCTGGCTGCCCTACTTCGGCTACGGAGCGGGTATAGTGCGCCTGTCGCTAGGTGACAACAGCGAGATCGGCGGCAATGTGGAAGGCAACTATGTGCGCTGGAATTTTTTCCTGGATGCCACGGTGTCAATTAACGGTGAGACCTGGGTGGAAGACGGACGGCTGGTTCGTTTCTGATAGTTTTCGGAGTCAGGTCCCCATCCTCTCATTTCCAGAAGATGGGCCTAGTACTGCGCCGCCTTGAATCGCACCTCAAGATAGCCCACCACACCTTCCACCGCAGTGTATTGATGCGGTGTGCCTGCCGGAATGAGTATGGCATCGCCAACCGTGACGCGTTGCGCAGAACCACCTTCTATATTGGCCGAGCCTCCCCCAGGTGGTCGAATTGACCTACCCCCGGTGACAAGAATGCCTGCGCCTTCGGTGATGTAATGCAACTCGGTGCCTTGTTCATGGATTATCGCGCCAGCCGGTGCGTTGCGACGGATAAAATTAATGTTGAAGTCATCGCCGCTAACGATGGTGCCGACACCCAAGGCCGGCCTTTGTTCCATTGAAGTGGCCAATGTCAATCCGATGTCATTCGCTTTGACATAGGTAGCAGGCGGCATTGAGGTCTGTGCGTAAACCAACGTGGCGAAGGCGAAAATCAAGCATCCAGTTATGGCTATTTTTTTCATCGTCAACTCCTTTTTGCATAAATTAAAAAATTAATCAAAACGATTTGAGCCGGGCCAGGTATAGATCAACTCAGGGCCAATGTAACTTCAGCTCTTCGTCTGCACTTTTCGATTCCAATGCAACGCGAAAACAAAACTTGTGCGATTGGAGACCTGAGCCCCAATGAAAGACCTATGCTCCTACGGTCTCGCCCGCTAAGGTTTCGGTTTCGGCAATCTCGCCCTGGGTTTCATCCCTGAAGGCAAGTCCAAACAGCACGGTCGTGATCAATGCGATCGCGGCCAGGGTAAACCACATGCCCGCGAAATTGGTCACCACACCATTTTCGCCAAAGACACTCCCGAGCAAGGCCAGAAACGGTCCTGCAAACACCGGACCCACACCCAGGATGATAATTCCGAAAACAGTCTGCGCCGAGTTTCGAATGTCCGCGTCCGCTATGCGATCGACGTACATAAACGCCGAAGCGAAGAAGCAGGCATAACACAGCCCGTGTAATGCCTGGCTGAATACGCCAATCATCAACGGCGTCGTCCACAGCATATGACCCGCGGCATCTACCGACGGTGCCGAGGCTTCCTGCATGCTGATTAGCCCCCAGATCGCGTAGCGCGCGAAATAGGCCAGGCCGCCCAGGGTGATGGTCCAACGAAATCCCAGGCGCATGAGAAACACGCCTAATAAGGCCAGGAACCCGATCTCCGCGAACTGACCCACTGTCATCGCCGGAGCGATATAGGTGACCAACATGCCTAACTGGTTCTCGAAAAACGGACCCGTCTGCATGAAATAAATCTGGTGAATGACCGATATTGGCAGACTCGCCAATAGCAGAATCGCGAACGATCGGTGAGACAGCAGGGCGAAAGCCTTCTTGAAGGCCAACTTTTCCACAGCCTCCTTCTTCGGTGGCGTATGCGGTAGCAAGAAGCAGAATCCGGCATAAAAAAAGGAAAGCACCCCGGCCACTATTAAGGTGTCGGCCAGTCGCGCCGTCGCGTCCGCCACTTCCGTTCCCACAAAGAACGGCGGCAAGGCCTGCAGCTGCAAATCCGACTGCAGCCAGATCATCGGAAACAGCCAACTCGCTGCGATCCAGCCGAAGGTCCCCATCACCCGCACTCGCGGCCACTCCTTATCGGGGTTATCCAGATGCGCAAACGCCATGGAATTCGTCAAGGAAAGCGTCGGCATATAAAGTACGCTGTAAATGATGGATAAGATGAGCCAGGCCATAAAGGTGTCTTGATAGGCGGTGATGATTTTTACGATCCCACCCAGCACCAGTAACACAGAAAGAAACTTCTCCGTCGAAAAATAACGGTCGGCGAACTGCCCGGCGATGAACGGCGCACAGACCGCCCCGATCGAGCCGGCCAATCCGAGAATCCACCCCACCTGCCCTGAGGTGAATCCCAAGCCTCCGTCTGCATCAGGTGATTGCAAATACGTCGCCAGCACCGGCAACCACAGCCCCCACACCCCGTACTGGAGTAACATCATCACGTTAAGACGGTTTTTTATGTACTTCATCCCTTTGCCTCTACTCGAACGGGGTCAAGCCTCAATCAGCACGATCAAAATCCAGTGTGATGCAATAAGAGCGCTTGTGCAATTGAAGACCTGACCCCGTTTACCACATAAGCCAGACCTGACTATTCATTTTCTTTGTTTGCGTCGATGAATTCTTCGTAGATTGCGCGCACACCATCCAGGTTAGTGGCAAAAAAGATCTCATTCGGTCGAACGCCGCGGCGGAAGTAGTCATAGATAAGTGGCACAGTTGTGATATCGCTGCCATTACGTAGATCGAAGGGTCGAAGGTCGTGCATTGCTTCCAGTGCTACCAGCTTACGGCGCTGATCCTCGGCCGTTAATTGGTGAGAAAATATGCGACGCAGGTGCAAGCCTTCTCCATTGAACGGGGGTAATCCGGTCAAGCCGTTACGGGGTCCCAGTGGAAAAGCTTCGTTGCCGATCGCATGATTCGTATAAAGAAGGATATCGCACTCCCTACCCCATTTCGCGAGCGCTTCGAATAGCGCGATGGACGCAAACTGATGATCGAGGTGACGATCGAGTTGGGGATGGGGCGCGACTATGGTCTGCGGCTGCACTCTTTCAAGCTCGCTGAGCAAGTCAGCAACGAGTGCTTGCCAACTCGATTCGAATTCTCGATCCCGTAGCTCAGGATCGAAATTGAGGTGCCGGTAGTATGCGGGATCTTCGAGTTCGGCCAGGACCGGCTCAACCTGATTCGGACGCTGCAGCCAGAGTTGTCTAAGCGTGCCATCGTAGTAACCCAGATTTCGTACCGCTTCGGGTCGCAAGCCCCCGAGAAAGGGCACCGTGAGACTGTCAAGGGTCCTGATCCGACCTTTGGCCCGGTATTGTTCACCCTCAATGGCCCACAGGGACTCGAAGTTAGCACCACCGGCGTCGCCGGCGGTGACAGTGACGACGTCAGCGACCGATGATTGGTAGACGCCAAAGGCAGCGATCTCCGCATCATCCGGATGGGGTGCGATAACCAGGACTCTGCGTCCTTCGAGAGACGGGTTGGTAAATGTGACGAGAGTCGTTGGCTGTGACTTCCACTGGGTTCCCAGGCTGGTAAATTCGATGAAATCCCCCGGTTCGATATTCCCTTTTAGCACTGGGCTGAGATCGAGATAGCGCCGCCCGCGTCCACCTTGCTCGAAGTACTGAATGAGTTTGACTCCGCCAGCATCAATTCCTATTGCAGGATTCTGTCCGCTTGTACGCTGCAAGGAAATCTCGAGCAGCACCGTATCGACAGCCGTAGCAATAGCAGGCCACTGAAACCCATCTTCTGTCAGTGTGAGGCTATGATTGCCAGCGCCTGCCAAATCAGACAGGCCATAATCATAGTCGTCACTACGTTGAAAGGTCTCAAGCTCCGGCCGCAGCGGACTATTGGTATTCGTACATCCACTGAGGTAAATCGCAATCAGAACTGAAATCAGTATCGCATTTCGCATCGCCATGTACTCGTTTTCCCTTGCTACTCATCTAATACATGACAAAAGAAAACAGCCTCTCCCCAACCGCCACCAGCAGATACTGCTTGCCGCCGACCATGAAAGTCTGAGGAGGATTCGTCATGTTACCAATACGTGTATGCCAGAGTAGATCTCCGTTCTCTGCATCGAAGGCAACCATGTTGTTCCTGCCATCGCCGGTAAATACCAGTCCGGTCGCTGTTGTCAGTACGCCCGCGGCGACACCGCCGCCGCCTGGCCATTCGTGTCGCCAGACCGCTTCGCCGGTTCTGTAATCGATAGCCTGGAAAGCACTGTCTACGGAACCGATATCGGAACGTAGTTTACCTCCTAATCCCATCGAGCCACGAGGATCAGGATCGGTCAGATAAAGCATGTTATAGCCATTGTTCTCCTGGGTATAAAACAAACCGGTGTCGGGGTTATAGGCGGGGGGTTGCCAATTGGCGACACCCCCTTCCACCGGCGATACCAACGCCCCTGGAATAATCGCTTCCTTCGCCGGGTCGGGCTCGGGCGAGCCACTCTCACGAATCCGCGATGACCAGTTGGCTGTGGCACTGTATTGCCTGGTGACGATATGCTCACCGGTGACACGATCCACGGTGAAGAAAAAGCCGTTTCTGGAAGCCGTGGACACCAGTTTTCTGGGTTCACCATCGATGACGCCATCGATCAATATCGGCGTTTGTGCCGAGTCCCAGTCGTGAGTATCGTGAGGCGAGGTCTGGAAATACCATTCCATTTTTCCGGTGGTGACATTCACCGCGATCAGCGAACAGGTAAAGAGGTTGTCGCCTGGTCGCGACACGCCGGTATAAGCCGGCGTGGGATTGCCAGTCCCGAAGATATAAAGGTCTGTCTCCGGGTCGTAAACACCAGGAACCCAGGCATTGCCACCGCCATGGCTGGCCGCATCGAGATTAGGCCAGGTCTCCAAACCAGGGTCGCCTTCCCTCATCGGCACCGAATAGAGTTTCCAGAGTAATTCACCGCTTGCCGCATCGAATGCCTGGGTGAAACCCGGCTGATCCAGATCGTTACCGGTACCGACAATGACGCGATCGCCGATGACGATAGGTGCCATGGTGGAGAAATATTGCAGTTCAAAACTGGAAATTTCTACATGCCAGTTTTCAGCACCGGTATGAATATTCACAGACACCAGATAGTTATCTGGCGTTTCGAATAATAAAGAATCGTTCCAGATAGCAGAGCCACGACTACCGATATGGGTTCCCCCGCGGGTTTCCCAGTGGTAGTGCCAGATTTCACTGCCATCTCGTGCATCCAATGCCCAGGTGTGATCGGGCGAGGTGACATAGAGGATACCGTTTACTTCCAGAATCGAGCCCTTAATCGACCCTCCTCTAATATCGATATCTCCTCTGCCTTCGCCGCCAAGTTGGGTGACGATATTACTCGCCGACCCAAAGCGGTTATTACCCCTTCGAACATTGAAGTTCATCTCACTGGTCCAGGCCAGAGTCAGGTTTTTTACCGTCTCCTTATCAATCTTTGTGAGACGACTATAGCGTCTGCCGCTATAGTCACCAGAGTAGGTACGCCAATCTCCATCGAGGTCATTTAATATTTCAGCGGGAGCTAACACGACTTCATCCTGTGCCAGTAATTGCAATGGCAGCAGAGACACCAGGATTGCGATTAACGATAAATGCTTCATTTTAATGTCTCCAGATAGGCTGTGACGTCATGGATAGTTTCATCCTCAAGCACGGCCAGTAGTTCCTTGTGCCTGGTCAGTGGGTCATCTATTACGATGCCGGGTGAATCACCTTTTCTGGTAAAACTTCGATAGGCCCCTGCCGGTGTCCGTAGACTCAGGAAGAAATCATCGTAACGGAGAAGCCTGCCACTTACCTGATCGCCATTTGCCAGAGTCACCGTAGCTGTCGTGGTGGTTCCCGTTAGTCCGCCCCGGCTACCCTGCCCCCCCGCGACCCACCTGTTTTGCAGATCGTATGGATCGTCAATGCGGCTGGAAATACCCATCAAATCGCCAGTGACAGAATGGCAGCCAGCGCATTCCTGATTGAAATAGCGTTCACCGGCAGCGGCATCTCCTACCAGGATATCGAGATCGTAGTCCACGGGAGGTGTGCTGCCCTGAGTTTCTGAAGTGGCTAATATGGAATGTATAAAACCGGCTACGGCTTCGATATCCCCTCCATTTAAATTGCCGAAGGCAGGCATTCTGCCCAGTCCTTGCGACACTACCTCGCCAATGACTTCACCGTTAATGTCGTTCAGGACAATTCCGGAACGTAGCAGGTTGGGCCCACCCTGATCACCACCACGTAAATCAGCTCCATGGCAGGCACGGCAGTTTACCTGGTACAGAGTCTCCCCCCTGGCGATTACTTCCGCTGCCGGTAAGGCTCTTTGCTGGGCCAGGAATGTGGCATTTGGGTTCACAATGACTAACTGAGGTTCTGTATCTTGAGCCCCGGCCGCTGAACTCCATAGCATCAATGTGATGCTCAGGGTGAAATTACGTAATCTCATGGAGATATTCCTCGATAGCATTGATCAGGTAAGCAACGGCAAGCTGCGACCTTGCTTCGCGCTCTGAAAGGCGGTATCAACGATCTGCTGTCCCACTCGACAGATAACTGGATCGAGGGGACCTTCGATTGGCAGTTCATTCTCCAGGCAATGAACCAGGTACTGGATCGGGTTCTGGAATGGTGCATTAAGAGAGTCAACCGCCAGGTCGAAGCCCTGAGGATGCTGGCGCGACTGCACCCGAATGGTCGATTCGTAGTCGTAATTGGCAATGGTTCCTTCGGACCCGACGATGACGAATCCGCATTTGGGCTGGGGCTGATGGGTCCACGGGTCGGTGAATGTGCCCCATCGGGTTTCAAATTTCGACAGACCATGGGCATAGCGCGCGATGGTGATGCTGTGCTCATCCACCTCCAGGCCTTCAGCAATATACATCATCGAAGTGACTTCCAGTGGCAGCCGTCCGCCCTGAAACCAGGTCCCGAGCGTGGTGCCATAACCGAGATAATCCAGCAGGGAACCGCCGCCGAGCGTGGCGTCGTAGAACCAGCTGTCCGGCTTTCTGGCATCGACTTCTGCGGCGGTGGTTTCGACCTTGTCTGCCAGGTGCCACAGCGGCCCCCGATTGCCGTCATAGAAGTGAACCTCAAGAACGTCACCGATGCGACCTTCGTCGATGAGTCGCTTCGCGGTGATATGGGGCGGGAACCATGCCAGCGGCCAATTGATGGCCAGACGTCGTTCGTCGCCCATCGCAGCGGTCATTCGGTCTGCCTCGGCGAGACTCGATGCGTAGGGTTTCTCCATGATGATGTGGGGTCCGAAGGGCGCGATCTGTTCGACGGCCTCGGCGTGGCGTCCGGTGGCCGGACACAGCAGCACAATATCGGGCTTTGTGGATTCCATGCAGCTACGATAGTCTGTGAATACGGCCTGGGAAGAGAGTCCGAAGTTTTCGATACTTTGCTTCATTTTCTCCGGATTCGGGTCGCATATTCCGACGATTTCCACGTTTGGATGTTCGAACGCCATCCGCAGATTATCTCCCATGTGCATGTGTTCGAAGTCGATGCCTGCGATCTGCCATGTCTTGCTCATTCATTACTCCATTTGGGGTCTGTTCTGCATCAGCACATTTCAATTCCAGCGCCGGGCAATGAAGGCAACATATGCAATTGGACCTGACCCCATAGACTCCTGCTTACAATGGCATTATGCTGACTGCAGCTACAAATAACACCAATAATAACGGAGGGTTACCCCATGCGATTTTTCTCAGTACTACTCCTGCTCTGCCTGCTGCCGGTTACATCTTATGGCCAGCAGCTGGCATCTTTCAATTCTGGCGGTCTTACCTACGGCCACGTACACCTTAATGTCTCCGACATGGAACGACACAAGGACATTTGGGTTAACCATTTTGGAGGCAGACTGGTTGAAAAAGGCAGGAATGCCGAAGGCAGACCATTGCTGACTGCCATAGTGCTAAACAACATGCTGGTGGCGCTTTCACCCAGTGATCCGAGCATGCCATCGAATGAGACAGTGATGGATCACTTCGGTTTCAAGGTCCGAAACATGGATACTTTTCTGGCGAAATGGGAAGCCGACGGACTCGATGTTACCACCGAAGCTGCCGGCTTCGGCGGCAGAACCTTCCTCGGTGCCGAAGGCCAGATTAATGCCTTCGTAGATCTGCCCGGGGGGGCACGAGTAGAGCTGCAGGAAGACCAGGGATTGCAAGAAGAAGTCACCGGCTACCATATTCACTTTAATACACCCGGTCACGAGGATCTGCTCGCGTGGTATACGGACATTTTTGATTTAGAAGTTAGACCACGAGGCCGAATCGCTACTACCACCAACGTCCCCGGCATGAACCTGAGCTTCGGAGGCAGTGAGGCAGAACGCGCAGCGACTCAGGGTACGGCCATAGACCACATCGGCTTCGAGATCGACGGACTCGAGGAATTTTGCCGTAGACTAGAAGCCAAAGGCATTGAGTTTCAGGTGGCTTACCGTGAGATCCCTGCGATCGACCTGAATATTGCTTATATCATTGATCCCCGGGGGGTTCGCATCGAATTCACCGAAGGCTACGACGAGTACTAGCAAGTTTGATCTGCGAATGAAAGGGCCAGGCTAAATTCTTAGCCTGGCCCTTTCTTGTTTGCGGGGTCGGGTCTGTATACGCACGTTTCAACACTGGTGCTGTGCAGTAGGGGGAGCTTGGGCGCTGTGAAACCTGACTCTTATTCTATGGCAGTCTCAGCGCCACCAGTGCCCCGGGCTGTCCACGTCGCACGCTTCCCGACTGCACCACGATGTACTGCACACCCTCATGCATGTAAGTCATCATGCCGTACTGACCGGGTATCGGTATCTCGACGCTGGCCAGGATCCGGCCGCTGCGCTTATCCCGAGCGTGCAACATGGGCATGCCATTCTCATTCAGGTCGGTTTCACCTCTGAGGTCTTCGGTGGTCTGCACCAGTAGATCTCCCATTATCATCTGAATGGAGTGGGCGGATCCGCCGGTGTCAGAGGTATCTATTCCCTGCAGCAGCGGGTGGTTCCTGATATTCGCCGGCGTCTGTCCAATGGGAATATCCCAGAGTTTTTCCCCAGCGTTCATGTCATAGGCCGCCAGGCCTTGAAATAGCGGTTTATAGACAGGCAGGCGATCGATCAGTGGCAGGAATTCACGGGATCGACCCGGAGCCCAGGCGGCGACCGTGGTTCCGGTCGTGGGCGTGTGCCGTTCCCGCCCACGCCAGGCTTCTGCGGACTGACCCGGCAGGCCTCGCTCCTCATCGATACCATTGGTGGCTTCCATGAAAGCCGGGGCACTACAGGTACGTCGGTGGGAGGCGTACATAATTCCCGTAGTGGGATCTGCGACCGGTGGGTGGTAGATGTTGAGTCCGCCGACGCAGCCGACGACATTGCGGTAGGGGTTGTCGTGGGGATAGGGCAACGGCGGCACGTAGAGACCACCGACACGGAATTCAGCCAATATTTCCCGGGCCTGTTGCTTCAACTCCGGCGTGTAGTCGATCATAAACTCTTCGGTGATGCCGTCGAGAACGATTCGGTCCAGCGGTTCCGGTCTTGTTGGATAGGGCTGGGTACCCGCGGTGTAGTTGCCCGGCACCTGGGTCTGCATCACCGGACGTTCTTCGATCGGCCAGATCGGCTCACCGGTCTCCCGATTAAAGGCAAAGATGAGCCCTTGCTTGGTGTTCTGAATCAGCGCGGGAATTTGTCTGCCGTCTACAGTCAGGTCCAGCAGGATCGGCGCGGTGGGAATATCGTAGTTCCACTGGTCACTGTGATGAATCTGGAAATGCCAGCGGCGTTCACCGGTCGCTACGTCAAGTGCCAGCACGCTGCCGCCGAAGAGATTATGCCCGGGTCGATGGCCGGCATAGGACTGCACGGTGGAGGCATTAGTGACGATGTAAACCAGTCCCAATTCAGGATCGGCGGCAGCGGGGGCCCAGGATGACATGTCCCCGGAGAAGCGCCAGGCATCGTTCTCCCAGGTTTCATGACCGAATTCGCCAGGCCGGGGGATGACATGAAACTTCCACAGCCGCTGTCCGGTCCTGGCATCGTAGCCCATGATGTCCCCTGGCACGTTTTCGATGCGGGTCTGGTCGTAGCTGGGTTCATGACCCACAAGCACAACCACGACACCGTTCACCACAATTGGTGGCGACGAAGCCGTGACCATGCCCAACCGCCTGGGAATGCCGTGGTCTGGATCATAGGGACCTTCCCGCTCTAACCAGCGCTGCCAGTCACTCACCAGATCAGGGATGAGATCCACTACGCCGGTGTCCGAAAAGCTGTCCACCCCGGTCGCGGCACCCCAATTTTCCAGGGGACGTCCGCTCTTGGCATCCAGTGCCCACAGGAAATAGGCCGGCGACGTGATGAAAATCACGCCCCTGCCATCGACCTCTGCATAGGCGACACCCTTACCGAAATCGGTTCGCGGTGAGCGCAGATAGCGCATGGTTTCCGGTTCGCGAAATGTCCACAGGGTTTCGCCGGTGGCGGCGTCGATCGCCACCACCTGGCGCCGCTGACCCGACACGGTGTAAAGAATGCCGTCCACGAAGACCGGTGTAGACCTGGCCGTATATTCAACATTCGGTCCAAAATTATCACCGCGCCAGATCCATGCGGTCTCCAGATCGGAAAAGTTTGCTGCGTTGATTTGATTCAGTTGTGGTGATGAACGGGTGTGCCCGGCATCGCCCCCAAGGTATCGCCATTCACCCTGTTCCACGCCAGCTAGCTGAGCGAAGACGGAAACCGGCATAGACAGGGCGGCAATAAGCAGGCGACTAATGCAGGCCTGGAGTAGCTTCTCTATGCTCGTGGGTTGGGAGCAGCCAGCAACGGAGTCAATTTTTGTCATGGGACAGGCACCGGTGTACAAAAAGGAAACAAGGGAAAGAAAAAGGGGACGGAGAGATTAAGCTTTAATCCCTCCGTCCCCTTTACTGTACAGAACCATTAGACGTTGCGAACAGCAGCCGCCATCGCATCAAGCACTTCTTGCAACACGCGTCGTGACGAGGCGATGTTCATGCGCATATGTCCTTCACCGCCAGCACCGTAAATGGTGCCCGGATTCAGGTAGACACCGGACTTCTCGGTCAGCCAATCCTGGAAGTAGGCTTCCGCCGTATCTTTGCCGTGAGCCTTGGCCATTTCTTCTGCGCCGATAGCATCCAACACCTTGCTGAAGTTCAGAAACGTCATGAAAGTCCCTTCGTTACGGGTGTAGCCGACGTTGGGCATGTGCTCCTTGATATAGTTTTCGACGAAGGTATGGTTGTCATCCATGTAGGCATTGGCCTGGTCGAACCACTCCCCGCCGTGGTGATAGGCCGCCTCGTTGGCCACTACACCCAGGGTGCTGAGTTCGGCGCGGTGGAATTGATTCACCTGTGCCAACAGCCTGGGATTCTTGGAGTAATAATAGGCGTTCTTCATGCCGGCCAGGTTAAAGGTCTTGCTGATGGCGTTGAAGGATACGGAATTATTGACGACGGCTGCATCCGGCAGGCTGCCGAAGGGCACATACTTATGCCCGGCACGAATCACGTCGGAATGAATCTCATCAGCCAACACCACAATATTGTGCTCCAGGCACAGACGGCCAATACGCAACAGCTCGTCTTTGGTCCAGACATTGCCGGTCGGGTTCTGTGGGTTGCAGACGAGCATCGCTCTCACGTCTGCAGTCATCTTCGACTCCAGATCATCCCAATCGATTTCGTAGCGACCGTTTACGTAGCGTAATTGGCTGTCCACGGCCTCCACACGGGCGGCACGGGCCATGGAGTAGAAACCGGAGTAGACAGGTGAGTTCATCAATACTTTATTACCGATCGGGACGAAGGATCGCAACGCGGCGATAATGCCCGGATAGACGCCGTCGGAGAGCGTGATTGATGCAGGATCCAGATCGACGCCGTGGCGCTCACCGTTCCACTTGACGATGCCATCTCGCAGCGGTTCGGTGGTGCTGAGGTAGCCCCAGTTGTGATGCGCAACGCGTTCCGCCAGTGCCTCGGTAATACAGGGCGCACATTCGAAATCTATCGATGCCACACCCATTCCATACTTAAAAACACCGTCCCCATATTTGAGCGCAGGGGAATCCCAACGCGAGCAATTCGTACCCACACGATTGTAGGGCGTATCAAAGTCGTATCTGCCGCCTGCGAGTTTTGGAATACTGCTCGAGCTTTGTGCGGAGGCAGTGCTGGAAACCGTGGCAACGGTTCCCGCGGCCCCGGCCAGCGCAGTCACGCCGGCGTTCCTGATAAAGGTTCTTCTATTCATTCCGACGATCTTTGACATCGTTATCCCCTTTGGGTATCTCACTCATTGTGAATTCAATGAAGTGCCAGGTTTTCTTCTTTGCGCGACGAACCTGGCTCCGTTGTTGTTAGTCTCAAGCTAAAACTTTTCTAAAAACCTCTACTGCGGTTTCCATCTGTTCTCTGCTGCCGAGAGAAATGCGGCAGTGGGTTTGTTCCATCGGCGGGAAGTCCCGGCCCACCAGTATCTTGTGTTGTAGACAGGCTTCGCGGAACTCTCGTGCCGGACGCCTGAGATTCACAAAAATATGGTTGGTGTGGGAATCCCCAACTTCGAAGCCCATCTCACGAAAAGCACCGACAACCATGTCACGAATTTCGGCGTTCTCCTGTGCTTCCCATGCTATGTGTTCTTTGTCCTCCAGCGCTGTTAATGCGGCGATGGCACCCAGCATGTTCACATCTCCCATGCCCCAGGCGTCGCGGATTTTAGCCAGGGTCTGCTCCTGACCCAGTGCATAACCGATGCGCAGCCCCGCTAGACCGTGGGCCTTGGAGAAAGAGCGGGTAATGAAAACATTTTCAAACTCCATCGCCAGCGGCACTGCCGTTTCCATCGCGCCGGCTTTGGCGTAGTTGATGTAGGCCTCGTCGATATGAATCATGGTGCCGGGCACTTCCCGCATGACGCGACGTACAAAGCGCTCGACGGCGCCAGGGCCATGTACGGTGCCGGTGGGATTATTGGGATTACACAGATATAACATTCCTGCTCCTGGCGCGGCGGCAGCCAGGGCATCGAGATCGACACCTAATGAACTATCGAGTGACTGCACCTCAACTCCTGCGCCGATTTGGCGGGCGGTGCTCAAGCTGGTTGAGTAGGTAGGCATGGGTGTCACAAACTTTTTATCGGCAGAACAGAAGGCCCTTACCGATCCCTGTAACAACGGCGTGGAGCCGGTTGCCAGTTGCACGTTGGCGCTTGTCAGTTTGTAATAATTGGCGATGCCGTCTCTCAGCTCATTGACGTGGTCCGGCGCATAACCCATTCCGACCCGCTTGGTGACGTGGGAATGCAGGGCCGCTATGGTTTTCGGGCCAGGGCCACGAGCGCTCTCGTTGGAGCTGAGTTGCATGATGCCATTGTCGTAAATGCCCGACTTATCTGCAGCCCGGGTTTGAGCCATGGCACTCTTGTTAAAGAGAGATGTGCCAGCCAGTACGCTGGCAGCAGTGCCGAGCGCGATTGTTCCTACAAATCCGCGACGTGTTGTTTTCATGAGATTCTCCAATAGCCATGTACGGTACCCTGCCTAGACTTCGTGTTCTTGTTATTGACCGCTGGTTTTGTGTGCAGTGGTCATATGCAGGATTCATGCAGTTTAACGCCAGCCCGCTGCAAAATACAATGCAATTTACGTGGCAGGACAAGCAGTAGGCATCTAGCAGACGTCCCCATTACAGGCGCGATAAGTTAAACTTGCGTTTAACCGCGGAGGCTGCAATATTGCCCGGCCGTTGCGACTTCAGTTTGCGCGGGCGCTACATCAATTTCTTTCGAGAAGATTGCAAATCAGGACATCTACTGCTTTCGAGTCGGAAGATGCCATTGAATCAGTAGACTAACAAAGGAAGTATAGAATGTTTGCCATATTAAACGGCGTGAGAATCCTTGACTTCAGCACGATTGTTCTCGGCCCTTATGCAACTCAGATGTTGGGTGACTTCGGTGCCGAAATCATCAAGATTGAGAACCTCGATGGAGACTTGTTTCGTACCGTGCGTCCCGGGCGCTCCGCAAAAATGGGCGCTGGTTTTATCAACAGCAATCGCAATAAGAGATCCTTAACCCTCAATCTAAAAACTGACGAAGGCAGGCAGCTATTCTACCGGTTGGTAAAAACAGCCGATGTGGTGGTGCACAATATGCGCAACAAGACCGCAATCAAGCTGGGCATCGGCTATGAAGATATCAAGGTGCACAATGCAGAGATTGTTTATTGTGCTGCGCAAGGCTATGGAGAAGCGGGGCCGCTCGCAGATGCACCGGCTTACGACGATATTATTCAGGCGGCTTCCGGCTTTGCCGACCTCAACGCCGATGCCGAGGGCAACCCACGCTACGCTCCCACCATCCTCGCCGACAAAGTAGCGGCACAGCAACTCGCATTCGCCGTCATGGGGGGCCTGATCCACAAGTTTCGCACCGGAAAAGGCTGCTGCATAGAGGCGCCAATGTTCGAAGGGCTGGTGTCATTTATCATGGTCGAGCAATTTTCCAATCAGAGCTTCGTGCCGACCACAGGCGGTACTGGCTACCAACGCATGAACTCTCCCTACCGTCGACCGTATCCGACCAAAGATGGGTTTATCGCCTTACTCCCCTATAGCACCAAACACTGGATCGAGTTCTTCAATTTGGTAGGCCACCCTGAACTCACAAAATGGGACTTGGTGTCTGACCCGGTGAAACGCAGCGAAAACATCGATCAACTGTATGAGAAAATCATGGAATTCACGCCGTCGAAAACCACCGATGAATGGTGTGAACTTCTGGGTAGCACTGACATTCCTCATACCCGGGTCAATCGCCTGGATGATTTATTGACGAACGAGCACCTTCGGGCGGTCAAATTTTTTGAAGAATACGAGCACCCCACCGAAGGCTCGATGCGCCGCATTAGATCGCCTTATACGATACACGGAATAGAGCAGAGCGATGACATTCCAACACCAAGCCTCGGCGAGGCAAACATGAGCCTACTGAAAGAGCTGGGCCTCGACGCCGAGGAGATAAGGCAATTGGCAGAAAAAGGTGTGATTAGTCCCCTCTAGGCTCCCGCGCTCGCTGCTCGGCGATGATTTGTCGATAGTCCTCGTCGGTCAGATACGTCATGTTCACATGGGCGTGATACATCTCGTCGTAACTGCGCTGTCCCCAGCCCACCCACTGTGTCGGATCCGGGTTGGCGGGGTTGGCTGCGCTATTGTCGTGCCAGGCGGTGATATGCAGGACCGTGCCGGCGGGCAGCACCGGGGCCGAATCGTCGGTGTAGACGTAGTTCACATGCCAGTTGAAATCGAAGTTCGCCACGTGGCTCAGCATCCGCACCTGGCCGTTGGGAAGGATCGCTTCCATCGACATCGCCTTGCCGCGAATATGCATATGCGGCTGGTAGTTCTCCAGCCGCGCCGGGGCCCGTAGCGGAATGTAGGCATGGTGGGTGGTCACCTTCCCCGGCGGAATGTCCAGTGTGGTCATCGCCTGCTGTACACCCAACGCACTGGCGTAGACTCGATACTTCGGTACGTAGCCGCGCGGATGGAACCAGATGCCCAGTTCTGTCTGCGTCGTGATCTCCTCGCCAACCGAGTGATAGTGGTTGTCGAAGGCAATACGTGACCCGGCCTTCATCAGCTTGCCGGTGTTGTCACGAAACACATCGCCGATCTTGCCGACGGCAAACTCGGTCAGGTAGCTGCCGCGTCCCGGTACGTCGACCACAGGTTCGAAGTCACCGGGCTCCTCCTCCTGCTGTAGATACAAGACCGCGTGATGGGTCACACGACGACCCACCAGTGTCGGTCGCACCTCCATGCCGGTCACCCAGCGGTCCTCGGTGAGCCCGGTATCGATGATCGGTGTCCACCACTGGTCCTGGCCCTGAGCACTCTGGGTCCACCACGTTGAACGCACGATGAGATCCGGCTCTCGACCATAACGCTCGGCCATCCGCCAGGTCTCGTCGTCGGGCCAGTCGATCGCCACCGGCAGTTGGTCGAGATTGCCAGGGGGCGCACCGGCATCGACCCAACGTACGATAGTGTCGATCTCCGCGTCGGTCAGTGACCGGTCATTCTCGAACTCCTGGATGCCGACGGTCTTGTCGAGATGCCACGGTGGCATCACCCGCTCGAGCACCTTCGTTCGGATCACAGGCGCCCAGGGTCGAACCTCGTCATAGGTCATCAGCGACATCGGCCCCATCTGCCCCTGGCGGTGACACTCCTGACAGTTCTGCTGCAGAATCGGCACGATGTCACGGCTGAAGGTGACGTCATCGCTCTGGGCAAATGTGGTTCCCGCGCCTGTCAGCAGGATCGCTGCCATGGTCAGGCCAACCCACGTCATATTGGCTTTGCTTGTCTTTGTCATCACCATCTCTTTTCTCCCAATTTGTCCATCGGCGCGCCTGGCACCGATATCCAGTCTCCTAGTCTACCAGCACCGTGACGAAACCGTTGGTCCAACAGCAGAAGAAACCACCAGCCATGACGGCGCTCTGTCCACCAGAATCGTCCCAGGCCAACACCCGCAGTACGTATTCTCCCGTCTCGCTAAAGGTGACAGTGGTGACTGCCTTGCCGTCCTCGATCGCCGGTCTCGGCTTGTCGAAACTGACGGCGCCGGGGCCACGATACTTAGTCCACACCAAGCCGGAGCGCGCCGGTCGCGCCGCTGCCCTGGACTTGCGCACGCCGTCGTCGCTGGCCCAGACCGTGACCGTTGTCGGTTCTCCCACGACCGCCGTCATGGCGTCCGTGTGAATGCCTAGTGGACCCTGCCCGGGCCGGCCTTCCGGCCCGCCGAACCGAAGCACCGGCGGTGTGTTGCCGCTAGTCACTTCCTCCAGCGCAGTGATTTCCCACGCCGGGTTCAGGTGACCCGGAATCGCGATCGTCACCCCGTTTGCGGTCAGGGTCCAGGTCAATTGTTGCTCGCCGAAATCAGCCGGCACCACCACAGCGAATACACCGGTCTGACGCCTCGGATAAAAATAAGTGGGCTGACCACGGTCCGCGGGACCCGGCTCAAAGTGGTTGCTTGCTCCGAGGGGCAGGTCGATATGCTCATCGTAGTTGCGATTGAAATAGCCAAATACAAGGCTACGACTGCCGTCCGGGTTAGGATACCAGCCCTCGAACGACGCCGACACACTCTGCCCGGTGGCGTGGGGGATCGGCGCATCCACCAGATTATTCTGCGCAGTCGCCAGCGTCGCCAACAGGAGGGTGCCGATCACCACGCTGCCCGCTGCGGTGGCCACCGCTGTCTTGCCCATGGCGGCTCCCTTGTTCCCGTTAGCCATACTACATTCCTCACAGACTACTTTTTTAGAATCACACCAGAATAAGGAATTGCCTTTCCCAATCTGACTCATCGGAAGTGTCGCTCTTACGGCCTACGCTGTCTAGCAAGGATTTCGGGGTCAGGTCTTCCTGGCGCTAACGGGAAAGACCTGACCCCGATGTTCTGGTCATGACCGCAAGCACCTTGAAGCCCTCTGCCAGCCGTCTCGCCGTCTCACGTTCGGCGGCTTCTGGCGTAGGCGCCACGATCGGATAACCGCAGGGAATGTTCTTCGCCAGGCAGGCCGCGAGCACCTCCTGTACTAGCACTTCGACGCTTGCGGCGTCAGGACCCTCGGCACCGATCGAGGTGGCAATGTCGGTGGGCCCGAGAAAAATAACGCCAATCCCCGGCACCTCGAGAATCTCATCGAGGTGCTCGATCCCGGCCAGGGATTCTATCTGAATCATTGCCACCAGCTTCCCGGCCGGTGTCAGGGGCCAGACATCGGCAGCTACGCGGTAATCGTCCGCGCTGAGTCCCCAGTACGCCGGTGCCGATCCGGTGCCCGATCCACGCAGTCCTGCCGGTGCTCCATCTCCTGCCGCCTTCGCCTCGGCGAAGCGCATCGAGCCGATTGCGGTCAGGGCCTGTTGCCTGGTCTCGATGTCGGGGAACATTATACCGAACACACCGGCGTCCAGGAGCTGCTTGACCACGGCCTGCGGCGCGTCGCGCAGGTTCAGCGGAATCCGAACGATCGGTGCCGCGGCCGCACCGTTGCCGGTGTACATATTGGTGAGGGCCGCACGCACTGCGTCGATATCGAACTCCCCGTACTGCTCGTCGATGATGACAAAGTCCAGGTCTACTCGAGGGTTGCGTGTGAACGTGCCGATGACGGGGCGATCCTGTCGCAACTGCTCGATGACACGATTGACCGGTGCCCCAGCTTGTGCGCAGGACACAGTTGGCAATACCGCAAGGATGGGGAAGATGAGTGCGGAAACGAGGCTTATTGGGTACAGGGGTCGCACAGGGATTCTCGCTTAACAAATTGGGTCATATGGTCAATAGGGCTGCGATGACATAGACGCCTGGCTCTGAAGCCGTAATGCTGCCGCAGCCTATCTCTATAGAATGTAGTCTGTTCCTTACCCCCACTACTGTGGCGTAGGCGGCGGAAACGGCAGCCAGCTCCAAAAGGGCAGCATCTGGACGGCATTACTGGCGGGGTCGAAATTGGCTTCCATCCACTCATCGCGCATCGCCACCGCAAGGATCTGGTCGCTGCGGGTCTGCAAGCAGTCGTAGCAGACGGACCCCGGTACCCGGTGCGCATCGCCCTCGGTGTCGAGCTGGCGGGAGTGCATCATTTCCTCCAGTCGGGCCGCGGTGTGCACCTGGGCCTTGTAGAAGTCCGTGTAACTGAGCCCGCGGGCGATCGCCAGTGCCGACCAGCCATCCTCGGTCAGGGCTTGCAGGTCAGCACCCTGTTGCACCAGGTAGTCGAGCACGATATTTACGCCCCGGAAACCGACGCCGTGGAGGGCGGTCTCGCCACGATAGTTGCGCGCGTTGACGTCGTTCCCGCCTTCAAGACAAATCCGCACGGCCTCGAGTACCTCCCGTTCCTGTCCGGTAAACGAGCCACCATCCTCACCCGGGTTCCAGATATGCAGTCCGGCGGCGACCATCAATGGGGTAGTACCGTCGGCCGTTGGAATTGTGGCGTCGGCGCCTGCCTCCAGCAATAGTCGCATCGCTTCGACGTCGGTCACCTTAGCCGCCAGCATTAACGCGGTGGCCCCGAGCCGGTTAAAGCGGTTGCGTTGTCCATCACGCATGCCGTTGCGGGTCATGCGGGCGTTGACGTCGGCGCCGGCGTCCAGCAGTTTCCGTATCAACTCCATGCTGTCGAGCGTCCCGGACGAGAACGGCCCCGGGGTGCCAAAAGCCAGGTTCATCCGCCGAGTGCGTACGGTCTGGTGCAGGGCGTTCCAGCCGGCGTCGGCCGCGGTCACATCGGCGCCGCGGTCTAGCAGGTAGGCCGCCAGTTCCCAGTTGGCATTGGCCGCCGCTACCACCAGTACACTCTGGCCGTCCGACACGGCGTCGTTAACATTGGCGCCGGCATCGAGCAAGGCGCCCACGGCCTCGATATGGCCGGCGCGGACGGCGAACATTAATGCCGAGAAACCGGTAGGAGGCGCATAGGAGAAGGTGCGATCTGCGTTCCGCGACGGCTTGTCCGTGTTCGCGTTGATGTCCACACCATGCTCGGCCAACACCTGGATCGCCTCGGCATTGTTGTTGGCCGCGGCCCACATCAGCGCGGTCTGACCGCGGGTGGTCTCCCGCCAATTCGGATCGGCGCCATAGGCAAGCAGGGTCCGCAGCGTCGACGCCGCGCCGGTGCGAGCGGCAGTCATCAGCAACGTCTCACCACCGGGCAGGCTTTGATTGGGATCTACACCGGACTGTAGCAGACGCTCGAGAATCGCGGCGCTGCCATTCTCGGCCGCCAGCGATGCCGCAGCAACGCCGTAGCGGTTCGCAGTATTTGCATTGGCCCCGGCCTCGAGTAGTAAGTCTACCAACGCAAGCTGGTCGTTGTGCACCGCCCACTGCAACGCGGTGGCGCCGTCCGCCGTCATAGCGTCTACTTCGGCGCCGCGCTCTAGTAGGGAGCGCACCGTATCGAGGTCACCCCGGCGTACCGCATCCAGCAGCGCCGGTGCCGCGGCGAAGGTAGCGCCGCTACACAGCAGAGCGAGCACGGCAATCCAGATCACAGCCGTCACTGTGCTCGCCTTCGTCCTTCTTATGTATGTCCTGGTATCAGCCTGGCTAGCTTGCATCATCACAGGTCCGTCAATCGCCCGGTGCTGTCTGCAATGCTATCGACATGGACGCCGACCTTGTCGAGCAGGGTCAGTCCGAGATTCATGAACGGCGTGTGCATCTCATACTTCATATGGCGACCGCCGGCCAGCTGTCCGCAACCACCACCGGCCAGGATCACCGGCAGGTTGTAAGGGGTGTGATGATCGCCATCCCCCATGCCGGTGCCATACAGCATGATGCTGTGGTCTAACAGCGTACCGTCACCGTCCGCCGTGTTGTGCAGGCGCTCGATCAGCTTGCTGAACAGCGAGACCTGGTGGGCGTTGATCTTCGTATACTGCTGAATGTTATGGGGGTTGAGCTGGTGATGGGACACACTGTGGTGCGCCTCCGGCACGCCGATGTCGGGATACGTTCGGCCGCTCAGCTCGCGGGCCATCTGGAAGCAGCTCACCCGAGTGATGTCGGCCTGGTACGCCAGCACCAGCATCTCGAACAACATTTCCACGTGCTCGTCGTAGTCATCGGGTACGCCGGCAGGTTGCCCCACACTCGGCAATGGTGTCGAGGCGTCGTTCTGCTCTGTGCGTTGAATCCGGCGTTCAATCTCACGTACCGCGCTTAAGTATTCCTCCACCACGGCACGGTCACCGGGCCCCAGGCGGCGTTCGAGCCCCTTGATACTGTCGGTGACGGAGTCGAGGATGCTGCGGTCGGTCTGCATCTGGGCCAACCGCGCCGCCACACTGCCGCCGTCGCCGAACAGGCGCCGGAACACTACACGGGGGTCGCGTTCGTGAGGCAGGGGTGTGGTTGGAGAGCGCCAGGAGGTGGAATTCTGGTAGGTGCAGCTATAGCCGTTCTCACAGTTACCGACGGTGTAGTTCGACTCGGTGGTCAGTTCCAGTGAGCGCAGCGAGGTCTCCCTGCCCAGTACGTCGGCGGCATACTGGTCCACGGTCTTGCCGGCTTCGATGTCGGCACCCTCGGTACGTTTCGGCAGCACGCCGCTGAGCCAGCCGCCGTGGGCGCGGGTATGCACACCACCGCCCTCGTTAGGACTGACGATACCGTTGTTACTCAAGCCGGAGACTACCACCATCTGCTCACGATAGGCTTCCAGCGGACGCAAGATCGGAGTGATCTCGTAATCACGGCCACCGTCACCGGCGGGATGGAAGTTCGGCAGGAACATTCCGTTCGGTGCATAGAAAAAACCCAGCCGGGGAATCGGAGCGGCTGCCGTCTTCGCGGTGGCGGTTAGCGCCGGCACCATCGCGCCCAGCAGGGGCAGAGCCACCATGGTCCCCATGCCACGTAGAACTGTTCGCCGCGACAATGCCTTCTTGGTGATGATATTCATGACCCAGATCTCCTGTGCAGGAACGGATAACTGTTCACTATGCCGACGATAATAGCTTGCATGCCGTAGTCGGCGTCCGCCGACTCGCGAACGATGCGGCGCACCGCCGGCATATCGTAATAATCGAGGCCCCGACCCAGGGCGTAGGTTAGCAGCTTCTCGGTGACGGTGCCCACGAATCGCTGCGGCTTCTGCACCAGCGCTACACGCAGCTGCGCGGCGCCATCGAAAGCGGTGCCGTCGGGCAGCGCCCCGGAGGTGTCGATAGGGTTGAACCACTCGTCTACCTCGCGGAAGCGGCCGATGGCGTCGAAGCCCTCGAGGGCGAAACCGGCCGGATCGATCATGGAGTGGCAGGCCGCACACACCGGGTTGTCCCGGTGAGCAGACATGCGCTCGCGCATCGTCGCCACCCTGGCGCTGGTCTTGCTGTCTTCCAGCGCCGGCACGTTCGGCGGCGGATCGGGGGGCGGCGTGCCAAGGATGTTGTCGAGTATCCACTTACCTCGCAGCACCGGTGAAGTCCGGATCGCGTGTGAGGTCAATGTGAGGATGCTGCCCTGTCCCAGCAGCCCGCCGCGGGGACTGTCGGCGGCCAGGCCCACCCGCCGGAAGTGAGCGCCCTGGACATTGGGGATGTCGTAGTGTCCGGCCAGGCGTGCGTTCAGATAGGTGTAATCGGCGGTCAGCAGTTCGAGCACGCCGCGGTCCTGGCGCACCACGCTGTCGAAGAACAGTTCGGTCTCGGTAATCATGGCTTGGCGTAGGGTCTCGTCGAAGGCAACCGCATAGGGTTCACCCGGCCGCACCACGGTGGCAAGGTTGCGCAGCTGCAACCACTGGCCGGCGAAGTTGATGGTCAGTGCCTTAGAGCGTGGGTCGGCGAGCAGTCGCCGCACCTGCCGCTCGAGTTCCGCGGGGTTGCTGAGCGCGCCGCGTTCGGCCAGCGCCAGCAGCTCCTCATCTGGAATGCTGCTCCATAGAAAGAATGATAGTCGAGAGGCCACTTCCAGATCGGTCATCACATAGGGTGTATCGGGCGCAATGCCGGCCGGGTCTACCTCGATTCGGACCAGGAATTCCGGGCTCACCAGCAAGCGCCGCAGCGCCAGTTCAATCCCCCTCTCGAAGGCACTCTCGGGGTCGCTGGCGCCGGCCCGGCCCATGGCATAGAACTCCAACAAGACCTCGATATCATCGTCGCTTACCGGCCGACGATAAGCCCGCCGAGCCAGATCGGAGAGGATGCTGCGGGCGCATGCCGGTTCCTCATCGACTGTCGCCGGCTGGCAACTGAAGATCCTGTCACGGCTCGGCGTCTGACCGGGGCCACTGGCGTTATAGGGACCGGCGATGGTGACGCTGCTGACGAACGGCATGGCGCCACCCGGTCCGCCGCTGTTGCCTGCCGTGCGCGGATTCTGGAAGCGTTCCCGGACCTGCTCCACCAGCACCGGCGGATTGCGATAGAACGCGACCCCGATGTCCCGGGGCCCGGCCGCCACTCGCAGCCGCAGCGCAATTGTGGAAGCTGAGCCTATGGTGAACTGCTCGATGGGCTCGCCATCGACTGTCACCTCAAGCCGATGCTCATCGCGCAGGCCGCGGGTGCCACTGAGCTGGATACTTAGATCGTAGTCGGCATCGAGGGGAAACAGGTAGGACAGCAGCATGCCGCCTCTGGTTCCGAACGGCAGGCCGACGGCGCGTTCGTGTTGCTGCCCGTCCTGGGCGGTGCGGAAAGTCTCGGAGAACGGCACCGAAGGCGGGCTCCCCACCGCGAGGCGACTGATGGTGCGGCTGGCATCCAGATACCGCTCCAGCAACGACTGTGACATCCGCAACACACCGCCGATGTTGTCGAAGCCATAGCCGGCGTCATCTGCCGGCAGGAAGTCATCGATGTCGATCTCCAACGCCAACAGATCGCGGATGGCGTTCCCATATTCGGCCCGATTCAGGCGATGGAAGCTTGCCGTCCGTCCCGGGTTGGGACGGGCTGCGGCGGCACCATCGAGCGCGGTCTCGAGCCAGACGCGGAACCCATCGAGTGTCGCTGGGTCGGGCCGCGGTAGCCCGGCGGGGGGCATCAAGCCGGCCCGCAGCTTGCGTACTACCGGCTCCCAGTGAGCGGCGTTGGTAGCCACCGCCGACAGGTCGAGGGCGTCGAGTTTTAAACCCACCGCACGCAGTTGTGACAGCAGGGCATTGGGGGGTGCATCGGGGGCATCTACCACCAACCGGTTGTGGCAGGTGACGCAGTATTGGTCTAGCAAGGCGCGATACTCGATCGCGGTCGAGGTGAGGGTCTGTGCGCTGACGTGAGTGGACAGCCAGGCCGTTGCCTGGACCAACAACATGGCGTTGATGATAGCTAGTCGAATTACTCTTCGGCGTCGAAGCGCTTGAAACAGATTACCCATAACGGGATTCCGGTTCTTCGTTGTTGATTATCCAGCATTTGCCCCCTGAATTCGACGACCAGTCTAGCATAGGAGCCCGCATAGCTTCATTATTCCGGAGAATTGAAAAGAATTACGGCTGTTGCAGAAAACCAAGGATATCGACTCTGGTCTAATGCAGATCATGAGTCATCAATATGGAATGATTGTCAAAAATAATTTCTTACTTGTGCTGCGACCTGGGTTTGGTTCAACATACGCTCAAGCCTTTGCTGCTTTGCGTTTGTTTTACCTATACTGGCAAAAATGGAGGGTTGCATTGTGGCTACCAAACCTACGATTCAACTGTTAGGGCTGGCGCTCTGCGTCCTTGGAATTTATTCGGGCCCAAATTTGGCACAAAGTAATAATTCGTCATTGCTGTCGGAGTTAACTCCGGTAACGAAAGAGATGTTGATTGACCCGCCGGCAGAAGACTGGTTGCTTTGGCGCCGAACCTATGCAAGTTCCGGGTTCAGCCCGTTGGACCAAATCAACAGGCAGAATGTTGCCGAGCTAGAGTTGGCCTGGCGCGTCGAACTGGAACCTGGCCCGAACAGTCCCACTCCGATTGTCCATGACGGGGTTGTGTACCTGCTCAGTACTGGCGATACTATGTTGGCCATGGATGCGGTTTCTGGGGCAGAGCTATGGCGCTATCGACACGAATCGGACGCGGTAGCTAGTGCGAAAATCGGTATCGCCCTGTATGGCGATAAGCTGTTCATGCCTACAGCCAACATGCACATAGTTGCTTTGGACAGCAGGACCGGGGCTCCAATCTGGGATAGCGAGATCACCGACTTGGCAGTGGGTCCACGCAGCCATAGACTCAGGGGAACCCCGCTGGTAGCTAATGGCATGCTGATACAGGGTGTGACCGCTACCATGATTCCGGAAGGGGGATTCATCATCGGTCTAGATCTTGAGACCGGTGAAGAAGTGTGGCGGTTTCATTCGGTAGCCCGGCCAGGAACACCCGGTGGAAACACGTGGAACGACATACCCCTGGAAGAGCGAAGCGGTGGTTCGGTGTGGCTGCCTGGCAGCTACGATCCCGAGCTCGACCTGGTGTATTTCGGGCTCGCACCTACCTACAATACGGCGCCGTTGTTAGATCCAATATACAAGCCGGGTGTGAGCAATGATGCGCTTTACACCAATGCTACCGTTGCACTGCGCCCCGGGACGGGCGAATTGGTGTGGTATTACCAGCATATCGCCAATGACCAATGGGACCTGGATTGGGTGTACGAACGACACATTATTGAGTTGGAAGTCGACGGCGCCATGCGCAAGCTCGTACTGACCGCCGGCAAGATGGCACTTTACGACGCGGTGGATGCGGCAACCGGCGAATATCTTTTCTCCATGGATATGGGTCTGCAAAACATTGTGACCGCGGTGGATTCCGAGACGGGCGCTAAAACAATTAGTCCTGACGCCATTCCGAACGCCGAACTATCCCACTTGTTGTGCCCCTTCGCTAATGGCGGCAGAAACTGGCCGGCGGCAGCCTATAATCCAAGAAGTAAGATGCTGTATCTGCCAATCGCCGAGGTCTGCATGATGGCTGGACCCACCGGGGCCGGAGGTAATCTGCTTAGCACTGGTGTCAGTTTGCAGATTAGCCCCACAGCCGATAGCGATGGCAGGTTTGGACGTTGGCAGGCAGTTAATGTGGAGACCCGGGAACTGGTATGGGCGCATCGGGAAGTTGTGCCGCCCACCAGTGCGGCATTGGCAACAGCGGGGGGACTGGTTTTTATCGGCGCACTGGATGAATCCTTCAAAGCGTTGGATGATTCCACAGGAGAAGTGTTATGGGTTACAGACCTCGGCGATCTGCCAACCTCGTTTCCGGTGAGTTATAGTGTCAATGGCAAACAGTACATCGCCGTGGCAATAGGCACACCTACCGTAAATGCGAACATCTGGTTAGGATTTGTAAACGACTTTGCGGTCGGGGGTGACAGCATTATAAGACGACTGCGCAGAAGCGGGCCGGCACTGATGGTGTTTGCACTGGAATAGTAGGGGCGCCAGGTGCGCGTGGTTGCAGGTGCCTCTGGGTTAAGCTAACCAATAAAAAGCCTGCGCAGGTGCTGGTTAACCATCCTTCCTCGTGGATCCATCGATTCGCGAATTTCCATGAAATCCCGGAAGCGGGGATACAACTGCGCGAGCTCTTTATTGCCCAGGCTGTGTAACTTTCCCCAGTGGGGACGTCCGCCATATTTCCAGAAGATGGGTTCGATGATATCGAAGTAAGGCTTGTAATCTTGACTCGCGGTTCGATGAATGGAGATGGTGGCGTGGGGCTCGGTGCCGTAGGCCATACTCAACCAGGGATCGTCTCCGCTTACATAGCGATACTCCAGTGGAAACCCAACTTCGATCGCCTGATCGTAGATGGTTTTGAGAATTTCACGCACACACTCGGCGCCTGCTGTGATCGGCACCGAATACTCCATCTCGTTAAATCTGTTATTGCGTAAATTGGATAACAGTTTGTAGGAGACATCTACCGCTTCGGTTGTTTGAATATTCGCCCCCACCGCGTTATTCCGAGTCAGTCGCTCCAGGGGCGTTGCATCGGCATTCAGTTCTCGCACTGCGGCGAGGGAAACTTCTTCTCCCGGCGGGAAGATAGTTTGTCCTATTGGCTCGTCACTTTCGTCGATGGCTAGCACCAGGGAGTAGTCTGAATAAACCAGTGGGAAAATTTCGAAGTGCCGGTGGCTTGCTGCTAATTCATCGAAGTTGGCAAGTATATCCTCGGTGGGTGCTGCCCACTCTCGCTTCTTTAGTTTGTAGGATTTGCGATTCTGCAGGCGAATCTGAGTTACCACACCCAGCGCGCCGACGTTAACGCGTACCGCATCGAACAGGTCAGCATCGCTGGCATCGATGTCCATAACATCTCCCGCCACGGTGATCAGGCGTAGAGACGTGATGTAGGACGACAGGCATTGCAAACCGAGTCCAGTACCGTGGGTGCCTGTTGCGGTAGCACCGGCAAGGGTTTGGCGGTCAATATCAGGCAGGTTAAACATGCCCTGGCCGATGGACTCCAATGGCTCTCCCAGATCGCCCAGGCGAGATCCGGCACCGATTGTTGCCTGCAGGGTGTCGTTGTCATGATCGAGAATGCCACTCAATTGATCGATTACCACCAAGTGTCCATCGGTGGGTACCAGAGGACTAAAGGAGTGCCCTGACCCGATCGGACGAATAGGACCGCTGGTGGTTTTTAACAATCGGGCTAGCTCGTCTTCACTGCTGATGTCATAACGACCCCTGGGTTGACAAGTCTGCCCGCCTGACCAATTACTCCAGCGCGTGGTCTGTGCGAAAGCAGTTTCGTTCAGTGCGTAGGCGCCAAACATGGTGGCTCTTACACTGGATGCGAGAAATTTTCTGCGGGTTAATTCTTTCATTCGCTGGTCCTCGCCATAAATCCTATCATCGCTCTGAAGTCAGATTCTTCACAGGCCATGCAGTAACCTAGAGGAGGCATGGAATTGTAGCCCTCGATCACATGGCGAAGTATCAAGGCTTCACCTTGCGCCAGCCGGCGCTGCCACTCCGCGCTATCGCCAACTACGGGCGCACCCGCTTCGCCGTTGATATGACAGAGGGCACAGCTGCGTGCCCATTTACCCATCACAGCCGCATCGGCTAAATCGTTGGAAAAAGCTGCCGCGTCGTTTTGATGCATCGATCCGAACCCACCACATGCACTCAACAACACCGCTAGCAACGGGGTAACAAGCTTTACAGTATGACTAATCATGATCTGCCTCTGGTATCAGTTTGACTGGAGCTAATATGCCAATTCCAGGGTGTAAAGAAAAGAAGAAATCAGGGCCAGTGGCTGTAGTAGTATGGATGCCTGCAACTTAGCAACCAAGTATCAGCACAGAGAAATCACTCTCGAGTACGTTTTGTCAACGCCATGTCGATACCTTGGATACGTTTAAGGATGAAGCAAATAGGATTTCTGTCAGGTGCAGGGGCCTGATTTAGGATCACTTGGTATACAAAATGTTGAAATTTAAAAATGTAAATCACGTAGGTATCAGGGGCAGTGATAAAGTGAAATCGGTCGCTTTTTACGAACTGCTGGGTTTTGAATTCAAGAGCGATGTCGGATTTGAAGATGGACATCCAATAATCATGCGACATCCATCGGGAGTGGTACTAAATCTTCTGGGACCATCCAATCAATGCGATACCAACAACATTCTTATGGATGTACCGGAGAAGTATTTGTTAAAGATAAATCTGTTGCCTCTTATCCCATACGGGCCACGCTAGCATGAAGCTACACGCTGGATCTGGATTCGACTACTTGCAGATAGTTGCTATTTCCGCGCTGCTCCTGTTGGCTGCAAAATCATTTGCCGCCGATGGCTGGGTAAGCCCCCGGACTGAGCATAGCTATCCAGACTTACAGGGTTTATGGACTAATCCATCACAAACGCCGCTGCAACGTCCCCTGGCCCTGGGTAGAAAGAGAAGTTATACCACGGACGAAGCGATGTCCCTGCAACAGCTTGCCCGTGATCTCGATGATCTAAGAGCCCTGCCGATCGATCCCAACAGGGCAGCGCCTCGCCGCGGTGGTATTGTAGGTGCCCTCGCCGACCAGAATTTTGAAATCCGGCCGATCGTGGTCTCCCGTGTACGCGGCGAGTACCGCACCTCTCTGATTATCGACCCCCCGAATGGGCGCCTGCCTTACCTGGAAGGGGCCAGGGATATTCGTGGCGACTGGCGGGCCCAGGGATTTGGCCCCTACGATGGGCCCGAGATTCGACCCGGACAGGAGCGCTGTCTAAATTCCGGCGGGCAGCTGCCCCTGCTATTCACCTTCGATGCCACCAATGCTATCGATGGTGACAATCCCATACGCAATATTCAAATTGTTCAGAATGAGAATTACGTGGTCATTCTGTCCGAGTACTTCAGCGCGGTTCGGGTTATTCGTCTCGGCACCGAGCATATCGAAGACCAGGGTGATAAATGGCTGGGAGATTCCATCGCCCACTACGAGGGAGAGTCTCTAGTAATTCACAGCAAGAATTTCAGGCCAGAACAATCCAACTTCTTCGTGAGATCATCAGCCGAGCTGGAGATTACTGAAATTTACACGCCCCTGTCTGCAGACGAGATGTTATTCAGTTATACACTCAGCGATCCAGAGATTTACAGCCGACCCGTAACCGCCGAGATTCCATTACGAAGAATGACACCCGGCCAAAAAATCTATGAGTATGCCTGCCATGAGGGCAACTATTCGCTGCCTTCGATACTGCGGGCGGCGAGGATTAGAGAATCACGGCAGCGATGATTGCAGCGGAAGAACGCTCCACTACCACTGACAGTGGCGTCCACGGAGTTTCAAAATCTTTGATTGTTCACTGCCTGAATGGGACTGCCGATTGCTTGCGGGGCTGAATTGGCGGCCGTCTACCCTTTAACATTGCTGCTGCCTGCGCTAGGCTGACGAAATAACCGAGCAAATAAAAAAGGCGAACTAACTATGATCACAGCAAAATTGCAGAAAATCTTCAGCACGATAATCACCGTGCTTTGCCTGGCCGTCGTAAACCTGGCAATAGCCGCCGAAATTCCAACCGCTACGCCCGAAGATGTCGGCATGTCGTCTGAGCGTCTGCAGCGAATCAACACGGCAATACAGCGCCACATCGACGCGGGCGACATCCAGGGTGCAGTCACCGTGGTGGCCAGGCGCGGCAAACTCGTTCACTTCGAAACCCACGGCCTGATGGATGTAGAGAACGATCGAGCCATGCAGGACGATGCAATTTTCATCATGATGAGTTCCACCAAGCCGCTGCTTGGGGTAGCCGCGATGATGATGATCGAGGAGGGATTGATTCGACCAGAGGATCCAGTTTCGAAATACATCCCCGAATTTGCCGACATGCAGGTAGCGGTACTGGCCGATCCTAGCGCGAACGTCAGCCCCTATTCCGTTAGCTCGGACGACATTCCCGAGTATCGATTGGTACCGGCGAATCGAGAAATCATGATTCATGACCTGCTGACACACACCTCCGGGCTGGCGAGTGGCGGCCTGGGCACGGCTATCGCCGGACGCTTTCCCCGGGACCCCGGTGCCACCATTGCCAGCGAAATCCCCAAGTACGGTGCCGTCGCGCTGGACTTTCAACCCGGTGCGCGCTGGAAGTACAGCCCGGGCATTGGTCTGAATGTGGTTTCTCGCATTATCGAAATCGTTTCGGGCATGCCTTTCGATCAGTTTATCAGTGAACGAATCCTGCAGCCCCTGGATATGAACAGCACTTATTTCAATGTGCCGCCGGAATATCAGAACCGGCGCGTGGTTATCGCCGATCGCGACATGTCACGATTTTTCGATGGTCCACCTACCACCTATTTCTCTGCATCGGGCGGTTTATCAAGCACCGCCGGGGACTATTTGAAATTCGAGCAGATGCTGGTCAACGGTGGCGAGTTGTTTGGTAATCGCTTGCTGAGTCCCCGCTCCGTAAGAATGATGTCGAGCAACCAGATCGGGGACCTGTACAGGGGATTTTCGCGTAGCCAGGAGGGTATGGGATTTGGTTATACCGTCGGCGTCACCGTCGACCCCATCACCTCAAATGCGCGACGCAGCGCCGGTGCATTCGGTTGGGGCGGCGCCTTCGGCACCCGCTCCTGGACCGATCCCGAGGAAGAGCTGACCGCCGTGATCATGTTGCAGCAGCCATTTGGTCCGGCGCAGTATGATTTTGAGAATGCGGTTCAGCAGGCGATTATTGATTAGCCTGTAAGGGCAACAGAAGGGCGTGAGCGTAGCAACACAGCACCGTGGTTTTACGCTGAACCCATTTATCGAGAGGTCATAGAAGCCGTGAAACTCCAGTCCTGCAAGCGCCACTTCCTGCTAAAACTCGCCGCTATCGTCGCCCTGGTGGCGTCGATGAATATTAGTGAATTCTCGATTCCCAGCGCCGTGGCCCAGCAGAGCAATTCGGCGCGTGCAGACGATACCATGGGCGAGTGGCGGGCCTACGGCGCCGACAAGGCCGGCAGCAAGTATTCCCCCCTGGACCAGATCAACCGGGACAACTTCACCGATCTCGAGATCGCCTGGCGCTGGAAGTCTGTGGACGGATTCCTCAGCAAGAGCACCGCCGACGGTGGTGAGTGGTGGTCATCTGTCGATAACGTCGTACAGAAACTGCAGGACCAGACCGACGACCTTTACCGCACCCAGAACACCCCGAATTACTCTGCCTTCCAGGCCACCCCTTTGATGATTGGTGGCGTCCTCTACTTTAATACGCCGCTGTCCCAGGGAGTCGCGGTGGACGCTCGCAGCGGTGAGACGCTCTGGGTCTACAACCCGAAGAGCTACGAGGAGGGCACCACCGCCATGACCGTCACCTGGCGTCAACGCGGCGTGGCCTACTGGCGCAGTGCCGAAGCAGATAGCTCGGGCGCGTTCGAAGAGCGGATATTCTGGGGCACCGGCAGCGGCGATCTGATCTGTGTCGATGCCAAAACCGGTTATCCCTGTGCGGGTTTCGGCAGCAATGGTCGCATCGATCTCACGGCGACCCTGCCCCGCGCCGACCGCCAACAGCGCGACTATCTCAACGCCATGCTCTACTCGGTGCAGTCGCCGCCCATCGTGGTGGGCGACGTGGTTATCCACGGCTCATCCATCGCCGACCGACGCATTAATAAAGAAGCCGTGCCGGGCTGGGTGCGGGCCTGGGATGTTCGCAGCGGGGAGCACAAGTGGGATTTTCACACCGTGCCACTGGAAAATGAGGAGGGTGTAGAAACCTGGGAGGACGACTCCTGGGAATACACCGGCAACGCCAACGTCTGGACCTATCTCAGCGCCGATGAGGAATTGGGCATCGTCTACCTGCCAACCGGCACCGCCACCGGTGACTACTATGGCGGTCACCGGCCGGGAGACAATCTGTATGCAGAAACCATCGTCGCGGTGAACGCAGAAACCGGAGAGAAGGTCTGGCATTTCCAGGCAGTTCACCATGGCTTGTGGGACTACGATTTTCCGACCGCTCCTAACCTGCTCGATGTGGTAGTGGACGGAAAACCCATCAAGGCCCTGGCCCAGGTCAGCAAGCAGGGTTTTATCTACGCCTTCGATCGGGTCACAGGGGAGCCCATCTGGCCCATCGAGGAGCGTGCCGTTGCCACCGACAGCAACATACCCGGTGAAGTGCCTTCCCCAACCCAGCCCTTCCCCACCAAACCGGCACCGTTCGAGTACCAGGGCGTAGTGGAAGATGACCTGGTGGACTTCACACCGGAGATACGGCAGATGGCTATCGAGGCGGTGCAGGATTTCCGACTCGGTCCACTCTACACACCGATGATGATCGCCGACGAAAATATACGGGGGCTGCTGTTTCGACCCACCGGCGGTGGCGCCGCCAGCTGGACTGGTGCCGCGCATGATCCGGAGACCGGTATTTTGTACGTGCCCTCGATCAATCGTTCCGGGGTAATGTCCTTCTATTCACCTCAGGACGGGACCCTCAGGTACACCCATGGTGCACCGGAGACGCAGAGGCTCGCCAGTGGCGCCGATCAAAATACACCGAGAATGCCCATGGGATTGCCGCTGCTGAAGCCGCCCTACTCGCGGATGACAGCCATCGATATGAATACCGGCGAACATGTGTGGATGACGCCTATGGGTAACGGCGACCGCATTCGCAATCATCCGCTGCTTAAAGATCTTGATCTGCCGCCTCTCGGCGGCGATGGCAGAGGCGGCCCTTTACTCACCAAGACCCTGCTGTTCAGCGCCCTGTCCGCCGGCGGCACTAATGGCGGGCCACGCCTGGTCGGTTTCGACAAGGCCACCGGTGAGGAGTTGGGGTCGGTAGATCTGCCGCGGGGCGCCATCGGCACACCGATGACATACATGGTCGACGGCCGGCAATACATCGCCCTGACTATCGGCGGCAACCCGCCAGAACTGATCTCGTTGGCCCTGGCAGAAGGCGACCGCAGCCGCGAGCAAGTTGCCGGGGAAGGCCTCTACACAGATGCCCAGGCCACGCGGGGTCAACAGGTGTTCGCTCGATCCTGTGTGATCTGTCACTCCGAGAACCTTGGTGAAGTGGCAGGTCAGGGTGCTGTACCCTCGTTGCTGGGGGAAACTTTCAGTTTCAGGTGGGCCGGTTTGCCCGTGGCCAACCTGTTCGATACGATACGCCAGACCATGCCCGATGGTGCGCCGAACAGCCTGAGTCTTACCGAGTATGCGGACGTTACTGCCTATGTACTGCGGCTAAACGAGTATCCTGCCGGGCAACGGGAACTCAGCTCTGACAGTCAAGAGGGTCTTTGACAATTCCTCGTCGAAACTGTGGATTGATTTGCGTACTCAGGTAAATCAATCCTCCTCAATTATTTATCCAAACCGGCTGAGTAAACGCCCCATTCCTGGCAATATCCCAGACCTCGATCCGAATCCAGAGTCGCCCGTCAAGATTCATCTCCAATTCGATCTCACGGGCGCCAAATTCCGTGGTATCCGACAAATCAACCCGCTGTCTGTAAACCTCAGCACCATCCCCACTAACAACCACCATATGTGACAAGGGGTAAGTCCACTCGATGCCTGTCTTCAATGTGACACTGGCCAGACCCGCCGAGGCATCGATAGTCTCACCGCTGGCCTTCCCCGCCACCGTATAATCGGGTATTAAAATTTCACCGGTGGTGACGAAGAAGGCGCCGGCGCTTAGTGCATCGACGACCGGTTGCCAGCCCTCTTCAAATTTTGGAATGCTGTCCAGTTTCAGGTAGTTTACATTCATGGTGCCGAACAGCTCGTAATCTTCGTAGATTTTGAAGATATCCACTTCGCCCAGAATATATTTCCGGTTTCCCCAGTTTGCCATGTCATCTTCCAGGTCCAGCACCCGCCAACCCAGGGTGTCACGCGAGTAATCCGCCGGCATGGCCTTCCAGGCACCGCCGAGAAAACTATCACTCTTGAAGAACGCCTGCTGCCGGTATTTGTCCGGGTAGCCGGTAGAACCCTTCACCCGGGGATGGGCAGTCCAGGCCAGTGCCGATTCGGCTTCCAGCATGGCCAATATATCCGCGCTGCTGCCGACATGGTAGACGCTGCCGTAGCCGTCTATTTGTTTTTTGAACGCTTGGTCTTTATTGCGGTTCAACACCCAGTTGACGGGCTTAGGAAACATGCTGAGCCAGTGACTGCCGAAATGCACGTTGGGTTCCTCGCCGGGGATCAACAGAAAATCATCGTCGGACAGGCGTGCGAATTCCGAGTGCATTACATCCAACTGCGCCAGGCGTTCGGCGGTATCCAGATTCGGTGTACGACTGTTGTGAAATTCGGCCATGTGTACCATATCCACGCCCATGCGCTTGAAAAATTTGACGAAGTCGGGGTCCTCCAGTCCCTCGGGAATGCCACGGGTGTTCTGCTGCCGCTGCTGATTGATAAAATCCAGGGAATGCTCGTGATGGTAGTGACTGGACAGGGTCTTGTAGCCGGGCAGCGCTTTGAAACTGTCGTTGCGCGTGTAGCTCTTCACCACTTCCAGGTTGTCGCGGCCTGAGATTTTCGAAACAAACAGCAGGACGCCGAGTTTTTGTTCTGTGCCTGGTTCAGCATTGACCCAGGGCACGAAACGCCTGTCTCCCATCGGTGGCTGACGCACACCCCAGGCGAAGCCATCGATCATGTCCAGGTATTCCTCGCCGGCCCAGTTGTAGCCAAAATTGTCGGCAAAATCCAGGGGGTAGAGGTATTGGTGAGGGAACGGGGAAATCACCAGCGAACCGGTATCGGAAGACAGGGCGATGCTACGGTACCGGCTCTGGTAAACCTTGGCGGTCTCGCTAATTACCGGCGCGGACTGGAATTCGCCCCTGGCGTCGATCCAGTCGATGCGGTGACCGGCTGTCTCTGCCTTGGCGAGCCCGACGTGATACAGGAATGCGGTGGCGGGTCTGTCGGTGGATACCCGCGCTTGCATCTGTACGAAGGGGCTGTCGGGATACAAAATGAAGGCCAACGAGCCAGAGAAGTGGGTGCTGGCGAGGCCATCGAATACTATGCTGGCGCGGGCACCTGTGGTGGAAACGGTGATAGTTTCCGGCGTCAGGTAGGCTTTCTCGACCGCATAAGGACGCGTCGGTACCCGATCGAAGAAAATCAACCAACCATCCCGTAGTCCCAGATCCCTTTCGCCCACCCACAGCAGATAGTTGGGATCCACGCCTTCCAGTGCAGCCTCGCCATCGATGCCAATGGCCCGAATCAGGGGTGCGGCGGCATTGTTGCCACGCCGTGGTATGACCTGCAGATCGATGAACGCCCTGCCTTCCGGTGAATCCCAGCTAATGATCAGGCCATCGTCCCGGGTGTCCAGATCGAAGCCGGCAGCGGGATCGAAATTCTGTAGCCGAATTTCGACTGCGAAGATCGAGGCACAGATGCATGCAGAAGCGAAAGTGACGCACAGGGTGATGGCAGTTTTCATGGCAAACTCAGATGTAAAAAAAGGGGTCGGAGCAAAGATTCTGTATTGTATTTTTACCCTGACCCCATTTACTATGCAAATAGCTTCTATCTCCGGATGGTAAAAAGTGAAAATAACAAGCTGGATGGGGACACTAATAACTTAACTACTTTCGAAGTCCTTGAGTACGCACACCCACACTACTGCTGTCGATTATAGCAAGGTGCAATGAGAAGCCTTGTCCTTAAGTTATCAAGTTATTAATGCCCCCTTCCGCTTTTTTGTCTAAGAGAAATATTGAAAATGAGAATTGCAGCATTATTGCTTTTTATTGCATTCAATTTATCGAGTGTTTTTTCCCAACAGAGCAGTTTTCGGGCCCTGACCCAGGACCAGCTGAATAATCCCGATCCCGAAGACTGGTTGATGTGGCGAGGCGGCTATGAGAACTGGGGTTATAGCCCCCTCGACCAGATCAACAGAGACAATGTTAGTGATATTCGAATGGTCTGGTCCTATGCCATAGGACCGGGTGGCGACGGCAGCATGGGTATGCAGGTAGAACCCACGGTGTACGACGGCGTGTTATACATTCGCCACCCCAACGGACGTTATACGGCCCACGATGCCCGCAACGGCGACCTGATCTGGGAATACTATCGCCCCCTGTCCGCGGAATTTCTCGCCGATGGCGCCGGTCTCACCCGCTACCGCGGCAGAGGCGTTTTCATCTACAGCGATAAGCTGATCTCCACCTCAACCGATGGCTTCCTGTTTGCGCTCGACCCACGAAACGGGACGCTTCTGTGGGAGGCAGCGATGGCAGACTACCACAGCGGCGATCAGCCCAGCGGCGCGCCGGTAGCCTTCGGAGGGGCAATCGCCGTGCCATGGAACTGCACCGCAGTCACCTCCTTGGCTGCCTGCCATATGTCGGCCTATTCTGTGGAAGACGGTGAGTTGCTGTGGCGCTGGTATACCAGCCCGACCCCAGCCGACCCGATGCACAGAAGCTGGGGCGATGATCCACAAGTCTATGCCCTGGAAGAAAGACGCAACATGTCTCCCTGGGTTACCCCCGCCGTGGACACTGAACGAGGGCTGTTTATCTTCGGCGTCGGCTCCAGCGCGCCGCAGCAGCCGGCGCTTGCGGGAACCAATGGCGACTGGCCGGATCGACTCTATCAGGGCTCCACCGTGGCGCTGGATCATCGAACCGGCGAACTTCTCTGGTGGGCCCAGCATCACACCGATATGTGGAACAACGATGCAGTCTATGACCATATCCTGGTGGACTCCCCGCTGCGCCCCTCGCTATCGAACGCGCTTGGCATCAACCCAGACATTACGCCGGGGGCTACCCGCCAACTGGTCGTGGGTTCTTTCTCCAAGGACGCGATTTTCTATGCCTACGACAGAACCGATGGCGAGTTCATGTATGCGCGACCCACCGCCTATCAGAATGTCATTCAGAGTTACGACGGCAGCACGGGCGCCTACACCATCGAGCCCGATGCGATCATGAGCGGCGATCCAGATCATGAGTCCACGGTGTGCAAGGAAAATCGCCAGGTGCCACAGGGCGCGTACAGCCCGCTGACAAACGCCTATTACGTGCCGGCGTTTAATGGTCGCTGCGTCACCATCAAGCTGACCTCGCTGACCCCATCGGTACGCACCGGCTACAACACCTCAACCATCGCCTCAGCAGCCAATCCGGTGGCGAACCTGGGTCAGCCAGAGGCTATCAATGTCGAGACCGGTGAAACCCTGTGGAAGCTAGAACTCGAAGCACCCCTGTATGGCATGCTGACCACGGGGGGCGGATTATTGTTTGCAGCCGACACCAACCGACGCTTCTATGCCATCGATCAATGGAGCGGCGAGATCTTATGGCAAACCATCCTCAATGGACTGAGCGACATGGCACCTATCAGTTACGGTGTCGATGGCAGGCAGTATATCGCCGTCATTTCTCCCGGTGGCACCCTGGGATCGGCGGCCCATCTTGGCCAGCTCGGTATTCAGGTACCAGTGGGTCTGCAGGAGATTGGTCACACGCTGTTTGTGTTTGCCTTGCCAGAATAGTTGGGGTCGTAGCTTTTCGCGGGACTATGAAACTGATGCTGCCGGTGCCTTTTGTCCTCAATGAGGCAGCCAAAATCAAAAGGGTCAGGGACACTTGATCTGACAATCTCTCAGAACAAAGTGCCTGGTTACTCGATCAAGTATCCCTGGCCCCTCGATTGCTGTTCTTGGAGAAAAATAGTTCTGTCCCTATTTCTTGACCGTTCATCGAGATGACAACGAAAATCCTATCACGATTGGTGAAAAACCCAATAGTTTGGCAAATTTACTCATAAATCAAAAAATTCTAGCAAATAAGCTGAAAATCCGCCGGCTGTGCCATTACGCTGGATAGGCCATTGAGACGCCCACGAAATCACCGTTCAACACCCTAGTCCGCCGGTTTCTGACTCTGTATCTGTGTCGGCAAAGACGAGGATTGGAAGTAATATGCCATGGACTAAAGTCGAGATTGCTTCTATTCTCCCAATGCACACTTCCTATCGACAACAATTCTAATCAAAGGAGCTTCCATGTCTTCATCACGAAATTTCCTCTACACGCTGTTTGCCTGTGTCCCGATCCTGCTGGCTGGATGTGGGGACGCCGACACCACGACTTCGACAACCTCCACTACATCGACCGAATCGATGCCCATGGCCACAGGCAATCCCATTTCCGGAGAAGGAATGCCGAATCCGGCGCCGATCGTCACCAAGAACTGGGGCGATCTTCCCGCCGGAAGGGAGTGGGGATCAACCGCCGGCATCGACATCGACCCCATTGATGGCAACATCTGGGCCTACGAGCGCTGCGGCGCAGGCACTTTTGGTGGTGGCGTGCCCATCAACTGTGACAGTAACCCTGTCGATCCAATCTTCAAGTTTGACCGCAACACCGGTGAGGTGCTGGCGAACTTCGGCGGCGGCATCATGATGACGCCCCACGGCATCCATGTGGATGACGATGGCAATGTCTGGGTGACGGACTTCGCCAATAACGCGGCAGGCACCAAGGGCCAGCAGGTCCACAAGTTCAGCCCCAGCGGTGAATTGCTCATGAGCCTCGGCACCGCCGGACAAGCGGGCAGCGGGCCGAACCAGTTTAACCAGCCCAACGATGTCATCGTCGGACCCGACGGCAGTATCTATGTCTCCGATGGCCACAACGGTCAGGGCATGACCAGTAATGCGGCCATGGAAGAAGGGCGAGCGGCAGGATCTACCGCGCGGATTATCAAGTTTTCTGCCGACGGCACCCGCCTCATGGAGTGGGGACAGATCGGCGTACGCCACGGTGAGTTCCGCACGCCCCATGCCATGGAATTCGACTCCCAGGGTCGCCTCTGGGTCGCCGATCGTGGCAACCATCGCATCGAGATCTTCGACCAGCAGGGCAACTATCTAGAGTCACGCTACATGTATGGTCGTATCAGCGGTCTCTACATCACCGCCGATGACATGGTGTATGCGATCGACTCCGAGTCTAGCCCAACCGGCCACGTGGGCTGGAGGAACGGCGTCCGTATCGGACACATAGACGAGGACCGCATCGTCGGTTTCGTCCCGCCCCACGAGCAGGAAAACCGGGTTTACCAAGGCGCCGCCGGTGAAGGTGTGGCAGTTGACGCCGACGGTAACGTCTATGCCGCCGAAGGACCGAACTCGCTGGCCTCAGCGGGTGGTGCCTTTACCAAGTACTCGGTACGGTAGAGCAGAGAACAGAGTAGAGAGCCAGGTCTCCATCAGCAGGTGACAGATAGAGACCTGGCCACTTCCTTACCCTACCTCCAGCTACGGAGCGAGGCCTGGCCCTTATATTACTTTTCAGCAAGATCCTTCATGGCCCCGAGGGCCCTTTCGAAAGTCGCACGGCGCCTGGCGATGTCGGCATCCTTGGCGGCCTGATCGTCCAGATTTGAGACGTCTAAAACTAGCGTGTAAAAAAGTTTTGAGCTGGTGGCACTGACATGCATGGCTTCCATGAAACCATGGTAGAGATTATAGAATGCCCCTTCGGTTGCCGGTTGGGTATAACCATAGGAGAGTTCGGTTTGGGCGACCATGATTTCCAGTATACGCCCACCCGCCAGCGCCCGTACCGACCCCATGTCACCGGCTCCGGAAGTGAGCTCGCAGTCAATACCAAGCCACTCACTGATATCACAGTAGCCCCCGACCATGGCCCACACCTCTGCGGCCGGTTTGGCGACGTCGATTTCCATCTCTATGGTGACATATTCTGGCTGAGAGATAGCTGCAGCCGAGGCCAATAGCGCCGGTATAGCGAAAAAACCAAGTAAAATGCGTTTCATGTAATTGTCCTTATTTGTTATGTACTGACTTTGGGCACTTCTGAATTAGACAAATAGTGCCGGATTGATTTAACCAGAAGCAACTGAATTTGTCCCCTTTCCTCACGCCCCAGTTTGCAACTATTTGTTTCTGGGCAGGCAGCTTATGATATATTCGGCTATAGTGCCAGATCATGAAAAGCCAAGAACTGCGCTGTGGCCCGGGTCCTTTGGTAACATCGAATAATCCCAATCTGGTAAAAATTTGTTATGGCTAATCCCCTGCGCCACGGTATGACCTGTTGTTTTCTATGGGCTCTGTCCTTGCCCTTAATCGCTCAGCAATCCTTGCCACAACTCACCCGGATAGAAGAAGGAGAGGCCAATATCCGCCTCGACGGTTTTATCGACGAAGCGGTTTGGGATCGAATCCCTGTGTTCGACCGCATGAAGGTGATCGAGCCCGACACCTTGGCCGATGCACCCTATGAAACCCATATTCGGGTTTTCTATACCGAAGATGGGATCTATGCCGGCGTCATTAATTACCAGCCACCGGGAACACTGGTTGCGCGCATGACCCCACGTGACATCTCCCTGCCCCGGGATGGCTTGTCAATATTGCTGGATGCATCCGGCGAAGGCTTGTACGGATACAGGGTTAAGCTGAATCTGGGCGACTCGGTGTCTGACATGTCAATTCTGCCCGAACGACAGATGAACGTGGAATGGGATGGTTCCTGGGAGGGTCGGACGCAGGTCATCGATGGGGGCTGGAGCGCAGAAATTTTTATTCCCTGGTCGATGATGGCCCTGCCTAGGGTCGGAGCAGTGCGTCGCATTGGCCTGGCATTCGAGCGCCAGGTGGGACATTTGGGAGGAGAACGGTGGAGCACCCCGCCGCTTCCGGCCACCGCCAACGCGTATCTCTCCGGCACTGAAATATACGAGCTACGAGATATCGAGCCGCGCCGACAGCTGACTATTTATCCCTTCGCCTCAACCGTATTCGACGGCATCAAGGATGATGTGGAAAACAAGGTCGGCACCGACATTTACTGGCGACCCACCACCAATACATTGCTATCGGCGACCCTGAATCCCGATTTCGGCACCGTCGAGTCCGATGATGTTGAGGTTAACCTCACGGCTTTTGAAACGTTCTTTCCAGAAAAGCGAACCTTCTTCCTCGAAGGCCAGGACATATTCAATACTTCTCCCCGTTCCGCTTTCACGGGCGGCGGTGGGCCTAGGGGACCTATCTCATTACTGAACACCCGCCGCATAGGTGGTGCAGCCCGCTTCGACGTTAGCGACGACATCGGCGTCGTCCCCACGGACCTCAGCCGACCAACCGATCTGCTTGGCGCCATAAAGTTTACTGGTCAGAGGGGTAATCTACGTTACGGCACACTGCTGGCTTCCGAGGATGATTCCCAACTGCGTGGCAGCCTCGACGATGGTACGCAGGTAAATCTGCGAGCCCGGGGCAGGGACTTTTCTATCTTCCGGCTCCTGTATGAAGACACCAGCAGCGGCGGCAGACGATCCGTCGGCTGGATGGGAACCAAGGTCGAACATCCTGACATCGACGCCACCGTAAACGCCATAGACCTGCATTTTTTTTCGGCAGACAACAAGTGGGTCATAGACGGGCAAGTTATGCATAGCGATGTTAACGGTATCACCGGTAGCGGTTTCCTCGGCGATGTGGGCTATACCCCGCGCCGCGGCGTGCAGCACACGCTTGCCGCCACCTATATCGATGACCAACTCGAATTGAATAACCTCGGCTTCCTGACGCGAAATGACCAGATGAACCTCGATTATGGCTATTCGCTGACTGAGTCTGATGTGCCGGGTTTGCGTCAACGCTCTACCAGCTTCAGCCTCGTCAACCAGTGGAACACCGACGGTCTGCCGGTGCAGATGGGTGTCATTTTTAGTCGCGGCTATACCAGTCTCGAAAGCAACGATCTCACTTTCGGCCTCAGATTTTTCCCGGCGCGAATCGATGATCGACTCGGTCGTGGCACGGGCGACTTCAAGATCCCGGAACGTTGGAGTCTCAGCATCGATTACAGAACAGATCTGGCCAAAACTATCGCTTACAACATCGGACTCAGCGCCACCCAGGACGATCTTGGACCCAGCGATATCACTACTAGTGCCGGCGTGGCCTGGCGGCCCAACGATAGCTTTTCCATTGACATGTCACTAAGCTACAACGACAGGGAAGCCTTACTGGTGCATCGCGGTGATGGTCGCTACACCAGCTTCGAATCCCATCAGTGGGCGCCGCGACTGGAGGTGAATTACTTCATTACTGCCAGGCAGCAGTTGCGATTCAGTACCCAGTGGACGGCATTGAAAGCCTTCGAGGATCGATTTTGGCAAGTCGATCCCAAGCGGCGGAAACATTTACGCCCGGTTGCCAATCCAGACACGACGCCCGATGACTTCGTCATCAGCCGGCTGACGTTCCAGGCACGATATCGCTGGGAGATCGCGCCGCTGTCTGATCTGTTCGTGGTGTACACCCGGGGTGGCAATTTGCCCGGCGACAGTTTTGCCACATTTCAAGACCTACTTGAGCAATCCTGGAACGATCGAATCGTGGATTCGGTGGCTATTAAACTACGCTACCGGTTTGGCTCCTGACCATAGTGACAAGCTTAGAGCATGGCCAAGATGAAACTTTTTGGCGGTCCTGGACTATTCGTTTATTAGAGCGGATTAAAGGCGATCGGAGAATGGGGTTTCAGATCAATAGGAGAATTAAACTGGAGGAGGAATTTCTCAATATAATCCGGGCGACCAGCCGTCTCAGCGAGCGTCCAAATATTCTCCATAGAGTTCTTTAGAACACTCAGGACAAATGCCGTGACTTACCAGCAGGCCGGCTTTCTGCTCCTCTACATATTCTTCGATTCTTTTCCAGTTGCCAAGATGGTCTCGCGTCTTCTTGCAATTCGAGCACATCGGCAGGATCGTCTCCAGCGCTTCAACGCGTTATTGCAATTCGTACAGGTGCACGAGAGAGAGTATTCTGCGACGGAGTACCACAACACTTAATACGGCCGCCATGACCATGGCGACAAATGTCGAGATGATCTCGGCCGGTGTCAGGACATACGGTACGATCACTGCCCAGGCCAATGTTACGATGCCCGAAGTTAACAGCAAGATTCGGTAGGAAAGAAAACACAGGGAACAGCTGAATAATAGTATGGCCATGTAAAAAGGCAGAGGTTCTGCCTGTACTACGATAACGGCGATGGCTTTGGCCCCAGTAGAAAGCATGGCGGCCATGACGATGTTGTGGCTAAATCGATTGGGGATTTCTCTTGTTTGCACGCAGATGACCATCGAAATCATCAACGCTATGAGAAAAACATTAAACCAAGCCAACCAGGTGGGCATGTCTAATCCAATAATGCCAACATCGCGAACTGTGGCAAGGATTTGCACGCCGAGCAGACAGCTGGCAATTAATGACAAGTATTCTGTCTGACTCATATCGAGCCGTGATTTCCACTTCTTTGCGAGCATAGAATCCCCGTCGTCGACCCGTCATCTCGTATGACGAAAATCTTCAGCTGCGTTAATCAGAGGCACTCCAGAATCTCTTCTTCAACATCTCTGAGTTTGTCTTTACCGAAAAATATTTCCTTGCCAACAAAGAATGTGGGCGAGCCAAAAGTCCCACGCTCAACTGAATCAGTGGTGTTTCGGATTAGCTGCTGTTTGATCTCCGGATCGGTTGTGCCAACAATAATTTCTTCTGCAGGCAGGCCCGCATCGACCAGTGCCTGCTGAATTACTGAGGCATCAGCCATGTTCAATTCCTGTTCCCACATGCACCGGTACATGGCCTCGATGTAATCGTCCCCGTTTCCATTATTAAGAGTGTATATCGCACCACGCATAATGGAGAGGGTGTTAATCGGGAAGTAGGGGTTGAATCTGAAATTGTCGAGTTTGTGTCTTGCCACGAATCGTTTTGTTTCCAGTGCATTGTATTCGGGCTTATTGCGGACGCCTGCAAGTTGCTCCATCGGTGATTTGTTGTTGGTGGCTTTGAATACGCCGCCAAGCAGAATTGGGTAGTACTGGAACTTGACGCCGGTGCGCTCTTCGATGGCTGGAATTACCCGGTGTGAGTAGTAGCTGTTGGGGCTGCCAAAATCGAAGTGAAACTCGACGCTTACTGACATTGTTCAATCCCTCTCACATCTTGCCTGGTTAAATTTGTAGCCCTGCCAACTTTAGAATTTTTCTCCACGGGGCATATATCCATTTCATGGCTCCAGGCATCGCGGCTCTGATTGTGCATCATCCAATAGGCCCTTGGTAGTGGCCAGCAAATAAATCTATCCCCTTTTCCCTCGACTCGGGCTAATATTGGGGCTCACGTAACAAGTTGAGTTCGTTGTTAGAAGCGATGGCCCGTGCGCTGCTTCTGGCACTTAATATAGGGAGTATCGAATGAAGGCCTTGGTCGGAGTAATCGCCCAGATTCTGGCACTGTTAGTCGCCGTGACTCCGGTTACGGCGCAGGATTTGCCGCGGCTGTCCAACGGACGCCCCGACATGAGCGGCATCTGGCAGGTGTTGAATGAGGCCAACTACGATCTCGAACCCCACATCGCCCGTCACTCGATGCAGATGCGCGAAGGGCCGGTGAACCCGGTGCCGGCGATTCCCACCTTGCGTCTCGGGGCGGTCGGTGCCGTGCCTGGTGGGATGGGGGTCATCGTCGGTGGTGGCGAAATTCCATACACGCCGGCAGCGCGGGCTCTTAAAGAAGAGAACAGGGCGAACTGGATCGACCGCGACCCTGAAGTGAAGTGTTTCCTGCCGGGAGTGCCGCGTGCTACCTATATTCCCATGCCGTTCCAGATCGTTCAGAGCGAAGAGGATTTCTTCATCGCCTACCAGTTCGCGGGTGCGGTACGCGATATTTACCTGGACAATCCCGGGCCCTCGCAAGTCGATTCGTGGATGGGATGGTCGGTAGGCAGCTGGGAGGGCGACACCCTGGTGGTCGATGTGACCGGTCTACACGATGGGTCCTGGCTGGATCGGGCGGGCAGCCATCACAGTTATCAGCTGCACGTAATAGAGCGGTACACGATGATCGGCCCAAACCATATCGACTATGAGGCCACCATCGAAGACCCCGGTGTACTGACCGAGCCGTTTACCATCAAGATGCCAATCTATCGTCGCATCGAGGAAAACGCCCGGATAATGGATTTCCGCTGTGTGGAATTCGTGGAAGAGTTAATATATGGCGAGGCACGCAGATATCCGCTGCCACGCTAAACAAGTGAGTTTGAGGAGCTTGAAAATGCGCAATCAAATCAAGACCGAAATTAAGACCTTAAGCCTAGGCCTGCTGACTTGCGTCGGCATGGTGTTAGCGCCGATCGTCATGGCCCAGGGCGCAGGCATTCCCCGTACGCCCAGTGGTCATCCGGACCTGTCCGGCACTTACGATGTGTCAACCCTGACCCCGATGCAGCGGCCAACAGCATTTGGCGACAAACAGTTTCTGACTAACGATGAGGCGGCCGTCATCGCCGCTGATGAATTTCAACGCAACACCGATCGCCAGCAGGACAGCGATCCCAATCGAAGCGCCCCGCCACAGGGCGGCGATGGTTCCACCGGCGCTTCCGGCAATGTCGGTGGCTACAACACCTTCTGGATCGATCGCGGCACCGGCGCCTATCAGATCGACGGTCAGTGGCGTACTTCGATACTGATTGACCCGCCAGATGGCCGCATGCCGGCGGCCACCGATGAAGCCCGTGCGGCACGCCGCGCCAGGTTTAGTGCTGGCGAGGGCGCCGCCCCTCGGCGCGAGGGAGGCCAAAACGATGGTACCGCCTACTGGCTGAACGCCGGTCTGGATGCACGCGGGCCCTATGACAACATGGAACAGCGATCCTTCGCCGAGCGCTGCCTGCTGACTTTCGGTTCGACTTCGGGACCGCCCATGCTGCCGACGCTCTACAACAACTACAAGAGAATCGTACAGAGCGAGGATACCGTGCTTATCCAGATCGAGATGGTACACGAGGCGAGGATTGTGAGAATGAACGCCGAGCACGATCCCGCAGTCATCCGCAAATGGCTGGGTGATTCCATCGGTTGGTGGGAGGGCGACACCCTGGTGGTCGAGACCATCAACTTCAATGACACACCGGCGTTCAGTCAAGGCTCCAGAAACATGAAGGTAACCGAGCGTTTCCGCATGGAGAGCGCGGACCAGCTGATTTACAGCTTCACGGTCGAGGACCCATCGGTGTGGACCGCGCCGTTCACCGGTGAGTATGCCTGGCCACGCAGCCCTAACAAGGTGTTCGAGTATGCCTGCCACGAGGCGAATTACGCGCTCGAGGGCATCATGAAGGGCGCGCGCCTGCTGGAGGCGGTGTTCCGCGGCGAGGATCCCGGAGGGGTGCCGAACCCGACTCGCTAAGCGGCGTGCAGGAAAGGCCAATATCAACAACGTCAGGAGAAATAGCATGGGCAAGCAAACCCCTGTGATGTTTAGAATCGGTGTGGCGACGCTGGCCCTGGCGGGCCTGGTTTTAGCCGCTTACGTACCGGCTATCGCCCATCACGCCTTCAGCGCCGAATTCGATCCGAATCGCCCGGTGGTGCTGCGAGGACCGGTGGTGAGGGTGGAATGGGTGAATCCCCACACCTGGATCCACCTCGAGGTTACCAACGAGGACGGCAGCAAAACGATTTGGATGGTCGAAGGCGGCACGCCGAACACACTATTGCGGCGAGGTCTCTCCCGCGGCTCGATTCCCATAGGCGCGATGATCATCGTCGACGGCTACCAGAGCAAGGACCGCAGTGCTCGCGCCAACGGGCGTGATATTACCTTCGCGGACGGCCGCAAGTTCTTCATGGGTTCATCCGGCACCGGCGCGCCTCATGACGGCCGCGATGCCACCGAGCAGAATTGACCAACAAGTCAACTCCTTTGGGGTCAGGTTTTCGGCGAGTTCACCAGGATCAGATCCCGAATTGAGTCGAGTGCAGAGCGGGCGCGCGTCTCAAGTTCTGCATCTGATGCGCTGCTTACCGGGTGATCTATAACTGCAAATTTGTAGTCTGGCATACCCAGAACCTTGGCCATGAGTTCGGCAGCGCCGACAAAATTGGTGGTCATTATAGCCAACGCAGGGGTGCCTATTCGTTCGCTGCTAATAGCGTCATGCAAACTGCACGACGAACAGCTGCCTCAGTCACCGAGCCCGGTAATGGCCAGGTCCCAGTTTTTCACTTCGTCGATAATCGACTGTTCTGCGGGCGCACTGTAGTTTGATTTCATGTGCAGCACGACGTTGGCAACTTCATATCGCTCTCGCAACAGTCTGTCCAGGTGAGCAAAAAATCCAGCCGTTCCTTCTTTACCGTTGGATATAAAACCGACAGTTTTCCCTCTTAAGGTTGTCAGCCGCACAGCCGGTTTTATCTCTTGTGGATTGGCTTCACTGGTAGGGTTAAGTACGCGAATTGTCATCAACATGCTCCAATTAGTTATCTCATGGCATATGCCATGCTCAAGCGTTTCCGGGCGGCGCACAATCAACACAGGCACCGATGGCTACCGTGACGGCCAGGCTCTTGGTGCCAAGCCATGGTGGAATAATCACACCGAAACCACCCGCGGGCCCGCCGGCAGCGACTACTAACAGATGATCGGGAGAAGGTAGTGCTGTGTATTCGAGATCTCCCTTTCCCCGAACTACTGATCCCTTACCGACGCTAGACCATTCGCCTCGCTTAATTCTGGCGGTACGATATAAGTATTCCGCAACGTCTGATTTGCTCCAGCCGGCACTCTGAAGGTGGTCACGATGTTGTTTGGGAATTACCACCACATAGTTGCCTGACCAAATCGAATAATTGCGCATATTGGCTCGCATTTCTGCGGCGTAGGTATCGAGAATTTCTTCCGGTTTCGTTGTCCATTCATTCATGATTTGTCGCGGTGCTCCTGCGGCAAAGACGGTAACGGCTGAGACGTCGCCTGGAATATCTCTGGTCTCAGCGACGGATTGCCACTGGGTGCCTTCTTCATCTTCCGCGATGCAGTAACTTATCTTGCCAGGGTGGCCGAGGGTTGATCTATCAATAGCGCCAGGACTCACTTCCAATAGATTAATAAGCGCCAAGCGAATAGCCCTGCCGATGACCGAAGTGGCTCTATCGCTGCTTCCCAGAACATTGAAGTCGCTACGGGCAGCTATCTCTTTTCTTACTGGCCCGTTGAGAATGACTAATATTGCACAACCGCCCGTACTTGCAGTAGCGCCATGTAATAGAAACTCTGGCTTCAGCATCGCCGACCATGCCGTGACCACAGCCGGGAAATGCACTGGCAAACAACCAGCCATTACCGCGTTGATTGCCAACTTTTCTGCTATGACGGGGCGTTCTCTAACCGGCTCAATACCGATCAACTCATCGGCTGACATATTCACCCAGTCCAGACAGGCTGCTACGGCATCGGGAGTTGGGGGCACGATCGGGAAGCCATCGGTCCAGCCACGACTGTGGTAAAACTCCTGGACATCAGCAGAAGCACTGAGTTCATAATATTTCGAGAGCTTATTCATGAATTCTTTCAGGTCCGTCTATTTAAAACTGGCCTCGGAATGTAGCACATCGTAAATACAGGCAAGTATCTTAGCTTGCCAGGTGGCGGCAGTCCCAACTATTCAACCACGGTCGCTGCGGTTACTCTGAGGGACGTGCCCGGGCAGTCAGGCGCCAGCTCCATTATCACGTTAGTGTAGATTGATATGATGCTGGTGCCAAAAATATCTCTGGTGATCACCTCTATCAGCGGTATGACAAGTTCACCGGTGGTGCCGTCAAAAATCGCGGCGGTGACGGTCATATCTGCCAGCAAGGCGGCATCCGCTTGTGCTGCACCGGTCAAGGTGAAGACGACGCCCTCACATGACGGGGAATAACTCATGGTTACGGGACCATAGCTGGTAATTTCTTCTCCGGGCAGTATTGCCTGCAGCGGTGGCACCAGCATCTCGCCGCTTGCATCGGTATAGGTAACTTCCCCCGTGCCGGAGATGCCTCCGATATGACTCGACCGGGTGCTATCGAGCGGAAAGGCATCGTTGAAATCGGGCACACCATCGTTGTCATCGTCGGAGTCGGCATTGTTGCCGATGCCATCGCCGTCGGTGTCAACAGACTCACTGGGGTCGGATGGAAAGGCATCGATATCATCGGCGATACCGTCGCCATCGGAATCCCCGCTACCGATTAGCTGTTGCACCGTAGTGGTGTTGCTTTGCAGGTCGGTCGACGCAGAATAAAAGCCATTGTTGTTCAGGGCATAGATGGTAATCGTGTAAGTGCCGGCCAGAGTGAATTGATCATAGCTTCCAGTCCAGGTGTTGTCCCCATCGGCATCGGTTAGTTCGATCTCCGGCGCATCCAGCACCGGAACATCTTTATCTCCCAATGAAAAATCGGGGTGGGAAATTACTCCCCAGACTCGACTTATCCACGTTGCATCGATGATCCCCGAGGCAGAAATTGTGGCGGTTGTGGTATCGGTCAGAATCTGGGGAGCCGAAACTGCGGAGATGAAGGGCTTGTCCGATGCCGGCACATAACCGCGCCCAAGCACCAGGTCCTGGGCCAGTGTCTTATCAGCTTTTTCCCCCGCTATGCCGTTGCCGTTGGAATCGATCTGTGCAGTCTGAAACTCCTGCATCATGCGTTTCCCAAACACGAAAGAGTCGTACAGGCTGCCACCGGAAAATATCGACGACCAGAACTGAAATGAGAAAGACAAGCAATCCTGGTTGATGAAGAAAGCATTTTCATCGCCGGCGCTGGTCATGACGATGCGTTCTTTCCCTGCTGGTGGTAATAACTGTGGAATGAAAGTGCCGGATTGGCAGGCATCGTAGATCACCACCAGTTTCCCCGGCAATTCTTCTTGCAACTCATCCAGCCACGCATCCAACTGAGTTGCCGACAGTAACTCGGTTTCATTCAGGCGGAACTGGGAATCCCCGCCATGATCGACGATATAAAGCACCAACTCATAGGCCGGCGCTTGTGGATCGGTGGCCCAGTTGAGGATGGCATCTTCCAGGTTTGCCGAGCTGGCGATGGCATCAATATCATTAAGTATGCCGTCGCCATCAGCATCGATTGTCATATCCGGATTGAGGTAGTAGATATTTTCCCGCCGGTAGCCCTGAAACAGCAGCGCCTGGTAGGCGAAGTTGGCAGATTTGCGGGTGGCCCGACGAATATCTCGAATAGTCTTCTGGGCACTGCTTTTCTTTCTCATCATCACTTCCTCTTGGAGTTAACGATGAGCCAATACTGTCTCTTAGGCAATTAGGGGATTATGTCCAACTAGGGCTGACGGGATACAGCCAGTTATATCTTCGGCAAATTACTGGTGCTGATCTTTCTGGGGTCACTGATCAGTTGGGTACCTGGCTTGCTACTCATTATCCTGCAGGCGTACCTGGCAGGCGGTAGTTGGTTGAGTGATAACCTGCACATACCGGTGGCGTCTATCCTGACGTCGCTGAGCTGGATAGTCTGCCTGACACTGGTAGCATTCGCCGTCTCCGCCTTTGTGAAATGGAAATCCGTAGCCCGTATGGCATTCTTTGGAATAGTGCTACTCGGGTCCATCACCGGCGAGGTAATCGAAGAGGTATTTGGCAGCGTGGGTGGCTATATCATCAACATCTACGCCGGCCTGGAGGTGTTGACGGCAGCCCTGTACAACGCCGACACTGATCTACTCGGTTTTGTCCCGCAGATGGACGTCGAGGTCGCGGTAATGCAATTCCTTGTCTTTTCGCTGATAGCGCTGGTTGTACTTACCCGGCGGATTCGCGCCTTTCAGGTTGTATCATGAGTTGGTTTCATGAATAGGGCCGAGGCTATCGATGTGGAAAATGACCGCGAAAAAATAGCGCTGCATGACGTGTCAAAATTCTACGGTGACATTCTCGGGGTTAATCGCATCAGTTTAGAGATCGAACCCGGCATTACCGGTCTGGTGGGACCCAATGGATCCGGCAAGTCCACACTGATGAACCTGATCGCCGGATTGATACCATCCACTCGGGGTAACATCGAAGTGAGAGGTGTGACCCCTTCACAACCCGGAACATTTTTCCGCCAGCTCGGCTACTGCTCCCAATATGATTCCTTTCCAGTCGGCGTCAATGGCTACGAGTTCATTCGCAACACCTTACTGATTCATGGCCATGACAGGACAACTGCCGAGGCATTGACTCTACAGGCTCTCCAACAGGTGGATCTGGTGAAGGCCGCCAAAAAATCCGTAGAGGCTTACAGCAAGGGCATGCGGCAACGCATTAAACTGGCGCAGGCCATCTGCCATCAGCCGGACGTGCTGATACTCGATGAGCCCTTGAACGGCCTGAATCCGATGGCACGCGCGCAAATCATCGCCATGTTTCGAGAGTTTGCTGATACAGGCAAGATCGTGTTGATTTCCAGTCCGATACTGCACGAAGTGGATCTGATATCCGATCGAGTGGTGCTGCTTAACAGCGGCTACCTGGTGGCGGCGAGTGCCCTCAGCAACATTCAGAGCGAAACCGGGGAACCGATGAAGATATTCATTCGCAGCCGGGACGCCAGCGCCATTGCAGCAAGTGTTTTCGATCTCGAGCACGTGGTGGAAGCCCAACTCCACTATGACGGCGGCGGAGTGTTCGTGCGCTCCAGTGACGCCAATGCATTCTTTCTGGCCTTTAATAGAAAGGTGATCAGCGAGGGTTGGGCGATTGAGTCCATGGGCCCCGCCGATGAGACTGTCGAAGCGATCTACCAACACCTCATTGTCGAACAACAGGTGGCCACATGAACACGGGGGGATTCGCAGCAGACTATGCCAAGGCTCCCTACCTGACACCGGGGCTGAACCTGTGGTTGCGCCAGTTACTGGCTATTTTCCGCATCGAATTCGGCAAGGCCTTGTTTTCCCGGCGGGCATTGGCCTGCTACGCACTGGCTGGGCTTCCTATCCTGATCTTTGCAGTCGCGGCTTTTGAAGAGGGGGATGCTCTAGGCGAGCCGGTATTTGAGACGATTGAGAATGCTCGTCGGATATTTGGCTATATTTTCTCTGTATTAATTATCGGTGCCGTGGTGTTTCTTGGCAGCGCTTCGATATTCACCACCTTGTTCCGAGGTGAAATTCTTGACCGTAGCATCCATTACTATCTGTTAACCCCGGTGCGTCGGGAGATATTGGTGACAGCGAAATTTCTGGCTGGACTGCCCTGCGCCTTTGTTCTATTCGGGCTCTGCACCCTTATTAGTTTCCTGTTGCTGTACCTGCCCTTTGGCATGACGCAACTGGTTTCCGATCTGACCAACGGCATCGCCACTGCGCAACTCGGTCAATACTTGGGCATCACTATACTGGCATCCATGGGCTACGGTTCGGTATTCATGGCCACCGATTTATTGTTTCGTAATCCGCTGATCCCGATTGTGGTAATTGCGGGCTGGGAAACGATGCATTTTATTCTGCCGCCGGCACTCAAGATATTCAGCATCATCTACTACCTCAAGGGCCTGCTCCCGATTCCCCTGGACGAAGGGCCACTGGCGATCATCGTCGCACCACCACCTGTCTGGGTCTCAATATTCGGGATGTTCGGGCTCTGCCTGCTCACCGTGATGGTCACTATTTTCCTGCTGAAACGTCTCGAGGTGAAGTACACCGACGAATAAATGGGGTCAGAGTAAAAATACAGTAGTTTTACTCTGACCCCATTTATTAGTGCGCCAGGGGATTTGGCCGAATCTGGAATTTCACCAGGTTGCCCTGGGTACCCTTGCCGCCTTCGTTATGCCACACCGCATTGGTGCCGTAGTCGGCCCAGACGCCACGGCCCTTCCAACCCGCGTCGGGGTCGTCGATGCGCCCGTCCATACCCCGGGAGTAGAACCCCAGCGGGTAGGGAACACGCATGATGACGAAGTCATCCTCTTCCGGCAGGAATGCCAATAGCGAATCCGATGTGCTACCGGTGGCGATCGGTATGTTGCGGCCGAGACCGAGGGTGTCGTGCTGGTCTACCCAACTGTAATAGTGGAAGTCGGCACTGCCGTTGTCGGTGACTCCCTTCATCTGCGGCCCCGGAGTCGCATGCAAGGTCCAGCCGGCGGCACAGTGCTGGCCGGTGGCAGTAGGACCATTGAGGACACTGCACTTGCTCCGATCGAAGCTGGCCAGGTGGCCGCTGCCGGAGAGCGCAGTCCAGATGATGCCGTCGGAGGTGATGTCGATGCCGCGGGGTGAGTAGCCCTGAATCGGCGCATCAGGGTTATCGAAGGGCGGCTGGTAGTATTCGGCTATGCAGGTGCGTGGCGGGTTATTGCCAAGATCGAGGCGTACGATCTGTCCCGGCACGCCGCCGGCGGCGGCCCATACCACGTGGTCCGCGGTGGGATCCGGCACGATGCCGTACCAGCCGGCACCCATCTCCTTGTCCTTGCTGGGGTCAAACTCGCCGCTGCGACTCACCCACTCGGTGATGCGGCCGTCGCCGTTGGTGTCGACGATCAGCGGACACCAGCCTTGAGCCGCCTGCGCATCACCGGTGCGCTCGTAGACCTCGACATCGAGCCAGCCGATGACCGGCCCCACGGAGCTGAAATACAGCCGTTCACTGTCCTCGAAGCCGAACTGCAGATGGTGGGTGTTGAAACAGCTATCGATCAACTCCACTTTCTCTTCGGTGGGGTCATAGAAGGCTATATGACGAGCGGCGCGGTTGAGGGGATAGTACCGGGCATAGGGATTACTCGAGCCCTGCCTGCACCAATCCGGATTGCCCGGTCCGCGAATCTGGTGGGTCATCCACACTCGGCCCTTGCCGTCCATCATCGGGTTGTGTGGGTTGCCCGGGTTGTTCCAGACCAGTTCATCGCCCCAGACCAAGGAGGGCTCCAGGTTGCTCTGGTCGATATAAGATCTGAAATCGCCTTCGCCGGGCTTGTCCCTCACGGGGATCGTTATATCCCGTGTCACGTTCGTGACCGGGTCGACCCAGACCAGTTTGTCGTTGGCGAAGCCGACGCCGTAAATCGGGCCACCGGCGTTGACACTGGGATCGCGTTTGTCACTGGAGACCTCATCATGAATATAGCCGGTCTCGCCACCCCACCCCCACATGGTCAGAACCACGTTGCGCTCCAGGCCCTGGGGTCGCGGCGGCATGGGCGGTACTTCGCCATCCATGATGCGGTCAGTCCAGTCGGCATACATGTCGATCACGTGATCGGCGCCGAAACGGCGCAGCCCGGCACTCATCAGGCCTCCCCGTTGACCAGCACGGGTGCGATGAATCCACGCCGCCTCAGTAGTCTCGAACTCGGCAAGATTGGCGACCTCCCGAGTGGCCAGATTGCCAAGTTGGTGACAGAGTTGACAGCCCTGCTTGATACCGTCGATCCAGTTAGCCTGGCTGCGCATAGCCGGTGAGATGCCATTGCCAGCGTCTCCGGTACCTGGGAACTCGCTCGCCGGCGGTACCTCCACCAGCGAATACCAGTAGTTGGCCGGGTAGACCTGGGCGGCCTCTCGGGGATTCGCTGCCTGCACTGCCCTGAGCTCGAGAGTGGACCCCGGTGTACTCCGCACTGGCTCCGAATCCCTCAGTCCGTAGCCACGGACCCAGACAAAGTAGTCGGCACTGGGCAGGTCCGGCAGCACATAGCGACCATCGTCATCAGTCACCACGATCTTACGGAAGAGGCTGTCGAAATCGTCAGTTTCGGCAATAACCCAGACCCCAGCTTCCGGACCGTTGATGCCGCTCACCACGCCACCGATGTCGTCATTATCGATCGCTACCTGGGCATTAAGCCCGGGTGCAAGCCAAAACAGACTGCCGAGAAGCAGCGCCATCGCGCCTCTGAATCCGCGCCGCCAATGTAGTTGTATTCCCATCGCTGTTTCTCCCTGCCAATAGGCTTTGAGTAGTGGAAAGTTAGACGCCCCACGGCCGGCTGAACCGAAGCATAGCCTCGAAGACGGGGTGGAGCTAATTAACTGAAAATCAGCTTGTAAAATGCCAGCATCGAGGCACAAAATATAGTCCACATCCGCCATGATGTCGATGCCGCTCTGTGAGCAAGGACAGCTTAGAGGGCGCTGGCATTTTGGGGGTACACACAGCAACATGGGGGGCGGTTGCAGGCGGTGCCTACAATCCAACTCCCGACACTAACTCACAGACAGAGGTGAATTATGGGGGGAAGAAAGACACAACAGAAGTTTGAACTCAATGACGACCACGTCGCCTGGTTGCAGGAGATGACTGAAAAGTATGGCCTGTTTGATGAAGACAAGGCCCTGCGAGTCGTCCTCGACTACGTGATGGAAGAGGCCGAGCAATCTACCGTATTTGAAAATATTCGCTGCAACCATTGTGGCGATACTTCAAACCAGGACTGAGGGGACACGCTTGGATTTATCGGCCCGTACCCTGAATACCTTGTTCGCCCAACTCGGCTTAGGGGCCAGCGACGAGGATATCGATCGGTTCATTGGGCAACACCGGATCGAACACGATCGTGAACTGACCGCTGCCGAATTTTGGACGGTTGCCCAAGTAGCGTTTTTACGGGAAGCCTTGCTCGATGATGCCGACTGGGTGGTACTGGTGGATCAACTGGATACACGCTTACGAAGCTAGGCGCTATGATCCTTGCCGTACCCCCCTATCCTTGAGAACATCAAAATTGGGGTGAAAATTGGGAGAAAACCATGATCGTCGAACAAATCTGGACGGGTAATGACTATCGAAATTTTAACTATCTGGTGGTGTGCCCGGAAACCGGCGAGGCGCTGGCGATAGATCCCCTGGATCACGAGAAGTGTCTGAACGCGGCAGCAGAAAATGGCTGGACCATCACCCAGGTCCTCAATACCCATGAACATGGAGATCACATCGGCGGCAACAAGAAAGTGATCGCTGCCACCGGTGCCAGATTACTGGCTCATCAAAACGCCAGCGACAGTATTCCCGATATGGATGTGGGTTTATTCGCGGGAGATGTGGTCAAGGTTGGTAAGACGGTGGAGCTGCTGGTGTTGGACACACCCGGCCACACCATGTCCCACATTTGCCTGCTGGCACAGACGGATGAGCCTGGATTATTCAGTGGCGACACCCTGTTCAACGCCGGTGCCGGTAATTGCCACAACGGCGGCCATCCTATAGAACTTTATGAAACCTTCGCCAGCCAGCTTTCGAAACTGGCGGACAATACCAAAATCTATCCGGGTCACGATTACATCACCAACAATCTGGAATTTACCCTGGCCCGTGAACCCGATAACGCGCGCGCAAAATCCCTGCTCGCAGAAATCAAGGATCAGGATCCTGCCGCCGCACTGGTTTCGACGGTCGGCCTGGAAAGAGAGATCAACACTTTCTTCAGATTACAGAATCCGACTGTGATCGCGACACTGAAGGCGGAATTCCCCGACATGCCCGATGATCCCGATCCACAAATTGTGTTTCTCAAACTGCGGGAACTGAGGAACACATGGTAAAAGTTGAAGGGATAGCACACTGATCGCGGGAACTAGAAGGATTGTCACTAGCTGTTAAATGTTGATTCATCAGCTGCTGAATAGGCATTGCAGCCGGTTTCCCCCGCGTCGATATGGTAAATTCCATAGTGACTCCTCAAGGCGCTATTGAAACTGAAGCGGTAAACGGCGACGCTGATTTAAGTCAAGAACTTGATGTTTCCAGATTTCATCTGGGACCATGGGCACTCGATACTCTATAGACAGAAAAAATGGTCAAAGCAAGAAAATGAAAAAAACCGATCAGACCTTGGGCATGAATAAGGAAATTAGTCGTCGAGATTTTCTCAATGGTGTCGGCATTGTGGTTGGCGCTTCCATGCTGCCCAGTACCACATTAGCGCAGGACCTGAGCGCCCAGAATGTCCCAGGCTACTACCCTCCCGAACTCACCGGCATGCGCGGTTCTCATCCCGGCTCCTTCGATACGGCACACATGATCCGCGATGGCGCGTCTTTTACCAGTTCAGATAGCGGCGAGCGCTACGACCTGGTGATTGTCGGTGGCGGCCTCAGCGGTCTGTCCGCGGCGCATTTCTACCGACAGATGAAGGGCGCCGATGCCAGAATCCTGATACTCGACAATCATGACGATTTCGGCGGTCATGCTAAACGTAACGAATTTCAGATAAACGGCAGCAAGGTGATCGGCTACGGCGGCACCATGGGCATTTCGGCTCCCGCTGGCTACCCTGCCATTGCCAAGCAACTGATAAGCGATCTGGGGGTAGACACCCAGCGCTTTTACCGCTATTTCGACCAGGACCTTTATGCCTCGATGGGCTTGAGGGGAGGCTACTTCTTCGATGCGGAAACCTTTGGCTCTGATCATCTGACGGTCGGTGATATCGGTGATCTGGCGGTACTCGAACAGGCCCCGCTATCGGCAAAGGCAAAAGCTGATCTGGTGCGGCTGTTTAAAGATGATCGGCATTATCTGCCGGACATACCAGCAAATGAATACAGTGAATTCTTGCAGAATATAGATTACCGCAGCTATCTCAGAGATCACGCCGGCTTGGACGAGGCTGTTTTAGATGTCATGCAGTCGCACGCGCGCGGCGTCTGGGCCATTAATATCGACGCCTTTCCAGCCAGTGACGCGTGGAGTTCAGGCTATCCTGGATTCGGAAATCTCGATCTTGGCTTCGAATCCTATGATAGAGATGGCGATCGGGAAGAACCTTTCATCTTCCATTTCCCCGATGGCAATGCCTCCCTGGCTAGACTGTTGGTGCGCAAGATGATTCCGGCAATCGCCAGCGGCGACAGTATGGAAGACATCGTCACTGCAAAATTCGATTATAGTCGCCTGGATGAATCTAGCTCGCGAGTGAAAATTCGCTTAAACAGTACCGTCGTGCGGGTTCAGCACGTCGATAACGACCTATCCAATCCAGTAACAACCCAGTACGTCCAAGGGGGTAAGACTTATAGCGTAGAATCCGCGCAGGTCATCATGGCCTGCTATAACCAGATCATCCCCCGCCTCTGCCCAGAGCTGCCCCAGGCACAAAGATCGGCATTGTCGAATTGCGTCAGGGCACCTCTGGTCTACACCAATGTGCTGATTCGCAACTGGCACAGTTTCGTGAACCTGGGCATTCATCGCGCCGTGTGTCCGGGCAGCTATCATCATAGCGTAGTACTGGACTACCCGGTTAGCATGGGTGATTACAAGTTTTCCCAATCTCCGGATCAACCTGTGGTATTGCATCTGACCAGGATTCCCGGGGCGCCGGGCCGTAGCGCTCTGCAACAGTTTATTGCTGGCCAGCGAGAATTACTCGCCACCCCCTTCACAACTTTCGAGAGAAATATTCGCGATCAACTGAATCGGTTACTGGGGCCCGGTGGTTTCGATGCGGCGCGGGATATCGCCGCCATCACCGTAAACCGATGGCCCCATGGTTATGCCTATGGCTATGACCCGGAGTTGGATCGCATCGCCTTCGATCCGGATACCTGGCCTGCTGACAAACGGGTATGGACCCAAGGCAGCCGACCCTTCGGCAACATCAGCATCGCCTCGACCGATTCAGCTTCCAATGCTATGACCGAGTCCGCGATTCAAGAAGCCCACCGCGCGGTGAGCGAGTTGGGCTAGCCTCGATAGACGCCCTGGCCCCGGGGGTCTGACTTCCTGCCCTATCCGCTCAAAAGACAGCCACTCGATGTGACCCTAAACTCAATCGGTTAATCTGGGAGAAAAATATGGCTGAGCAGATCCAAGCTGAAAACACCCTTCGTGGATGGCAAGCTGCCGCAGCCGAGATTCAAATCGACGGTCGTGCATTTATCGATGGAGCACGCGTGGATGCTCTGTCTGGAGAGACTCGTGCAACCAGCAACCCGGCAAATGGCGATGAAATCGCGCAAGTGGCCTACTGCAACGCCGACGATGCCGATCGGGCTGTAAAAATTGCCAGGTCAACATTCGAATCCGGAGTGTGGTCATCCATGGCGCCGAGCGACCGCAAGATGGTACTGGTGCGCTGGGCTGAGTTGATCGACAGCCATAGCGATGAAATTGCACTGCTGGAAACACTAGACGTTGGCAAACCCATCGCAGACACGCTGGGCATAGATGTAGGCGCGGCGATACGGACGATTCGCTGGAGCGGTGAGGCGATCGATAAGGTGTACGATGAAATCACCCCCACCCCTTCGGACTGCCTGGCGCTGGTGACCCGGCTTCCCTTAGGTGTGGTGGCCGCTATCGTTCCTTGGAACTTCCCACTGTCAACCACCGCGTGGAAGTTGGCGCCGTCCCTGGCTACCGGCAACTCGGTGATATTGAAACCAGCATCCAATACCCCCCTGTCTGCACTACGCATTGCAGACCTGGCCACGGAGGCCGGACTACCTGCTGGTGCACTCCAGGTCTTACCCGGTTCAGGCAGCAGCCTCGGCCAACACCTGGCGCTGCACATGGATATCGACGGTTTAACATTTACCGGCTCGACACCAGTCGGTAAGCAGCTCATGGAATATTCCGGCCAGTCGAATCTAAAACGCACGTTTCTGGAGTTGGGCGGCAAGGGCCCGAATATCGTCTTTGCCGATGGCAACCTGGAAAAAGCAGCGGCCAGCGCGGCGCTCGCGGTCTTCTATAATGGGGGTCAGACCTGCACCGCAGGAACCCGGCTGATTGTGGAAGAATCTATCATGGAGGATTTTCTTGCCATGGTTATTGAGCATTCCAAGGCGTGGATACCCGGTGACCCTCTGGACCCCGCCACGGTGATGGGGCCGTTGATCGACTCGAGCCAATGTCAGACAGTCTGTGACTACGTCACCATAGGCGTCGAAGAAGGCGCAGAATTAGTATTCGGCGGCAACACTGTCTATGGGCAATCCGGTGGGTTCTATCACGAGCCGACAATTTTCGCTGGAGTAAACAACCAGATGCGTATTGCCCAGGAGGAAATATTCGGACCGGTGCTCTCCGTCATCCCGTTCAGGGGCGCCGACCAGGCCGTGGAGATTGCCAATGACTCTATTTACGGTTTAGCCGGAGCAGTCTGGAGCCGTGACATCAACACGGCGCACAAGGTAGCGGCAGCAGTTCGGGTCGGCACCATGGGCATCAACAACTACTTCGGTGGCGACATCACGGTGCCTTTTGGCGGCTTTAAACAAAGCGGCAATGGCCGCGATAAATCCATGCATGCTTTTGCGGACTATACCGAACTCAAGACCACCTGGATCGAGTTCGAATGACTGCGTACGCGCAGTTTATGGCCGGATAATCTGCGCGCCTAAAACAGCCCCTCAATTTGACCCAACTCATTCAAATGAATATCGTGCGCGCTGGGATTAACCGGCAATCCCGGCATGGTCATCACATCGCCGCATATCACCACCAGAAATTCCGCTCCCGTAGCCAACCTGACTTCTCTCACAGGCACCACATGGTGGCTGGGAGCACCCATCAAGTTGGGATCTGTTGAAAAACTGTACTGGGTCTTCGCCATACAAATTTGAAAGTGGCCGTAGTGCTGTTGATACTGCCTGATTTGTTGCCGTACCTTCTTATCTGCAATTACTTCCTCGGCACCATAGATAGTCTTCGCTATCTTTTCTATTTTTTCCCACAGGCTCAGTGAATCGTCATAAAGAAATCGAAACTGAGCCTGGTCTGCATCCACAAGCTTGACTACACTTTTGGCCAGATCTTCTGCGCCAGAACTTCCCTCTGACCAGTGATTACACTCAATGGCCTGCATATTTTGTTCGTTACAGAAGTTTCTGACTATCTCTATCTCCTCGTCGGTATCGGCAGGGAAACGATTTATGGCGACGATGGCAGGTACACCGAAGTGAGAGACATTTTGAATATGCCGATCGAGATTATCGAGGCCAGCGCTGACAGCATCGGTATTGGGATTGGCAAGTTTGTCTTTAGCAACGCCGCCATGCATCTTCAGTGCACGAATAGTGGCAACGATGACGGCGGCATCGGGATTCAAGCCGGCTTTGCGACACTTGATGTTAAAAAATTTCTCCGCCCCTAAGTCGGCACCAAAACCCGCTTCCGTGACCACGTAGTCGGATAGTTTCAACGCGGTCTTGGTAGCAATTACGGAACTACAACCATGCGCTATATTGGCAAAGGGTCCGCCATGGATCAGCGCCGGATTATTCTCCAGGGTCTGTACCAGATTGGGCATGAAGGCATCTCTTAGCAGTGCTGCCATGGGACCATCGGCTTTCATATCCCGTGCGGTAATCGACTGTTTGTCCCGGGTATAGCCAACGGTGATATTTCCCAGACGGCGCTGCAGATCCTGCAGGTTTTCTGCCAGACAGAAAATAGCCATGACCTCTGAGGCGACAGTGATATCAAATCCGGACTCACGTGGTACACCGTTAACAGCACCGCCGAGTCCGGTGGTGATTTTTCGCAATGTGCGATCATTAATGTCGAGCACTCGCCGCCAGGTAACAAGTCGTGAGTCGAAGCCATTATTGTTATGCCAATGTATATGGTTGTCGATCAGGGCCGCCAATAAATTATGGGCCGAGGTAATTGCATGCAAGTCACCGGTGAAATGCAGATTGATATCTTCCATCGGCACCACTTGTGCCAGGCCTCCTCCCGCGGCGCCACCCTTCATGCCAAAGCAGGGACCGAGGCTGGGCTCACGCAAACAGATCATAGTCTGTTGCCCAATCGAGTTAAGTGCATCGCCTAATCCAACCGTGGTGGTGGTCTTGCCTTCGCCTGCCGGAGTCGGAGAGATAGCGGTTACCAAGATGAGTTTACCATCGGGTTTTTCACTCAGAGAATTGATAAATCGATAGTCGATCTTCGCCTTGTGATGGCCGTAGCAGTGGATAGCGGACTCTGGCACACCCAGTCTTTCACCAATCTTCATGATAGCTTCAAGCTCCGCCTCACGGGCAATTTCAATATCGGGTTTGTGCATGCTGACCTGGCCTGTTCTGTAGTCACTATTGAATTGGTCTAAAGAATACCTGCATATTAGTAGTATAGACTCGCTGCCTATAGGGTAGTATCGCCGCAATCCGCAATCAGAATATTTCTTCCTGCTCGATGGGCTATTCATAAGAGCGCTTGCAATTAAAATTGGCGTACTACAGGTCGATACTGTGCTCACAGAATTGTAGGCTACCCTGGCGCTGGGTTGTCATAGCAAAATCGCAGCCACTAGTTGGGGAGCAGGCGATCATACAAGTATGATCGTTCAAACAAAAAAATACATGCTTCGCAAAGAGATATACTGGAACCGGGTCGAGAGTCCGCAACAGGAAATCCAAGGTGATGTATTCGCCGAATGGATTCTGCGGTTTATCGCAGGCTAGGTCACGCGTCGAAATAGCGGCAACACCCCAAGACGATTCTTAAATTCCACCTCTTCGCCATCACTATTGAGCAGAGGCCGGGGTGGATCCAGCTTCTGGGTAAGGGGAGCGACGATGAGGAAAACCACCAGACCGGCCAACAATCCCATCAGATCACCCGGGAGTTCCGGCGCGTAAATAATGCATATAAACCACACCAGGAATCCAGTCGCCATAGAGGCTAACGCACCGCTGCGGTTCGCCTTGGGCCACCAGATACCGACGATAAAGGGTATGGTTACGCAAACCAGTATCACCGAGTTCGCGTCGAGTATTAGATTGTAGACAACCTGTACCCGAATCGCGACATAGACGGCTATGGATCCAAATACTGGTATGGCGATACGGGTTGCCAGCAGCCGTTGCCGGTCTGACACCTGGCGTTTGAACAGGGGCAGGATGTTGACACTGAAGACGCTTGCCGCGGCCAGCAATGCACTGTCGGCGCTGCTCATGATCGCCGCCAGTATGGCACCGACAAAGATGGCGATCGCCACCGGGTGCAGATGCGCCAGAGCCAGTGCCGGTATCACCGTCTCCGGATCGGTCAGACCCGGCATGGTAACACTGGCGATAATGCCCAATGTTACTGGAATCATTCCGATGGATAGATGGCCGAACCCTGCCAGATAGAATGAGTTTTGTGCAACCTGCTCATTCTTGGCAGAGAATGCACGCTGCATCAGGGTCTGCGCCGACACATCCGCCAGTCCAAAGATCAACCAGGCACGAAGATAATTCAGCCACACCGAGGCACTGGCATCGCGCGGGGTCATGCGAAAAGTATCCGCCGGCAATTGGGGTCCGATATTGCCCCAACCGCCCACATCGATGAGCACTACAATCAGCAGGCAGATCAAGCCGACCGCAATGACCACCATCTGCACGAAATCCGTCATCGCCACCGCCCACATGCCGCCGGCAGCAGTATAGATAAATACCACCACGGCGCCACCGATAATACCTATTTCCAAGGGAATACCAGTCAAGGTTTGGAACACCACCCCGAATGCAACCAGCAAGGCGCCGGTCCAACCCACATTGGATGAGATCGATCCGATCGCCGCAATGGTGGCCGCCACCCGGCCGTAGCGGTTTTCCATAAATTCAATAAATGTGAGCAGCCGCAGGCGCCGAAAAATACGCACGAAGAAGAAACCCACCAGGAAAAGACACAGGGCGCCACCGAAGGGATCGGCGATGACACCCAGCAAGCCGCCCTCATAGGAGGCACCGGCCCCACCCAACATGGTGCCGCCACCGAACCAGGTCGCCACTATGGTGGTACTACATAGCCAGATCGGCATGTTGCGCCCGGCCACGATGAAAGACGAGGAAGACGCGCCGGCGCGCTTCGAGGCGTAGATGCCGATAACCAGCATGATCACCAGATAGCAGGCAACGCCGATGAAGATGATTGTTTCACTACTCATTGCTAGTTTTTTCTTATTTAGCCGGAGACCACACCCAGATTAGCGATCAGTATACCCATGGATACCGGGTCGACATTCGCCGCCTATAGGGACGCACTGTGTAGAGCACAACTAAAAACCCACTACTCCGCTTGGCAGTGCCGGATAGTCACCCACCGTGTTACCGCTCTCCTCGATACTGGCAATAGCGGCCTCGGTGATTTCCAAGCCCTGCAATAGCTGCTGCGCCTCCATGTTCAAGGCCGGGTACATTCTAATGTTTGCCTCCATTTCACAAATAGCCCATACCCCGTTTCGCAGCAATTCGTTGCGTACCGATCGCGCCATATAGATGTTGGCCAGTGGGTTTTCCTTCACCTGTAATGCCGGATTGCAAAAAGATATCCCTATCAGCAATCCCAACTGACGGACTTCGCTGACGATGGCATACTTTTCCGCCCAGCCCTGCATACGCTCCGCGGCCAGCTCGGATAAATGCTGCGCCTTGCCGAGGATATCATCACGCTCATAGATCTCCAGGGTTTTTAATCCCGCAGCACAGCCTGCTGGCGTGCCAGCGAATGTACTACCGCCGCTCGCCCTGGGATTGTCCCCCAGTATCTCGTCTCTAGCCGCAACCCCGGCACAGGGCTCGATACCACCGGATAAGTTTTTCCCCACCACCAGGATGTCCGGCACCACATCGAAATGCTCTACACTCCACATGCATCCGGTTCTGCCCAGACCGGTTAATACCTCATCGGCTATCATCAGCCAATCGTGGCGATCACAGATGCGACGAATGCCCTGCATAAACTCTACCGAGGGAATCCAATTTCCTCCCTCCGCCAGGCCTGGCTCGATCAAGACACCGGCAATATTTTCTGGCGGCACAATAAATTCGGGAATATGGGATTCGAGATACCACAAACAATAATCCACGTACTGCGCCGAACTCATGTCGGCTGGGATATTTTCCGAATAAGGATAGGGCGCCTTGATGACACCACCACCCCAGGCTTCCATATATAAGTTGTTAGCACTGGAATAGGCACTGAGCATCTTAGTGCCCAGACCTTCACCGTGGTAGGAGGAAGTGAAGCTGATGATGTGACGGCGCTGTGTATGACAGAGTGCCAGATGCACTGCTGACTCCGCTGCCTCGGTCCCGGATACTTCGAAACTGAAGCGGGGCAACTGCTGAGCGGGCATTATCTGCGCCAGCTTCTCTGCCAACTCGAAGCGAAGGGGATGCTCCCAGTGGTAGCCATAGCGACGGTGTGCAGCATGCACCGCCTCGATAATTTCCGGGTGACAATTACCCAGTGGATTGGTTGCCCAACCATTCTGAAAATCGATGTAGCGACGACCCTCCAGGTCCCAAACAAAGTCTCCCTCGGCCCTGCCAACGATCAGTTGCAAGGGCGCTTCGAAGCCTTTGGCCTGCGCCAGTTTGGCCAGGGATTCATAGCGCAGTCCGTTGCGGAATAAACGCTGTCCAGATTGCAGCAGAGATTTGGTGCTGTCACCGGGTAGTTGATTTTTCATAGGGATTCCCGATTATTCAAGTAAATAAATTTGTCGCAAGTCCTTTTATTCGGTCGTGCGTGATCAATTTCGGCTC